>ULVD01001436.1_pt1 | contig 201569 bp, 201 predicted proteins | sample 1959101 | NCBI WGS metagenome assembly ULVD01 (sample SAMEA4835777, study PRJEB28245) | human gut metagenome | biome: gut microbiome; material: fecal sample | place: Denmark | collected 2008
ATAATAATAGAGGAAGATAAACTCTAGAAAGGAGGTAAAAAGTATAATAAAAGTACATTATTTAAAATGAGAAAATTTTATAATGTGTTTAGGAATGAAAAAGTGGCACCATTGGTGCCACAATTAACATGGAGTCATTGTTTAATACTTATACAAATAAAAGATATAAATGAAATTTATTATTATATTGTTCAAGTGAAAAAGAGAAGACTTACAAAAAGACAATTAGAAAATATAGTTAAAAATAAAGAATATGATAGATTAGATGATAAAACTAAAAATAAACTAGTAAAAAATATAGAATTAAATATTATAGATAATGTAAAGAATCCTATATTAATAAAAAATTATTCTAATTGTGAAGATATTTCGGAAAAAATATTACAAAAACTTATCATTGAAAATATTGAATCATTTATGAATGAGCTTGGTAATAATTTTAGTTTTATTAATAGTGAATATAAAATTAAAATAGGCGAGAGATATTATTATATTGATTTACTTTTATTTAATATAGAATTTAATTGTTATGTAGTAGTTGAACTTAAAGTTACTGAGTTAAAAAAAGAATATATTGGTCAAATAGAAGTTTATATGAATTATATAGATTTGAATTTAAAAAAAATGAATCATAATAAAACTATAGGTATTATTATATGCAAGAAGGATAATAAGTATCTAATAGAATATTGTAGTGATAAAAGAATAATTTCAAGAGAATATATGTTAGTTTAAATGGAAATATTATTATTTATTTGATATACTATTTTTAGACAAAAAAAGAGAGGCAGTATTATGATAAAAGGAAAACCATTTGTTAAGTGGGCTGGAGGAAAAAGACAAATATTAGATAAGTTAAAGAAACATGTACCAGATGATTTTGATACTTATTATGAACCTTTTATAGGTGGTGGAGCCTTATTATTTGAATTATCACCTAAAAAGGCAGTAATTAATGATTCTAATGAAGAGTTAATGAATGTATATAGATGTTTATGTGATGAAGATAAATTTAAGAAAATGTGTAGTGTTTTAAATCATTATGAAAAAGAACATTCTGAAGAATTTTATTATGAAATTAGAAATAAGGATAGAAGTATAAGTTCATATAATAGACTTTCCGATTATACTAAAGCGGCTAGAACTATATATTTAAATAAAGCATGTTTTAATGGTCTATATAGAGTTAATAGTAAGAATCAATTTAATGTACCATTTGGTAAGAAGACTAAAGTTAATACTTATGAAGGAAGTAATTTAATAACAGTTAGTAATTATCTTACTATTAATGATATTACTATTATGTGTGTTGACTTTGAAGAGGCTTTAAAGAATGCTAAGAAGGGTGACTTTGTATATTTTGATCCACCATATGACTCTGATACTAGTACATTTAATAGTTATACTGAAGATGGATTTGGTAAAGAAGAACAAGTAAGACTTGCTAGAGTATATAAAGAACTTGCTGATAGAGGAGTTTATGTAATGCTTTCTAATCATAATACAAGTTTAGTTAAAGAATTATATAAAGATTATAATATAGATGTAATTGAAGCTAAAAGAAATATAAATTCAAATGGAAAAAAACGTGGTTATGTTGAAGAAGTAATTATTACTAATTATTAGACTAGAAATAGTCTTTTCTTTTGTGTTATAATTAGATAGATAATAAAGATGGGAGAGTGATACTATGATATGTCCTAGATGTAAAAATAATGTTTTAGATGGAAGTACTTATTGTGTTAAATGTGGTTTTAACTTTAGTACAAATAATAATGGTACAGAGAATAGTTTTAATAATAATCAAGGTAATCCACAGGTGAGCAATCAAATGATGAATAATGATATGCCTAATAATGCTAACTTTAATAATGGGTTAAATAGTAATGTTACTTATGGAAATAATAATTCTAATAATCCTAATGCATTTAAAGTTAAAAAAAGTAATAATGTTGTTAGTATTATAGTAATAATTGTGATAGTTGGAGTTTTAGGCTTTCTTGGTTATAAATTTTTTACGAATAAAGATGAAAATACTAATAATAATGGAAGTAATGGTAATAGTGGTAATATAAATGGAAATGCTAATAACGATATTAGTAAATATGAAACTGTTGGACATTCTTTCCTTATTCCTGATGTTACTAGTACATATGCATTATTCAATTATAAAGGAGAAAAACTAACTAATTTTGTTTATTATACACCTTCACATAAAGGTTTTAGAAATGGTTCAATTCTTGTTAGAAATTTAGATTTTGAAGACTTTTTAATGGATGAGAGTGGTAAAGAATTAACTGTTCCAGGTGAATATGAATCAATTAAAGAAGATTATGTTATGTATGATGCTACATTTACAAAAGATAATCAAAAGAAAAATAATACTACTGGATACTACTTATCTTCTAAAGGAGAAAAAATATATAATAAGAATGATTATAAAATTCTTCAAACTAAGAGTTCAAGTTTTCCTTATGCTTTAATTCAAAATATTAAAACAAAAGAAGTTAATTATGTTAATGAAGATGGTACTAAAGTATTTAGTGTTGATTATAATGATTCAGCAAATTTTGATACTTATGTAATATCTTATGATGAAAAGTATATATCAATCTTCTATAATAATTATAATTATATAGTTGATATAGAAAATGATAAATTATTAGGTTCTTTTGCTTCTAATATTCAATATTGTGCTGCTACATATAGTGAAAAAGATAATTTATTAATTACTTCTAAATGTAATGATTCAGATAGTGGTTCTTTCTTTAAAGTAATTAAAAATAATAAGATTATAGATTCTTCTGAAATTGAAAACAGATGTAATAAGAAGAATGATAGTATGTATAAAAGAGGTAAAACTTTATTCTATAAATATGATAAATTATTTTGTAGAATAGATTTATTTGATGAATATTATATGTTTGATAGTAATTTAAAATATTTAGGTGATACTAAAGAGTATGGTATTATTTTAGATTTTAATAATTATTTTAAAGATGGTAAGATATATAAAAATAATAAAGAAGTAAAGAGTTTATCTTGTGTAAATGCTTTAGATGCTTCTATAATAGATACAGATGGTTATTATCGTTTGACTAATAGTAATAAAAATGGTTGTAGTGGTGATGGATTGATTTCATTATATGATTCTGATGGTAATAAAATAGGTAATGAATCATATTATAAACTTGGATTATTCGATGATAATGGATTAGCTATAGTTGCTGATAGTAATAGAAAGTATTTCCTAATTAATAAAAAAGGTCAAAGAGTAAGTGAAAGTTTTGATTCAATAACTAGTAGTAAAGGTGCTTGTTATGTTTCTGAAACAAATAATAAATTTGGTTTATTAAGTATAAATGGTAAAACTGTTGAATCTACTAAATATGATAGCGTTAGATGTGAAGGTACACATGCTGAATTATTAAATAAAAATTCTAGTGGTAAAATTAAGATTATTGCAATGTTAGATTTAAAAAATAATAAAAAGGTTACTGTTGGTGAAAACGAGACTTTATCTAATGCTTATGATGATTATTATTACATATATAATGAAAGTAAATATGAGTATTATGTATATTATAATAATGAAAAAATATATACTGCTAGTTATAGTAGATAATTTATATATGTGTGTTTGAAGAGATTGCATAAAAATGTATCTCTTTTTTTAATTATTTATAGATAAAATATTCATTTCTTTTGTGATGATTATGTGTTGTAATTAAGAAAATAATAGAGGTTGGAAGTGATAGAATGATATGTCCTAGATGTAAGGAAAATGTTTTAGATGGTAGTTCATATTGTGTTAAATGTGGTTATAACTTTAATATGAATAATAATCAAAATAATATGGTTGGTAATAATCAACAGCCAAATAATCAAATGGTTAATAATAATCAAATGAATAGTAATGTTAATAATTATAGTAATAACTTTAATAATAACTTAAATGGTAATATTAATTATGGAAATAATGATTCTAATAATAATGATATATTTAAAGAAAAGAAGAAGGGTAATAAAGCAGTTATTGCTGTAATAGCTATATTGATAGTAGGTATAGTTGGATTCTTTGGATATAAATTATTTACTGGAAAAACTGGTGGTATTGGAACTAAAGAAGATGATGAAGTTAGTTTTGAAATTAAGGCTGATTTTATTCAAAATAACGATTTAAAGTATGCTATATTTGATTATAAGGGTAAACAAGTAACTGATTTTATATATAATTATGTTTGGATGTGGCAATTTACTTATGGTACAGCTGTAGTTAAAAATGATGAAGGATATTTTATAGTTGATCAAAGTGGAAAAGAATTAACTAAGCCTGGAGAATATTCTGATATTGAAATAAATGGTATTTTATATGATGCGACTTATGAAATAGATGGTAATAGTTCTTCTGGAAATTATTTATCATTAAAAGGTAAAAAACTATTTAGTAAGAGTGAGTATGAAATAGTTCCTCCTTTATATTCATCACTTACTTTCTCATTAATAAGAAATAAGAAAACAAAAGATGTTAGTTTTATTGATCATAATGGTAAAACAGTTGTTACTATACCATATAAAGATGGAGAAGAATTAAAATATGTATTCTCTGATGATAAGAGATTTTTAACATTATTCTATAATAATAAAAGTTATATTTTCAATTTAAATACAAATGAATTATTGCAAACAATAGATTCTAAGTCACTATATGCATTTGATGGTTATGATGAAGGTGATAAAATATTAATAACATATAATGTTAATTTTAAAGAAAATAAAGATGACAAAATATATAAAGTATTTAAAAATGGTAAACTTATTGAAACAGAAGAACTAGAAACAAAATGTGCGACTACTCACTTACATAGATTTCATGTTACTTTTAAACAAGGTATGGTTGTTTGTGAATATGATCTTGGTGATGAGATGTATATGTTTGATAAGTCATTTAAATATTTAGGAGATACTAAAGATTATTTATATATTTTAGATAAAGATAATTATATTAAGGATCATAAAATTTATAAAGATGGAAAAGAAGTTAAAAGTATACCTTGTTTAGTACGTGGTAGAAGTGATAAATTTAATGATGAAGATATGTACTTTCTTGCTCCTTCTTACAGTGCGAGAACTTGTGATGGTATAAAGGAAGGATTTGGAGCTTTATATGATAAGAGTGGTAATAAAATTAATAACAACAATTTTTCTTATCTTGGAAAATTTGATAGTAATGGTTTAGCTGAAGCATCTGATGATATCAAAACTGTTAGTTTAATTAATAAAAAAGGTGAAAAGGTAATTACTGGATACATGGAATATAAATATTTTGATGGTTATTACATGGTTAAAAAGAATAATCAAGTTGGATTAATAGATAAAGATGGTAAAGAAATATTCCCTTGTGAATATAGTACTGTTGATATTAGAAGTTCTTTTGGTACTAAGATTGTTTCTTTAATGAAATATGGTTCTACTAAAATGTCTATAGCGTATGATTTAAAAAATAATAAAGAAATATTTAATGATGCTGGTGTTGTTAGTTTTGAAAATACATATTATTCTATTTATGATGAAAAGAAGAATACTGACTATTATTATTCATATAGTACTGGTGAAATGTTCTTTACTAGAAGCTATAATTATTAATGCAAAGAAAAAGACTAGAAATAGTTTTTTTTTAGTATTTACATAGACCCCCCCAGGGTGTATAATATTCTTGGTGATTTTAATGAGAGAAGAGTGTAAAAATTGTGGCATGTGTATGAATTCATTTCATAGAACAGAGAAAGAAACTCAAGATTTAATAAAGAGACTTAATGTAATAGAAGGGCAAATTAAAGGTGTTAGACAAATGCTTGAGAGTGAACGTAAATGTGAAGATGTGTTAATACAAGTATCAGCAATAACTAAATCATTACAAAGTTTTGGTAATACACTTTTAAAAAGTCATTTAGAGACTTGTGTTACTAAAAAGATATTAAAGGGTGAAAATAAAGCAATAGATGAAGCTATGGATTTATTTAAGAAATTATATTAGAGGTGGAATATGCTAGAGATTAAAAATATAAGTGTTAAAATTAAAGATTCAGATAAACATATAATAAATGGACTTTCTCTTAATATTAAAGATGGAGAAGTTCACGCGATAATGGGACCTAATGGTACTGGTAAAAGTACATTATCTAAAGTAATAATGGGTAACTATAAATATGAGTTAACTGATGGAGATATACTACTAAATGGTGATAGTATTAAAGACTTAAAAGTAAATGAAAGAGCTAAAAAAGGAATATTCTTAGCTATGCAAGATCCTACAGTAGTAGATGGTGTAACAAATAGTGAATTTTTAAAGACTGCTAGTAGGGAAATAACTGGGGAGAATATTGATTACTTTAAGTTTCTAGATGAAGTTAATAAGTCAATTGAAGATTTAGAATTTGATAAAGATATGTTATATCGTCACTTGAATAAAGGTTTTTCTGGTGGTGAAAAGAAGAAGAATGAAGTATTACAAATAAAGATGTTAAAACCTAAGTTCATAATACTTGATGAGATAGATAGTGGACTAGATGTAGATAGTCTTAGAATAGTATGTGAAAATATTAATAAATATAGAGAAGAAAATAAAGATGTGTCAGTACTTATAATTACACATTATCCTAGAATACTTGAATATATTAGTCCAGACTTTGTGCATATTATGAATAATGGTAAGATTGTTAAAACAGGTAATATGGATTTAGCATTTGATACAGAGAAACATGGATATCATGAAAGAGGATAGTCATGGAAACAATAGATATTAATGAAAATAAAGAATTATATATAGTAGATAAAACTAATCAAAGTAGAACTTATAATGTAAGAGAAAATACTAAATTAGTAGTATATCAATATGGAATAAACATAGATAATGATATAATTATTAACTTAAATGGAGAAAATGCAGAAGTAGAATATCATTATAGTACTATTAATTATGATGATCATAAATATAAAATAGTTGTAAATCATAATAGTAGTAAAACTATAAGTAATATATATAATCATGGAGTAAATGTTAAAGATAATAAACTAGATTTTGATATAACTGGTTATGTACCAAATAAAAGTGATAAAAGTGAATGTAATCAAAAAAATCAAATACTTAATATTAAAGATGGTAAGAGTACTATACTTCCTAAATTATTAATAGATAACTATGATGTAGTAAGTTCTCACTCTGCATATATTGGTAAATTTAAGGATGAAATATTATTCTATTTGATGAGTAGAGGTATTAGTGAGAAAGTAAGTTATGACTTATTAATTAAGAGTTTCTTAGTAAATAATTGTGAAAAGAAAGAAATAATAGAAGAGTTAGAAAAAGAAATAGATAAGATTTGAGGTGTGTTATGAATAGAGAAGACTTTCCAGCATTAAGTGATAAATTAATATATTTTGATAATAGTGCAACTTCTTTAAAACCTAAATGTGTTATAGATAAGATGGTAGAGTATTATAGTAAGTATACTTCTAATATACATAGAGGTGACTATGATAATGCAATGCGTACTAATAAAGAGTATGATGAGACTAGAGGAGTAGTAAAGAATTTTATAAATGCTAAAAGTAGTGATGAAATAGTATTTACTAGTGGAACAACAGATTCTATGAATACCATAGTTTTTGGATACTTTAAAAATACACTTAATAAAGATGATGAAGTATTAATTACTAAGAGCGAACATGCATCTAATGTACTTCCTTGGTTTGTTCTTGAAAAGATGGGTAAATGTACTGTTAAGTATATACCTCTTAATGAAAACTATGAAGTAACTTTAGAGAATGTTAAATCTTCAATAACTAAGAATACTAAAGTAATAAGTATAGCTCATGTATCTAATGTAATAGGAGACGTTCGTGATATAGAAGGTATTGGTAAGATAGCAAAAGAAAATAATTTATTTTTTGTTGTTGATGCTGCTCAAAGTGTATCTCATATAAATATAGATGTTGTTAAAAGTAATATATCTTTTTTAGCATTTAGTGGTCATAAAATGTGTGGTCCTACTGGAGTAGGTGTTTTATATGGAAAGAGTGAATATTTAAAAGATTTAGTTCCTCTTAAGTATGGTGGAGGCATGAATGAAAGCTTTGAAAGTGATAAATGCTATGTGATAAAAAGTTATCCAACTAACTTAGAAGCAGGTACTCCTCCTATAGCAGAAGTAATAGGTCTTAAAGAAGCAATTAACTATGTAACTAGTATTGGGATTGATAACATTCATAAACACGAAGTAGAGCTTAAAAAGTACTTATTATCTAAGATTAAAGAAATGGATAATATAATTATATATAATAAGAATAGTGAAAGTGGAATAGTTACATTTAATATAAAAGATGTATTTGCTCAAGATACATCTGTATATCTAAATACATATGGTATAGCTATAAGAGCAGGTAATCATTGTGCTAAGATATTAAAAGATGACTTAGGTATTAAGAATACTTGTAGAATTAGTTTCTATATTTATAATACATTTGAAGAAGTAGATAAGTTAGTAGAAGCACTTAAAAATAGTGATAAATTATATGATGTGGTGATATAGATGAATAAAGAAATTAAAAGAGAGATAATACTTGATAATTATCAAAATCCTGTTAATAGAGGACTTATTGATGATAAAAGTTATATTCTTAAAAATACTAATAGTGATTCATGTATAGATAATATAGATTTAATGTTAAAGATAGTAGATGATAAAATAGTGGATGCTAGATTTGATGGAGAAGCTTGTGCGATATGCACTTCTGCTGCTAGTATAATGATTAAGAAAGTTATTGGTAAAACAATAAGTGAAGCAGAAGAGATAATTACTAATTATCAAAATATGATTAATGAAAAAGAATATGATAAAGATTTGCTTGGAGAACTTAATGTATACGATGAAATATATTTACAACCTAATCGTAAGAATTGTGCATTACTTCCAAGTAAAGCAATTATTAATATAATTAAAATATATGAAGATAAATAGAAAGAAGAGAATGTATGGAAATAGTAGGTTTGACAAAAGAAAATGTACTTAAGATTTCTGATATAAAAAAAGAAGAGACATGGATAAAAGATTTTAGACTTAAAGGTTATGAAAGTTTTATCAAACAAGGTAATCCTTCTTTTGGTCCTAATGTTACTTTAAATTATGAAAAGATAGTTTATTATAAAAGTAATGACGCAGATAAGAAAATAGAGAGTGACTGGAATAATGTACTTAAACCTGTGGTTGATGAACTTGATGATTTAGGTGTACTTGAGAGTGAAAAACATTTAGGTGGTATGGGAGTACAATATGAAAGTGAAGTTATATATCATAATATGATAGAAGAACTTGAAAGTAAGAATGTTATATTTACTTCTATTGAAACTGCGATGAGAGAACACAAGGATATAGTAGAAAAGTACTTTGGTAAGATTGTTAATATGAATGAAAACAAGTTTGCTGCTTTAAATAGTGCTGTATTTAGTGGTGGTAGTTTTATTTATATTCCAAAGAATACTCATTTAGATAGACCTCTTCAAAGTTATTTTAGAATTAATAGTAAGAATATGGGACAGTTTGAAAGAACTTTAATAATAGTAGATGATAACTCAAGTCTTCATTATGTTGAAGGATGTACTGCGCCTACTTATAGTGAGTCTTCACTTCATGCAGCTGTAGTAGAAATTTATGTAGGAAGAAACAGTAAGTGTAGATATTCAACTATTCAAAACTGGGCAACTAATGTGTATAATTTAGTTACTAAAAGAGCTTTAGTTGACGAAGGTGGACTAATGGAATGGATTGATGGTAATATTGGTTCTAAGATTACTATGAAGTATCCTTGTTGTGTTTTAAAGGGTGATAACTCAAGTGGTACATGTATAACTATTGGTGTTGCTAAGAAGGGTCAAATACAAGATACTGGTGCTCGTATGATACATATAGGTAAAAATACAAAGAGTAATATAGTATCTAAAAGTATAGCTAGTGATGGAGGTAACTCTACATATAGAGGAAAAGTAGATATAAAAAGTAGTGCTAGTAATAGTGAAGCTATGGTTAAATGTGATACATTAATATTAGATGGTATTTCTAAGAGTGACACTATACCAGTTAATATATGTAATAATATAACATCGAATATAGAACATGAAGCAACAGTGTCTAAAATAAGTGATGATGTTCTTTTCTATTTAATGAGTAGAGGACTTAGTGAAGAGAAAGCAACTGAGTTAATAGTACTAGGATTCTTAGATAGATTTAGAAGTGAACTACCTATGGAGTATGCAGTTGAATTAAATCAACTTATTAAAAATAATTTACATTTATAAAAGAAAAAAGAATTCAAAATTTTTGAATTCTTTTGTTATGCTTGAGTATTAGTGTTGTTTCCTTCTTCTGGTGTTGTTGGTTCAGTAGGAGTAGTCGGTTTTGTTGGAGTAGTTGGCTCTGTTGGAGTAGTTGGTTCTGCTGGTTTAGGTGTAGATATTTGTTTTCTTACATATATTGTAAGCGAACTTAATTGATCTATTAATGTATCTACGTGTTCTTTTTGACTATGGAATTTATAATCTCCCCAACTATCTATAGAAACTTCTGTATTAGTACTATAATCTACAAATTTAAGTTTTAATTTATTTTTACTTGCGTATGATTTAATACTCGCGACTGAATAACTAGATAAATTTTTAAGTGTATTTATTGTAGGTGTACTGTATTTACCTTGACCGATAAGTGTATCTTCAAATAAGTTATTTAAGTCAAATGTTGCTGTTTTAATTAGTTCAGGTGTTGATTTACCTAAGTTAATTTTTATTTCTTTTTTAATATCATCAATACTTCCTTGATATGGAACTTGTACTGCTGGATATCCTTTTGATTGTGGTTCATATACTTTTCTCCAAACTGAATATGTTTTAAGTTGCATTCTTTGAAGATTTACTAAGTTTGTACTATCATTAAGTACTATTGATTTAGCTAAACTATATAGTGATAATACATCTTTAGTAGTTATATTTGTTTGGAAATTTGATTTAATTTTTTCAAGTATTGAAATTGCTTGATTTGGATCTGTTAGTTTAGTAGCAGCGTTAGCAACTCCCATTATAACTTTAATTTGATTTTTTCCTCTTGTGAAATCATTTCTTGTTCCTTGATTCCATTCAGCACAATATCTACCCATTGATTTACCAGTACCAGAGCCATCATTTGGTTTATGTCTATTTCTAGCAAGGGCTAGGGCTTGTTCACCATTTAGATGTTGTTTGCCTTCTTTTACATATATAGTATTATCTCCCCATTGTCTTGAACTATTTTGTTCACAGAATGAATATGGAACATCTACATCTATTCCATCGACTGCATTTACTAAAGATACAACTCCTTTGAAGTTAATCTTAGCATAATAGTCAATATCTACATCAAATAGTTTTTCTATTGTTTTAACAGCACAAGTAGATGAGCTTCCCCAAGTAGTAGTATTTATTCTTCTATAACTTCCATTTGAGCATGCTGTTTTAATATAAGTATCTCTTGGCACTGAAGTTATTGTTGCCCTTAGAGTAGATGGGTTAAATGTAGCTAGTAAAAGTACATCTCCATTGTATCCTGAAGTAACACCATCTTTTGATGAGTCGACTCCTATAAATAGCATTGTGAATGGTTTATCTAAAGAAGCTGTTTCACTCTTAATATTTTCTTCATTTGATTCATAAACTTTTGAGTCTTCAAGAAGTACTTTAGTTTCACTTTCTATATTTTCATAACCTTCTAAACTATAGAACATATCTACATAGTTTCTACTAAAGAATGCAGCATCTATTTCTTTATTAGATAGGGCATGTAATAACTCAATAGTTGAATCATATTCTTTTATTTCATTAGATGAATCTAATCCATATTTCTTAATTAATTCTTTAGGAAGTATATTCCCTTCAATATCTTTAGTATCACTTACTATACCAATTTTTTTCTTTCTTAAATCTTTTTGAGTATTTAATGATTTATCATAAGTAACAAGACTACTATAATAAGTATTTGTTGTATCACTATAAGCGTCAATTGACTTATATATTTTAGTTAAATAATAATAACCACCAAATTCACATCCAATTATGATTACTGTAAGAATAGCTGGTATTAAGAATGACTTCATTGTTTTCTTCTTTATACTTCTAAGTAGTAAGTAACTTAAGAATAAGAAGAAATATACTAGTATTATTACTCCATATATTCTATAGAATGTTTCAACACCTTTATAAAGAATTAAAGAGTAGGTGAAGAAGCAAAGACTTATTAGTTCTATTAATAGTAGTAATAAGGTAGTGAATGTTTTTAATATTTTTTTCTTTCTCATGTTAACACTTCTTTCTAATTATTTCTTCTTTTCCTTTTTATCTTTTTTATTCTTTTTAGTTTTATCTTCTTTTATCTCTGCTTTGGTTTCTTCATCTTGAATTTCTTTTTCATCTTTATTTTTTTCTTCGCTTTTATTTTCTTCTTTTATTTCTTGTTTTTCTTCTTTAATGTTGTTTTCTTGTTTTTGTTTTTCTTCAAGTTCTTTTTGTTTTAACATCATTTTATGTATTTTTTTTCTTTTTTTATTATTTCTTATTTTAGCAATAAGTATACATATTAGAATAAAGAATACTAATAATGTTTCACCACATAGTAATATAATCATTTTTTCATATTTATTTAGTTTATCTTTTAAAGGTTTTAATGTTTCATCTGTGTATCTAATAACAGTATTAGTTTTAGTATCATATGTATAGTAATCACTTGAGCCATTATTCATATTTTGTGCATGAATAACTGCGTAATCACTATTATCTAATATTAATGCATCAAATTCAACATCATTTATAGTTATTTTTTTAAGTTTATAGTTATCTATTTCTCTATCTATTGATAAAGGATATAGTTTTAATTGATCAAGTTTTATTTCTTTGTATTCACTAAATGTATTAGTTTCACTGTTATATAAGAATAGGGAAGTTTCACCATTTTCATCTTTAAGACCAACTAATGTGAATTTATTAATTTCATTATAGAATGCTGGTACTTTTGATTCATTAATAGTTACTTCTGTTTTTTCATAATCTTCTGGTTTAGTAAGATTGCTTTCTCTTTTAACAATAGTATAATCTTTATCATTTATTTTTACTGTTATAGGATTTGGGTCTGTTACATTAACAGTAATATTGTATTTTTTAATTGAACCATTTTCCGCTTCAACAGTTATTGTGAATTTATTTTCTCCTTCAGTTACTTTGAATGTTCCAGTTCCTGAAAGGTCTGCTTTTGAATCTGATTTAGTAGCATTTATTTTTATTTCAGTTGTATTACTTTCAGCAGTTACTTTGTAGTCGGTAGTGCCTTTATTAAATGCAGGTTCTAATGTTAAACCTTCTACACTTAAACTTTTAAGATTATTATCTTTTGAATAACTTGCTTCTAGTTCAGCTTGTGTTATTACTTTAACTGTTTTAGAGTTAGTTGAAACTTTTATTGTATCTTTATTTTTTGTATAAGCTGCATATGATTTAACAGAAATTGTTCCACTTCCTTTAGCTATTGCTTTAAGTGTCCAGGTTTTGGTTTTACTACTTGAGTCATCATAATCACCTACATGCATTATGTTTCCGCCTTTAACTAGTTTGAATTTCTTCGTGTCATAGTTAAGTGTCCATTCCCAAACTCCAAGACTCGAACCAGAAATTTTAGTTGTTACTGTGAATGTGTTTCCAACTACTACTTGACTTTTACTTGTTGTAACTTTTATATTAGCGCTTGCTGCATCTACTGTCATGATAAAGAGTAGGGATACTATCAATACAGATAATGTTTTTAATATTTTTTTCATATTTCCTCCTATAATAATTTTTCTTTAGTTATATGTAATCTAATATCTAGTAAATCAAGAATATTTATATCATCACTTCCAACTTTGCGGTCGTTTCCTTTATTACTGTTAACGTGTCCCGCAATGTATTTTGCACCTGTTAATTTAGTTTCTTGTTTTATATGCATTCTAATATCTAGTAAATCAAGAATAGTAATTTTTCCATCACCATCTGTATCTCCTCTAACAGATAATGTATATGTTTTTGATTCAAGTAGAGTTGAAATTGTAACTTTGTAGTTTGTTCCAACTATGTCAGTATCTTTTATTTCTCGTCCTTTTAAATTTTTAATTACTACATTTCTTGCTCCTGAAGTAATTAGTGCTGACTTAATAACACTTGCTTTTGTTTGGTTTTTAATATTGTAAATATAACTACTATTTACATTTAAATTACTTTTGTTAAGTACCATACTTACTGTAGTAGGGTCATCAACTCTATAAATTGTAACTACATATTTCTTTTCTTCACCGGCTTCACTTGTTACTGTTATTGTTATATCTGTTTCGTCATCATCGATCTTTGTTTCTCCGATTCCTGAGATAGTTGCTTTATCACTACTTGTCTTAGCATCTATTGTTACACTTGTTGCTTCTTTTGGAATGTATGAGTCATAAGTAAGTATATCTTCATCAAATGATGGGGTTAATGAATATCCAACAACGCTTAATGATTTTAAATCATTATTTGTGTCTCCACTTTTTGGTAGAGAAGTGTATGCTGGAAGTGTTCCGTCTTTATAAACAGGTATGTCAAATATTAATTTAGAATTTAATAATCCACCTTTTTTATATGATTTGTAAGAGGAAGCTCCTTCGATTGCTGGGGCTTGAATGTTTGTCATGTATTGATGAGCATAAGGGCTACCTGCGTTAGGTCCAATATTAAATTTTTGATAGAAGATAGTTTGTTGACCTTTAGTAACGTAATTATTAGCAAGTGTACTACTTCCTTCTCTTATAGCAGTTTCAATATTATTCCATGGTTCTCCAGTAGTTCTACCAACAAGTTTAGCAGCGTAGGCTAGACCTCTTGTAACTGCTGAATATTTAACACCATCTATTGTTGTTTCATAAGCACCTATATTGAAGAAGTTATAGTATCCACTATATGTTTTACCTTTCCATGTGAATTTTCCTCCATCAGTAGATGCACTACCTGAAGCGCCAACTTCTAATCTAATTCGGCTTGCTACATGAATTGGACTGATTCCTAAAGATTTAGCTGCATTGAACATTGGTATAGTGTATTTATCATCTCCTAGTTTTCCACTTCCAAATATTGATTTAATAATAGTAGGATATTCTTTTTCGAGATTTTTATCATAATCTAATTTTTCAAACATAAATATTCTATCTTCTAAAAGCCAGTTTCTAGGGTCCATATAGAATGCTATAACACCGGCATTAACTCTAAACCATGAACTACCTTCAGCAGGAGTAGACGAGGTTCTATAGTTATCATTCTTTGTTTGCATATAGCATTTACCATTTTCTTTATCTACTGAAGTAGTAAAACTTCTATTATTTTTGTCTGCATTAAATTCCCAGTTTGGATATTTCTTATGTAGGTATGTTAAATATGGAATATAACTATCTGGAAAACCTTTTGCTTTTAATACTTTTGTATATTCTTCATCTATTGCTGTAATATCACTTTTCTTAACAACGTAATCTTTACTTATATAACCGACTTTTTCACCATAGTATTTAATTTTATAAAAGTTTCCACTAGTATCAAGTATAGTTACATTTGCTCCGAGTGTTAAAGTTTCAATTAGTTTTCCTTTGGAAGAAGCTGTTTTTCTTACTGATACATTATTTCCACTAACTCTTGCTGTCCAATCAATTACATTAATACCAGCATAACTAGTATTTAGGAAAGTAACAAATTCACTACATACGTATCCCTCTTTTTCGTTGTGAATTATTTTTAGCCATTTAGAGTTACATCCTTTTCCTTCGTAAAGAGTTTTATCAACTACTTTAATAGATGTTCCTGCATTAACTGATACAATTACTGAATTGTTAGTACCGGGACCTGTTCTAATTCTTACTGCACTTCCATTTATTTCTGCATCAAAAGCTGCATTTATATTAAATGGTGTACATAGAAAAAATAATAAAATAATAGTTAGAATATATCTTTTTTTCATGAGTACTCCTTTACATTCTTAATTATCTTTTATAATTATAGCAAAAATCGACATATTTTGCATTATATTTAAAGAATTTTACATATAAAGAATAATTAAAATATTTATAATATTTATCTATTTTCATGGAAAAAATAATATTAATAGTTTATAATAGTTACTAAGTGGGTGAATTTATGGATTTTAATGTTAATGGACATAATATATTTATTATAGTTTCAGTGTGTTTTTTATCATCATTAATATTTGTTCAAATGATGAAAAAGGTAGCTATATTTTTGAAAATATTAGATGTACCTAATGATCCTAGAAAGATACAAGAACATCCTGTTCCATTATTAGGTGGACTTGGTATATTCTTTGCATTCTTGCTTGGATATATGTTATTTGCTCCTAAAAATAATTTAATGATTGCTATATTGATTGGTTCATTCTTGATTATGCTTTTAGGTTTATTTGATGATATGACCAAGAGTGAAACACCAATGCCTAATAAATATAAAGTTTTAGTTCAATTAATAGTTGCTGCGATAGTGGTATTCTATGGAGGACTTGAACTTACTAAAATAACATTATTTGGTATAACTATTAAATTTGGTTCAATACCATTTTTACCAGAACTTATTTCAATGTTAATAATAGTAGCTACAATAAATGCAATTAATTTAATAGATGGATTAGATGGTTTATGTGCTGGTATTTCATCAATATACTTTTTAACTATTGCTGTTATAGGTTTTATATTAAATAAGTTTGGTGGTTTAGATATAATACTTTCATTAATTATGTTGGGTTCAACATTAGGGTATTTAGTACATAATTTTCCACCAGCTAGAATATATCAAGGAGATGCTGGAAGTACATTCTTAGGATTCATGATTTCAGTTATATTCTTACTTGGATTTAAAACTACTACATTAACATCATTAATTATTCCATTATTAATATTAGCTATTCCAATTATGGATACATTATTTGCTATAATAAGAAGAAAATTAAAAGGACAAAGTATAGATCACGCTGATAAAGAACATCTACATCATCAATTATTAAAACATTTTTCTAAGAAAAGTTCACTATTAGTTATTTATGCTATTAATATATTATTCTCACTTACAACTATTTTCTATGTATTAGGTGATAAAAAGGTAGTAGCTTGTTGCTATGTAGTATTGATATTTATTGTATTATTCTTTGTACTTAAAACTAATATAGTATTTGATTGGTCAAAGGGAAAAACTAATCAAAATAAAAAATTTAAAAAGAAATAATTCACTAGAACTAGTGGATTTTTATTTACTTTAAAATAAATTTATTATAATATATACGTAGAATAATAAAGTAGGTGAATAAATGAAGAAAATATTTGTTACAATAATCAGTTTATTTTTATGTTTAGGTTTTGTTAATGCTAAAGAACCTGAATTATTATGGGAGAAAACTTGGGGAGATGATGCTACTAATGAAATTTATTATGCAACAGATTCTTATAATGGAACTAATCATTATGCTGTTGGTTTTCGAACAAAGGCTTCTTTGCACTATAAGAAAAATTCTAGAAATATTGATGAGTCTTCTTTGAGTGTTTTTAAAAAAGAATCTAATGATAAAGCTCGTAAAGGAACTATTGTTAAATACGATTCTAATGGTAATGTATTGTGGGAAAGAGTTAATAATAATGTATATGTTTTCTTGAAGGTGAAGGAAACTTCTGATAGTGGTGCTTTAGCATTTGGATTGAGTTTAAATGAAAATAATCAAACATCAGGTGATGCAACGCCTTTTTCATTGATATTAGTAAAGTACGATCCTAATGGTGATGTATTATGGGAGAAAATAATACCATTAGATAATTATAAACTTAGTGAAATTTCACTATTTGTTAATTCAATAGATTTTGTTAAAAATGATAATATTATTTTAACATTTGGTAATCTTATAATTAAATTAGATAAAAATAGTAATATTTTATGGACTAAAGAAATTAGTGAATCTGATAATAGTGATGCAGAAGTTTATGTGTATGATAATTATGTTGATAGTGATTATAATATTATAAGTGTTGGTAATGGTTCTAAAACTTCAACTGATAATGATGGAAATACTAGTAGTAAATATTATAAAAAAATAATTAAGTTTGATGAAAATGGAAATATACTTTATAGTAAGAAAATAGATATTGATAATTCTTCTAGTCATGAGAGTTCTTTAATGTCTGTGGCTGAAAATAAAAATAAAGAGTATGTAATAGTTTCATACAATTATGATTTTACAGTTAATGATGAAGGCAATAAAGAAATAACAAAAAAATATTTATCTTTTGAAATATATGATAAGAATGGAAATTATAAAAGTAAAAAAGATTTGATTTTAACTGATGAAGATGACATGATTGGAATTTTAAAATTGCATGTTGATAAAAACGATAATTATTTAGTAAACTTTTATACATCTAATTTATATACTTTTGTTAAAAAATATGATAGGGATTTAAATTTGATGTGGTCTAAAGAACCTGATGAATATAGTGTTTTTATGGGTTTTAATATTGATAAATATAATAATTATATAATTGTTGGTGGACTTCAAACTGTATTTGGAAGTTCTTTAAAAGAACCGTTATTCGAAGGAATCGATAATTCAATAAATATTGATCAAGCATATATTGTTAAATATTCTGCTGAGTATACAATAATTAAAGAAGTAGAAGGTAAGGGAGAAGTAAATGTAAATTTAGATAATGCTAGAGCTGGAGATGAAATAACAATTGATGCTAAAGCTGTAGATGGGTATAGAATTGATAAAATAATTGTTACTGATAAAGACGGTAATATTATTAAAGTAAGTGGTAATAAGTTTGTTATGCCTAATAGTGATGTTACTGTTAAGGTTATATTTACTAATTCACCACTTGTTAACCCTAAGACAGGAATGATAAGCATAACATTTGCAGTAATAGCTATTTCAGTATTTGCATTCTTTCAATATAAATATTTTAAAACTAAAGAAATGAATTTATAAAACTCCGTTATGGAGTTTTTATTTACTTTAATGTTAAATTATTATAAAATTATATCATATAAAAGTAGGTGAATATATGAAGAAAATATTTATTACAATAATCAGTTTATTTTTATGTTTAGGTTTTGTTAACGCTAAAGAACCAGAATTATTATGGGAGAAAACATGGGGTGATAGCGATAACTATGAAGTTTTTACTGCCTCAGATTCTTATGATGGAATTAGTCATTATGCAGTTGGATCTACTAGTGATTCTTATTTGGCTTTTGACTTATATATGAAAAGTTCTAAATCTTTAAATGATGAAAAGTTTTCAAAAGTAGAAAAAAAATATTATGGAATTATTGTTAAATATGATTCTAATGGAAATGTGTTATGGGAAAAAATAAATCATGAGGTTTCTAGTTTCTTTAATGTTAGAGAAACTAGTGATGGTGGTGCTATAGTATGGGCTAAAAATTATAGTTATTTTGATCATTCATTTCTATTAAAATATGATAAAGATGGAAACGTATTATGGAAAAAAGAAATAGAACAAACTTATTATAATGATAGTTATAATACAAGTTCAATTAATATAACAAAAGATGAAAATATTCTTTTAATGATTGGATATGATAGTAGACAAATTATGTTATTTGATAAAAATGGTAATCAAATACTTGAAAAAATCTTTAAGTATACTGAAGGTGAAGAGGGAAGTGAGTTTTATAATGATAGTTATTTAGATGGTAATGATAATATAGTATTAGTTGGTGTAAGTAGTGAATGTAAGCTTTTATCAGCTAATGATAGGGTTTGTGAATCATTTAAAAAAATATATAAATATGATATTAATGGCAATTTACTTTTTGAAAAAAAGATTAGTATGGAAAAGAATGTAGAGTCAACTTTTATTTTTGTTACTTCTAGAAATGATGAATATATAACTTTGTCTGCTAATGTTGGTGAGAGTCAGTTTATATCTCTTGAAGTATATGACAATTCTGGAAATCTTAAAGATAGTAAAAAATTAGATATTAATACTGATGATGTTAATTCATTAAAAGTGTATGTTGATAAAGAAAATAATTTAGTTATAAATAAATATAATAGCTATTATTTAGAGTCAGATAAATATGATGAAAATTTAAATCATTTATGGAAATTAGAACATGATGATAAGAATGTCTTTTTGAATATGAATATTGATAAAAATAATAATTATGTTTATGTTGGAGGAATTGTAAAAGAAGAACAATTAAAATCTGAATTAAGTTTACAAACGTGGGCACCACCTAGTTTTTATATAGATCAAGCAAATATTATTAAATATGGTATTGATTATTTAATTAGTAAAGAAACTGAAGGAATGGGAGAAGTAAATGTAAATCTAGATAATGCTAGAGCTGGAGATGAAATAACAATTGATGCTAAAGCTGGTGAAGGATATAGAATTGATAAAATAATTGTTACTGATAAAGATGGGAATGTTATTAAAGTAAGTGGTAATAAATTTGTTATGCCTAATAGTGATATTACTGTTAAAGTTATATTTACTAATTCACCACTTGTTAACCCTAAGACAGGAATGATAAGCATAACATTTGCAGTAATAGCTATTTCAGTATTTGCATTCTTTCAATATAAATATTTTAAAACTAAAGAGATGAATTTATAAGTTCAAGTAATTGAACTTTTTTATATGTTTTAAAACATATGTCACTATGATATAATTGATTTTAGAGGTGAATAGATGAAAGTAGGTGTACTTGGTGCTGGTGCTTATGGTTTAGCGCTTTCACATATTTTAGTAAATAATAAAGTTTATACAGAAGTATGGACTCATAGTGAAGATGAAAAAAATGAATTAGAGAGTAGTAAAGTTAGTAAAAAATTAAATAATTATAAAATACCTGATGAATTAGTGTTTTCAACAGATTTAAAAAAGGTAGTTGAAGGAAAAGACTTAATAGTGATGGCAATACCTGCGTTTGCGTTTGAAGATGTAACAATTGCTTTATCTAAATGTATTAAGAAAAAACAACCAGTATTGATAGCGACTAAAGGTATACAACAAAACACTTGTTTATTCTTAAATGATGTGTTTGCTAAATACTTAAAGAATAGTATTGCTGTTATATCTGGTCCTACATTTGCTGTTGATATGATTAAGGATGCTCCTATTGGCTTTAGTATGGCGACTAAAAGTCATAAAACTGAGATGGTAATTCGTAAATGTTTTGAAAATTCAACAACTAAATTTAGAAGAACTAGGGATATTACAGGTATAGAGATATGTGGTAGTATTAAGAATGTTATGGCTATTGCTAGTGGTATGTTAGAAGGTATGGGTGTAACAGATTCAACACGTGCATTATTCTTAACAGAAAGTATGAATGATATAAAAGAGCTCATTAATGCATTAGGTGGTAAGAAAAAATCAATATTATCATTTGCCGGTTTTGGAGATATTCTTATGACTTGTACTAGTAAAAATTCAAGAAATTTTAGTTTTGGATATTTAATTGGTAGTGGTGCTTCTAAAGAGAAAATCGATGAATACTTAAAAAATACTACTGTAGAAGGAATGTATACATTAAAATCAATACATAAATTAGTAAGACGTAAAAAAGTAAAGATGCCAATTATAAATTTAATACATGATATAATTGAAGGTAAGAAAGATAAGGAACAAATGCTTAAATTCTTAATAGATAAGGAATAGTAAAGTATATGTAAATATTTGCTTATATTTTACTTAATGTGTTATAATTTGGATAGACATAGAAATGTAAATTATAAATTTTATAAATATGGAGGTAGAAATGATTTACGGTGAAATATTAGCCGGTGGTTCCGGTACAAGAATGGGCAATACTGAAATGCCTAAACAATTTTTAATGTTAGGAGATAGACCAATTATTATTCATACTATTGAACAATTTTTGATTAACCAATCATTTTCAAAGATAATAGTTTGTTGTCCTAAAGAATGGGTAAGTTATGCTGAAGACTTACTTCAAAAATATGATATTGATACTGAAAAGGTAGAAGTAACAGCAGGTGGTTCAACTAGAAATGAAACTATTATGAATGGTTGTAAACTAATTGAAGAAAAATATGGATTGACTGATAAAGATATTATAGTTACTCATGATGCAGTTAGACCATTTGTTAACCAAAGAATACTTGATGATAATATTAAACTTGCTAAAAAGTATGATGCTGTTGATACAGTTATTCCAGCAACAGATACAATTGTATATTCTAAAGATGGAAAAATAATAACAGAGATTCCTGATAGAAAAGAATGTTATCAAGGACAAACTCCTCAAACATTTAATATTAAGAAATTAATGGAATTATTTGATTCATTAACTAAGAAGGAAAAAGAAATATTAACTGATGGATGTAAGATTTTCTCATTAAAGGGTGAAAATGTTGGTTTAGTTGATGGTGAAGTTTACAATATTAAGTTAACAACATTATATGATCTTAAGATAGCTCGTGCTATTTTAATGGGAAAGGATGAAAAATGATAGTACAATCTTATAGACTTTGTTCTCCTAAACAAATTAGAACTGATTTTATAGATTTACCACTTCCTATAGATGATGTACTTGTAAGACCATCTTATCTTTCTATTTGTGCAGCTGATCAAAGATATTATCAAGGAAAGAGAGCACCAGAAGTTCTTGCTAAGAAGCTTCCAATGGCTCTAATACATGAATGTGTAGGTAAAGTAGTATTTGATCCTAAAGGTGAATTTAAGCCTGGAGATAGTGTTGTTATGATACCAAATACTCCTAGAGAAACAGATTCAATTATTAAAGAAAATTATTTAAGAAGTAGTTTATTTAAATCTAGTGGTTATGATGGATTTATGCAAAGTGTTGTAGATATCGAAAGAACTAGAATTATTAAATATACTAAGATTGAGGATAGAATTGCTGTTCTTTTAGAATTATTAAGTGTTGCTATGAATGCACTTGAACATTTTGAAGGATATAGTCATATGAAAAGACAAACAATAGGTGTATGGGGAGATGGAAGTGTTGGTTTTGTTACTGCACTAGTTCTTAAGAAAACATTCCCTAATGCTAAAATAATAGTTTTTGGTAATAGATATGAAAAACTTCATTATTTCCAATTTGCTGATGAAACATATCAAGTTGGTGAAATCCCTGAAGGTGTAACAGTTGATCATGCATTCGAATGTGTAGGTGGAGCTAAAGCTGAATATGCAATTAACCAAATAATCGATATAATAAATCCTCAAGGAAGTATTGCATTAATGGGTGTTAGCGAAAATAATGTACCATTAAATACACGAATGATTCTTGAAAAAGGTTTATCAATTCTTGGTAATAGTAGAAGTGGTTATGAAGATTTTGATGCTTCAATTAAATTTATTGAAGAAAATGAAGATGTACCTGACTACTTAAGTACTATAATATCAAGTGAAGTAGAAGTACATAATGTTAATGATATACATTCTGCTTTCCAAAATGACTTAAATAATAATTTTAAAACAATAATGAAATGGGAGATTTAATATGAGATATATAAAAGGATTTTTACAAAGAGTGAGGAGACTATTTTGTATAATCATTTATAATTATTATATTAAAAGAACTGATTTAGATGATAAGTTAGTACTATTCCTATCAGATTCCAGAGATCATATCTCTGGAAATTTTGAATATATATATAACTATTTAAAAGAAAATAATCCTGAGTATAAACTTAAAAATCATTTGAAAAAGTCTTTAAAAACTAGAAGAAGTTTTAAAGAAAAAAAGTTATTATTGAAGGATATAGCTAAAGCTAAATATATACTTGTTGATGATTTTTATCCATTAATTTATCCATTAAAGATAAGAGAAAATGCTAAATTAATACAAGTATGGCATGCGATGGGTGCTTTTAAAACAGTAGGTTATAGTAGAAATAAAAGTAAGGAAGGATATAACAGTTCAAGCTTAACACATAAGAATTATACAGATACAATAGTTAGTTCTGAAAATATAAGAGGAAATTATGCTGAAGCATTTGGTATAGATATAAAGAAAGTACATCCATATGGAGTACCTAGAACAGATATATTCTTTAGTGAAGAATATAAAAAGAATATAAAAAATACTTTATATAAAAAATATCCTCAATTTAAAAATAAAAAAGTTATATTATTTGCTCCTACATTTAGAGGTCAAGGACAAAAGAGTGCTTATTATGACTATAGTCTTATAGACTTTGACTTAATAAAAGAGAATTTTTCTAAAGATTATGTATTCTTAGTAAAGATGCATCCATTTATTAAAGAAATGCCTGATATAGATTTTGAAAATGATGACTTCTATTATGATTTAAGTAGTGAGAGAGAAATAAATGATTTATTATTTATAACAGATATATTAATTACTGATTATAGTTCTGTTATATTTGAATATTCGTTCTTTAATAAACCAGTTATATTCTATACACCTGATTATAAAGATTATGATGGTAGTAGAGGTTTTTACTATCCATTCTCTAAATATACTTATGGAGATGTAGCAAAAAATAATAAGGAACTTGTAAGTTCAATTAAAAATGGTAAAGTAGATAAAAAGAAATTAAAAGAATTTTTTGATTATTTCTGTGGTGCTTGTGATGGAAAGAGTACTGAGAGAGTAGTTAAGAAATTAATAACAGGGGAAAAAGATGATAGTACTAATTAAGATATTTAAATTTATTCTTAATATTATATATTCAATATTTAAGTTATTTAAAACTAGAAATAGAATTACTTTTATAAGTAGACAATCTAATAATATTAATATTGATTTTGTTTTACTTGGTAAAGAAATTAATAAAGAGATGCCAGAATATGATGTAGTGTATTTATGTAAGACATTAGATTCCGGTCTTCTTAATAAGATTAAATATGTGTTTCATATGTTTAGACAAATGTACTTTATAGCAACAAGTAAAGTTGTTATACTTGATTCATATTGTATTGTTATAAGTAATTGTAAACATAAGAAAAATTTAACTGTTATACAAATGTGGCATGCGATGGGTGCATTTAAGAAGTTTGGTCTTAGTGTAATAAATAATAGTAATGAAAGAGTAAAACATGTTGATAATAAAAAATTAGCTACTGTTATGAATATGCATAATAATTATGATTATATATTTGCTAGTAGTGAATATTGTATAAAATTCTTTAGTGAAGCATTTGGTCAAGATAAAAGTAAATTTAGAGTATATCCACTTCCAAGACTTGATTTAATGGTAGATAAAGACAATATTAAAAAAGTAAGTAATAAGATATATACTAAGTATCCTAAACTTAAAAATAAAAAGAAAAATATATTATATTGTCCAACATTTAGAGATGGAAATACTGATTATGAATATATAAAAGAATTTATTGATAACTTTGATTATAAGAAATATAACTTAATAGTTAAGTTACATCCACTTACTAAGTATACTTTTGATAATAAAGAAGCTATATTTGATAAAAGTTTTAATACTTATGAGATGGTATTTGTGTCTGATAAAGTTATAAGTGATTATTCGGCAGTTATATATGAAGTAGCAGTTATAGGTAAACCTATGATGTTCTATGCATATGACAAAAAAGATTATGTTAATGATAGAGATTTTTATTTAAAATATGATAAAGAAATGCCCGGTAAAATATGCTTAAACTTAGAAGAATTATATAAAGAAATTGATAATAATAATTATGATATGAATAAACTAAATGAATTTAGAAAAAAATATATAAAAGAATTTGAAAATAGTTATACAAGTGATATAATTATATTTGTTAAATTGTGTGTGAGGTGACAATTGTGAAAAAATTAAAGAAGAATTTAAAGAATAATTGGAAAACTTATTTATTTTATGTTTTCATTTTTGTATTCTTATTTATTCTAGCTTATTATTTTCCATATTCAAATGATGATTGGTCTTGGGGAAGTTCTGCTGGAATAGAGAAATTACAAAATCATTTTAAAGATTATAATGGAAGATATTTAGGTAATTTACTTGTTATAGTATTAACTCGTAGTAATATTCTTAAATCTTTATTTATGGCTATTACTTATTTTGGTATAGGTTATTTAATTAAAAGAATAGTTAATAAAAATAGTAATGGTGTTATGATATTTTCTATGTTAATGTTATTTTTAATGAATAAACTTGTATTTAGAGAAACTATAGTTAATACTAGTGGATTTATTAATTATACATTTAATATGTTATTAGTTTTAATATTTATAGCATATATAAAAGATGTATTTAAGAAAGTTAATTTTAAAGAGAAATGGTATAACTTAGTATTATTATTTATACTAGGGGTTAGTAGTACATTATTTATGGAACATATAACTACTTATTTACTTGCTTTATGTGTTGTTCTTTGTATATATTCATATGTTAAGTATAAAAAGATACCTAAAAGCTTTTTAGTATATTTTGCTGGTGTAGTAATAGGTTCTATAATTATGTTTACTAATGGAGCATATTTACATGTTGTGAAGGGGGACGACTTTTATAGAACTGTAACAACTAAACAATCTATAATAGTCACTATGGCTAGAAATTATTTTAATAAAATACAAACTAATTCATTTTCTCGTAACTTAATTATTAATTTTGTTGTTAGTGCATTAATGGTAGCTCTTACATGTAAATTTCTTGCTAATAATAAAGTTGTTAAATGGAAAGTTAATAGTCTTAAAATATTAAACGTTATTATTATATTCTATAGTTTGTTCTTAATATTAGGTAATAAATTTAACTTTAATGTAGTTATAGGAAGTAGTCACTATGTTACTGGTTTTATGACTGCAATATATTGTTTATCGTTACTATTAATAACATTATTGATATTCTTTGATAAAAGTAAATATTATGATAGAATTATTGGCTATAAATTAATATTTTATATGTGTAGTATAGTTGTCATATTAGCTCCATTATTAGTTTTAACTCCAGTGGGTTATAGATGCAGTTTGCCAGCAATAGTTATATATGTATTAATGGCTAGTGAATTATATAATTTACTTATTACTGATAAAAAGGGTTATATTACAAAGGTTTTATTTATTTGTTTAGTGATGGTATTAGGATCTTACTTACATATATATCATACTGTATATGTAGATAATAATGAAAGATATGAAAGTGTTAAGAAACAAATGGAATTGCATATGAATCCTGTATATATTAAGAGGACAAAATATGATGACTATATATGGAAAAATAATCCTGTAAATAGTACTTGGGATATGAGATTCTTAGATTTCTATGGATTTGGTATTACAAAAGTAAGTGTTAAAACATTAAATGCTAATGATATAAAATATAAGTTATTATTTAAAGAAAATTATGATTATAAGAATCTTATGATAGTAGCACATCCTGATGATGATTTACTATTTGGCGGTACTGAACTTATGAAAGATGATTACGTAGTAGTATGTGTTACTTGTGGATCTAGTGAAACTAGACTAAAAGAATTTAAACGTATGATGAAGTACTTTAATGATGAATATATTACTCTTGGATATCCTGATTTAGTAGATGGTAAGAGATCCGAATGGGAATATGAATATGATTTAATTAAGAGAGATATAAATAATATTATAAAACTTAAAAAATGGGATAAGATAGTTACACATAATCCAGAAGGTGAGTATGGTCATATACATCATAAGATGACAAGTAAGATAGTTACAAGTCTTGTAAAAGATAAATCTAATTTCTATTACTTTAATAAAACTTACAGTAAAAAATATTATGATGATAATAAAATAGAAAAATTAGATAAAGAAACATGTAAAAAGAAGAAAAAATTATTTGATAAATATTATAAATCACAAGTTAATTTGAAGGTTAGATTTTTAAGTGATTATGAAAAAGTTACATCTTATAGTGAATGGATGGAAAACTTTTCTAAATAAAATATAAATGATTGTTAGTATTACTAATAATCATTTTTTATGGTAATTATTAGTTAAATATGGTAAAATTGTAATGCGAGGAGTTATATGAAAAGATTTGTAAATGATTTAAAGAAGTATAAAAATTATATAATGTATGCTACTTGGGCAGAGTTAAAAACAGAAGTAATTAATTCATATTTAGGTTTTTTATGGATGATATTAGAACCACTTGCATTTATGCTTATATATACATTTATAGCTAATGTGGTATTTAAATCAAATGTTGAATACTTTCCTGTATTTGTTTTTATTGGTTTATCTATATGGAATTTCTTTAATAAGATGGTTACTTGTAGTGTGAAATTAGTTTCTAGTAATAGAGATACAGTAACAAAAGTATATATACCTAAGTTTGTATTAATTCTTATTAAGATGGGTGTTAATGCATTTAAGATGGGAGTTTCATTCTTATTAGTAGCAATATTTATGTGTATTTATAAAGTACCAATTACATGGAATATATTATGGTTTATACCTATTATTATAACTGTGCTTATATTTACTTTTGGCGTATGTACTATCATTATGCATTTTGGAGTATTTGCAGAAGATTTAACTAATTTAGTTAATATAGTACTAAGACTTTTATTCTATATGACTGGTGTGTTCTATGATATTAGTACTAGAATACATAATGCTGTTTATAGAACTATATTATTAGATTTAAATCCTATAGCTAATTTTATTTATAATATGAGAAATGTACTTATATATAAGAGTGGTCCAGTAGGTATGTGGACACTTGTATGGTTTTTTGTCGGTATATTAGTTTGTATGCTTGGAATTAAGATAATATATAAATATGAAAATACATATGTAAAGGTGATGAAATAATGAAGAGAGAAGAAATGGCTATAACTGTAAAAGATTTACACGTGTATTATAGAGATATGAATAGATTCTCTTTGAAAAAGGGAGGATTAAAGGCAAGAGGTACAGGTAAAATATTTAAAGCAGTAAAAGGTGTATCATTTGAAGTACCTAAAGGACAAATACTTGGTATATGTGGTAAGAATGGTAGTGGAAAAAGTACTCTTTTAAGAGCAATTTCAGGTATATTTTCACCAGATTCTGGTAGTATTAATTTACATGGTAATAGTATTTCATTATTATCAATTGGAGTAGGTTTTCAAAAGCAATTAACTGGATATGAAAATATATTCTTATCTGGTATGTTACTTGGTTACTCTAAAGAACAAATAGAAGCTAAAATAGATGATATTATAGAATTTTCAGAATTAGGAGATTTTATATATAGACCAGTTAGAAGCTATAGTTCAGGTATGCACTCTAAACTTGCATTCTCTATAACAGCTATACTTGAAACTGATATAATGCTTATAGATGAAGTTCTTAGTGTAGGAGATATTCATTTTAAAGAAAAAAGTTATAATAAAATGAAAGAACTTATTAGTAATGAAGATAGAACTGTTGTTATAGTTTCACATAATAGTAATACTATTAAAGAATTATGTAATAAAGTAATATGGCTTCATGAAGGATTGATAAAAGATCAAGGTGATCCTAAAGTTATTATGGATAAATATGAAGCGTTTATGAGAAATGAAGGGTAAATAAAAATAACTTAAGAAAATTAAGTTATTTTTTTAATGTAAGAGTTGGACCTTTTTTAGATTTTATCTTTTTAAAGTAAGTTCTAACTTTATTTTCATAATCACTATCTTTGATATATTCATTTATATATCCTTGAGTTATTGCATATCTTTTTATAAATCCATTTGTTTTAGCTTTTAATGGTTCATGTGTTATATATTCATGTATTCCTTTTTCAGTTTCCTTTAGTATTATCCATGGAGGTAAACTGTTAGATTCGTATAATGCATGAGTAGTGTTGTTGTGTTCAATTAACATTTTATCTACTTCAGTATCTTCTTCAAACATGTTGTGTGATAGTACTATTTCGATTCTTTGATCTTCTCTTTGTCCAAGTTCTGGATATGTTTCCTTTAATAATTCGTATAATGATTTTCCTTTATAGAATGCTCGTTTTTCTGTTATAGGTACAATATAATATTTCATCATAGTTCTCCTTAAACTCTATCTTTTCTTTTTAATTTTAATGTTCCAGTAAAACTTCCTTCGTATGGTTTACCATTTAATTCACCACTTAAGTATGCAGTTCCATTATATATATCTTCTGGTTCTTCTTTGACTGGTTCTTTTACTTTTTCCTTAGTTATTTCTTTAAAATAATTTCTAGCTTTTAAAGAGTAATTATTTTGATGAATATAGTTATCAAATTTTTCTTTAGAAACTTCTCTTACACCTAAACCTGAAGGGTATTCTGAAGTTAATTTTTCACCAGTTACTAGTTCAGTTACTTCAATGTCATTTCCAGTACAAGCAAGATAATAAGGTATTAATGATATATCATATATTACTTGAGTCATTTCATTATGTTTAGCTAATTTTTTCTCATCTAGAGGTTCAAACATACTTCCACTATATATAACTTCTATTCTTTCACATTCTTTTTTATAAAAAGGGAAGTTGTTCACTTAATAATTCTATTAATTTTTTACCATTATAGTAAATAGCATTATCTTGAATACGTACTAAATAATACTTAGTTGTTTTTTTCATATCTTCTCCTTTGTATCCTCATATTATAGCAAAGCGTATTATGATTGTAAACTAGTGTATAATCAATCATTTATTTACTATAATTTTTTAAGTGTAAACTTTACATTAATTTTTGATAAGATAGATTATATTTGTTATAATAAACTTTGTATGGTGATTAATTAATAATATGGAGGTTTTAGATGAGTAATAAAGTAAAATATAAATATTTAGTAAGTGTTATAATGCCAGTGTATAATGTTTACGATTATGTTGAAACAAGTATACAAAGTTTATTAAATCAAACATTAGATTTTAGTAAGAATATTGAACTTGTGTTGATAAACGATGGTTCTACAGATAATAGTGATGAAATTTGTAAGAAGTATCAAAGTATGTATCCTGATAATGTAAAATATATAGTTCAAGAAAATAGTGGTGCTGTAACTGCTAGAAATAATGGAATAAAAAATTCATCTGGAAAGTATTTATGCTTTTTAGATTCTGATGATACACTTAATGAAGTTGCTTTAGAAAAATTAACTAGTTTCTTTGATAAACATTATGATGAAGTTGATTTAGTTGAATATAAAATAATACCTGTTAAAAATGGTGTTAAGAGTAAAAATTTACATTATAGATATGATTATTTAACAGACACTGGTGTATATGATTTAGAAAATAATAATAATATATTTGCTAGTGTTACAACTATTAATTATATTGTTAAAAACTTAGGTAATAAAACGCATCTTTTTGATAATAATATATTAAACCATGAAGATCAAAAATATAGTATGGATGTTATTCGTTCTAAAATGAAAATAGGTTATGTAGATGAAGCAGAATATTTATACTTACAGAGACCTAATAGCGTAACACAAAGTTATTTTCATGCATATTATTTATTTGATGCTACTACTAAATTCTGGGAAGACACATTTACATCATTTAATGAAAAAGTTCCAAGATATTACCAAGCTTTATTCTTGAATGATATAATATGGAAAAACAATAAGGATATTTTAAAACCTTATCAATATGAAGGTAAAAAATATGAACAAGAATTTGGAAGAATATTAAAACTATTAAATATGTGTGATGATTATGTTATTATGAACCATCCACTTATAGATTCATACTATAAAATGTATTATTTGAATTTAAAAAATAGTACTAAACTAACACCAATCGAAGGAGATAATACAAGTAACATTGGAATACTAAATAATAATCAATTAGTATATGCTTCTTCTAATGCAGAAGTACATTTCTTAACAATGAAAATAATAGATGATAAAATTAAGATAAGAGCATATATAAAATCTCCAATATTTATTTTAGTTGATAAACCAGAACTTTATCTATATATATCAAATAAACGTGTTAATAAAAAGATTGAACTAAGGGATTCTTCTTTTGATTATTTAAAAGGAAAAGAAAAATTTACTAAAACATATTTATTTGAAATAGATTTAAGTATTAAAGATTCTCCTAAAATAGAATTTAAAGTTAAGACTGGATCATCATTATTAGATACAAAATTCTATTTTGAAGATAAAACAATATTTAGTGATGATTTATTAAGATATGAATATCATCGTTACGGATATAAGTATATAACAGATGGAAATGCTATATATATATCAAAGACTTCTAAAAAAGAGACTAATAAATATAATAAATGTTTAGAAATAAAATACTTTATTAATGATAAGAAAAGATGGCTTACTAGACTAATAGCTAAAATGTTTTATATTAAAAAAGAAGTATGGTTATATTATGATTGTAAAGGTGTAAAAAAAGATAATGGTTACTATCAATTTATACATGATTTAGAAAAGAATGATGGAGTTAAAAGATATTTTGTTACTACTCATAATAAAAATGATATTAAAGAATTATTTAATAGAAAACAAAGAAAACATTTAATTAAATTTAATTCTATAAAACATAAATTCTATTATTTATATGCTAATAAAGTAATAACTGCATATGTAGAACAAAATAACTGTTCTCCATATACTAAAAAATCATTTTTAAATTATATAGATATTAGTAAGAATCCAGAAATTATATATTTACAACATGGAGTATTACATGCTCATATGCCATGGAAATATTCTATAGATAGATTATTGATAGATAAAGAAGTAGTGTCAACATCATTTGAAAAAAATAATTTAATGAAGAATTATTCATTCGCAAAACATAATTTAATTGAATCAGGTATGCCTAGATATGATTATGTTGATCAAGATAAAAAAGCTAAAAATGTTATATTATTTGCTCCTTCATGGAGAAATTACTTAATAGGTAAACAAGGTAATGAATGGGTGAATAATGATGAATTATTTTTAAATTCATCTTTCTATAAAGAAACTCAAAAATTCTTAAATAGTCCAGAATTAAAGAAATTATTAAAGAAATATAATTATATTTTAGATTTTAAATTACATCCAATATTTAAAAGATATGAGCATCATTATAAAATAGATAATGATAATGTTATTTTAGGTACTGGTAATTATAATAATGATGATTATAAAGTATTTATTACTGATTATTCAAGTTTTGTATTCGATTTTGTATATTTAAAAAGAGCAGTAGTTTATTTCTTTCCTGATTATGATATGTTTAAGGCTGGTCTTAATATTTATAGAGAAATAGATTTACCATTTGAAGAAGGTTTTGGAGAATTCTGTGAAACTTCTGATAAGTTACTTAATAGATTAGAAATAATACTTAAAAATAATGGATTTGATGAAAAGAAATATCAAATGCGTAGTAAAGATTTCTTCTTATATTATGATAATAATCAATGTGATAGAATATATGATGAAATAATTAAGAAAGACTAGTTCTTTCTTTTTTTGTAAACTAGTTGTTAATAAAATGTTAATTTACTATTGTTTTAAAATAATATAAATAGATTTATTTTTTATGTAAAATTTGATAAAATAAATTAGGTGATAAGATGAATATATATGATTTTGATAATACAATATATAATGGTGACACTAATAGAGATATATTACTTTATTCTTTTAAAAGGCATCCTTTTAAAGTTATGAAGGCTTTAAAGAGAACAAAGATGTTAGAAAAAGAATATAAAAGAGGTATGATATCTTTTGAAAGAGTTAAAGAAGCTATGTTGTCATTTTTATTTCAAATAGATGATTTAGATAAGTATATTGAAGGATTTGTTAATTCACATATGAAGAATATAAAACCTTGGTATTTATCTAGAAAGAGTGATTATGATATTGTAATAAGTGCTTCTTATGAATTATGGATTATTCCATTTTGTAGGAAACTTGGTATTAGATATATAATAGCTACTAGAACTGATAAAGATGGCAATATAATAGGTAGAAATTGTAAAGGACAAGAAAAGTTAAAAAGATTAGCTCTTGTTATACCAAATGCTCAAATTGTTACTTCTTATAGTGATAGCGAAAGTGATTTACCAATATTAGAAGTTGCTAAAACTGCTTATGTAGTTGAAGGTAATAAGTTAATACCTTATACTAAAGGATATAAATTTAAGAATAAGAATTGATACTAGAAATAGTATCTTTTTTGCTCTATAATTAGAATAGGTGAATGATATGAATAAAGATAAAAAGATGTTATATGGCATAGGAATAGTATTTTTATTTTTGGCTACAGTTGGATTTAGTTATGCGTACTTTACAGCAACTATAGTTAATAAAGATGTAAAAGAACAAGTAGTTCAAACAGGTACGTTGGAACTTACTTATACTGATGGGCCAGAAATAATAATGAATAACATAAAACCAGGAGCAACTATTACAAAAGAAGTAAGTGTTAAGAATACTGGTACTTTAAATACATCATACAACTTAGTATGGCAAGAATTAGCAAATGAAATAATTAAAGATGAAATGGTAATTGAAGCTACATGTACGAGGTTAAATGCAAATGGAGTAGAGGAAGGAACGTGTGAATCTTTATCAAGTACACTAATTAAGAGAATTAAAGTAAAAGAGAATGTTTCAATAGAACCAAACATTACTCATAAATATAATATAACAATAACTTTCAAAGAAACAAATGCTGATCAAAACTATAATCAAGGTAAAAGCTTTACTGGAGTTTTAGGAATAAATGAATATGTAGAAAATACTCCAATATATTGTACATTTGATGGAGAAATGGTACAAGGAACAGAGTATGTTAATGGACAATATACTTATAAATATAAACAAGAATATGCACCAAATTATGATGCCACTAGTGACGATGATATGATAATTCTTCAAAACATTGATAATGGGTGGAGTGTTTTTCTTACTGATAAAGAAAGTACAAATCCTGTAACTTCTAAATTGTGTACATATATAAATAATGAACCAGTTACATCAATGTCTTTAATGTTTTATCAAAGTAAAGCAAAAGTATTAGACTTAAGCAGTTTTGATACAAGCAATGTAACTAATATGAGTTATATGTTTGGTGGTTCTAATGCTACTACTTTAGACTTAAGTAATTTTGATACAAGTAATGTTACAACTATGGAGGAAATGTTTAATAATAGTCAAGCTGTTGAAATAAAAGGTTTAGAAAAATTTAATACAAGCAAAGTTATTAATATGGCATCTATGTTTGGTAATTACTGCCATGCAAAATCACTAGATGTAAGTAGTTTTGATACAAGCAATGTAACTAATATGAGTTATATGTTTGAAAGTAGTTATGCTACTGAAATAAAAGGTTTAGAAAATTTTAATACAAGTAAAGTTACTAATATGAAATATATGTTTTATAGAAGCCATGTTTATGAGATTGATGTAAGTAATTTTGATACAAGCAAAGTTACTGATATGAAATTTATGTTTAGTGATTCTAGCAATTTAAAGCATATATATGTAAGTGATAAATTTGTAACAACAAATGTAACTGATGATTATAATATGTTTGAAAATTCACCTAATTTAGTAGGTGGTGCTGGTACTAAATATAATAGTTCATTTGTTGATAAAACATATGCTAGAATAGATGGAGGCACTAGTAGTCCAGGCTACTTTACATTGAAGAATAATTAAGAAGTGTATACTTCTTTTTTATAAATTATTTACAATATATATTAAAATGTGATAGACTATTATTAGTGAAGCACCTGCCCCCTGTGGGCTAGGTATCACGTTGTTGTAATACCTAACTACAAAGTGAGTTAGGTGTTTTTATTAATTTAAAAAAATTAATAAAATTATTATAAAAAGTAACAAGATAATAATAACAAGTAATATACCTATCAAAAAATCCTTTTTACTCATACAATATCCCCTCCGTATTATCCCCCCTGAAGAGAAAAAATAACTTTGGTGACACCTAGCCTCAGGCACTTCGGCATGTAGAGTAATATATATGGAAAAGTAATGCAAATGGATAAAATTTAATTTTAGGATAGATTTTCATAGTGGAAATTTAACTTTTCTCTATGTAAAAAATTAATTATCAATCATGGTTTAATATATAAAATTTAATTTTAAGTAAATTTTAAATAAATCAATAAAATAGTATGTTAACCAAAAAAGGTTGACATACTATTTAATTTAGTGTATATTAATAGTCACTGAGGAGGAGAAAGATATGGCAGTTAAAATTAGACTTAAAAGAATGGGAGCTAAGAAAAGACCTTACTATCGTGTTGTAGTAGCTGATTCTAGAGCTAAAAGAGATGGTAATGTTATTGAATCTATAGGAACTTATATGCCTTTAGAAGCTACTAAATATAATGTAGATAAAGAAGCAGCTTTAAAATGGCTTAAGGAAGGAGCTCAACCTACAGATACAGCTAAGAACATTTTAAGTGAAGTAGGTGTTATGGAAGAATTCCATAAATCTAAAAATAGTAAATAATGAATTTAGTTGAATTTTCTGAATTAATAGTTAAGAAATTAGTTAAAGAACCTGATTTAGTTAAAGTTCAAGAATTTACTAGTGAAGATGATACTACTATTGAAATACTTGTATCTGAAAGTGATATGGGTAGAGTAATAGGTAAAAAGGGTAAAATTGCTACTAGTATTAAAACTTTAATACAAGCTAAAGCTTATAATGAAGGTAGTAGAAAAGTAAAAGTAAACATAGATTCATTTTAGAAATAGGCAAACTATTTCTTTTTTAAAAGGCGGGGTTGTTTATGAATTATGAAGATAGAATTCTATATGAATTAAGATTCAGTTATAAAGGCTTAAGTGATGAAGAAGGAGATTATTATATTGATATTATCAGACATATTAAAGAAATGACTGATAGTGAACGTAATATTAAAGAATCTAAGAGTAGTTCTTATGATTTGGTAACTATGTCACTTGAAAAATTAGAAAATGGTGAAGTTGGTTTTAATGGGGCTATTGCTAGTGAAGCCGAAAATAAATGGTTAAATGGTGTTATTAAGAGTATTGGTAACAAAGTATATGTTAGCAGTGAATTAACTCCATTACATGATTCAATTATGGATAAAAGACCTTATGAAGTAGTTGATTATTTTAATTTTAAAGATTCTAAAGTGGTTAGAAAGACTACTTATGGAGATGGTAAATACTTTGAAGCAAGTTTAGAACCATTTAGTCGTGAAGATTTAGAAAACTATTTACAGGGTAAAGTTGATCATATGAGAGCTAGATAATAATTTAGCTCTTTTTTCTTGATTTTATTTTACTTATTATTAGAGATATAAATGTTAACATAAATAATATAAATGTTACATAAACTGGATATTTTATATATTCTATTGTTTCTATATAACTATTTTTCTTATAAAAGAATATTGTTATAATTAGTATTAATAACATAGTTAATGCTTTAAAATATTTTGTTTTCTTTTTGTCTAAATTTAGTGCTTCTTTTAAATTGTTAAATATGGAAAGAAGCACTGCAGATGCAGCATTTATGGAGTATAGAATCCAAAGTATAACACTTATATTTTCAATAGAATCTATGAATGAGAATATTTCTATTTTTTTAAGTACTGTATATAATGGATAATCAAATAAACTAGATAAGTTTATACCATAGACACCTATAGTAGTTGTTATGGCTATTAATAGGATAATAAATGAAATGGAGTACATCCTATAATACATTTTATTGAAGTTTTCATGATCAATTATATCAGTTTTACTTATACTCATCGCAAACATAGGTGGAACAGATGAAAATAATGCATATATAATTGAAGACTTTATTATACTTTTGAAATTTACTGTTAAAATAGGTAAAAAATTATTAAAGTTGATTTCTTTAAATAAGTTAATGTAGTCAAAAACAAATATAGTAATAGCTACATAAATAGATATGATAGTTACTCTAGTTAGTGTTTCAATGCCTTGGTTAGCAATATAGAAAGTTAAAGCTAAAATTAGAATAAAAAAATATATATCAGGAGTTTCAATTAAATATTGACTTGATAGGAATGAAGAAAGTCTATAACAAAGAAAAATATATGTAAATATAGCAAGTATCGCTTCTATAATGTTTATAACTATTGAGAATTTACTATATATTTTTTCTATCTTTTTTGAGCTTATTAAATCCTTATGAGTATCATTGAAAGATAAAAATATTTTAGAAATAATAAGGCCTAAAAAATAACCTATTAACATAGAGATAGGTGTAGCTTCTTTTGAATTATAAAGAAGATAACTAGTAAGTATTCCCCAAAATGGAGCACCACTTAAAGTTATTACTAAAATACTTAAAGAAAAACTATTTACTTTTTCATTCTTATTTTTCATCGTTTTATTTCTCCTAGAGATGTTATATTAGTATTAGATTTTACATTTATTTTTATATCATTTAAATATGTATTCCATTTATCTTTATCATTAAAATAGCTTGTTTTATGTTTATAAATATAAGAACCAATACCTATAATATCTGTGTTATTCTTTTTAATAAAATCTATTAAATTATTTATGTTGTTTTCTATATATTCGTTTGTTAAGTTAGTTAGTTTCTCTATAGAAGATTTTTCATTTAAATTATATTTACATTTATAATCAATTATTTTAGTTTTAGATTTATTATTTAGATATAACTTATTATCTTTTAGTTTATACTTTGTTTTAATATCTTGTATTTCAATAGAGAAGGTGTTATCATCACAATCTATAGTTAGCGAACTTTTATTAGCTTTGTTAGTTAGTATATTATAGAAAATAGATTCGTTTTCTGTAAGATCTATTTCATTTTCATTATTAAAAGTTGTTAAGTTTGATAGATATAATACTTCTTTATCATTGTTTTTAATTATATCTATTTTTGGATAAATATTAGTATATCCTTTTTCAATGGAGTAATAAGCATATTCTGAGAATTTTAATGGGGTAGAAGATGAAAAAATATTTTGATTAAATTTCATCATTTTTTCTAAGTATATAGCTGAGCCATCATTTTCTTTGTATATATTTAATACTTTATCTTTTATATTTTGGTTTATTATGTAAACATAGAAATTCATTTTTGATTTAGAACTTCTTAGAAAATAGTCTTTAAAATCTATATTATTTTTTATTATGTTTTCTGTTATTATTAGAACTTTTAGGTGTGAAATAAATACTTCTTTGTTACTTAGTTTTGATAGTTCAGCTATTGCTTCATTAATTGAGGAAGACTTTGTAGTAAATATTTCAGTATTACTTTCTTTGTCATTAACTATTAGTTGGGCAGTTACTTCATACATATTATCAGTGTAGTCTATAACTATACCTGTTAGAATTGCTAAATCATTTATTTCTATGTAGTCTTTACATCCAGTTAAGGATAAAATCATTATTAAAAGTATTAGTATTTTTTTCATTATTCTCCTTTATTACTATTTTGAGGTAGAAGGCCTCTTTTTATTAGTTGTTTTCTTCCTTTTATATTTAATTTTGGACTTATTGGATACATAAATGGTTTTCCGAATGATTTAATACTACATAGATTAGTAATTATAAATATGAAACCAAATAGTACTCCGATTATTCCAAATATAGATGATAGTATCATTAAACTATATCTATAGAGTCTTATGAATGATTGAAAATCATAGTAAACAAAGAATATTGATGAGATCGCTGTTACTGCTACTACTATAACCGTGATAGGAGATACTATTCCTGCACTTACTGCAGCATCACCTAAAACTAAAGCACCTAATATTGAAAGAGAAGTACCTCTCGAAGATGGAGTCAGTGCATCTCCTTCATAAAGAAGTTCAAAAGTAAACATTAAACTGAATGCTTCGATGAGTGCTGGAAAAGGTACACTTGCTCTTTGAAGAGAAAAATTTATAAGTAAACTTGTTGGAAGTATTTGTTGATCATAAGTAATAATTGCAAGGTATATAGATGGAGCAAATATAGTTATAAAAAGTGCTAGTATTCTTATAAATTTAACAAATTCAACGTATAAACTTTTTTGATAAATATCTTCGTCATTATGAAAGTAATCTATAAAAAATGTTGGTATAATAAGAGCGTTACAAGAGTTTTCTGATATTATACATATTTTACCTTCAGTAAGACCTTTAGCTATACTATCAGGTTTTTCAGTTGATTTAATAGATGGAAATGATGATTTGTTTTCACCACTAATAAGACTTTTTATATAGTAAGTATCAAGTACTTTATCACTAGTTATATTACTTATTTTATCTATAGTACATTCTAGTAATTCTTTATCAACTATATCATTCATATAAAGAATACTTACTTTAGTTTTAGTTCTAGTACCAAGAGTAAGTTCTTTCATATAAAGATTTTCATCTTTGATTCTTTTTCTAACTAGACCTATATTAGTATTATAATTTTCATTAAAAGCATCTTTTGGGCCTTTAATAGTAGGTTCACTAGATGGTTCATTAACGCCTCTATCAATGTTAGCTCTTGTCTCTAATGCAATGCATTCATCATGATAAATAATGATACTAAAACCATTAAATAAGTATTCCATTACATCTTTAGAATCTATATCTATAAAACTAATAGATGGTATATAATTCATAATATCTTTTTTAAGAGAAGTGATGAGCTCGTTTTTTAAAAGACTTCTTTTAGAAATATAATCAAGAATAAATTCATTAGTAAGTGTACTTGAAGAAACAGTTTGAATATTAACTATATAAATTTTATTTATACCAAAAGAAACTTCTTTTAATTGAAGATCTGGCATATGTTCTTTCTTAGATTTTAGCTTACTTATTATATCCATAATTATATTATTTACTTAAACATAATAAAAATACTATGATATAATAATTAAGGCGGTAAGATATGTTTTATTTATATGGAATTTTATTTTTTATATTTCTTATGTTTTTAACACTTGCCTTTTATAAATATTTATATAAGGTTTGTGATAAATTAAAGATTAAGGTTAATAAAAATATTTTAAGTATTATAAGTGTTCTTGTATTTTATAGTAGTTTAGTACTTTCAATGATGAATAAGGTAGTTGCGTTATTTATGATATTTATTCTTTATTTAATACTTATTTATTTAATAGTTATGTTATTTTATAAATTTTTAAAGAAATATAAATGGTTTATGAAAATATATTTATTGTTGCCTGCAGTATTTAGTTTCTTATTTGTATGTTATGGTTACTATAACATTTATGATATTAGAAGTGTTAGTTATGATATAAGTTCTAATAATAAACTTAATAATAAATATAAAGGAATACTTATAACTGATTTACATTATGGACTTGCGATAACTGGTGATAAGCTTCAAAAAGTAATTGTTAAAATAAACGAATTAAATCCTGATTTTGTATTTCTTGTTGGAGATATAGTTGATGAAAATACTAATCTCCAAGGAATGGAAGAATGTTTTAGAATATTAGGTGGTCTTAAAACTAATTATGGAATATTTTATAGTTATGGTAATCATGATGAGAATAATTATAGTAATGGTAAAAATTATAATAAAGTGACACTTAAAAATACTATATTAGGTAATGGTATTAAAATATTAGAAGATGAAAATTATAGAATTAATGATGAATTAACTATTATAGGTAGAAGTAATGGTTACAAGAAGAGTATGAGTGAACTTGTAGAAAATGTAAACAGTGAAGACTATAAGATAGTACTTGCTCATATACCAGTTGACTATAAGAGTGCTAAAGAAGTTGGAACTGACTTAATACTTAGTGGTCACACTCATGCTGGCCAAATATTCCCAGCTAAGTTATTTCAAGAAATATTTAAAACTTCTGATATGATTTATGGATATGAAAAAGAAGATGCTTTTAATAAAGTAGTTACTTCAGGTATAGCAGGTTGGGGAATACCAATTAGAACAGATGTGCATAGTGAATATGTAATTCTTAATATAAAATAAAGTTCAATTTTATGGTTGAACTTTTTTGATTGTGCTTGAATAAATATTTTTTGTGTGTTATTCTATAATAGAGGTGAAGTATATGGAAGGAAAAAAGAATGTTAATATAGTGTTAATTATACTTTTAATAATTGTATTATGTGCAGTTGGTGGTTTTGGTTATATGTGGTATAAAGGAAAAAATGTTAGTTGTCCTAAGTGTGAGGATAAAGTACTTGATGATAAAAAAGAAGAAACAGTTGAAAATAAAGTTAGTGTTGTTGATGCTACTAATACTGTACCTAGTTATTTTGGTTCTGAAAGTGCAAATAAAATTAAAATAATTATTCCTAAAATAATAGGTGGTAAAGATAATTCTGAAGTAATAAATAAAAAAATTCTTGATGATGTTATTTCTAGAATAATTCTACCAATCGAAGCAGGATGTAACACTGATGAAAATCCAAAAGGATGTGAAACAGGTGATGTTGCGGATATAAATGTTAAATATAAATCACTTGTAAAGAATGACATAGTAAGTATTTTAGTTATAGTTGAATTAAATCCATGGAATGCAAGTGGAGATGGAACATTTAAATATAATTACTTCTATGATGTTAAAAATGATAAAATTATAACAGCAACAGAAGCACTTGAAAAAGATGGTTATACTGATGAAAGATATCTAAAAGAAATTACTGAATGTTATGATGAAGATCATAATGAAATAAAGTGTACTTTGGATCATATAAAAAAGGAAATTAATGCTCTTAATACATGTGACTATGTAGACATAGATAATAATAGCTTAAAAGTACATTATGAAGGATTCTGTAATTAAAATTTGACTTTGTGAAATATTTATGATATATTTTTGTTGAATTTAAAGAGAAAGGAGTGGAAGAAATGAAGATTTTAAATTTGAATTTATATGTTTTTAATGATAAGAGTTTTAATAAAGGAAGTGGGAATCTTCAATGTTTTCCACAAACTTTATAACGTTTGATATTTAAATATTTAACTACTCTTATTAGAGTAGTTTTTTGGAGGTAAAAGATGAAGGATTTAAAAGAATTTAAACCTCTAATTAAGTTAATGAAAGAAGAAAAGGGAAAACTTATCTTATCTAGTATAATAGTTGTAATATGTGGATTTTGTGAGATATTTACTGGTTATTTAAATGGTAAAAGTGTTGAATCAATAACTGAGTTAAATCTTAAAGCAGCTCTTATATATATTGGAATATATTTTGTATTAGAGATTACTACTGATGGTGTACTTTATCTTAAAGCTAAATCAATGTTATCTAAATTAGAGAGTATATTAACAAGAAAATTAGAATTTTATGCTTATAAAAAAGCTATTAATTTACCAGCAGTAGCATTTGAAAAGATGTCTTCAGGAGAAATAATAAATCGTATAACAAATGATGCTGATACATTAAGTTTTGTATTTTTAAGACTATTGAATATGGTAACAGTATTTGTTACATCAATGGTTTTACTAGTATATATATTTATAAATTCTTGGATAATTGGTTTAGAGATCATAGTAATTATGATAATATTATACTTTGTAATTAAGAAATATAATCCAATATTAGAGAGTATTCATAAAGATAGAAAGAAAGAGCAAGATAAGTTTATATCTTTAACTAATGAGTCAATTAGAGGTATAAGAGAGATAAAAACATTAGGTGTTAAAAATAATTTAATTAATAATGTTATTGAGATTATTAAGAAGTTATTCAAGAAGTCAGCTAATGAAATTGATACTAAAAAGAATTTTGATATAGTAACAGGTTTACTTAAATCTTTATTAGAATGTGGAGTACTTGCTACTTGTATTGTGCTTTTATATTATAAACAAGTATCATTAACATTCTTAGTAGCTATGACATACTATGTATATAGATTTACTAATATGATAGAAAATGTTAATGAGTTAATACAAACATATCAAAGTGTTAAAGTATCTGTTTCAAGAGTTAATGATATTTTAGATAATAGATTATTTGAAGATGAAAAGTTCGGTCTAAAAGAATTAGAGGATGTTAAAGGGGTTATTAAATTTGATAAAGTATCATTTGCTTATCCTGATGAGAGTGAAACACTAAACAATTTTAATTTAGTTGTTGAACCAAATAAAAAGGTAGCTATTGTAGGTGCTTCTGGTCAAGGTAAAAGTACGTTATTTAACTTACTGACTAGAATATTTGATGCAAGTGATGGAGAAATACTTATTGATGATGTTAATATTAAAGAATTAAAAGAAGATGTACTTAGAAAAAATATATCTATAATAAGACAAGAACCATTTATATTTAATAGAAGTATAAAAGAGAACTTTCTTATTGTAGATGAGAGTCTTACATTAGATGAGATTCGTAAGTATTGTAAAATGGCTTATCTAGATGATTACATAATGTCACTACCTAAAGGATATGACACTATTTTAGGCGAAGGTGGTGTAAATTTATCTGGAGGTCAAAAACAAAGATTATCTATTGCAAGAACACTATCAAGAAATAGTAAGATAATACTATTTGATGAAGCAACAAGTGCTTTAGATAATAATAGTCAAAATTACATTAAAAAAACTATTGATGACTTAGTATGTGATCATACAGTTATAATAGTAGCACATAGACTTTCAACAATAATGGATGCTGATGTAATACATGTTGTTGATCATGGTAAAGTAGTTGCGACTGGTAAACATAAAGAATTATTAAAAACATGTGAATTATATAAAAATCTATATTTAAATGAATCTTTAAATTCATAAGAGATTATTAAAATCTCTTATTTTTTTTATCAAAAATAAATATTAAGCATATTCTATTATAGGAGGATTGCCTATGTTTAATAATTATAAAGAGATAGTTACTAAGACTGTTATTGGAAAAGGAAAGAAAACATTTAAGAATGATTATGAATTAACTACTGATACTGATGTTGATACTGTACTTGGGTGTTGGGTAATAAATCATAAAATAAAGGGTAAGAAGGATGATGAGTATATCAAAATAAATGGAAGTTATGATATTAATATATGGTATAGTTATGATAATAATACGAAGACTAATGTAGTAAGTAAGAAAATGTTTTATGAAGAGAAAGTTAGAGTTAAGGTGCGTGAGAATAGGGATTTAAATGATAGCTCTGAAATTATTATTAGAAGTCTTAAAAACCCTACTTGTATAGATGTATCAAATGAAGATAAAACAATTAAATATACTATATCTAAAGAACTTGGTATTGAGATAGTAGGAGATGCTAAGATAAGAATTCCTGTTAGCAATAGTGAAGATGAGTATGATTTAATAGTAGATGAAGATGAAGTAAATAATGAAATAGATAAAAGTGTTAATACAAATTATTTAGATAATAAAGACTCATAATTGACTTTTTAGAGTCTTTTTTAATATAATATAGAGTATTATTTGGAATGGAGATATTATGCAAAATAGTAAGTGTGTTAAAGGAGTATTAGATAGATTACTTGAAGTAAATGATAATGTATTTATTGTTCCACATATTAGACCTGATTTTGATGCATTAGGTGCTTCTATTGGTATGGCTTTAATATGCAAGAAAAAAAATAAGAAATGTTATATTGTAATAGATGATGATTATGAGAAGTTAGAACCTGAAACTAAGAAGGTCTTAGATAGTGTTAAAGGTAATTTTGAATTTATACGTTCTAATGACTTGTCTGTTTATTTGACTGATAGAAGTCTTATGATAGCAGTGGACGCTAATAAAGATTATTTGCTTTGTACACAAAAATATTTAAAAGATTTTAAAAATATTATGGTTATTGATCATCATAAAATGGATGAACATACTATTAAGACACCTTATTTATTTGTAGATGATAAGGTTTCTAGTGCGTGTGAAGAAGTATCAAGATTATTGTTTTTATATGATGTTAAAGTATCTCCAGATTACGCTAATTATTTACTTGCTGGTATAATACTTGATACTAATAAATTAAGTAAAAATACTAGTGCTAGAACATTTGAAGTTGCTTCTTTATTAACTGCATGTGGAGCAGATCCTACTATAGCTAATAATATGTTTTTAGAAGATTTTGAACATGATAGAGCTATTCAAAGATTAGTAGATAATACTGATTTTCAAACTTTTATGTTTGCGATAGCATCTGATTCAGAAGATAGTGGTAGAATATATGAACCAGAAGATATAGCAAAAGCTGCTGATTATTTACTTAAATATAATATCAATTGTAGTTTTGCGATGGCATATATAGATGATGAAACAATAAGTATGAGTGCCAGAAGTAAAGGAATGATAGATGTATCAAGAATAATGAGATTATTTGGAGGAGGAGGAAATGAATTTTCTGCCGCTGCTAAAATAAAAGGAAAAACTCTTCCTGAAATAAAAACTTTACTTGTTAATTCATTGAAACCAGGAGCTTTCATTAAGAATTTTGATTTAGTTCCAACAGATTCACAACAGATGAAATTAACTATGAAAAATAGGACTACTTTATAGTAGTTTTTTTATTATAATTGACTTATTGTATCAAATATGATATAATGTAATAGCTTTTGGATAAAGGGGGGTTAATTATGTCAATCGCAAATGCTAGAACTATATTAGGATTTGATTTAGATACAATATTAACTATAGAAATTATAACTAAAAGATATAGAGAATTAATGAAACAATATCATCCAGATAGACATGCTGATTCAAGCGAGGCTGAACTTAAAGATTATACTCAAAAATCTATTGATATTAATAATGCTTATGTTTATTTAAAACAAAATATTGATAGAGTAAATACTACTAAAACTAAACAACAATCTAATAATGATGATGTTGTATTTTTCTTAAGAAAAGCCAAAGCTACTTCTATGTTAAAAAGTTATTTCATAAATTCTAAAGATTCAAAACTTAAAAGAGATGTTTCTAATCTTTATAATAGATGTAACATTGAAAATGCTACTAATAATGTCGAACTTAAGAAAAGTGTTGATATGTTTTTAAGTTTTATATCACTTTTATATAAAAACGAAGAAACAAGATATCGTATAATTAATAAGATACCAGCTTCATTTAAGTATGAAATAGACTATAATACCGATGTTGATAGTTTTTTAAGAAGATTATATGGTATGGTAAATGTAAGAAAACAATATATAGATAGTTCTTTAGATAGAATAACATTAGATAGTTTTATTGATGATGAGTATTCTTCTACTACTTCTTTTTTAGAATTTAGAAAATCGTATATGAATATGCTTTTTAATGCTAATTTAACTAGTGAAGAAGAAAAAACAATATTTAAGACTTTTAGAGTTAAATCTAAAGAAATATCTGATTATTATGAAAAAAATAGGAAAGAATATTTTGCTTTGATTAGAAAAGTAAATAAAATGGATGAAACTTATATAAGTAAAGATGCTAGAGAAGAGTTATTAAATAGAATAGAAGAATCAATAGTAAATAAACAATTTACAAGTACTAAAATTAGTATTGAAAGACAAATAAATAAAATTAATGAAAAAAGAAAACTTATTAGAAAGTTAAAAACTACTTTAATGCTTAAATATAAAAGTGTATTATTGGTATTAAATCCAAATAAAGATAATGATAGAGTTAATAGTGCTATTAATACATATGATAAAGTATTTAAAATATTAGATGATGCTGAGAATGGTAAATATAATACTCAAGACTTAATAATACTTGAAAATATATCATTTCTTGATGAAGATAAAGATAAATTATTACTTTCAATGTTTAATAATGATTTATATAATATATTTGTTAGTTTTCCAAAAGATGGAAAAAGTAAAAGATATGAGCCATTTGTGCTTGGTAATGCTAATGTTGATAATTTTATTAGTTTAGATAATGATTCAGTAAATGTCAAAACTAAAGAAGAAATAAGTGATGAAGCATTATTGTTACCACTTAGTATTTTTGTAAACAAAGGTAATGTTGTTAATTTATCTAGAAGAACAAGAACATCTAAAGAGACTATATTATGTCAGTATGGCAACTATGAATTAGTATTTAGTCAAGACTTAAAATCAAGAGATAGTTTTTATTATTTAAGACCAAGTAAATTAAAATATGAAAATTATGGTGATAGAGATTATCTATTACAAGTACTTGAAAATGATATATGTGATAGATTCCTATATTACACTGATAGAATGCAAAAAAATAATGTTAAAGAACTTAGAATAAAAACTAGTAATGAATAAAAAAGAGTAATTTAAAAATTATTCTTTTTTTGTTATAATATTTGTGAATGGAGTAGATATGGATCAAGAGAAAATTGGAAAATTTATAAAAGAACTTAGAAAAAATAATAATTTAACTCAAGCTGATTTAGCTCTTAAATATGGTGTTACATATCAAGCAGTAAGTAAATGGGAGAATGGTAAAAATATACCAGATATTTCTATAATAAAACAGATGAGTAAAGATTTTAATATAAATATAGATGATATACTTGAGGGTGAAAGTAAGAAAAGTAAACCTGATCATAAATATTATATACCAATTATAATAGTATTAATTTTGATATTAATATTGTTAATTGGACTTATGTTTTTTCATAAAGAAAAGTTTGAATTTAAAACATTAAGTGCTTCATGTAAAGATTTTACTATATCTGGAAGTATAGCTTATAATAAAGATAAATCTTCTATATATATTTCTAATGTTAAATATTGTGGTGGAGATGATAATAATACTTATGATAGTATAGAATGTATATTATATGATTCTCATGATGATGTGATTACTAAGATAAGTGAATATAATAAGAAAGATAATGTTACTCTTGAAGAATATTTACATGAAGTAGAATTTGTAATAGATGATTATGAATCTAATTGTAAGAATTATACTAATAATCATTTATATATAGAAATACTTGCTAGTAAAGATGGTAAGACTACTACATATAAAATTCCATTATCACTTGCTAGTTGTAATAAATAACTCAACCTTAAGTTTAGTATCTAAACTTAAAATTTATAGTATTTTTTATAAAAATATATTAAAATGATAATGTAAGGATGTAGATTATGAAGAAAAAAGATAAAAAGAACAAAAAATTATATACCATTATTGGAATAGTAGTTTTAGTCTTAGCATGTAGTATCGGATTCTATAAAGTATTCACAAGTATAGAAAATAAAGAAACAGATGCTGAAAAATTCGCCAGTGAATATTCTATTGATAATGATAATGTATTTGTTTATAAAACACTTGAAGAAATAAATAAAATACTTAAAAATGGTACTGGAATTGTGTATTTGGGTTTTCCTGAATGTCCTTGGTGTAAAGGATATGTTCCTTATTTGAATGAAGTTGCTAAAAAGGCAAAATTAGATAAAATATATTATTTTAATATTTTAAAAGATAGAAAGAATAATACTGATGATTATAAGAAAACTGTTGAATTATTAAAAGATTATTTAAAATATGATGATGAAGGAAATAAGAGAATTTATGTGCCTGCTGTTATAGCTGTTAATAAAGGTAAAATTGTTGGTTTTGATGATGAAACATCTTATGATACTAAAGGATATGAAAAACCTGAAGATTATTGGAAAAATGAAGATTTGGATGGTCTTAAGAATAGATTATCTAAAATGATTAATGATGTTTCTTTTGATTATTGTACAACTGATTGTAATAAGTAACTATTAATTTGGTTACTTTTTTGTTATTATAAAATTGAGGTGAATTATGAAATTAAAGAATAAAGTATGTGTAGTAACAGGTGGAGCTATGGGAAATGGACTTGGAATAGTAAAAGTGTTTTTAAAATATGGAGCTAAAGTATCTATTATTGATTATGATGAATCTGTGAGTGAAGTAGTAGCTAAACTTAATAATGAAGGATATAATGCTATAGGATTTCATGCAGATATTAGAGATAAAGAAAAAGTAAATGAAGCAATTGAAAAGACTAAAGAAATATTTGGTAATATAGATGTACTTGTTAATAATGCAGGTGTTGCCAAAATAGAAAATTTTATGGATATGAGTGATGAAGTAAGAGATTTCCATTTTGATATTAATATAAAGGGTACTTGGAATGTAACTAAGTCTTGTCTTAAGTATTTTAATGATAATGGTAGTATTGTTAATTTATCTAGTGTAACTGGACCAATGGTTGCTGATACTGGAGAATGTGCTTATGCGACTACTAAGGCTGCTTTAATTGGATTTACTAAAGGACTTGCGATGGAACTAGTAAGTAGAAATATAAGAGTAAATGCTATAATGCCTGGATATATAATGACTCCTATGGTAGATGGAATAGCAAAAGATTCTAATAGTAGTGATCCAAAGAGTGTTATTGAAGGTATAAGAATAGGTATTCCAATGAAAAGACTTGGTACTATTGAAGAGTTAGGAGAACTTGCAGCATTTCTTGCTAGTGATGAAGCAAGCTATATAACTGGACAAGGAATAGTAATAGATGGTGGTAGTACACTTCCTGAAACTATGAGTGTTGGAGTATAAAAGTTGACAACGTATAAAAAATATATTATAATTTACTCATAAATTGTTGATTTGGAAGAGTAGATATATGATTCTTTATAGAAAGTGACTGGTTGATGGAAAGTCATAAGACTGATTATATTGAATGGGCCAATGAAAGATTATCTGAAACGATAGTAGGATAATACGAAGTACTCGTCTTTGTTAATAAAAGGACTATATGATGGTATAGGTAATAAGCTATTTTAGGTGGCAATAGTAAGAATTTATAATCTTATCCTAGTTTAGGGTAAGATTTTTTTATTAGAGGTGAAGAAATGATAAAATATTATGAGGGATTTCGATGGTGTTAAGTATTAATAACTAAAGCAAAAATAAAAATATTAATATTTAAGGAGAGATGAAATTATGAAAGAAAAAATAATAACTTTAACAGGAGATAGACCTACAGGTCCATTACATATAGGACATTATGTTGGGTCACTTAGAAAACGTGTAGAAATACAAAATAGTGGAAAATATAATCAATTTGTTATGATTGCGGATTTACAAGCACTTACAGATAATGCAGATAATCCAGAAAAGATAAGAGAAAATGTAATGGAGGTTATGCTTGATTATCTAGCTGCAGGATTAGAACCAGATAAGACAACATTCTTATTACAAAGTGAAATACCTGCTTTATATGAACTTCCAATGTTATATTCAAACTTAGTAACAGTTGCTAGACTTCAAAGAAATCCAACTATTAAGAATGAAATAAAACTTAGAAATTTTGAAAATAATTTACCAGTAGGATTCTTTACATATCCAATTAGTCAAGCTGCTGATATAACTGCTTTTGGTGCTAAGTATGTACCAGTTGGAGATGATCAACTTCCAATGATAGAACAAACTCGTGAAATAGTTAATTCATTTAATAGAATATATAAAACAGATACTTTAGTATTACCTGAAGCAATTCTTCCAGATAATGAAACTTGTTCAAGACTTCCTGGTACTGATGGAAATGCTAAGATGAGTAAATCTCTTGGTAACTGTATATATTTAAAAGACTCAAGTGAAGAAATAAAGAGAAAAGTAATGAGTATGTATACTGATCCTAATCATATTAGAGTAGAAGATCCAGGGGATACTAAAAATAATACAGTATTTATATATTTAGAAGCATTTGCCACAGATGAACACTTCAAGAAATACTTATCAGAATATAAAAATCTTGATGAATTAAAAGCACACTATGAACGTGGTGGTTTAGGAGATATGAAAGTTAAGAGATTCTTAAATGATGTTATGCAAGAAGTGATGGAACCTATTAGAACAAGACGTGAAGACTATGAAAAACGTAAACCTGAAGTGTTTGAAATGTTAAGACAAGGTACATTAAAAGCCATAGAACACTCAAATATAATTCTTAATAAAGTTAAAAAAGATATAGGAATTAACTATTTTGATGATGAAGAATTTAAAAATAAGTTTATAAATAATTAAAAATATAGTATTATATACTTATAGTAGGTGAAGCATGTTTGATATATTTAAGAAATCAGAGGAAGATATAAAACAAGAAAAAACTGATAAAATGGAAAGATTCTTTGGTATTAATTTAGGTGTTAAAAAAGAATTACATAGTTTAGTACCAACAGAAACTGACTTATATAGTAATGATTCAATAGTTAAATATATGGATAAATTATATGATGGATTAAGAGACTTTAAATTTGATTTTAAAGCTATGGGAAAAAGTCTTGATTTAGATAAAGATACTATTAAAAGAATAGATGAATTTATAACTAGTATTATGAATGAATGTGCTGGTGTTAGATATGAACCAAATGAAATTAGAAGATTCTTTAGTACTAGAGTTTCTGGTATGAGAGAAGAGTTTGTTCAAGAAGTTAAAAGACATTTTGTTGGATATACTGGATTTAATAGTATAGAGAGTTTTCCTGGTAATATAGTTTCTATTAATGAGTTATTACATTTATATCATTCATACACTATGAATAATGATGAGTTACTTCAATCTTTAAATGTTATTGATTCTAGAAGTGATGGGTATTATGGTATAACATTATATGGTAAAAGTCATAGTGAAACTAAAAGTATATTTGATAGTTTTCCTAAAGATACTGGCGCTGGTGATGTTGATTTAATAGGTCTTCCAGCTGTTAATAAATCACTTATGATGGTTAGAGATAAAGGACATGCTTTAAGTATAGAAGTAACTTATGAAGATAAAGATGCAGTAGTTGAGTACTTTATACCAAAACTATGTAATATTGATATGATTAATGCTCTTCCAGGAGTAGTTAAAGTAAAAGAAGGAACTCCTATGCATAATGGAACTACTGGTATGTTTGTAACAACCAAAGATATACTTCCTTATGAATTAAGTGATTTTGTAAGAATGGTACCTGAAGATAAAGATATGCCTATGGTACATTATGATGGACCTGTTAGAAGAGTATAAACTAGAAACTATTATTTGATAGTTTCTTCTTTTTTTGATATTATAAATTTAGAATAAAAAGTATGGGATGATAAATATGAAATATATAAATTTTGATGATTCTTTTTTAGAAGTAATTAATCCTAAAAATAATCTTAAGAATGGTGGTATGTTATATAGAGTACCTTCTTCTATAAAAGATGGTTTTAATTTTGAATATTTATTATTTATACCAAATGATATTAAAGATCATACTATACTTGTTTTAGAGGGAATAAATTATGATTTAGATAATGAAGTAGAACAGTTATATGAAGAATTTAAGAGTTTTAAAGATAATATTCATTATGTTAATAGCAAAACTAGGTATCCAATTATTTGTCCATTAATATCAAAAAATGATTTATTAAGAAAAATATTTAAAAATAAAGAAGAAAGAATTGACAAACAAATAGTAAATATGATTAAGGATGCTAAGAGAAGATTATATGATAATGATATAGTTATTGATGACAAACTTATTCTTTATGGATTTTCTAGTTCTGGTATATTTGTGAATAGATTTGCATTATTGCATCCTGATATAGTTAAATTAGTAATAGCTGGTGGTGTTTCAGGGACACTTATATTACCATTTAAAAAATATAAAAATAATAGTTTGATGTATCCAGTTGGTATAGGTAATATAGATGAAATAAGTGATTATAAAGTAGAAATGTTTTTAAAAATAAAACAATTTTATTTTCAAGATATAAATGATAAAGTTGACTATTATGCTTCTAAAGATGGAATACCTATTTATAATGATATTTCTAATGGTGAATTAAAAATGTTATATGAAGTACTTGGTAGAAAAATAGAAACTAGATGGAAAAATATTAGAATGATATATAGAAAAGTCTGTAAGAATATAATATTTAGAACTTATAATTATGGAATACATAGTGATGTAACTGCTAGAGAGTTAAGTAAGAAATTATTTGAAAGAGAAGAAGTGTGAAGTCATTTAGATGTCACTTTAAATTGTTATAGTTTTTTATATACTTTACATTAAAACTATTAAATTATGAAGAGTTATATTTAATTATGATAAAATATAATATATAGAGAAGTAAGAAGTGGCTAGAGTTAGAAGAAGAAAACTTAGATTTTTACCAAAATCAATTTTGTTTATATTATTCTTATCTTTAGGATATTTTGGTTATAGTTTTTTTAGTGGTGGAAATGATGATAATAAAGGAGATAATATAGATAATAAAGTTAATGATAAAAGTAATTATAATATACAAGAGAAAAGTGTAAGATATAAACAAATATTGTTAGATGTGGATCCAGTATATCAGTATCCAGATTATCCAACTGGATGTGAGAGTGTATCTTTGTATATGTTACTTAGCTATTATGGAATTGATGTAACTATAGATGATATTAATGATGAGTTACCTAAAGGTCCTGTTCCATATGGTAGTGGTGACAATGTAAAAGGAGCTAATCCTGAAAAAGAATTTGTTGGTAATCCTAAAAGCAAATATGCTTATGGAGTATTTAATGAACCTATTAGACAGACTGCAAATAAGTTTAAAGATGGAGCACTTACTAAGAAGAATGTAACAGTAGATGATTTATATAAAATATTATTAAAGAAAAATCCAATTGAAGTTTGGTTTACTACTGATTTGGAAGAAGGTATTATTTATAGAGAACAAGATAAATGGTATGATTATGAAACTGGTGAAATAGTTAGATGGCCAAGACATGAACATGCGATACTTGTTACTGGAATAGATAGTGATTATACATATTATAATGATCCAAATACAGGTAAAAAAGAAAAACTAGAGATAGACAAATTTAATAAATTCTTTCAACAAATGGATGGAAGAATAGTATATTATAATAATTAAAGTGAACATTTGTTTACTTTTTTCTTTTGTTCGCTTGTTTTGATTTGATGTAGGTGTTAGAATATAAAAAGCAAAAAGAGAAATAATATAGATAAATAGTTACTAAAATAAAGTTTAAGGGAGGCAAGCATTATGTTTGAACTAGTAAGTAAATATAAACCTAGTGGTGATCAACCTGAAGCAATAAAAGAACTTGTTGATGGAGTTAATAGTGGTAAAAAGAATCAAGTTCTTTTAGGTGCAACTGGTACTGGTAAAACTTTTACTATAGCAAATATTATTGCAAAAACTAATAAGCCTACGTTAATTCTTGCTCATAATAAAACACTTGCTGGACAGTTGTATGCTGAATTCAAAGAGTTATTTCCTAATAATAAAGTAGAGTACTTTGTTTCATACTACGATTACTATCAGCCTGAAGCATATGTGCCAAGTAAAGACTTATATATTGAGAAAGACTCTAGTATTAATGATGAAATAGATGAATTAAGACATGCTGCTACTGCTGCTATAATAGATAGACGAGATACTATAATAGTGTCTAGTGTTTCTTGCATATATAGTATTGGTGAGAAGGAAGAATATATAAATAAGATGCTTAACCTTTCAGTAGGAGATACAATTGACAGAGATGCAATTCTTGAAAAGCTAGTTGGTATGCAGTATGAAAGAAGTGTCTTTGATTTAAAACGTGGTACTTTTAGAGTTAAAGGGGATACTATAGAGTTAATACCTATTGGAGAAAAGAAGAGTGGTATTAGAGTAGAATTATTTGGTGATGAAATAGATAAAATAAGTTTATTTGACCCACTTAGTGGTAGAGTAAATAGTAGTGTTAAAACTATAAGTATATTCCCAGCATCATTATTTGTAACTAGTGACGAAAAAATACAAGAAGCAACTAGGAGAATAGAAGCAGAACTTGAAGGCAGACTTAAAGAGTTACATGAAGAAGGTAAACTTCTTGAAGAACAAAGACTTAAAGAAAGAACTATGTATGATATAGAGATGCTTAAAGAGACTGGTTTTTGTCATGGTATAGAAAATTATAGTAGACATATGTCACTTAGAGATGCAGGTGAAACGCCAACTACTTTGATTGATTTCTTTCCTGATGATTTCTTGCTTGTAATAGATGAAAGTCATGTTACACTTCCTCAAGTAAGAGGTATGTATAATGGAGATCATATGCGTAAACAAACTCTTGTTGATTATGGATTTAGACTTCCTAGTGCGATGGATAATAGACCTTTAAAGTTTGATGAATTTAAGTCTAAACTTAACCAAGTAATATATGTGTCAGCAACACCTGGGGATTATGAACTTTCACTAGTTGATAAACCAGTTGAACAAATTATTAGACCAACTGGATTATTAGATCCTATAATTGATGTAAGACCAACTAAGAATCAAATAGATAATATTATTGAAGAAATAAATGATAGAATAGCTAAGAATGAAAGAGTACTTATTACTACTCTTACTATACGTATGAGTGAAGAATTAACATCATATTTGAAAGAACTTGGATATAAAGTAACATATTTACATAATGAAATTAAAACTTTAGAGAGACTTAACATAATACGTAATCTTAGACTTGGTAAGATAGATGTAGTTGTTGGAATAAATCTACTTCGTGAAGGCATTGATATACCAGAAGTGTCATTGATTTGTATTATGGATGCTGATAAACAAGGATTTTTAAGAAGTGATAGAAGTTTAATACAAACTATAGGAAGGGCTGCTAGAAACCAAAATGGTAAAGTAATAATGTATGCTGATACGATGAGTGATGCGATGAAGATTGCAATTAGTGAAACTAATAGAAGACGTGCTATACAAGAAAAATATAATAAAGAACATGGTATTGTTCCTAAAACAATAGTTAAAGATATTAAAGAGGCTATAACTAATGAAGTAGAAGAACAAAAAATTGAAAAGAAAAAATATTCTAAGAAAGAATTAAATGATATGATTCATAAACTTGAAATAGAGATGAAGGAGGCTGCTAGTAGACTTGACTTTGAAAGAGCAACTGAACTTCGTGATGTAATATTTGAGTTAAAAGATTTAAATTAGTTTTTAAATCTTTTTAGTTGCGCTATAATTTTCATAGGATAATAAAGTGAGTTGTTAATATGAAGTGTAATAGATGTGGATATAATATAGAAAATAAAAATAATTTTTGTCCTAATTGTGGGAATCAACTAGGAAATGTGAGTTCAAATAATGATTATTTATTAATTGGAGTTTTACTTTTATTATTTATGCCTCTTATTGGAATTATATTTTGTTTATTGACGATGAAATCTGATAGTAGACTAAAAAAAGTATTACTTTATTATTTTGTTATTCTTGTTGTTTTTATTGGAGGGTTAATTTTACTTGCTTATGGACTTGCTTCTATGTTTTCTCCTTTAAATGATCCTTCATCTAGAGAATTTAAATGTTCTAAATTTTGTGATGGAGAATACTCTATAGAAAATTATTACTGTGTATGTAAAGATGGAAGAAGTTATGATATGTTTCCTGAACGTGAAGAAATAAATAATAATGATGATAATAATAACAATAATGATGATAGTAATGTTGATGATGGAAATAATTTTAATAATGATGATAAAACATATACAGATGATGAATTAATTAAAACTAAATTTGATAAGACCGAGTGGTTAAATACTGTCTCTTCAAGTGAATATGTTATTAATGTTATAGCTGCTAGTTGGTGTCCACACTGTCAAAATTATAAACCAATAGTTATAGATGCTGCTAAAAAGAAAAAAATTAAATTATTCTTTATAGAAAATGATAAACTAAGTAAAGAAGATTATACTGCTTATATAACTTCATTACAGTTAAATAAATTTAAAGGAAGCGTTCCTTATACATTTATAACTTTTAATGGAAAAGTATTAAATGAAAGAGTTGGTGGAATGGATCTTGAAGAAACAATAGACTTTATAAATAATATGAAACAGGATTTAAGTAGTTTTTAAAGAGGTAAATATGAGATGTAATAATTGTGGACAAGAAATTCTAGATAACGCTAAATATTGTCCCAGATGTGGAAATCAAATAAATACTAATAATTATTATTTAGTAATGGGATTAATGTTGTTATTTATGTTTCCAATGGTAGGAATATTATTTTGTGTTCTAATGAAGGGTAATGATACTAGACTTGAAAAAGTACTTAAATATTATTTGATAGGTATGGGGGCTTTAGTTCTTATAGTTGCTTTAGTCTTCATGCTTATAGTTAAACCTGCGATGGCACCTAAGTCTAAAGAAGATCAATGTGAAGAGTATTGTAATTCTAAATATGAAATAAATGGTAATACTTGTATATGCAGTGATGACAGAACAATAATAGTAAGTTAAAAAACTGTTGTTTCTTTTTTATTTAATATTTGCTATAATATGTGACGGAGTTGATTATTATGAAAACACCTAATATGTTAGATGCAAAAAAGAGAAATCAAAATGAAATAAAGTATGTAGATTATGATAAGAATTTTGATAAATTTGGTGAAGGAAAAACATTCTTTGTAAGAACTTATGGTTGTCAGATGAATGAACATGATTCTGAGAAAATAAGAGGTATGATGAAGAGTGCTGGTTTTAAACTAGTAGATTCTATAGAAGAAGCTGACGTTGTAATTCTTAATACTTGTGCGATACGTGAAAATGCTCATGATAAAGTATTTGGTTTTTTAGGTGTTTTAAAGCATTTGAAACAAAGCAAACCTGACTTATTAATAGGTATATGTGGATGTATGGCTCAAGAAGAAGTGGTAGTTAAAGATATATTAAATAAATATAAATATGTAGATTTTGTATGTGGAACTCATAATTTAGATAATTTGATATCTATAGTTAAGAATAAAATTGATACTAAAAAACAACAAATAGAAGTACTTAGTTATGAAGGTGATGTTGTTGAGAATGTACCAGTGTTAAGAGAAAGTAAATATAGTGCTTGGGTTGACATAATATATGGTTGTGATAAGTTTTGTACTTATTGTATAGTTCCTTATACTCGTGGTACTCAAAGAAGTAGAAAGCATGAAGCTATTGTTGAAGAAGTAAAAGAACTTGTTAAAAATGGTTATAAAGAAGTAACTCTTTTAGGACAAAATGTAAACGCTTATGGAAAAGATTTGTATGAAGACTATAATCTTGCAAACTTACTTAGTGATGTAAGTGATACTGGAATAGAAAGAATCAGATTTGTTACTAGTCATCCATGGGATTTTACTGATGAAATGGTAGATATAATAGCAAGTCGTGATAATATAATGCCATATATACATTTACCACTTCAATCTGGTAGTGATAAGATACTAAAATTAATGAATAGAAAATATACTAGTAGTGAATACTTAAAACTTTATAAGAGTATTCGTAGTAAAGTTAAGAATTCTAGTGTTACTACTGATATAATAGTGGGATTTCCAGGCGAAACTGAAGAAGATTTTGAAGATACTTTAAAACTTGTAAATGAGTGTAAATTTGACGGAGCATTTACTTTTGCATATAGTCCTCGTGAAAATACACCAGCTGCTTTAATGAAAGATGCTATTGCTGAAGAAGTTAAAATGGAAAGACTTCATAGACTAAATGAAGTAATAAACAAATATAGCAATGAAGCTAATAAGAGAATGAATAATACTATAGTTAAATGTTTAGTAACGGGACTAAGTGATAAAGATAAAACTAAAGTATGTGGATATACTGAAAATATGAAACTTGTTAATATAGAAGGACCTAAAGAATTAATTGGTAATATTGTTAATGTTAAAATAACAGATACTAAAAGTTTTTCAATGGATGGAGTATATATTAAAGACTAAATATGATATAATTTTTATAGGTAGGTGGAAGTATGAAAATTAAAAAAGTATTAATTATTATATTCTTATGCGTATTAGTTGTTGGTGGAGTTTATTATTATAATCAAGAATATAAAGATGTTGCTGATAAAACTAATGATAAAGATAAGAATAATGATGTTGATGAAGAAAAAGGACTAGAAGACATATATCTTAGTTGTGATAATGGATATGAATGTTTTAAATTTGAAAATAAAGAGTATAAATTTTCAATTAAGAAATCTATTAAAGTAGATAATATGTTCAATTATGATACTAATGAAAATGAAGCAGGAACCTTAAAAATAAATGATGAAGGAAAACTTGTTTTTGAAGACTTAACTGGTAAAGTAATTAAAGTATATGATAATATAGAGTCTAAAGTAATAAGTATAGATTCTACTAATAGTGAATGTGATTTAATATATGTTGCACTTACTGAAGATGGGAAAGTCTATAAAACTGAAGAAGAAGATGGATTATTTAGTGGTGAACCATTTTTAGAACTTCCATTAGATGAAGAATATACTAAAATATCTTTATATAGTGATACTTGTGATTTGAAACTTGTAGGGTTAAATAAAAATAATGAAGTTAAAGATTTATTATCAAATGAATAAATCTTTTTTAATTTTTTATAACAAACAAATTTTCGTGTTAAATTTATTGACATTTTTGAGTCAAAATATTATATTGTTAATAAGAGGTAATATTATGAAGAGATTATATATTGATTTTGATGGGGTTGTTATGGATACGATTCCTCCATTATATGAAGCTTTACAAAAGAGTGGAGCTGATGTAACTAATGAAAGTGAGATAAGAGTGTTCTTTGCTAGTTATGATTTTTCTAAAATAATTAATGATGAAAATATTCTTAACGACTCAATAAATTGTATTAAGAAGTTAATTGATAGTAAGATGTTTGAAATATCATTTTTGACTCATGTTAATTCTTTAACTGAAGGATGTGTTAAGGTAGAATATTTAAGACGTCATTTTAAAGATATAACTATTATTATGGTACCTAAGGAAATTTCTAAAACTAAAGTGGTTCATAGTGAAGGGGCAATACTAGTGGATGATTATTCAGGTAATTTAAAAGAATGGGAAGAGAATGGTGGTATAGCTATAAGATTCTCTAAAGAGCTTGAAAGTCATGGATATAGAGTACTTAATCATTTAGATGAATTAATAGATATGTTTAAAGATGAAGAGGTGAAGTCATGTTAGAAGTTGTAAGAGTGGTAACTGGATTTTTAAAAGAAAATTGTTATATTATACATAATGGAATAGATTGTTTAGTTGTAGATCCAGGAGATGATCAAAAGAAAATATTAACTGAAATAAATAGTAGAGGTTTGCATGTTAAAGGTATACTAATTACACATTATCATTTTGATCATGTGGGATGCCTAGAAACATTTAAAGAGATTTATCCGACTGCTAGAATAGTTGATTATAAAACAAAAGGAGATGTCAAAATAGATACATTTGAATTTAAAGTAATAGAGACATATGGACATACTATGGATAGTGTATCATTTTATTTTGATAAAAATGATATATTATTTACAGGAGACTTTGTATTTAAAGAAACAATAGGTAACTTTGAAGAAGATAATGAACAAGTTATGATAAATAGTCTTAAAGTATTTAAATATATGTCTGTTAATGTAAAAGTGTATCCTGGTCATGATGAAGAGACTACTGTAGAACATGAACTTAAATATAATCCATTCTTAAGAGGAATTTAATGCTTGCGAGTGTATTAATAGAGTATTCAGTAAAATCATTAAATAAAGTATTTGATTATATAATTCCAGAAGATATAAAAGAAAGTATAAGAGTTGGACATAAAGTAATAATTCCTTTTGGAAAAGTAGAAGTAGAAGGCTTTGTACTTAAGATTCATAATAATAAAGATGAAAATTTAGAATATAGAAGTATTATAAGAATACAAGAAAGTGATTTTTATTTAAATGAAGAATTACTCAAGTTAGGCAAATATATGAGTGATTTTTTGTTATGTAATTTAATATCTTGCTATCAAGTAATGTTACCTAAGGCTTTAAAAGCATCATTAAAGACTAATATAAATAGAAAATATATAACTAAAGTATCATTGAATAAAGAAATAGATATAGATAAATATATTCTTGAACACAAGAGAAATAAGACTGAAATAAGTATAATAGAGAGTCTTAGAAGTGGTGAAAAAGAAAGAAAAGAATTTAGTAGTTCAATAAAGAAGTTAATAGAAAAAGGAATAGTAATAGAGAGTAAATATGAAGTTAATAGAGAAGTAGAGGTAGAAGAAGAAAAGAAAACTATTAATTTAACAGAAGGACAATTAAAAGCAGTAGATGAGATATTAAATTCTAGCGATAATAAATTTTTATTATATGGTGTTACTGGTAGTGGTAAGACTGAAGTATATATTGAACTTTTAAGACGTACTTTGAAATTAAATAAAACTGGTATAGTATTAGTGCCAGAAATATCTTTAACTCCTCAAATAGTAGCTCGTTTTAAGGGTGTATTTGGAGATAATGTAGCTGTGTTTCATAGTTCTTTAAGTGAGGGAGAGAAGTATGATGAATATAGAAGAATAATGAATGGAGAAGTTTCTTTAGTAGTAGGTGCTAGAAGTGCAGTGTTTGCTCCTTTAAAAAATATAGGTTTAATAATAATAGACGAATGTCAAAGTCAAACTTATAAACAAGATAATACTCCTAAATATAATGCGATAGATATTGCTTTTAAAAGAAGTGAATATAATAATGCTAAAGTAATTATGGGAAGTGCAACTCCTTCTTTAGAACAATATGCTAGAGGTAAAAAAGGAGTATTTCATTTAATAAATCTTCCTTCTAGAATAAGTGGTAGGCTTCCATCTTTTGAAATTGTTGATATGGACAAGGAAGCTAAAAAACATAATTATATAATTAGTGATAAACTTGATAAAGAAATAAAGGGAGCGTTAGAGAGAAAAGAACAAGTAATACTTTTATTAAATAGACGAGGTTATTCTACATTTTTAAGTTGTACTAACTGTGGATTTGTATATAAGTGTCCTAACTGTGATATATCATTAATTTATCATAAGAGTAGTAATAGTTATAGTTGTCACTATTGTGGATATAGATGCATGAAGAGTGATGTGTGTCCTAGTTGTCATGAAGAAGCTATTAAAGATTTAGGACTTGGAACAGAAAAGTTAGAAAGTATGATAGCTAAAAAATATAATGTAGAAGTTCTTAGAATGGATGCTGATACTACTAGTACTAAAAATGCTCATCAAAAACTAATAAAAGAGTTTTCAAGTGGTAAATATAGTATACTTGTTGGAACTCAAATGATTTCTAAGGGACTTAACTTTGAAAATGTTAGTTTAGTCGGAACTATAAATAGTGATGCTAGTCTTTCTATTCCAGACTTTAGAAGTAGTGAAAAAACATATGAACTATTAAGTCAAACAGCTGGAAGAGTAGGAAGATTTAATTTACCAGGTAAAGTTATAATACAAACATATAATCCAACTAACTATGTATATAAAAGTGTAGTTAAAAATGATTTTGATGCTTTCTTTAATTATGAAATGAATATTCGTAAGAAATTAATGTATCCACCATATTATTACATTTGTAATATTTTAATAACAAGTACTACATTTAATGAAGCAGGGGATGCTGCTAATAAAGTTAAAAGATTTATAGATAGTAAACTTAATGAAAATGAATTTATAGTACTAGGTCCATCAGTATCGAGTATAGTAAGACTTAATAATAAATATAGATTTAATATAATGATAAAGTATAAAAAGATAGATAATTTATTACCAGTAATGAAGGAAGTAAATAATATTAATATAAAGAATGTGTCTATTGATATAAATATAAATATTTAATATAATTTATGTGAAGGTGAAAAAATGAAAGATAAAAGAGTAGTATTTATGGGAACACCTGAATTTAGTGTACCTGTTTTAGAAATGTTAATAGAAAATACTAATGTTGTTTTAGTTGTGACTCAACCTGATAAAGAGTCAGGAAGACATCATGAACTTAAAGCTACACCAGTAAAAGAATGTGCGTTAAAACATAATATTGAAGTATATCAACCAGTTAAAATTAGAAATGAATATGAGCATGTATTAGAGTGTAATCCTGATGTTATTGTGACTTGTGCTTATGGTCAAATAATACCAAGTATTTTACTTGATACACCTAAATATAAAGCTATAAATGTTCATGCATCTTTACTTCCAAAACTTAGAGGTGGAAGTCCATTACATAAATGTATAATCGATGGATATAAAGAAACAGGAATAACTATTATGTATATGGCTCCTGGTATGGATGATGGGGATATTATTACTCAAAGAAGTATAGAAATAAAAGATACAGATAATGTTGGAATAATACATGATGAACTTAGCATTATGGGACGTGATTTATTATTAGAAACACTTCCTAATATATTTAGTGGCAATATTACAAGAATTAAGCAGGATCCTAATGAAGTTACTTATGCATACAATATAAAACGTGAAGAAGAAAAGATAGATTTTAATAAAACAGCTCGTGAAGTATTTAATCAAATAAGAGGAATGTATCCTTTTCCAGTGGCGTATACTACACTTAACGGAGAAGTAATTAAAATATGTGAATCTAGGATAGGAAATACTTCCAAAGGAAAACCTGGTGAAATAATAGAAACTTCTAAAGATGGAATAAGTGTAATGTGTAAAGATAAAAATATTATAATTACAAGGTTAAAACCAAGTGGTAAAAAAGAAATGGCAGTTAGAGATTATTTAAATGGTAAAAATAAAACTATAGTTGGAGAAATATTATGTTAAAAGATTTATTTAAAAAAGAAGAAAAAGAGCCAACAAAAGAAGAGAAAGAGCAAGATTTAAAACAAAAATTTTTAATATATTTTATTATTGCGATAGTTTGTGCTTCTATATTATCTATAAATCCTGGTGAGAATAAAACTACTAATAAAAATAATGAAAAAAAAGAAGAAACGATAACTGTTAAAAAAGAAGATATAATTAATAAACTTGATTTAGTAAAAGATAATTATAAGTTGGAAATATATAAAACTGTTAATGATGAAGAAAAAGAAGATAAATTAGAAATAAGTAGGGAAAAAGATTTTACTATTTTTTATGGAAGTTCTCTTAATAATGAAGGATACGTAGAATATAAAGGTAAACAATATATAATTGAAGGGGAAGACTTTGTACTTGATAAAAATAATACTATTAAAAATGATATACCTCAATATGTTTATAATATTGATTTATTAAAAAAGATAATAAATTATTGTGAATTTATAGATAATAATACATGTGAAATAAATGTTAGTAATTATCTAACGGAATATAATAATATTTATAAAACAACATATTCAATAGAAGAAGATAAAAAAATACAAATAACAATTGAATATGGTAGTAAAAAAATAAATCAAATTAGTTATGATTTTAGTGAAATTGAAAAAATAATTAATAAAAAACAAGATAAAGTTATATATAAAATCTATATAAATGAAATAAATACCAATAATTTTGAAAATGAAATTAAGTATTTTGAAGAACTTAGTAAAAAGAAAAACTAATTTTGTCGAATTTGATGAAAAATTTCTTTAAAAAATGTAATATATATTTATGAAAAATATTAATGAATGTTTTAAAGAAATTGATTTATTAGTTAATGGTTGTATTTTAGATTTAGTGAGCAAACTATAGTGTTTGCTCTTTTATATTGCATAATTTGTTTTTTTGAGGTAAAATTATTGTGGAAGAGAGGCTAAAAAGTATGTATGATGATAAAAGATTTCTAACTGCTAAAGAGATACTTGATAAAGATTTTAAGATAGATGCTAGAGGATATAGACCTCAAGAAGTAGATCAATTTCTTGATTTAATTATTAAAGATTATGTTGATTTTGAGACTACTACTAAAAGATTAGTAACAGAAATTAAAGCTTTAGAAGCAGATAATGCTAAGTTAAAAGCAGAAGTTAGAAATATGAAGTCAGCACTTGAAATAGCTAACTCTAACAAAGGTGTTACTAATGTAGACTTATTAAAGAGAATTAGTGACCTTGAAAAAGTAGTTTATGGAGAAGAATAAGAAAAAATAATTTTTTAGGTAAACGCTGCATATTAATTTATGTAGAGGAAAGTCCATACTCACTCATTCTGAAATGAATGAAAGTGTTCGTGCCAAGGAAAAAAATAACCTTGGGTAGTACGTAAGTATTAACGGCGATGAGGTAGTCAAGAACTGACTATAGTAGTCATAAAGTGCCATAGAGACGAGATGGTTAGGGATAACTATTGTGGAACGAGGTAAACCCCGCGAGTGAGAAACCCAAAATTGGTAGGGGAGTCCTTACGAATGAATAACAAAGGAGTAAGAGAGAGAGAAATCTCTAGATAAATGTTTACCACCTATTTATAGGTACAGAAAATGGCTTATTAAAAATTATTTTTTATTTTTTTAGGAGATTATAGTGAAAGAAATAGGAGAAAGTTTCAAAGAAGCTAGAGAAACTATTGGTATTTCTAAAGAAGAAGTTATAAAAGATTTGGGTATTACTGAAAGTCAACTTGATAATTTAGAGGATGGAAATGCTAATGCGTTTAAAGATGTTTTTTTCTTAAAAGAAATAATTAAGAAATATTCAAAATATCTTAATTTAGATGAAGATGAAATAGTTGATAAATTTAATGATTTTATATTTGGATATACTTCTAGAATTCCTGTTAGTGATATTTTAGAGCAAACTAGAGAGATAAATATAAAAGAAAAACAAAAAGAAGAGAATAAAATAGCTTCACCTTATACAATACAAAGAAAAAATAGTAATGTTAAATATATTGTTCTTTATATAGTAGCAGTCATAATTTTAGTTTTTTTAGTGTTATTTATAGTTAAGTATGTTACTGATAAACAATTACAAGGTGTTAATATAAATTATAATATTGAAAGGAGAGTTTAGATATGAATGTTCCAAATAAAATTACTATATGTAGAATAGGTTTATCTATATTATTATTAATTATAATGATATTTCCAATTGATAAAATAGGAATTAGTTTTCCGGAATTTCAATTAGGAAGTAAACTAATTATTGATAGTAAGTATATTATATGTGGAATTATATTCTTGATTGCATCTCTTACAGATTTTCTTGATGGATATTTAGCAAGAAAATATAATTTGGTAACAGATATAGGAAAAGTAATGGATGCTATTGCTGATAAAATATTAGTAAATGGTGTATTAATATTACTAGCTACTGAAGGATATATAAGTGCTATCATACCAGTTGTGATTGTGTCAAGAGATATTGTAGTTGATTCAATTAAAATGGTTGCTGGGCAAAAATCAGGAGCTGTTGGTGCTTCAATGGCTGGCAAAATTAAAACTGCTTGTATGTTAGTTGGAATTACATTATTATTCTTTTATGATTTGCCATTTTCATTATTAAATGTATATCCTGCTAAAGCAATTATTATGATTGCTACAGTATTATCTGTAATAAGTGGAATACAATATTATGTTAAGAATAAGAAATACTTATTTGATACTAAGTAAGAAGCAAGTTTGCTTCTTTTTTAATTTTTTAAAAAATTAAAATTGCATTTTATAATTAAAATAATATATAAAATTTATGTTTGAATGGTACTATTTTTGATATAATTTAATTATAGAGAACTTGTTGAATTGATAATTAAATTTTTAGCAAACATGTGTTTGTAAAAAAGTGTTGACAAAGGTATTCTTTTGGTTTACAATTAAATTATCAAAGGAGAAAACTTATGAAAAAAGAGAAAGACAAAACATTAGAACAAGTATTAGCTGATATCGAAAAACAATTTGGTAAAGGCGCTATTATGAAATTAGGAGAAAAAGGCGTTAGAAATATAGATGTAGTATCAAGTGGTTCCTTAGCATTAGATCAAGCATTAGGTGTTGGTGGTTATCCAAAGGGTAGAATTATAGAAATATTTGGACCTGAATCAAGTGGTAAAACTACTATTGCTTTACATGCTATTGCAGAAGTGCAAAAAACTGGTGGAAGAGCTGCTTTTATAGATGCAGAACATGCTTTAGATCCTGTTTATGCTAAAAAGTTAGGTGTAGACACTGATGAACTTTTATTAAGCCAACCTGATACTGGTGAACAAGCGTTAGAAATAGTTGAGGCATTAGTTAGAAGTGAAGCTATGAGTATTATAGTAATAGATTCTGTTGCTGCGTTAGTTCCACAAGCTGAAATAGAAGGCGAAATGGGTGACTCTCATGTAGGTCTTCAAGCAAGACTTATGTCACAGGCTTTAAGAAAACTTGGTGGTATTGTTAATAAAACAAATACTATATGTATATTTATAAATCAATTAAGAGAAAAAGTTGGAGTTATGTTTGGTAATCCAGAAACTACACCAGGTGGAAGAGCTCTTAAATTCTATTCTACTGTAAGATTAGATGTAAGACGTGCTGAACAAATTAAAGTTGGTAGTGATGTGCTTGGAAATAAAACTGTAATAAAAGTTGTTAAAAATAAAGTTGCTCCTCCATTTAAAACAGCTGAAGTAGAAATAATGTATGGCGAAGGTATTTCTAAAACTGGTGAAATTATAGATATAGCATCAAATTTAGGTATTTTAGATAAGAGTGGTGCATGGTATAGTTATAAAGGTGAAAAGATTGGACAAGGAAAAGAAAATGCTAAATTAGTTCTTAAAAATAATCCAACACTTTATAAAGAAATAGAAGATAAAGTTAGAAATCATTTATTTAATAATACAGAAGGTAAAGAAGAAAAAAAGAAATAATATTTTAATAAAGATTGAATATTCAATCTTTTTTCTTTTAATAATGCATAAAATGTGATAGAATTTATTTTAAAGAAAGAGGTGTAATAACATATGTCATTAAAGATTTATAATACTTTAAGTCATAGTGAAGAGGAATTCATTCCTTGGAATAATGATGTTGTTAATATGTATACTTGTGGGCCTACTGTCTATCATTATGCACATATTGGTAACTTAAGAACTTATATAATGGAAGATATCTTGGAACGTACATTAAGATATTTAGGGTATAATGTTAAACGATGTATGAATATTACAGATGTAGGACATTTATCAAGTGATTCAGATACTGGTAATGATAAAATGGTAACTGCTGCTCAAAAAGAACATAAAACAGTTCTTGAAATTGCTAAATATTATACGAATGTATTCTTTGAAGATTTCAAGAAACTCAATATAATTAAACCCGAAATAGTTAGTCCAGCTACTGAGAATATTGATGAATATATTAAGATTATTCAAAAATTATTGGATAATGGATATGCTTATGAAGCTGGTGGAAATGTATACTTTGATACTAGTAAATTAAAGCAATATTATGTTTTAACTAATCATACAGAAGAAGAATTATTAGATGGAGTAAGAGACACAGTTGAAGTTGATAATAATAAAAAGAATAAAGCTGACTTTGTACTTTGGTTTACTAAAAGTAAATTTGATAGTCAAGATTTAAAATGGGAAAGTCCTTTTGGTCTTGGATATCCAGGGTGGCATATTGAATGTTCTGGTATAAGTATCAAATATTTAGGAGAACATTTAGATATACATTGTGGTGGAGTTGATAATATATTCCCTCATCACACTAATGAAATTGCTCAATCAGAAAGTTTCTTAGGACATCCTTGGTGTAAGTATTGGTTCCATGTTGAACATCTAAATGATGAAAGTGGTAAAATGAGTAAGAGTAAAGGTAAGACTTTAACTGTGGATACATTAATTGAAAATGGCTATAACCCACTTAGTTATCGTTTTTTATGTTTACAAAGTCACTATAGAAAGCAATTAACATTTAGTTATAGTTCATTAGATGGTGCAGAAAATGCTTATAAAAAGCTTAAAAATAAAGTTTTAAGTTTATCTAAAGATGGTGAAATAGATACAAAAGTATTTAATGAATATAAAGATAAATTTGTTTTATATTTAGAAGATGATATTAATACTGCGAATGCTATATCAGTAATATATGATGTATTGAAAGCTGAAACTAATGATATTACTAAATATGAGTTAGTTAAAGATTTTGATAAAGTGTTAGGTCTCGAACTTACTACTGAAATCACTAATAATAATGAAGTAGATGAAGCATATATCAAATCTAAAATTGAAGAAAGAAATGAAGCTAAAAAAAATAAGAATTATGAACTTGCTGATAAGATTCGTAATGAATTATTAGAGAAGGGTATAATTCTTAAAGACACTCGTGAGGGAACAACTTACGAAATTAAATAACATAAAAAAATAATTCATTTTAATTAATGAATTGTTTTTTATTATTGTTGATTATCAAAATCATTTACTGGCATAGCATCAGGTCTATCAATTGATGGTTCAGTTTGATTATTAATGAATGTTCCATTTTGTGTTCCAAAATTATTTTGTACTGGTTCATTTACTTGTTGATTACTGAACATTTGGTTATTATCATTAACAGTTGTATTATTTGTGAATGAATTATTATTCATATTTTGGTTATTATAATCAATGTTATTACTATTAAATGAATTATTATCTACATTGTTTTGATTGTTAATAAACATATTATTGTTATTTGAGTTATTGTTAACGAATGTATTATTTGTTGGTTCATTCATAGTATTGTTAACAAATGTATTATTGTTTGTTTGAACTGTGTTTTGATTTCCATAAATTGGTTGTCCTGTTTGTGGATCATAACCAGTTATTGCTTGACCTGTTTGAGGATCAAAGTTCATAGATTGATTTGAATTTTGATTATTATTCCAATTGTTATTACTATTATTATTCCAGTTATTATTGTTATTATTGTTCCAATTGTTGTTATTGTTGTTGTTCCAATCACTGTTTCCATTACCGTTATATGTTGCATTTCCAAATGCTAATACTGGTAATAGGATAGGTGAAAAGAATATCATTGCGATTCCGAATCCATCAGATTTTCCAAAGTTTCTTGCTAAACCTACATACATTTTGTAAATTGCATAAAGGTTTATAAATGGAAGACATAATAATAACAAATATATTGCACCTAAATCAGCTATTTGTAACATAACGTAAACATTATACACTGGAACAAGTGCCGCCCATCCTGGTTTTCCTGCTTTAGTAAATATTTTCCAATTGACTATAATATAGAAAACTATAGCTACCATCATGAAAATAAAGAAAGCAACACCAAGTCCTGCAAGAATTCCTAATCCAGCAAATACACCTGAATAATCATAATAATCAGTTTCTCCTGTATAATAGGCAAAATTTAATAAATTTATCAATGTATTACTTAACATTTCTTACTCCTTTCTATTTTATAACTTGATTTTATCACATATAAATTAAAAAAAGAACACATTATGTAATATTTTGTCTATTTTTAGTTTCTAACTATAAAAAAAGTTATAAATTTAGTATAATTAAATTGGAGGATAAGAAATGGTTGTTAGAAAATTTAATTATTATAGATTTTGTGTTTTCTTGGTTATTTTGATAGGTATTATTTTCGGAATAGTTAAATTAGTTAGCAATTATAAATATAAACAAACTTACGAGTATAAACTTGGATTAATTGGCTATAAAGAAGACGAAATAAAAGTTATTCAAGATAAACTAAGTGAAGAAGATATAAACAAACTTATGGAACTTAAGTATGATAAAAATATTGTTAAGTTTATGAGTGAAAAATATTTTATATATAAAAATTTAACTAAGTATTTAGATTATAAAAAAGAAAATAAATTAAGTAGTTATACTAATATTGTTACTGTTATAAATACTGAATCTAATATAGATTGGTTTGATAATACTAAGGAAACTGATACTTCAAAAAATGAACTTATGCTTGTTAATAGACTTTATGGTTTGAGCAAAGATTATGAACCAAGTGATATAATTGATGTTCCTAGTCAGTATGCTTATTCTGGTATTAAGATTAGTGAAAGTATAATGGATAATATTATTGCTTTAATAGAAGCTGCTAGTGAGGATGGATATACTTTTGTGTTAGCTGATGGATATAGATCTTATAGTGATCAAGAAAAGATTTTTGAAAGATATAAGAATGCATATGGTTATAGTGAAGCTGATAGAATTGCTGCGAGAGCTGGACATTCTGAATATCAAACTGGATTATCTTTTACGATTGTTCCATTGTATAAGTCATATGATAAACCAAAGGAAAGTTTAGAATATAAATGGCTTAATGATAATGCTTATAGATTTGGATTTATTTTTAGATTTCCAGAGAATAAAACGAGTATAACAGGTTTTGAGGCTTCAACATGGAGACTTAGATATGTTGGAAGCGAGGCAGCTAATATTATAAAATCAGAAGATATTTGTTTTGAAGAATATTATGCGTATTTTGTTGATAAATAAAAAGGAGTAAATAAGTGGATAAAGAGTATTTATGTGTTGATTTAGATAAAATGTATTTTTATAGTGATGATACCTATAAACCTACTTCTAAAATGAAAAAAGTGTTTTTAAGTGATGGAAGTGAAGTAAAATTATTTTTTGAGTTAACAACTAAGAAAGCTATTGGTGTATATTTTCCTGAAACTCATGTCAAAGAAATGCTAACAAGAAGAACATATTTTGTCAGTAGAGGTTTTAAAAATATACCAGGGTTTCTTGCTGATAAAAAATATGGTACAATTACATATGAAGGGGATGGATATCAAGAGTTCTTTTTAGGAACTATTAAGAAAGATGAAGTTCTTGAATATTTTAGAAAATTAAGAGAAAAAGGATTATATAAAGAATATGCAAGTGAAGTTGATAAGTTTTATAAACTTGCTCGTAAGAATAAAAAAGAGGCTATATTAATAAGATAACTTGAGGAGACGTATATGAATAAAAAATTAGTGGTTTTGGGTGGTGGAACAGGACAATCTGTTTTACTTCAAGGTCTTAAACAATTTCCGTTTGATATAACTGCTGTTGTTAGTGTTTGTGATGATGGAAAAAGTACAGGAAAGATAAGAGAAGAATTTAATATACCTGCTGTTGGTGATATTAGAAGAGTTCTTATTTCGTTGTCTGAGACCGAGAATATTGTTGAAAAATTAGTAAATTATAGATTTTGCTCTAATGGAGATTTTGATGGTCATACTGTTGGTAATTTGATACTTGCTGCTTTAACTGATATAGGTGGAAATTTATCTGGTGGTATTAAACTTATAAGTGATATTTTAAATCTAAAAGGTGAGGTTCTTCCTTTGACTGATGATTGTGTTACTCTAATGGGTAAAATGGAGGATGGTGAAGTAGTAGAAGGCGAACATCATATTACTATGTCACCAAAAAAGATTAAGAAAGTATATTATAAAAAAGAACCTACAGTAAATACTGAAGTATTAGATAAAATAATGGATGCTGATGCTATAGTTTTAAGTATGGGTAGTTTATATACAAGTATTATTCCTAATTTATTATGCAAAGATGTTATTAAGGCAATAGATAAGTCTGATGCTAAAATCATATATGTATGTAATGTTATGACTCAACCTGGTGAAACTGATAATTTTAAAGCAAGTGACCATATTAAATTATTAAATAAATATTTGGGTAAGAGAAAAGTAGATACAATAATAACTAATAGTGAAGAAGTAAGTCCTGATATTGTTAAGATTTATGAAACACAAGAACAAAAGGATTTAGTAGAAGTAGACACTAAAAATATTAAGATTGAACATGTAAATAAGCCTTTAATTAAGATAGAAAATAATATAATTAGGCATGATAATGTTAAATTGGCACTAGAAATTATGAATATTTTAATAAAATAGTAAAATAATGCTTGACTTATTCATGTTATATATGGTAGTATTAGTATGCTTGATTGTTATCAAGTGCCTACCTAATGGGGAATTAGCTCAGTTGGCTAGAGCATCTGCCTTGCACGCAGGGGGTCGCGGGTTCGAGTCCCACATTCTCCACCATTAGAATATTAAGTCTCAGTAATGGGACTTTTTTATTGCTTGAATGTGGGACTTTGTCTTTACTTTGAATGTTATTTGTTATATTATTTATAGTAGAGGTAGATAAGATATGGGACAAGTTAGAACTAAAAAAGAAATAGTAAAGATGTTACTCAAAAATAAAGAATTAGAAAATGAAGATGAATCTCAATTAATGGAAATATTATTTAATGAACCAATTGCGATTGACGTTGATAAACAAGCAGAAGAGAATGAAACATGGAAAGATAAATTAGCTGATGAAATAACAGAGAAAGCTGGTAGTTGGGGCTTTATTATAGGATTTGTAGTATTCCTACTTGCTTGGATAGGTATTAATTTAATAATATTAAATGAAGAAGAAGCTTTTGATCCTTATCCATTTATTTTACTTAATTTATTCTTATCATGTGTAGCTGCACTTCAGGCACCAATAATTATGATGAGTCAAAATAGAGCTGCTAAAAAAGATACTTTAAGAGGTAAGAACGATTATAAGACTGATTTAAAAAGCGAACTTATTCTTGAAGAGTTACATGATCAAATGACTAAGATACAAGCTAATCAAAATAGAATACTTAGAATGTTAGAAAGTGAAAAGGATAAATAGTATTATGAAGAATAAAAAGAATATATTTATATATTTTATAGAGATGTTACTTGTCTTTATAATTATAGATAGTGTGATTACAGTGCTTCCTGGTTTTATATCTAATAATATTGCTTATTATAAATATGGTACTGAATTATTGCTTGAAGTGATATATGCTGCGTTAGTACTTATAGTAATGCTTTTATTTAAAAATTCATATGTGTTTACAGCAAAAAAACAAAAATTCTTTAAATCAATTACTTTAGGATTTCCAATGCTTATAATAGCTGCAATATCATTTTTAGGAAGTTTATCTTCTTTGGATGGATTTAATTTTGGCAATTTTATTAATTTATTATTACTAACAATATTTATTGGTATTGCTGAAGAGTTCTTATGTAGAGGGTGGCTTCAAAATGAATTTATTGAAAGATATGGTGATACAAAAAAACATATAATACTTTCTATAGTATTTTCATCTTTAATATTTGGTTTGATACATTTATCAAATATACTTGCAGGACAAGATTTATTTACTACAATTATACAGGTAATACAAGCAACTTCGGCAGGTTTATTGCTTGGAAGTATATATTACAAAACTAAAAATATTTGGGCTGTTATATTCTTACATGGTATTTATGATTTTTGTTTGATGCTTGGAGATTTAAATTTAATAAAAGATTGTACTTTTAATACTCCAACTAATGGAATAGTTCTATATAATGCATTTTCAACATTAATTCTTTCTTCCATAAATGTAGTTGGTGCATTACTTGTACTTAAGAGAACTAACTTAAAAGATGGTACTAAAGTAATAGATAAAAATGATAAAAGACTTGTTAGCTTATTGATTACATTATTTGTAATACTTATGTTACCATTTCAAGTATTTATAGATGGTTATGAAGATTATCAAGTATGTTATGAATTTAATAGTAAGAGTGTTAACTATAATGATATAGAGATACATTATCCATATTATAATAGATACACTATTGATTATACTAGGGATGTTTATGTAGGTGAAAATGATAAAATAGAAGCTCATTATTTATTTGAATTCTTTATTAATAATGAAGGACTACTTGAAATAAGAAATAAAAATAATAACGATTTTACTGTTCTTGATTATAAAAATATTACTTCATTTGAAGTAATTGAAAATGTTAATTCTTATATAGTAGTAATAAATAGTACTAATACAGAAACTAAAATATATTATAGTAATTTCTTTAATAAGAGTAGTTTATCTAATTCACAGGGATTCTTAGATAGTTTTAAAGAATCATTTAAAACTTATGATGTTCCTTATATAAAAGAGATAGGTTATATGACTTTAAAGGAAGAAAATTATAAATATCCATTGTTTATATCTGAGACTATGGATAAATATATTATTGATATAGATTCTAATCTTTATAAAGTAGAATATAATAAATAGAGTTTTAAAAACTCTATTTTTATGTTATTATAATTGATATTTTGGAGGGGCTATGCTAAATATTTATTTTGATGTATATGAGTATATAATTGAGTTAGTTAAATTAGGCTATAGTGTGGATGAAATATCAAAAAGCTTAAATTTAGAAAAGTCTTATATAGTGTCTATGCTTAAAAAAATAAGAAGTGAAATAGTTTCTTCTATGGATGAAAATGATTTCTATTTAATTGTTATAATTGATAAATTGCTTGGTAAGAAAGTTAAAAATGTTACTAGAAATTTTGGTGGAAAGAAAAGAAATTATATATTTGGTATGCTTTGTGATGGTAAAAGTTATTTTGAAATTATAAATGAACTTAATATTAGTCCATCATGTTATTTAGCATTACTTAGAACTATGTATATAGATTTATTTACTTATGGAAAACCAGATGAAAAAATATATTTGTTTTTAGTAAAGAATGCTATAGATGAAGTGTTGAATTTATTAAAGAGTGATAGGGTTGTTAAAAGAGAGCATGTGGATAATATACCTAGACGTGAGTTATTAGTACAAAAAGGATTTGATAATGAAAGAGTTTTATCTCATTCTTATGTATGTGATACTTTTAATTTAGAAAGTAATGATAAACTTAATTTTATTGTTATTAGTGATACTCATATAGGTAGTAGATTTGAGAATCTTGATTATTTAAATAAAGTTTATGATTATGCGTTAAGTCATAATATTAAATATATATTTCATGCTGGCGATTTAATAGAAGGATGTTATTCTAATTATAGTAGATGTAATCGTAAATATAGAAGTATTTCTTCTCAAGTAAATCATGTTATGGAGGATTATCCATCTGATAGAAGTATTAAAAATATAATACTTCTTGGTAATCATGATGCTTTTCCAATAGTTGTTTGTAATTATGATATTGCTGATGTTTTAGGTAATAGAGATGATTTTATTATTACGGGATATAGAAGTTCATATTTGAAACTTAGAGGAGAATACATATCTTTAAAACATGATATATCAAGAATGTTAAATACGATAGGGGACTCTACAGTATTTTTAAATTTCTTTGGTCATAGTCATCAATATAGATGTTTATTTGATGGAAAGTATGCGATATTTAGAGTTCCTACGCTTGCTGATATGCCATCTAATTCATATACTATTGTTAATAGAGGATTTTTAGCTGGTAGTATTGATTTTGAAGATGATAGAGCTAGTAATGTACTTGTAGATTTTATAAATTTTGATGATAAAGACACTATTAGTTTTGAAAGAAAACTTATAAAATAAAAAAACTTGAATTATTCATTATTCAAGTTTTCTTTTGTACTTAGTATCATTGGTATTATGATAGGTCTTCTACCAGTTAATTCTATAACGTAAGAGTTTATTTCTAAGATAATTCTATTCTTTAAGTCTGTTAGACTAAAGTTATCTTTTTCAAGTTCGTTTAGTGTGATTATATTTGTTTTATCTTGTATTTTTTTAATTAAATCTTGATTATCGTTTACTACTACGAAACCTCTTGTAGTTATATTTGGTTCTAATAATAATTTTTTATTTACTAAGTCTATATTAAGTATAACAATAAGTACTCCATCTGTAGACATTATCTTTCTATCTTTTATGATTGATACACCAACATCACCAATTCTGCTTCCGTCTACATATATATCATTTATTGGAATAGAACCTTTTCTATAAACAACTCCATCTTTAAGAGCCATTACATCTCCATTTTTACATACAAATGTGTTTTCTCTTGGAATATCACAAAGTACTCCTAAGTCTGTATGTGAAACAAGCATTCTATATTCTCCATGCATTGGCATAAAGTATTTAGGACGTATAAGTCTAAGTAGAAGCTTTAATTCTTCTTGTTTAGCATGTCCACTTGTATGAACATCGTATTCACTAGTATTAGTGTAAACTTTTGCACCTTTTAGATATAATTTATTAATAATTCTGTTAATAGACATTGAGTTACCTGGTATTGGTGAACTTGAAAATATAACTGTATCATCTTTCATAAGTGTTATATTTCTATCGTTTCCATTTGCGATACGTGATAGAGCAGCTAAAGGTTCTCCTTGACTACCTGTACAAAGTAAACATACTTTTGATGGAGGAAGTTTATTAGCTTCATCACTTGTTATAAATATATCTTTATCTTTTATATAACCACATTCTATTGCTATTTCAATATTTGTATTCATACTACGACCGAATACTGCGATTTTTCTATTGTTTTCTTTACAAGTTTCTACGATGTGAGTAAGTCTATAGATGTTACTTGCGAATGTAGCTAAGATTATTCTTGATTCAGTGTTTGCTGCGAATATTTCACCTAAGGCTTCATCTACTACTGATTCACTTGCTGAGAAACCTGGAGTTAATGCATTAGTTGAGTCACTCATTAGAAGTGTTACGCCTTCATTTCCGATAGCAGCCATTTTTCCCATATTTGCAACTGGTCCGATAGGAGTTAAATCTATTTTGAAGTCTCCTGTTTCTACTATAGTACCATTAGGTGTATGTATAGCCATACCGAATGAATCTGGTATAGAGTGAGTAGTAGTGAAGAATTCAATATTAAAGTATTTGGTCTTTATATTTAACTCTTCATTAACAGTTACCATTTTAGGACATGGTATATTTCTTTCTTCAAGTTTATTCTTAATAAGTTTACCAGCAATATTAGGTGTATAGATAACAGGTATATTAATATTTTGAAGTAAGAATGGTATACCACCAATATGATCTTCATGACCATGTGTTATAATTAAACCTTTTATTTTGTTTTGCATAGTCTTAAGAACATTATAATCAGCTAGTACATAGTCAATTCCCATTAAATCATCTTCTGGAAACATAACTCCACAATCTATTATAAATAATTCTTCATCATGCATAACAACATACATATTTTTACCAACTTCGCCTAAGCCACCTAAAGCACAGACTAAAGTCTCATTATTTTTACTATTCATTTCATCATCCCTTCGAAAAGTCAATTTGTATTTATAGATTATATCAAAAAAATTAAGTTTTGTCTAGTTATCCGGTTTTTATATGGTATAATAGCAATTAGGTGATGAAGATGGGATTATTTAGTAAGATTAAAAATATTTTTAGTAAACAAGAAGAAATAAAAGAAAAAATCAATGAAGAAGAAACAGATAATAGTGAAGTAAGTGAAGAGTTAGAAGAAGCTAAAGAGACAGAGAAGTATGTTGAAGGACTATCTAAGAGCCGTGATAACTTTGTTAGTAAACTTTCATTATTAGGTATTAAATATACTAAGATAAGTGATGAATTTTATGATGAACTTGAAGAGATATTAATAACTGCTGATATTGGTGTTAATACTGTTATGGATTTTGTTGATAGATTAAAGAAACGTGTTAAAAGTGAAAATATAACTGACTTTGAATATTTAAAAGAAGTAATAGTTGATGAACTATTTATGATTTATGTAGGTAATGATATATTATCAAGTAAATTAAATATTAAAGATGGGGAAACTAACGTAGTACTTTTTGTTGGTGTTAATGGTGTTGGTAAAACTACTAGTATTGCTAAAATAGCTAATAAGTTCAAGAGTGAAGGAAAGAAAATTATGCTTATTGCCGGAGATACTTTTAGAGCTGGAGCAGTAAATCAATTAAATGAGTGGGCAGGTAGAATTGGAGTATCTTTTTATGGAGATGATAGAAAAGATCCTTCTGCTGTTATATATGATGGTCTTAAGAAAGCTAAAGATGAAAAGTATGATATAGTACTTGTAGATACAGCAGGGCGTCTTCAAAATAAAGCTAACTTAATGAAAGAACTTGAAAAGATGAATAGAGTAATTAATGAGATAATACCTGGTAATCCAGTTGAAACATTACTTGTAATAGATGCTACTACTGGACAAAATGGTATAACTCAAGCAAAGAGTTTTAAAGAAATAACTAATATAACAGGTATAGTTCTTACTAAACTTGATGGTACTGCTAAAGGTGGTATAGTTCTTGCAATTAAGGAACTAGTAAATATTCCAGTTAAATTTGTTGGACTTGGTGAAAAGGAAACTGATTTAATACCATTTGATATAGAAAAATATATCTATGGATTATTTAAGGAGTTTTAATGATAGAAAGAGAATATATAACTAGTTTATATCTTATATATAAAGAATTACTTAGTGAAAAAGAAAGAAACTATTTTGAATATTATTATTTTGAAGATTATAGTCTTGGAGAAATAGCTGATTTATATGAAGTAAGTAGAAGTTATGCATCAAAATATTTAAATCAGATAACTAGTAAATTAACTAAATTTGAGGAAATACTAAAAATAGAAGAAAAAAATAAAAAGATTAAAGAAATACTTAATGATATTAAAGATCTAGAAGTTAAAAGTAAAATAGAAGAATTATTATAGAAAAAATACTAAATATGATATATAATTTAAGTAGGTGAATTTTATGAATAAAAATGGATGGGGACTTAGAGTAGAGTTATTTTATATACTTGTATTCTTGTTTTGTTTAGTAGTTGCGACTATTGGACTAAATAGACTTGGACTTTTAGGAGAAAATAATAATCCTTTAGTAAAGCCAGATAATAGTGGAAGTGAAGTATTTTCTTATGAACCACTTGAAAGTAAAGTAGTATCTGCAGCAAAAAAATATTATGAAGAAAACTATCAAGGAACAACTGAAGATATTGTTATAATTAGGGTATCAACACTACAAACTAATGGTTACTTAGGGGAACTAGTTGATGATAAAAATAAATCTTGTAGTGGATATGCTAAAGTAATAAATTCTAGTGGTGGAAAACAAGTATATGTTTCATATATTAAGTGTTCAAGATATAAAACAACTGGTTATGAAAGTGAAAATGATTTTTAATGAGTAAAAATATAATGATTATTTGGGGTTGCTTGATTGTACTTATATGTGGCGTAATGTTTTTATTGGGATTCAACTTAGAAGATAATAAAATATCAAGAGAAATTAAAAGTGCAGCTAATAGTTATATAAAAGATAATAATATGACTTTATCAATTGGAAATGCTACAATAGTTTATTTAGATGAATTAGTAGATTCTAAATATATAAGTGATAAAGAAAAATTTGAAAAGAAATGTATTAAAAGTATAGTTGTATCTAAAGGGATTATTAGTAATGAATATACTATTAATACTGAGTGTGATAAAACAGAGGAAGTTAGTGAATAACTTCTTTTATTTTGGTATTAAATATAATATAATGATAATAAGAGAGGTGAAAGTATGGATTATTTATTTTGGGTTATAGTTGTTATAGTAGCAATTATAATACTAAGAAGTATTGTTCAAATTGATCAATATGAAAGAGGAGTTAAGTTTACTCAAGGAAAATTTAGTAAAATTATGGAACCAGGTTGGAATTTGGTATTACCAATATTTCAATCATATAAAAAGATTGATATAAGAACTAAAGCTGTAGATGTTCCTGAACAAGATGCTATTACTAGAGATAATGTATCAGTTAGAATAAATGCAGTAATTTACTATAAGATATTTGATGCATCTAAAGCAATATTAGAAGTTGAAAATTTCTATTATGCAGTTAGTCAACTTGCTCAAACTACTATGAGAAATGTAGTAGGTAGTGTATCTTTAAATGAACTTTTAGGTGAGAGAGAAAAAATATCTACTGAGATATGTAAGATTATTGATGAAGCTACAGACCCTTGGGGAATAAAGGTAGAAAATGTCGAGCTTAAAGATGTAAGTCTTCCTGAAGAAATGAAAAGAGTTATTGCTAAGGCTGCTGAAGCAGAACGTGAAAAAGAAGCAATTCTTACTAAGGCACAAGGTGAAGTAGAAGCATCTAAGAATTTAGCTATTGCTGCTGAGACTATGGCTACTACTCCTGGGGCTATGCATTTAAGAACATTATCAACTATTAATGATATTAGTAGTGATCAATCAAATACTATTATATTCTGTATACCAATTGAAGTATTAGAAGCAATTAAAGGTAAGAGCGTTGATGCAACTGATATGATTAAAAAATTAAATAAGAATCATAAAGATACTACTGAAATGTAGGAAAATAAAGGACATACTTAAAAAAATATGTCTTTTTTAGTAGTAATTAATATGATTTATGATATAATTAAAATGATAGATAGAGTATAGATAAAAATATAGTTTTAGAGGGAGTAGTATTTTTGATACTCAATACTTTTAATAATTTATATCTTTTTTTTATAACTTTATTTAAAAATGCTAAAGAAGAGAGGTAAGATTATGGGATTTATTAAAGCATTTAGTGGTGCTATAAGTGGCACATTTGCTGATCAATGGAAGGATTTTTACGGACCAACTGAAGGTGTTCCAGCAACAGCAGCATTATTTAAGGCAGTACCAAAAGGTACAAATAATGGTGTTGGAGAAAATTATAAGGGACAAGAAAATGTAATTACAAATGGTAGTAAAATTATTGTTCCTGAAGGTACAGCATTAATTACATTACAAGATGGACAAATTACTGGCTTAATTGCAGAACCAGGAGGATTTGAATTTAAATCAGATGATCCTAATTCAAGAAGTATGTTTGCAGGAGATGGAATTTTATCATCAACTATAGGAACATCTTGGGAAAGATTTAAATTTGGTGGACAAGCTACTAGTCAACAATTAGCTTTCTATATCAATTTAAAAGAAATACCAAATAATAGATTTGGAACTCAATCAGAAATTTATTGGGATGATGCATATCTAAATACTCAAGTAGGAGCTGTTACTAGAGGTACTTATACATTAAAAATAGTAGACCCTCTATTATTTGTTAAAAACTTTGTACCACAAAAATATTTAACTCCAGGAGCTCCAGTATTTGATTTTGCTGATATGGATAATGATGCAGCTACTCAATTATTTAATGAAGTAGTTGGTACTTTATCAGCAGCATTCTCTAATTATACAAATGATCCAAGTAAAGGAAATAGAATTTCTAAAATTCAAGCTGATCAAATTGGATTTGCTCAAGCTATGGCACAAGCAGTAGAAGATGCATATCAATGGAGAACAAGTAGAGGTTTAGAAATCGTTAAAACTGCTATTTTATCTATTGAATATGATGAGGATACTAAAGCACTTCTTAGTGATGTTAAGAAAGCTGATGCTCTTAGTGGTGCTAGAGGTAACTCATTTATGCAACAATCAGTTGCTCGTGGAGTTCAAGCTGCTGGTGAAAATGGTGGTGGAACTGGTATGGCATTTATGGGTATGGGAATGCAAGCTGGAAGTGGAATGATGAATAGTATGCAACAACCTGCAAATGCTAATCAAAATCCATTTATTAATGTAGCTGGTGCTGCTGCTACTCAACCTACACCTGAAGCTCAACCACAACAAGTTCAAGCTGAACCTGCTCAAGCTGATCCTTATGCTGAACTTAAAAAAGCTAAAGAATTATTAGATGCAGGAATTATTACTCAAGAAGATTTTGAAGCTAAAAAGAAACAATTATTAGGTATATAGTATATGAAGAGTAATAATTTAGAAAATATTACTCCTACTAATAATGAAAATGTTACATCAACTGAACCTAAAATCATTAAAACTGATGAGGGTTCAGTCGATGGACAAAATAAATGTCCTAAATGTGGAGCTACTGATATATCATTAAATGCTAATAATGGTAAATTAAGATGTAATTTCTGTAGACATGAATTTGAGCCTGAAAAAATATCTGGTATGGAAACAGATATTAAAAATTTAACTGGTCAAGTTATGGGTTCAGGTGCTCAAAATATAATAGCTGATACAAAAGATGTATTAACATTCAAATGTAGTAGTTGTGGAGCAGAAGTAGTAATTGATACAAGTGAAGCTAGTACTGCTAGATGTCACTGGTGTAGAAATGTATTATCAGTAAATCAACAAATACCAAATGGTGCTATACCTGATGTAGTATTACCATTTAAGATGACTAAAGATCAAGCAAAAGGTTCTATAGAAAAATTTGTTGGTAAAAGAAAATTCTTTGCTCATCCAACATTCACTAAAGAATTTACTACTAATAATATAATGGGCGTTTATTTTCCATATATGATAGTAGATGTAAATTCTCATGCTAAACTTATTGGTCAAGGTGAACATTTAGTACATTCATATACAGTTAAAGTAGGTAATGGACAAGAAATAAGATATGATGCTGATCTATATGATGTAGAAAGAGAATTTGATTTAGCAATTAAAGGATTAACTGTTGAATCAAGTAGTGATAGATTAAATAATGAGGATAAGAGTAAAACTAATAATGTTATAAATGCTATTATGCCTTTTGATACTGAAAATGCTGTTAAATATAATGCTAATTATTTAAGAGGTTATACTTCAGAAAAGAGAGATGTAAATGTAAACGCTCTTAAAACGGTAGTTGATGTTCAAGCTAAAGATGTAGTAAGATTTGCTGCTAATGATTCATTAAAAAATTATGATAGAGGTGTAGCTTGGTCACAAGAAGATTTCAGTATTAAAGGACAGCAATGGAAAGCTGCTTATTTACCAGTATGGTTATATAGTTATCAAGAAGTAAAAGGAGATAAGAAATTACTTCATTATGTAGCTGTTAATGCTAGAACTGGGGAAACTATGGGTAGTGTACCAATTCATATGCCAAAATTAATTGCAATTTCTGCTTTGGTAGAAGCATTAGGTGTATTCTTAATGTTCTTTACAGCAGATGATTTTGAGGGCTCTTGGATATTCTTATCTATAGGTATTATTTATTTCATAATTATGTATAGTAGATATCGTAATGCTGGTGCTAGACATACATATGAAATTGAAACTGAAAGAGAAGTAACAAACTTAAGACAAGTTGATAAATATATTAAAAGACGTAATGGTCTATCTAATTCAACTATTTCAGGAGCAAATAATACAAATGTTAATGGTGCTACAGCTCAAAATAAACTATTAAAAACTTTTACTAATAGTATTCCTGGAGCAAGTGCTATTGTGGATGAGTTTACTAAAAATGATAATAAGTAACAAAAATAATATGAAGTTAAATGTGAGGTAAATTATGAGAAATAACATATTAATAAGATTATTATGCAGTATTCCTGTTATTTTAATACTATTGTATTTTCTTCCTTTTCTTGGGGTATGTTTAATAATCTTCAGATATATTGTTTATTATTATGATAGAAGAAGAATTGTTACTCCATATTATTTAGTTTCAACTGGACTTATAATATTACTTCCAAAATTATTAAAATTTTTATTTGATAAGTTTGAATATAGTGCTGATAATATTCCATATTTTAATAAAATTATTAATAGTGAATTATATAAAGTAGATTTTATAAGTTATAGTAAATTATTAATAACAGTTGGTATTATATTTTTAATATTATCTTCTATAATATCTATGATAGTTGATAAAACAAAGAGTTCAGTTAGATCGTATATAGCAAATCAAGAAAGAAGAAATGATGAAATATCAAGAAAAAATGATTTGATTATGAAAGAAAAAAGAGAGATTGCTAAAAATACTAACGTTGTTATTTGTCCATATTGTGGTGCAGATAATATGTTAACTGCTAAAACTGGAACTTGTAGATATTGTAGGAGAAAAATAGAAAGTAAATAAATATAAAAATTGTTAGTCTTATGATTAACAATTTTTAAATGTTATAAAATATTATGCTATAATTAATATATTAGGAGTGTAAAATATGCTTGAATATTATAAAAATACATTTGATGAATTTATAAATGAGTATGAGAGATTACATGTTAATCCATGGCATAATATTAATAAAGAAGAACTTGAAATTATATGTAAAAAATTACTTTCTAAATATAAAATTGAAGATGGATACAGATTTAATTACTTTATGAATTATATTATTAAAAGACTAAGTGGTATGGATGATGCACACACTAGATTTAGAATGAGAACAGTTATACTTCCATTTAACTATAGAATATTTGATAATGAAGTAGTTGTTAATTATCCTGATGGGTTAAGAGGTAGTACATTAGAATCTATAAATACAATAAATATTGGTAAAATATTAGATGAATTAGATGATATTATTGTATATGGAACTGATGAGAGAAAAAGGTATGAACTTGAAAAATCCTTATTTGATATGAGTTTATTATTTAGTTTACCATCTTTGAGAGATAGTGAAGAGTTAATATTTGAATTTAAGACTATTAATGGAGAAGTTGAAAAGAGAATTATAGATAAAAAAGATGTAATGACTAGTGATGAACAATTTGATATAGAAGAATATTATTATGGAGAAACTGGTATTTATAAGATGGTAGAAGATACTCTTATATATAGACATTGTTCAGTACAAAATGAGTATAAAGATATAATAGAAGAGTCTATAAGAGAAATAAACTATTTAGATTTTGATAAGATTAATAAAATCATTATAGATTTAAGAGGTAATATTGGTGGAAACTCTGGATTAAATAAGACTTTAATAGATTTTTTAAATGAACATAGAGATAAGAAGTTAATAGTTTTAACTGATTATAGGATATTTTCATCAGGCAGTTTAGCACTTTATGATTTGATTAAGCTTGGATGTATAACGGTAGGTGAAGGGATAAGTACTCCATTTAATTCTTATGGGGAACAAATATGGTTAAATATAGGAAAGTATAGGTTTGCGGTATCGACTTGTTATTTCAATCCTTCTATGAATATGAAAATTTCTAGTAAAGAAGTTGTAAGTAAGATGAGTAGTGAAGTATTTAAACCTGTGATATTTAAACCTGATTATTATGTTAAAACTACTAAAGAAGATTTTATAAATAATAAAGATAGAGTATTGGAGTTTGCTTTAAAGAATATATAAAAAGAATGATAAAAGAATTTTAAATGCATATTATTTAATGGTGATATGTATGAAGAAAGTCTTTTTTATATTTATATGTTTATTTATGCTAGTTAGTGTAAGTGCAAGTGAAGTTGGACTTGCTAAGAATAGTGAAACTGCTATTTTAGTAGAAGCTAGTACTGGGAAAATATTATTTGAGAAAGATAAAGATAAAAAGATGGCTCCTGCTTCTATGACTAAAATTATGACTATGCTTTTAACTATGGAAGCACTTGAGAGTGGGAAGATTAGTTTGAACGATGAAGTGTTAATTTCAAAGAATGCTCAAGATATGGGTGGAACTCAAATATATGTTGAAGCTGGAAGTAATGTTAAAGTTGAAGATTTAATTAAGGGTGTAGGAATCGCTTCTGCGAATGATGCGGCTGTTGCGCTTGCTGAAAAGTTAGGTGGTACAGTTGAGAATTTTGTTAATATGATGAATGATAGAGCAAGAGAACTTGGATGTAAGAATACCACTTTTAAGAATCCTCATGGTCTTGATGAAGATGGACATTTAACTACTGCTTATGATATGTCGTTAATTGCTCGTGAGTTAGTTAAGCATGAACTTGCACTTAAAATATCTAGTACTTATGATGAGTATATAACAGTATCAGGAGAGAATCATTGGCTTGTAAATACTAATAAACTTGTTAAGTTCTATAAAGGAATTGATGGTCTTAAAACAGGTTATACTGATAAAGCAGGTTATTGTCTTACAGCAACTATGAATAAAAATAATATGAGACTTATAAGTGTTGTTATGAAAAGTAGTTCTAAGGATAACAGAAGTAGTGATACGATTGGTATGATGGAGTATGGATACAGTATGTATGGAAGCGAGGTAATACTTAAGAAAAGTGAATATACTGGTAAAATAAATATAAGTGGTAGTGAAAATAAAGAATATAATTATTACTTAGATAATGATGTTAAATTAATTGTTGATAAAAATACTAGAGATGTAAACTATAGTACTAAGATAGAACTTGATAAATTAAAAGCCCCTTTGAAGAAGGGTACTAAAGTAGGAGAACTAATACTTACTTATGACTCTAAAGAATATAAATATGATTTAATTGTTAATGAAGAAGTAAAGAAAGCATCTTACTTTAAAGTATTAATTAATAATCTTAAAGATATAATTACTGGTAATATAAGAAAGAAATAACTTAAAATAATTTAGTAAAGAATACTTGGATAATAATCTAAGTATTTTTATTTTAATATATTATAGGTATATTTATGATATAATTGTTTTAAGTTTGGTAGATGAGCTATAATGAGTAAGGAGAAGGTATTATGGAAACAATTTGGAGAGAAAAATGTATTGGTGAAATAATAGGTGGATATTTACAAGATTGCTATGTGTTTATATATAATACTCATAATGTTGTAATTGTTAAAAATAGAAAAATTATTTGCTATGTAAATGGTGATACTGTTATTGAATATAGTGATAAATCTCAAGTTCAAAAAAAGTCAATTGGTGGTTCTCTTGTTGGAAGTATGATTTTTGGAACTCCTGGTGCATTAGCATATGGAAATAAAAATGAATTCATATTAGAAATTACTTGGAGTAATATGGAAAAATCATTAGTAAAAATTGATGGTGATAAATTTTATGCTTTTTTCATTTCAAAATTATATGAAAAGACACCTAAAGAAGAAAAAAGTGAAAAAGAAATACTTGAAGAGAAAAAAGAACTTATAGATAATAGTATAAAATCATGTAATTCAAAATTAAAAAATGAATCTTTAAGTACAGCAATTTCTGAATTAGTACAAACAATTCCATATTATAGATTTAAATTTAATAATTGTGATATAGATGACTATGATGATGAAATATTGAAGTTCTCTGATGATATTAAAGAGTATGAAGAGTTTTTAAAAAATAATACTTTTGATGATAATTATGATAATTACATTCTAAAAAAGTATAGTGCTATTGGAAAAATTAAATTGATAAAATCAGGAAATAGATTAGTAAAATCATTATATGAAAATGATGAAGATGTAAAGAATGTTAGTAATAATGAGTATGTAAAATATAAGGATTACGATTATGATGATTTTAAAAAGTTGATGAAAGTAGAACTTCAAGATAGAACTTATCAAGAATTCAAAAGTCTTCATGAGAAAAATGGATATGTGTGTTTTTCAAATGATAATGATATTCTACAAGAACAATTATTAGATTTGAAAGGTAAGTTACCTTCGGAAATATATTCATTTTTGTTAAAGATTTCTAAAATATCTGATGATGAATTAGAATCAAAATATGGTTTTATGGCTTATGCTATTATTAGTAAAATTGTTAATTATTTTTATGGTAAAAATCCTATAGATGTAAATATTTTACAAATTATACAGGTTTCTTCGGCAGTAAAAAAACATTTAGATAAGTTATTTGAGTTTGGTGAAGATAGAAATGCTGAACATGAATATTTTTATTCATTAGATACTGATGAACATAGTGATTATTTTGATGCTAATGAAATTTATGATAGATGTATTATAGAGAAAAATATTAAAATAGAAGTAAATGATAATATAAATGATAAAAATAAAATTCAAAAAGAAAAGTTTGATGTTAATAATTTGTTAAATGGTAAAAATCTTATTAATAAAACTGATACGTATAAGTTATTAAAAGATGATAAAAGATGTAAAGTTATTGAAGACTATTTAAAAGCAAATGATTCAAAAGTAATTTTAAAATCTTATTGTCCATTAAAAACAGGAGGAATTATTATAACTAATTCATATACTGCTTATTATTTAAAATGTGATAATATTCCTAATGCTAAGGTTTCTTTTTCAAATGATTGGACAAAAGACGAAAAGCAAAACTTTATAAAGAATAATATGATAAGTGAATCTCTTATAAATCATGAAATATATCCTGATGCTAAAATGTATTTTGATGGTTTTATAGAAGAAGATACTATATTATTTAGTAAAAAAGAAATTTTAGAACAAGCAAAGAGTAAGGTTGAATATATTTCTTATAAAAGTGAACATGGCAATGAAGTAAATCTAGATCCTGAATTTTTAAATACAACTATAAAAATTTTAGATATAAATAATGATACTTTTATAGGAAAAGTGTGTGGGTTTAAGGTTTTTATTATAAATGATAAAGAAGAGGTAGCTCTTATAATGACTATTCGTAAATATTGAAAATTTTAAGTTATAAAAATATATTCTTATATCAATCTATGAGTGGTGATGTTGCTGATGGTGAAGCAAAATTCATTTCTAAAAATAGTGAAATAATTACTAATAAAGGTGACTCATTCTATGTAACAAATACTACTGCGTCAATAGAACTTGAAAATAATAAAATAACTAATAATGATAGTATTGGGAACTTCTTAAGAATACAAAAAGATTCTTGGGGAAATAGTGGCTCTAACGGTGGAACTGTTACATTCAAAGCAACTAATCAAGATATTATTGGTAATATATAGTAGATTCAATATCAACACTTGATATGACACTTAATAGTTCATACTTTGAAGGAACTATTAATGGAGATAATACTGCTAAAAGTATTACATTAAAACTTGATAAAAATAGTAAAATTAAATTAACTGGAGACCCATATGTTACATCATTTGAATATGATGGAGACGCGTCTAATATAGATTTAAATGGATATAAATTATATGTTAATGGAAAAGTTTATTCAAAATAATAAACTTTTTTTAATTTCTTATAGTTTTAGAAGGTATTCTATGATAAAATTAAGATGGTGGTAGGAATGAGTAAAAAGGGTAAAAAGAATATAAAAAACAAAAAAGAAATTGAAAAGAAAAATTATTTTAAATTAATAGTATCATTTGTGTTGTTTGTTGGTGCTATTATTTTATTTTTATATATATTTGATGGGAAATACACTATTAGTTTTGATAGTGATGGTGGTAGTGTTTTTAGTAGTATTAGAGAAAAGAAACATAAAGAGATTGTACTTCCAGTACCAGAGAAAAAAGGTTATAGTTTTATAGGTTGGAAGGATGTAAATGGTGGATATGTTGATAGTCATTATAAAGTAGAAGGTACTACAACATTAAAAGCTGATTATAGACTTAAATTTATTGTTACATTTGTATACAATAATGGAGAAGAAAATACTACTCAAGAAGTAGTTGAAAATCAAATAGCTATCGCACCAAAAGATCCAGTTAAAGAAGATTATGAATTTGATGGATGGTACTATAATGGTGTTAAATATAATTTTGATAAAGTAGTTAGTAGTAATATAACTTTAGAAGCTAAATGGAAATAGGAAGTGTTTTATGAAATTAATAAGTACAGAATGTCCTAAATGCAAAGGTAAAATAAAAGTATCAGAAAATACTAAGAATGCTAAATGTGAATATTGTGGTAATGAGTTTATTATAGATGATGAAGTTACTAAAGTTAAACATATTATGGCAGGACAAATAGATGAAGAACAAGAATTTAAAAATGGAAGAGCTAATTTAAAATTTAAAGAATATGAGAAAGCTTATGATATATATTATTCTTTGTCAGAAAGATATGCTGATAATAAAGAAGTATGGTTAGGTTTATTAAGAGCAGTTACTGAAGACTTTACATCTAAAGAGTATAGAGTAGAAGCTAAAAAATATTATAATAAATATATTACTTTAGCTAGTGAAAATGAGTTAGAAAAATACAAAACTAAATATGAAAAATATATTGATAGTTTTAGTGAATATGATAAGATTGATGCTAAAAATAAGAGCGTTAAGAATGGAAAAGATCATATAATACTTGTTATATTTGGTGGTTTATTTGGGCTTCATAAGTTTGTTCAAGGTAAAATTGGTATGGGTTTTTTGTATTTATTTACTGGTGGATTATTTCTTGTAGGTTGGATATATGATATTTATAATGAAGTAAGTAGTCATCCTGAAAGTAAAAATAAATTTTATAATTGCTTAGCTATTTATATGATAATTTTATCTATAACATACATGGATTATAATGTTTTTGGAGCTTTACTTATTTTAGCCTCTGGTTTACTAACAATAACTCCAATATCTAGAAGGGTATGGAAGACGCCAAAGTCTTCAAGTAAATATATTAAAATAATATTATTTATTCTTGGATTTATCATTTGTACTTTTTGTGTTCCTGGTTATCAAAAAACTTGGGTAAGTGATGATATGACTGTTAAAGTATATGATTCATATAATATGTTTATTACTACTAAAGAAAAGATAAGCGAAGATGAAATAAAAGATGCTTTAAAGTCATATAGTTATGAATCAAAAGAGAATGATGAAGAAGTAATATTAACTACTAAAGATAATGAATATACTTTTAGATATGATAAAAATAGTAAGAGTTTTTGCTTGATGAAAGATAATAATTGTACTATAGAGTTTGAGGTGGAATCATGAAAAAATATAAAAGTTATATAGATTATTTAATTAAAAGTATATTTGCTGGTATTATGATAGGTATTGCTGGTACAGTATATTTAAGAGTTGATAATAACTTTTTTGGAGCTTTCTTGTTTTCAATAGGACTTCTTGTTATATGCATGTATGGAATGAATTTATTCACTGGTAAAGTTGGTTATGTACTTATAAATAAATTTAATTATATTTATGAATTGTTAATAACAATAGTTGGTAATTTTATTGGTACATTCTTAGTAGCAAGATTAGTACTTTTAACAAGATTTAAAAGTGTTAGTGATAAAGCAGTAGAATTAGTAAATTTAAAACTTAATGATAACTTACTTAGTATATTTATTTTATCTATATTATGTGGAATACTTATGTATATAGCGGTAAATAACTATAAAAAAATAAACAATGAGATAGGTAAATATTCTTGCATATTTATGTGTGTAATGGTTTTTATACTTAGTGGTTTTGAACATAGTATAGCTAATATGTATTATATAAGTGTAGCAAATTTATTAAGTTTTAAATCATTACTTTATATACTTATAATGTTACTTGGTAATTCAGTTGGTTCTATTTTAATAGCTCTATACTATAATAGATTTTATAAAAATTAAGTTTATAAAATCTTTTTTAATATTTAAAAATATAGTATAATTCATATGAGGAGTATTTATTATGGAAGATGTATACTTTAAATATAAGTTTGGTGAAGATATTAGTATAGAATTAAAACCTAGTGAATTTGTATCTATTATTGGAGATAATAATGATTTAATAATTCATACTCTTTTACATGGCAATAAGAAAGCAACTATAGAAGTGGGAGATGCTAGTTTTAATCCTAAAACTTTAGATATTATTAGAAGAAGAATGAGTTTTGTTTTATATAAACATTTAAATGTTTTTGTTGGTGAAACTGTAGAAGATGAAATTGCTTTTGGACTTGAAAGTTTAGCTATGAAAAAGAATCAAATAAGAGAACTTATAGATACTGAAAGTAGACATTATAAATTAAAAGAATTATTAATAAGAGATCCTAATAGTTTAGGTGCTAGTGATAAAGTAAAGATGAAAATATTATCTGCATTAATAGTTAAACCTAAAGTATTAGTAATAGACAATATACTTTGTGAATTAGACTATGAAGATAAATTACTTATTTTTGATATATTAAAAGAATATGTTAAAGATGGTGGAATAGTTATGAATTTTACTAATGATATGGAAGAAACTTTATATGGAGATAAGATAATAATAGTTTATGAAAAAAATGTAGTTTGTGAAGGTAAGACATTAAGTGTTTTAAATGAAGAAAAGATACTTAAGAGACTTGGACTTGGTCTTCCATTTATAGTGGAGTTAAACAGATATTTAATGGATTATGGTCTTATTAATAAATACTATTTAAGTGATAAAGAATTGGTAGGTGCATTATGGAAATAAGATTTGATCATGTAAGTTTTGTTATAGATGCATATACTCCTTTAGAGAAAACTATTATAAGCGATGTAACGTTTGAAATAAAGAACCCTGGTATATATTCATTTATTGGTAAAAGTAATAGTGGTAAGACAGCTATAGGTGACTTAATAAATGCTTTAATAATGCCTACTCGTGGTAGAGTTAAAATAGGAAGATTTATTAATGATGGAAGAATGATAAAGAATATAAATAAACTTAGATTTCAAACTGGATATGTATTTAAAAATCCATATGATATGTTCTTTAATAAAACTGTTAGAAGTGAAATAGAATTTGGAATGAAATATTTCAAATATAAGTTAGAAAAAATAGATTTAAGAGCTAGTGATGCTTTAAAACTAGTAGGGTTAGATGACTCATACTTAAATATGAATCCACATGAATTAACACTTGTAGATGCTAAGAAAGTAGCTCTTGCTTGTGCTCTTGTGTATAATCCAAATATATTAATACTTGATGAATATACAGCAGGACTTAATTCAAATGATAAAAAAGAATTAATAAGATTACTTAGACTTTTAAAAAATAAATATAAAAAGACTATAATATTACTAAGTAAAGATACTAACTTCTGTTATCAAATAACAGATTACGTATATTTAATGCATATGACTAAATTAGTAGCATTTGGTGGTAAAGAATTACTTCGTGATATAGATGCTTTAAATCAAATAGGAGTAGAAGTACCAAAGATAGTTACATTTATAGATGAATGTAAGAAAAAAGGAAGATACATACATGACTATGACAATATACTTGACCTAATAAAGGGGGTATATAGAGATGTATTCTAGAAATTCATTTGGTTCTTTTTATCCAGTAGATTCATCAGTACATAGATTAAATCCAGTAGTTAAATTATTTAATTTTATAGTAGCTATAGTAATTATGCTACTTACTGATTCAATATATATAAATTTATTTCTATTTGGTTTAGTACTATGTATGCAGTTATTAAGTTTTGTACCATTTAGATATTATTTTAGAACATTTTGGTCTTTAAGATATATTTATATTTTAATAGTATTTATTTGTGCATATTTTAGACTTAATATAACAGAGACTATTACATATATAATTAAACTTATAACTTTAGTAGAATATTTAAATATTTTGGCTTATACTACTAGTCCTAGTGAAAGTGCTTATGGAATAGAAAAGTTCTTATCATTTTTTAACTTCTTATATTTACCGATTACTAAGTTTGCATTTAAAGTTAATAAAATGTTAAGATATGTACCTCTTATGTTAACAGTAGAATATAAAACATTAAAAGCTGAAGCTAGTAGAGGGATAGATTATTTTCATTCTAATATGTTTGGTAGAATGAATGCAGTTGGAACAATATATGGAAATATACTAGCGCTTACTAAAAGAAAAAGTAGGGATATGGCTTTTGCATCAGAACTTAGACTTTATAATATGAAGAGATATAGAACTAATTATAGAACTAATAGAGTAGGATTTTATGATATATTTTATACTGCATTTCATTTAGTACTTATATATGCTTATTTAGTTCAAAAAGGAGTAATAACAATACAATGAAATATTTAATTAATTTAAGTTATAATGGTTCTAAATATTATGGATATCAAATTCAAAAGAATAAGGAAACAGTTGAAGGAGAACTAGAAAAAGTATTATCTAAAATATTTAATAGAAGTATTAATACTATAGGTGCTTCAAGAACAGATAAGGGAGTTCATGCGTTAAATCAATATTGTACTTTTGAAGTGGAAGAAGAAATTAATGCAAAGAAATTACTTCATAGTGTTAATTCATTATTAAGTGATTATATCTATATTAAAAGTATTAAAAAAGTTAGTGATGAATTTAATGTAAGACATGATGTTAAAAGAAAAGAATACATTTATAAAATAAATATGGGAGAATATAATCCTATAGAAAGTGAATATGTCTATCAGTATTGTAAAAGTATAGATAAAGAACTTTTAGACATATTTATTAATCAATTTAAAGGTATTCATAACTATAGAAGTTTTACTTCTGATAAAGATAATGGTAATTATGAAAGAGATGTTATTATAGACTATAAAATATCTAAGAAAGTGTTATATCTTAGATTTGAATCAAGTGGTTTTCTTAGATATATGATTAGAAATATAGTTGGTTTATTACTTGATATAAATGATAATAAAAAGAGTATTTGTGATATAGAAGATATATTTAATAAGATGGATAGAACTTCTTTAGGAAGATGTGCTAGTCCTGTTGGACTTTATTTAAATAAAATAGAATATTAATAGAAAAAGTGTTATTAAGCACTTTTTTATATTGTGTGTGAAAAATATTTGTGATAGAATTATATTAAGAATAGAGAGGAAGGTTTTTTGGTATGCTTGGAAAGGTTCTTACTATTACTAAGAATAGTGCTATTGTTGGTGTAAACAAAGAGACTATTGCTGGTATAAAAGATTTAATTAACTTACATGTTGTATTTGAAGACTCAGATAAAAAGATATTAGGAGAAGTTGATTCTATAGAACAAGATACTATTAAAGTTAGTTTCTTAGGAGAACTTACTGAAAATGATTTTGTTGGTGGTCTTATTAAAAAACCTAGCCTTGATGCGAACGTTAGAATTATTAATCAAGAAGAATTAAAGATACTTACAGGAGAAGAAGGAAGAAGTATAAGACTTGGAGTAAGTCCTTTATATAATGAATTCCCACTAAATGTAAGTATTGATGAATTATTCTCTAACCATACAGCTATATTTGGTAATACTGGTAGTGGTAAAACTTATGGTATATGTAGAATTATTCAAAATATATTTCCTAATAGTCAAATAATTCCATATAATGCGAATATCTTTATATTTGATAGTTATGGTGAATATATGAATGCATTCAAAGATTTAAGTAAAAATAATCCATATTATGCATTTAAAGTAATAACTACTAATATGAAGAAAGACTATGAGAAACTTAGAATACCAGTGTGTCTTCTTGAACTTGATGATGTACTTAATTTACTTGATGCGACTAATTTCTCTCAAATAGCTATGGTTGAAACAGCTCTTGTGTATGTTAAGATGTTTGCTCGTCAAGATAAAGAAGCTCAAGATTATAAAAATCATATACTTGCGAAAGCTATAATTAATATAATGTATACTAATCAAACATCTAGTAAGATTAGGGATCAAATATTTGAGATATTAACAGAAACTAATACAGCAGAACTTTCACTTGAAACTGAAGTTCCTGGTATTGGATTTACTCGTATGTTTAGAAATTGCTTTGATATAGATAGTGAAGGTAGATTTGCTGAACGTAAAATTATTACAGACTATATTAAAGGATTTATAGATGATTCACGTAAATGGAATTATAATGCTGAAGGAGTAAGTTATTCACTTCATGATTTAGAAGTTGCTCTTAACTTTACATTATATAGTGAGAGATATTTATTAAATGAAGCTATGTATGATTCTGCGATGAGTTTAAAAGTTAGACTTCATGATTTAGCTACACGTCAAAACTCAGTATTCTTTAGTGATGATGGATTTACTACAATTGATGAATATATTAAGAAGATTCAAATTAGTGGTAATAAAAAGTGTCAAATTGTTAACTTCAATTTAGAAGATGTTGATGATAGATTTGCTCGTAGTGTTGTTAAAATATTTGGACGTATGTTCATGAAGTTTACAAGAGCTCTTCAAGCTAGAGCTACATTCCCAATACATATGATATTAGAAGAAGCTCACCGTTATGTTTTAGAAGGTGATGATAAAGCACTTCTTGGATATAACATATTTGAAAGAATTGCTAAGGAAGGTCGTAAATATGGTTTATTATTAGACTTAATTACTCAAAGACCAACAGATTTAAATGAAAATGTTATAAGTCAATGTGCAAACTTCTTAATATTTAAAATAAATCATCCGGCTGACTTAGAATATATATCTAAATCAGTACCTAATATGAGTGAAGACGTTGTTGAAAAACAAAAAACATTACAAGCTGGTACTTGTGTAGCCTTTGGTAGAATATTTAAAATACCAATGATTGTGAAGATGGAAAAAGCTGATCCACCACCAACAAGTGCTAACTGCGAAATATATAATAACTGGATGGTTAAATTAAAACAATAATAATAAGTAAAATAAAGTAGGAGGAAAATTATGTATGATTTTGGTTCACAATTTTATATAGATATGACTAAGAGTAAGACTCCATCATCATATGTATTTATGGGTAAAACATATAGAATTAGTGTTTTATCTGATGCATTAATACGTTTTGAATATAGTGAAACTGGTGCATTTAATGATTATCCTACTTTTTTTGCTACTAATAGAAGTTTTGGTAAGCCTAAGTTAACTGTTGAAGAAGATAATAATATATTAGTTATTAAAAGTAGTAAGTTTATTATAGAATATGTTAAAGAAAAACCTTATGTTGGAAGTAAGTTTTTACCTGATCAATATTTGAAGGTAAGTATTATTGGTACTGAAAAAATTTGGTATTTTAATCATCCTGAAGTAAGAAACTTTAAAGGAAGTGCTTATAGTTTAGATGATTATAAGGGTGGAGGTGTAACTTTAGATAAAGGTTTATTCTCATTAGATGGATTTACTACATTTGATGACTCTAGAACACCAATATTGAATCAATATGGTAATATTATTGCTCCTAACTATAAAAATATAGATACATACTTATTTATATATAATAATGACTTTGGAGTAGGACTTCGTGATTATTTTAACTTAACTGGTTTACCACCACTAATTCCTAGATATGCTTTAGGTGTATGGTGGAATAAAAATGAAGCATATAATTCTAGTCAAATAGAAAAAATAATATATAATTTTAAAAAACATGATTTACCAATATCAGTAATGTTACTTGGTGAATATGAAAGAACTAGAAATAAATATAGTACTCTTAGTTATAGCTTAAATAAAGTTGGTTTTCCAAGTACTGTAGCACTAAGTGATTTCTTACATAATAATCATGTACATATGGGTCTTAATATAAAGACTGAAGGTATTATTAGTGTAGAAGAAGAGAATTATCAAACATTTTCTAATTTACTTGGAAGAGACAGTGGAAAGAATATACCACTTAATGTTTATGATAATAAATTAATAGATTCATTTATGAAGGGTATTATTACTCCGATGATGAATAAAGGCATAGATTTCTTATGGGTAGATGATTATAATAAAGAAAATACTCTTAGAAGTTTTGTAATGAATTATTATTTATATAATACTCTTGCTATTAATAAAGCTAAGAGACCACTTGTTATGAGTCGTAATTTTGGAGTTAATCCTCATAGATATTCTATTCTATATTCTGGTAAAACTAATGTAAGTTGGAAGACTTTGAAGATGTTACCATTCTTTAATAGTACTGCAGCTAATATAGGTATTAGTTGGTGGAGTCATGATATAGGTGGATTTAAAGGTGGTACTGAAGACTCTGAACTATATGTAAGATATGTACAGTTAGGTGTATATAGTCCAATCTTAAGACTTTCTAGTACATTTGGAAAATATTATAAAAGAGAGCCATGGAGATGGGATGCTAAAACATTAAAAATAGTTCATGATTATTTAAGAATTAGACATAGATTGATACCATATTTATATAGTGAAGCTAAGAAATATTCTAGTTTTGGTTCTCCATTAATACAACCTTTATATTATAAATATCCTGAAACATATGATGAACCATTATATAAAAATGAATTTTATTATGGTAGTGAGTTATTTGTTGCTCCTATAGTAGACCCTCGTGATAACGTAATGAATAGAGTTGTACATAAGATATTCTTACCTAATGGAGTATGGTATGACTTTAAAACTGGTAAAAAGTTCCCTGGTGGTAAAAGGTATGTTACATTCTATAAAGATGAAGATTATCCGGTGTATGCTAAAACTGGTGCTATAATACCACTAGCAAGACTTAACCCTGATGATATAAATGATACAAGTAATCCAAAGAATTTAGAAATACAAATATTCCCTGGTAGAAGTAATACATATAAACTATATGAAGATGATGGAACTAGTCAAATGTATAAAGAAGGACAAAGTTTCACAACAGAAATAAATTACTACTACAAAGAAAATGATTTCTCAGTATCAATACAACCAGTAGAAGGAGTAGAAGGTGTTATACCAACAACTCGTAACTATAAAATAAGATTTAGAAATACTAAATTTACAGAGAATGTACAAGTATTTAAAGACGAAGTAAATGTTCCATATAGAAGATATGTAGATGATAATGACTTCGTTATAGAATTTGATGAAGTACCAACTATGAGTAAAATATTTGTATATTGTAAAGGTAAAGATATAGAGATAAATGCTGAGAGAATTATTAATGAAGATATAGAAGGAATCATTAGTGATTTAAATATAACTACTGAATTAAAAGAAAAAGTAGATAAGATACTATTTAGTGATAAAAGTATTAAAGATAAGAGATTTGCTATTAGAAGAATGAGAAGTCTTCCAAGTGTATTTAGAAAAATGTTCTTAAAGTTACTTGAATATATAGCAGAGGTGTAGTATAATACATACATATTTCGATTGACGAAAAGAGTAGTAAGTATAGAAAAGTTTAAAGAGAGTTAGTGGTAGGTGTGAACTAATAATAATATATACTGAACTTACTTTTTTAGAAATAACGCAGTTCTGCGATAAAGATTAAGAGTATAAAATAAGGTGGTACCACGATTTATTCGTCCTTTGGTATTACCTTTTTATTTTGGAGGAAATTATGGATAAGTTTTTAAGTTGTTTATATGATTTTTTGTTTATATTCTTACTTGTATTTATTGTTTATTCTGTATTCCTGAATAAGAATAAAAAAGAGTATAAGAAACTCAGTAAGAATGATATGATGAAAATCTTTATTGCAAGATATAATTTAGATATGAAAAAGACTGATTATACAACTGTACTTAGAGTTGTAACTTTTATTAATTCTTTTATTATATCTTTTAGTTCTGTTTTAGTTATTAATATAAAGAGTATAGTTTGGTCTATATTGATTAGTTTTGTAGTTATTATAGCTCTTATATATTCACTATATGAAATAGCTGGTAGAACTTTAAAAAGAAGGGAAGGTAAATAATTATGTATGATTTTAAAAATATAGAAGAAAAATGGCAAAAATATTGGCTAGATAATAAAACATTTAAGGCTGTTAATAATGGTAGTGATAAGCACTATTATATATTAGTAGAATTTCCTTATCCTAGTGGTAGTGGTCTTCATGTAGGACACGTTAGAAGTTATACTGCTCAAGATGCTAAAGCTAGAATAAAGAGAATGCAAGGATATAATGTTTTGTATCCAATGGGATTTGATAGTTTTGGTTCACCTGCTGAACAATATGCTATTAAGAATCATATACATCCTAAACAAGCAGTAGAAGAAAATATTAAGACATTTAAAGGTCAAATGATGAATTTAGGTTATTCATTTGATTGGGATAGAGAGTTTGCTACTAGCGATCCTAAGTATTATAAATGGACTCAATGGCAATTCTTACAATTTTATAAACATGGAATGGCTTATAAAGATACTATTGCTGTTAACTGGTGTCCTACTTGTAAAACAGTACTTTCTAATGAAGATAGTTCAGGTGGAGTATGTGAAAGATGTGGAACAGCAGTAACTCAAAAAGAAAAGAGTCAATGGATGCTTAGAATGAGTGATTATGCTGAAGATTTGTTAACTGGTTTAGAAGATACAAACTTTGCTGAAAAAGTAAAATTAGGTCAAATAAATTGGATAGGTAAAAGTAGTGGAGTAGAACTTGATGTTGATATAGTAGGTGGAGGAAAGTTCTCTATATTTACTACCTGTATTGAAACAGTATATGGTATTACATTCTTTGTAATCGCACCAGATGGAAAACTTATTAAAGAATTAATGCCAAGAATTAAGAATCAAGATGAAATTAAAAAGTATATTGAAGAAACAGCTAAGAAGAGTAATATGGATAGAACAGAATTAAATAAAGAAAAGACTGGATGTATGATTGAAGGAATTAAAGCAATTAACCCAGTTAATGGAAAAGAAGTTCCAATATTCCTAGGAGATTTTGTTTTAGGTAGTTATGGTACTGGGGCTGTTATGGCTGTACCTGCTCATGATCAAAGAGATTATGAGTATGCGAATGCACATGATTTAGATATGATTCAAGTAATTGATGGAAGAAGTATAGATGAATGTGCTTTTGAAAAACAAGATTATTTAGGTAAAGGTTATAAACTTATTAATAGTGAAGAGTTTACTGGTATGACTGTTGAAGAAGCTAAAGAAGCTATAACAGAAAAACTTGTTAATAGAGGTATTGCTCGTAAAGTAAATAATTATAAAATGAGAGATTGGATTTTCTCAAGACAAAGATTCTGGGGAGAACCAATACCAATGATATATTGTGAAAAATGTGGATGGCAACCAATGGATGAAAAAGATTTACCATTATTGCTTCCAAATATTGCTGAATATGAACCTACTGAAGATGGACAAAGTCCACTTGCTAAAATAGAAGATTGGGTAAATTGTAAATGTCCTAAATGTGGAGAAGATGCAAAAAGAGAAACTGATACTATGCCTAACTGGGCTGGATCAAGTTGGTATTTCTTAAGATTTATGGATCCACATAATGATCATGAATTTGCTTCAATGGATGCTATGAAATATTGGCAAAGAGTAGACTGGTATAATGGTGGAATGGAACATACAGCAAGACACTTATTATATGCTAGATTCTGGGTACAATTCTTATATAATATAGGTCTTGTTCCACATAAAGAAATGATATGGACTAGAATTAGTCATGGTATGATTTTAGGTGATAACAATGAAAAAATGAGTAAATCTCGTGGTAATGTTGTTAATCCAGATGATATGGTTAAAGCCTATGGAGCAGATGCTTTAAGAACGTATGAAATGTTTATAGGTGACTATGAAAAAGATGCTGCTTGGAGTGAAAATGGTCTTAAAGGATGCAAGAGATTTATAGATAAAATTTATAGATTAAAAGATAAAGTAAATGATAAAGAAGAGTATACCAAATCATTAGAGATATTAATTAATAAAACTATAAAGAAAGTTACTGAAGACATAGATACTATGAATTATAATACTGCTGTTAGTGCATTAATGATCTTAGCTAATGCTTATGATAAATTAGATTCTATTAGTAGAAAAGATTATAGAACATTATTAGTATTATTAAATCCAATAGCTCCACATGTAACTGAAGAATTAAATGAAATGTTGAATTTGGGTAAACCAATTTGTGAGAGTGAATGGTTAGTTTATGATGAAAATAAGATTAGTGATGAAACCGTTAATATTGCAGTAAGTGTTAATGGTAAATTAAGAGCTACTTTCAGTGTAAATAAAGATACAGATAAAGATGAATTGTTAAGAGTTGCAAAGGAACAAGAAAATGTTATTAAGCATATTGAAGGACATGAAATTATAAAAGAAATAGTTGTTCCTAATAAGATAGTTAATATAGTAGTTAAATAGGTTAAGCAATTAACCTATTTTTTATTGAAATATTATTGTAAATTTTGTAAAATATTGTTATATAGTATAGAGGTGAATATGCAAAAGATAGTAGATTATTTTAAGCAATATATTGGAGTTATATCAATTGTTTTAGCAGTTTGTATTCTTTTAATGTATTCGCTTTCTCATTTTGTGGTTACAAGTAGTAATCATAGAGCTGCTGAGATGTATATTGGTGAACTTAAGTATTCAATAAATATTAATGGTGAAAATACTAATGTATTGAGTGTACCAAGTGGTACTATGGTTGCAAATGTAACTATAACAAGTATGGATGATATTGAAACTTATTATAAATTGTTATATTCACAAAATTCAAATATAACAATTAAATATTTTAGCCAAACTAAAGATACTAGTGAAAATGTTACTAATTATAGTTTACCAAGTAGTTCAGTTTTAGGTAAAAAAACTAATTCTATTAAATTATTAATTTATAATAGTTCTACTACTGAAGTGACATTGACATTTAAAATTAGTGGAGGATATAAAATAAATACTTTAGGTGATGTTAGTATTCCTTCAGGGTATGAAGAAATTACTACTGTAGTTGATACTAATCCATATTTTTGTACTACAACTGATACACTTACACAAGGATTGACATATGTAAATGGTCAATACACTTATAGATATAAAAGTAAAGCTTATACTTTTACTAATGATAGTAATGATAATCCTGTATTTGAATATAAGAATTTTGATGAAGATGGATGGAGTGCCCAAGTTACTAATACTTCTTTAACAACAGCTTTAACTAGTAAGATATGTGCTTATATTAATGATAAACCGTTAGTAAATATGGATTTAATGTTTGAATCTTCTAAGGCTACAAGTATAGATATTAGTAGTTTAGATTCTAGTAATGTTACTAGTATGGTACATACTTTTTCAAGAGCTTCAACTAAATCTTTAGATTTATCGAAATTAGATTCAAGTAAAGTTAAAGATACAGGTGGTATGTTTTGTGGGACAAATGTAACTAATTTAGATTTAAGTCATTTAGATACAGGTAATGTAACTAGTATGTCTTGGATGTTTATGGGTGCTAAGAGTTCATCTATCAATTTAACTGGTCTTAATACTTCAAAAGTAACTGAAATGGATGCTATGTTTAGTGGATGCAAAGCTACATCAATTATTGGTATAGAAGATTTAGATACAAGTAGTGCAGTTGATATGAATTCTATGTTTTATAATATAAATCTTTCTTCACTTGATTTGAGTAAATATAATACAAGTAATGTAACTGATATGGATCATATGTTTTATAGTAGTAGTAGTACGACATTAAAAAGTTTGAATATATCAAATTTTGATACAAGAAATGTTATTGATATGAAATACATGTTTGGATATAGTGAACTTGATGAAATTGATTTAAGTAGTTTTGAATTAAACGATAATGTTGAATTAAATAGTATGTTTTCATATAGTACAACAACAGTTGGATATGCTAAAAATCAAGAATTGGCAGATAAATTTAATGCATCATCGAATAAACCTACGACATTAACATTTGTTGTTAAGAATTAAATTCTTCGGAATTTAATTTTTTTTATAAAAAAAGAAGTGTTTTTTAAATTTATGTCTAACTATAATAATAGGAGGGTTTGAATGAAGAAAATATTTTTAATTTTAGTAACTATATTTATATTTAGTGAGTGTTATGCTTTTGAATATGAATATAGTGAATGGAGTCCTATTTATCCAGGAAAAGTAAAGGATAAAATATTTATAGAAGAGGAGGATAGATTTTTATGGTATAGAGATGTTCAAAAAAATATAGAATATAAAATTATTGATGAAATAAATGATTCTATGGAATATGATATTTCTGATATAAAGTATGAAACTAATTATATGTTGAATGAACCAAAAAAATATAAAGAAAGAATTTCTAAATTAGAATTTAATGATTATTATTTTAAAGATACTGATATTGATGGTTTACTTCTTGATAAAGTTGGAGATATAAATATATCTGAAATAGAAATATATAATAAGACGTCTAAGATTGATTATAAAACAAGTTATAAGAATTTATATGATGGAGAGTATAACTATAATAATTATAAAAATAAATCTATTAAAATTGCTTTAAAAGAGTTTGACGAGTCATTTAGAATAGTAATTTATTATAATAGTAGTGATGATGAACAAATAGAAATATCGTATAGGTCTATAGATAAATATAATGTTTATAGTAAAAAGATTACATTTAATAAGTGTGATTCTTGTAAGTTAGAAATAAATATTAATGATTTGAGAAGTTATAGAAATCAATATATTCCAATATATAAATATACTGATAAACTATATAAAACATATGATTTAGAAAGAGAATATACTAAAGACTATTATACGGAATATGAAGGATATATTAAAGATGAAAGTACTCTTAGAAAGTATTATAGATTTATTATGAATGATTATGTTATTGTTAATAGAAGTGGAAAAATAATAACTGATTCTAATGATTGTGTTAAGGAACTTTGTTTGATTAAGTATCAATATAAAGAAATAGAAAATCTTAAAACTGGGGATAATATATATTTATATAGTAGTTCTCTTATATTGATTATTTTCTTAATAATAAAAAAATATCTAGTTTTGTCGAAACGCAACAAATCATTTAATAATTATAGTAATATTTAATTATGACAACAAATATTGAGTTCAAAAAAGGGATTTTATTTGTTAGATTGAATGGTAGTTTTTATGATGATACATCTAGAATATTTGAAAGTAGGGTGATTCCTATAATTCTTGGGATGTCACTTGATAAAATAAATATAGATTTATCAAGTGTAAAGTTTGTTGATAAAAGTGGAATTGATTCTATAATCAAGATATCTAACGTTGTTAGTAGGTTTGATGGTAAAGTAGTAATAAGTGGTATTAATGATTATATTAAGCTAACTTTAAAAAATAGTGACTTATTTGATTATTGTTTTAAATCATATGATGAAAAGCATAGTGTTGGTGTATTTAGTATATGAGTGAATATTTAACATTAATTAAGGAAAGTGAAGGCCTTATATACAAAATAGCTAGTAAATATTCTATGTATTATAATATTGAAGATTTATATCAAGTAGGTTCTATTGGAGTAATAAAAGCATATAAAAACTATAAAAGAGATACATCTGTTAAATTTAGTACTTATGCTTATAAATATATACTTGGTGAGATAGTTGAGTTTATAAGATGTGATAGAAATATTAAGGTTAGTGATGAGTATATGTCATTATATAAGAAGTATTTAAGTATTAAATCAATACTTACTAGTAAATTAGAAAGAGAACCTTCGTTTAGTGAAATATGCTCGTTTATGGAAATAGATGAAGGAGTACTTTTAAATGTAATTGAAACGATATCATTTACTAAAAGTACAGATGATAGTGATTATGATTATGGAAATGATAAGAGAGAGGAGATTGATAATAAAATACTTTTAGAAAATGAACTTTCTTCTATGGATGAGTTTGATAGAAACTTAATAGAATATAGATATTATTTTGGATATACTCAAAGTGAAACAGCTGATGTTTTAGGTGTAAGTCAAGTAAAAGTATCAAGGCAAGAAAAGTTAATACTAAGTAGAATGAAATCTAATATTTGTGCATAATAAAAGACGCATTTAGCGTCTTTTAATTATGATAGATATTATAAATCCTATAAGACCAATAGATACACCAATTATAAGTGAGAATAATAATTTATTATCTAGTATTCCTTTGCTTTCTATAGGATCATCTAATATTTGAAAACTATTTATAGTACTTTTTAATGTTTCATTGTTAGTTAAGTCAGAATCACTACTGAAAGTGTAAACATAAATATAATTTTCACTAGTAAACGCATATCCTTTTTGATTAATATTATATCCAGTTGATTCTTTAGTAGGCCATACTACATCATAAGTAATAGTATCTAAATCATTTAATGTTTCTTTCTTGATATTTTTAACATCTACTTTTAAATTATATTCTTTTAGTTGATTATTAAATTCTTCTTCTAAGTATGTTTCATATTCATTAATATTTTTATCAGTATATTTCTTAATATCATATTTGTTTTCTGAATCATTTTTAGTTACTGTTATAACAATATAATCATTATTTTGAGATTTAGTATCTATCCATTTATAAGTACCGTTTTCCATTATATCTTCTTTGTAATTATCAGGGATGTCAATTTTAAAATATTCATTTTCATAAGCTTTTACATTACTTATACTAAGTAGAAGTAATGGTATTAATAATAATTTTTTCATAAATCACCAAGTAACATTATAAATCATTTTTAAAATTTTATCAAATTTTATTTATTTAGAATTAAATTATGTTATAATTTATAGTAGGTGAAGTGTATGAAAAAATTAATTAAATTATTTGTTATTTTTAGTATTTCATTTTTATTATTTGGATGTAATAAAGATGATAATAAGTTAGTTATGGTTACTGAAGCTGGGTTTGCTCCTTATGAATATCGTGATAGTAGTGGTATTGTTGGAGTAGATGTTGATATTGCTCGTGAAATAGCTAAGTCTATGGGAAAAGAACTTGAGATTAAAGATGTAGCATTTGATTCAATTATTAATGAGCTTAATAGTGGTAAAGCTGATTTTGCTGCGGCTGGTATGAGTATAAGTGAAGAGAGAAAAAAAGAAGTGGATTTCTCTATTGAATATGTTTCTAGTAAACAAGTAGTAGTTGTTAGAAAAGGTTATAATGGTATTAAGAATGTTAATGATTTAGATGGTAAAACTATAACAGTACAACTTGGTAGTGTAGCTGATAGTTATGTTACTAAAGAATTTAAGAAAGCTAAAATAGTTCGTCAAAAGAAATTTTTAAGTGCTGCTGAAGATGTTAAAGCTAGTAAAGCAGACTGTATAGTAATGGATGAATTACCAGCTAAAGAGTTAGTTAAAAATAATAGTGAGCTTACTATATTAAGTATAGATTTATTTACTGATAAATATGCGATTGCTGTTAAAAAAGGAAATACTGAATTATTAAATAAAATAAATGAGGTTTTAGAGAAATTAATTGAGGAAGGAAAGATAGAAGAGTATGTAATCAATCATTCTTCTTAATGTGTTATGAGTGATTTTTTAAATAATATTTATAATGATTTTTATAAAACTGTTATTCTTGATAATAGATATGAGTTAATACTAGAGGGTCTTAAAAATACTATTGTTATATCTTTAGGGGCTTTAGCTATTGGTATAATTATTGGAGTTCTTATATCAATAATTAGATATACTAATAAACATACTGGTAAATTTAAAGTATTAACTGCGATTGGAAAGTTTTATGTTGCTGTTATAAGAGGAACACCAAGTGTTTTACAATTGATGATAATGTACTACATAATATTTAAAACATCTAGTTTAGATCCAGTAATAATTGGTATGCTTGCTTTTGGTATTAATAGTGGAGCATATAGTTCAGAGATACTTAGAAGTGGTTTTGATAGTATAGATGATGGACAAATAGAAGGTGGACTTGCGCTTGGACTTAGTTTTAAGCAAACACTTACATATATAATAATACCTCAAGCTGTTAAGAATAGTTTAGCATCTATGGGAAATGAATTTATTACTTTAGTTAAAGAAACTGCAATAGCTGGTTATATTGGAATAACAGATTTAACAAAAGCATCTGATATAATTGCATCTAATACTTATGATTATTTCTTTCCATTAATATTAATAGCACTTATATATTTATTAATAACTGGACTTCTTAGTAAACTTATGAAAAAGATAGAAAGGAAGTTAGATGTAGCTTGATTAAGATAGATAATATAACTAAAAAATATGATAAAAAGATAGTATTTAAAAATGTTAGTTTTGAAATAAATGATAGTGAAAAACTATTAATAATAGGACCTTCTGGTTGTGGTAAAACTACATTGATTAGATGCTTAAATGGATTTGAAAAGATAGATTCAGGTAAGATATTCTTAAATGGTGTTAATATAAAAGAAATAGATGAGGTAACACTAAAGAGTAAAGTAGGAATGGTATTTCAAAACTTTAATTTGTTTCCTCATTTAACTGTTGGTGAGAATATAGCATTAGCTCCTAGATTATTAAAACTTGGAAGTAAAGAAGAAATTGATAAAAGAGTACGTGAATTATTAACTCAAGTACATATTTTAGATAAAATAGATAGTTATCCTAAAAGACTAAGTGGTGGTGAAAAACAAAGAGTAGCGATAGCAAGAGCACTTGCTACTAAACCTGAAGTAATACTATTTGATGAACCAACTAGTGCACTAGATCCAAGTGTGGTAAATGATTTGTTAGAACTATTAGATGAACTATCTAAAACAACAACTATAGTAGTAGTAAGTCATGAAATGGATTTAATAAAGAACTATGCTGATAAAGTATTATTCTTAAAAGATAAAGGAATACTAGCATATGGAGATAAAAAAGAAATACTAAATAGTGAAAATCCTAAAGTACGTGAATTCCTAGGAAAGAGTAAGTGAAAATTATAAAATTCATTTACTTTTTTTTTATTTAAAGATATAATGATTATGAGGATAAAGATGGAAAGGAGAGATATATGTCAGGTATACATGTATATAGTGAAATAAAACCTTTAAAAAGAGTATTATTACATAGACCTGGAGATGAATTCTTAAATTTAACTCCTAATACTTTAGAAAGACTTTTATTTGATGATATACCATATTTGAAGAAGGCTCAAGAAGAACATGATGTATTTGCTGGCGCTTTAAGAGCTGAAGGGGTTGAGGTTGTTTATCTTGTGGATTTAGCTGCTGAAGCGTTAGATACGCATCCTAAAGTAAGAGAAAAATTCTTAAAACAATTTATTAAAGAAGGAGGAGTAACTTCAGGAATTGTATTTGATTTAGTATTTAATTATTTAAATCAATTCAAAGATAATCGTGATTTAATAAAGAAATGTATTACTGGTATAGATAGTGAAGACTTAGAAGGATATAGACCAAGTAGTGGATTCTTTGCTACGCGTGATATAGGAAAGATGATATTAGATCCGCTTCCTAATTTATATGCTCCACGTGATCCATTTGCTTCAATTGGAGATGGGGTAAGTATTCATAGAATGTACTCAGTTACTCGTCAAAGAGAAACTATATTTGCAGAATATATATTTAAATATCATCCTGAATATAAAGATACTCCTAAATATTATGAAAGATATAATGCTTATCATATTGAAGGAGGAGATATTCAAGTATTAAGTGATGAAGTAATAGCTATAGGTATTTCTGAGAGAACAGAACCTGATGCGATAAATTTACTTGCTAAAAATATATTTGCTAGTAAAAATAATAAATTTAAATATGTCTTAGCATTTGATATTCCAGATGAAAGAAGTTTTATGCATTTAGATACAGTTATGACTAGACTAGATGCTGATAAGTTTGCTGTACATAGTCAAGTTATGCACGTAACTAAAGTATTTGAACTATCAAAGGGAAAAACTGAAGATGATTTAAATATAGTAGAACTTGATATGCCACTTGATAAATTATTAGAAAAATACTTACATATAGATAAAGTTACTCTTATTAAATGTGGTGGAGGAAAGAGAATTCCTGCTGAAAGAGAACAATGGAGTGATGGAGCTAACTTACTTACAATTAGACCAGGTGTAGCAATAGCATATGATAGAAATCATGTAAGTAATGAAGTATTTAGACAAGCTGGTATAAAAGTAATAGAAATACCAAGTAGTGAGTTATCTCGTGGTAGAGGTGGACCTCACTGTATGAGTATGGCATTAGAAAGAGAGGATTAAGAATGGTTGATTTAAGAGGAAAATGTTTCTTAAAAATATTTGATTTTAAGGAAGAAGAAATTAGATACTTATTAGATTTAGCTAAAGATTTTAAAGAAAAAAAGCATAATCACGTAAGTCATGAATATTTAAAAGGTAAAAATATTGCATTAATATTTGAAAAGACTAGTACTAGAACTAGATGTTCATTTGAAGTAGCTGCTTATGATTTAGGTATGCATACTACATATTTAGATTCAAGTGGTAGTCAACTTGGTAAGAAAGAAAGTATTGCTGATACTGCTAGAGTACTTGGAAGAATGTATGATGGTATTGAATTTAGAGGATTCAAACAAGCATCAGTTAATGATTTAGCTAAGTATTCAGGAGTTCCTGTATGGAATGGTCTTACTGATACTTTCCATCCAACACAAGTTTTAGCTGACTTTATGACTATGGAAGAACATTTTGGTCATTTAAAGGGTCTAAAATTAGTATTTGTAGGTGATACAAGAAATAATGTAGCTAATTCATTATTAGTTATGAGTGCTAAAATGGGAGTAGATTTTGTTGCTTGTGGACCTAAAGAGTTATGGGGAGATGAATCTATTATTAAGAAAGCAAAAGCTATTGCAGAAAAGAATGGATGTACAATAACTCAAACAGAAGATGTAGAAGAAGCACTTAACGGAGCAGATGCAATATATACTGATGTATGGGTATCTATGGGTGAACCAGATGAAATATGGGAAAAGAGAATTAGCTTATTAAAACCATATCAAATCGATATGAAGAAAATGAATATGGCTAAAAAAGATGCAATATTTATGCATGCGTTGCCATCATTCCATGATCAAAATACTTCAATTGGAGTAGACATTAATAATAAATTTGGTATTCCTGAAATGGAAGTTACTAATGAAGTATTTGAAAGTGAACACTCAGTAGTATTTGATGAAGCAGAAAATAGAATGCATACTATTAAAGCAGTTATGTATGCAACACTTAAAGATTAAATAAAGTAAGGGAGTTTTAAAATGAAGTTGATAAAGAAAATATTTATAATAGTTTTTACATTACTTGTTATTTTATCAGCTCTTGCTTATATTGATTATTTTCTTGTCAAAACTAATAATAAAGTACCTAAATTTTCTTTAAAGAAAGATGAAAAAGATTTTATAGTATATAATGCACCTTTTTATAAAGTTTGGTATTGTAAAGATAGTAAAGCTGTGATATTAGGTGGTTATGATGATCCTGATGCAATATGTTCTAAGAGTTATGAATATGTTGATGGGTATTATACTAATTCGTCTGGAATTAAAATTAAAAAAGAAGATTTAGAATTAGTTACTAAGAATGGTATATATACAAGTGAAATGGTTGAAGCAATGAAAAGTGATGAAGAAGTAGAAGATGCAGTTTATGTTGCTGATACTTATGGAAGATTAGTTTATAAAAAGAAATTAGATTCTAAAGGAAATGAATTGATGGTTAATGATGATAATTATATTGTTGTTTTTCCTGAATTTGTAGAAGTTAAAGATAAATATGACTGGCATTATGAAGAAGAATATACTGATAGAGTGTATTGCATGGAATATAGAGATGGAGTAGAATACTTCACTAGATATAATGATGGCAGTTGTAGTAAAAACTATTTTAAGTTAAAACTAGATGATAAATGGTGTGGTAAATATAAAGATTCGACACTTGTATATAATGAAGATTCAGTAAAGAAATTATGTGAAGAATAATGGATATATAGAAATATATATCTTTTATTTTGAACTAGAAAATGTTAAAATATTTATGGTGAAAATATGAAAAAATACTAATATAATTAAAATTATGTTGATATCATTAATTACTATGATAATTCTATCAATAGTGGGATATTCATATGCTTATTTTAGTTTAGAAATAGATGGTAAGCCTAAAGAAATAACTATGTCTACTGGAGATTTAAGACTTATTTACAAAGATGATACTGAGTTAAAGTTAGTGGATGCAGTGCCTGGTGATTCAGTATCAAAAGTAATCACAGTTAATAATGCTGGTACAAAAGATGCAAAGTATTCTTTGTACTGGGGAAACTTAATAAACACTATTGAAAACTTTGAACTTCATGTAACATTAGAATGTAAGAGTTATATAAATTATGGAGAAACTAATCAAACTGAAAGTGGAACGTGTGATAAAATCTATAGAGCGGTTCCTATTAGTAATACAGTAACTACTGGTAATATTAAAAAGAATATATAGAACCAGGTACAACTTAAGAGTATACTGTTAAATTTGATAATAAAACTTATTCTCAAGATGATAACTTAGATAAAACATATGCTAGAGTAGATGGAGGAACTAGTAGTCCTGGATACTTTACATTAAAGACTAATTAATAATAAGTAATTCATTTGATAATGAATTACTTTTTAATATTGTGTATGTCTTTTATACGTGATATAATTGTTATGGTGAAGTATATGAAAAAGAGAGTGATAAGTGCTATAGTAGCTTTGATTATTGTAGTACCATTATTAATTTTAGGTGGTTATTGGTTTTATATAGGAGCATGTGTAATAGGAGTAATTGGTTTTAATGAGTTCTTACAAGTACGTGAAAAAGATAAGAAGATACCAGTTCTTATTAAATGTTTATCAATGGCTGCATTTGTTATACTTATGATGTCTGCGGTTAATAATACATATATATTTAAAATTGATTATAGATATTTGACATTATCAATTCTATTATGTTTATTACCATTACTATTGTATCCAGATAGAAAGAGATATGATGCTGATGATGCTTTCTATTTATTAGGTGGAGTATTCTTTTTAGGAACTGCATTTAATTTCTTAATTACTATTAGAAATATGAGTTTAGAGTATTTTGTTTATGTTATGTTAGTTACATTCTTAACTGATACATTTGCTCATTTCTTTGGTACTAAGTTAGGTAAAATTAAATTATGTCCTAAGATTTCTCCTAATAAGACAGTAGAAGGTGCTTTAGGTGGTACATTCTTTGGTACTTTTATAGGTTTTATGTATTTTATGACATTTGTTAAAGTAGATGCTCATATGTTTAGTGTGATAGTATTATCATTTTTCTTATCTATTATGGCTCAATTTGGTGATTTATTCTTTTCATCAGTTAAGAGAAAATATGGTGTTAAAGATTATGGAAATATTATGCCTGGACATGGTGGAGTATTAGATAGAGTAGATAGTTTATTATTTGCTATGTTAGCATTTACATTTGCGATAGCTTTCTTCTAGGAGGTAACATATGAATTTCTTGATAACATTACTTATATTATTTATAATTTTAAGTGTAATAATAATTGTCCATGAATTTGGACATTTTATTGCGGCTAAAAAAGGTGGAGTTTATATAGACGAGTTCTCTATGGGAATGGGACCTCAGTTACTTAAATATAAGCCTAAAAAAAGTGAGACAACTTATTCACTTAGAGCTTTTCCAATTGGTGGATTTGTATCTATGGCTGAAAAGGAAGAACCTAATAATAAAAAAATTAAGAAGAATCAAGTACTTGAGAATAAAAGTTTTGGTAGAAAATTATTAGTCTTAATAAATGGTATTTTATTTAATTGCATTTTAGCAATATTCTTATTTTTTATAAGTGGTTTATTTTATGGAAGACCTATTAGTGAACCAGTTATTCAAAATGTAGTGGATGGTATGGCTGCACAAAAAGCAGGCATAGAGAGTGGAGATAGGATACTTGAAGTAAATGGTGTTAAAATTAATACTTGGGATGACTTCTTGCTTGAAGCTTCTGCTAAAAAGTTAAAAAGCGAATATATATTTAAAATTGAAAAGAGCAGTGGAGAAGTTAAAGAATATAGTTTAGTTCCAGAAGTTCAAGAGGTTGAAGGACAAGAAATAAAAGTGTTTGGTATTCAATCAAGTGGAACAACATACTATAAAGGATTTAAAAATGCATTTATTTATGCATTTGAAGGTTTCTATACAAACTTTAAAACAATATTTAAAATATTAGGAAATTTATTAACTGGAGAAGTTCCAGTTAAGAGTCTTAGTGGACCAGTTGGAATATATTCTTTAGTAGATAATGTTAAGTCACAAGGATTTAATACACTATTATATTTAACTGCTTATTTAAGTATAAATGTTGCTATTATTAATTTAGTACCTATACCAGTGTTTGATGGTGGTCGTGTACTTATATTATTAATAGAAAAAATAACTAAAAAGAAATCAAGTGAAAAGTTAGAAATAATGCTTAATTATATAGGATTTTTATTAATGATATTATTAATGTTATATGTAACATTTAATGATATAGTTAGACTTGTGGTGAAATAAATGAAAAATAGTTATTTAGATAACAAAGTTATTCTTAAATATTGTCCTGATTATTATAGAATAATAAATGAAGAATTTACTGAACTTGATTATATGACTGATAAAATAATAACTATTTTTCAAACATATATATTCAAAATAAATATTAAAGATAAAAATGAATTAAAGAGGGTTAGTAATTTAAATAAGGCTGTACTTAGATATATAGATGATAGAGAATTTAAAACTATGCTAACTAATGCTTTAACGTCTTTAAAAGTTTCTAAAAGGGAGACTGATGTTATAGGTGTTATAGTTAAAACTATATTAGCTGAGTATGACAAGTATATGGAAGGATTTACAAGAAATTTGTATATTCCTAGATGGATTTAAAAAAATAAGGTGTGGTAATAAAAAATGAATTATAGAAAAGGATTATACTATGAAATATATAGTGAGTTTTATAGTGTTAATAAATTTAGAGAGTTAAAGTCTATTATGCATCATGGGGATAATAGACTCAATCATATTAATAGAGTAGCAAAGATGAGTTTTTTTATCTCATATAGATTAGGTCTTGATTATATATCATGTACTAGAGGTGCTCTAATGCATGACTTTTTTACTCTTGATGATATAAATAAAACTGATAGTAGATATAGAGATTTCTTAAGGAGTCATCCAAAAGAAGCATTAAATAATGCATCAAGATTCTTTGAGATAAATGAAATGGAAGAGGATATAATACTTACTCATATGTATCCAATTACTAGAGTTAAGCCTAAGTATAAAGAATCTAAGATAGTAAGTATATGTGATAAGTTAGTTAGTTTTTATGAGTTTTTTAGATATGAAATAAAAGCTAATGTATGTTATGCAGTTTTATCTTTTTATAAATTAATTTAGACTAGTATCTAGTCTTTTTTAGTGTTACAATAGTGTTGTGTCCATGTAGCTCAGTAGGATAGAGCGATCGCCTCCTAAGCGATAGGTCGTTGGTTCGATTCCAATCATGGACGCCATATTATTGTTGGGTGATTGTATGAATTATAATGATAAAGTTATTTACTTATAATTTAATAACATTAAAATGTAAGTATGATGATAGTTTTCATTATTTTGGAGATAAAAAAATTAAAAAGATATTTAAAGATTTAGAAGATTTAAATATATAGGGAGGTTTTATGAAATATTTAGAATTATCAGAAGAAAAGTATGAAGAGATATCAAAGTTATGTTTAGTAAGACATATAAGTGATAGTGGTCTTAAGGATGCTCTTATTTCTAGAATGTGTTATTATACTAAATCTGGAGAAACATTTGCGACTAACTTAAAAGAGAGAGTTATATTTAGATCTTGTGTTATTGATACTTTAGATGATGACTTATATGCTTGGGAATATGATATAGTAGTTGTTCCATATGATAGAATAAAAGAAGTTAAAAATACACTTTCTAAGAAAGATAAAACTTTAGAATTAAAATAAAATACTTAAGACTTGCTTAAGTATTTTTTTATCTTGTTATATTTGTTTCTAGTGATGGATTTTCATATGTCATAGTGACTATTTTGCCATCAGGTTTTTTCATTTCTATTTTTGTTTCATTTGGTAAGTATCTTAAGACATTTTCTAAATATCTTGGATCTCCACCTCCAACTACATTTCTATAGTTAATCCAAATTAAATTAGTTGGGTCACTTAGTTCTTCTTTAGAAAGACCGGTGTTATTTTGACATGCACTCATAACACTTGACATATAGCTTGTTCCATAATTATAACTTTGAATGGCTCTTGGTATATTGTATTTTTGTTCTTTAAGAGCATTTTGAAATAATACACATGCATATTTTACGTTACCTTCAAGTGTTCTTGCTGTATCTTTTGTAATGGTTACTGTTTCGTTTTGATTTGTTTCATAATTAAATACAGTTACACTTTTATTATCCCAATTCCAGCCACCTTCTATTTGTACTTGAAATAATCCAAGCCCTCCATTGTCTTCGACTATTTCTGAATGTTCTCCTCTTTCTTGAGTAGCGATTGCTAACATAAGCATTGGATCTACTCCGTATTGATTAGAATAACGTTCTATTAAATCGTAGTATTTTTCTTTACAATTTAAATATTTATTTGATGTAGTTAAATCTTCTGTATTAATTTCAAATGGATTTATAGGTTCTTTTAGTGCTTCATAATGGACTAGAGATTCATTTATGGTTGTTGTTTCTTCTTGAGGTTCTATGTTTGTGGTTGTTTGAGTTGTATCACTTTCAGTAGATTCTTGTGTATTAAATTCTTTATTAATATCTTCATCTATATCTTGTGCATATACAATAGTTGGTTCATTTGTTATTTCTATATTATCTGAAGTTGCTTTTGAAACTGAACTTAATAATATGACTGTCGATAAGGCTAGGGCTGAAATAGTTGCAACTACAGGATTTACTTTTCTTCTTTTTCTTGTTACAGTTCTATTTTTTCCTTTTATATGTTCTTTATCACAAGTGTAATCTACATTAGCTTTTTCTTTTTGTTTCTCAATTCTTGCTTTTTCTCTAATTCTTTCTAGTCTTTTTTCATATTCTTTACTCATTCTTTCAAGTTCTGTTAGAGTATTATCATCTACGTCATAAAAAGACAAAATAATATTATTTTTATTAATTTGTTCATCTATTTGTTTTTGATATTCTTCTGCGAATAGTTTAACTAAAATGTTTAGTCTTCTTGGTTCCATTTTAATTGGTCTAAATCTTTCTTCATAAATATCATGAGAAAATATACATTTTATTACTCTATCATTATCATCTACTACAAATCTTATCGCATTCATTAGTCTTCTCCTATATTAGATAATATGCTATCAATGTGATTCCATTCTTCATCAGTTTCAATTTCGTATAATTTAAGTTCATCATTCTTAATTTCATATTTAGCAGCATATACATCTTTAGTATCATTATTTTCAGTATAAATCATATAGTCATTATTATTGTATGTAAACATCTTAATAATAAAATATTCTTTATCTATACCATCTTCGTTTAATTTAAAAGTTAACTTATCTTTCATTTACTTCACCATATTAATTTTAACATATATAAAGTGTTTAATAAAGATATATAATTTGACTTTTAATGTGTATTTATGTAAAATGTTGTTGTGATTTGTTATGGAAAAAATTAATAAGAAGGATAAAATTAATTTAATAATTATTACTGTTATATTTATAGGTATAATAGTTTTTATATTAAGAAATAATACTTTATATGGAAGCATACTTGATTGGAATACTCAACATTCTGTAATTCCTGAATATTTTAGAAGTTTATTTTATAAAACATTAAATATATTTCCGGATTTTGCTTTAAATTTAGGTAGTGGACAAAATATATATAATTATAGTTATTATGGACTATTTAATCCTGTTATAATTATTTCTTATTTATTTCCATTTATAAGTATGAAAAGTTATATACAAGTAAGTAGTATTATTCTTGCATATAGTAGTGTTATATTATTTTATTATTTCTTAAAACATAATAAGTTTAGTAATGATGTGTGTTTACTTGGAAGTATTGTGTTTATGACTGCGACTCCGTTATTGTTTCATTCACATAGACATATTATGTTTATGAATTATATGCCATTTTTAATACTTGCTTTAATTGGAGTAGATAAGTATTTTGAAAAGAGTGATGGAAGATTACTTTGTATATCAGTTATACTTATTATACTTATGAGTTACTATTATAGTATACCTGCCATATTAGCAATAATAGTATATGGTGTTTATAAATACATAACTTTAAATAAAAAGATTACTTTTAAGATTTTTGTGGTAGATGGTATTAAGTTTTTAATACCTATAATGATTGGTATTCTTATAACTAGTATTTTATTAGTACCAACGTTTTATGCAATAATTAATGGAAGACTTCCAAATGAGATAAGTATAAACTTAAAGGATTTGATAGTTCCTAGAATAAATGTTAAATATTTAATGTATCATTCTTATGGAGTGGGTCTTACATCATTTTCATTAATTGGTTTGATAGTGTTATTACTTGATAAAAAGTGTGAGAGTAGATTTCTATTTATTAGCTTAATTAGTTTAATAGTATTTCCCATAATAAATTATTTACTTAATGGTATTATGTATATAGATGCTAAAGTATTAATACCTTTTATGCCTTTATATGTATATGTAGTTACTCTTATGTTTAAGAAAATATATGATAAGAAGATAGATATAAAGAAGTTGTTAATTGCTTCGATAATGACTTTGTTTTTAATATATATTGGTGAAAGTAGTTATGTAAATTATTTCTATTTAGATTTTATAATTACTTTAATAGTAATAATACTTAGTATAAAAGTAGAAACTAAATACTTACTTAAAATATTTACTATAGTAGTTTTAGTTGTTTATAGTTGTGGAGCTAATAATAAAGATACTCTTGTTAATAAGAATGATATATATAATGATGAAAATAAGAATCAAGAAGCATTAGTTAAGAAAGTACCTAAAGGGTATAATCATACAACTTTATATAATCTAAAATTAGAGAATGTTAATAATATATATGGTAACCTAAATATATATTCTGATTATATATATTCATCTACTGGAAACTCAAACTATAATATATTTATGTTTAATACTTTAGAAGTACCTATGCAATCTAGAAATAGATTGATAATAAGTGCTAATAAAGATTTAATGTATTTGATGTTTTCAAATAATAGATATTTTATTGGGGATGATATAGATATAACTGGTTATAAGAAAATTGATAGTATTGGAAATACTTCGTTATATGAAAACGCAGATGTTCTTCCATTTATGTATGTAAGTTATAACTATTATAGTAAAAAAGATTATGGTAAACTTAAGTTTCCATATAATAATGAAGTAATACTTAATAATGTAGTTGTGAATGAAAAAACTAATAATGAATTCGATAGTAAAATTAAAGAAACTTTTATTAGACAAAGTGATATTAAGTATATGGATCCTAGCATTGTAAATAATGGAGATAGTATAACAGTTAAAAAGAATAACAGTAGAATGCTTATAGATGTACCAGAAGATGCTCGTAATAAAATATTATTTGTTAGTTTTGATTTAACTCCTCAATCATGTAAAGTAGGGGACTTAGGTATAACTATAAATGGTAACTTAAATAAACTAACATGTAAAGAATGGAAATATTATAATGGTAATACTACATTTAATTATGTTATAAGTGGAGATACATCTAATAAAGTGGAAGTTAGTTTCTTTAAAGGAATGTATAAGATAGATAATCTTAAAATATATTATATGGATTATGATGATATTAAAGATGTTAAAGATAAAGTAACTGAAGTAAACATTAGTGATAAAACTAAGGGTGATAAAATATATGCAAGTGTTGAAACAGAGAAAGACGGATACTTCGTAACAACACTTCCATATGATAAAGGTTTTAAAATAAAAGTTGATGGTAAGATAGTTAATAAGAAACAAGTGAATACTGCGTATGTAGGTTTTAAATTAGAAAAGGGTAAACATAATATAGTTATAGAATATAGAGCTCCTTTTAAAACTTTAGGACTTATAATGAGTTTAGTAGGTATTATTATATATATAGTTTTTTATCATAAAAATTTAATAAAGTTTAAGAAGAAAAAGTAGAAATATTTTTTCTTTTATTATATCCAAATAATGATAAATGTGTTAATATAGTTTGTATGAAGAAATACATACTTGGAAATATTAGAAAAATTATTTATGAGAGTAATAATGGACCATATAAAGTTGGTATTTTTAAGGTACGTGAAACTAATGATGAAGATATGGAAGAATATGTAAATAAGGTTATTGGTTTTACTGGTAGTTTTGCTGAAGTTAATATGGATGTAGATTATATATTATATGGAAGACTTGTAGAACATCCCAAATATGGGAGTCAATTTGAAGTATTAAATTATGAAATTAAAGCACCAAGTGATTTAGATAGTTTAGTTTTATATCTTAGTAGTGGTATGTTTAAGGGAATAGGTGCGAAGACTGCTAAACGTATTGTTGAAAGATTTGGTAGTGACACAATTAAAACAATAAAAGAAAATTATCAGGATATAGCTACTGTTAGTGGTATGACAATTACTAAAGCTAAGAGAATGCATGATAAAATAATAGAGAATGAATATAATCAAGATTTGATACTTAAATTAAATGGTCTTGGTTTTAGTGTACGTGAAGCAATAGATTTAATAACTGTATATGGAAATAAATTAAGTAATGTTATAGAAGAAAATATATATGATTTAGTAAAATATATAAATTTTGATAAACTTGATTTAATGTTCTTAAAAGATAATGATGAGATGGATAAAAGAAGAATAGAAGCATTAATACTTCATAATATATATACTAGTTGTTATGAAAGTGGAGATACATTAATACTTAAAGATGAGTTATTTATTAAGATGAAGAGATGTTTTAGAGGTGTGTTTAGTGCAGAAGAATATCTTAAATATATAGATAGTCTTGCAATGAAAGCTAAAATAGTTTTATTTAATGAGTATGTAACTCTTAGTGACTTTTATAATACTGAGAAATCTATACTTATGGATATAAATAGAATTAATGATATAAAGACTAATATTAAGACTGATAAGATTGATACATATATAAGTGAATATGAAAAAATAAATAATATAACATTTAATAATGATCAAAAAGATGCAATAAAGGGAGCAATAGAAAATAATTTTTTTATTATAACTGGTGGTCCTGGTACTGGTAAGACTACTATTATTAAAGCTATTGTTATGATTTTAAAAGATATACTTGATTTAAGTCATGAAGATATTGCTTTATTAGCACCTACTGGTAGAGCTAGTAAAAGAATGGCTGAGAGTGTAGGTGCTCCTGCTTATACAATACATAAATATTTAAAATGGAATAAAGAGAATGAATCATTCTTAATAGATGAATATAATAAATCTAGTGAGAAGGTTGTAATAGTAGATGAGAGTTCTATGATAGATATATTCTTGTTTTCAAGTTTATTAAAGGGGCTTAAGCTTAATGTTAAATTGATATTAGTAGGAGATGCAAATCAATTACCATCTATAGGTCCAGGAGATTTACTTAATGATTTATTACATATAAGCACTATTAAAAATAAGTATTTAAATACTATTTATAGAGTTAAGGAAGGAAGTTATATAACATATTTAGCAAATGATATAAAGAATAGAAAACATTTTGATAAGTTTCCAACTAACTATAGTGATTTTAAATTTATTGAAAGTAGTGATGATGACATTAAGAAATATCTTAGTGAAATAGTTAATAAAGCTGTAGAAAAGGGTATTCATAGTGAAAACTTTCAAGTGCTTGCGCCTATGTATAAAGGACTTAATGGAATAGATAGCTTAAATAGTATGATGGCTAGTATATTTAATCCTGATGCTGAAAAATTTATTATCGGGGATAAATACTATAGAATTAATGATAAAGTAATACAGTTAGTAAATGATGTTGATAATAATGTATACAATGGAGATATTGGATATATTAGAGACATATATTATCTTGATAAAAAGATGGTAGTTGAAATAGATTATTCAGGAAATATAGTAGAATATAAGAGTGGAGAATTTGATAAATTTAATCTTGCTTATGCGGTTAGTATTCATAAAAGTCAAGGAAGTGAATATGCTAATGTTGTAATAATACTTGCTCGTAGTTTCAATAGAATGTTTTATAATAAACTAATATATACAGCAGTTACACGTGCTAAGAGTTCACTAATAATACTTGGTAGTATAGATTCACTAAATAAAAGTGTAAGTACTAATTATGGAGCTAATAGAAATACTTATTTAAAATACGTATAAAATTTTAGAAATAATAAATAATAATATCAAAGGAGCGTGATATTATTAAGACTTTAGGAAATATGATTTCTTTTGCTTCAGGTATTGGTGCATGTCTAGTTTATAAAAAATATGAGAAAGATATCATGAATTATATGCAAAAGATGTCAAAAACATTATCAGAAGGAAAATAGTTCTAAAATTGAACTATTTTTTTAATAAAAAGTGTGATATTATTATGATGATAGGAGTGGAAAAGAATGATTGATAAATTAAAGAAAAGTGAAGATAAAAAAGTTAATTCTAAAAAAATTAATGAATTAGTTGGAACTGGTAATAAAATACTTAAAATTATGTATATACTTTTTGTTATATTGTTAGTATATGTACTTGGTCTTATTTTTAAAGAGTGGCATATTCTTACATTCTTTGGAAAAATATTATCAATAATATCTCCATTATTTATTGGATGGTTTATTGCTTGGCTTTTAAATCCATTAGTAGAAAAGTTAACTAAGAAGGGTATTAAAAGAGGTCTTAGTGTAGTAATAGCATACTTATTATTAATAACTGTTTTATATGCTTTATTTGCGTTTACTATTCCATCACTTGGAACTCAAATATCTGAGATGGTGTCTGCTGTACCTGCGATGGTTGAAGATGTTAAAGGATGGATTGATAACGTATTTATCAAATTATCAAATTTAAGTCTTGAAAATTTAGATGGTATTAAAGCATCTTTCTTAGCTAAAATAGAAATGTTTGCTCGTGATGTTCAAACTAATATACCAGAGATTGCTATGAATGTTGTATCTTCTCTAGCAAGTAGTATTGGTAAAATAGCATTAAGTTTAATCTTAGGTTTCTATATATTATTTGACTTTAATAAAGTAAGTGAAGGATTTATAAATTTATTTCCTAAGAAATCTAGAAAAGAAGTTAAATATTTAATGGAACAATTAGATGATTCATTATTCTCATTTGTGAGTGGTACTTTATGGTTATCATTATTATTATTTGTAACTTCATTAATAGGATTCTCTATAATAGGTTTAAATGCTCCAGTGCTTGTAGCAATTGTATGTGTTATTACTAATTTGATACCATATATTGGTCCTTATATGGGAGCTGCTGTTGCTGGTGCTATTGGATTTACACAAAGTCCATTAATAGGTATTTTAACTCTTGTATTTATAGCAATAGTCCAAACTATAGATGGTAATGTACTTCAACCATTAGTAATGAGTAAAAAACTTAATTTAAGTCCAATAACAATTATTTTATCATTGATGATATTTGAGTATATGTTTGGTATTTTTGGAATGGTAATTGCTACTCCAGTAGTTGCTCTTCTTAAAATTATATATGTATTCTTTGATGAAAAATATAATTTCTTTGGATATAGAGATAAAGAAGAAAGAGATGAAGAATAGAAAAAAGTCTATTCTTTTTTTCTGGATTGACATGTGTCTTTAAATGATATAGAATTATTTTAGAATAAGTAGGTGTATTATGAAAAAGATAATTATTAAAGAATCTGAAAAAGTTTTTTTAGGTATTGATATAATGTTGTATACAATTTATGCTGCAATTGGATATATTTTAATTGATTTTCCAGAAGTTAATATGTTAAATCCTATTGAGTATGCTCCAGTATTATTTTTTATGTTTGGATTCTTTTCAATTGTTGCATATTTCTTAAATAGAAGAGTTGATGATTATGAATATTTATTTTTTGCTTTAATAAATGTTATGGTTGCTACTTATGTATTAACTAATCAATTTTATGGTAACGATTCACTTATAATGAGCTGTTCTATAATTATATATTCAATATCTATTGTATTAAATAAACTTTATCATGTGTCTAAACTAGCAAAAAGAAAAGATATTAATTTTTATCCTAAAATGATTAGTACAATATTAATAGTATTAATTGGTATTTTAGCATTAGATCCATTAATTACTAGATATGCTGCTGCTAGTCTTATATTAGGTTATTATTTTATTTCGTTTGGGTTAATTAATCTATTAGAAATTTTATTTATGGTTTTAATCAAGAATCCTAAATTAGATAAAAAATTATGTTGTATATGTGGTATTGAAGATAAGAAAGATAATAAGAAAAAGAAAATTGTTTTAAAGGAAATTAAAAGAAAAAAAATTAAAAAGAATATTAAAGAATAAATCTTTAGTATTTTTTTTGTTTTAAAACATATAAATTATTGAGGTGAAAGAAATGGATATAATAAAAGTTTCAAGTAAAAGTATTTCTCAAAAAGTTGCGGGAAGTATTGCGAATTCATTTAGAGAAGGTTGTACAGATGTAGAAATACAAACTGTAGGAGCAGGAGCAGTGAATCAAGCTATTAAGGCAATTTCTATTGCTAGAGGTTTTGTTGCACCACTTGGTATGAATTTAATATGTACTCCTGCTTTCTATGATGTAATAATAGATGGTAAAGAGAAAACAGCAATTAAACTATTAGTACAAAATAAATGAGCAACTATTGATATGTTGCTTTTTTTTATATTTATTTTGTACTTATTATTTCATTAAGAGAAATATCATATTTATCTATTGGTATTTTATTTATCAAAGTTTCTTTGTAACAAATACCTATAGTATAAATATTTTTATTTGATAAAAATTTATCATAAAAACCTTTTCCATATCCAATTCTATAATTATTTTTGTCAAAACATATTCCTGGTACTATGCAAGTAGTATTTTCATAATTATTTACTTTTTCTTGTGTAGTTGGTTCTAATATACCAAATAAACCAACTTTTAAATCATTTAAAGAATTTATGTAGTAGAAGTTTATTATATTGTTTTCTATTTTTGGAACAGCTATTCTTTTATTATTTAAGAAATATTCTATTATTTTTAGAGTGTCAACTTCAGAATTAAAAGATACATATAGCAAAAGAGTAGAACAATTTAATATATGTTTATTTTTTATTATCTTATTATAGATAAGGTTATCCTGTTCTTTTTTATTTGATATATTTTTTCTTATTAATTTGTATTTTTTTCTTAATTCGTTTTTATTCATAGTTATATTTTATCATAAAGAATAATAAATGTTTTTATTTTGTAAACATATTTTAAATATATGGAAATAGATTAATAATTAGTGTATAATATTTTAATAGATGGAGGTATATAAAAATGATATATACAACAATATTAAAATTAGCTGCTAAAATATTGGATATTGCCATAGTATGGTTTATGTTTTATGAGTTGCTTAAATATTCTAGAAATAATTTTAAATTAACATTAATATTTAAAGGTGTTCTAATAATAGTATTATTGAAGTTATTGAGTGACTTTTTAGATTTAAATACAGTAGGTATAATATTAGAATATGTTATATCTTGGGGACCTCTTGCTTTGATAATTATATTTCAACCTGAGATTAGAAATGCTCTTGAAAGTATTGGTAGAAGTCAATTGCTTGGTAGACATAAGACTTTAACTGTTGATGAGAGAGAAAAGGTTGTATATGAGATTATAAATGCACTTGATTATTTAAAGAAGAATAAGATTGGTGCTTTAATAGTAATAGAAAGAGACTATAGTTTAGCTCAATATATAGAACCGGCTACTAAGTTGTATGCTGATATAACAAGTGAGTTATTAATATCAATATTCTGGAAAAATAATCCACTTCATGATGGTGGCGTTATAATTCAAGGTGATAAGATAACTTGTGCTGGTAGTGTGTTCCCAACTAGTTCAAATCCTAATATATCAAAGAGACTTGGTACTCGTCATAGAGCTGCTCTTGGAATTAGTGAAATATCAGATTGTATTTCAGTAATAGTTAGTGAAGAAACTGGTAGAATATCAATTGCTATATCAAGTGACTTAAATTATAATTTATCTTTAGATGACGCTAGAATGTTATTATTAGAAGAATTACAACCTAAGAAAGAGACATTCTATGAAGCTGATACAACAGAAAGTGAAGGTGAAGATAATGAAAAAAATATTTAAGAAAATAGGAAAATTCTTCACTAGAATATTTAAAGTATTATATAGAATTATAGATGTATTACTTGTAACTCCTTTATCTAAGGCAGTTTACTATATAAGCGATAAACTTAGTAATAGAAATGGAAACTTGGAGAAATTTTTAAATAAACCTAATACGTTAATATATGTGTCACTTATATGTGCATTTGCAATGTTCTTTGCAGTAGATAGAAAAGTAATAAATTTAGTTGAAACTGAAGCAATAGTTTTATCTAATCAACCAGTAGTTGCTGAATACAATGAAGAAGCTTATGTAGTTGAAGGTATTCCTGAAACTGCTGATATAGTGCTTATGGGTAGAAAGAGTGATTTATATTTAGCAGAACAGTTAGGAGATCATAAATTAAGTTTAGATTTAACCGGATTATCTGCTGGTACTCATAAAGTTAATATTAAATATAACAATCCAATTAAAAAATTAGATTATAAAATAGACCCTTCAAGAGCAACAATTGTTATATATCCTAAAGTTAGTGCTTCTCGTACAGTTACAACTGATGTATTAAATAAAGATAAACTTGGTAGTACTTTAGTAATTAGTTCTATTAAGCTTGATAGAGATGAAGTAATTATTAAATCATATAAAGAGAAATTAGAGAAGGTTGCTAGTGTTAAAGCTTTAGTTGATGTTAATGCATTAAATGCTAGTAGTGCTGGAACTTATACTTTAGAAAATGTTAAGTTGATAGCTTATGATGAAAAAGGTACTGAAATTAAAGATATAGAAATAGTTCCTGGTACTATTACTGCTACTGTTGAGATATCTAGTCCAAGTAAGACTGTTCCAGTTAAAATTGTTCCAGTCGGAGATGTTGCTAGTGGTAGTGCTATTAGTTCAATAACATCAAATGTTAATAATATTACATTATATGGTGAAGAAGATGTACTTAAAGAAATAAGTGAAATTGAAGTTGAAATAGATGTAAATGGATTAAGTAAAGATAAGACTTTCCAAGAAACTATAGTTAAGCCTACTGGAGTTAGATCAATGTCTGATACAGCGGTAACTATTAAAGTTAAGATGGAAGGTGAGACATCTAAAGAATTTAAAGATATTCCAATAGTATTTGAACACTTAGATACAACTAAATATAAACCACTTGCTAAGAACGCTAGTGATACTAAAGTAAATGTAGTAGTTAAAGGTGTTAAATCAGTACTTGATAAATTAGATTCTAAAGATATTAAGGCATACGTTGACTTATCAGATTTAGAACCAGGTACTTATGAAGTTCCAGTAATGGTAACTGGTAGTGACTTAAAACTATCTTATTCATCTAGAACTACTAAGATAGAAGTAATAATAGCTAGAAAGTAAAGTAATTTACTTTCTTTTGCTTTTTTTAAAAAAATACTTTACATTAAGAAAATAATATTGTATAATCTAATTCGTGAAGTGACCAAAGACAGTAAGTGCTTGATGCGTAAATCTTACCGAGGAAACATTAATAATGACGATTATTACAAGTTTCCTTGTCATGAGGAAACTTTTTAATTTATGAAAGGAGACTATATGGCAAGTAAAGAGATTCTTAAACAAAAAGAAGCTGTTGTAAAAGAAATAACTGAAAAATTAGATAATTCTAAAACATTCTTGTTATTAAATTATCAAGGTTTAACAGTTAGTGAATTTGCAGAGTTAAGAAGAAGTTTGAAAGAAGTTAATTCTGATGTAAAAATTTATAAAAATACTCTTATGAATTTAGCGTTAACTAAAAAGAATATTAAATTAAATGATTACATGGAAGGACCTAATGCTTATCTTTTTGCTGATTCTATTATTGAACCAATCAAGGTTGTTAGTAAGTTTGCTAAAGAACATCCAGCTCTAGAAGTTAGAGTAGGATATATTGATTCAGAAATTGCTGATAGCAAAGTTATTGCTGAATATGCAACTATTCCAAGTATGGAAGGATTACTTACAATGTTTGCTGGTGGCTTAATGGAACATGTAAGAAATTTAAGTATTGGATTAAATCTATATGCTGAAAAGTTAGAAGAAGGAGGAAATAATTAATATGGCAAAGATTGAAAACAAAGATATTATTGAAGCTTTAAAAGAAAAAACTATTCTTGAAGTTAAAGAATTAGTTGATATGATGAAAGAAGAATTTGGTGTTGATCCTAGTGCTGTTGCTGTTGCTGCTGCTCCAGCTGAGGCTCAAGAGGACAATGCAGGAAGTGGAGTTAAGACTGTAGTATTAAAAGCTGCTGGTGCTCAAAAATTACAAGTTATTAAAGTAATTAGAGAAGTTACTGGATTAGGTCTTAAAGAAGCTAAAGATATCGCTGATGCTGGTGGAAATGTTAAAGAAGGAATTCCTGCTAGTGAAGCTGAAGAATTAAAAGCTAAATTAGAAGAAGCTGGCGCTACTGTAGAATTAGCTTAATTTAACTATGAGCCTTGTATAAAGGCTTTTTTGCGTATATAAGAGAAGGAGAATTATATGAGTCATTATTTTGAAAATGATATGAACTTAAAGAGTGAAATTAGAGAATTAAGTTATAAATATGATTCTTCTTTTTTCACGTTTTATAGCGATAATGGTGTGTTTAGTAAAAAGAATGTCGATTATGGGAGCAAATTATTATTAGAAACATATCTAAAAGAAAATATAACTAACGCAAATGTGTTAGATGTTGGCTGTGGTTATGGATTTATAGGAATAGTAATAAGTGTTCTTACAGATTCATATGTAGATATGATTGATGTTAATAAAAGAGCTTTACATTTAGCAAATAGAAATATTAAACGTTATCCTAAGTTTGATGGAAGTGCATTTATAAGTGATGCATATCAAAATATTAAAAATAAATACAATGTAATCATTACTAATCCACCAATTAGAGTAGGTAAAAATAAATTATTAGAAATATTAGAAGGTGCTTTTGATCATTTAGATGTAGACGGAACATTATATTTCGTTATGCGTAAGGATCAAGGTGCTTTATCAATAAAGAAGATTCTTGAAGAGCAAAGAAAAGTAGAAATAATAAACAAAGATAAAGGATACTTTATATTTAAAGTAAAATAATATAAAATTGCTTGACATTTTTCATAAAAAGTAATTGACTTATTGAAATAGAGTGTGGTAAAATTTTATATTGCAGTACATTTGTTTTATTTTTAAAATTTGTGTTCTTTAAAAATTTAGGATTGGGGTGAAAAAGTGGCATACAAAACAGTAAAATTTGGTGACCATAGAGAAAGAAGAAGTTTCTCAACAAAGCGTAGTACGCTAGGACTTTCTAATTTGTTAGAAATTCAGAAAAGTTCATTTGACTTATTTTTAAAGGAAGGAATCAAGGAAGTATTTGAAGATATTTTTCCTGTTGAAAGTTTTTCTGGTTCATTATCATTAGAATTTGGTGATTATTATTTTGATGAGCCTAAATATTCTGTTAAAGAGAGTCGTGAAAGAAAAGTTACATATTCTGCACCTTTAAAAGTGAAAGCTAGATTATTTATTAATGAGACTGGTGAAGTTAAGGAACAAGAAGTATTCTTAGGTGATATGCCTTTAATGACTGATACTGGTTCATTCATAATTAATGGAGCAGAGAGAGTTATCAACTCACAACTTGTTATGGGACCATCTTGTTATTACAAGAATGAAGTAGATAAGAGTGGTAGAAATATCATTACAAGTGAAGTTAGACCTAATAAAGGTACTTGGCTTGAATATGAACTTGATGCTAGAGGAATCTTATATGTAAGAATAGATAGAACTCGTAAAGTTCCTGTTACTACATTATTAAGAGCTTTAGGTCTTTCAAGCGACGATGAAATATTAGAATTGTTTGGTCAAGATGAATATTTAATTAATACTTTAGAAAAAGATTCTACTAAGAATACTGATGAAGCATTAATTGAAATTTATGAAAAATTAAGACCAGGTGAACCAGCTACATTAGATTCAGCTAAAAACCAATTAATTGTTAGATTCTTTGATAAATTTAGATATGATTTAGGTAAAGTTGGTAGATATAAATTCAATAAGAAACTTAATGTATTAGATAGACTTCTTAATGCTAAAATAGCTCAAGATATTGAAATAGATGGAGAAGTTATTGTTAAAAAAGGAACATTAATTACTAAAGATATTCTTGAGACTATCAAACCATATTTTGAAAATGGATATGGAGTAAAAGAAGTAACTATTAATGAAGAATTAGATACATACAATAAGATTCAAGAAGTTCTTGTATATTCTAATGATGAAGATGAAAAAGTTATTAAGATTATAGGTAATGATCAAACTATTGATACTAAGAGATTAACTATATCTGATGTTTATGCATCACTTTCATATTATATATGTTTATTATATGGTGTTGGTAAGTATGATGAAATAGATCACTTAGGAAATAGACGTGTAAGACAAGTTGGAGAATTAATTCAAAATCAATTTAGAATTGGTATAGCACGTATGGAAAGACAAATTAGAGATAAGATGTCTACTCAAGAGATTGATGCTGTTACTCCAAAATCATTAATTAATATTAGACCAGTTACTGCTTCTTTAAAAGAATTCTTTGGTAGCAGTCAACTTTCTAAATTTATGGATCAAATAAACCCATTATCAGAATTAAATGATAAACGTAGACTTAGTGCTTTAGGTCCAGGTGGTTTATCAAGAGATAGAGCTGGTATGGAAGTTCGTGATGTTAACCCATCTCACTATGGTAGAATTTGTCCTATCGAGACTCCAGAAGGTCAAAACATTGGACTTATTACATCACTTGCTAGTTATGCTAGAATTAATGAATATGGATTTATAATGACTCCATATAGAAAAGTTATTGATAATAAAATAACTGATGAAATAGTATATATGACTGCTGATGAAGAAGAAGATTATTACATTAGTCAAGCAACAATTGATGTTGATGATAATGGATATATAAGTTCTGAAACAGTTCCGGTTAGATATAATAAAGATAATATGATCGTTCCTCGTGAGAAGGTAGATTATATAGATGTTTCACCATCACAAATTGTATCTGTTACAACAAGTATGATTCCATTTATGGAACATGATGATGCTAACCGTACACTAATGGGTGCAAACATGCAAAGACAAGCTGTACCACTAATGATTACAGAAGCTCCTATTGTAGGAACTGGAGTAGAAGCTGCTATAGCTCGTGATTCTGGTTGCTCAGTAGTATGTGACTTAGATGGTGTAGTAGAATACGTTGATGCTAAAAAGATTATAGTTAAAGGTTTAGAAGAAAAACATACTTATGAACTAGTTAGTTATCAAAGAAGTAATAATGAAACTTGTTATAATCAAAGACCAATTGTTAAGAAAGGTGAACAAGTTCATAAAGGAGAAATAATTGCTGATGGACCTTCTACTGATAAAGGAGAAATTGGTTTAGGTAAAAACTTAGTTGTAGCATTCATGACTTATAATGGTTATAACTATGAAGATGCAGTTATTTTAAATGAAAGAATAGTTCGTGATGATGTTCTTACATCAATTCACATTGAAATGAAAGAAATAGAGTGCCGTGATACTAAACTTGGACCAGAAGAATTCACAAGAGATATTCCAAATATTAGTGAAGATGCTCGTAAGAATTTAGATGAAAATGGTATAGTAAGAATTGGTACTGAAATAAAAGAAAATGATATTCTTGTTGGTAAAGTTACTCCTAAAGGAATGCAAGAATTATCAAGTGAAGAAAAATTATTACATGCAATATTTGGTGAAAAGACTCGTGAAGTTCGTGATACATCACTTCGTGTTAGTCATGGATGTTCAGGAATTGTACATGATGTACAAATATTCACTAAAGAAAACTCTGATGAACTTCCTGCTGGAGTTTCAAAAGTAGTTCGTGTATATATAGTTAAGAAGAGAAAGATTCAAGTTGGAGATAAGATGGCTGGACGTCACGGAAATAAAGGTGTTTGTTCATTAATTCTTCCTTCAGAAGATATGCCATATTTACCAGATGGTACTCCAGTAGATGTAATCTTAAACCCATTAGGTGTTCCTTCTCGTATGAACTTAGGACAAATCTTAGAGTTACACTTAGGTATGGCTGGTAAGAAATTAGGTGTTCATTATGCTACACCAATATTCGATAGTGCTACTGAAAAAGATATTCAAGAAGAAGTAGCAGAAGCTGGACTTGACCCTGACTATAAGACTTGGTTATATGATGGACGTACTGGTGAAAGATTCGATAAGAGAGTATCTGTTGGTGTTATGTACATGATAAGACTTGTACACATGGTTGATGATAAGATTCATGCTCGTGCTACAGGACCTTATAGTATGGTTACACAACAACCTTTAGGTGGTAAAGCTCAATTTGGTGGTCAAAGATTCGGAGAAATGGAAGTTTGGGCATTATATGCTTATGGTGCTGCTCATATCTTACAAGAAGTTCTTACAATTAAATCAGATGATGTAGTTGGAAGAGTTAGAGTATATGAAGCATTAGTTAAAGGTAAACCAATCCCAACACCAGGTGTTCCTGAATCATTTAGAGTATTAATTAAAGAATTCCAAGCATTAGGTTTAGATATTCAAATAGTTAATAAAGATGGATCACTAAAAGATGTTAAAGAACTTGAAGATGATGAAGATAAAGAAGACACTCCAGTATCAATCGAAGAAATTAGTAAAGTAGAAGATACTGAAAGTGATAATACAGATGAATCTAATTATGAAGATGTTCAAGATGAAGATGAGGATGAAGATTTAGAACCAACTGATGAAGATCTTGAATATGAAGAAGAGTATGGTCTTGATGACTATCAAGATGATGCTTACGAAAGGGGTGAAGAATAATGATGGAAGTTAATGAATTTGATGGAATTCGTATTGGTATTGCTTCTCCTGAAAAGATTCGTGAATGGTCTTATGGTGAAGTAAAGAAACCAGAAACTATTAACTACAGAACTTTAAACCCTGAAAGAGATGGACTTTTCTGTGAAAAGATATTCGGTCCAACTAAAGACTTTGAATGTAGTTGTAAAAAATATAAAAGATTAAGATATAAAAATGTTATTTGTGATAGATGTGGTGTAGAAGTAACACGTGCTAAAGTACGTAGAGAAAGAATGGGACATATTGAACTTGCTAGTCCTGTTAGCCACATTTGGTATGCAAAGGGTGTACCTCCTAAAATGGGACTTGTACTTGATATTAGTCCTCGTGAGTTAGAAGAAGTATTATATTTTGTTAGTTATATAGTACTTGATCCAGGAATTGCACCTCTTGCTAAAAAGCAAACATTATCTGATAAAGAATACAGAGCATATTATGAAAAATATGGTGATGAATTCAAAGTAGGTATGGGTGCTGAAGCAATTAAACAATTACTTACTGAAGTTGATCTTGAAAAAGAAGTAGAAGAATTAAAGAAAGAAGTAGAAAAAGCTCAAGGACAAAAGAAAATTAGATTAGTTAAGAGATTAGATTGCTTAAATTCATTCCTTGAAAGTGGTCAAAGACCTGAATGGATGATACTAGATGTACTTCCAGTAATACCACCAGATCTAAGACCTATGATTCAACTTCCAGGTGGAAGATTTGCTACTTCAGATTTAAATGATTTATATAGAAGAATTATTAATAGAAATAATCGTCTTAAAAAATTATTAGAACTTGAAGCTCCAACAATCATTGTTCAAAATGAAAAACGTATGCTTCAAGAAGCAGTAGATGCTTTAATTGATAATGGAAGACGTGGTAGAAGTGTTTCTGGTGTAGGAAATAGACCACTTAAATCATTATCATCAATGTTAAAAGGTAAACAAGGTAGATTTAGACAAAACCTATTAGGTAAACGTGTTGACTATAGTGGTCGTTCAGTTATCGTAGTAGGACCTAGTCTTAAAATGTATCAATGTGGTGTACCTAAAGATATGGCTCTTGAATTATTCAAACCATATGTTATGCAACAATTAGTTGAAAGAGGAATAGCTCATAATATTAAAGCTGCTAAGAAGATAATAGATGTACAAGATGAAAGAGTATGGGATGTAGTAGAAGATGTTATTCGTGAACATCCAGTATTATTAAACCGTGCTCCAACACTACATAGACTTTCTATTCAAGCATTCGAACCAATCTTAGTTAGTGGTAAAGCATTAAGATTACACCCACTAGTTTGTAGTGGATTCAATGCTGACTTCGATGGTGATCAAATGGCTATTCATATTCCAATTAGTGAAGAAGCTCAAGCTGAAGCTAGATTATTAATGTTAGGTGCTAATAATATACTTGATCCAAAAGATGGAAAACCAATCGTTACACCATCTCAAGATATGGTATTAGGTAACTATTATCTAACATTAGAACTTGCTGGTGAACCTAATGAAGGTAAAGCATATAAAGATCCAAATGAAGTATTAATGGCTTATGAAAGACGTGATATTACTCTTCATACTAGAGTATGTATTCCAACTAAGGAATTTAAACATAAAGTTTGGACAGATGAACAAAAAAATAAATATATAGTAACTACTGCTGGTAAAATAATATTCAATGAAATATTCCCAGATACTTATCCTTATATTAATGAAGGAAGTAAAGAAAATATTGAAGTTATGACTCCAGATAAATTCTTTATTGAAAAAGGTAAGAATCTTCCAGAAGAAGTTGCTAAATTACCATTAATTCCTGCTTTAATTAAAAAAGATTTAGGAAAAATAATTGCTCAAATATTTAAGAGATATAAAACTACAGAAACATCAATTTTCTTAGATAAATTAAAAGATTTAGGATTTAAATATAGTACTAAATCTGGTATAACAATTTCACTTTCTGATATACCAGTTAACCATGAAAAAGAAGCTATTATAGAAGAAACAAATGCAACAATTGAAAAAATCAATAAACAATTTAAACGTGGTCTTATAACTGATGAAGAAAGACATAATAAAGTTATTAAATTATGGACAGATGCTACAAATAATGTTCAGGGTAAATTAGGTGAATTACTAAAACAAGATGTAGAAAATCCATTATCAATGATTATTAACTCTGGAGCCAGAGGTTCTGCAAACCAATTAGGACAACTTGCTGGTATGCGTGGTATTATGGCTAAACCAGATGGTGGTCAAGTAGAAATTCCAATCTTAGCTTCATTCCGTGAAGGATTAGACGTTCAAGAATTCTTCTTATCAACACATGGATCTAGAAAAGGAACTGCCGATACAGCTCTTAAGACTGCAGATGCAGGTTACTTAACAAGACGTTTAGTTGATGTTGTACAAGATATAATTGTACGTGAAGAAGATTGTGGAACTATTCAAGGTATTGAAGTTGAAGCATTCACTGATGAAAAGAGTGGAGCTGTTATTGAAAGCTTTAAAGATAGAATAACAGGTCGTTTCTCAAATCAAAAAGTATTAAATCCTGAAACTAAAGAAGTATTAGTTGATAAGGGTGCATTAATTACTGAAAAGATTGCTGATAAGATAGAAAAAGCTGGAATTACTAAGATGGAAATCAGAAGTGTACTTACATGTAAGTGTACTAATGGTGTATGTCAAAAATGTTATGGACTTAACCTTGCTACTGGTAACTTAGTAGAAGTAGGTGAAGCAACTGGTATTATGGCTGCTCAATCAATCGGTGAGCCAGGTACACAATTAACAATGCGTACATTCCATACAGGTGGTGTTGCATCAGCTGCAGATATCACTCAAGGTCTTCCAAGAGTTGAAGAACTTTTCGAAGCTCGTATTCCTAAAGCTAAAGCTACTATCGCTGAAATCAATGGTAAGATTACTAAGATTACTGATGATAAGAATAATAGATTTAAAATATATATTACTAACGATGTTGAAACTCGTGAACATGTTACTCAATACAATGCTAAACTTAGAGTTGAAAAGGGTGACGTTGTAAATGCTGGAGATCCACTAACAGAAGGAAGTATTTCTCCAAAAGAATTACTAGCTGTTACTGACCCTACTACAGTACAAGGTTACATCTTAAAAGAAATTCAAAAAGTTTATAAGAGTCAAGGTGTTGATGTTTCAGATAAACATGTTGAAACAGTTGTTAGAAGAATGATTACTAAGATTAAAGTTGTTGATCCAGGAGATACAAACTTAATTGAAGGACTTACAGTTCCTCTAAGAGAATTTGCTGAAATCAATAAACCAGTTATCTTATCAGGTGGAGTTCCAGCTACTGGAAAACCAATTATGTTAGGTATAACTAAAGCTTCATTAGAAACAGATTCATTCTTATCAGCTGCATCATTCCAAGAAACTACAAGAATCTTAACAGATGCTGCTACTCGTGGTAAGATGGATATGTTACATGGACTTAAAGAAAACGTTATCTTAGGTAAATTAATTCCTGCTGGTACAGGAGCTAAACAATATAATAATATTGAAGTTATCCTAAAGAATGAACTTTTAGATGATGATGCTGCTGAAGTACTAGAAGAAAAATTCTTATCTGATGATAAAAATGAAGATGTTGTAGATGCAATGGCTGAACCAGAAAAAGAGAATGATGAAAAAGAAAATGCTTAATGCATTTTCTTTTTTGTATTATTATTTATTCAAGCATATTTGTAATTAGAACTTAAGATTAATTATTTGTTAACTTGATTTTTACTTATTTTTAATTTATTATTTTATTAGGAGAAAATATTGTTTGATATTATTAATTTAATTGGTGAAAGGAGTTTTAATGTGTTATTATCAAAAAAAGTAAGGGAGATGAATTAATGGCTAGAAAAACTTTGGATGATTTTAATGGAGATTGTCAAGCATATGCTGATTATTTAGAGTCAGCAGAGTGTATGAATGATGATGGTATTGATGTATATATTGATGTAGAAAAGGGTGATATATATACTCCAACAGAAGGCGATTGGACAAAAGGTCATGGTCATGATAATGTAAATGATCCTAGACCTGGAAGAGAACCAGAAGACGAAAAATCATATGGAAGACCTTGGTATAATCCTTGGCTTAAATATTCAAATTCTATATTATTTACTGAGGAAGAAATAGATTTAATAAATTCTAAACAAAAAGAACAAATGATTTTAAAATTAAAAAAATAATTATTGGTTATATAGCACATTAAAAAGATATAAATGTATGGAAGGTATTTTAAAAATTGTTTTTGATAAATCTAAGGCGCATCAAATTATTAATATTTATGACATTTATAGAATTATTGAGTTTATAATTATAGATAAGCAATTAAATGATTATATAAGCAATATAGAAATCCATAGAATAGGAAGCAATATTCTTGCTTCTTATTCTATTAATAAAAAGGAAATTTTTCTTTTTGAAAATGTTTTAAAAAAAATGATAGTAGATATAAATAGTGAAATATTAGTTTTGGATGATTTTGAAAAGATATTATATATAAATTTAAGAATTATTCAAGTTATTTTTCATGAGGTTGAACATGCTATTCAGCAAAAATATATTAATGCTGATAATTTTGATTCTAACATTATTAGAGATTCACAAATAAATAGTTGTGATGTTATATACGATGATAAATTATATGAATGTGCTCCTGCTGAAAGATTTGCAGAAATTAAATCAATATTAGAGATTTCCTCTTTGTTGCTCTATATAAAGAGTACTGTAAATAACTTAGTAGAATTATTTGATTTTGAAATTTTAAAAAGAAATATTAGGGGGTATCATTATAATGGAAGGATGGTTAGTTCACCTTTAAAAACATATTTTACTATGATTGATAAAATATTTATTCTATCTAAATATGATTTTTCGGTTTTTAAAGAATTAGATGATAGGTTTTATTATGGCTTAGATATTTCGGATGATGAATATTGTGAAACTGCAATGAAGGTAATATCAAAAAGCAAAAAGTTTTTTACAAATGGTATTAAGATTATGTGATTATTATTTTTAAATTAAAGGAGTAGTTAATGAAAATAGACAAAAGTGAATTATGTAGATATGAAAAAAATGTAATATATGACGAAGGCTATAGAATTGTATATATATATGATATTTACCACGAAGTTCCTCAAAGAGGATATTATGCTAAGAATATAGAAGATTTTGCATTAAAATTTGATAATTATAAATTTACTAATATAAATGATTTATTAAATAGATTTTTATTGATAAATGATAAAGCTTTGGGAGTAGCAATATATAGAGTTGATGGTACATGCATAGAAAAGCTTGTTAGAAGTAATGTATCAAAAGTAGATGATAGAGAAGTATATGTTGATGAATTAATATATGATTATAATTTTGTGGAAGCTAAAGATGGTTATAGAATTGTATATTATTACAAGGATGGTTCTTATAAACTTGGAATGTATAGTCCTACGCTTGAACTTTTTATGGAAGATTTTGCTCCTTATGAGCCAATAGATGAATTATGTGAAATACCTGCTTTTGTATCAATAGATGACTTATTAGATAGATATTTAAAAATACTTCCTTCTATAGATGGGATAGGTCTTTATAAAGTTGATGGTACATTATTAGGAGAAAAATATAAATAAAAATGGAATGCTTTGTCATTCCATTTATTCTTCAAAGTAAGAGTTTATATATTCTAGATTATCTCTTATATTTTTAGAGTTTGTTTCTTTTCTTTTGAATAGAGCTATCATTTTATAGTTTTTATTAAAAAATAAGTCCATAAATATTGAATCTTTTGGTTTGTTTTTATAATATTTTGATTTGAATTCATTATCTTTATAAATTAGTAAATAGTTGTAGTTTGTTTTTAGAAAGTTTTTCCCAATGATATTAAAGTCTTCTTCATAGTTTAGTGTCCAGTCTTCGTTTTTAAGTTCATCTTTTATTTTTTCAGCCTTCTTTTTAGTAATCCTTGTAAGTATTAATTTATTGTCAATGATTTTATAGCTGTAATCAGGGCCAAAATCAGGTGTTTTGTTATTATCAATAAAAAACATTTCTATGTCTGTGTATGTTAGTTTTTCATTTATAGCATTTTCTAGTAATTTTAATTCTTTATTATTTAAAGGTGATATATCAAATATTATTTCATTGTCTACTTTGTATTTAATTATATTAACACATATTGTTATTACTTTTTGAGTTCTTGAGTTTTCAATATCTAAATATGCTTTCATATGTTACCTCTTAGGTTTATTATAAGTTAATAAAGATAAGAATACAATTATGTGTTATTATAATTGTAGTGATGTGTTATGAAAATAAGAAGTTTATTTCAAAAGACTATTTGTTCTTTATGTACTATTATTAATATATGTAGTGATAAAGAGATAAAGAGGGAAGCTAAAAAGTATTTAGGTTATTTAGTAGGACAGTATTTAATTATAAAAATGTATATAAATATAGCTGTGCTGATTTAAGTGATTTTATGTATGAGTGTATAGATTATCAAAAAGAAGATTTAATGTGGATAGCAGAAGATATGTTTTATGGATTTGATGAGTTAATGGATACAATATTAGAAGAGAGAAAAAATCAACATAAATAGTAAAATTTCATTTAGTTATAATTGAAGTATAAATGTATCTATGGTAAAATATGTTTAGCATGGAGGCAGTAACAATGGTTTTTAAATGTAAGATGTGTGGTGGAGATATAGAAGTAGTTGAAGGTAGTAATATAGGTAAATGTTTATATTGTAAAAGTACTATGACTCTACCAAGCGTTGATAATGAAAAACTTTTAAATTTATATAATAGAGCTAATAATTTAAGACTATCAAATGAATTTGATAAAGCATATGGTGTATATGAAACTATACTTGAAATAGATGAAAATCAGTTAGAAGCTCATTGGGGACTAATACTTTGTAGATATGGTGTTGAATATGTAGATGATCCTAAAACTAAGAAGAAAATGATTACTTGTCATAGAACAAAGTATGAATCTGTTTTAACTGATCCTGATTATAAAATAATAATTAGTAAAGCTTATGGAGAAGCGTTAAATATATATAAAGAAGAAGCAAAAACTATTAGTAATATTCAAAAGAAAGCACTTGAAATTTCTAATAATGAAGAAAATTATGATATCTTTATTTGTTATAAAGAAGGAGATAAAAATGGAGATAGAACTCCCGATAGTGTTATTGCTCAGGATATATATAATAAATTAACTGATTTAAATTATAAAGTTTTCTTTGCTAGAATTACTCTTGCTGATAAACTTGGTGAAGAATATGAACCATATATCTTTTCAGCACTTAATAGTTCAAAAGTTATGTTAGTGGTAGGCACTAATGCTGATAATTTAAATTCAGTATGGGTTAAAAATGAGTGGAGTAGATACTTAGACTTAATAAAAAATAAAAAGAAAAAAGTATTGATTCCAGTTTATAGTAAGATGGATGCTTATGAATTACCAGAAGAGTTTTCAATGTTACAAGCACTATGCATAGATAAAGTTGGTTCTATGCAAGATTTAATTACAGCAGTAGGAAAAATCATTAATAAGAAATCTACTGATATAGATAGTGATATGTATCAGAAATTCAAACAAATGATGCTTGAAGAAGAAAGAGAAAAACAAGAAGAATTATCTAAAAGATATGATGTTTTAGAAAAAAGAGATAAGTGTTCAACTTCATATATCGTAATTACATTTGTGTTATCTGCTATGATGGCTGTATGTATGATATGTTTGTGCTCTGTAGATGGCGGCGGTGGCTATTATAATTATCTAGGAGAAACTTTTGGTATAGTTAGTGAAGGTAAAAATTTTTATTCATATCAATTATTAGTTAGTATAATTACTGCGATTGCATTTTTTCTAGGATTTGCTAGTAGAAAATCAAATAAAATATCTAAATATATGTATATAGTTAATGTGTTTTTAGAATTATTATTTATTTTAAAACTTCATAACTTTGGTAATGCAGCTACATTTGTTACATATATTATAATTTTACTTAATATTGCACTATTATTTATGAAGCCTTCTTGGGGAATTAAAGAAATACCACTTGTTGTTACTAAAGAAGAAAAAGAAGAAATAATAAAAAACAATAAAGAATTTACTGAAAACTATATACCAAAAGATAAAAAAATATTAAATATATTCTTCTACATATTACCATTTATAATAGGAATTATTAGTGTTATTATAAATACTTCACCACTTCCCAATCAATCAAATGATAGAGATACATCAATAGATCAAATTAAGGTAATTGTTGATCATATTAATATAAGAAGTAATGATGATGTTTATAGTTATGAAAAAGGAATTGTTAGAAAAGATGAAATATATGATGTTCTTGATAGTAGAAAGGATTCAAATGGATTATGTGAAATATGGTATAATATAGAAACAAGATTTGAAGTTAAAGGTTGGATATGTGGTAAATTTGATAATAAAGATTATGTTGAAATATTAGAGAAAGAATAATATAGTAAAGGAAAGGTGAATATTATGGCTTTATTTGAAATAATAAAGAAAGAGAAAGATGATGAAAATATTGTATGGAAGTATCCTAAAACTGATTTTAATACAAGTAGTCAACTAATTGTACATGAATCACAAGAAGCTATACTTTATAAGGATGGAAAGGCATTAGATTTATTTGGTTCAGGAAGATATACACTTGAAACAAATAACATACCACTACTTAGAAATTTAATTAATTTACCTACAGGTGGTAAAAGTCCATTTCATTGTGAAGTATACTTTATAGATAAATCTATTAAATCATCAAGATGGGGTACTAGTAGTAAAATAGAGTTTTTAGAACCAACATATAAGTTTCCTATACAAATAGGTGCTTGTGGAGAAATGAGATTTAATGTAGTTGATTCAAGAAAACTATTATTAAAATTAGTTGGTATTAAAGATAATTTTGACGGGGAAAATATTGATGAATTCTTTAGTTCATTTATACTTGTTAAAGTTAAATCTTATATTGCTAAAATTATTAATAAAAATGAAATAAGTATATTTGAAATTGATAGTCATTTAAATGAGTTTAGTGAAGAACTTAAAAATTTACTTTCTAATGATTTTGAAGAATTTGGTATTGAACTTGAAAAATTCTTTGTAACTACTGTTATGAAACCTGAAGATGATAAACAATATCTTGAATTTAAAGAATTATATTTTAAACAAAGTGTCGCAGTAGCAGAAGCTCAATTAAGACAAAAAGTAACATTAATTGATGAAGAAACTAAAGCTAAGAGTACAAAGATTGATAGTGAAGCTAAAGCTCATAAAAGAGAAACTGAAGGATATAGTTATCAAGATGAAAGACAATATAATGTTCTTGATAAAATGGCTTCTAATAATGCAGTTGGTCAATTTACTAATATGGGAGTAGGACTTGGTGTTATGAGCAGTGTTTCATCAAAAGTAAGTGATACAGTTAATAAAAATGTAGTTGGTGCTTTTACTAAAAATGATAATTCAACAATATGCAGTAATTGTGGATATGAAAATGCTAGTGGTACTAAATTTTGTATTAAATGTGGTAATAATATGACTGGTAGTGTGTGTAGTAGTTGTGGTAAAAAGTTACCAAATGATGCAGCATTTTGTCCATATTGTGGTAAGAAAGTAGGTGAGTAATATGAAGAAAAAAATAATTTTTATAGCAATTTCATTTGTAATAACACTTGCTTTGATATTCTCACTTACTAATGAAAAATATTATGGAGATATTAAAATTAAATTTAGCAATAATGATTATGTTCTTGAATACGCTAAAAAGAATGGAATTGATTATGAAAAGATAGCTGATAGTGAAAAAGATAAATATACAAAAAATATAGAAAGTTTTTCATATAATAAAGTTAATGATACATTAGAAATAACTGAATATAAAGGAATAAGTGAAACATTAGTTATTCCATATGAATATGATGGAGTTAAAGTAACATCAATAAGTGATTCATTTAAAAATGATAAAGTTAAAAATATATATATTTCAGACAACATAACATATTTACCAGTAGAGAATTTTAAAAATATTACTATCAATTGTTATAGAGGTAAATATTGCGAAGAACTTAAAAATAATAATGAATTAAATGTTAATATATTAAATGATTCAGAAGTTGTTGATTTTAATTATATTGAATTTCCATTTGAATATAATGTTAAAGATGGAAATATTGAATTAACTCATTATAAGGGTAGTGGTGGTGCTTTAATTATACCTGAAACTGTTAATGGCATGAAAGTAACATCAGTAAGTTTTGATTGCAGTCATAATAAAGAAGTTTATTTGCCTGATACAATAAATAATATATCTGATAATTTTATTACTCCATGGAATCATAACAATTATATAAACTGTGTAATTTCTGCGGTAGTAGCATTTGTTTTAACAACTATTGTAATTCTTATTGTTAAAGATAGAACTCCTGAAGAAATAGCAATAAGCACTCTTATATATGTTTTAACATTTATATTTTTAGGAATTACATTCTATGTGAATTATAATAACAATCATAGCCATGCCTTTGGAAGTGGTATTCAAACTTATACAATATTTAGCAATTTAATATATTTTACAGCAGTAGTAACAATAATGTTCATTAATAAAAGAAATAAAAAATTAGATACTAATACAAAAAATAAAACTAAATTTATTGATGAAATGATATTCAAAATTAATAATATATCAAAATTAAATAGTGAATATAAAAATAAATTAATTGATAAACTTAAATACTCTGATCCAGTTAGTAATGAAATAGTAAAAGACATTGAAGATAATATTAGTTCATTAATAAGTAAACTTAATGATAAAAGCAGTAATGAAGAAATTGATAATATTATTAAACTTATTGAAAATAGAAATGATATTATAAAAAGAAATAAATAGTGTGCTTAAATGCACATTTTTCTTTATAAAGATTGTAATGTTTGTTATAATATTTATACAGGAGGATAGATTTTATGTTTGAAAACTTGAGTGAAAGATTACAAAAAGTAGTTAGTAATATTAAATCTAAAGGTGTAATAAATGAAGATAATATTAGTGATATAACTCGTGAGATTAGACTTTGTTTATTAGAAGCTGATGTTAATGTTAAAATAGTTCGTGAATTTATAGATAGTGTTAAAGAGAAAGCTCTTGGTGAAGAAGTTAGAAAAAGTATTAAGCCAGGGGATATGTTTGTTAAGATCTTAAGAGATGAACTTGTTAATTTACTTGGAGGAGATAGTGCTCCTTTAGAAGTAAATAAGAATCCAACTATAGTTATGGTTGTTGGTCTTCAAGGTGGTGGTAAAACTACTACTATAGGTAAGATAGGTAATATGGTACGTAAGAAACATCATAAGAAACCTATGTTTATAGCATGTGATGTTTATAGACCAGCTGCGATAGATCAACTTAAAGATATTGGAAAACAACTTAATATTGAAGTTTATGAAGAAGGAAAAGGAAATCCTGTAGAAATATCTAAACGTGGTATAGAGTATGCTAAAAGTAAGGGGTATGACTACATATTAATAGATACAGCTGGACGTCTTCAAATAGATGAAGCACTAATGGATGAACTTGTTAATATAGAAAATGAAGTTAAGCCAAATGAAGAATTACTTGTAATAGACGCTATGATGGGACAGGATGCTATTAATGTAATTACTGGATTTAATGAGAAGCTTAAACTTACTGGTTGTGTTCTTACTAAGATGGATGGAGATACTAAAGGTGGTGTTGCTTTATCACTTAGACATCTTACAAATATACCAATTAAATTAATAGGAGATTCTGAAAAGTTAGATGGTATTAGTGAATTTTATCCTGAACGTATAGCTGATAGAATTCTTGGTATGGGAGACTTACTTTCAATAATAGAAAAGACTGAAGCTGAACTTGATCAAGATGAAATGATGAGTACTGCTAAAAAGATGCAAAGAGGTAAATTTGATCTTGAAGATTTCTTAAAAACGACTAAACAAATTAAGAAACTTGGTCCACTTGAAAACTTATTAAAGTTACTTCCAGGAGCATCTAAAATGGGACTTAATAAAGTAAATATAGACCCTAAAATAATGGCTAGAACTGAAGCGATAGTTTTATCAATGACACCTGAAGAAAGACGTAATCCAGAAATAATTAAAGCTGATAGAAAAGTAAGAATAGCTAAAGGTTGTGGACAAAAAGTAGAAGACGTAAATCGTTTACTAAAACAATTTGATCAAATGAAACAAATGATGAAACAAATGAAAAATATGAAATTTTAGATTATTGATATTCAATAATCTTTTTTTTTATGATAGAATGAAATTAGGGTAGTGATAGTATGGATGAGAAAGCACAAAAAGAAGCACTTAAAGAATTAAATAAATCTTTAGAAGTAGATAGAAAGAAAAGAAAGAGAATTATACTTTCTGTATTAGTAGTGTATTTATTTCTTGTTATTGTTTATCAAACTATTATAGGAGTATTACCTGGTGAGAACCCTGACTTTCTTGGTTTTAAAATAATACCTATTAAAGATATTCAAACTAAAGAGAAGTACGAAATAAGTATTAATAATTATGATAAGCTTGACTATTATATTCAGAAGGATTTTAAATTTCCTATAATACCTTTTTTAGTTGATATGATTGATTATGATAGTGATTCATTGGGGGACGGGGAACCAATAGTTATAAAGTCTAATAATGGCTTTAAAATTAAATATAAAGTTTATAATTGTTATAGTGATTATGCTGGTAAACTTGTTAATGAAAAGTGTGACTCACATACTGTTAAATATGAAGAAATAGATATAAAACATAAACTTAAAATTATTAAAGAAGAATTTCCTAAAGATGAAATATTATATGATGGAAAGTATATTGAAGACATAAGTTATTATTTAAAGGATAAAGGAGAATATAAAATAGTTTTATATTATAAAAAGAAATTTATTACTACGAAAGTTCAAGTATATGTGAGTGTTAATGATGACGAAGAAAATTAATAAAAGGAAGATTATAATTTTTTTAATACTTGTATTTCTCTTTATAATTATTCTTAGATTAGTAAATGGTATTAAAATAATTGAATCTAGATTAGAAGAGAAAGTTGATTTATATTTTAGAGTTACTATTAATGATGAAGTATTATATGGACAAACAGATGTAACTAAAACATATAATTTGATTCCTGGATTTTTAAAAGTTAATAAGAATGGTAGTGAGTATATGACTTATGATAATAATATGAAATATACTCATAATAAATATAAACTTATTAATACTGAAAATACTAATGAATTAATACTTAATGTAGAAGTATATAAATGTTATAAAAATAAATATGTTAGTAGTTGTGATAATGAAGTAACTGATTTTAAAAAGAAAGATGTTAAAATAGATGAAGTAGAAATTAGAAAGACTGGTATATGTGGTGGTAAATATAATGAACTTGTATATAAAGGAAGTTTTGGAGAAAATATATATTCTTATATAAAAGATACTGATTACTATAGAGTTTTATTTAAATATAAAGATGGATTTAAAGTATATAAAATTGAATATAATTTTTTCACAAATATATTACAACCTGAAGTTCTATAATTTACTTATAAAAATTATTATGATATACTGAATATGAAGATAAGGTGTTGGTTATATGAAAGATAAAATTTTACTTATTATTGTAGGAGTGTTATTTATAGGAATATTCTTTAGTACATATATAAGTGATAATATTAAGTCTATTTCAGATAAGAAGAGTTTCCATATATTGTCTAATCCAGATAATAAAGATTTTATGAATGAGCTTGTTGTTTATGGAAATAAAAAGCATATTAAAGTTAGTGTAGAGTATGCTGATGATTTAGAAGCTTTAGATATGTTAGAAGAAGAGAATAATTATGATGCGGTATGGATGAGTAATTCTGTATGGTTATATATGCTTAATAATGCTAAAGTAACTAATTCTAAATCTATAAGTATTAATCCAGTTGTTATGGGAGTTAAGAAAAAGAAAGCAGAAAACCTTGGATTTGTTAATAATAATATAACTAATAAAGATATATTAAATGCTGTTAAAGATGGTAAACTTAAATATGTAATGAATTCTGTTACTAAGACTAATACAGGTCTTACAGCATATTTAGGATTCTTAAATTCTCTTGCTGGTAGTCCTGAAATATTAACTAGTGAGATGCTTAATAATCAAACATTAATTTCTAATTTAAAATTGTTATTTAGTGGTGTTGAAAGAGTATCTGGAAGTACTTCGTTTTTAGAAGATATGTTCTTAAATAGTGATAAGTATGAAGCTGTTATAGCAACAGAATCATCATTAATAAGAATAAATAAAGAGTTAGAAAGTAGTGGAAAAGATACATTATATTTATTATATCCAACAGATGGAGTAGCTATTAATGATAGTCCTTTTGCTTATGTAGATAGGGGACAAGAAAAGCTTGAGAACTTTAATATTTTACAGTCATATTTATTAAGTTTAGATACTCAAAAAGAGTTAGAAAAGTTAGGTAAGAGAACTTGGTATGGTGGTACTAATAGTAATGTTGATAAAAATGTATTTAAGACTTCTTATGGAATTGATACTAATAAATATTTAATACCGCTTAAATATCCATCTAAAAAGGTTATGAATGAAGCTATAGGACTTTATATAGCTGAACTTAGAAAACCATCTGCTGTTGCATTTTGTTTAGATTATTCTGGTAGTATGTCTGGTGATGGTGAAAAACAATTAAAAGATGCTATGGATTTTATATTAGATAGTGAAAAAGCTAGTCAAGAAAGACTTCAATTTTCTAAATATGATTATATAACAGTAATTCCATTTGATAGTAGTACTAGAAGTGTATGGACTTCAACAGGTAATGACACTAGAGAAATAATTGATAAAATATACGGTGCTAGACCTACTGGTGGAACTAATATATATGGTTGCTCTAAAGTAGCATTAGATACTTTAGCTAACTTAAGTGATGACTATACAAAAACAGTAATATTAATGACAGATGGACATTCTAATATAGGAAATTATGGTGATTTAGTACAATATTATAATGTTCAAAAAGAAATTATTCCAATATATAGTATTATGTTTGGACAAAGTGATGAAACTGAACTTAGTAATATAGCTAATCTTACAAATGCTAAAGTATTTGATGGAAGAACAAGCTTAATAAGAGCATTTAAAGAGGTAAGGAGTTATAACTAATATGAATATACAAAAAAGATATTTAATGTCATCTATAACTTCTATAATAGTTTTTATAATACTGTATGTAGTTCTAGATTTTTATTTATGGATTGCACTAATACTAACAGCAGTTATATATATAGCAGGAATATTTATATTTAAATCACAAGATATTAGAATATATGATAGAGAAGCACTTGCTAGATATAACTTCGAGATGTCAAAACTAAATGATTATAAGGAAAAAATAAAAGATAAAACTATTAAAGATAAATTAGCTAAAATAGTAAATGTATCACAAAAGATAACAAAACATTTAGAAAGTAGACCTAGAAATGCTACCAAAATATATAACTTCTTAGATTATTACTTACCATTTACAACTAGAATAGTAACTAAATATATAGAAGCTGAAAGTAAAAAAGAAAAAACATTTGTTGAAAATAAACTTATACTTAAGATGTCAGTATATATTAAAGAAGTAGAACATGAATGTGATAGATTGTTAGAAGAAATAGTAAAATCTAAAGATAAAGAATTAGATTTTGAGATGAAAGTCTTTGAGAGAACATCAGATTTAGATATTGATGAAGATGAGTTAAAAGGAAGTGAAAAGAATGTTTAAAAAAGAAGGAACAATTTCAAAAATAATAGGAGTTGCTATATTAGTGGTTGCTATAGTGGTTATAGTTTTAGTTAAGAATGGTGGATTTACTAATAATGTAACTGAAATATATGGAGCTGTTGGTGGTGGTAAAGAAGATTTACTTGCTGATGAAGAGATAAATAAGATATTTGCTAAAAAGTATAAATTTAAGTTTGTACAAGATTCTTGGAGTAATGGTAAAACTGTTAAAGAGAGTTTAGTACGTAAAGATGGAAGTAAGTATGATTTAGCTTTCTTCTCTGATCAAAGATATTATGATTACTTTAAAACTAGTCCTAAAGTTGGAGAAGCTGCTCGTGACTATGTAGTTGCAGGAGATTTAGTTCTTAACACACCTATAGTTATATATAGTTGGGCAGAAGTAACTGATGCATTAATTAAAGAGAATATTGTTACTGTTCAAAATGATGTTTATTATATAACTGATATGAATAAATTAATTAATTATATATTACAAGGTAAAAAGTGGAATGAACTTGGACTTAATATTTATGGTCAAGTAAATATTGGATCTACTGACCCAGTTACTTCTTCACCGGGTGCTACATATTATGGATTATTATTATCTATTATGGCTGGGGGAGACGTTAACTCTGTTAGTATTAATGAAGCACTTCCTAAATTAAAAGAATTCTATTTAAAGAGTGGATACATGAATAATACACCTGCTGATTTGTTCTCAATGTTCTTAAAAACTGGTATGGGTGCTAAACCTATGATAGTTGATTATGAAAAGAGTGTTATAGATTTTGCTAATGCAAACCCTGATGGATGGAATCAAGTAAAAGATAAGATTAGAATATTATATCCAACACCTACTATATGGAATAGTCACTGTATAGCAGCTTTTGATGATAATGGTAAAAAACTATTAGAAGCATTTAATGATAAAGAAGTTGCTCAAAGAAGTTGGGAAAGATATGGATTTAGAGTAGGTACTACTGGAGGAAACTATGATGTTAGTAAGATAAGTGGTACTATTAAAGGAATTCCTCAAGAAATAACAAGTGTAACTTCAGGACTTAGAATGGATGTTTATAATGAAGTTATAGATTACTTAAAAAATAATCAATAGTGATGATAAGAAGATATTTTTAACGAATATCTTTTTTATTTATGCTATAATGTTATTAATGAATTTTGAAAGTGAGATAAATTTATGTTAGTTGAAAAAATAAAAAATGAGTTAATAAAGCAAAAAGAATTAAATTTTAAAGGTAATATATATCATTATTCACAAGTTAATTTTTCTTATAATTCTAATAAGATTGAAGGAAGTAGACTTACAAGTGATCAAACTGAATCTATATTTGATACTTCTTCTTTTATTGCAAAAAGTGATGATTTGATTGAGTTAGATGATATTACTGAAGCTAAGAATCATTTTAGATTATTTAATTATATGTTAGATAATATTGATAATACTTTAACCAAAGAAATGATAATAAAAATGAATATGATACTAAAAAGAAATACTAGTGATGAAGATGATCCTAGATATAATGTTGGCGGTTTTAAAATTGTTCCTAATATTATTGGTGTAGTTAATGTAATAAAAACAACAGATCCAAAAGATGTTGAAAAGGATATAGATATTCTTTTAAATGAATATAATTCTAAAAAAGAAATTACTTTAGAAGATATAATAGATTTTCATTATAGATTTGAAAGAATACATCCATTTGGTGATGGTAATGGTAGAGTTGGTAGAATAATAATGTTTAAGGAATGTTTAAAAAATAATATAATGCCATTTATAGTTTTAGATGCTGATAGACCATATTATATTAGAGGCTTAAAAGAGTATGAAAATGATAAAATGTATTTAATTGATACCATTAAAAATGAACAAGATATTTATGAAAGTGTTTGTAAAGAATTATTGGATTTTGATATCGATGATTAGTGAGAAGATATTTTAATGAATATCTTTTTTTATGTGTCTTTTTTTGTTTTTCTAGCATAAAATTTAAAGAAAATAATTTTTTTGAATTATTTCGTTGACAAAAAATTTAAAAGTGTGTAGTATATATAACTACAAAAGAGATAATATTTTCTCGTATGTAATATTTTTTAATAATTTTCTTTGGGGGATTTATGGAAAATAAAGATTTAAAAAAAATAAAACGTAGAGAACTATTAGAACTAATGCTTGAGCAAGCTAAGAGAATAGAAGAGTTAGAACTAGAACTTAAGAGTGTGCAAGAAGAATTAGATTCTAAAAGGATAAAAATTAAAGATAGTGGTTCTATTGCTGAAGCGTCGTTAAAGTTAAATCAAGTATTTGAAAGTGCACAGAATGCAGTTGATCAATATTATGAAAACTTTAAAGAGAATTGTAAGAAGATGGAAGCATCTTTAAAAAGAGAAACTACGTTACAAAGAAATAAACTTATAAAAGAAACAGCTGAAAAGTTAAAGAAGAAAGAAATAGAACTTGAAGAAAAATATAAAAAGAAAGAAGAGGCTTTACTAAAAGCAAATAATAAAACAAGTTCTAAAGTAACTAAGGCTACAGTGAAGAATCCTTCAAAGACTAAAAAGAAAACAGGAAGTACTAAAAGGAAAAAATAATGCATAAGTTTAAAGATATGTTAAAGAAGAAAAAAAGTAAAAAAGAAAAAATTACATATAAAGACTTAACTGTTGAAAACTTAGAAAGAGAATTACATAGAGAAAATTATAAACATAGTTTTTCTAGACTACTTAGAAGTACTATATATGTATTAATAATAATAGTTGCAGTTGCATCAATTGGAGCTACATTATTCATGCCAGTTATAGAGATAACTGATTCAAGTATGAAACCTTTAGTAGAAGAAGGAGATATAGTCCTAACTATTAAAAGTAATAGTTTTAAAACTGGTGATGTAGTTGCATTCTATTATGGAAATAAAATATTGGTAAAAAGAGTAATTGGGGTACAAGGTGATTTTGTTAATATAGATAAAGATGGAATTGTTTATGTTAATGGAGAAGAATTAAAAGAAGATTACATAAAAGAATTTTTAAAGGGTGAAAGCGATATTAAATATCCAGTGCAAGTAAGTGATAATAGTATATTCGTACTAAGTGATGAAAGAAATGTATTAACTGATTCACGTAGTGAAAATATTGGTACAATCAAGAAAGAAAATATAATTGGTAAAGTTGTATTTAAGGTTTGGCCAATCAAGAAAATCAAAAAAATATAATAAATATAACATTTGTTTTTTCAGGGGGGAATATATGAAAAAAATAAAGAAAATATTTGGCTTACTTATTGCATTTTTAATGTGCTTTAGCCCTTTTTTAAATATAATTGCGGTATCTGATAACAGAAATCAAATAGTTAAAGAAGGTGGAAGTAATAGTAATGAAGAAGATGGTGTAAGTGTTAGTAAGAATATTTATCCATCAGAATTAGAGAATTACTTTGATATTATTTTAACTGTTCAAACTAAAAATAGAGCTGTTGATCCAGATTTAGCAGTAGTAATAGTAATGGATATTTCAAATACTATGAATAAAACGCTTGGTGGTGGAAAAACAAGATTAGATGCTGCAAAGGAAGCAAGCAATAACTTCATAGATAGTTTTGCTGCTCGTTCTCAAAATAGTAGTATTGATAGAAAACTTGGATTTGTTGCTTTTAACTCAGACTCTTATCAAATATTTGGATTACAAGATTGTAATGAGAGTAATAAGGAAACATTAAAAACAAAAATTACAAATGGAATTAATAAAAATATTGTTAATGAAGTTGCACCACATAACAAAAGATTTACTAATATTGAAGCAGGTCTTAAAAGAGCAAAGGCTATGTTAGATAAATCTTCTGCAAGTAAGAAATATATATTATTCTTATCAGATGGATTTCCAACAACTTATATAGAACATGATTATGTTGGATATGATACTTATGATGGTAATAGATTTAAAGATAGAGTATTAAATAAACCTTGTTCTTATGGAACTAGTTATAGTGATGAAGCTGCTATTAGGGCAAGAAAAATGGCTACAACAATTAAAGATAGTGGTATTGGAATATATTCCGTAGGTGTGGATATAGGTGGACAAACAATACAAATGTATATTGATCAAACTGCAAATGCTTCACATGCTGTAGTAGATAGGTCATCAACGACATATGAAATAGGTGATGCTTCAAGTGCTGATGCATATAGAAATTGGTTAAGAAATAAAATAGGTTCAGGATATTATGATGATGCAGATGATCCTAACGCCATGAAAGATGCTTTTGATTCTATATTTAAGCAAATTATGATTTTATCAGAAGCAACTTGGGTAACAGAAGATCCTATGAATTCAAGTGATCAACCTAAAAATATAGAATTTATTGGTATGTATGGTGAAAATGAAGTATTAAGTGATTCAGTTACTAAAACTAATAGTTATCCAAATACTGCATCCTTTGATACTACAAATGAAAAGATAAAATGGGATTTAAAGAATTCAACACCTGAAATTAATGGCAATACATATACTTATAAATTAAAGTATCGAGTAAGAATTGAAAATGAATTAAGTGATTTTATTGAAGGTAAATCTTATAAGACAAATGGTGTTACAACACTTAATTATGTAGTTAAAACAAATAATAGTTCTAAAAATGGTACGATAGATTTTCCTAGACCTGAAGTTAAAGCCTATCTTGGAAAACTTGAGTTTGATAAATTAACTAATTATGGAAACAAGCCACTAGAAGGAGTTAAGTTTGAAATATATCATTCAGATGATTGCCCTTGTTTAAAAGAAAGAAGACATATGGCCAGTGATTTTAAAATGACTAGTACATCAGATTCAAATGGAAAAGTTATTTTTGACAAGATACCTTCTGGTCATAAATATAAAATACATGAAGTATCTACTGATGAATATCATGAAATAAGTAAAGATATTAATGATGTAGTAGTTAGTTATGGAGTTACTACTAGTCCTTTAAAAGATGAACAAGTAATAAATAAATATAAAAAGAGAAACTTAACGATTAAGAAATTTGTTGAGGGAGTAGATACTAATCAAGACTTTACTTTTGAAATAGAAGCAAAATATAAAGGAAGTAATTTAGAAGGTACTTATACTGTTATAAGAAAGATTGATAATAAAGAATCAACTGAAAATGTTACTTTTAGTAATGGAAAAGCAACTATTAAATTGAAAGATAAAGAACAAATAACTATTAAAGATTTACCATATGGTATTACTTATGTAGTTAAAGAATCAGATACAAATGGTTTCATTGTTAAATATCAAGTTAATGGTGGAGTGATAAAAATATATGATGCTGAAAAGCAAGAATCTTATACTTTGAAAGATAGTATGGAAATAAAATTTACTAATGTTTCTGGGTATGAGTTACCAGCTACTGGAAGTAGTGGTATGTTAATTTTAATAATAATGGGTTCACTATTATTAGCTGTTCCTATTATTTATATATCAATTAATGTTTTAAACAAAAAACTGACTATGAAACATTAATGTTAAATCAAAAAAAGGAAGGAAAAGAAAAATGAAAAACATTAAGAAATTATTCGGTTTGTTATTTGCTTTTGTATTTGCATTAGTACAAGTAAATGCATCTAATAACGGAACAATTACCATCAACAAAGCAGTAGTTGATGAAACTTATTCAATCTATAGAGTATTAGATTTAGAAACTTATGATAAGACTAACAATCATTACATCTATAGAGCTAATGAAAAATTTGAAGCATTCATTACTAGTACTGAAGGTCAAAAGTACTTAGAAGCTAGAAATGAAAATGGTGCTACATATTATGTATGGAAAACTGGTGCAGATGTAGTAGAATTCTCTAAAGCAGCACTTGCTTATGCTAAAGCAAATAATGTTATTCCTGTAGATTCTAAAAAAGCTACTAGTACTACTGTTAAGTTTGATAAATTACCTTTAGGATACTATTTAGTAGATACAACTACTGGTTCATTATTAAATTTAACTACAACTAATCCAGATGCTGTTATTGATGAAAAAAATACAGTAGTTCCAAAAGTTGATAAAGATGTTAAAGAAGATTCAACTGGTAATTATGGAAAAACTAATGATGCTACTATTGGTGATACAATAGAGTTCAAAGCTACTATCACTACTGGTGCTGGTTTTACTAAATATGTACTTCGTGATACTATGAGTACTGGACTTACTTTCAATACAAATTCAGTTGTAGTTAAAGTTGGAACTACTACTGTTGATAAATCTAACTATACAGTAACTCCTAATAAAGATGGTTATACATTCGTTGTAGAATTCAAAGATTCATATATTGTTACATTACCTAAGAATACAGTAATTGAAGTATACTATACTGCTACATTAAATGAAAATGCTGTAGTTGAGGGAAATGGTAATCCAAACGAATTAGATTTAGCTTATGGTGAAAATAATACTACTGATAAAGTTAAAACTACAACTTATACTTATGCATTTGATTTAGTTAAAAATGATAAAGATAAAAATCAACTAGAAGGTGCTAAATTCAAATTATTAGATAAAGCTGGTAAAGAAATTAAAGTTGTATTAGTTGATGAAACTAATAACATTTATCGTGTAGCTGTTGGTAATGAAGAAGGAGTTTTAATTGTAGTTGGTAAAGCAACTATCGAAGGATTAGATGCTGATGAATATCAATTAGAAGAAGTTGAAGCTCCAGTTGGTTATAATAAATTAACTAGTACAGTTAAATTCACTATAACTGGAAAGAATGGTAATAATACTTATGAAAGAGTAAGCAATGAAGTTATCAACTATACTGGTTCACAATTACCAGAAACTGGTGGTATGGGAACTACATTATTCTTAACTTTAGGTTCTATTTTAGTAATAGGATTTGGTCTATTATTAGTAACTAAATTAAGAGTATATAAGGAAAATATTTAATAATAAATAGTCAGTAATAAATAGATGGTTGGGAAGAAATATAATCTTCCTAACTATCAAAAATAAATGTTAATTGATAGAAAGGGTAAGGTATATGGAATTATGAAAGAACATAAGATCACGATGTTTATGATATTATTTTTTTTCATAGGTCTTCTAGTATTTTTTTACCCAACATTAAGTAATTATTATAATGAAAAGAATCAATCAAGAACTATATATAATTATGAAAATATCTTAAAAGATGCTGATAAAATAGATTTCGATAAAGTTAAAAAAGATGCTAAAGAATATAATGATAAGTTAAGTAAGTTAAAAGAACCATTAATAACTTATGAAACTTTAGAAAAATATAATGATCTTTTAAACATTAATAATGATGATATGATGGGATATTTAACTATAGATAAAATTAAAGTTGAACTTCCAATATATCATTCAGTTAGTGAAACTGTGTTAAATTCTAGTGTAGGACATTTAGAAGGTTCTTCGTTACCAATAGGTGGTAATGGAACTCATAGTGTATTATCTGCTCATAGAGGTTTACCATCAGCTAAACTTTTTACGGAACTAGATAAATTAGAAATAGGAGATACTTTTAAAATTACTATATTAGATGAAGTTCTTGTCTATAAAGTAGATAAAATTACAATAGTAAAACCTAATGATAGAAAAGAATTAAAGATTGATAAAGATAATGATTATGTTACGTTACTTACTTGTACACCTTATGGAATCAATACACATAGACTTCTTGTAAGAGGAGTTAGGGTACAGGGGGAAAATAAAAAAGATTATATAACAACAGAAGGATTTAAAGTAAATAAATTAATAGTAATGCCTATTATAGCACTTCCAATAATAGCTTTATTACTAATCGTTATATTAATAAAACCTGTTAAAAGAGTTAATATTAATAAATATGAAGAATTTCTTTATCCGAATGGAAGAGATTTTCATGGAGGTTAAAAATGAAAAGAATAAAAATATTATTATTATCATTGATTATGCTGTTTAGTGTAGATAATATTTATGCATTATCAAGTAATGTAGTAGATTTTAGTCATAAAGGGTCTATTCAAATAACTTTATATGAAAAGAATGATAATGAGAAAATTGAAGGGTCAGAGTTAACTATTTATAAAGTTGCTGATGCTCGTGAAAAAGATCATAATCTAGTATTTGAATATGTTAAAGAGTTAGAAGGATGTCCAGTATCACTTGAAGAATTAGAATCTGCGACTGTAAGCAGTGAAATAGAAAAATGTATTCCTAGTGATATGACTGGAATAGCTAAAGTAACTGATAGTGATGGTAGTGTTAAATATGAAGACTTAGACTTAGGACTATATTTAGTTAAGCAAACTAATAAAGTAGAAGGTTTTTCTAAAATAGATTCATTCTTAGTAATGATTCCTAAGGTTATTGATAATAAATGGGTTTATGATGTAGAAGCTACTCCTAAAACAGATATTATTAGAGTAATTAATATAGATGTTAAAAAGGTTTGGAATACTAGTACAAGTAATACAAATCATACTATAAATATACCTAAGAGTATAACAGTTGAATTATTACTTAATGATGAAGTAATTGATACTGTAACATTGAGTAAAGAAAATGATTGGAAATACATTTGGATAGATTTAGAGAAGAGTGATATGTATACTGTAAGAGAAAAAAATGTTCCAAAGGGATATACAGTAACTTATCAAAAAGAAGATAATTCATTTATTGTTACTAATACTAGTAGTTTAGTACAAACTGGACAAATGTTATGGATAGTATTATTAGTTGGAATGATTGGTGTATTATTTGTAATAATTAGTTTGGTTTATGATAAGGTATTACATGAACAAAACGGCTAAGAAAATATTAATATTTGGTTTATCATTAATATCAATTTCATTAGTCTTACTTTTGTACTTTGAATGGGAAGAAATGTATTCTAAAAAAGAAAGTAATGATATTATGAATAAACTAATAGATGAAGAAACTAAAAATAAAGAAGATAATTTGATTGTTATTAATGATCTTGAATATGTTGGTTATATAGTTATACCATCATTAGATTTGAATTTACCAATCAGTAAAGAGTTTTCTTATTCATCACTTAGAAAAACACCTGCATTATATTATGGTTCTGTTAAGAATAATAATTTAGTTATATGTGGACATTCTTATAAATCTCATTTTAGATATTTATATAAGTTAAAAAAAGGTGATGAAGTAATATTTATAGATGCTAATAATAATAAATATACTTATCAAGTAGAAGTGGTTGAAGAACTTGAATCTACTGATATTAAAGAAATGATTGAAAGTGATTTTGATCTAACGCTATATACTTGTACTAAGGATGGACTTAGAAGAGTAACTGTTAGATGCAATAGAATTTAAGACTTCTGTGTGGTGTTACAATTAAAGTAAACAAGGGATATGTTTACTTTTTTTATGTGTTATAATTAAGTAGCATCTTAAAATAAGTAGATGCTTTTTAAATGCCTAAACATAGATTTATTTTTAACATAAAATATCTATGAAAAGGAGAAGTGTTAAAATGAATAATACAATGGGTATGTATCAAGGTTATAGTGTTGAAGGTAGTGCTGAATTAAAAGTTACTCCTGAAAAAATGATGGGTGAAACTACTACTTCATGTAATACTATGCCAGGTGTTGTATGTCAACCTATCTATGAATGTCCTCAAGAAAGATGTGTTCATAGACAAATCATTCATGAAGTTCCTCATGTTTGTCCAGTAAATACTAGAATTATTAATCATCATATTTATAGACATACTTATAGTCCTTGTTATACTTGTACTGAAGAAAATGAAATATGTAATGAAAATGTAGGTTGTCCAGGTAAATTCCTATAATATTTGATAAAAGAGTTATTAATTATAACTTTTTTATTTGATACTTTATAAATAAAAAAGAGTAGACCCCTTGATGACAGCGGGTCCACTCATTAGATACTTTTTATCATTTAAGTATTGGAAAATCAATTAATTTTTGTAAAATAATAAACTTTTAAATTAGTTTAAATTATATAAAATGAGTTGTGATGTGAACCGGTCAAAAATTGTGACGGTTTGAATAACTATTTTATAAAAAAAGAAGTGTTTTTGATTTTTATGGCTAACTATAATAATAGAAGGTTAAGATATGAAAGAGAATCAAATGCATTTAGTAAATAAAATATTTAATAATGAAACAATTAGAACTATTTGGGATAAGGAACAAGAAAAATACTTTATAAGTGTCGTGGATATTGTTGGAGTACTCGTTGATAGTAGTGAACCTAGAAAATATTGGAACTGGTTAAAAAATAAACTAAAAAAGGAAGAAAATTTTGAAACGTCTAGTATTACTAGACAGTTGAAATTAAAAGCTCAGGATGGCAAATATCGTATGACTGATGTTGTTGATATTGAAGGAATGTTTAGAATTATTGAATCAGTTCCAAGTAAGAATGCAGAACCAATTAAGCAATGGTTAGCAAAATTAGGAAGCGAAAGAATAGATGAGACATTTGACCCATCACTAGCAGTATAAAGAGCAATAGATACATATCGAGCTAAAGGATATGATGAAGAATGGATTATTAAAAGAATTAAAGCAATACAAGATAGGAAGAAATTAACTGATGTATGGAAAGAAGTGGGAGTTACAAGTGAGGTTGAATTTGCTATATTAACAAATGATATTTATAAAGAATGGTCAGGAATGACAGCAAGTGAATATAAGGATTTTAAAGGACTTAGAAAAGAATCATTAAGAGATAATATGACTGATATTGAAGTTGCGTTTGCTGATTTAGGTGAAATAGCAACTAGGGAACTTGTTAAAGTACGTAAACCTGTTGGTTTAGAACAAAATAAAGAAATTGCTAAAATAGGTGGACGAACAGCAAAGGTTGCAAGAGATGAATTAGAAAAGAATTTAGGAAAAAGTATAATTAGTAAAGAGAATGAATTACCATATAAATATACTGATGATAGTTTTATGATAGAAACTAAAGAATAAATAATAGTATAATGTTTTAAATGATGATACAATAATTATGGTGAATAGTATGATTAGAAAATATGATGAATTATTTGATTTAGAAAAAACAATAGCTAAAGATTTATTTGAAAGAGTAGATAATCCTTGGGAAGTATTACCATTAATTAAAGATTATATTCTTGAAATAATACCTTCTTTGGAAAATGATTATATCAAATTAAAAGATGACGTGTATGTTCATAAAAGTGTTAAGATAAATCCTAGTGCTTATATAGAAGGACCTACTATAATATGTGAAGATAGTGAAATAAGACATAATGCTTATATAAGAGGTTCTGTGATAATTGGAAAAAATTGTGTTATAGGAAACTCTACTGAAGTTAAGAATTCTATACTTTTTGATGGAGTTAATTGTCCTCATTTTAATTATGTAGGTGATTCAGTTTTAGGGGAAAATTCTCATACTGGAGCAGGTGTAATACTATCAAATGTAAGAAGTGATAAGAAGAATGCAAAAGTTGAATCTATAGAAACTAATTTAAGAAAGATGGGAGCTATAGTAGGAGGTAATGCAGAGATAGGATGCAATAGTGTAGTGTGTCCTGGCACTATAATAGGAGGGAATACAAGTGTATATCCACTTACTATGGTAAAGGGTGTTATACCAAGTAATTCTATAGTTAAAACTACTAATGAGATTGTTAAGAAGAAGTAATAAACTTCTTTTTTTGTAAATAGAATTTATAAGTATTGACAAATGAATGAGTATTCAACTATAATATTAATAGTTGAAAGAATATTCAACTAAAGGAGTATGTATGTCTAAGAATGAATTTATATGTGATTGTAATATAATACATCAAGATGCAGTAGATGAAGTTAATAAAGATATGCCAGAAGAAAATACATTTAATAATCTTGCTGACTTATTTAAATTAATTGGAGATACTACAAGATGTAGAATACTATTTGCACTTGATGAAAGAGAAATGTGTGTTTGTGATATAGCGAATGTACTTAGTATGACAAAGTCAGCTGTATCTCATCAACTAGCAACTCTTAGAAGAAGTGGAATAGTAAGATGTAGAAAAAGTGGTAAAGAAGTATATTATACTTTAGATGATGATCATATAGTTAAATTATTTGAAATTGGACTTGAACATATAAAACATAGATGTTAGAAAGATGGGTATAAATGAAAAATTATAAGTTTAAGATTGAAGGATTAGATTGTGCTAATTGCGCTAATGAGTTAGAAAGTGTTCTTAGTGAAATAGATATTATTAGTAATGTTAGTATTAGTTTTATGACTGAAAAACTATCATTTGATTGTGATAGTGAAAACGTGGATGAAGCAATTAGATTAGTTAAAAAGACTATAAAGAGAGAAGAACCAGATGTAACTATTAAGGAGTTATAATGAATAAAAAGATGAAAAAACAACTATATAGAATTATAGTATCAGGAATACTTTTATTATTTTCTTTATTAGTTGATATAAATGTTAAATATATAAATAGTATTATATTTATAGTAGCTTACTTAATAATAGGTTATGATATTTTATTAAAAGCATTAAAGAATATAAAACGAGGTAAAATATTTGATGAAAATTTATTAATGTCAGTAGCTACTGTTGGTGCTTTATGTATTGGTAATTTGCCTGAAGCAGTTAGTGTTATGTTATTTTATCAAGTAGGTGAGTTATTTCAAAGTTATGCTGTTAATAAAAGTAGAAAATCAGTTGCTAGTTTAATGGATATTAGACCTGATTATGCTAATGTAATTAGAAATGATAAACATATTAAAGTTGATCCAAATGAAGTAAATATAGAAGAAATAATACTTATAAAACCTGGTGAAAAGATTCCTTTAGATGGTGTTATAGTTGAAGGAAGTTCTATGCTTAATACACTTGCTCTTACTGGTGAAAGTGTTCCTAGAAGAGTAGAAAAAGGTGATGAAGTATTAAGTGGTTGTATCAACAATGAAAGTGTTTTAAAAGTAAAAGTAACTAAGAAGTTTGGTGAATCTACTGTTAGTAAAATACTTGATTTAGTAGAGAATGCTAGTAGTAGAAAATCAAATTCAGAAGCATTTATCACTAAGTTTGCTAAATATTATACTCCTATAGTATGTGGCATAGCTTTGGTACTTGCAATACTCCCACCAATTATTTTAAATCAAGAATTTAATACTTGGATATATAGAGCATTATCATTTTTGGTAGTGTCTTGTCCATGTGCATTAGTTGTATCAATTCCACTTAGTTTCTTTGGTGGTATAGGTGCTTCTTCTAGTGTAGGAGTGCTTGTAAAAGGAAGTAATTATTTAGAAGCACTATCTAATATAGAAATAGTAGTATGTGATAAAACTGGTACTTTAACAGAAGGAGTATTTAAAGTACAAAAGATAAATGCTATATCTATGAGTGACGAAGATTTACTTAAGTATGCTGCTTATGCTGAAAGTTTTTCTAATCATCCAATAGCTATGTCATTAAAAGATGCTTATCATAAGAAAATTGATAGTAAGAAAGTAATAGATACTAAAGAAATATCAGGTAAAGGTGTAGAAGCTAAAGTAGATGGTAAAAAAGTATTAGTTGGTAATGATAAATTAATGAAAGACATGAATGTCAAGTATGATAAGTGTGATGATATAGGTACTATCGTATATGTTATAGTTGATGATAAATATTCTGGTTATATTGTTATTTCTGATAAGATAAAGGATGATTCTTATGAAGCAGTTAAAGGTTTAAAAGCGAATAATGTTAAAAAGTTAGTTATGCTTACTGGAGACAAAAAAGATATAAGTAAAGTTGTTAGTGAAGAGTTAGATTTAGATGAATATCATAGTGAGTTACTTCCTCAAGATAAAGTTAAATGTGTTGAAAAACTTATGTTGGAAAAATCTAAAGATGGAAAACTTTTATTCGTTGGGGATGGAATAAATGATGCTCCTGTACTAGCACTTTCTGATATAGGTGTAGCAATGGGTGGTCTTGGAAGTGATGCTGCGATTGAAGCTGCTGATGTAGTTATTATGACTGATGAAGTTTCTAAGATTAGTGAATCTATTTCTATATCTCGTAAAACAATGAGAATAGTAAAAGAAAATATTGTCTTTGCAATAACAGTTAAGATAGCAGTGCTTATATTATCTGCTTTAGGAATAGCTACTATGTGGTCTGCAGTATTTGCTGATGTAGGTGTTTCAGTTATAGCGATATTAAATGCACTTAGAATATTAAGAGTTAATAAATAGGGAAGTTAGTTCTAGAAAAGAATAGAGGTAACTTTTCTTTTTGATGAAAAATTGTCTACATAAATAAATTAATTGTCTACTTTAAACCCTTTCAGTTGTTTACTTTAAGCTTACCACTACATCGCTAAATTTCGGGATTGAGTCACGCTCAAACATCTTTTTGCTTGACCGGGAGGGGGGTACATATTATAATGATAAAGTAAGATATGATGAAAAATAAGGCTATAAAAACTATAATTATTTTTTCAATTATTGCTTCAATATTAGGAGTAATTGGTTTTACATACTCATATTTTAGTTTAGAAGTAGAAGGTAATTCTAAAGATATAGTTTTAGCTACTGGAGACTTAAAACTTAAATATACAGATACTTCTGTTTTAAACTTAGAAAATGCTTTACCGGGAGATTCTATAACTAAAACTTTAATAGTTGAAAATATAGGTACTAAAGATACTAGTTATAATATAGTATGGAAAGATTTAATAAATCAAATTAATTATTTTGATTTACATTTAGATATGAAATGTAAGAGTTATAAAAACTATGGAGAAAATAGTCAAGAAGAATATGGAGAATGTAAGAGTTTTTATAAAGCAGTTCCATATACTGAAACTAAAATAAATAAGGATATTAAAAGAGATATAAAAATAGAAGTTGGAGTAACTCAAGTATATGAGTTAACAATAACATTTTTAAATAGAGTTTATTCACAAGATGAGAATTTAAATAAGAGTTTTAGTGGGAGAATAGAATTAGAAGAATATGTGGATGATTCTGTATATTGTTATTCTGAGAGTGAAAGTACCTATATAAATGGGCAATATACTTATACATCTTTAGGAAGTAATGGATGGAGTGTTCATTTAACTGATAAAACGAGTACTGAACCTGTGAATACAGTTTTATGTACATATATAAATGATAGACCAATTACATCTTTTTATAATACTTTTAGAGATAGTGAAGCTATAAGCATTGATCTCGGCAAAATAAATACTAAAAATGTTACTAATATGAATACTATGTTTATGAATTCGAAAGCTGCTACAATTAAAGGTTTAGAATTGTTTGATACTTCAAAAGTAACTGAGATGCAACATATGTTTAGAGAAGCAAATTTCTCAGCTTTAGATCTTAGTAGTTTTGACACTTCTAATGTTACTGATATGAGTGCTATGTTTTTAGGTTCAAGTTTAAAATACTTAGACTTGAGTAATTTTGACACAAGTAATGTTACTAATATGGCAGCAATGTTTCAAAGTTCTCTAGCTACTGAAGTTAAGGGCATTGATTCTTTTGATACTAGTAATGTTACTGAGATGAGCTGGATGTTTTATTTTTCAAAAATAACTAATTTAGATTTAAGAAATTTTAATACAAGTAAAGTAACTAATATGGCTAGAATGTTTCAAGGAAGCAGTGCTAAAACATTAGATTTAAGTTCATTTAATATTGAGAAGGTTACTGATATGAATAAAATGTTTTCTGGTACTAAGGCAACTATTGGATATGCTAAAGATTCTGCAACAGCAGCGAAATTTAATGATTCTAGTGTTACTAGTATACCGAGTACATTAAAATTTACTGTTAAATAATAAGTACTAGAAATAGTACTTTTGTTTTGATATAATTTTTATGGTGATAAGTATGGAACATATGATGAGATTACATAATGGACCATTTAAGTTAATAAAGGATGGTAGTAAAACTATAGAGTTAAGACTAAATGATGAGAAAAGACAATTGATTAGTGTAGGAGATGCAATTACTTTTGAAAATAGAAGTGATGGAGAAAAAATTATAGTTAAAGTATTAGCATTACATAAGTACCCTAGTTTTGAAGAACTTTATAAACACTTTGATAAAGTATCTATGGGATATAAAGAAGATGAAGAAGCTGATCCTAAAGATATGGAACAATACTATAGTAGTGAAGAACAATCTAAATATGGTGTTGTTGGTATAGAAGTGGAGTTAATAAAATAACATGGAAATATTAAATAATTGGAAATTTTGGGTAGTATTGTATTTAGTGTCTGCGGTAGTGTTTGCTCAAGCATTTAAAAAAGCTAATCGTAATATGAAAAGTGCCGGAGCATTAACAATATTACTTGAAATATTTACTGCATTCTTTGCTTTATTCTTTTTACCATTTTTTAAGTTTACTTGGCCAACAGATACAAGTGTATACTTAACATTACTTATAGTTGTTAGTATATATGCGATTACTGATAGACTTAATATAGAAGCGAGATATGGACTTGACCCTTCAGTCTTTAGTATGTTAAAACAATTATCAACTGTCTTCTTAATAATACTTGGATTTATATTCTTAAAGGAACAAATTGTACTTAAGAAAATAATTGGTTCTGTTATAATAATATTTGCGAATGTATTACTTGCTTTTGATAAAGGTAAGGTAAGATTTAATAAATACTTTATAATGAGTTTTATATCTAATTTCTTATTTGCGGTAGCAATGCTTATAAACGTAAACATATCAAATTATTTTAACTTAGCACTATATACAATATTTACTGTGTTTACTCCATCAATAATAATAGCTTTAGTTGGTAAACATAGTATAAAAGAATTAACTAGTGAATTTAAAAGATATGATAAAAAGAATTTCTTGCTTGCTGCATTTACTTGGTGTTTGATGTTAATAGCATCTGTTCGTGCATATCAATTAGGTAATGTTACTTTGATAGCACCACTTCTTACATTAACATCAATACTAAATACTATGTATGAATATTTTGTATGTAATAATAAGAGTAAATTCTTACAAAAAGTTATAGCGTCTATACTTATTATATTAGGTGTTGTTATTATAAAGATGTGAGGTGTATATGAAAGCGTTAACAATAAAAGAGCCTTGGGCTTCATTAATAATTGAAAAATATAAAAAGTATGAATTTCGTAGTTGGAAAACTAAATATAGAGGTAAAATACTTATACATGCTGGTCTTAGTGTTGAAAAAGATATGATGCAGAGATTTAAAGATTATGATATTTCTATAAAACCTGGATATATTATAGGAGAAGCTACTCTTACTGATTGTATACTTGTTGATGAAAATTTTAATAAAGAGCTTAGAGCTATAGACCCAATTGTATATGGAAGAAGTAATCATGCCGAAACATATGCTTGGAAACTTGAAGATATAGTTAAGTATGAAAAACCAATTCCGTGTAAAGGAAAACTTGGCCTTTGGAACTATTAAAAATTAGATGTAGGTATAGATTACTTATATCTTTTATGTTAAAATAAAAATAGTGGAGTGATTATTATGAGTATTGTTTCTATATGTGATAATGGAGATGTATTATCATTACTTAGAATAGTTAATATTGTTATTACAATTATTAAAATAGTTGTACCAATTATGTTGATTGTAGTTGGTATGTTAGATTTTTTAAAGGCAATTAAAGTTGGTGATGAAGATTTACTTTCTAAAGCTAAGAAGTCTTTTTTAAATAAGAGTATAGCTGCGATATGTGTATTTATGGTACCGACTCTTGTTAATGTTCTTGTAACTATTTCTGATTCTAATAATGAATATAGAGAATGTTTGAGATTAGGTAATGATGAAGCTATAGCTAGTGTTTATGATAAAAGAATAAGTGAGTTAATTGATAAGGCTGAAGCTGATAATAATTATACTGCGTACTATCAAGCATATAGTGAAGTTCATAAATTAAGTAATGATGAAAGAGAGAAATACACTGCAAGATTAGATGCCGTATATAAAGTTATACAAACTAGAATGGATGAGGCTGCTAAAGCAGAGGCATTACAGAGTGCTGGATCTAGTTATGGTGGATATGGTGCTGATAATATAGCAGCTACTGGTGTTTATAAAGTTGAATATAGAGATGGTGTATTTTATTTACCAAACACTAGAGTTAAGAGTGATGCAGAAGCTCCTAGATTGAGTGGTATATCTGGTACACATCCCGAATTCAGTAGAAGATTACAAGCTTTTTTAAATGATGCTCAAGCTAATGGGTATAAAATTACAATAACATCTGGATATAGAGCTTACAGTCATCAATATAATCTTTGGATAAATTCCACTAGAGCATGTAGTGAAAGAAATAAATGGGTTGCTTGTCCTGGTGGTTCAAGACATAACTTTGGTATTGCTGCTGATTTATCATTTGATGGAACATCCTGTAAAGGAGGATGGAACTGCAACAGTGCTGCAACTTGGGCACACAGTAATGCATCTAAATATAATTTAAAATTTAGATTGTCATATGAAGCATGGCATATAGAACCTGATAAAGTAGAAGGTGGACACTTTGGTTCTTGTAATGTTAGTTGTTAGGAGAAGAGTATGAAAAAATATATTTTATTAGTCTTAATACTTATTTTATGTTCTGGTTGTGAAATTAATTATAATTTAGATATTGATGAAAAAAATATTAAAGAAAATATAAAATTTAATGTAACTGAACGAGATTATAACAATTATAATGACAATCAAGAAGAAAAACTAACCGAGGACTTATATGAAGTTTTTGAAGAACAACATATACTTGTTTTTATTAATGATTATAGTACCGTTCATAAAAAAATATCTAATAAAATAAATAATGGTTTAGATTTAGAATATTCTTATGATTATGATTATATTAATTTTAGTAAGTCATACTTAATAAATAATTGTTTTGAAAATTATGTTGTTCTTAACGAGAAAGATTATTATTATATAAAAGCATATGGTAGTTTTAGTTGCTATTATGATAAAACTAATATTAAAATTAATACTAAATATAAAGTAATAAGTAATAATGCTGATAGTGTAGAAAATGGTACTTATATATGGAAGATTGATGATAATAATAGAAATAATGTTAATATAGTTTTTCAAATGTCTAAAAATGAATTAAGAAAAAATACTATAAATGAAGATAATTTTAATTATACTTTAATAACTATAATTTCAGTTTTAGTTGTTGTTGCTGGTTGTGGTGTGTATGCATATATGCATTTTAAAAAGAGATAGGGGATGATATAGTGTTAATTCAATCTATTTGTTCTGTACCTGAAGTGTTAGAACTTATGAGAGTTATAAATATAGTAATACTAATTATTAAAATAGTTGTGCCAATTATTCTTATTCTTACTGGTATGATTACTTTTATGCAATCTATTAAAGTTGGTGATGAAGATTTACTTTCAAAAGCAAAGAAGTCTTTTATAACTAAATGTATAGCTGCAATATGTGTGTTTATGATTCCTACTCTTGTTAATGTTCTTGTTACAATTTCTGATCCTAATAATGAATATAGAGATTGTTTGAGTACTTCTAGTTCTACCATTGATGATTCTTATGAAAAGAGAGCTGAAGAATTGTTGTCTAAGGCTGAAACTTCTAAGAAAATTGAGGATTATTCAAATGCAGTGAATGCTGTTAATGCAGTTAAAGATACAGAAAAAAAGAAAGGGTATCAAAGTAGATTAGATTCTTTAATTAAGGAAATAGAAAGTAAAGGAAATTCTTCTGATAATAATTCTAGTACTAATGGTAGTGAAAATACTAGTGGTGATAACAATAGTAATAATACGAACAATACAAATGATAGTAGTACTAATGTTGGTACTGTAGCTGGTACCATATTTATGGGAGATTCTAGAACTAATGGTTTAAAAAATAATTCAGGACTACCATCTAGTGATAAAGTTGTTGCTAAAGATGGTGGGGGATATAATGATTTTGTAAGTCACATAAGTACAGTTAATGGTTATTTAAGTGATGGTAAAAGTTATAATATAGTTTTAAATTATGGAGTTAATGACATGGGAAATTTAAGCAAATATTGTGAAAAGTATAAATCATTTATAAATAGTGTTAACTCTAAAAATAAAGTTTATGTAGTTAGTGTTAATCCAGTTCGTGATAGTGGAAGCCTTTATGCTAAAAATGCTAATATAGAAACATTTAATAAACAAATTAGTTCTTGTATATCTGGACTTGAAAATACTAAGTATTGTGATGTTTATTCTAAAGCAACATTAGATAAATGGAGTAGTTCATATATAAGTACAGATTCAATTCATTATAATAAAAAAGGGTATGAATTTATATATTCTAAAATAAAAGATTGCATAGGATAGGGGGATTTATGATAAATATAGTTTTATTTGAACCAGAGATACCTGAAAATACTGGTAATATTATGAGAACATGTGTGGCTACTAATAGTCATTTACATTTAATAAAACCTTTAGGATTTAGTCTTGAAGAAAAATATATTAAAAGAGCTGGTGTTAATTATATAGATAAGTGTATATATACAGTATATGAAAATATGGATGAATTCTTTGAAAAGAATAAAGGTGAATATTATTTCTTAACTAGATATGGACATAAACCACATACTAGTTTTGATTATAGCGATAGAGATAAAAATTATTATTTCTTTTTTGGAAAAGAAAGTACTGGTATACCACCTCATATATTAAAACCATATATAGATAGATGTATGAGAATGCCTATGACTGATAATGTTAGAGCACTTAATTTATCCAATACAGTAGCTATAATGACATATGAAGCATTAAGACAACAAGGGTATCCAGGTTTGTTATTTGATGAACCACATAAAAGTAAAAATTTTATAGAAGAAAGTGAGTAATCACTTTTTATTTGGAGGAAAACTATGGCAATTACAAAAACTAATTTTATAGATTATACTAGATGTAGAAGATATAGTGCTCTTGAAAATATTAGAAAAGATAAGTTAGATTCTAAAATGACTATAGAAGAATATATGAGAGAGAATGAAAAAGAAGAGTATAGAGAACTTTTAGGATCTATGTTTGAATGTACTGATGAAGGAGAAAATGATTTAACTAAAAAAGAAGATAAAGAATTATCTGCGATGATGAAATATTATAAGGAAGTAGAACTTGAAAGTGCTTTTAAGGCTAAAAGAATATTTAATGGAAAGTTTGTTTATAGTGAGAATACATATAATCAAGAATCTTTTGATTTTGTTCATAATGGTATAAGATACTTGTGTTATGTAGATATTTATAATGAAAATGATGATGAAATAAATATTATTGAAGTTAAGAGTACTACTAGTAGAAATTATATTGAAGGACTAAAGTATGGTGAAAATTCTAAAGAAAAAATAGATATGTTTATACTTGAAGATGGAATATATAGACTTAATAAACCTAATAGTGGTAGTGAAAAATTAATAAAGAAATTTAATGAAAAATATAAAAAATTATTTGATAGATATAGTGACGTTGGACGTTATGTTTTTGATTTAGCTGTTCAAAGATATATAATAGAGAATGATTTAAAGAGTCATAATATTAAGAAAAGAGTTAACTATTATTTATCAGTACTTAATCATAATTATGTATATGATGGTTATATGGTTGGAGAAAAGCGAATATATAGAACAATAAATGGTGAAGATATAGTTAGTTTCTTTGATATGAATGAAGTTACTAAAGAATATATGTCTATTATAGAGTCTATGGTCAAAAATCTTGAAAATAATATTTATAATCCTGATCCTAGTCCTTGTAATGTAGGAGTCCATTGTTCATATAAAGAAAAGTGTGAATGTAAATATAGGAGTATTTGTTATAAGAATTTACCTGAATATAATGCTAGCTTTAATTATATAGGCTTTACTGATAGGATTGGTCTTGGGCCTGATAAATATAATAAGTATGATTTAATAAATAATGGGTATTATAAATTAGATGATGTACCTATGGAGTGGATCAAAAATAAACCTAATATGTTGATTGAAAGAGATTGTTATGATAATGATAAAACATACTTAGATAAAGAAAAGATTAGAGCTATGTTTGATACTTTAGAGTATCCTATATATCACTTAGATTTTGAAAGTTTTCCATGTCCAATGCCTAGATTTAAAGGTGAAAGACCATATACTCAATCATGTTTTGAATTTAGTTTACATATTGAGAGTGAACCTGGAGTTTGTGATAAGGATAAAGATAATTATGTATTTTTAGCTGAAACTCTTAGTGATGAAAGACTTGAAATGGTAAAAGAAATAGTTAAAAGAATAGATCCAAGTGAGGGTACTATGTTTGCTCAAAATGTTACTTTTGAAAGAAGCCGTTTAAAAGAATTAGCTTATATTTTTCCTGAATATAAGGAACATCTACTTAAGATTGTAGAGAAGTCTACTGACTTATTATATTTCATTAAGAATAATCAAAGTATATATGAAGAATTAGGTTTTGATGAAGAGAGATGTAAACTAGTGAATTTTTATCATAAAAATTTAAGTGGGAGTTACTCAATTAAAAAGACTTTACCTGTACTTAGTGATTTAACATATAAAAATCTTGAAGTTAAGAATGGTACTGAAGCATTAGTGACATATTCTTTATATGATGATATGACGCCTGATGATTTAGAAAGAGCCAAAAAGAATTTAAGAATTTATTGTAAGCAAGATACTTGGGCTATGGTTGTAATATTAGATGCTTTACGAAAACTTGTAAATGAAAAAGAATAATTAAGATTTATAAATGAAAGTGTGATATGATTTATTTATGAAAGAAAGAATGAATAGAAAAACTTTTATTATTATATTTATTATAGTATTTGTATTAGTATTGTTAGCTGCTGTAATTGGTTATTTATATAGAGATTATAATAATAAACTTGATGATACTACTCATAAATTTAATGTACCAGTATCTAAGTATTTAATTATTGATGGAACTATGATAACAATTGAAATGGTTGAAAATAAAGAAATGATTCTTGATAGTACAGATGGTATAGTTATGAATATTAATGAAGTAGTTGGAAAGTGTATTAAGAAAGATACTAAAGTAGAAGCAGGAAATACATTTAAAACTACTGATTTAGAAGAATGTGGAGTTTCAAATGAAAATTAAAAAAATACTTGGTTTAACACTTATAACTATAATGCTTACTGCTTGTGGTAAAGAAGAAATGAATATTAAAATAAGTGATGATAAAAGTGATTTTAAAGTAGAAGAAAAAGAAAAATATATAGAAATTACATATCAAGATAAAGTATTTAATCTAAGTAATTATGAAGGAACTACTAAAGAGTTAGTCATAATACCAGGATGTACTATGGATGAAAGCTATATAAGTGTAACATTACTTACTAGTGATAACTTATACTTTATAATGCTTGATGATGAAGATATAAGTAGTGACATAAAAGACTTTAATTTTACTTTGATAAGTGATAGTAAAAATATTACTAAACTTGACTATAATAAGGATATAGAAAGAACTAATGATAAGTTATTATATTGTTTTAGAAATGTAGAAATAGACTATATAAATGAAAGTAAAAAGACTATACTTATGTCTTATGATGATGATATTAAAAAAGTATATCATTTAGTAAGTTTTAATTAATTGTAAATTTAATGTAAAAAAATGTGTATATTTGTTGTATAGAGTTTTATAATTGGTTATATTATTAGTGTAGGGAGATGGTGGAAAGTGATATATCCTTCAATAGACAGATTATTAAATATTGTTGACTCTAAATATAAGTTAGTACATATAGCTGCTGATAGAGCCAAAGTTATGAAAGAACATAAACATTTTCAAATGCCTGAGAGTGAGTATGTGTCAAAAAAAGAAATTGGAAGGGCATTAGAAGAAGTAGATAGAGGGTTAATTACTATTAAGAATAATTAATTCTTTTCTTATAATATTTAGACTAGAAATAGTCTTTTTATTTTATCTAATAATTATAAATATTAGAATACTAGTAATTTTTTATAAAATGTGGTAAAATACTTTTAGCATTTAAACTTTTAAAGGGAGTGATATTATGAGTAAAATTAATATAATGAGTTTAGGTGGATTAAACGAAAATGGTAAGAATTTATATACAGTAAATGTAGATGGACATCTATTTATTTTTGATTGTGGTATGAAATATGCACCTGATAAAATGTATGGTGTAGATTATGTAATACCTGATTTTTCATATTTAGTAGAACATGAAAAAGAAATAGTAGGATTATTTATTAGCCATCCTCATCGTGAGAATATGGGAGCACTTACTGATTTATTAAAAGTATTACCAAATTTAAATGTGTATGCATCAAATTACACAAGTGAAATAATTAAATATGAGTGTTCAGTAGACAAAGTAGAAATTAAGAATTTACATACTATAAAGGCACATAAAAAAATAGATATAACTAAGAATATAAGTATATTTCCATTTAGTGTTACACATAGTAGTCCTGAAACACTTGGATTTGCTGTTAATACTGATGATGGAGCAGTTATATATATGGCTGACTTTATAATAGATCCTACTATGAATGGATACTATGATATGGACTTAGGTAAACTTGCTTATATTGGTAAACAAGGTGTACTTTGCTTAATGGCAGAAAGTGTATTTGCTGAAAAGAAGGGACATACTAGCCCTAATCATAAATTAGAAGGATTTTTTAAAAACGTAGTTGATAAAAATAAAGGTAGAATCATATTTACAGTGTTACCACTTCATATTTATACTATTCAAGAAATTTTTAATTCAATAAAAGGAAAGAATAGAAAAGTGGTAATAATGGGTAAAGAGTTACATAACATAGTTTCTTTGTGTGCCAAGAATGGATACTTAGATATAGAAGAAGATATGATAGGTAATCTAACTGATTTAAAACTTGAAAATACTGTTATACTTATTAGTAATGATAGAGAGACACCATATTCTAATATAAATAGAATATTAAATGGTCATGATAAATTTATTACTTTAGAAAAGACTGATACAGTATGTTTTGCTGAACCAAGTTATGATGCTTATGAAAAGTTACTTGTAAGAATACTTAATGATTTAGCTATTAAAGGTGTTAATATAGTACAAATACCTAAAGATAAGAGTGTACGACATCATGCATCTAGTGAAGACTTAATGCTTCTTGTTAAATTATTTAATCCAAAATACTATATGCCTATAAAGGGCGAATATAGATATCAAGTACAAAATGGAAATCTTGCATATAGTGTAGGTATGCCAAAAGAAAACATATTACTTAAAGAAAATGGAGATGTTGTTACTTTTGAAAATGGTGAATTAAAAGATAACTTCGAAAGAGTATTTGTAGATGATATATTAATAGATGGTAATTTTAGTGAAGATGTTGGAGATGTAGTTTTAAAAGATAGAGAATTATTAAGTAATAATGGTCTTGTAGTAATATCATCAACATTAAGTAAAAAAGATAAATCAATAATTATAGAGCCAGAGATAATTACTCGTGGATTTATATATTCTAAAGATAATAATGATGTTATAAATGAAGTTAAGAAACTTAGTATGGAGATTATTAGAAATAATACTTTCTCTAATAAGTATGCGGATTATGTTAAGATAAGAAATGAAATACGTGAGTTAGTTGGTCAATACTTATATAAAGAAACTCAATGTAAACCAGTGATTTTAACAGTTATTCAAGAAATATAGGAGGAAAGAATGATATATTTAGATTATAGTGCGACTACACCAGTAGACGAGAGAGTACTTGATTCTTATTGCAAAGTTACTCGTGAATTTATTGGAAATGCTAATAGTATTCATACTCTTGGTGTTAAGTCTAAAGAATTATTAATGCAAGCTACTAATCAAATAGCTGAGATACTTAATTGTCATCCAAAGGAATTAATATTTACTAGTGGAGCAAGTGAAAGTAATACTACTGCTATTAAGGGTGTAGCATTTAAATATTGTAAACGTGGTAAACATATTATAACTAGTAAACTTGAACATAAGAGTGTTTTAGAAGTTATGGGATACTTAAGTAATATAGGATACGAAGTAGATTTTGTTGATATACAGCCTAATGGACAAATAGATTTAAAGCATTTAGAAGAACTTATAAGAGAAGATACTATCCTTGTAAGTATATGTGCTGTTAATTCTGAAACTGGTTTCAAACAACCCCTTAAGACTATTAGACAAGTTATTAATAAGAAGAATCCTAATGTTATATTCCATAGTGATTTAACTCAAGCTTTAGGTAAAACAAGATTTTATCTAAGTGATTTAGATTTAGCTAGTTTTTCAAGTCATAAGATATATTCTCCTAAGGGAATAGGAATTTTATATAAGAGACGTGATTTACAAATAGATACATTGATATATGGTACTACAGAGAATTGTCCATTTAGAGGTGGAACTCCTGCATTACCACTAGTGGTATCATTTTCTAAGGCTATGAGACTTATTAATGATAAATTAGAATCTAATATAAAGAAATGTGAAAAATTAAAAGCAGAATTATTGAAAGGACTTTCTAAATATCCAATACAAATTAATTCTAATGATTTATGTGTACCTCAAATAGTTAATTTTAGTTTATTAAAGATTAAATCTGAAACTTTTGTACATGCGCTTGAAAGATATGAAATATATGTATCTACTACTACTGCTTGTTCTAGCTTAGAAGAAAGTACTGTATTAAAGGCATTAAGTCATGGTAATAAAGATGTAAGTACTACATCAATAAGAGTAAGTCTAAGTCATTTAACTACTATGGAAGAAGTACATAAATTCTTAGAAGTATTTGATAAAATATGGAATGAGTTATTATTAAAATGAAAAAAGTAATATTAATAAAATATGGTGAATTAACTACTAAAAAAGATAATAGAAATTTCTTTATAAAAAAACTTAAAAATAATATATTTGATAAGATAAGTGATTATAGTTTTGAGATACAAGATGACTATTATAGAATGTTTATAATTCCAAATGAAGAAGACATTGATGGAATTGTTAATATTCTTAAAAATATATTTGGTATTCATGAAATAGTAGTTGCTTATATGAGTGAAGTAGTCACTGAAGATGAAATACTAAAGTGTTCTTTAGAAGTTATGAAAACGGAAGAATTTAAGACTTTTAAAGTTGTAACTAATAGAAGTGATAAGAAGTTTCCAATTAAATCAATGGATATGAATAATATAGTAGGTGGACATATTCTTAAGAATATAGATTGTAAAGTTGATGTTCATAATCCTGATGTTTATTTAAATATAGAAATAAGAAGTAATGCTGTTTATTATTATACTAAAGGTGTTTCTGGACTTGGAGGGTACCCTGTTAGTACTCTTGGACGAGGACTACTAATGTTAAGTGGTGGAATAGATTCTCCAGTTGCTGGATATATGACTATTAAAAGAGGAGTAGAGTTATACTATTTATATTTTGAAAGTAGACCTCATACAAGTATAGAAGCTCGTAATAAAGTAATAGAGCTTGCTAGAAAACTAGAAAAATATAACTCTAATGGTAAATTAATGGTAGTAAATTTTACTAAGATACAAGAAACAATATATAAGAATTTGGATACTACATACTTAATAACTATTATGAGAAGAATGATGTATAGAATAGCTGAAAGAGTAGCTAAGAAGAATAAATGTTTAGCTATAGTAAATGGTGAAAGTGTAGGACAAGTAGCAAGTCAAACATTATCTAGTATGGTAGCTGTTAATGATGTTACTAATTATCCAATCTTGAGACCTTTATGTTCTTTTGATAAATTAGATATAATTGAAATATCTAAGAAAATAGATACTTATGAAACATCTATACTTCCATATGAAGACTGTTGTACTGTGTTTGTTCCTAAACATCCAGTAATAAATCCAAATCTTAAATTTATTTATGAAGAAGAATCAAAGATTGATTTTGATCCATTATTAAAAGAAGCCGTTGATACTATAGAAGTAGTAGATTTAAAAAAAGTAAAAAGTGAATATTTATAGCAAAATAAAACCTGGAAACCCAGGTTTTTTGTTTTATCTATCAACTGCGTCAGTTTGAGGTTTGAATCCTGCTTTAATTAGTTCGTCCATTGTAACAATACCATTATTTAATGCTTCTTTTATGTTATATTTTTTACCATTAACAGTAACTATAACATATTGACTCTTTATACAGTTGAAATAATATCTTTGATAATAGTATTCAATAGCTTGAGCACAATTTTTACCAGCACTTGTATCAGTAATAGTTATTTTCTTTAAATCTTCTGGTGGTTTTGTTGGTGTTATTGGTTTAGTTGGTGTTATTGGTTTAGTTGGTTTTGTTGGTTTTGTTGGAGTGACTGGCTTAACTGGTTTAGGGTCAGTAGGTGTTACTGGTTCGGAAGGTGTTGTAGGCTCAGTTGGTTTAGTTGGTTCAGTAGGTGTTGTTGGATTTTCTGGTTTGCTTGGTTCAGTAGGTTCTGTTGGAGTGGTTGGTTCAGTTGGAGTAGTTGGTTTCTCTGGAGTTTTATCATCATCAGTTACACTCTTTTTAAGTGGTTTAAAACCTACAGCTATTAGTTCATCCATTGTAACAATACCATTATTTAAAGCTTCTTTAATAGTATATTCTTTTCCGTTAACAGTAACTATAACATTATGACTCTTAACGCAGGTAAAATAATAATCTTGATAATAATACTCTATAGCATCTGCACAATATTGCCCTTCACTTCTATCAGTAATAGTAATTACTTTCTTATTTTTTTCTACTGGACAATTAAACTTAGTACCTTTAACTTTGAATATTCTTTTGCCATTACATTCATAAATATCATAAAGTATAGAACTTTGTTTAGTATCACTTTCACTTATTAGAAACATTGGTTTTCCTTTGAACGCTAAAACATTAAGTAAATCAATAGCAATCAATAATATAATAGCAGAACATACTACTATTACACCTCTAATAATAACTTTTTTTGTAGTTTCTTTCTTTTCCATATAAATCCCTTTCTTTGGTTAAATTATAACATAAGTATTATTTTTTGTAAATTAGACATACTATTTAATGGAGGAAAATATGCTTTTAAATAATTATTTTAGTAAGAAAAATAAACTACTATATAAAATGAAAATAATGAATAGTAAAAATCAGGAATATGAGAGTGACTATAAATATCAATTTGATAGAATAGAAAAATATAATGATAAAAAAACAATTAAAAATAAAATCTAATATATGAGTGAAATTATGTTTCACTTTTCTTTTATTCTTTGTTATAATATAAAAGAAAAGAAAGAAGGAAATATTAGATGAAAATATTATGTGTTAATGCTGGTAGTTCTTCTTTAAAATTTCAATTAGTTGAAATGCCTGAAGAGAAGTTAATTATTAGCGGTTATTTTGAAAAAATTGGTCTTAAAGATAGTTTTTGGACTACTAAAGTAAATGGTAAGAAGTTTAAAGAAGCTAAATATTTGAAAGATCATAAAGCTGCAGCTAAGGTTTTAATTGATGAATTATTAAAATATAAAGCAGTTGAAAGTTTAGATGAAATTAAAGGTGTAGGACATAGAGTTGTACATGGTGGAGAAAAGTATAGTGATTCAGTACTTATCAATGAAGAAGTATTAAATGATATTCATGCTTTTACTAAGTTAGCTCGTCTTCATCATCCAGGTAATTTAGCTGGTATTGAAGCAATTAGTGAAGCTTTACCTGGTGTACCAATGGTTGCTGTATATGATACTGCATTCCATCAAACTATGCCTAAAGTGAATTATATGTATCCAGTACCAATGGAATGGTATACTAAATATGGTGTTCGTAAATATGGTTTCCATGGAACTAGTCATAAATATATTACGCTTAAGATGAAAGAAAAATTAGGTAAGGATGATGTTAATCTAATTGTTTGCCATATTGGTAGTGGAGCAAGTATTAGTGCTATTAAAGATGGTAAATGTTTTGATACTTCTATGGGTATTAGTCCACTTGATGGACTTATGATGGGTACTCGTAGTGGTGCTATTGACCCTTCAATTATAGAATATGTTTCTCGTGAAAGTGGAGAAGATATTGAACAAATTACTAATGATTTAAATAAGAAAAGTGGACTTCTTGGAATTTCTGGATATTCTGATAGTCGTGATGTTGAAAATGCTCGTGAAAATGGTGATGAAAACGCTCGTTTAGCATTAGATATGTATAATGATCGTATTGCTAAATATATAGCTGAATACTATATTAAATTAAATGGTAATGTTGATGCTATTGTATTTACTGCTGGAGTTGGTGAAAATGGTATTGCTGCTAGAGAAGAAATTGTAAGTAGATTAGAAGCTTTAGGTATCAAATTAGATAGTGAAAAGAATTCTAAAATAGCTGGATATAAAGATGAAACAGAAGGTATTATTTCTTCTGATGACTCTAGTGTTGTAGTTTGGGTTCTTCCAACTAATGAAGAAATTATGATTATAAAAGATACTTATAATTTAGTTAAATAGAAAGAAGTAATTAATGAATAATATTTATAAATCAATATATAATGAAATAAAGAAGTTTAAGAAGATTTATATTGCTAGACATATTGGGCCAGATCCTGATGCTTTTGGTAGTCAGATGGCCCTAAAAGACTCTATATTACTTACATTTCCAAGTAAGGAAGTGTATGCTGTTGGAACCACTGTATCAAGATTTAAATATTTTGGTAAAGTTGATAAAGTAAATAATTATGATTATGAAAATGCTTTATTGATAGTAGTTGATACTCCTGATAATAGACGCGTTGATATAGATAATTTTTTATCTTTTAAGCATATTATTAAGATAGATCATCATCCTTTAGTAGATAAATATAGTGATATTGAGTTAATTCGTGAAGATGCAAGTAGTGCTTCTGAATTAGTCTTAGAACTTATAAATAATACTAAACTTAAGATGAATGAAAGTATTGCTGGTAAAATATATATTGGTATAGTAAGTGATTCAAATAGATTCTTATTTAATGTAAACTATAAGACATTTGAAAGTGTCGCTGAAATAATTAAGAAATATAAATTAGATATAGAAAAATTATATAGACTTGTATATGCAAAACCACTTAGTGAAGTTAGACTTATGGGTTATATTGCTTCTACTATGAAAGTAGATAAATATGGATTTGCTTCTATAGAACTAGAAGATGATGTTATACAGTCACTTAATTCTGATATATCTGCTGCATCTAATATGATAAATGACTTTAATAATATTAATGAAGTAGTTGTTTGGGCATTCTCATCACATGATGCTAAAAATAATATGTATAGAGTTAATATTAGAAGTAGGGGTCCAGTAATAAATGAAGTTGCTGCTAAATACAATGGTGGTGGACATAAATTCGCAAGTGGTGTTAGAACAGATTCTAAAGAAGTTGTTGATGCCTTAATGAAAGATTTATCAAAGACTTGTAAAGAATATATAGAAAGTGAGAAGAAATAATATGGAAATTACTAAAGTAGATGAACCAATTATTGCTGTTAGAATTAGTCAATATCCTGAAGATAAGAAAAATGAATTTCTATGTTTAGGAAGAAGTAATGTTGGTAAGAGTAGTTTTATAAATACTATAATTAATAGAAAAAATTTGGCTAGAACAAGTTCAAAACCTGGTAAAACTACTACATTAAATTTTTATAAAGTAAATGATAGCTTCTATATAGTCGATGTGCCTGGGTATGGATATGCTGCTACTAGTAAGAAACAAATTGAAAAATTTGGAGTAATGATAGAAGAATATTTAAAGCAAAGACAATACTTAAAACATGTGTTCTTGCTTATAGATTATAGACATAAACCAACTGAAGATGATGTTCTTATGTATAAATTTTTAAAATACTATAATTTGCCAGTTACAATAGTTGCTACTAAATATGATAAAGTTAATAGATCACTTAGAGCTAAACAGGATGATTTAATTAAAAACACATTAAATCCAGCACTAGGTGATGAAATAATAAATTTTTCAAGTGTGACTAAAATTGGTAAAGAAAGAGTTTATGAGATTATAGAAAATTATTTTGAAAAATAGTTGAAAAGAAACCTTTATTCTATTATAATGTATATAGAATAGAGGTTTTTAATATGAATAAAAAAGGTTTTACATTGACTGAGTTATTGGTAGTAATCGCTTTGATTGCTATTATAGTTGTTATAGCTATTCCGAGTATAATTTCTATTAATAAGAAAATAAATCAAAGAGTATATAAGACTAAAGTAGAAGATATTTTAGCCAGTGCTGAATTGTATGGTACTAATAATCCAGATATATTTAATGGAAGAACTGAAGTTAAAGTATATGTTTATGAACTTATTAATGGGGGCTTTTTATCTGTAGATAAGAGTGCTGATGATGCATTATGTCAAAATGTATCAAGTGATGAATTTAAAAGCGATAAAGGGTGTGTAGTAGATCCTGTTAATAAAAAATCTATGAATGATAATTATGTTATATTGAAGAAAGAAGCGGTTGGCGTTACTGCAACATTCGAAGGTCAAACAACTACTATAACTAATGGTACTTTAGTAGACCAAGTATGTAAACGATTTATGTCTGGTATGTTTGTTGGAAAATATGGAACTGGAGAATCTGATTATTGTGGATGTGCTTATAAAGATGGAAAACCAAGTGGGCTATATAAATTAGTTAAGAATGCAAGTACTGGAAAGTTAGAAAAACAAGATGGTTTATATGTAGTAAGTACTGATAGTGCTAATAAAGTTAGTGCATGTATCATATCAGGTGATGAAACAAATAATTACTTAAAATATGGTGGAGCTATGTGGAGAGTAATGGGTGTGTATGATGTATATAATGATGGTGATAGATTAGTTGCTAAGATGATTACTAATGATAATGTAGATGTTCAATAAAAAAGGGTATAATTTCAAATTATACCTTTTATCTTACTTTAATTAGTTTCTTCCTTATATAAGCATAAAGTGTTGCTAATATAAATGAAGTTGTTACAACAATCGGAGCATATAATACACATCTTGATTGTGGAATATTATAAAGAGCTAATTTATTATTAAATATTTTATAAACTATTTGATCGGTTAGTCCTGATGCTAAATATATATCTAAACTTAAAACAGAAATTATTTGTATTATTTTAGTCAATATTTTATTTTTAATATCTATATTATAGGCTAATAAGAATATTGTTATAGAACTAATATATACATTTAAACTTTCAAATTCTATACGTGTTTTTCCAATAAGTATAAATGATAATGCTTGTATTAAAATAAATATTATTATTAGTTTTATCTTATTGTAGTTTGGTTTTTTATCTTTTATGTATTTGCCAGTTAAATAATAGCCTAATGGGTATACGTTATACCACCAATCTGGTATGTGTACTACATCTATTAATAACTCATTTACAATTCCAGGCAATATAAATATAATTAAGAATAAAATTAATGCAGTCTTTTTATCTTTTTCTTTTAAATTGTCATATCCATTATTTATGATAGGACTTAATAGATATAATCCTATATACATTTCAATGTACCAAGAGTAGTAACTTGCTTTAAAGTCGGTTATTTGAAATATAAAATCTTTTATAGTTATAACATTATTTATATTTGATACAAAGAATTCTATAATACTATAAAATAACCATATTATTAGTACTTCAATTAATCCTTTAAAAAATTCTTTATTGTATTCTTTTTTCTTATTTAAGTAACCAGTCAATATTATAAATAATGGGACACATATCATAAATATGTTTCTTACTATATATTGTAATTTCATTCCTATACCATTTACACTTGTTTGATAATATTTAGTATTTAGGAAAAAGTGTACACAAAGTACTGATATAACCGCTATTACTCTTATAATATCTAATCCAATAATTTTTTTATTTTTCTCTACTTTATTTCTCATATAATTAATATAACATATTATTGTCTAAAATGTTTATTAAGTTTGATTTTTAAGTGAAATATTTGTATAATGTTAATAGAGGTGTTTTATGATAGGGTTTTACGATTATACAGTTATACTAACATATTTAGGGTTTTCTTCTGGTATGGTTGGTATTTTTTTAGCAATTACAGGAAATTCATTTTGGGCTGTTATGTGTTTGATGTTTTCTGGACTTTGTGATATGTTTGATGGTAAGGTTGCTAGAACTAAAAAGAAGAGAACAATTGAAGAAAGACATTATGGTATTCAGTTAGATAGTTTATCTGATTTAGTTTGTTTTGGTGTTTTACCTGCGGTTATAGGATATTCTTTAGGAATCAAATGTACATATTTAGTTCCATTAATAATTATATATCCATTAGCTGCTTTGATAAGATTAGCATATTTTAATGTACTTGAAATAACTAGAAATAGTAATACTCCTGTAAAAGAATATACAGGTCTTCCAGTTACTTCTTCTGCATTATTATTTCCATTCCTATATATATTCAGAAGATTTTTAGGAAAATACTTTGTACTTGTTTATGGTATTTTATTATTTGTAGTTGCTGTATTATTCGTTAGTAAAATAAAAATTAAGAAACCTGGTATTAAAGTTATGATAGCATTTATTATTATAGGTGTTATTGAAATACTATTAATACTGGCTGGTAAGTTTCTATGAAATATATAGTTAGAGATAGAAATAGTAAAGAAAATATAATTATAGAGTCTAGTAAAACTCTTAATTTTTTTTACGATACATTAATTGGGAGAATAATTTTAAAACCTTTTATAAGTAAAAGATTTAATAATCTTATGGCTAAATATATGAATAGTAAATATTCTTTAAAAAGAGTTGATAAATTTATTGATAATAATGATATTAATGTATATGAATATTCTAAACAAAAATACACTTCGTATAATGATTTCTTTATAAGAAAGGTTGCTCAGGGTAAAAGACCTATAAATGCTCATAAAAATGTGTTTATTTCGCCTTGTGATAGCAAACTTACTGTATATAAAATAAATGATGACTTAACTCTTAAAATAAAAGATTCTTATTATTCAGTTGATACTTTAGTTGATAAAGAAATTATGAATGAATATAAAGATGGGTATGCTTTAGTATTTAGATTATCTACTGATAATTATCATAGATATTGTTACATAGATAGTGGTAGTAAGGGTAAAAACATACATATAGATGGTGTTTTTCATACTGTACAACCTTTAGCTTTAAAACATTATAATTTTTATAAAACTAATACTCGTGAATATACAGTTTTGAATACTAATAATTTTGATAAAGTTATTGAAGTAGAAATTGGAGCTATGGGAATTGGAAAGATTGTTAATAATCATGAAGAATATAACTTTAAAAAAGGTGAAGAGAAGGGATACTTTGAATTTGGTGGTTCTACGATAGTATTACTTATAAAAAAAGATATGGTTATAATAGATGAAGATATTTATAATAATAGTTTAGAAAACATAGAAACTAATGTTAAATATGGTGAAAAAATAGGAAGTAAAAAATAACTTCCTTTTTTGGTATTTATGTGATATAATATGGTCTACTAATGGGGGCTAGTATGATATTTAAAAATAGACATGAATTAAATCAGTATATACATAATAATTGTTCATTTATTAATTTTGGTTCAAAGGGTAGTGCATATTATGATAGAAAAACTAAAACAGTTATTAAGTTATTTGATATGGCTTTGAGTGATAAAGAATTTATGTATTTTGAATATAAAGATTTAGATTTTTTAAGATTTTCTGATGCTTTAAACAATACTTATATTTTTCCTTTTGAAGAAATTATATTAGATGGAAGAGTAGTTGGATATATAACTGCTTTAGCTAGAGGAAGATCTTTATATAAAATAGATCCTTTGAGTGTTAATTTAGATTCTATTAGAGAAGGTTATGTTGCTGCTTTATGGGATATTAGAACTATATCTAAAAAAGGAATATTATCTGATGATTTACCATATAACACATTATATTCAAGTTTAGGTAAAAGATTTCATATGGTTGATACTGATGATTATCATATAGTTGACAAAGATCCTAAAAAAATATATGAAGATAATGTTAGACAGTTATCATATTCTATAAAAACCTTTTTAGTTGATGGCTATTTTGATAATTTTATAAAAGATTATCCAGAATTAGTAAAATTATATAATGAAGGAGATTTATTACCTTTTTTAAAAAAATATAGAAAGGCTTTATCTGAGAGAGTTGGCAAGGAAATAACTACTCTTGGAGATGCAAAAGATGTTCAAGATGAGGAACATTGGAGAGAGTATATGAGAATATTATAAAAAAGTACTTAGTTAAAGTTTTCTAAGTACTTTTTATATGCTTCTTTAGAAGTGGTTTCTTCTATTTTATATTTTAAATTTTTAGATTTACAAATATTTTTTAATAAGTAATCTGTTAAGTATGGATTTCTAATAAGTAGGGGACCTATTGTATGAGTTGCATATACATTTTTATAAGTGAATCCTTCATTATTATTTGTTCCATCATTTGAATATTTAGTATCTACTTCTAGTAAAGAAGTTTTAATATTGTAAATATAATCGCATCTATTTTGAAATCCAATTATTGTTTCTTTAATTAATTTTGTTTTTCCTTTAATTTCCCCGACAATTCTATCAGCTGATGCATTTTTAAATGTTACTTCATCTATGTATTTAGTGTAGTATTTAAATATATCTAAAGCATCTAATTTTTTATCTTTTGTTTCTATATAAGAACCAAACATACACATTGAGTTTCCAGTTAATATTAAGTATTTATTTGCTTCTATATATTTTTTAAAATCATTTTTTCTTTTTAATATATCAGATAGAGCTAGTTCTAATGATTCTTCAGAGCCACTTCCAATATAAATAATATCATATTTTTCAAAGTCTATTTTATCATTTATACTTTTTAAATCTACTTTTACTTTTATATTGCTTCTTGTTAGTTCTTCTTTTATACATCTTGTATTAGCATTTTCTCCATATAGATTTAGAAGGTCATAATATAAGTGTAATACATTAATCATTATTTTCCTCCTTTATAATCTTTTTAAGTTCAATTTCTTTATCAAAACATACCATTGAGAATATTTTACCAGTTGTTTTAGTTTTAATTGTTTTACTTAAATTATCTAAGTTTTCTACTAAAATTATTTTATCTTTTTGTATACCAGCGTACTCCATACGAACTTTCATATCATAACAGAATTTACCAATCAATATTATATTTTTGATACTTGAGTCGTTTAGAGACTCAAAGTCTATATCCCATATCCATGATATATCATTTTCTTTATATCTTCTACTTGAGGAGTCAAAACCAAGTATTATTGTTTTGTCTCCTTCTTGATGTAATATATAATCTAGTGATTGTTTGTAGCTTAAGTTATTTTCGTTTTTACTTACTAACATTTGCCATTTTCTATTATCAAAGTCATATATTTCCATTCTTTTAGTCTTAATATTTTCATCATTTAATACTTTTAATATATCTTCTTCTTTAATTCCTATTTCATGAGCTAAGGCATAACAACCAGTTACAAAGTATACTGTATATAAGAAGTTTGATGGTAGGTGAATAATATTATCATTTATTTTAATTTGTTCATTATCTACGTCTATTTCTTTTGCTTCATAATTTGGTTTACCACGATTGAAATGATATTTAGGACAGTGGTATGATCCAATGTGTCCATAGTGATAAAAATCATATTCAAGTTTAGAATTACAAATAGGGCAGTAAGCTGCATCTAAATTATTAAGATTGCTTTTTCTTGAATAGTTATTTTCTGTCATACCATATGTAGTAACTTCACCTTTGTGATTGATTCTAATTCTATTTACGAATGGATCGTCTACATTAAGTATTAAATGAGTTCCAGCAGGTATTGCATTTTTAATAGCATTATATATTTTTTCTGGGTGAGAGTTTCTTGGTGGTTGGTCTCTTGTAATATTTGTAATCATTAAATGAGTAGGTGTTATATACTCAAATATATATTTCATGAATTGTTCATCAAGTTCCATTAATAAAACATCTTTTTTAAGTTTTCCAGATAACGATGAGTTATTTAGTATTAGAGAAGTTATACCATTAATAGTGTTACTCCCTTCTTTGTTGTAAACAACAGTATATCCGTTTTTAGTTAGTATATTATAAGTAAGTTCAGTTGAACTACTTTTACCACTTGAACCTGTTATACCAATTACATATTTAGGAAGCTTGATTTTCTTAAGTATATTTTTATCAAGTTTACGAGCTACTTTTCCTCCAATAACACTTCCTTCATGTCCAGTTATTTTACTAAGTTTGTTTGTAAGTTTGCATGCAAGAATAACAATAAATCTCCACATATTTAATCACCTATCTATATTATATAACATTTTCATATATTTATAAAGTTTGGCGTAAATACAAGTGTAAATGAAAAGTCTCTTATTCTAACATCAAAATAAAAATCCCTTTATCAGGGATTAGATTTCATACTGGTGACTCATATGGGATTTGAACCCATGAATGTCGCCTTGAGAGGGCGATGTGTTAACCATTTCACCAATGAGCCATAACAATGTTAATTTTAACATAACTTTATCGTTTTGACAACAATTATGTATTTAAAATATAAAAATGGTAAAAATAAGTGTAGGTGACAAAATGAATAATAAAGAATATGACAAGTTAGTTAGTAGTGTTATAGGAAAAGAAAGTATATTAAAAAATGTAATGATTGCTTTTTTTAGTGGTGGAGTGGTTGGTATAATTGCTGAAGTTATGTGTGAATTTTATTTTAAAGTATTTAATATTACTTTAAGTGATGCGAGCTTTTATACTTTTTCAACATTTATAGTGATAGGTTCAGTACTTACTGGATTTGGTATTTTTGATAAAGTACTTAGTGTATTCAAATGTGGACTTATTGTGCCAGCTACAGGGTTTGCGAATACAATGACAAGTAGTGCAATGGATGCTAAGAGTGAAGGATTTATAAAGGGAATAGGTGCTTCGATATTCAAGCTTACGGGAAGTATTATATTATATGGAGTACTTTTTGGAATAATATTTGGATTTGTAAGGAGTGTGATACTATGACATACTATTTTAATAATGTATATATCAATGATAAATTTTCACTTCTTGCATCTACTAAATATAAACCTATAGTTATGAATAATCCTGATAAAGTGGTTGATGACTATTATGTTAATGAAAAAAGTATAGAGCTTGCTGAATGTAAGTATCAAGAAACTACTATTAAGGGGTTACTTATGAAGAGTAAGAAACTTACTAAAGAAGTTGATTTACTTATTAGTGGTGACTTACAAAATCAATGTCTTGCGAGTAGTCTTGCATCATGTAAATTTAAGATTCCTAGTTGTACTATTTATAGTGCTTGTGCTACGTTTGTAGAAGGAATAATTATAGGTGCTAACATAATAGATAATAAAAATAAAAGTACTATTGTTACAGTTTCTGGTCATAACTTAGTAAGTGAAAAACAGTTTAGATTTCCTATTGAATATGGTGCACTTCGTAAGATGGTTAATACTTGTACATTAAGTGGAAGCATAAGTGTACTTTTAAGTAATGAAAAAAGTAATTTAAGAGTAGAAAGTGGTACTTTTGGATATGTTACTCAAACTAATCATAAAGATGCTAATGATATGGGTAGTGCTATGGCACCTTCTTGTGCAGAAGTTATACATGCTCATTTAGAAAGCACTGGAAGAAATTATAAATATTATGATTTAATACTTACTGGCGACTTAGGTATTTATGGAACTAAGATTATGCAGATGTATTATAAGAAGAAATATAAAGTAAACTTAGATAATGTTATAGACTCTGGAAGTATAATATATACTGAAGATAATATATATGCTGGTGGAAGTGGACCTTTATGTTTACCTTTAACACTTTTTGATTACATTTTACCTTTAAATAAATATAAAAAAATATTAGTTGTTGGTACAGGTTCTTTACATTCGGTTATAAGTTCAAATCAAAAAGTAGCTATGCCAGGAGTTAGTCATGCTGTAAGTTTGGAGGTGTTAGAGTGACATATTTACTAGCATTCTTATTTTGTGGTTTTGTTTGTGCTATGTCTCAATATATTTTAGAAAAAACAAAATTTACTCCAGGACACATGAATACAATACTTGTTATAACTGGTTGTGTTTTATCTGGATTTGGAATTTATGATAAATTATTAGATATTTTTAAAGGTGGGGCAAGTATACCAATTATGAATTTTGGACATTTACTTGTTACTGGAGCAAGTGATGGATACTTAGAAGGTGGTTTTATGGGACTCTTTAAGGGCATACTAGTTAATTCTTCTGGAGGTATTAGTATAGCAATAGTTTGTGCTTTTATTGTTACTTTAATATTTAAAATAAGAGATTAGTTCTAAAAGAATGACATTTCTTATTTTTTTTGATATAATTTTTTATAGAAATAAGAATAAGGGTGATGTTAATGAATCCAGAAACAAATAATCAAAATGTAGGTAGTAATGAAATGAATAATGTTGTAACTTCTTCTGCGCCAGTAACTGAAACTCCAGTAAGTGAAGTATCACAACCTGTGGAAGTAGTTTCATTAGAGAATACAAATACTCAAACTGTTGTACAACCTGTAATAGAACCAACTGTTCAAACTCAAACAATAGATCAAACGGCAACTTTGCAAGCAACTATTGAACCTGTAGTTTCTTCAACTCAGGAACAAGCTTCAACTGAGGCTTTACAACCTAATGAACCTATTATGGCATCAAATGACAATGTTCAAAATAATGAGTCTATAGAGGTTATGCCAGATTTATCTGCACCTGTGCAAACACCAGTTGTTAATACAGTAGCTGCTCCTTCAAAAGTTGAGCAAACTACGATAACTGAAAATATAGAGGGTATGGCTCAAGAACCGGAAACTGCACCAGTTGCTGAAGAAAATACTACTACAGGAGATACACCAGTTGATGATGGTATTCGTGAAGAAGTTAAATTAGATATGAGTGTTGCTATGGAGGGAGTACCTACAATTGATTCAACTAATGTTACTGAAGCAAATCCTACTCAAGAAACACAAACAATTGAAGAAATGACTACACAAACAGAAGTAAATACTCAAAAAAGCAAAACAAGTAATTTGATAATTGTTATTATATTATTAGTAATAGCTGTATGTATTTATTTTATGGATGATATTATGTCTTTTTTCACTACAACATTTATTCCTACAATAAAGAATAATACAAAAGAAGAAGATACTAGTGGAAACTTGATTGATGGATATATAAAGTTAGGTGATTCATCATCATTTATGAAAATGGGTGGAATTAAATTTTATAATTTTACTACAAGTGAACAAAATAAAATAATATTTAGTTATATTACAGATAAGAAATTGGATTCAACTGGTTCTTTAGGTTATTACATAGTACTTTATAATAAAGATAAAGAAATAACTTATAAAGAATTATTTAATGTTAATAACTCAGTAGAAAAAGAAGAAGTTAACCAATATAAAATAAGTATTGATGCTGATGTATATCAAGATTCTAAGTATGGTAAAGTAATTAAGTATAGTGATGAAGAATTACAAAAGAAATATAAAATTACTTGTACTTATACTAGAGATGAAGAAGATGGAAAAATTAAATTAAAATATGAAAATATATATAGTTTTGAGAATGATTTATTAGTGTCATATTCAATAACTAAAGATTATACTTTACCAGAAGAAGAAACTGAAACAAGTAAAAAATATAAGGCTGAACTTGATAATGAGAATGAAAAAATAAGTGGTGTAGGAATAAAAACTGATTATAAAGATAATAAACTATTCTATAATATTAATTTAAATAAGTTACCAGATGGTTTTATTCCTTTATATAAAGGTACTTCTACTAAAACAATGATTATTAAAAAAGAAAATTTAAAGAAATGGGAATGTAAATAATGGATAATTTATTAATAGGGGATTTTGAAGGTCCACTTGATTTACTACTACATCTTATAAAAAAATCTAAGATGGAAATATTTGATATTGAAATATCAGAAATAACTCGTATGTATTTAAATTATATAGAAGAAATGACTGATATGAATTTAGATATAGCAAGTGAATATTTAGTAATGGCTGCTGAATTAATAGAAATGAAAAGTAGAAAGTTACTTCCAAATAAAAAAGATGAAGAAGAAGAGGTAACTGAAGAAAATCCTGAAGAAGAATTAAAACGTAGACTTGTTGAATATAAAAAATATAAAGAAAGTACAGAAGTATTTAGAAGTCTTGAAGAAAATAGAGCTAACTATTATACTAAGGCTCCTGAATCTTTAAAACAATATTCTAGTGAAAAATTAGAGAATGATGGTAGTGTTGGTATATTTGATTTATTAGATGCTTTTCAAAAATTACTAGAAAGACAGGAGTATAATAAACCTAAAAACACTAAAATTACTAGAAAAGAGTTGTCAGTTAAAGAAAGAGTTGCTAAAATAAGAGATATTCTTAAAGTTCATAAAAAACTTAATTTTATAGAGCTTTTTGATGATTTTAGTAAACCTTATGTAGTAGTTACTTTCTTATCAGTATTAGAAATGGTTAAAAATAGGGAGATTAATATTAAACAAGATAATAATTTCAGTGATATATACTTAGAAAGAGTTGATTGATGTGAATAAAAAAGCAATATTAGAAGGAATATTATTTATAGTAGGTGACGAAGGTGTCACAGTAGATGAGATTAAAGATATTCTTGATGTTGACAACGAAGAAATTAAACAAATATTTATGGAACTTAAAAAAGACTATGAGAAACCTGATAGAGGGCTTAGAATATCATATTTAGGTAATAGATTTAAACTTACTACTAAAGAAGAACATAGGGAATATTATGAAAAGTTAGTTACTGATACTAAAAGTAGTGGACTATCTAATGCTGCTTTAGAAGTACTTGCTGTTATAGCTTATAATGAACCAATAACAAGACTTAAAGTAGATGAAATAAGAGGGGTAAATAGTGCTCAAATAGTTAGACGTTTACTTGCTCGTGGTTTTATAAAAATATGTGGTAAGGATGACTCTATTGGTAAACCAAATTTATATAAAACAACTAATGAATTCTTGGATTATTTTGGTCTTTCTTCTAAGAATGATTTACCTGAAATAGTATTTAAAGAACAAGAAGAAGATGATAATTCTGATTTATATGAATCTAATTATAAAGAAAATTAGATTCTTTTTAATTATTATGATATAATATGGCCCAAGGGAGGATTTATGACAAATTTTATATGTAGAAAAATATCAGTTGATTCAGTTTATAATGATCCAGTTGATGTTAGATGTGGAGGACCTGTATTCTTAGGATTTGATTTCTTTGTAAAGGAAGAAGAAGTTAAAGACATGGTTATATTTATTGCTGATACTATGAATAAATATGGTGTACCTTTAAGTGATATAAATGTAGTAGGGGCTCCAGTTAGTTTAAGTGAAAATAAGATATGGACTAAAGAGAAAATTGAAACTTGTATTCAAAAAGATGCTAGTTATTTAATTAGTGAAGGTAGAAGAGGTTATCCAAGAGTCTATCTTTAGAAAAATAAGATAGTGTAATCACTATCTTTTAAAATATAAAAATATTTGAAACTAAATAATACTTTTTAGGAACTATATTATTGAGGTGAATAAAATGGTCGATCAAAAAAGCCTTAAAAAATTTGATAAGTTATATAATGAAACTTATAAAGATATTTCTCGTTATGTTGTTTGCAATTGTTCTAATATAGATGATGTTAAAGATATACTTCAAAATATATATATGGAAGTGTATAAGAAAATAGATTCTATTGAAGATAAAAAATATATAATTGGAATAGCTAAAAATAAGATATATAAATATTATAGATTTAATTATAAGCAAAAGATAATAGACTTTTTTAGGAATGATGATGATGTGTATGAGAATATACCATCTAATTATAATCTAGAAAAAAGTTGTTTTCTTAAATTTGATACTGATGAAGTATGGAAATATTTAAAAAGAAAACCTGTTATTATATCTAAAATAGTATATCTTTATTATTATGAAGGAATGAATTTAAAAGAAATATCTAAGTGTTTAAGTATACCTTTATCTAATGTTAAAAATTATTTGTATAGAACACTTAAAGAATTAAAAATAAAGGTGGGTGATTAGTGTGTCAAATAAACAAATAAAAAATATTATATTTGAAAAAATAAATAAAGAAGATATAAGAAATAATATAGTTAATAAAAGAAGGGATAATATAAAATATTTAAGATATGGATTATGTACTTGTGTTTTAGTTTTAATGATCGGAATATTTATTTTTGATAGTAATAAAACTAATGATGTTAAAACTGAAAGTTATGGAAAGAGTAGTTTTAGTATTAATGAGTTAGATGGTGTTGCTAGTTGTAAATTAGATGCTGTTAGTAAAAGTGTAGATGAAAATAAACTTAAAAATGAATTTGTTTTTTACAAAGACTTAGTTAAATCTGATTTATTAAAAGATTATACTATTGAAGGAATATATATTAAAAACTCTAATCAAAAATATAATAAACTTAATAATTATGTGGTTAGTAGTTACATAGAAGATAAGAGTATTATGATAGCATTTTCAAAAGATAATCTACCATTGAGAGATTATTTCTTTGATGATAAGGGTGATAAATATACAACTATTAATGGAGAAAATATTAAGATATATAGTTATGAAAATAGTTATATGACAGTGTTTAGTTATAAAGGAGTGAATTTTGATATAGAGACATCTAATGTAGATATAAGTGAATTTAGAAATATACTAGAGTTAATTATTAAGTAATTTATTGTTAATATAAATAATATAGTTTATAATGATACTAAGGAGAGAGTATGAAAAAGAAAATAATAATTATTGTTTGTGTTGTTTTAGTATTGATGTTAATACCGATTAGACTGCAACTTAGAGATGGTGGTACTGTAGAATATAAGAGTATTCTATATAAAGTTAGTAAAGTACATCGACTTATAGATAATGGTTTTGATATAGGTACTGAAATAAGAATTCTTGGAATTAAGGTATTTGATAACGTAAAAAGTTTTTATGATAAAAAAGAATTAAAAGAAACAGTTGGGGTAGATGTAGTACCAACATTAAGTGATAAGATAAGTAAAGATACTAGTTGGTGTCCTACATTTCAATTAATATGGAATGACTTTAAAAATGATATAGTAAAAGAAGATATTAAGTTTGAAGAAAAGTTAGATATGCTTGACAACTTAAATAAAGAAGGTTTTACTCTGAATGATATAAGCGATAGCTATTACTTTAAAATATATGGAAGAAAGAATCTTGAACTTAAGAGTAAGATAGAAAATGCTATAAAAGAAAAATTTAATCAGAATAGTGATATACTTGATAAGTTTGATTGGAGTAGTGAAGAACTTGATAGTGGAAGTGAAGTGATAGATAGATATTTCTTATATAGTATGCTTTATAGAGAATTTGAATTTAATAAGAAATTTGATACTTTTAATGATAAGTTTAAAGATAAAGAAAATGTGGAGTATTTTGGTATTATAAAAGATAATAATGAAATACGTAGTCAAATAAAAGTATATTACTATAATGATGAAAATGATTTTGCTGTTAAATTAATAACTAAAAATAATGATGAAATAATTGTTATTAAGAATCCTAAAGGTGAAACATTTGATGAAATATATAAGAGTGTAGAAAATAAAAAAGAATATGAGTTTTACGATACTGATAACTTTATGATGCCTAAGATAGATTTTAATGTTTTAAGAGAATATACTGAACTTGAAAATAAAGAAATTAATACATTAGATGGTACTTATACAATTGAAAAAGCTATTCAAAGTATTATGTTTTCACTAGATGAAAAGGGTGGTAAAGTTAAAAGTGAAGCAGGAATGGATGTAAAATATGAAGCAAGTTCTATGGTGACACGAAGAAATTTTTATGTTAATGATACATTTACTTTATTCTTGAAAGAATCTAATAAAGAGAAACCATATTTTGCAGTTAGAGTTGACGATATAAGTAAATTTCAACAATAAAAAAAGTAGTTTGACTACTTTTTTTATTTATAAAAGTCTTCTTCTTTATTACCAGATATTCTATTTATATTTGTATCTATATAAAACTTAGTTGGATCTTTTTCGTCTATTAATAAGTCAGCATATCCTTCTGTTTCTAAATTTTTTGTATCAAAACGTGGTTCACTTTCTAGATTTAATATAATTCCATTATCTGATTTAAATCTTAGATATATCTTTTTAAGGCTTGTTGAATTAATTACTAAATTACTATTTTTTAGTTGATATGGTATTCTTTTTATTAGTTTAGCATTTTTAGATAAATCGTTTATATTTTTATATCTACGTATGTTTCCAACTATTTCTTTTATGTTGAATGCTCCAAATATTATTAATAGTGCCATTATAATTACAAAGAATGGACTAGTCATAAAAAGTGCGCCACCACTTTTAATTGTTATTAATGCTATTGCTAGAAAACCTAATAGTACTATTGAAATCGTGAAATTTATAAGTAGATTTTTAATTATATTTTTTTTGCTTACTTCATACATATATTTTCTTTCCTATCATTAGTATGATTATAACATATTTATTTAAATATTATGAGATTATTTATTTTTTTTAGTTAGTTTTAATGTTTGACTTTCAATATTGTTATTTAATGCATAATTTGAAACTGCTCTAAAGTTTTCGTCGTATGGATAAGTTTGTTGTCCAAATTGTAGCCACATACTTGACCAAGATTCTCCAGTTTCAAGTAGCTTTTTAACTCTTTCATTTTCTACTACATTATTGTTTGGTTGATTATTTAAATCGACACATTGTTCTTGGTCATATAATTTGCATTGAAGGTCACATTCTAATTTATCACATTGATATGCAAATAGTGATTCTTTTGTTTTTCTTTCATCAAATTCTAAGAATAATTCTTCTATTATTTTTCCATCTAATAATCCTTGTAATATATTATGTACTGCTTCATGTTCAATTTTTTCTTTTTCACCTTTAGATATTTGAAATTGTGTTAAGTCACCAATTATTGTTTCTCCAAGTTCATGGACAGCTAGCATAAATATAACTCTTTCTAAGTCTATATCATATTCATATTCTGATTTCATAGCTATTGCAAGCATTTGTACTCCAAAAACATGTTCAGCAATACTTTCTATTCTTTCTCTTTGAACATTCCAATCTTTCCAACCGGTTCTAATTACATTTTTTAGTTTATTACAAAGAATGTAATAATTTAATACTTTTTCTTCTTTTGTCATAAATACTCCTTTTTGTTCGTTATTATAGCATATTTTTTAAAAATATAGTAATATATTTATAGGCGATGTTATGATTAGAGAAGAATTAAGAAAGTATATTGAAAAAAATATATTTACAAGTTATGAAAAAAATGAAGATGGACATAAACTTGATCATATTATGTATGTTATTGATAGAAGTTTTATGTTTGCGAGTAGAGTACCTGATATAAACTTAGAAATGGTTTATGTTATAGCTGCTTATCATGATATTGGACATTATATTGATGCAGAAAATCATGAAAAAGTATCTGGAGAAATGTTATTAAAGGATAAAAACTTAAAAAAGTTCTTTAGTGATGAAGAAATTAAAGTTATGTCAGAAGCTGTGTGTGATCATAGAGCTAGTTCTAAAAGTGAACCAAGAAGTATATATGGTAAAATAGTGTCTTCTGCAGATAGAAATGTATTAATAGAAATTCCATTAAAAAGAACATATTCTTATAGAAGAACACATAGTCCTAATTCAACGTTAGATGAAATAATTGAGGAGTCTAGACAACACTTATTAGATAAGTTTGGTAAGAAAGGGTATGCTACTACTAAAATGTATTTTGAAGATGAAGATTATAAAAAGTTTTTAGAGGATATAACTGTTCTTGCTTCAAATAAAGAGGAGTTTAAAAGAAGATTCTTAGAAGTAAACGGACTGGAAGAAGAATATAAAAAGATACTTAAGAGTAATTAAAAAGATCAAATGTAAATTTTGATCTTTTAGTTTTCATCTTTTTTTCTTAATGTTCTTTGAGTTGGTTTATCTAGCCATATTATATCTTCAAATGTCATATTGTGTTTTTCATAGATTTTTTCGATTTCTTTTCTTGTTACATTTTCAGTATACCATTCAAAATATTTTTCATAAAATTCGCTTTGCTTAAATAATAAAATTCTTCCATTTACTGTGAATAAATTAATTACATCTTCAGGTTCTGTGTTAACTTTTTTAAATCCAAATCTTTCTAAATCAAGTACTCCATCTAATGTCATTACTGATTTTAATGATCCAACTTCAGTATCTTTTCGTTTTTCGATAAAGTCAGTTAAATATGATAAAATTTTGAATCCTTCTTCACGTGTCATACCTTCTGGTAGCATAAATGTACTACAAGGCCAGTTTGTAATTCCAATATTATCAGGGCGTGGATTTGTTTGTTCATCTTTTCTGTAAAACTCTATATAATGAAGTCTATAGTATTTACTATTTGATATTTCATGATCTTCAAGTTCAGCATCAAATTCGTAATCTCTTTTACTAATTCCAAGTAAAGCATTTCTAAATTTTTTTAATTCATCTACTAATTTCATATAAATTTCTCCTTCTAATTAAATTTTTCTATTACTTCAAGTTTAGTATAAATAATTAAAGATTCATTATTAAATTCTTCATCGTATGCATCACATTCTTCTTTAAAATTATTATATAAACTATTTTTATATTCTTTGAAATTTTTGAATCCAGCTTGTTTATAATCTACCATATCTTCTTTTAAATCTTTAAGTTTTATATATTCTTCTTTAATTACTTTTACAATTCCTATATATTCATATTTACTGTTTACTACTAAAAACTTTTCATTTAGTTTTGAAGTTGAAAAGGGATGCTTAATAAATATTTTATAATCTTTCTTACCATCTATTATAGCTTCAGCTATTTTATCAGTTTTGGTACATATTTGATGATAACTATAAAACTCTAATGCTTTTTTATTATTACATCTTTCTAATTTTTCTTTTTCGGTAAGTTTGTCCCATTTCTTTTCATAAGTGTTGTATAAAAATATAATTTCTTTTAATGATTTATGTTTTTTCTTATTTATTTCTTCCCATTTATTATCAAATTCTTCTATTTCTTTACTATATTTTTCATCTTTAAGATTAATTAATTTAAAATATTTTTGAAGACTACTAATATATTCTAATTCTTGTTTACTATATTCATCTATATAATCTTTGGGTATTTCAAATGATTCTGGGTATCTATAAAGTTTACTAATTAATTCATCAAAGTTATGACAATGACTTATAATATTTTCATATTTTTTCTTTTCATAATTATAGAAGTTTGCTTTGTAGTGATATATCATTCCAATGTTACCAATACTTGTAAGAGCATCAACAATATTATTACTTGTTTCATATTGATTAATAATATTTGAGTAACGTATCCATTCAAAAGTATCTCTTTTCTTATCGTAAAAGGAATAGGGAATACTACAATTTTTAAATTTTTTATATCTTCTCTCAATTTTCTTATCATAAATATAACATTTTAGATTGTTAAACATACTGTTGATTCCTTTCTTATAAGTTTTTAATGATTTATATTTTATCATAGTTTATATAATAAAAAAACCTTATGATAAAGGTTTTTATGGTTTTATTGGTGCTAGAGAAGGGAATCGAACCCTCAAGGTATTGCTACCGGCAGATTTTGAGTCTGCTGCGTCTACCAATTCCGCCACACTAGCATTATTTACATTTGCATTCCTTATAAAGTATAACATAATTAATTATAAATCTCAAATAATTATTTAATAATTTCAATATCTTTAATAAAATATAATGGATATTCATAATTTGGATCATTATTAATACTTATCATTAAGTTTCCTAGTTGGTAATCAATAATAATTCCTGTTATAGATTCGTTATTCTTATTTGTGATTTTACATTCTTTATTTAGATAATAATTATCAAAGTCTTTATTATAATAGTTTTTAAATTCTTCAATGTTTTTTAATATATTTAGTGGTATTTTTTGTTTATATAGTACTTCATGTGTTTCTTCAGTTTCTTTCATACCATCGTTAAATACATCAATATATAAAATATTATCTTTAAAATCTAATAATCTACCACGAAAAGTAGCATAATACTTATCATCAATGTATTGATTATATATAATATACTTGTTGATTAAATTATCTATATTATTTAAATCATTTTTAATCTCAAAAAATTTTTTATTCATTTTTTCTCCTTTAAATTATTTTAGCCAATCATAATTTACTAGTTCTATATCCGTTTTTGCATTATTTGTTTTAATCTTTTCTTCTTCAATATTTGCTGATATTCCCCATAAAATAGTTTCTTTTAATTTCTCAGTTATATTTAGTTCGCCAAGTTGTTTGTCACTTCCTAAAATGATTTGTTTTTTATTAGATATAAAATCTTTAATTATTTTTGTTAATTTGTTTTCATCTTTACTTGAGAGATTTTCTATTTTATCAATTATTAATATATTAGTGTCATTAGAAATTTCATTTATATTATTGCTTACTTTATGATTAGATTCTTCTAGTGCATTAGCTATTGCATTTAATAGGTGAATTCTTTCTGGTTGGTTTCCACTTATAAATAATGGTGAATACTTTTTACCAGGCTCTTTTACTATATCTTGAGATAGAATAAATGCTTGTTTATTTTCTTTCTTAACTTTAAAATTTTCAAAATTATATTCTTTATTTAATTTCATTTTTACCTCCGTTTTAATATATTTTTTTATTATAATAGACTTAAAGTAGAATTACAAGATTATTCATTAATTATTGGAATTAATGTTTGTTCCCATTTACTAATTATATTCATAATTTCAGGTGGTACATCGTTATTAAATCTTGTTTTTGCTTGAACAACTTTATTATCTCTAACCTCAATAGTAACAAATGATTTATCAATATCATCTTTATGTCTCATAAAATATATTTGACATTCATTATTGCTTACCATATTACAATATGTTCTTACACAATTTGATTGTTTGTTACTTTCATCTATAAGACTATTTATACTATCAGCTGGAAATATAATATATTTATCATCTTCATATTTATTTAATATAAGAATATTTGATAAATCTTTAATATGTTTATTTGTTTGTGGATCTTTTGATACTATCATTTCACTTGTAATTTTATCATGACTTTGAGTAAAGTATTTTGGAAATAAAATTTTGTGATTTTTTAGATTTAATTTCATTTCTTCGCTGCATCTTATATAATCTCCATATTCATGTAAGTTATTTAGTGTTAAATTTTGATTTTTAAAATAATCTAGTACTTTGTCTAAATTTGTATACTTTAGTATTAATTCTATTAAACTTAAATTATTCTTTATAAAATTTAATATATTTATATCAGTTGTTGGATAAAGTTTTAATGCTTCTAACT
>ULVD01053292.1_pt1 | contig 194596 bp, 155 predicted proteins | sample 1959101 | NCBI WGS metagenome assembly ULVD01 (sample SAMEA4835777, study PRJEB28245) | human gut metagenome | biome: gut microbiome; material: fecal sample | place: Denmark | collected 2008
GATTGCTTTGCAAACGCCGAAGTCCAAACACGTGAGGAAAGAGGGAAAGTTTAATTTGGGTTTTACCCCCTACACTCTTGAGATGAAAGACAAGGAAAAACCCTTTTGTGAATCCGCCTAATGAATATGTAATACATGACGGAAGAACAAAAGGGCTTTGACGCAGTGTTTCGCCAAATAGCGCGGTTTGTAAAATACAAGACAAACCGTTACCAAACAAAACCGCAATATTGAGATGAAGAACGCGAAAGGCACGGCTTGAATCAAAACCCCGTGTACATAAGCGTACACGATTTTGATGCAAGCTGTACCTGACAAAGTTATTCGCTCAATAGTGCGGTTTTTAGTAGTTGCGGGCGATGGATAAGAGCTCATAATACCCACACATCACAATCCTATCGTAGCGGTATGAAATCCACTTGTCAGAATCGGATTTGTTGTCGGCAAGATAGGTTTTGCAAGCGTTTTCGGTCCAATCGGCAGTGACGTCGTTGCCGCAGAAGATGATGAAAAGCTCTTCGGTGACTTCGCTCTCTTGTCCGTCAACAGTGCGCGTGTACACCTTTGTAGAACGAATGAGATCTTCGAAAACATACCCTTTTGCCTCTTTCGTAATAGGCGTGGTTCGCTCGTAAGAAATGGTTGCGCCCGCCTCTTTAAGACGGGATTCGATGGCATTTTGTTTCATACCGATTTTCATGCACGACGTCAGGCTTGCAAGCAAAACGCAAACCATGACCACACAAGTTATAGACAAAGCAACCTTTTTTCTCATAAGTATATTATAAATCCAAAATGGCATTTGTCAATCCAAATAAACGCGCACACGATGAGGATTTAATCATTGTTGCTATATAGAGAGTCAAAATCCACTCAAAACTAAAATCTGGCAAATCTTTCCATGCATATTGAAGGAATAGTTGCAAACAATAAAATCAGGAGGCAACGAAATGAAAAATTCACTTATCATCGGCACAATGCTTGGATTGGCTACCGCTACAGCACTTTATTGCAGTATGACGAACAATTCGCTTAAAAAAGCAAAACGCGCCTTTGTGAACAAAATCGAAGACATTATTATGTAAATAAGAAGTCAAATTCATTTATCCTCTATAACACAAATCGTGTATTAAATATTTCAATTAATACACGTTTTGTGCTTTTATATATTAGATTTTGCCGTTTTATCGCCTATATTGGCAATATTGCACACGATACGTATATTTGATAAAATAACTTGATTGAGCAAAACGGCATTATTTCACCGCAATAAAGCGTGGATTTAAATTCAATATATCATTTTTATTTCTCGACTTTTCACATCATTCGAAAAAGTTTTACCAAAAAAAAACGGTCTGCAAATTTACTTGCAGACCGTTTTTGTCAATACAGTTTGAAATCAGACGGTTTCCTTTTTAGGGACTTCACCTTTGAGGTAAGAATCGATTGCCATGCGGATTGCGTCTTCTGCAAGCACGGAGCAATGAATCTTTTGCGGAGGCAAACCGTTGAGCTCTTCGATAACTTGCTTGTTGGTGAGTTTAAGAGCTTCCTCGATGGTTTTGCCGATGATCATTCCCGTTGCGGTTGAGCTGGAAGCAACGGCTGCCGCGCAACCGAACGTCTTGAATTTTGCGTCCTTGATGACATTATCTTCGATGCGCATGGTGATTTGCATGATATCTCCGCACACTTCGTTGCCTACGGTGCCGATTGCGTTGTAGTTTTCAACCTCGCCCATGTGTTGCGGATTTTTGAAAACTTCCATAACTTTTTCGTTGTACATATATATGCTCCTTAAAGGCTATGCCTTAAAAATTTATTTCGGATTTGTTTGAAATACGCTTCACCACTCTTCATTATTTTTTGTAAAGCGGGGACATATCTCTCAATCTCTTGACGATTTTGACAAGTTGATCGACCGTATAATCCACTTCTTCCATCGTGTTGTGCTTGCCGAACGTAAATCTTATCGAGCCGTGAGCCGTGCCTACGGGCACACCGATTGCAAGCAGCGTTCTGGAAGGTTCAAGCGAACCGGAAGAGCAAGCAGAACCGGACGATGCGCTGATACCCGCAAGATCAAGCGAAAACAAAATGGATTCGCCTTCGATATAGCGGAAGCTGAAGTTTGCATTGTTGGGCAAACGCTTGGAAGTGTCCTTTGCGCCGTTGTAGTAGATATCGTCGATTTCGTTGAGTACACGCTCTACAAAGTGGTCTCTGAGCGATGCGACGTATTTGTCGTCTTCCTCAATCGTTTGAAGTGCCTCGTCAAGTGCGGTTGCCATGCCGACTACGCCGGGTGTGTTGGTTGTGCCGCCGCGGTGCGCTCTTTCTTGCTCGCCGCCGGTGAGAAGTGTCTCGATGCGAATGCCGTTTCTCACATACAACATGCCCATACCCTTGGGGCCGTAAAACTTGTGTGCGGACATGGAAAGCAAGTCAACGCCCAAATCCTTGACGTCATACTTGATTGCGCCCGTTGCCTGAACTGCGTCCGTATGGAACAAAACGCCGTGGTTGTGCGCGATTTGGCAAAGTTCTTTGATAGGCTCGACAGTGCCGATTTCGTTGTTTGCAAACATAATGCTTACAAGCACCGTGTCGGGACGGATTGCTTTTTCAAGGTCATCGGGAGAAACGAATCCCTCGTTGTCAACGGGAAGATACGTGACCTCCCAACCGAATTTTTCAAGCTGTTTGCAAGTCGTATAGATTGCGGGATGCTCAATCACCGAGGTGATGATATGTTTGCCTTTCTCGATATTTTGAAGAGCAATGCCTTTGACCGCCCAGTTGTCCGCTTCGGTGCCGCATGACGTGAAATAAATTTCACTTGGTTTTGCGCCTATGCAATTTGCCAAAAGTTGTCTTGCGTCGTTGACGGCTTTTGCGCCTTCGCGTCCGTAAACGTGTTGAGAATTCGGATTGCCGAACACGTCCGAGAAATAAGGCTTCATTGCCTCAAACGCTTTGTGCGATAGCGGCGTGGTTGCCGCATGATCGAGATAAATCTTGTCCATATATACCTTTTTGCGCTTTCGCGCCAAAATTTAATTCGAATTATACCGTCGAGATTTTGATAATTTTCAATCAACCCCGAGCGATATTACCCTTTTTGCAAACATGAAAGATGTTTCATATTTAGCATAATAGGTATATCACTGTCGGGCAAGATTGTCAAGCGTACAAATTATATTTGTACGAGCGATTATTCCTCGTCGTCGACGTCGAGAGTTGCGTTGTGATAGACGTTTTGAACGTCGTCAAGCTCTTCGAGTTTGTCGATCATCTTGATGATGGTTGCTTGTTGCTCTGCGGTGGGCGTAACGTAGTTGTCGGGGATCATATCGATCTCGGCAGAAAGCACTTTTACGCCGTCTTTTTCAAGAGCTTCGCGCACGGATTGGAGTTTTGCGATATCGGCATAAACTTCAAAGACGTCCTCGTCCTCGGAGTTGATGTCTTCGAAACCGTCGATTTCGAGTGCATACATCATCAAATCGTCCTCGGCAATGTCCTCTTTTGCAATGGTGATGACGCCTTTGCGCTTGAACATAAAGGAAACGCAACCCGTCGTGCCCATAGAGCCGCCGAATTTGTCGAACAAGTGGCGCACGTCGCCTGCGGTACGGTTTTTGTTGTCGGTGAGTGCTTCGACGATGATTGCAGTTCCGCCCACGCCGTAGCCTTCGTAGGTCATATCTTCGTAGTTGATTGAGCCGAGTTCACCGCTTGCCTTCTTTATGGAACGCATGATGTTGTCGTTGGGCATATTGTTGTCTTTTGCCTTTGCGATGACTTGGGCGAGCTTGCTGTTGCTGTTGGGATCTGCGCCGCCGTCCTTGACCGCAACCGCGATTTCACGTCCGATTTTGGTGAAAACGTTTGCACGTGCCGCGTCGGTTTTGCCTTTCTTCTGTTGAATGTTATGCCATTTGCTATGTCCGCTCATATTGTTCTCCTGTTTATAAAGTTTGATACATCGAAACGGCGGTTGCAACCGCAACGTTCAATGATTCGATTTCGTTTTTCATGGGCAACGAATAGGTGTTTTTTGCCGCGCGTTTCAAGATTTCTCTCACGCCGTGCGCCTCGTTGCCTGCAACCAAAAGCACGGGTGTACTCGGTTTGTTTTCAAGGATATTTTTGCCGCCCATATCCAAAACCGCGCTGTTGGTTTCTGCCATAAGTTTCAAGGCAAGACACTCGTCAACCTCGTGCAAACGCACTCTGAAAAGTCCTCCGAGCGTCGCTCTGACCACTTTGGGCGAAAAAACGTCCGCGGTGTCGAAAAGATATACGTCGCAAAAATCGCATGCGGCAGCACTGCGTAGAATCGTGCCGAGATTGCCGGGATCGCTCACTCCGTCAAGCAAAAGAGCATTTCCCTTTGGCATTTGAAAGTCAAGCGACGGCATTTTGCAAACGGCGCAAATGCCGTAGGGCGACACGGTGTCGGCAATGTATGCCATAATCTCGTCACTCACATAATACACTTGCGCGCGCGTAAAAGCAAGAACCTCGCGCGATTTTTCGCCGTCCTCCTTGCCGAAAGCATGCTCGACTTCCTCTTGTCTTTGAAGAGTTGCAAGCACGTATTCGACCTCTACGGACGAAGGCATATCCTTGATGATATTTGTCCCTTCAACCAAAAACAGTCCCGACTCTTTGCGGAACTTCTTTTGAGAAAGCGAACGAGCTTTCTTAACGAATTGATTTTTGGTGGAAGTGATGATTTCGGTCATTCTAACCGCCTTTATTTCACATTTTCAACAAAACGTTTCGAACGAGAAAAACGGTTTTACAATCAATGTTGCGCATAAAACTATGCGCAACATCGACAAATGTTTCTATTATGCAAGAGCTTTCTTTGCGCTGTCGCAGAGTGCCGTGAATGCTTGGGGATCGCTGATTGCGATTTCGCTCAAAACCTTTCTGTTGAGATCGATTCCCGCGACTTTGAGGCCGTGCATAAGAGTTGAATAACTCATACCGTTGATACGTGCGGCAGCGTTGATACGTGCGATCCAGAGGCTTCTGAAATCACGTTTCTTTTGCTTTCTGCCGACGTATGCGTACACGCCGCTCTTGAGAAGTTGTTGCTTTGCAACACGATAAAGGGAATGCTTACCTGCATAGTAACCCTTTGCTTGTTTCATTATTTTTCTACGCTTTTTGACTGCGTTGACTGCTCTTTTAATTCTCATTGTTAATTCTCCTTATTTGTACGGCAACAACTTCTTGAGTTCTCCGCATCTTGTTCCGTCGACGTATTCGATGGAACGAAGATCTCTCTTTCTCTTGGTTGTCTTCTTGGTAAGAAGGTGGCTGTGTGCAGAATGGCCTCTCTTGTAAAGACCGCTTGCTGTAACGTGGAAACGCTTCTTTGCTCCGCTATGTGTTTTTTGTTTTGGCATAGGTCTGCCTCCTATTTTATTTTGCTTTTGCTTGCAAGCAAGCAACAATAGTGTTATTTCTTTTGCGCGGGTGCGAGTATGGTGTAAATCATACGACCTTCCTGCACCGGCTTTTTCTCGACCGTGAAGTCTCCGCCGATCATTGCGATGTAGTCCTCAACGATCTTGACCGCGATTTCGGGATGCGCTTGTTGGCGTCCTTTGAGCCTTATCGACGCTTTGACTTTGTTGCCTTCGGCAAGGAATTTTGCGGTTTGTTGCGCAAGTCTTGTCGTGTCGCCGATGTCGATTGTCGCAGAAAGACGGATTTCTTTGATTTCCATGACTTTCTGATTCTTTTTGGCTTCCTTTTCGCGTTTTTGTTGTTCGTAGCGATATTTGCCGTAGTCCATCAATTTGCAGGTCGGAGGCTGAACGGAAGGCGGTGAAACCTTGCAGATATCAAGCCCTTTTTCTTCCGCAATCGCTCGCGCGTCTCTCATCGATATAACGCCGTATTGTTGACCGTCGTCGCCGATAAGACGCACTTCTCTGTCTCTGATTTGTTCATTGATTTGCAGTTCTTTCAAATTGCTACTCCTATGCGCCCCGAAGGGTTATTTTACATAAAAAAGAAGTGTCGAAGCAAAGTTGCCTCAACACTTACCGATTGTCCTTATCATAGACAAGACTTTGTGAAGTGAGAACCATATCGCGAACGCTGATGGTGAAAGGCTTTTCCTTTGCTTGCTCGTATATATTAGCAAAAACGACGACTCGTGTCAAACAAAAGTCGGATATTTTTGAAAATATTTTAATTTTGTTTTATTGTTAGAACTAAATGTAGGTTTATTGTATCTTTTCGCGCCGATATTGAGATGAAGAACAAGGAAGCAGTGTTTGGACGGCAACCCTAATGTACACAGCGTACATGAGTTGACGAACAAATGCCGCTGACGAAGTTGTTCGCTCAATAGCGGTGCGAAAATCATTTGATTTGTTTGGTGGCAACCTCGATAAGAGCGAGTTTTGCAAAGTCGTCAACGCTCATTACGCCGAGGTCGCCGTCGGTACGATGACGCACGGCAACTACGTTTTGCTCCGCTTCCTTGTCGCCTATAACAAGAATATAAGGCACTTTTTCAAGTTGCGCTTCGCGGATTTTTTTGCCGAGTTTTTCGCTTCTTACGTCGACTTCCGCACGCAATCCCATGTCGAAAAGTTTGTCGCGAACGCTCTTTGCGACATCACACGTTCTATCCGTCAGCGACAAAACGCGCACTTGTTCGGGCGCAAGCCACATCGGGAACGCTCCGTTATACTTTTCGATGAGCATAGCAAGAGTGCGCTCATAACAGCCTATGGACGAGCGATGAATTATTATCGGGCGTGCCTTTTCGCCGTTTTCGTCGATATATATCATATCGAAGCGCGTAGCAAGCGCAAAGTCGATTTGCACGGTGAAAAGCGTGTCTTCTTTGCCGTGTACGTTTTTGCCCTGCACGTCGAGTTTAGGCCCGTAGAACGCCGCTTCCCCCCACGCCTCGCTATGTTCGATACCGAGGTCGGAAAGAATGGTTTGCATAGCCGTTTCAACTCTGTTCCAATCCTCCGCCGTGCCGACGTACTTGTCGGGATTTTTCGGATCCCAGCGAGAGAAACGATAACTAACGTCGTCTTGAAGTCCGAGCACGCCGACAAGGTATTTTATGAGGTCAACCGCGCCTTTGAACTCCGATTCGAGTTGCGCCGGCGTGCATATAATGTGTCCGTCCGACAGCGTGAATTGACGGATTCTGGTAAGGCCGTGCATCTCGCCGCTCGCTTCTTTTCTGAACTCTATTGCGGTTTCGGCATATCTTACCGGCAAATCGCGATAACTTTTGAGTCCGTTTTTGTAGATGGTGAATTGCAACGGACAAGTCATAGGACGCAAACACAAAATCTCGTCGTCAACGTCCTCGTCGCCGATGTAAAACATTTTTTCTTTGTAGTGATCCCAATGTCCCGACACTATAAAAAGATTGTTTTTTGTCATTATGGGCGTTTTTGTGAGCAAGTATCCCCTCTTTTGCTCCTCGTCCTCGACAAATCTTTCCATAATCTGAATAATGCGCGCGCCCTTGGGCATCATAAGCGGAAGTCCTTGGCCTATGTTTTCGTCGGTCATAAACAAGCCAAGCTCTCTGCCGACTTTGTTGTGGTCGCGCATTTTTGCGTCTTCGAGCTTTTGGATATACTCGTCAAGATCGGATTTTTTCTCGAAACACGTGCCGTAAATACGCGTGAGCATCTTGTTTTTTTCGTTGCCTTTCCAGTACGCGCCGGTGAGCGATGTGAGTTTGAACGCCTTGATTTTTCCGGTAGACGTAAGGTGCGGGCCTGCGCAAAGGTCGACGAAATCGCCTTGTTGATAAAAGGTTATCTTTTGGTTTTGAGGAATATCCGACAAAAGCTCCGCCTTGTAGATTTGTTTCATCTTTGCAATGCGCCCTTCCGCCTCTTTGCGAGTACATTCGATGCGAATTATGGGCAAATTGGCTTTGATTATGCTCTTCATTTCCGCCTCGATTTTGGCAAAATCCGCTTGAGTTATGGGCGTTCTGAAATCGAAATCATAATAAAAACCGTTGTCAACGGCAGGGCCTATGGCAAGTTGAACGGTGGGATAGACGTTTTTGACCGCCTGCGCCAAAATATGCGCGCAAGTATGGCGATAAACTCTTCTGCCTTCTTCGTCCTGAAAAGTGAGCAATTCAAAATCGCAATCTTTGTCGACAAGCGTATCCATCGAGCATACGACGCCGTTAATCTTGCATGCGAGCGCACTCTTTGCAAGCCCGTCACCGATGCGTTTTGCCGCCTCGTACGCGCTCATAGAATCGTCGAGAGAAACAACTCTTCCGTCTTTCAATGTCAAATTCATAAAACCCTCCGCGCAATCTGCAACACCAAAGCAGTACGCGCAATATAGTGAAAGACATTATATATGTGTGTTCAAGCAAAGTCAACACAAATTTCTATCAAAAAACAATATATAAAAAGTGCCGTAAGCAATAGGCTTGCGGCACTAAATATAGATTGAAAATATACCCTTACGCTTTGATGACAAAGCTGAATTCGTGGTAACGGTTGGGAAGAATCTTGTAGCGTTTCTTCGTGCAGGCAAGTGCCGGGACGTCGCCACCAACGCCGCGTTGCGCGCCGTCTATGCAAACTTCAACCACTCCGCCGTGTTTGAGTTCGTGCGCATGAGTTGCCTCTTCGAGAGCTTCTTGCGTATAATCATGCACGCTGAATTCAAAAGGCTTTTCGCACGCTACGAACGTAAGTCCGTCCTCACCGCCAACTTTGAGCCAACGTGCGTCGGTGTGGTTGCCGTTTTCTTGCGGGACGAGATAGTTGTGCTCGAAATCCGCAATTTTGCCCGAATACACGCCGAGTTTTGCCGCGGCTTTGCGGTCGCAGTAGTTTTCGTGAGGTCCTCTTGCGAAGAAGGTCATATCGTCGGAGGACGCAAGCCCCATACGGAAGCCGTATCTGGGAAGCGAGAACATATTGTTTTTCACTCTCATGGACACTTTCAATCCGTCCTCGCCTGCCTCGTAAACCGTTCTCAACGCAAACAATTGCGGCGAGCAAGACCAGTCTATGACAAGGGATTTGTCGGTTATGGTCATATTGGACTTGACAAGGTGATCCTTGCACGATTTGAAGAAGGTTTTGCCCAACAGAGCAAGCGCGAAATGCGGAATTTGCGGAGATTTGTCGTTGTCGATTGCCGCGCGCCAGAAGTTGAGCATGATAGGCGACGAAAGTTTTTCTTTGCCGTCCACGACAATGGATGAGATGCATCCGCCGTTTTTGGATACCGTCGCACGCATTTTTCCACATTCGAGCACGATTACACCATCCTCGTCAAAGACGGTTTTGCCTTGCGCGCTCTTGAACTCTTGCGGAACGTAACCCGTCATATCGATTTGCTCGTAAGCAACCGCTTCACCGTCCTCGAAAACGTCGAAGCTACCCTTTACGACTGCGTAACAGTTGATTGCGACTTCGCATTTTTCTTTCGGCATATCGAAAGGAATTTCCACGCTGCCCTTTTCAAGCGGTTTGACGGAAGGCATATCCACGACTTTGGTTTGAGTTACCACGCCGTTTTGCACAAGCTCGAATTTCAACGTAAATCTGTCGAGATTTGTAAACATATATTCGTTCGTAAGCTCGATTTTGTCGCCTTTGCGCTCGAATTGGACTTGTTGATAAACTTTTGCAACTTCATAGAACGCGGGATTGGGGCTTCTGTCCGCTCTGACGATACCGTTGAATGCAAACGTGCCGTCGTTGGGCTTATCCCCCCAGTCGCCGCCGTAGGTGTATTCCACGACGCCGTCTTGGTTTACGCGTTTGATAGCTTGGTCTGCAAAGTCCCAAATATATCCGCCGCAAAGTCTGTCATTGTTTCTGAAATGTTTCCAGTAGTCCTCGAAATTGCCGAGGCTGTTGCCCATGCAGTGAGCGTATTCGCACTGAATAAACGGCTTGTTTTTGTACATTCTCGGCGTGAGAAGATGTCCGAACGGCGCCCACAATGCCATGGAATGGATATGGCAACGATTGTGAGCGATCTCTTCCATCTGCTCTTCCTTTGTGTACATCTCGCTCATAATATCGGTCGTTTTGAGATATGCGTCCGGCTCATAGTGAATCGGACGAGTATTGTCAAGTTCGAGAGCGGCTTTTTTCATTGCCGGGAACGCTTTGCCGTTTCCGCTTTCGTTGCCGAGCGACCAGAAAAGAATACAAGCATGGTTGCGATAAGACAAAACCATGTTGCGCATACGCCAGCACACTTGCTCCGTCCATCTTCTGTTCGAACGAGGCACGCGAGTTGCAAGTCCGTGAGTTTCGAGGTTGTTTTCGCACATAACCATAATGCCGTACTTGTCGCAAAGCTCGTAGAAATGGCGGCTGTTGGGATAGTGCGAAGTTCTTATGCTGTTGACGTTGTGTTTTTTGAGAAGAAGGATATCCTTTTCGGTGTACTCTCTGGGCACCGCATGGCCGAAATCGGGATGAAACTCGTGGCGGTTTACGCCTCTTATTTTGAGTTTTTTGCCGTTGAGAGTTATGTAGGGCTGCTTGCCGTCTATCGACGGAATTATCTCGACTTTTCTGAAGCCGAAATCTATCTCGCGAATATCGTGGACGACGGTTTGTCCCTTTTCAACGGATGTGAACGTAAGGCGAAGTTTGTAAAGATACGGATCTTCCGCACTCCAAAGATGCGGATTGACGATATTTTCCGTCATCTTGACCGCCATGGATTCGTCCTCGTCAAGACCGAGCACCGCAAAATTGCCTTCGCAAACGGTGTTGCCGTCCTTGTCGATAAGCTCGATTTTGACGTCTGCGTCCGAAATTTCCACGCCTTTTGCGCAATACACGCTTGCGTCGACAAGAAGTTTCGCCTTGGAATAGTCCTCGTTGAACTCCGCGCGTGCGTACATATCCTCTATGCGCACGTCGGGAAGGAACACGAGGTTGACGTCGCGATAAAGTCCGGATATGCGCCACATATCCTGGTCTTCGAGATAACTGCCCGTCGTATAGCGGTAGACGATGATTTTCAGCTCGTTTTCGCCGACTTTTACATACGGCGTAATGTCATATTCCTGATAATCGAAAGTGTCCTCGCTGTAACCTACGAAAGAGCCGTTGACATACACTTCCGCTCCGCTGTTGGCTGCAAAATTGACATGTATGCTCCCCTCGATTTTGTCAAGAGAGAAAGAGCGTCTGTACACGCCGCAAGGATTTTCGTTTTCGTTGATGTGAGGCTTGCCGCTCGTCGCAATCGGATGCGGATAGCGGATATTCGAATAAATGGGCTTGCCGTAGCCTTTGAGTTGCCAGTTGGACGGCACTTCTATTTTGTCCCACTCGGTAGGCCGAGGATTGAGAATTGCCGTCGAAACGTAATATTTGAAATCCCATTCGCCGTTGAGGAGAACGGTTTTAGTTTTGCCGTTTTGGTCGAGGGGAAAACCCGCACCGTGCTTCTTTTCAACGTTGACGCAATAAACGTCGGGGTTGTTGTAGCAATTGTTCATTTTCTTCTCTCCTTTAAATCGATTATTGCTCGTCGGCAACGTAAAGTATTCTGCGGCAGTTTGGGCACTCGGCATAATCGCCGACGTTACGCAGTTTGGACTTTGTGTCGTTGGGCACGTCCATAAAGCAGCGTCCGCAAACTCCCTTTGTTTTGTCGTACGCGACGAACGCAGGCATCTTTTTCGCCGTGCGAAGCGCAAGATACGCATTCATAATATTTTCGGGGATTTCCGCTTTGAGAGCGTTGAGTTGAGATTTGATTTCGACGACTCTGGGTTGGAGTTTTCTCACGAGATTGTCGTAATCCGCCTTTGCGCTCTTGTACACGTCGGTTGCTTTAACGCCTTGATCCCACGTCTTTTTGTAGCTGTCGTTGACTTGGTCGATTTTTGCCGCAGCACCGTTTGCCTCTTTTTCGAGAGCGTTGATTTTTTCGGCGATGGACGCCACCATTTTGAGATAATGATCCGCTTCGTTTGCGTCCTGAACGTCGTCCAAAATGCCGTCGAACTCGTCGAGTTCGTCTTTGAGAGCGTCGATTTTTTCTTTCATGGCGGTATAGCCTGCAAGAAGTTCGCCCGCTTCGGATTTGAGCTTACCGATCATTTCCGTAGCGCCTTCCAGATGCGATTTCGCAACGGCAAATTTTTGGCGTTCGTCGCTTTTTGCGACTTCGCTTTCCAAATTCATAAGTTCTTGGTCGATTTTTTGGTACTGAAGTATCTTGTCAAATTTCATTGTATCCTCCAACCGTTTTGAAAGGACGGTTTTGTTTTGCTTTTATAATGCTCACGCCGGTGGGCGCAATGATTTGTTCGAATAAATTTTGAACGATGATTTCGCTTGAATAGTGCGAAAACTCGACGATGGGAAAATCGTCGTTTTCGGATGCGACGTAAAGATGATGTTTGAAGTCGCCGCTCACAAAAACGTCTGCGTTTTGCTTTGCGTTTTCGTATGCGTCGTCGCTTGCTCCTCCGCCGCAAATTATCAATGCTTTTTCAATCGTTTTGCTGCCCTCGCCCGTGTATTTTACGGAATCGTCTTTGAGCGTATTCGCAACGTGTTTTGCAAACTTTTCAAGGCTTTGCACCTTTACGTCGCACACCACACCCACGCCGTTCGGCGCAAGGTTTTCACCGCCCAGAAGCGTTGCAAGGCTCATACACAATCCGCCTTCGCACTCGTCGAGATTGGTGTGCGCACTATAAACGGTGAGTCCGTTTTTGAGCACATCTTCGATAATTCCGCCCTTGGACACGCTTGTGTCTATACACTTTATTGCGCTGAAAAAGAACGGGTGATGCGTCACGATGAGGTTGCATCCTTGCTCGATTGCTTGCCTTACGAGGTCTTTTGTTAAGTCAAGCGCAACGATTACGCCTCGACATTCGTCGTCGAGATTGCCCATCATAAGCCCCGGGTTGTCCCACGGCTCGGCAAGCTGCAACGGTGCGAATTTTTCGATTGTATCGGTTATTTGTCTGTTTTTCATAATTCCGAATCCGCAGTTTACGTGCGGAATATTGCTTTTTAACCCTCGTTTTTGTCCAAAGCGGCTTGCAACTTCTCGATTTTCTCGGAAAGTTCGACGGCTTTGGGATTGTGTGCAAGCACGTTTTTCATGATTTCGATTTCTTTTTTCGCAAAATACGCAAAGTTCTCGCTAGTTTTGAAAAACGCGCCGTAAAGGATTTGGTCGTCCGAGAGATTGCTCTCGCCCTCTTGCGTTTTTATTATCGTATAAACTTTGCCGGCACATTCCAGCATTTCGTCAAACACGACGGTATGTCCGCACTTTTGAAGCGCAACTCTGACCTTTTCGGGATGCGTGTTTGCGGAAAGCAAAAAATGCGCAAACTTTTTGTCTTGCGCATGCGCGCGCAAAACTATATCGGATATGACGTCGCCGCCGAGTCCCGCAATAATCACGGTGTCCACTTCTCTGTCACCCACGGGTTCGAGTCCGTTGCCAAGGCGCGTTTGCATAACGTCCTGCACGCCGTTCTCTTTGGCAAGTTCCTCCGCTTTTGCAAGCGAGGGCGCAGATATATCCGTTGCGATGACCTCGCTTGCCCTGTCCGTGCTTACGAGATAATAGCCGAGCTTTCCGTGGTCGCACCCGACGTCCGCAACCTTGCCGTAATCCACGAGATTGGCAATGGCGGTGAGTCTTTGGTCAAGTCGTATTGGCATCAGTCGAAATCCTTGAGTTTTTTGAGGCGGTTGGGATGACGGAGCTTGCGCAACGCCTTTGCCTCGATTTGACGGATACGCTCACGAGTGACGTTGAATTCTTTGCCGACTTCTTCGAGCGTTCTGGGATGAGAATCGTCAAGGCCGTATCTCAAACGCAACACCTTTTCTTCACGCGGAGTGAGCGTGTTGAGCACTTGAATAAGTTGCTCTTTGAGCATATTGCCCTCTGCCACTTCGCTCGGGGATTGAGAGGTGTGATCCTCGATGAAATCGCCGAGATGGCTGTCCTCTTCCTCACCAATAGGCGTTTCGAGCGAAACGGGATCTTGTGCGATTTTTTGAATTTCACGCACACGCTCCACCGAGCAACCGAGGTACGCCGCAATCTCCTCCGCAGACGGCTCTCTGCCGAGTTTTTGAAGGAGTTGACGAGTGGCGCGCACTTGTTTGTTGATGGTTTCAACCATATGCACGGGGATACGAATCGTCCTTGCCTGGTCGGCTATCGCTCGAGTGATTGCCTGTCTTATCCACCACGTTGCGTAAGTGGAAAATTTGAAGCCCTTTGTATAATCGAATTTTTCAACCGCTTTCATCAAGCCGAGGTTACCCTCTTGAATGAGGTCGAGAAATTGCATGCCTCTGCCAACGTAGCGTTTTGCGATAGACACGACAAGACGCAAGTTTGCTTCGCTCAAAATATGCTTTGCCTCTTCGTCGCCCTCTTCCATACGTTTTGCAAGTTCGATCTCTTGATCTGCGGTCAAAAGAGGAACTTTGCCGATGTCTTTGAGGTAGATTTTCACCGAGTCGTCCACGCTTGAATCGATGATTTTGTCAAGCGCGATGTCGTCCTCCTCGATGGTTTCTTCCACTTTGACGTTCTCGTTTTGCAAAGCGTTGAACACCATCTCCATATCCTCTGCGGTTGCGTTGAGGTGCTCCAGCCTTGCCATTATGTCGTCTTCGCTGATAGAGCCTTTGCTCTTGCCGTAGGCGACGATTTTGTCAATCTCTTGTTTCAAAAGTTGTTCTCTGTCCACTTATACTCCTCCTGGGTGAATCAAAGTTTGTCGTTGATGTCTTTTGATTTTAATATTTTTTGCAAGCGGGATATTTCCGCAATGCTCGCTCTTTTTGCTTCGGGATCCGACAGTTCGTTATAGCCGTTCTTGACTTGTTCGAGTCGTTTTGACACAAATTCGTTTGCGAGCATAAGCACGCAATCGTTGAAGTAGTCCGCTTCTCTTATAGTGTCGGCAAACTTCATGTTGACATTCAAAATCTTGTTGATTTCATCGTTTTCATAACCGAATTTGCTGAACATCGGATTGACCAAATCGGTATGTTCGGGCATGGTTTTTGCCCAATCGAAAACTTCTTTATGCAAATCGTTTGCAAGCCACTCGGTTTTTATTTTGCTTATATCCACAAACTTCTCGCCTTTGAGAATGCGGTTCAGTACAAAACGCGACGCAATCAAAGTTTTTTCGATTTTTTCTTCGTCGTTCTCTTTTGTCCGTTCGATTTTTGTCGGACGAATCATGCCGACTTCGTCCGTAAGCGTGGCAACGGATACGCCGCTTTTTTTGGACACAATATCCATATAAACTTCACGTTCGGCACGATTATCAATCGTTTTCAGCACTTTAAGTGCCGATTGTATGTATTTTGCGCGCCCGTTGACCGAGCCTAAATCGTTTGCGTCCGCGCAGAGTTTGAGCTTGTATTCGATGACAGGCAACGCCTCTTTTTGCTTTTTGACAAATGCCTCCACTCCGCCCTCGCGCACGGTTTCGTCGGGGTCTTTGCCGTCGTCCAACGAAATAACTCTGACGTTTTGCACAAACTTGGCGAGTATATCCACATTGCGAATCGTTGCTTTTTTGCCTGCGCCGTCGCCGTCATAACACACATACAAAGTTTCCGTCATGCGGGAAAGCTCTCTTGCCTGCCCGTCGGTAAGAGCCGTGCCCATACACGCAACGGCATTCTTTATGCCGCTCGCGCCGAGCGATATGACGTCCATATAGCCCTCAACCAAGATAAGTTCCTTGTATGCAATGCCGTTGAGTTTTTTGTCGCGCTTTATAAAGTTGACTCCGTATATGGTGCGTCCTTTGTCAAAGAGTGCGGTGTTGGTGGAATTCTTGTATTTTGCAACGTCCTTTTCGCCGTGATAAATACGTCCGCCAAAGGCTATGACGTTGCTCATACTGTCCATAATCGGCACGATGATTCGGTTTGCAAAAGCGTCATACGGTCTTTCCGTGTTGGCAATAAGTCCGCACTCCTCCAAATCTTTGAGCAAATATCCTTTGCGACGCATATATCCGACCATGCTCTCTCCGTCAAGCGAAAGCCCCAGACCGTAACGCTTTGCCGTCTCGTCGTCAAGGGAGCGATTGTGCAAATACTCTCTTGCCTCCTTGCCCTTGTTTTCATCAAGAAGATTGTTGCGATAATACCTTGCCACATCGCGCATAAGTTGTTTCAAAACATCCGAATGTTCCTTCTTTTTGGCGTATTCGGGATCGAGCTTAACTTCGGGCAGCTGCATCCCCACCTTGTCGGCAAGCAACTTCACGGCGTCGTAAAAAGACACGGATTCCATTTCCATTACAAACTTGACGACATCGCCGGTTGCACCGCATCCGAAACAATGATACCAGCCGTTGTTTACGCAAAAAGAAGCGGTTTTTTCATTGTGAAAAGGACAGCACCCGAAATAGCGTCCGCCTTTTTTCTGCAAGGGAACGTACTGCGAAATGACTTCCACAAGGTCGCATTTGTATTTAAGTTCCTCCAAAAATTCGGGAGTAAAACCGCCTGCCATAATACCTCTTCTTAAGTTTTCTAAATATATATACGAAGGAAAAATGCTTTTTTCCTAAAAAAAGTATAAACATTTTTGTATAAATAACCAAATATTGCCGACAAACGGAGTCTGTCGGCAATAAAAAGCGTAAATGCGATAAAAAACAATTATTTGGTTGCGTTTTCGATATACTTGACGACGTCGCCGACGGTTTTGAGATTTACGATTTCGTCGTCGTCCGCGGTGAATCCGTACTCGTCCTCAACCGCCATGATAAGCGTGACGATATCGAGGCTGTCAAGTCCCAAATCCTTGATGATGTCGCTCTCGAGCGTAACCTCGTTTCTATCCTTGCCAAGTTCCTCTTCCATGATGTCTTTGATTTTTTCGAGAATCATAAAATACCTCCGATATCTCTTTGTTGTTTTGTATTATACCACCCTTTTCGCATTTGAACAAGGGCAATTTTCGGTTGTCGAACACATACGCATTTTTTAAGAATATATGCAAAGATTTTGCAAATATCAGTTTTCGATTGCGTTGACGTCTATCTCGTATGCTATTATATTTTGCTCTTCGGCGCACACGCAAGCATGATACTCTTCCCACACCGGAAAATGCTCGAAGTGCGCTTCGGCAGGGATTTCGCATCTGAACGCCGACAATCCCTCGCCGGTAAATTTGAGATAACTCTCTCTTTCCGTCCACTTTTCAAAAAAATCCTCGACGTTATCCGCATGGATAAAATCGAATTTTTCGTAGTCTATATCGCGGATTTTTTCGATGTCCACGCCTATGGGCGAATGAGATATACCCAACATAATCGCTCCGTGCGAATGGGAGAGATTGAAATACGCCTCGTCGGTGTCGAAACGCGGTTTTTGACCTTCCTCGCGCACGATTTGCACGTCCTTTGGCAAATCCGCACCGTATCTTGACATTATGTCCCTATAATGGCCGTAGCAGAATTTGACAAATTTGTCGCTGTCCGCCTCGCCTTTGGCAAAGAAAAGCACCATGATTATTCCTCGACTCTGATGACGGCGGCGATTTTTTCGACGCAGGCAAGATTTTCAACGATCGAAAGCGTATTTTTGATTGCGCTCTCTTTTGTTTGAGCGGTGACAAATACGATTTGCGCAGTGCCGTTTTCCCCTTCTTTTTGCAAAACCGATTGTATAGATATATTGTTTTGCGCAAACGCCTTCGACACGTTGGCAAGCGCGTCCGCACCGCTAACAATTGTTCTGACGTAATATTTCGAAGCGAAATCCGTTGCGAAATCCTCGTCGTTCACGTCCTCGGCGCACATAAAATCGTATCTCCTGTGCACGTCCTTTCCCGCTGCAAAAACGATGTCGCTCACGATTGCGCTGCCCGTCGGAAACGCTCCCGCACCCCTACCGTACAGCATAACGTCATCAACGCTGTCGCCGTGGATATAAAGCGCGTTGAACGAGCCTTTTACGGATGAAAGCGGATGAGTTTGCGGCAAAAACGCAGGATGCACTCTCGCCTCGATTTTGCCGTCCGTGACGTTGGAAATCGCAAGCAATTTGATTGCGTAGCCAAGCTCTTTGCCTATCGCAATGTCCTCAACGGATATATTTGAAATGCCCTCGCGATAAATCTTGTCGATTGGCACTCTTTTTTTGTAAGCAAGCGAGGACAAAATGCAGTTTTTGTAGGTGGAATCGAAACCTTCGACGTCGGCTGTTGGATTTGCCTCTGCATAGCCGAGTTTTTGCGCTTCTTTGAGGCAGGTTTGATAGTCAACTCCCTCGTCGCTCATCTTGGACAAAATATAGTTGGTCGTGCCGTTGACAATGCCTTTAAGCGAAGTTATGCTGTTTGCCTGCATGCTGTCCGTAAGGGCGCGGATGACGGGAACGCCGCCAACGCAACTTGCCTCGAAATACAGCCCTGCACCGCTCTTTTTTGCGACAATTTCAAGCTCGTGCCAACTTTTTGCAAACATCTCTTTGTTTGCGGTGACAATGCTTTTGCCGTGTTGCAACGCTTTAATTAGGAAACTTTTTGCAGGCTCTACGCCGCCGAAAAACTCCGCGACGATTTGGATTTCGTCGTCGTTTACTATGTCGTCTATATTCTGCGTGACGATGCTCTCGTCAACGCCGAGTTCTTTGCACCTTGCGAGATTTCTTTCAAGCACGCGCTTGACTTCTATGTCCAGTCCCTCGTTTGCTTTTATCATTTCGCGCTTGTCGCGCAGTATTTCGTACGTACCTCCGCCGACGACGCCCAGCCCCAAAAGCGCAACTCCGATTTTTTTCATATGCCTACCCGCGCAAAACCTTTGAGTTTTGCAAAAATCATTTCTTTTTTGAATTTCTGTCGTAAATATACTTCAAACCTTTGAGCGCAAGCGCGCGATCGGTGACGTCGATAAGGTCGGGTTCGACGTTTTCCACAAGCTCGGAAAGACCGCCCGTCGCCACGACTTTTGCACCTTTCATCTCGTCAAGTTCTTTGTACTTGTCAACAAGGTATTTCACAAGTCCCGTGTATCCGTAAACAATGCCGCTTTGCATACAGCTTTTGGTGTCCGTACCCACTATGTTTTGCGGTTTTTCAAGTTCGATTCTCGGAAGTTTCGCAGCCGTCGTAACAAGAGATTCTGTTGCCGTCTTGATGCCGGGCGCAATCGCACCGCCGAGATACGTGCCCTCTTTTGTCACAAGATTGAACGTCGTTGCCGAGCCGAAATCCACCACGATAACCGGTCCGCCGTACAGCTTGTACGCCGCCGCCGCTCCGACGATTCTGTCCGTGCCCAACTGCCCCGGATGAGCGTACGCAATCTTCAAGCCCGTATCCGTCGTTGCCGACACCAAAAGCGGCTCTTTGCCGATGTAATCGCGGCACATATGGTCAATCGTATAGTTGAGCGCAGGCGCAACCGATGACATAACGCAAGCGTCTATGTCTCCAAACCGCACGCCGCTTTGATTGAGCAAATCGTACAGAACCATTCCGTACTCGTCCGCAGTGCGCGACGCCATCGTGGAAACCCTCCACGACGCAATCAGATTGTCGCCGTCAAAAACGCCGTATTTAACGTTGGTGTTGCCGATGTCCATTGTGAGAATCATCTTGTACCTCTCATGCGCAAGCGTACATACCGTGCGCAATGTTACATTAAATTTACAATAGTATAGCAAACTATTTTGATATTATCAACAAGAAAAATCGACAGCCGCAAAGACCGTCGATTACTCTTGCAACTTTCAAGCAATCCGTTCAACAATTTATTGAGGTCTTAGCTTGCGGCAAAATCATCTCGAACACAGCGCCGTTTCGGTTGTAGGCTTTCACGTCGCCGCCGTGGAGCTTGACTATCTCTTTGGTGAGCGCAAGTCCTATGCCCGTATTGCCGTTTTTTCCGGTGTAGAATCTGTCGAAAATATGCAGAACGTCCTCTTTGGCAATACCCTCGCCGTCGTCGGAGATTGTCAGAATAACCTTGTGATTTTCAACGGTGCATTTGCAACCGTGCGTTTTGGCAAGAATACCACCAAGAGCGTGATTGCGGCGATTGCCAACGCTGTCAAGACAGCCACTGCGGTTATCTTGATTTTCATGGATTTGTCGGTTTTCATGGTTCACTCCTTTTGTTTATTGCAAGCCTTAGCTTACGATTGAAGTTTAACAAACCGAGCAAAGAAAATCCCCGAAAAACTGCTAGACGTTTGCAACAAATTTGCAACAAAAACAAATTATTTTCCGCAAATTCTGCAAAATCCGTACACACACGCGTTTCGCGCGCTTATTATGATTTTAAAATACTAAACAAACCATATTGTGTCAATAAATGAAAATTGCCGTTTTCAGTTGTTCATAAATATGCAAAGGGTGCACAAAAAGGCATAGACATTGAAGAGGAACGTCGGCAAAAATTCGAGGGCGATTTTCACTTCTTTGGTGAGAAAGCGAATGAAAAGTACGTAGGACGTGGCAAGCACGACAGACATGCACACAAGTGCGAATATCAAATCTTTCAGCGTGAAAAACGCAAATACGAAAAGGATGCAAGCACCGCCCAAAATCACAAAATAGAGCATGGACGGAAAAATATGTTTGAACTCCACAAGGCGAGATATTGCAAGCACCGATGACAGATAACTCATTGCGACGAACAGCGTAAACCAGCCGCCTGAAAGCACAAACGACGGTTTTGAAAGCGCAATCCACCACTTTAAGTCCAAATTGAAGCAAACCGAGCATAAGCCGGACACCACAAGCGTGAGGAGCAATCCCGCAACAAGTCCTATCATTCTCTTCAACTGATCCACACAAAAATATATTTATACAAAATCCGTTCAATGCCTCTGTCACACAAATTTCAAAGGTTGCGTAAGGTAATGTAGGAGCAATCCGAATCTTCAAGGAGGTACATAACATGAACGGAATCTTTACAAACGGTACAAACGGATGCGGCTGCAACACGTGCGACATCGTTTTGCTCTTGATGCTTCTCAACTGCTGCGGTTGCGGCGGCAATATGGGCGGATTGGGCAGTTGCGACATCGTGTGGCTCATCCTCATCCTCTCCTGCATTTGCGGCGGAGGCAACGGCTGCGGTTGCTGCAAGTAACCTCGGACGGCAATTTTGCAATCTAACGCGCCCTCAATCGAGCGGCGCGTTTGATTTTTGGAAAATAACCGCAAAATCCCTATATTGTTTTGGCAATTGTCGATTGAAAATTGACTTTTTTTGCTATATATCTTATTATAAATTCACAATAATTATCGGCTCATCATCCGGATGAGTGCGAAAGGAGTTATCTTTATGGCACAACTTACAATGGACAAACTCGTTGCCCTCGCAAAAAACCGCGGATTCGTCTACCCCGGCAGTGAAATCTACGGCGGTCTTTCAAACTCTTGGGACTACGGCCCTCTCGGCGTCCAACTCAAAAACAACATCAAGCAGGCTTGGTGGAAAAAATTCGTTGTCGAAAATCCATACAACGTAGGTCTTGACAGCGCGATCATCATGAACCCCACCACTTGGCAAGCAAGTGGACATATCGGCGGTTTTTCCGATCCTCTGATGGATTGCAAATCCTGCAAATCCCGTCATCGCGCCGACGACCTTATCGAAGAATACAACCTCAAACACGGCCTTGACGTCAACATCTCGGGTTGGAGCAACGAGCAGATGGAACAATATATCATCGAGCACAAAATCCCCTGCCCCGTTTGCGGCAACAGCAACTTCACGGGAGTTAGAAAATTCAACCTCATGTTCAAGACATTTATCGGCGTTACGGAAGATTCGACATCCACCGTCTATCTCCGCCCCGAAACCGCGCAAGGCATATTCGTCAACTTCAAAAACGTGCAACGCACAACTCGTAAAAAAGTACCTTTCGGCATCGGTCAAATCGGCAAGAGCTTCCGCAACGAAATCACACCCGGCAACTTCATCTTCCGCATCCGTGAATTTGAACAAATGGAACTTGAATTTTTCTGCAAACCCGGCACCGATCTCGAATGGTTTGCATATTGGAAGAACTTCTGCCATCAATGGTTGCTCGACCTCGGCATGAGAGACGAAAACCTCAAACTCCGCGACCACGAAAAAGAAGAACTTTGCTTCTACTCCAAGGCAACGACCGACTTCGAATATAAATTCCCGTTCGGCTGGGGCGAGCTTTGGGGCGTTGCGGATCGCACCGACTACGATCTCAATCAACATATGAAAACGTCGGGCAAGGATCTTTCCTACATCGACCCCGTAACCAACGAAAAATACGTTCCCTACGTCGTCGAGCCGTCTTTGGGCGCAGACCGCGTATTCCTCGCATTCCTCTGCGACGCGTACGACGAAGAGCAAGTGGGTGAAAACGACACGCGTGTAGTGCTTCACCTCCATCACGCTCTCGCTCCCGTCAAAGTGGCTGTTCTCCCCTTGCAAAAACAACTCAACGAAAAGGCGGAAGAGCTTTATATCGAACTTTCAAAGCACTTCGCTTGCGACTTCGACACGTCCGCATCCATCGGCAAGAGATATCGTCGTCAAGACGAAATCGGCACGCCCTACTGCGTCACCGTCGACTTCGACACCCTCGAAGACGGTTGCGTAACGGTGCGTGAGCGCGACACGATGGCTCAAGTACGCTTGCCCATCGACAGCCTCGTGGACTACTTCACCGAGCAATTCAAGTATTGATTTATCCGGTGATATCGTCTGACGAAAATCAAATATTGATTTACCCGACGGAATTCCCCGACAAAAATACAATCACAAACGCAAAAGCGACGGCGATGCCGTCGCTTTTGCGTTGAATTGCATATCGATTATTCTTGTTTACACACGGTATTTCGGCATCGAGAAAAACGTCGATAAATAACGCATTTTTGTTATTTACAACTCTATCGCGCCGTAAAATTCCGTGGTTTTTGCGCCTTTTATATTGCCTTGTTGCATGGCATAGACAATGTTTTCTTCCGTCAGTTCTTTGCCCTCTATATTTGTCAAAAACGCGCCGAAAAACGCATCTCCGGCGCCCGTTGTGTCTACGCACTTTACTCCGCTTATGCTCGGCACAATTCCTTTCAAATCGTTATAATAGTATGCGCTTCCGCTCTTGCCGAGAGTTACAAGCAGCAACTTGTCCTTCTTCAAAACGGATTTTGCCGCCTCGTCCATATCGCTTATGCCCGTGTAGTCGGTAAGTTCGTCATCCGAGAATTTGATTATATCCGCACACTCGACAAACGGAGCATACGCCCTTTTTGCGTCCTCGAAATTCTTATAAATATCTTTGCGAAAATTCATATCGAAACTGAGTTTTGCACCGAGTTCGTTCGCCTTGTTTGCAATTTTTTCGGCAAACTCTCTGCCCTTTTGTTCGGACAACATAAGCGAGCCGAGATGCACAATCTCCAAATTCTCGTAACTCTCAAAATCTATATCGTCAAAATCGATATTGAAGTCCGCCGTATCGTGACGGTTGAAAGCAAAATCGCGCTCGCCGTCCGTGAGCGTAACAAATGCAATCGTGGTGTTGCGTTCGGCATCTATTTGGATATCTAACCTATCCAAATGCGCCTTTTGCGCCTCGCAGAGCACAAATCTGCCTATGACGTCATTGCCCACTCGTCCGACAAAGCCGACCTTTGCGCCGCTTTGCTTTGCGTTTACGGCAAGATTGAACGGAGCACCGCCGCAGAATGCCTTGAACGTGGTTACACCGTCCACCTTTTGCCCGATCATATCGGCAAGTATTTCTCCGACAGACAAAATCATAACAATCACCTACATAATCAATTTTCAAAGACATTATAGCATATCAAAACGATTTTGTTGACTTTTGTATAAAGTAGTGCTAAATTATTTGCGAAAGAGAGTTTGCGGAAAACAATTTGTACTCAAATTGCACGCTGTAATAACTTGGACGCTTCGTTCTGTGACAATAAGTCGTTTCTCTCTTTTTTTATTTGCCGTTTTTTGTACCGTATTGACAAATATACAGATTCGAATATAATATATTTGAGCGTTGGATGAAGAGCGAATTAAGTTTCGACAATCCGTAATCAGTAGCCACGGCGTTTATAACGCTAGTTATTGTCGCTCTTTTTTTATTCCGTATTTTCATTTTCCGCCAATAGATTGACATTGAAGCGTCTATACGCTAAAATGCTTATTGACGCTTTGGCGATACGACGCATGCGTCACAAATTGCGTCCGCCCTCGGAGATCCGCTCCGTGTAAAAATCAACGGAAATTTGCGGACATGGCGGAATTGGCAGACGCGCAAGATTCAGGTTCTTGTGAGCACTAGTTCATGCAGGTTCAAGTCCTGTTGTCCGCACCATCGCCTAAAAAAACGAACCTTTTGAGTTCGTTTTTTTATTCTCTGTTTTGATATCGGACTTGCGACAATGTCGTGCATTGTCGGCAAACGATGTTTGCAACCTGCTTTTCATGCAGCTGACGCTCCGCTTACGCAAATAAATTTGCATGCTCCGCTATTACGCTCGTACCTCGCTACAAGTCCTGTTGTCCGCACCATCGCCTAAAAAAACGAACCTTTTGAGTTCGTTTTTTTTGTTTAGGTGTTGCACTTGAAAGTATAATTCACCAAACGTAAAAGCAAAGGAAGCGATTGCGCTTCCTTTGCTTTTGAGAGAGAATATAGATTGTCGTATTGCTACAACACATCTTGTGATTTTGCATTGAATTTGGGTTATCATTATTCAATATCAATGCGAAGTTGAACTAATCGTTGTCGGTGGGTTGTGAATCATTGTTCTGTTGCGAGGCTTTTTCGCGCTCGGCTTCGAGTTCCGCCTTACGCTTTTTGACGAGTTCCGTCCAATCGACGTCCTTGTCTTGCGAGCAACAATGTCCGTTGCACTGCCCTGCATGCGAGCATCCCGCGCAATCGCTTACGAGCGAGGGCTTACCCTTTGCCTTTCTCACGATTGACGCGACGATGACGCCCGCCACAATCGCAACCGCCACGACGATGGTGACGATTCCGATCGGGTGCATTGCCGACAATATAGAATTGAAAACTACGTTTGTCATATATCGCTCTTTTCACGCAAAGTCCGTATTGCGCATTTTGCGCGACTTATGCGTTCTTTTTGATTTTGAGTTTTGCGCCGAGGTCGCCAAAGAACTTCTTGACGTCGATCTTACCCTTGTTGTCAAGCACGATGAGCGTGATGATTGCCGCCCAGATTGCCGCGAAGATGAACACCGTCCACCACCATGCGCCGATGAGATAAATCATCATGGACACGACGTAGCTTGTGCCTACCCAGAAGAGCAAGGTCAATTTGTAAGACTTCTTTGTGGGAAGTTCTGCCTTTGCGGTTGCAACGGCTGCAAAGCACGGGATCGTAAGCATGTTGAATGCGATGAATGCAATCAAGCCGGGCACGTCGATGCCTGTTGCCGTAATCATTGTGCCTGCCGCGGCGATACCGCCGTCTGCTTCTACGTCGATCATACCGCCGACGATGCATGCCGCCAAAGTGCCGAACGTTGCGATAACGTTCTCTTTTGCGATAAGGCCTGTGATTGCCGCCACTGCGAACACCCAACCGAATGCTTTAAGTTGCGAACCGAATCCTAGCGGTGTGAACAGCGGTTGAATGAGTCCTCCGATACCGGCAAGGATTGATTGATCCATTTGCTCGTCCGCAAGGAATTGCCACGTCCAGCTGAAGTGGCTGATAAACCAAATGAGGATTGTGGAAGCAAGGATGATTGTGAACGCTTTTTTCACAAAGTGCTTCGTCTTATCCCAAAGGTGCAAAGTCAGGTTTTTGGGTTGAGGCATATGGTATGCGGGAAGCTCCATGATGAACGGAGGCACTTCGCCCTTCATCGTTGTTGCGCGCATCAAGATGACTGCGCAGATTGCCACGACCACGCCTAGCACGTACATCATATATGTGATGACGTCGGGATGAGAGAATCCGAATTGAGTTGCGATGCCGCCTGCGATTGCCGTAAGGATCGGGAGTTTTGCGCCGCAGCTGAAGAACGGAATAACTCTGATCGTTGCGATTCTTTCGTTCTCGTCGGCAAGCGTACGAGTGTTGATGAACGCGGGGACGGAGCAACCGAAGCCCATGATCATCGGCATGAACGCTCTGCCCGACAAACCGAATCTTCTGAAAATTCTGTCGAGGATGAACGCTACACGCGCCATATAGCCGCTGTCTTCCAAAATTGAGAAGAACAAGAACAGCAAGAGGATTTGAGGCAAGAAGCCGAGCACTGCAAACAAACCGCCGAGGACACCGTCAACGATAAGTCCGATGCACCATTCCGGCGCACCTGCAAGCGTAAGACCTTCGTTTACGCAAGTGCTGAGGAATTCGGTGAACGTGTTGAGGATGTTTGCAAGGATGACGCCGGGGCCGTACACGCTCTCTTCGTATCCGAAGAAGGTCGCCGCACCGATGCCCGAGCACCACTCGTCTATGCCGCTCACGAACGAGGCTTCAAGTTCGCCGTCGTCGTTTGCTTCAACGGTGACTTCCCACTTGCCTTTTTCGTCCGCATAGAATTTTTGGTCGAGGTCGGCTTCGGTGAGCTCGTCAACGTAACGAAGTTCGTGATCTGCCGTATATACGTAGGGTTTTGCTTCAACCGCTTCGAGTTCGCCGTCATCGGTGAAAGTGAGATCCGCTTTGAAGCCGTCTTCGGTGTAATACGTCGTATCTTTATCGTAAGGCGTTTGCGCAAAGTACGCCGCTTGAGTTGCCGACGCGTCCAAGTAAGCAACTACGTCTTTGTCGAACACACCGCCTGCGCCGAGGAACAAGAAGTCCTCTGCAAACGTAAGGTGGAACACCAAGAACAAAATCACAAGGAAGATAGGGATACCCCAGACCTTGTGGGTGAGCACCTTGTCCGCTTTGTCGGATACGCTGAGTTTTTCTTTTTCGTTTTTCTCTTTCTTCGTTACGACGGAAGAATAGTTTTTGGATATGTACTTGTAGCGAGCGTCTGCGACGATTGCTTCGAAGTCCGTTCCGAAAACGTCATCCTTGAACGTCTTTTTGAACTCCTCAACCATTTGAGCCGCTTGCGGATGTTGACCGACCTCGATTTCATCGAGTTCGACGAGTTTCACCGCATGGAAGAGCGAATTCTCCACTCCGCTGCCTTCGAGTGCTATTCTGCAATCGTTGATGAGGTGCGTGAGTTGAGTGCCTTCGAGTACGGTTCTACCCCTTCTTGGTTGCCCGCAAACTTCATATGCTCTCTGTATGAGTTCGTCAAGACCTTTTTCGCGAAGTGCGGAGATTTCGACAACGGGAAGACCGATTTTTTCTTCAAGGCTCTTTGCGTCAATCTTGTCGCCGTTCTTTTCAACGGTGTCCATCATGTTGAGCGCAATGATCATCGGAACGTCGATTTCCATGATTTGCGTCGTAAGATAGAGGTTACGTTCGAGGTTTGTTGCGTCCACGATGTTGATGACGCAATCGGGTTTCTCGTCAAGAATGTAGTTTCTTGAAATCACTTCTTCGGGAGTGTACGGAGAGAGCGAATAAATGCCGGGAAGGTCTACGATAGAGATGGGTTCTGCGCACTTTTTGTACGTGCCCTCCTTCTTGTCTACAGTGACGCCCGGCCAGTTGCCGACGTGTGCGGTAGAGCCCGTCAACGAGTTAAACAAAGTTGTTTTACCGCAGTTGGGGTTGCCTGCAAGAGCAAATCTTTTCATTATTTCTCAACCTCCATTGTAACGGCAGATGCCTCGGTTTTGCGAAGCGTCAATTCATAACCTCTGATTGTCACTTCGATCGGGTCGCCAAGCGGTGCTTTCTTTCTGAGATAAACTACTGCGCCGGGTGTTACGCCCATGTCGAACAAACGACGTCTGATTCTGCCGTCGCCTGCAACGGACTTGATGACGCCCTGTTCACCTATAACGAAATCACTGAGTAGCTTTTCCATTGTGTCCTCCTGTTTTTATGCTACCAAAATTTTTGTTGCCATTTCTTTGTCCAAAGCAAGACGCCCGTCTTTGATAAGGCAGATGACGCTTCCCCCGCTTTGGGATATGATGCTGATTGTCGAATCGATGGTAATACCCAAACTTTCAAGATGTTTTTTTGTCTTGTCGTCAGTCAAAATCTTGACGATTCTCAAATCTTTTCCGATCGGTGCAAATACAAGCGGCATAATCTCTCTCTCCTTTAAGCCGGTTTTATTCATTCGGTAATGTGAATATGAAATTTTATTCATATTTACGTTAGAATATTACATCTAAAAAAAACGGATGTCAACAGTTTTGAAAAAGAAATATGAAAAATTTTTCATATTTTTCTTGTTGATTTATTTTCAAACAAGTTATATAATATAAATATTCAATATAGAGTGCGCAAAAAGGCTTGATTTTTTACGACGAACGTATCGCGCTTACGTGACTTGTGAAAAATTTCGTCAAGCACAATCGTTCGCCAAATAGTGCGGCAAACAAAACTAGTTTTATGCCGAGTGCAATATTTGGATGAAGGACAAGGAAGATGCGATTTTCGAACAACGAGCGTACTAGGCGTACGTGACTTGTGAAAAAATTGCGTCTGACGCAGTTATTCGTCAAATAGTGCGCTCGAAACGGTAGGAATATATGGCACAGGATATAAGAGAACCAAAACAAGAAAGATCGATAGAAAAAAAGAACAGAATCGTACAGGCGGGTTTTGAGCTTTTCTCGCAGGCGGGATACTACAACACCAACACTGCGGAAATCGCAAAACGCGCGGGTGTGTCAACGGGTATCGTTTACGGATATTTCAAGGACAAAAGAGATATTCTTCTCGATGTTTTGGAAATTTATGTCAACACCGCTTTTGCACCGGTGCTTAATATGATTCAAAATCTCACCGCTCCCGTAAATTTCGACGAAACAATAACTCATGTTTTGGACGGCGCAATCGACACGCACAAACAATACGCAAATATTCACGAGGCACTTCATTCGCTCTCTCACAGCGACGAGGCGGTCAACAACAAGTTTATCGAACTCGAAGACGAAATCACCCTCTCCATTGCGCAAAAGTTTGCCGATCTCGGCGTCAAAAAAGACAACCTCAACGAGCGTATACACTTTGCTATGGATATCGTGCAATCTTTCTCGCACGAATACGTGTACGATCACCACACCTACATCGACTACGACGCTATGCGCAACATCGTCAAAGACACGTTGGTTGCACTTTTTGAGAACAAATGACGACATTCACGCAAAGGTCGCTTGACTTTTTGTATTTCAATCACAAATACAACTCGAAACTGTGGTACGCAGAACATAAAGAGGACTTCAAACAGTACCTCGCCGTGCCCTTTCGCGATCTTGTAACCGCAATGTCTCCTCGCATGCTCGAAATCGACGATAAAATGATAACCGAACCCAAAAGCATCGTGTCGCGACTATATAAGGATTTGCGCTTTGCCAAGGACAAAACAAGTCTTTACCGCGATCATATGTGGCTCACTTTTATGCGGGGAACAAACGCGGGGTGCGGTCTGCCGGGATTCTTTTTTGAGTTGTCCCCTTACAAATTCAGCTATGGTTGCGGATACTATATGGCGGACGCAAAAAGCATGGCAAGTTTGCGCAATCTGATTTTGTCAAACTCCCCCGCTTTTCAAAAAGCAAAAGAATGTTTTGAAACTCAAACCGATTTTTCTTTGGTCGGAGAAACCTTCAAAAAGCCGCGCTATGCCGATTATCCCGAAGATTTAAGTCGCTGGCTTGAAAAAAAGGATATTTGCCTTATTGCAAATTCAACGGACGCGGATTTGCTTTTTTCGGATAAACTCGCAGATTTTTTGTGCGATAAATTCGAATCGATAAAACCCGTCTACGATTTGATGATGACGGCGGAAGCGTTGGTTGAAAGATAATCGTTTTATTATTTTTTGCCGCTACGCTTTTCAAGATATGCGTGCGCGCTTTTCAAAATCTTTTTCGTGTTGTCGAAAGTGAGCAACTTCATAGCCTCGTCGTACGGCACGAGTTCGTAAGTCATATTTTCAAAGCCTTCGTTGTGCTTCGGCGTTTGATTTTCAAAATATCCCAAATAGAACACCACCGTCTTGTCGTTGCCGTTTTTTAGCTTGTATTGGATTGTTTTTCTGAATCCGTTGACGATTTTCGGCTTTATAGAAGTTTCTTCCCACGTTTCGCGCACTGCCGTTTGCCTTTCGCTCTCGCCGTCCTCGACGTGCCCTTTCGCAAATCCGTACACGCCGTAATCCGTCCTCGTGAGCAAATATTTTATTTCGCCGTCAATTTTCGTAAACGTCACCGTTCCGCAAGATATTTCTCTCATAGCTCACCGTAATTTTTTATTTGCGGATATATTTTTCGTCGCCGCTCGGCACGTCGTCGGACACGAAACGCTCCACTTTCATTTGCAAATCGTATTTGTCGCGCAATGCCGCTATCTTTGCCATCATTGGCGAAGAGTGATGCGCGTTTATCGCATTTTGATTTTTCCATTTGTCAACCAAGAGCACGACTTCCGGCTCGTCCGCAGAGAAAAAGTACTCGTAGCCTAGATTGCCTTTTTCGGCGCGGATTTCGTCGACGACGCCGCTTTTTATCATCTCTTCGACAAACTTTTTCGCACTTCCGTTCGTACCTTTGTAATAAATGTTTACGCTTATCATATTCACCTCACAAAATCACGTGTAAATTGCGGATTTCTGCATTTTTTATGCGCTTTTGTATGGCATATCCGAACGGCTCCAAATATCGTCCCTCAACGCCCAAATCGAATTGCTCGTTTATCTCTTTTGCAAATGCGCCGCACGCGTCCTCGACAATTTCGCGCTTGAGTTCTTTTCCCTTTTCATCGTTGTCGGCGGTGAGCAAAAATTCAAGCGGCATGGACAACTCGGCAAACTTATCGAGAGTTCGCATTTGTCTGAACGCCCACTTATAATACGGCATATGTTTCTTTTCAAGCAAAAAAGCAAGTTCGCAAGCGTTTTTGACAAACTCGCAAAGCGCAAGCATCGCCGCACCGTCTTCACCGTGCTTTATGCAACGAGCGTAATTATACTGTCCCGACTGTGCCGCTTTGAGCGCACACGAGCCGATTTTTTTTGCTCTGACGTCCTCGGGCATACCATGCAAAATCTCGTTGCGAATTTTTGTAAACTCGCCCAAGTCGTCGCGAAAGACTTCACCGTTCGTCGCCTCTGCAAAGAAAACCGAGCTCGTATAGAGCCAGTCTTGCAGCGTTTGCGGCGCGCCGTCGCATCCCGTGTATCGACGATAAAAATCGTCTATGCGATAAACTCCCTGCGCGCTTGCTCCGCCTGCGCTTTGGCGAGGCTTGCCGAATCCGTTTTTCAGGCAATATTCTTCTTTGAGTTTGTCATAGGCGCGCATAAGTTTGAAGCCGATTTTTTCTTCGTCCTCTTTTGTCAGCCACATGCAAAAACCCACTTCGAAATCGTGGTCGCGCGACACTTCGTCGTCAAATCCGAAGCACTCCGAGCCGTGCCCGACAAGCCCGACGGCAATGCGGTTTTGATAATCGCCAAACTCGTCCGCAATCATCTTTATGCCGACTTCCGTATAAAACTTTCTTGCTTGTTCGATTCCCTTCATATGACACAATCGCCGTTTTATAATCGCATTATTGCGATATAAAACTCATTTTCTGTTGTTTTCGTAGATTTGTTTCGCGCGGTTTTCAAGCTCTTCTTTTTGCATAAAGTAGCCGAAAAATCCAAATGCAGGAGCGCACTTGGAGCATACGAACGCATAGTTTCCGTCATGCGTTAAACTTGCGTCGTCAAGGTGTTTATACGCCTTGTCAAGCAATGCTTCTATCTCGTCGTCGCACTCTTCTCCCTTGCTTGGCGACTCGTCGTAAACAAGGTGCGCAAGATTGACGTAGGACACCGCAACCTCGCAAAAACCGCCTTTGTTTTTCAGCACTTCGATGGCTTTTTCATAGCACTTTCTGCCCTCTTCGTAGCGGTGCAAATCGCACAGTGCGGTGGCGTAATTGTTGTAAAGTCCCGCAAGGCGATAGTCGTCTTTGGGCAAGGAGGTTTCATAGCGTTGTTTTGCGATTTCATAATACTTTATCGCTTCGTCCGCCCTTGAAAACGCTTTCATAGTGGTTGCGCAGTTGAGGTATATCGTTGCGTCGTTGACGCTTTCCGCGCCTCCTTTGCACGCCAAAATCGCAAGGGCTTCGTCCACTGCTTCAAGTCCCTTTTCTCGTTCACCGAGTTTGCGATAAAGTCCTATTTGCTCGCTCAAAATTTCAAGCAGTCCTTTTGTATCGCCGAGTGCTTTTGCTTCTTGTTCCCAGTATTCGAGCACACGCCTCGCACCTTGCAAATCGTCCTTTTCGAACATCTCGTCGATTTTGTCGATGACGCGCATAATAGGGATTGTGCCGATAGGCTCTTTTGAGCAACTACATTTTTCTTGCATGATTTCGCCTCACGTATATTGTACAAATATTATAACATACCGCTTTTATTTAGAAAAGAGGAAAAGTTGCTTTTCAAGCGAGTTTTACGCAACAGAATAAAGCGGCTGAGGCACAATTTTGCGCCGTATTGCCTAAACGAACGATTTGTTTAAAATTTTAAACATACAAATTGGATAAATTGTCGATTTTTGACGAGCGTTTTGAGCAAATCGCATATTGAAACGCCTAACAAACGTATAGTATAATTGTATTATCTTAAAACAAGGGAGAAGTTTATGGGAAAACTTCAAAAACTTATCGACAACAAAGCGCAGAGCGCGAAGTTTATGTGCGACGAAATCGCGCATATCTGCAACGACATGCCAAAGCGCGATCCCGGCTCGGAAGGCGAGAAAATGGCGTGCGAGTACATGGCAGATTACCTGAAAAACGACTGCGGATGCGAAAGATCGGACGTGGAAACATTCACCGAACACCCCAACGCGTTTTTCGGCTGGATTTATTTCACGATCACGCTTGTGCTTGCAGGCATGGTTCTTTTCTTCTTTTTGCCGATACTCGGCGCAATTCTGACGGCACTCGGTTTTGTGATTTTGTTCGTTCAATTCGGTCTTTACAAAAAACTCGTTGACAAATGCTTCCCCAAGAAGACGGGACACAGCGTCACCGCAATCAAAAAATGCACAGGCGAAGTGAAAGGCAGAGTTTTCTTCAACGGACATCCCGACGCGGTTTGGAACTGGCCCGTCAACAACAAATTCGGCGGCACGGCGCACGTTGCGCACCTTGTTACAAGCGTCGTAAGCGGACTTGTGGTGCTCGGCTTGAATATAGCGGCGGCAGTCGCAACCAAGTGCCAACCCGTCGTTGACTACACCGTCGCAGGCTACGTCGCACTCTACGGTCCCGTTCTTTTCTGGATGGGCATCGCAATTCTCGTCATGGTTCCCTGCCTTGTAGGCATGTATTTTATGTGGGACGAAAACACCATCACGGACGGTGCAAACGACAACCTCACGGGGTGCTATATGGGCATCGCAATCCTCAAAGCAATGAAAGATCAGGGCATCGAACTCGAACACACCGAGGTCGGCGTCATAATTTCGGGCAGCGAGGAAGCGGGACTTCGCGGCGCAATGGCATGGTGCGAAGCGCACAAAGGCGAATTCGACGACGTGCCGACTTGGATTTATTCTTACGACACAATTCACGAAAGCAGATTCCTCGGCGTCAACTATCGCGACCTCAACGGCACTGTAAAGTCAGACAAAGAAGTCAGCGATTCGTTCATTACGGCAGCAAACGAGCTCGGCATCAAATGCACAAAGACGTGGGTTCCTCCCTTTGGCGGTGCGACAGACAATGCGGCGTTCAACAAAGCGGGCTTCCGCTCGACAGGCATCACCGCTCTCGACCACAACCTTCAAGACTACTATCACACCATGCGCGACACTGCCGACAATCTCAATCCCGAATGCCTTGCAGATTGCTATGCTATATCCGTCAAGTGCCTTGAAAACTTCGATCGCGACATCGCAAAATAATTTTACCAAAACCAAAACAACAAAAAAAAACGTCTTTCGAAAGAAAGGCGTTTTTTTGTTGCGACAATATTTTTCGCTTAAACTTCAAATCAATTTTGTTCGCACAAATCGGGCAAATCTCTGTAATACTCGTCTTGCGCGATTTCCATTTTCGGCTTTTCGCGATTGTAGATTATACGCATGATAATTCCGTCCACGATTATGTTGAGCACCCAGCTTATAGGCCAGCTCAAATATAGCATTTCGGGCGTATTTACGGCTTTGCACGCTGTATAAATCCACACGATACGGAAAACGCAAATGCAGAAAAAGTTGGCTACCATCGGCGTAAACGAATAACCCATACCACGCATACATCCCACCAAAACTTCCACGATTCCGCACACAAAATAAATGGGCAAAATGATTTTCATTCTGTTGCAAGCATACTCGATGACAACGGGATCGGGCGTGTACAGCCTTGCGATATACTGCCCTGCCGTGAGCAAAACAAGCGTCCAAAGCAAACTTATGACGATAATCATTATCGACGCCTCGATTGCGGTTTTTTTGATGCGGTCGGGGCGTTTTGCACCGTAATTCTGCCCTGCGAACGTAACCGTTGCGTTTGAAACGGCGTTCATAGACGTATAAACGAAGCCTTCAAGATTGCTTCCCGTCGAACTGCCTGCGACAAGCGAATATCCGAAGCCGTTGAGATTGGTTTGAATAAGCACGTTGGCGATTGAGAAAAACGAGCTCAAAATGCCGCTCGGCAATCCGACTTTGATGATTTGCGCAAGTTCTTTTTTGTGGAAACGCAGTTTTTTGAGCACCAACTTGCAATATCCGTCCTCTTTCATAAGCGTGATGACAAGCAGTATGCACGAAATGTATTGGCTGACGATCGTCGCAATCGCAACGCCTTCGACGTCGAGTTTTGCAACGATGACAAATATGAGGTTCAGCGCAACGTTGACGATACCCGCAACGGTAAGATAAATAAGCGGACGTTTGGTGTCCCCTTTCGCGCGCAAAATGGACGCTCCGAAGTTGTAAAGCACGTTTGCGGGAGTGCCGATGAAGTATATAAACAGATAGTCGGTGGCTTTGACGAGGATTGCGGGATCGGTTTTCATCCACACAAGGAAGTATCTTGCGCAAAACACGCCGATAAGTCCCACTGCTACACCGCTGATGAGCGAAAGAAGCACGGACGTATGCACGGTGTTTTGAGCGCGATTTTCGTCCTTTGCGCCGATTGCCTGGCTCATAACCACGTTTGTGCCTATCGACAAGCCTATAACGACGTTGATAATCAGATTGATAAGCGCAACGTTTGAGGAAACCGCCGCAAGCGATTGCGTGCTAGTTTCCGAAAACTGACCTATAACTATCAAATCCGCCGCATTGAACAGCAACTGCAAAATACCCGAAAAAGCAAGCGGCAACGACACCGCAATGAGCTTTTTGAGCAGCGGTCCGCTTGTCATATCCATGTCTTTGAGTGCGGCAGCACCGTGATGATGAAAATGAATTGGCTTCATATTTCTTCCGTATCGTTTGAAAATATTTCTCGTCAACTTCCCTCTATCCGTATGGAAAAATTATTTTATCACTTCCGCAGGCAAAGTCAACCGAAACCGCCCCATATCCATAATTAAAAATTATGGAAAAGTCCCGACCTTATAAAAAATCGGGACTTTTATTTGAAATATTCCACAACTCGCACAAAGTGCGAATATCACTGCGCCAAAATCGCACTTCTGTTGCGTGGCAACAATATCAAACACTGCGCATCGTATATTTATTTGCTTGCCTTTTGAGCCTCAAACCTATCCAACTTGTTTTTTTCCAATTTAAGATACATCCACTTGATCGGCGGACAGATTGCAAAGAGGAATTGCGCAAACGTGAAGAGTTTGGACGGGTTGACAAATTTGCGTTTATGCTCCAAACCTCTCACCATGCATTTGGCAACGTGTTGAGGCTTTTGTACGGGGAACGGACGCTCGCGAATGACTTTGCCCTCTTGACCTTCGACCGCTTTTTTGAAGAAGCCCGTGTCGGTGGCTATCGGATAAAGGCAAGTGAGCGCGACGTTTTTGGGAAGCTCGTAGCGCAAACCTTGTTGGAAGCCTTGCATCGCAAATTTGCTTGCGCTGTAAAGCGTGTAGCCGGGCATTGCGAGCTTGCCGATTGCCGACACTGTGATTGCCATCTGACCTTGCTTGCCGCCGAGATATTCGACGTATTTTTGATATGTATAAATGGGCGAAAACACGTTGACTTTGAAGATGTCCTCTATACGCTCCCAGTTGACGTAATCCATTGTTTCATAATACGGGAAGCCTGCGTTTGCAAAGAAGATATCGATCGAGCCGAGTTTTTCGTCAGCGGTTTTGAAAATCGAATCCACGTTTTCTTTTGTGGAAACGTCGCACACCATCGGGATAACGTTTTTCAAACCGAGAGCTTCGATTCTGTCCGTGCGCAGGTCGACTGCCAAAATCGTGTTGTCCCTGTTTGCGAGCAATTTGAGAGTTTCAAGACCGATACCGCTGTTTGCGCCGGTTATGACGATATTTTTGCCTTTTATCATAGTTTTCTCCTTTATTTGAAAAATTATATTTCTTTATGCTTTTCCAAAATCTTGTCAAACAAGACATTTGCCTTCTTTTTGAGCTTGTCAAGCGAGCCTTTATTGTCGATTATTTGCGTGCTTTTCGCCATCAAAACCGACGACGGCACTTGCGATCGGATACGCCTGATAGCCTGCGCCACGTTCATTCTTCTGCCCTTTTGAAGACGTGCGATTCTTGTCAAAAGCGGAGTTCTGACATACACGATTTCGTCGAAAGCCTCGTCGCCGCCCTCTATAAACAGCGGAAGTTCGATTGCAAGCGGGTTTTCGGTATGTTCGGCAATCGCTCTCATAATTTCGGGATGAGCTATCGAATTAAGCTTTTTGCGCTCGCTCTCGTTTGAAAAGACTATGCTTGCAAGCGTCTTTTTGTCCACTTCTCCGTTTATGACCGCAGTGGGAAACGCCGTTTGAATTTTTTGAATATAAGACGGCGTTTTGAGCAATTCCGAGTTGATTTCGTCTGCGCTAATGCAGAAAAAACCACGCTCCTTTGCGATTTTCATAACCTCGCTTTTGCCCGAGCCTATTCCGCCGATAATTGCGATTCTCATTTCAAATCACCCCAGTTGTCCGCGCTTGTCGCCTCGGCAACGAGAGGCACGGAAAGCGAAACGGCGTGTTCCATTTCATACGACAATATCTTTTTGACTTCCTCTTCTTCGTCCTTTGTTGCCTCGATGATGAGTTCGTCGTGGATTTGAAGTATCATTTTGGACTTCATGTTTTCAAGGCGTTTTTCGACGTTTATCATCGCAATCTTGATGATGTCTGCCGCCGAGCCTTGCAATGGCGTATTCATTGCCATGCGCTCCGCCGCCGAACGTACCATATAATTTGACGCTTTGAGGTCGGGCAAATTGCGACGTCTGCCAGACATCGTGAGCGAATACCCTCTCGCTCTTGCGTCCTCGACGTTCTTGTCCATAAACTCGCGCACTTTGGGATGCATTGTGAAATAGTTTGCGATAAACTCCTTTGCCATGTATTGCGGAATGGAAAGGTTTTCTGCAAGTCCGTATCCGCTTATGCCGTAAATTATGCCGAAATTGACCGCTTTTGCGTCCCGTCTTTGTTGCGGCGTAACCTCGCTTACGGGAATGCCCAAAATCTGCGACGCTGTAATGGCGTGGATGTCGTCGTCGTGATTGAACGCCTCGATAAGTTGCTCGTCGCCGCTCATATGCGCAAGCAGGCGCAATTCTATTTGCGAATAGTCCGCGCTTACAAGCACGCAATTCTCCCCGGGAATAAACGCACTCTTGATATCCTTAGCCTCGTCGCTCCTTGCAGGAATGTTTTGAAGATTGGGATTCGTTGAGCTGAGTCTTCCCGTTTGAGTGATGCATTGATTGAACTCGGTGTGGATTCTTCCCCTGTTGACAAGCGGTTGAAGTCCCATGACGTAAGTGGATTGGAGTTTTGCATAATGGCGATATTCCAGCACGGCGTTTACTATCGGATGTTTAGGCGCAAGGTTTGAAAGCACGTCTTCGCTTACGGAATATCCCGTCTTCGTTTTTTTGCCGTGCGGCAAACCGAGCTTGTCGAAAAGTATATCGCCGAGTTGCTTGGGAGAAGCAATATTGAACGTTTCGCCTGCAAGCGAATATATCTCTTTCGTCAATCCTTCGATAATCTCGCCGTACTTCTTTTCAAGGGCTTTCAAAACGTCCGTCGACACTCTCACGCCCCTTTCTTCCATATTGCGCAAAACGACGCAAAGCGGCTGTTCAATGTCAAAAAACAACTTGTTAAGTCCTTGTTGTGCAAGTTGAGCGCGCAATTGTTGGCTTTCGTCAAACAATTCCACCGCGCCGATTTCATAGCCGTCCGCACCCAAAACTTGCTCTATACTCTTTATGGGTGCGCTGCCTCTTGCAAGGTGGGCGGCAATCATAACGTCGAAAAATTTATCTTGGTCGAACCCGTAGGTTTTGCTCAAATTTTTATAGTCGTAACATATCAGTTCTCTGCCTTTTGCCACTTCTTTGAGCGTTGCGATTGCGTCGTCGAATCCTATGCCTTCGCTGAACAAATCTTCGACGCAACTCACGGTGTATTCCGTCTTGTCGTCCACCGCAAACGATACATCGCGCCCTATAAGGACTGCGATTTTGTCGCCTTTAACGGCATTTTCTATTTCGTTTGCGCTTGTAAGTTTGACAATGTTTTTTTCAATCTTTTTCGCTTGGGGAACGTCCTCTTGCACGGAGTCGAAACTCATTCTGTTTGCAAGCGACGTGATTTCAAGCTCGCCAAGCTTTGCTCTGACTTCACCGCTATACACAGGCGTAAAAGCAATGTCTTCGAGAGTGCACTCGACGGGAACGTTGCAGTTGATAGTGACAAGCTCTTTGCTCAAAAGCGCAAGCTCTTCGTTGTTTTGAATATTTTGTCCCAGTTTGCCGGGAATATCGCTTGCGTTTTTCAAGATGCTTTCAAGCGAGCCGTATTTGTCCAAAAGTTGCTTCGCCGTTTTTTCGCCCACTCCGGGAATACCCGGCACGTTGTCAGACGTATCTCCTCTCAATGCTTTGTAATCTATAAACTGCTCAACGGTAAATCCGTCTTGCAAAAGGCGTGCCACGTCGTACACTTCGATGTCGCTGACGCCTTTTTTTGTCCAAAAAACTTTTGTCGTAGGGCTTACAAGCTGGAAGCTGTCGCGATCTCCCGTGACTATGATACATTCGTCGTCGAAACGCTTTGAGAGCGTGCCCAAAATGTCGTCGCCTTCATAGCCTTGCAAGCTGACGATTTTGATTCCCATTGCCGTAATAAGCTCTTTGAGAGGCTCGACTTGTTGTCGGAGTTCCTCGTCCATAGGCTTTCTCGTCGCCTTGTACTCTTTGTACATCTCGTGACGGAACGTCGGGCCGTGCAAGTCGAACGCAGCCGCAATATGCGTGGGATTTTGCTCCTTGATTATCTTCAAGAGTATGCTCAAAAAGCCGTATATCGCACCCGTGTATAATCCTTTCGAGGATTTGAGATTGGGAAGTGCGTGATACGCGCGGTGCATAAGACTGTTTGAATCCAAAAGCAATATTTTGTTTTGCGCCATATTTCACCTATATATCGTCAATACGATTATTCTGTCCTTTTTCGGGCAAGCAAAAACTCTCTGAGTCCTTTGTCCATAAGTTCTTTCGCGTCGTCGTAGCCCGTTTGCATATATGCGTGTATGCGCGAGCTTGAAAACGCCATAGCGGGCCCCAAATCCTCTTCGGGAGCTATGAAGAACAAATCGGGATTGCCCTCCACTTTGCGTTTGGGCTGTTTGCTTTCCACGTTCGTGCGGATTACGAGCATCTTGTCGTAGCCGTTTTTCACAAGCAGATTTATGGGCATATTGTCGTAAACTCCGCCGTCAATATACTTCTTGTCGTCGATGATTTTGGGCGGAAAAATCGGGAAAGTCGCAGATGCGATGATGTAGTCCACAAGTTTTCCCTCGTCGATTTCGTCCATCATTTTTTCGACGGGTTGCATATCCGAGATGTTGAACGTGACGAGTCCGTAGTCCTTGCCCGACGCACGAATATCCTCCTCGTTTACGATAGTTTCAAAAAACTTTTGAGATTTCTCGTAGGAAGATTCCAACATTTTGAAAGTGCCAAGTTTCTTTTCAAGCATAACTCGCAAAATAGCGGGTTTCAAATCCAAGCCTTTGAGAGCGGCGGTTTCCTCGTCGCTCAAATCGAAAACGGTGTTGGTTTGTATCTCGTTCCACACGTCGAAAAGTTTAGAATATCCGCCCTCGAGATAAATTGCGCCGTTGATTGCGCCTATCGAAGTGCCCACAACGCCGTCAAACTCCACCAACAGTTCCCTCACTGCCATAAGCGCGCCTATTTGATATGCGCCCTTCACGCCGCCGCCTTCGAGAACCAATCCCAACTTTTGCTTTTCTTTGCTCATTTGTATCCTTATATAGTTTTTATATTTTTATTAATTGTATCACACGAATCCGCTTTTTGTAAAGACAAGAAAGTCGACGCGCATTTACGGTGTTTTTAATATTAAAAACAAAAACGGCGGAATGCAATTGCAAACCGCCGCCCTCGTATAGTTTTGTCAATCGACGGTGTCCTCGATTTGTTCCGAATTGTCGCTTGCCGCGGCAATCTCGTCCAAAACCTCTTTTTCCTCTTCGCTTTCGACGTCGCCATTTGCGATTTCGTCTTCGACTAAGGCAAGTTCCGCTTGCTCGTCGGAGATTTCGTCCGAAATTTCTTCTTCTTTACGAGCGTTGATTTCGGCAAGCATTTGAGTCATTTTCGTCTCGTTGAGGAAGTATTTTTTCTTGTAGATGAGCATTGCCGCAATCATAAATACGATAGGAATAATGCACGTGCATACAAGCAGGATTTTTATGCTGTTCTGCCCGTTTGCCTGCACGTCGGCGATGACCATCTCTCTCGTTTCGGTGCTGAGATTTCTGTCGATTGCGGTGAGTCGGTTGGTGTAAGTGAGAACGCCTGCGATGATGTAGACGAGCGACACCAACCCTTGCATAAGCGCAGAGCCCATTTTTGCAGTAAACGGACGAAGTGCGAAAATCAAACCCTCGTCGCGCTTGCCCGTCCTATACTCGTTGTATTCGACGGTGTTTGCCATGTTGATAACCATAATCATATAGAATCCGCTGCCCCAACCTGCAATCGTATAGGCGAAAAACGTCATCAAAAAGCGCAGAGTTATCGTCATACCCAGCACTTCAAACAGTACGATTTTTGGCACCGTAAGCCCAAGAATCATCATCAGAGCATAGCCGATTATGATGGCAAAACCGCAAGAATACAGCAGTTTGTCACGCCCGTATTTTTTGGAAAGAGCAGGATAGAACAGCGTAAAGATCACCGACACCGCTGCAAAGCCCAAACCGAACACCATCCATAGCGTGCCGTTGTAGGCGTTGTCGAAGTAAACGTACATCATGCCGAGTCCGCCGCCGACAACGTTTGTACCGATGTTAAACAGGAGCATTACCAGCGCGCTCCACAAAAGCTGATCGTTTTTGAAAAGCACACGGAACATGTCTTTGAGTTTCATCGGCGGAGTTTTCATCAAATTTTTTGGCAACGGCTTTTCTTTGACGCCGAGTATGGTGAAAAGTTGGAATCCGCACATCAGCACCACCGCCACGACGGACATTATCCCGAAAGCCGCCGTCGAGCTGCCCCCTATCGGATTGTCGCCCATTGCGAATGTGGGAATGATGAGTCCCGCAAGTCCTCCGCCTATGCTCACCGAGATTTGCGTGACGGTCATGAGTTTGTCTCTGTCATGCGCATTGGACGTGAGCGTGGGCATCATGCCCCAATAGGATATATCGTTCATGGTGAACGTAATCGAGAAAAGGAAGTACATTGCGGCAAGCAAGCCTATAAACGCCCAGCCCTGCGCAGGTACGTTGAACAGTACGAGTATAACAACGCCCGTCGTAAGACATCCTATAAGCTGCCACGGCTTGTACTTGCCCCACTTTGTGCGCGTATTCTCGACTATGCCTCCCATAATCGGGTCGTTGAACGCGTCAAAGATTCTTGCAAGCACGATGATGATTGTGATTGCTGAAAACTGCGCTGTGTTGAGGCTCTTCGTAAACACGCAAAACGACAAGAGATATCCGTTGAACAGATTGTACAAAAAATCTCTGCCCAGCGTGCCGAACGCGTACATAAACAGGTTGCGATTGGACAGTTTGTCTTCGCTTAAACGATTGCCGTCCTTTTTTGCCGAATCAGTGATTTCAACTGCGTTTATATCATTTTTCTGCATAATGTTCCCCTTTATGCTTGATATGTAGATTATAGCAAACCGCAATGTAAAATTCAATATCGAATAAAAAATAATCTGCATAATATATCAAATAATCGACAATCGTTCAACAACCATTACACATGGAAATATTTGTCCCGTAAATCATAGAATTTCAGTCGTTTTTTTTCAATCGTTATTTACATTTTTGAATCGATGTGTTAATATACTTAACGTAGGATAACTCCTAAAAAAACTATATGTGAGGAATTAATATGGCAAAACGTAAAAGCGATTATTTCGGACTCGGTTATATCGTAAGTCTTATTCTTGCAATCATCCCCGTCACCTCTTGGATTCTCGGCGCAATCACAAGATTCTCCGAAGGCAAAATCGTTGCGGGACTTCTCCGCTTGGTGTTCGGCTTCAACATCGTATGGCTCGTAGACCTCGTTTTGATGATCGTCAAAAAATCTATTTGGCGTCTTCTCAACTGCTGATATGAAGATTGAATTTGAAAACAAGATTTACACGGATAAAAAGCAAGCTCTCACAGAGTTTGCTTTTTGTCATTATCCCCTTACGCTGACAATAGACGGAAATCACATGACTTTCGATTGGTTCAGCGATTTGGAGAAGTACGTTTTGTCGCACTAAACGTACTTTAAATTGTCAAGATGCTCCGATAAACCGGTCGGAGCGTTTTTTTTTGTCCAGTTTTATAGTATGCGGTTAAGAATTGTATTTCTAGACAAAAGTATCTAAATATAACTTAATTACAATATCCCCCTTTCTCATGTGTTTGGACTTCGGCGTTTTGCAAAGCAATCCGCCTCGTTCGCTTTGGCTACAACACATTCACAGGATGTGTTGTTTAACGCGTCGCGACCGGTCGTCGCCTTGCGACTCCGATTCCGTCTTCGAATAAGCACATTCAGTATATAAGCATGCACCGAATAAGTTTTCGTTTTTCTAATTTTAAATCATAAAACCGCCTGATTGAGATGAAGAACAAGAAAGAGCCTCTTTCAACGGGTAGGAGCGTACATGAACGTACGTGACTGCTCGATGAAAGAGGCCCTGACACAGTTATTCGCTTAATAAAGATTTTTTGTTAAAACTCTCTGATTGAGATGAAGAACAAGAAAGGCACGGCTTGAACCAAAACCCAATGTACAAAGCGTACATGATTTTGGGGCAAGCCGTGCCTGACGCAGTTATTCGCTCAATCAGAGAGTTTTATAGCGTTGACGTGAGGAATAAGACGTGTGCAACAACTCATGCGCCAAGTGGCTGTTGGGTTCGCCCAAAAACTCGTCGTAAAGTTTCTTGATTTGTTCGTTGCGGTGAGATACGCGGATTTGTTTGCTCTCGTCCTCTTGATAGAGCGCGGAAGCACGTTTATCGCGGAACGTGTCGAGAATGTCATCGTCCTCGTTGGGAAGGAAGCAAGGTTTGACGTACGGTTGTCCGCCACCTGCAACGCAACCGCCGGGGCATCCCATGATTTCGATGAAGTGATAGGGGCTTGTGCCTTCTCTGATTTGGTCGAGAAGCACTTTTGCATTCTTCATGCCGGATGCGACCGCAACTTTGACGTCCATACCGCCGAGGTTGTAGGTTGCCTCTTTGATGCCTTGCATGCCACGCACTTCTTGCAATTCAACATGTGCGAGTTCCTTGCCGGTGAGAGCAAACGCCGCCGTACGAAGAGCCGCTTCCATAACGCCGCCGGTTGCGCCGAAGATGACGCCTGCGCCGGTGTATTCGCCAACGATGTCGTTGTCAAATTGCTCATCGGGAAGTTTTGCAAAGCGGATACCTGCGCGCTTGATGAGCTTGGCAAGTTCTCTTGTCGTAAGAACGGCGTCAACGTCTTTGAGTCCGTTGACGGCAAGTTCTTTTCTGTCCTTTTCAAACTTCTTTGCGGTGCAAGGCATGACGGACACGACAAACATATCTTCGGGCTTGATGCCGTTGCGCTCCGCATAGTAGGATTTGAGGATTGCGCCGAACATTTCGTGAGGAGATTTGCAAGAGGAAAGGTGATCGAGTTGATCGCCATAGTAATACTCCGCATAGTTTATCCAGCCGGGAGAACAGGACGTAATCATGGGAAGCACGCCGCCGTTTTTGACGCGATCGAGAAGTTCGTTTGCCTCCTCCATAATCGTAAGGTCTGCGCCGAAATTGGTGTCAAACACTTTCTTGAATCCGAGTCTGCGCAAAGCCGCAACCATTTTTCCGGTTACGAGAGTGCCGATCGGCATATCGAATTCTTCACCGAGTGCGGCGCGCACTGCGGGAGCGGTTTGAACGACGACGTATTTGCCTTGTCTGAATGCCTCGTCAACCTTGTCTATTTCGCTCACTTCCATGAGTGCGCCGGTGGGGCAAACGCTTACGCATTGACCGCAAAGGATGCACGGAACGTCGGCAAAACTTCTGTTTTGAGCGGGAGCGACGATGGTTTTGAAACCTCTCTTCTCGAAGCCGAGAACGGAAAGTCCGTGCGCGCTCTTGCATCTTTCGATACATCTGCCGCAAAGAACGCATTTGGACGTATCTCTCTTGATGGACGGAGTGACTTCGTCAATGGTTACGGGAGTTTGTTCGCCCTCGTAAAGACCTTCCCTTGCGCCCGTAATTTGAGCGACGTGCAAAAGTTCGCACTTGCCGTTTTTGTCACATTCTTGACAGTTTCTGTTGTGGTTTGAAAGCAAAAGTTCAACCGAGTTTCTTCTTGCTTGCACCGCTTTTGGAGAAGAGATGGTGACTTCCATACCCTCCGCAACGGGATACACGCAGGACGCGACGAGTCCTCTTGCGCCGGTTGCCTCGACAAGGCAGACGCGGCAAGAACCTCTTGAACATTCGCCGTGATTATATGCGCAAAGAGAGGGAATTTCGTATCCGCAAGCCTTTGCCGCTTCGAGTATCGTCATGCCTTGTTCGACTTGATAAGGCACGCCTTCGATTTTAATATTGATTTTCGCCATAGTCCTCTCTCCTTATTTCTTCTCGATTGCTTTAAGTCTGCAAGCAGAAATACACATACCGCACTTGATGCACTTGTCTTTGTTGATTTCTCTGGACGGAAGTTTGTGTCCGGGTGCGACATAGTTGGTGGTATGGATTGCTCCGACGGGACAATTTCTCTCGCAAAGTCCGCAGCCGACGCACTTGTCTAAAATGACTTCATAATTCATGAGGCTCTTGCAAACGTGTGCGGGACATTTTTTGTCCACGATGTGAGCGATATACTCGTCTTTGAAATGCGCAAGCGTTGAAAGAATCGGGTTCGGCGCAGTTTGTCCGAGTGCGCAGAGAGAGTCGTTTTTGATGTTCGACGCAAGATCCATGAGTTTGTCAAGATCTTCCATAGTGGCTTTGCCCTTGGTGATCTTGGTGAGGATTTCGAGCATTCTCTTGGTGCCGATACGGCAAGGAGAGCATTTTCCGCAAGATTCGTCGCAAATAAATTCCATATAGAACTTTGCAACGTCAACCATACAGTTGTCTTCGTCCATGACGATTGCGCCACCCGAACCCATCATCGAGCCTTTTGCGACGAGGTTGTCGAAGTCGATGAGTGCGTCGAGGTCATCTGCCGTAAGGCATCCGCCCGAAGGTCCGCCCGTTTGAATGGCTTTGAATTTCTTTCCGCCGGGAATACCGCCGCCGATGTCGTAAATAAGTTCACGCAAGGTTGTGCCCATAGGAACTTCCACAAGCCCGACGTTGTTCACCTTTCCGCCGAGAGCAAAAACTTTCGTGCCCTTTGATCTTTCCGTGCCGAAGCAAGTGAACTTCTCATAGCCTTCTCTCATTATGTAAGGAACGCACGCAAGAGTTTCGACGTTGTTGACGATCGTCGGAGAATCCCACAAGCCTTTGACTGCCGGGAACGGAGGACGGGGACGAGGCATACCTCTCTTACCTTCGATGGAGTTGAGGAGCGCGGTTTCTTCACCGCAAACGAATGCGCCCGCGCCAAGACGGATATGTACTCTGAAGGAGAAGTTTGTTCCGAGAATATTGTCGCCCAAAAGTCCGAGATCTTCCGCTTGTTTGATTGCGATGCGGAGTCTGTTGACTGCGATGGGATATTCTGCGCGAACGTAGAAATAACCGTTTTGCGCGCCGATTGCGTAACCTGCAATCATCATACCTTCGATGACTGCAAGCGGGTTTCCTTCGAGAATGGAACGGTCCATAAACGCACCCGGGTCGCCTTCGTCGCCGTTGCAAACGACGTACTTTGCGCCTTCGGGCTGAGCATATGCAAATTGCCACTTTCTGCCGGTGGGGAATCCGCCGCCGCCTCTTCCTCTCAAACCGGAAGCCAAAATCTCGTTGATGACTTCTTGTCTGTCCATTTGAAGCGCTCTTTCAAGTCCTTTGAACGCGCCTGCGCCGAGAGCTTCCTCGATTTTTTCGGGGTTGATGCTTCCGCAGCCGTGCAATGCGATACGAACTTGTTTTTTGTAGAAAGTGATGTCGTCTTGTTTGGATATTTTTTCTTTGGTGACGGGGTCGACGTAAAGAAGTCTTTCCACCACTTCACCGTTTTCGAGGTCTTTTTCGACGATTTCTCTCACGTCATCGATTTTGACCATTCTGTAAAGCGTGTCTTCGGGATAAATCTTAACGAAAGGGCCTTGAGAACAGAAGCCGAAGCAACCAACTTGGTTGACGGTGACTTTGTCATGCAATCCTCTCTCGTTGATGAGCTTGACAAACTCTTCTCTGATTTCGTCCGAGTGAGATGACAAGCAGCCCGTGCCGCCGCACAACACGACGTGACGTCTGCCGTCGCTTCCCGTAAACTTTGCGTCGAGGCAAGAAGAGCAATCTTGACACGTTTTGTCCAATTCAGCAAAATTTCTTATCATAATCAGTTCTCCTTTGCCATGTACTCGTCGATGATGCCGGGAACGGCGTTCACCGAAACTTTGGGATACACCTGTCCGTTGATTGAAACAGCAGGAGCGATTCCGCAAGCACCGATACAACGCAATGCGTCGATTGTAAACAAACCGTCTTTGGTTGTTTCGCCGGGTTTGATTCCGAGCAGTTCGCTGAATTTGTCAATGACTTGTTGCGCACCTTTGACATAGCAAGCAGTGCCGAGACAACAACCGATGACGTATTTTCCCTTCGGAGTCAAAGAGAAAAACGAATAGAATGTCACGACGCCGTAAATTTCAGCAACCGAGATACCCGTTCTGTCCGAAACGATTTCTTGCACTTCGAGAGGAATATAACCGTATTCCTTTTGAATATCGCTCAAAATCATCATAAGAGGGGTGTTTTCGCCGACGTATCTGTCGCAAATCGTATTGATTTGAGCAACCGCCGCTTCGCTTAAATGAGCCATGGTAAGCCCTCCTTTGTATATTGAATAATGATAACCTTTAAAAGTTTAGCACAAAAATCGCGCACTCGCAATAGATAAATCAATATTTATATATTTTTATCGGTTAAAAACAGTAAATAAGCCAATCGGGTGTGGGTGTCCCACCCGAACTGATACTCATTCAGGGCGTTCTTATAAACGGAATATGCAACTTCGAAGACGGAACACGAGCCGCAAGGCGGCGAGAATTTGAGCGCCGAGCTTGACGGTTGTACCGTCCGACTGCGCCGTGTTATTGCGTAGCTGGCGCACAAAGGACGGTGGCATAATGAGAGAATTGTCCCTATCTATGCGAGTGCCGATTGTCTCCCCCACGAACGACGGATAATTTTGTAAAGAATTGCCCCTATTTGAGTGGTGGGAGAAATACCGGCGTGTCCGGAAAGAGGGGGCGCACTAATTTAGGGTACACGCCGTTCAACTCTTGTAGAGGAAGAACAAGAAAGAACCGCTCACACAGATAGGAGCGTACTTGGCGTACGTGACTATTTGAGTGGGCGGTTCTGCCACAGCTATTCGCTCAATCAGACGGTTTCCCCGTATTTGAGGGGCATGCGCATCTTATGCCCCGCCCTAGATTTCATCTTTTCAATCTTTTGTCTGACTTCGTCGGGAATCTGCTCGCCACGGAGATATTTGTCAACGTCGGCGTACTTGATGCCGGTTTCCTGTTCGTCGGTTTGACCTTGATAAAGTCCGGCGGACGGTGCTTTTTCGATGATTGTGGAAGGTGCGCCCAAATATCTCAAATGCTCGTATATTTCGCCGACGGTGAGGTCTGCAATGGGGTTGAAATCGTGTGCTCCGTCCCCCCACTTTGTGAAATATCCGAGAGTTGCTTCGTCAAGATTACCGGTGCCGGCAACGAGATATCCTCTTGCCTGGCCGAGAGCGTAAAGCGTGGTCATGCGAAGGCGCGGATTTATGTTTACGTTTGCCATTTTGAGATTTGCTTCGCCTGCATTTCCCTTTTCAAGTTGCTCGCCGAGCGCGCTCACGAGAGCCTCTTTGGTTTTTGTGAGGTCGATTTCGATTTGCTCGATGCCGAAGTGCTTGCCCGCTCTCAAAGCGTCGTCGCGGTCACTGCCGTAGTTTTGAGAAGATTGGCAAGGCATGATAACGCCGAGCACGTTGTCGGTTGCAAGTTTGCAAAGCGCGCCGACAAGAGTGCAATCTTTGCCGCCGCTGTTGCCGTAAATAATGCCTTTTGCGCCCGATTGGGAAAGGACTTTTTTTATCCATTCCACACGGTTTTGAATTGAAGTTTGAACGTCCATACGACTTCCTTTATTTTTGGTTGAATTCGATAAGATTTTATTGTTTTTTGTTGTTTTTTATTATAATCGGTTTTTTGCAATATTCAACTTTTTTTGAAAAAAACATTAAAATTTTATGAAATTTTGCCTCGTGAGCCTTCAAAAACAACGTTTTTTTGAAAAATTTTGCAAAAATTCCCATTTTTTAGCATTTTGGGTATTGAATTATTCATTTGTTCGATATATAATGTCTTTATCTTAAAAAATAACCTTACAAAAAGGAGATTGTTATGAGAAAAGCATTTATTTGTCCCACAAAGTACGTGCAAGGCGAAAACGAATTGTTGAACCTTGGTTATTTTGTAAAAACCTTCGGTAAGAAAGCACTTCTTATCGCAGACCCGTTTGCGCTCAACCTCGTCAAAGAGAAACTCGAAGCAACCCAAAAGAAATACGGCGTTGAATTCGTTTCCTGCGACATTTTCAAGGGCGAATGCTCTCGCACGGTTGTAAAAGCATTGCAAGAGTTTGCAAAAGCAAACAAGTGCGCATGCACCATCGGTCTCGGCGGCGGCAAAGCAATCGACACATCGAAGTGCGTTGCAGCAGGCAATCCTCTCATCATCTGCCCCACCATCGCGGCAACCGACGCACCTACGTCCCACTCCGCAGTTCTTTACACCGACGATCACGAATTTGACGATTACGCATACTTCCGTCAAAGCCCGTCCGTCGTCCTCATCGACCTCAACGTCATTGCAAACGCACCTTCTCGCTTCCTCGTGAGCGGCATGGGCGACGCACTCTCCACTTATTTCGAAGCAAGAGCAAACGTCAACAGCGTTTCCAACGTCAACGCAGGTCTTCCCTGCGGAGCAGACCGCAAGAAAGGCACTCTCCTCGGCTACGGCACGTACACCGCTGCGGCACTTGCAGAGCTTTGCTATCACAACCTCATCAGCGACGGTGCAAAAGCGAAAACCGCTTGCGACTGCAACGTAGTAACTCCCGCTTTCGAAAAAATCGTTGAAACCAACATCCTTCTCTCCGGTCTCGGATTCGAATCCGGCGGTCTTGCAGCTGCACACGCAATCCACGACGGTTTGACCGCAGTCCACGACATCCACGCATGCTGCATGCACGGCGAAATCGTCGCATTCGGTACAATCTGCCAACTCGTGCTTGAAAACAGCCCCGAAGAAGAGCTCTACGAAGTGCTCAACTTCTGCGACGAAGTCGGTCTCCCCGTCTGCTTGCACGACCTTATGACAAATCCGCGCACCGGCGAAGTCATCAGAGAAGAACTCACCGAAGAAGAATACAAGATCGTCGCCGCAAAGACTTGCATCCCCGACGAGAGCATCCACAACATGCCCTTCCCCGTAACCGAAGACATGGTTATTGCCGCAATCAAAGCAGCGGACAAGATCGGTCACGATTTCAGATACGGCTGCGACTGCGAATGCTGCCACTAATTTAACGAATAACCGACACTCCCTTGCTCGCCAAGGGAGTGTCTTATAAAAATCCGCACGAAATCGCGTTTGCCGACTTGTTTTGCGGATAACAAGGAGAATATTATGAAGAAAATTATGAACACCGCTCAAAGTTTCGTGTACGATATGTGCCACGGTCTTGCAGCGGCTCACCCCGAACTTGAATTTGTCGAAAAATACAAAGTCGTCAAAAAGAAAGACATCAACGACGCAAAAGTCAGCCTTATCTCCGGCGGCGGTAGCGGTCACGAACCCGCACACGCAGGTTTTGTCGGAAAAGGCATGCTTGACGCTGCGGTTTGCGGCGACGTTTTCGCATCCCCCTCTCAAGTTCAGGTTTACAACGCAATCAAGCAATGCGCAACGGACAAAGGCGTGCTTCTCATCGTCAAAAACTATTCGGGCGACTGCATGAACTTCAACAACGCAATGAGCGACGCTCAAGAGGACGGCATCAAGGTTGACGCAGTGTACGTCAACGACGACATCGCCGTCAAAGACTCTCTCTATACCGTCGGTCGCAGAGGCGTTGCTGGCACCGTTCTCGTACACAAATGCGCAGGCGCGGCGGCAGAACAAGGCAAGAGCCTCGAAGAAGTCAAAGCGGTTGCAAACAAGGTTATCGACAACGTGCGTTCTTTCGGTTTCGCTTTCACGAGCTGCACCGTTCCCGCAGCAGGTCATCCCACGTTTGAAATCGGCGACGACGAAATGGAATTCGGCGTCGGTATTCACGGCGAACCCGGTCGTTTCCGCGAGAAAATCGACTATTCCACCGGCACGTTCTGCGACGATTTGTCAAGACGCATCCTCACCGATCTCGAAGAGGATCTCAAACTCCAAAAGGGCGAAGAAATCGTGCTTCTTATCAACGGTTTCGGCGGAACTCCCCTTCAAGAGCTCTACATCCTCAACAACTCTGTCACAAAAGCTCTCAATCAAGACGGCATAACCATCCACAAGACCATCGTCGGAAACTTCATGACTTCCATCGATATGGCAGGTGCGTCGATTTCCGTTTTGAGAGTGGACAGCGAGCTTAAATCTCTCGTCGACTATCCCGTCAACACCCCCGCACTCACTTGGGGCGCCGCAATGAGCGAACAGGCAGAAGCGGCTCTTGAAGCAGTGCAAGCAATCGGCAGAGCTCTCGGATACGTTCCGCAAGAGCACGTCGAAGCAAAAACCGCAAAGAAAGCGGCAAAAGCGGAAACCGAAGAAGTCGCAGTGTACGAAGTCGAAGGCAAACCCGTCGTAAACGAAACCATCAACACCGCGGCTTTCGTTCAAATCGTGGACAAGATGGCAGACATCGTCATCGAAAACGAAGTTCCCTTCTGTGAAGCCGACAAAATGGGCGACGGCGACTTCGGTATGTCCATCGCAAAAGGTTTCAGACAACTCAAAGCAGACTGGGCAACCAGAAAGAAAGGCGACATCGGTCAATTCCTTGTAAGTTGCAGCGAAATCATCAAAGAATACTGCGGCGGAGCATCCGGTCCTATTTGGGGTTCTGCGTTCAAGTATGCAGGCAAAGCAATGCTCGGCAAGAAAGAAGTCAACCTCACGGATATTGCACTTCTCTTCACCGAAGCAAATCGCGGCGTGTACGAAACGGGCAAAAAGTCCTTCGGCAAAGGCGCGGAAATCGGCGACAAGACGCTTGTTGACGCTCTCAAACCTTGCGCAATGGCTCTCACCAAAGCAGCGGAAGAAGGCAAAAAATTGCAAGAAGGTCTTGACCTCGGCGCAAAAGCGGCTCACGAAGGCGCAGAAGCAACCAAAACTCACGTTGCCACACTCGGCAGAGCGGGCACGGTGGGCGAGCGTTCAATCGGTTATCCCGATGCCGGCGCACACGGACTCGACGTCATCTTCAACGAGCTTGCGGCTTATATCGCAAAGATGTAAAATTCGATTGATACAAAAAATAGAAGCACTCGGCGAGTGCTTCTATTTTTTGTTTGTTTTCAGTTTTTTATATACGTCCATTTGCAAACGGCATTTTTTTGCCGTTTAATTTTCTCTCTTAAACCGCTCGTTCGTTTTTCTTATTCTGTCAATAAGTTCGTGGTTGTCGTAATTGCTCGGAGCGCGCCAAACCCAATTGCCTTGCGCAACAGAAGGAGTGTTCATTCTGCCCTGCTCGTTTGTGAGCAACAACCAATCTTGAAGAGGAACGACGACAAGATTCGCAACGGATTGAAACGCAAGGTTTATCATAGCGTAGGTGCGGTTTGCGCCACCGCAGAAACGCAGACACTCTTTTTTGAACCGTGCGAGCGTATCGCCTTTTAATTTTTTACACCAGGAAGTCGTGCAATCGGCATCGTGGGAGCCTGTATATACAACGCAGTTTTCGTCCTTATACGTGCGCGGCAAATACTCGTTGTCATCGTTTGAGAAGGCAAATTGAAGCACTTTCATGCCGGGATAGCCGCAGTATGCAAGCAATTCGCGCACGTCGTCGGTGATAAAGCCCAAATCCTCGGCGATTATTTTTGCGCCTGGAATACGGCGGTTTACCTCGTCGAAAAGCGATTTGCCGGGGCCTACCATCCATTTGCCGTCTTTTGCTGTTTTTTCGCCGTTTTTGATGACGAAATACCCTGCAAATCCACGGAAATGGTCTATGCGTAATATATCGTAAAGTTTGAAACTTTGCTCGATGCGCTCTATCCACCACTCGTAGCCGTCCGCTTTCATCTTGTCGTAGTCGTAGACGGGATTGCCCCACAACTGACCGTCCTCGGCGTAAGCGTCGGGCGGACAACCTGCAACGACTGTCGGATTCAAATCCTCGTCAAGCAAAAACATAGACGGATTGCTCCACACGTCGGCGGAATCGTATGCGACGTAAATGGGCATATCGCCTACAATCGTTATATTCTTTGAATGAGCGTAATTCAAAACGTCCTGCCACTCGGCAAAAAACTCGTACTGAACGAACTTCCAAAATGCAATTTCGGAGGCAAACTCCCCTTTGCGCGCCTGCGCCTTGTCGTAAAAGCGGAATTCGTCTTCCCATTCGTTCCACGCCTTGTAGCCGAATGCGGCTTTGAGTGCCATAAAATACGCATAATCGTCAAGCCACTTTGCGTTGTCTTTGCAAAACGTTTCGAACTCGCAATCGGGCAAAAAGCGCGAATATGCTTTTTTGAGCAAGGCAGTTCTGTTTTCAAACAACCATCCGTAGTCGGTTTTGTCGCAAACGTGAACGGCGGATTTCAAATCCTCACCGTCGAGAAGGCCTTTTTCAAACAACGTTTGAGGATCGATGTAATAGTGATTGCCTGCAAACGACGCGGGAGACTGATACGGGCTGTCACCGTACGCCGTAGGATTGAGCGGCAGTATCTGCCAACACTTTGTGCGTGTCGCGCTCAAAAAGTCTACAAATCGCTTAAAGGGCGCGCCAAACGTGCCTATTCCCCACTCGCTCGGCAGCGAACTGACCGCCGTCAACATTCCGCTTTTATGCTTGAAGCCAAAACTGTCCGTCATCATAGCAAACTTTGCAAGCGATTTGATATTGTTTATGCTCGCCTGCAAAACAATATAATAAATATACCACAAACCAATCGCCGATTCAAGGGCGAAAGGGCAAAAATCGCATCAAATCATATATGATTTCATAAGGCTACACAAAATTTGCAAAAACCGCATCATATCCGCAATCTCCGCTTTCGATTTGTCCTTGCACAACGCCTCGGCAAGCACGCTTGCAAAAACGTTTTGCTTGAGCGGATCGTGCGGAATATCCCCAAAAGATATTTTTGCCGTTTGAGATACACTCTGTCCAAAATCGAAACGTCCGCCCATATTTTAAATATATGAGTTTGAAAAAAATATTGTCTTTTGGCAAAAATAAGATGCAAAACTCCTTGACAACCCCCTTGTTTTAATCATATAATAAGCAATGTTAAGCGGTCATGGCGGAATAGGCAGACGCGTACGTTTGAGGGGCGTATGGTTACACCGTCCGAGTTCAAGTCTCGGTGACCGCACCACAAAAAGATAAGCACGAACTTTTCGTGCTTTTTCTTTTTCTGCGGACACCGAGGCTTGCGTGCGATACTTCGCACGGCGCATTTTTGCGCAACTCGGACTCCGTCCGACTGACCGCAAGCAAAGAGAGACGCAAGCGCAAAGCATTTGCGGACATCAAGCGCAGCGGACATAGCAAACAATCAAAACGCGATAGCGTTGAACCGAAGGCAAAGTGCGCAGCACGGATTGTTTAGCGTAGACGCTTCACTTTGGCGAATAATATTCGCCCGTTCCGCTATTACGCTCGCTTTGCTCGCTACAAGTCTCGGTAGATCGCAAGCAAAGAGAGATGCAAGCGCACAGCATTTGCAGAAATCGTGCGCAGCGGACATAGCAAACAAATAGACACGCAGTGTCAGTGCAACGCACGAGGTGCGTCAGCACCCATTTGTTTTGCGTAGACCGCACCACAAAAAGATAAGCACGAACTTTGTTCGTGTTTTTTCTTTTTTTGCGGACACCGAACTTGAACTCCCCCTGCAAATTGAACAATTTGCAAGCACAAGGCAACGCCTTGTCGGACAACACCGTCCGTTGCACGCAAATTTGATTTTTTTACATACAAAAGCCTCGCAAGATGCGAGGCTTTTGTATTGACTAAATCAATCGGTTTTGAAATTGATTATTCTTCAACTTCTTTCAAAGTGCAAGCAAAACCAACGAATTGCGTAACACCAACATTTGCTGCATTGTCGCCAGTGACAAATTTGACTGCGCTCAATGCCATCGTGTTGCCGACAGTGTTTTTGGAGGAATTCCAATAAGCGCCGAAATAGAACTCTGTTTCAACATTGTTCTTATCGTTGAATGTGCAAGTAAATGCTTTGATTGTGTCATTCCAAGTCCACTCGCCTGCCGTTGCGTCAAGCTTCATATTGTTGTATGTGCCATTGAGATAACCAACAAGATACTTGTCACCAAATTTAATTGTGTAGACATTTTCTTTGCCTGCAACTGCCGCAACAACAAAGTCTGCTGCCTTTGTTGCGTCTTCGGTTGTTACAAGTGCGCCTTTGTCGTTGACTTCACCTGTTGCATACAACACTTTTCCGCCCTTGGGAGTGGTGTCCATAGTGAACTTGTAAGTGCCTGCTTTCATGTCTGTTGCGAGTTCGGGTTGCAACGTTTGCTTGGGAACGTAGATAGCGTCTTTAATATAAGTTGCGCCCGCTGCTACTTGCGGATTTGATTTGAAGCTGTCGGGCTTACCTGTGACGAGGATGTAATCACCAACGTTGAGGTCTGCACCGCCTTTAAGTCTATAACAGCTATAATCCGTCGTACCATCGGTGATGGTAACTGTGATGTTGTTGAAACTGCTGCTGTATTCAGTGTCGATAGATTTGATTCTACCATACATAACGGTGCCTTCTTTGCCGGTTCCGTCCAAACCTGCTTGTTTTGCTGTTGCCAAATCGGTGACGTCAAGTTTGACGAATTTGGAAACTGCTTCGAGCGTTGTGCCGAATTTAGACATCTTGGCTGCGATTGCAAGTTTGTCGCCTGCTTTTATCGTTGCCGCATCGTCAAGGTTGTAACGGAATACGAGAACCTTGTATGCACCGTCGGAAAGATAGAAGGATACGTTCTTATATTGTTCGCTATATGCGTCTTTGATGCTTTCAACAGTACCGATAAGAATGTAAGATTTTTCGGTCGTTTCTTTGTCGTTAAGAGCTTCTGCCGCGTTCAATGCCGTCTTGATAAACGTGACAGGTGCTTGGACGAGAACAACGTAATTTTTGCTTCTTGTCACTTCATTGTAAGTGATGGTTGCCTTGATTGTGGTCGGAGTGTTAACTTCAACAATTGCAGGAACCAATTTGCCGTCAACGATAGAAATCGCATTTTTGCCTGACTCGACTGCCCATTCGATAGTTACGCCTTCAAGAGTCGGAAGCGCAGTCTCGGAAGTGATGCTTTCGGGAACTTCGAGATCTTCGAGCATTGATGCTGCGGTCGGGATCAAGGATTCGACAGAAAGGAATTGAACGGACTCGAATTCACCGCTCTTGTAAGTTGCAAGGATGGTTGCCGTTTCGGGGTTGCCCGGTGTTACTGTCATCTTGCCGCCGTCGAGGACGATTGCGTTGGATTTGCCGACGATTTCGTAAGAAATTTCAACGCCGTCAACTGCCGTTTCGAGAGTAAACTCTTTTTGAGTTGTGATACGCACGGTTTTGCCCTCTGCTGTGTTGATGCCGTCTGCAACGAGTTTTTCATTGACTTTTGCGATTGCGGCTGCAACTTTCTTGCCTGCGTACACTGTGTCTGCAGCATCTTCTTCTTGACCGCTTGCAGTCACTGCGGATGCGCTCAAAGGCATGATTTGCCAACCATCACCGACTGTATTCTTCTCATCTATGTATCTTGACAATATACCGGTTACATTTACCATAGAGTCAACGGGATAAATTGTCGTCAAGGCATTGATTGCCGTCCAGGTTGCGTCGTCTGCTTTCGTTGCGTATGCGCCTTCCATATATTTGCTAACACGCACGCTAACCTTGGCTCCGCCCTTTGTAAGAACCATCAGCGTATAATTGTTGCCGGTTTTCTTGTCCGCCTCTTCTGCTACGCTATCCACTTTCCAGTTGGTGAGCGAAACAAGGCGAGATTCATGATAAACGGTTGCGGGCAAGTTGCCGATGACTTCTTGATCGATTGCTTTGACGTGTTCGTTTACGTCGATGGGTGCGACGTTGTCATCAACGACAAGCTTGCCGCCTGCGTTGGTTTCAACCAAACCTTTATAGTTGGTGTTGGTTGTGCCGGTGACGGTGATGTGTACGCCGGGAGCCAATTTTGCAGCATGTTCATCGGTGGTTTTGACTCTGTAGAGATAGTAGCCCGCCGTGAAATCGTCGTTGACCATGTAGAGTGTGACGTTATTATAGCTGGAGCTGTAAGCCGTGCCGATCAAAACGACGTAACCGCTCATATCGATGGAAACGCCGGTGTTGGTGTACCAGTAGTTGACAAGTTCAAGTCCTTCCATGGTCTTGTAGACGGTCATGCGATAGGATTGAGATGCGCTCACTCCGTTGTAGGTGAAAGTTGCCTTGACTTTGACGGGAGTTTGGTTGCCTTGAGGTGTAACTTGCAACGTTTTGCCGTTGTTGATGACCTTGATGTAAAGCTCATAGTCTTCGTCAACCGACCATGCGATAGTTGCGGTTTTGCCTTTGTAAGCAAACTCTGTTTCCAAATCGAAGTTGTCAACGATCGTTGCCTTGTCCTTGGGGAACACGTAGCTGTTCATAAAATCGTAAACGTCAAGTGCTTTGACTCTTACGGTGTAGGATTTGCTCGACTTTTTGACGGTTACTGTCAAATTGACGTCAACCAAGCCCGTTTCGGGAAGGGTGACTTTTGCAAGCCAATCGGATTCGCGTTTTTCCAATTGGATTGCGGTGCCTTCGGATTTCCATTCCGCCGCTTCACCGCCGATTGTTGCGGGAAGAGTGAAATCATCGGTAACGGTTGTGCCGTCCATGTCGAAAATGTAACTGTCAAGCACGTTGGTGTCGTTCTTGTCGTTGCAAGCAGCCAACGTGACGCAGCACAATACCATAACTATAGCCAAGACCGCTATGATATTTCTTTTCATCTCCATTTCTCCTTTAATATTATTATTTTACGGTTATATCCGATATATTCGGAATAACGATTGTTCCTGATTTATCAACAAGTTGATAACCTCTTACGCTAAATTTTTTGCCAACCGCAAACTGATTTATATAGCTGTCCGAAACTTTCACTTGATAGGTAAATTCAACCGCGTCTTCGGCTCCGTCTTCCGTACGTTTTTGAGTCGAACCGAGGATTGTAAGCACGCCGTTTTCAATCGACGAACTCTTCACCGTCACGTCCGTGTACAAAGTTTTGCTGTATTGAGCAATATACTCTACCGTCGAATCAAACGTCAGATAGTAGTTTGCTTGCACCAAACGGCAACCTTCGTATCCGGGATTCGAATTGCCTATGCTTTCGCCGTAAAGGCTGTTGTACACAAGCCCCGAAATCTGGAAGTTGCCGGCAAATTTTTGCACCGAGCCGATGATCTTGTAGAGCTGACCTATCTTCATTCTTGTTGCCGGGCTTGACGAATACGCCGCATACACGTTGATCGTGTACACTTTGTTGGTTTCGGGATCGTATTGTCCCGCAACAAACGTATATGTTCCGCTTTCAGACACTTTCAAGCTTTGCAAATACGCAGTCATAACGATTTTTGAACCTGCATCAGCATCCGTATTGTAGTATTGTTCGGTGTTATCCCAGAAATTCTTGATTGTCATTTCAACGGGATCCGTCGAATAAAGAGGATCTTCGAGCTCGGAATAAATACGCAACTTTATGGATTTTGCAAACTTGTTTGCCTCGTCCATATAGCTGTAATACGGATATGCATCGGTGTTCAAAGCTTTGTTTTCGGTGAACCCGTTTTCAATGAGTTCGATGTTCAAAAGTCTGAAATCGTTGCTATTTGCCGTCTTATACCAAACGTATCCGAGATAGCGAGTGCCGTAGGAATCGTGCGACGGACGAGTGCCCGTTGAAGATTCCAACACGATTTGGGTAGCTTGAGAAAGTCTGTCCTTTACAAACAAAGACGCCGCTTTGCCCCACTTTTCGACGCCGCCCGTCGATTCGGGAGTATCGATGCAGTAATAACGAATTATAACCGTATCGTTTCCTTCCTTATTCCAAGCGCGGAAGCGTGTGGTATCGCCGTCGGTGTAGGCGTCGACAGTTGCAACGCCTATACCGTCGTTCATAAAGGATTTGCCTTCAAATGATTTTGTGAGTTTCGCCTTCTTTGTGACTGTTTCGTAATACTTTGTGTTGTCTGCAATCTCCGGCTCTTTGTTGCAAGCAACAAATGCGAGAGTGCATGTAAGCACGACGGCAATCAAAAGAAGAATACTTATCGCTTTTTTCATTGTTTTATCTGGTTTGCGTTTTTGCAGTCTGCGCTATGGTTATCTGTTTCCGCCGCAGTTTGAAATTGCGTCCAACAACGCCTTTTCGGCGGACTTGCTGCCCTTCAACGTGTAAAGAACGACGTTGCCGACTTGGGTACGTGCCGTGGACGAACCGACGAATGCGGGAGACGTGAAGAATCTGTCGGACATTGAAGCCGCTACGTTTGCAGCAACTGCCGTGATGTCTGTGCCTTTCATATGCTCTTTGTATGCTTCGATTTCGTAAACGGAGTTACGAGAAGGATTGTAACCGGATGCGATTGCGAAAGACGCTTGGAAAGTGGGATCCATCAATTCTTTGACAAACATGAAAGTCATGATCTTCTTTTCGTCAATGTTTGCAACACCGTTGCCTGCCTCGAACATAACGAGAGACGGACCTTGGGAAATTGCAGAATAATTTACGGAGCCGTCTGCTTGAACGCTTCCGGGGATGGGTGCGATGCCCCATTTGAATGCGCTACCCGGATTTTGGTGAGATGCGCCGCCGGATGAACCGATGCAGTAGATTGCGCCGCCTTCAGTGCCCTTTGTGAACAATGCGGAGGTGTAGGCACCGTACTCGTTTTGAGTTGCGATATAGCCCTTGTTGTAGTACTCGTTCAACTTGTTGAGCCACGTTTTGGTGTTGTCGTTGTTGAAGAGATAGTGAGGAGCATCCGCACTGGTGTAACCCCAGCCGTTTTGTTCGCACATAGTGATGAACCAGTTTGCTTCGGAGTCGTATCCCAAAGGCGTTGCGGTGGGATATTTCGTTTTGAGGTATGAAGCCTGTGTCCAGAGTTCGTCCCACGTTGTTGCCGGTTTGAGTCCGAGTGCGTCAAGAGCGTCCTTGTTGTAGTACATCAATTCGGTGGATTTGACAAACGGAAGCGTGAGCATTGCGTTTGCATCGTAGCCGTATTTTTCATGATCGCCGTAGTTGGATGCAAGACCTTCTTTGTAGTAACCTTGGACAAAGTCCGCAACTTCTTCTGCCGTGTAACCGATTGCGTATTCAACGTCGTTTGCGCCCTTCACCGTGTCGGTGGAATTGATAAGAGTGCTCATATCAACGACCTTTGAAGTTTGCAAATATTGCGCAACGTGGTCTGCATAGCAGTATGCCAAGTCAGGTTGCTGTTTGCCTTGGAAGTCGGAAATGACTTTTTCCTTGACGTCGTCGTAACCTCCGACTTGGACGTGTTGAACTTTCCATCCCGGGAATTTCGCTTCAAAGTTGTTGATTGCAACTTGCGTAGCAGATTGCAAGCTATCTCCTTGGGAAGAATAGAACACGATAGTATGTGAATAGTCTGTAGAGGTTTCGTTGCAAGCCGTCAGCAATACACCACAGCATGTGATTGCAACCGCGACTACGAGCAAAACACACAAAATCTTTTTCATAATTGCTCTCCTTTTTGTTATATTAATATTGCCGTAAAGGCAGATATTCGAGTTTTGTGGGCAAACCGCCCTGTTTTTGTATCAGCCCTTCGTACCGCTCTTCGACACGCCGTGCATGATATATTTGCGGCAAGTGATGAAGAGAATGAAAAGCGGAAGCGAAACCATGCATACGGCAGCCATTTTGAGCGTCGTAAGCGTTTCGGAGCCGTATCCGGGCAAGCCGTACAGCGCACCCGACACCGTGCCGATTCTATCCGTAAATCCGCGCGTGACCCAGTTGGTGACCATCTGCCAGTCCTTGCTGTTGACAAGTCTTGGCCAAATGTATGAGTTCCACGTGCCGATAAACTTCAAAAGCGTGATGGAAACCAGCGTCGGAGCAGTCAACGGCACCATGACTTTAACAAGGTAGCCCATGTCCGACAAACCGTCCACTTTCGCCGCTTTGTAGAGCGAATCGGGGATTTGCATAAAGTTGTTTCTAAGCAAATAGATATAATACACGCTCACGAGGAACGGCAGTATCATGACCGTAAACGTATCTCTCCAACCCCATGCGGACACGGTGAGATAGTTGGTGATCGTGTACATTTCGCCCGGAATCATCATCGTTGCAAGCATGAGCGTGAACAAAATGTTTTTGCCCTTGAATTTCATGCGAGCAAGCGCATATGCCGTGATAATCGTCACAAGCACGCCGATTGTCGTCGAGAAAAAGCCCACGACAAGCGTATTGATAAGGATTTGCACGAACGATCCCGATCCGCCCGACGAGGTTTGGCTCAACACCGCCTCGTAGTTTTTCCACATAAACGTGTGCGGGAAGAACGTCGGCACGGACTGACGATATTCCATTTCGGTTTTGAGCGAAGAAATTACCATCCAATAGAACGGCAAGAACGCAAGCACCGCGCAAATCGTCAACACAGTGTAAACGAGCACGTTTTTGAGCACGTTGCTGACTTTTTGTTTTCTTCTCTCTTTTTCGACGTTGAAATCCGTTACGTTTCTCTCAAAAATCGCCGCGTCGGAAGAAACCGCGGACACGGTTTGGTCGAGCGCGGAATCTTTTGCGCTGACAACGCTCATTTCGTCGGCGTTGTCTTTGACAACGTTTTCTTCGCCGAGATCTGCGGATTCCGTTTCGGGTGTTGTATTTTCGTTGTTTTCAAACAAATCTTTGTTTTCAATATCGGTCATAGCGCACCCCTCAGAATTTTACTTTCTTTTTGCTTACGAATCGGTTGATGCCCGTAAATATCATGATGATAAAGAACAACAACAGCGAACCTGCGAACGCATATCCCGTCATACCTTTGTCGATATATTGGTATATGTATCCGACGACGGTGCCCATATCGTAGTCAATGCCCATTTGGTCGCCGAAGATACCTACGACTGCCGTGTATTGCTTCATGCCGCCCATGATGCCGGTGACGATAAGATAACTGATCATAGGCGAAATCATCGGAGCGGTGATCTTCCACAAAATCGTGTTTTTGGACGCGCCGTCTATTCTTGCGGCGTCGTAATATTGCTTGTTGACGCTTTGGAGCGAGCTGAACAAAATCAAAATTTTGAACGGCAATCCCGACCACACTTCGTAGATAATCATAACGATGTATTTCGGCCACGGAATCGTCAGACTGCCGATTTCCCACGTAGGACCGCCGGCCTTGCCTATCCAATCGACCGGATCTATGCCGAACCACCCTAGCACCATATTGAACAAACCTACGGTTTCCGTGTTGTTTCTCGTGCCGACAATCGTGAAAAACGTGGCAAAAACCGCGCCCATTGCCAAAGCGTTTGTCAAATACGGCAAGAACAAGACCGTTTGATACGCCTTTTGCAAGGGTTTTATCGACGTGAGCGCAACCGAAATGAGCAATGCAAGCAACGTCGAAAGCGGAACGGAAATCAACGTAAACACGGTGGTGTTGACCAAGCATTGCAAGAAGTTTGCGCCGCCCGTACCGGTGTCGCCTTTCAAAACGCGCACGAAGTTTTCAAATCCCCATCCGTCAAACGCGCCGTTGAGTCCGTTGTAATTTTGCTTAAACGCACCGATAAAGGCGTTGACGATGGGATAAAACGTAAAGACGCACATCAAAATCACTGCCGGGAGTACGAAGAGCCAACCCGATTGCGATTTGAAAAATCTCTTTACTTTTTCGCCCGTAGACAATACGTAAGTGGAGGGATATATCTCAACTCCCTCTACTTCTTCGAGCCAGTTCTTCTTTTTTGAGAACAGTCCTTTGACTTTTCCGCCCAAATCGGAGAAAAAGCCGGATTTCTTTTCAACGGGTGCGTCAACGGCGTCGCTTGCGACGCTTTCTTCAACGACAGGAGCAATCTCATCCGAAACGACGACGTCTTCGATGTCCTCGTCGTTTATCTCGTTTTGACTCTCCACGATTTGTTCGACGTCAACCGTAGGCTCGGACTCGACCGTCAAGTTTTCCGCTTTTTCTTCGCAAACTTGTTCGGTTGTAGTTTTAACAGTCTTCTTTGCCATTATTTAATCCTCTCTTCGGTTTCTGCATTGAACAAGAACACCTTGTTGGGTTTGAGATTGAATTTGAACGTACCGACCTGTTCGGGAAGTTTGACGTCGGAATCGACAATGCTGCGAACGGTGGGTTTATTCGAAGCGGCGTGACGAGAAACGATGGATTTGTCGCGTCCCATAACTTCGATATGGTCTACTTCGAGCGACAATGCGCCGTTTTCGTCATAGATGAAGCCCTCGGGACGAATACCGACTTTGATCGCCTGATCTTCGAGATCGGTGTCCTGAATGACTTCTTCACCGATATAAACTTTGCCGCCCTCGATTTTGCCGTCGAAAATGTTGATGGGAGGAGTTCCCAAGAAATTTGCGACAAACAAGTTTGCGGGATTGTCGTAGATGGATTGCGGTTCGCCGATTTGTTGCACCAAACCGAGCTTCATAACGACCATGATGTCGCAAATTGACATAGCTTCTTCCTGGTCGTGCGTAACGAAAACCGTCGTTATGCCCGTTTCGCGTTGAATACGCTTGATTTCCTCACGAGTTTGAAGTCTGAGGCGCGCGTCGAGGTTGGAAAGAGGTTCGTCCAACAAAAGAACGTTGGGCATCTTAACGAGCGCGCGAGCGATTGCCACACGTTGTTGTTGTCCGCCCGAAAGCTCGGAAGGCTTTCTTGCCATCAGCTCTTCGATTTGCACCAAACGAGCGGCGTCGAGAGCTTTTTCTTTTGCCTGCTCTTTGGGAATTCTCATATTGAGCAAGGGGAACATGATGTTTTGAGCAACCGTCATGTGAGGATACAAAGCGTAGTTTTGGAAAACCAAGCCGATACCTCTTCTTTCGGGAGCGAGCGTCGTTACGTCTTGTTCGTCGAAAAAGATGTTGCCTTGCGTGGGAGATTCCAAGCCCGAAAGCATAAACAGTGTCGTAGATTTTCCGCAACCGGACGGGCCGAGAAGTCCGACGAGCTTTCCTGACGGAATTTCAATAGACATATCGTTGACCGCAACGACGGGTTTACCTTTCTTTTCTCTTGACGGGAATACTTTGGTCAGATGTTGGATAGATATCTTCATACACTTTTGTCCTCACGTTTTAGAATCTTAAACGTTATTTGTTTTTGATATCCCTCAACTTCGAGAGTTTCGGGAAGTCCTTGTGTTATATAATTTTGATCCATATCAACCCGAAGGTTGACGTAATCTCCTGCTTTGACCTGCTTCGTTTCGGTATAATTGCCGCTTTTTAGCAGTGTAAATTGTGCTTCGCCGCTTTCGTTGGAGTACTTCACTTGCACGCTCGTATCGAATTCCTCGACCTCGGATACGTCGCAAGTCATAGTGAGTTTGCAGAAGTAATCGTGGCCGAAAGTCTCTTCGTTTTTGACTTTCTTCTGCTTGGGCTTAATCTTGAACACCTTGACAAACACCCACTTGAAGAATCTGATGACGTATCGTTTTCCGATGAGCGAATCGCCGATAAGATAGATTCCGATAAAGTACACGACGACTATGATTGCCGATTTTTTGTCCGCGCTGCTCTTCACCACGCCGTCGGAGCTTATTTTGTAATGCTCGTTTTTTGCAAGAAGCGCGTCGTTGAGTCCGCTGAGCTTGTCCGATTTGAAATCGGCGTTATACTCGGTGACGAACGCTTCGCAGTCCTCAAAGAACTCTTCGCCGAAGTCGAGATTTGCATCGACGCTCGCAAACACCGTGCCGTCACAATCTATCAACTCGATTTTCGCGATTGACGAGAGCGTGTCTTGATCGAGATCGACGTAGATAAATCCGTTCTTTACGCAAGTCGAATTGGTATCCTTTATCGAATCTCCGTTGCTGTCGGTGTCTAGCACCTCAACCCTGTGTACGTTTCCGTCGAGATCGGTCACGTTGATTTTTGCGTTGTTATTGTCGTTTTTTGTAACCTTATATATATCTTTTATTCCATATATAAAGCCGGCATAGGCTTTGTGCATTCTCATGTCCTGCACGCTGTTGCCGTCCTCGTCCGTACCGGGATAGAGAGTTGCCGCCTTAAACAGCACGATTCCCCCGCCCGTTTGAAGATCTTGTTGCAGAACGTATTGATCGTCGTAGTATCCGCCGACGATAGCTATCGCTTGCGAATAGTTTTTTTCGGCGAGCGACTTCTCGATTATGCTCACCGACTCTCCGTACAGCATCAAAAAATACGGCAAGAACACGGCAAGCAAAACGCCTATCGTGAACGTGAACAGATAATATATGATGTTGGCAATGACAAGACCTTTCTTCATTGCTTGTCTTCGCCGCCGTCGGTATTGTCGTTTGCGTTGTCACAAACGGCGTCGACTTCAGTAGGTTGAACGTCTTGTTCAACGACTTCGTTTTGCTCGGAGCTTGCCGAAACGTCGCCGTCGGATGCGGTTTCTTGCATCACTCTTGCGTTCCGATTGGATCTGAACGCGTCCTCGCGCTTTTTCAAATTGTCCCTTTGCTCACGATATTGCTTCTTGTTGAATACGGGTATCAAAAAATACACCGCAACGATAAGCACGATTATCGCGGCGCAAGCAACGAAAAATCCGATGTCCACAGAACCTAATTTATTGAGAAGCAACAAGCTATCGAACATTTTGATCTCCTATATACCTTTAAATCGAATATCGAGCGTCAAGCCCGTATACGTTGAAAACCGACTGCAAACGTTGTTCGCTATTTTTGAAAACGCATTTTCCGGTACGCTGAAAACACCTACGTAAAATTAAGGTTTTTTGCATAGTTGTGTTGTCTGAATGGAAAATCGTTTTAAAATTACCGTTGCGGTCGAAAATCACGGACAAAAACGCCATATATCTCACAGCCGATTCGGCGATGAGATTGGAGCCGATAAGAATCGCGGATGCGTTCTTGTCAACATTGGCGTTATGTACGTCACATACCATCAAATATTCCCTCTTAACCGTGTAAGCACGATTCGTCTTTGGCAAGCAGACGGGATTTTTGCAAGTATTTATTAAATAATATGCACGATTTCCTCGTTTGCTTCTACACTATGCTATCATATTTAAAAAGAAAAAACAATGCCCATTTCAAAAATGATTAAAAACTTTTCATAAATTTTGATTTTTGTCGAACTAATGTTTTTTATCTTTTGCAAGAATTTAACAAATCCACTCAAAAGGTCTACTAAACAGTAAGGATTTCCGCTTGCGCCCTTTCCATGCGTTATTAAAACCTTAATTTCACGCCGATATACGAATTGTGTTTACAAGGTTGCAAATTTTAATAAAAGTGCTTGGATATAGCGATTTCTCACTGACAAACCGAATGCAGATTGAAAAATTCGACATGTAAAATTCAATGGAGAAATATTAAAAATGAAGTAACTATTGAATTTCTCGGCTTTTCGTGTTATAAATGCTTTTAGGATAAACTTTACGGGAGATTTGGATATGAAAGCTTTTAACCATAATGCGTCGAAACCGAAATATCTCGATAAACATCAAAAAGTGTTCGAAGTGATTTTGATTGCATTTTGGTGCGTTATCTTCCCTGCGATTTCGGCAATATGTTGCAGTTTGAACGGTCAAAAACCTATTTTCAAATCCCTCTCTTATATCGCTTACAGGGAAAAACATATGGGACTTGTCCTCTTTTACGGATTCCTTTTCGTTGCAGGATTCATCCTTTCGATGAAAATGTGTCTTGACGCAGGGCAGTATTCAAAACAATTGAAGTATTTGTTTTTGGGATTGAGCCTGATAAGCGCAACCATTCTCACTGCCGGCATGTCCGTACCGTGGATCGAAGTCGAAGGCGAACTCGCCGAAAAATACAAGAGATTGCGGGAAATTCACAACAACGTCGCAACGATAGGCTTTATTATGTTTTTTGTGACGGAAGTTTTGTTTTTTATCACGACGCTTTTGAGAAACCCAAAACAAGGCATGATTTCCGTGGGTATGCTTGCCTATGTCCTGATGACCTCTGTCATTATGCTCAAACTGGCAAATCTGAAAGGCATCGTAGAACACCCCTATCCCATATCGTCGATTGCTCAAATTCACGTATTCTGTTCGATCGGATTTACATTGACAATACAATATTTTCTCATGCGACTTATGCCAAACACCCGCATTGAGATGAGCGAAGCGGCAGACTAAACAAAATCAATCCAAATATGGCACTCAAAAAAGCTCCTCACAATAATGTCGAGCTTTTTTATATATCTAATCGGCTGAATTCGCAATTTTGACATTCTCTGTTTTTGTTGTTCGCTTGCCAAATCCATTCTTCTTTTTTGTTGCGCATTGACATATCTTACAAATGTGTTACAATCAAATATGTCGATATATTTTTAACAAGATCGACGGCAACGGATATGAAGGAGAAAATTATGGACGTAACAAAATACTTCAACCCTAAAAAAGTTGACGAAGATATGAACACCATGAACTCATTCGGAATTCGTCTTACCGGCACGGACGCGCAAAACGAATTCTGCGAATGGATAAAGGCTCAAATCATCAAATTCGGACTTGACGTCAACGTCACTCCCTACACTTTCAAGCGTTGGCAATGCAAAGACTGCTCGCTCGTCGTGGCCGGCAAAGACGTGCATGTGTCGTCTCCCTTCCCTTACAGCGGACTCACGGGCGAAAACGGCGTCAGCGGAAAGCTGGTCGTAGTCGGGAATCACCCTCTCGGCTTCCAAAGGGCAAGAGGCAAAATTGCCGTTTGTCACATAAAAAACCTCTCGAAAATAAGCAGTAAAATCGCTTTTGACAAGCGCAAATCCTTGCCGAGCGACCTCGAAATCGAAAAGAGTTACAGAGGCCCGGTCAGTACGTCTTTCGTCAAAACTTTGCTCACCTTCTGGGCTGCGCAACTGTCGGGCATGAAAGGTATGATTTGCATTTGGGAAGATATGTCGGACAAAATGGTCGAAGGGCAAGTGCTCAACTTTATCCTTCACTACCTAAAAGTGCCTATGGTTTGGGTCAACGAAACGGACGGACAAACGGTGCTCGAAGCCGCAAAAGCGAAAAAGAGCGCAACTCTCAAACTCACGGGTACGCTCGAAGACGCCAACACGCAATCGTTCTACACCGTCATAAAAGGCAAAAAAGACACAAAGGAAGCAATAATAATCAACACTCACACCGACGGATGCAACTTCTGCGAAGAAAACGGCGCAATCGGACTTTTGCGTATGATGGAGTATTTCAAAGAACATCCGACGGACAGAAATCTAGTGTTCGCATTCGTCACGGGACACTTCCGCCTCCCAAATTTCCGCACGGGAACGGATCAGGCAACATCCCGTTTCCTTGCCGACAACAAACAGGTTTGGAAAGGCAAAAAAGGCGGCTTGAAAGCGGTTGCGGGTTGCGCCGTCGAACATCTCGGATGCACGGAATGGAAGGACGTAAACGGCGTGTACACGCAGACCAATCCCATTGACGTAGAAATAGTCTACACGGGCAATAGAGTCGTCGACGACGTCTATTACGAAGCAATAAAAGAGCGCGATATCGTGCGCACTATGACGCTACGCGGACACAATTTGCTCCACTTCGGCGAAGGTCAACCTCTCTTCAACAAGCGTATTCCCGAAATCGCGCTTGTCACCGCTCCCGATTATCTTTGTTCGATTGCCGACAATCACCATATGGACAAATACAACTCCGCCCTTGCTGGCGAGCAAATTTGCACGTTTATCCGTTGCGTAGAACTGCTTGACAAAAAGAGTGCGAAAGAGCTTGGCAAAGCGCAAGGTTATTCGATAGGGCTCGGCAAACTCAAATAATCCTTTTAAATAAAAATAGCTCGTTAGATATGCGAAAACCGCAAATAAAAAGCACACTGCCGTGTGCTTTTTGTTTTTGCGTTTTCATCAAAATCGACGCAGATTTTGCTTGAATCACTTTGACATAAAACGCTTCTGTTTTGCAAGCAACCGGAATTGATTATGCTTTGGCGAAATCAATCCGAGTTGATCCCTATCAAGCGTAAACGTCATAGGGTTGTTGTAGTCTTTGACGATATATTTTTTCTTGTCGTCGTTGAGCAAAAACTCATACAATTCGAGCATATAATTTATACACTTGTCCAAGCTGAATTTTTGGGCAAATTCGCTGTATTTCGGCATCATTTCGTCATGCGTTTTCTTGTTTGCAATCCAAAAATCCATCATAGTTGCAAGCGAATACGCACTACCCTTTCCGAACGTTGATTGCGGCGTAAGCGCAAATTGTTTCGTAGCGCACATTTTTGCGTTGCTGATGACGGGAACGGTGCCGCACGCTATTGCTTCGAGGCAGGCTATGGATTCGGTTTCAACGTCGCTCGCTTGCACGAAAAGATAGGATGCGTTGAGCAAATTGACAAGCTCTCCTTGAGATAAAAATACGATGTGCAAATCAACGTTGAGTTCTTTTGCAAGTTTCTCGTATTCCTCTTGCTTCGGACCTTTGCCGGCAAGGAAAAGCGATATTCTATCGCGGTATTTGCTCTTTGCAACCGCTTTTATTATGAGGTCTTGACGTTTCTCCTCGGTGAGCCTTCCGACGCTCGTAACGATGACTTTATCCTCGCAACCGTCGGGGATTTTCACGTTGTCTATACGCTTGAACGCAGGGTCGTAGCCGTTGGATATCACGTGCAGATTCTGGTTGTACAAATGCCCCATAAGCGTCGATGCGATACATCTTGACGGACAATGAATATTGTTTATCCACTCCGGCTTATAATGATACACTTTGAGCAATTCGTACATTGCAGGCGTCGCACCGGGGATATATTTCATTTTTGCGTTGAAGGTGATGTTTTCGGCGGACACGTGATAGCATCCCAGCACGGGAATTTTCAACTCGTGCGCTATGCGCGCGCAGTGCGTTCCAAGCGCAAAAGGCATGTATATATGCACCAAATCGACGTCTTTGAGAGCTTCTTTTATGCGCGCGTCGTTCGGAGATGCAAGCCATGCGTGTTGCTGCTCGATGACTTTTTGATAGATAGGAACTTGTTGTATGGGAAACGTAACGAACTCCACTCCCTGCATCGTTTCGTTTTGCTGACCTGCGTTGTCGCAAAGCACCTTTACGCCAATTCCGCGCTCGACGAGGTTTTCAACCAAATGCCTTGCCGACATGGACGTGCCGTTACCCTTGTCATGAAATATATCGATTACTATTGCAACGTTCATAATTATAACCTCTCTTTTATCGTCTTTTTATCGTTTTCTCACGATTTTCACTGTGATATTATCGAAAAATTATGCAATAATCTTGACTTATACCTCATATGTGTATTATAATACAGACAAGAAAAAACGCAAGGACTTTCCGATAGTTTCGAGGACGGCAAAATCGCGAAAAGTGCGGCATATTACACATGGCAACACACCCTTTGTGTATTATTCCTCGAAAACATCGAAAATAGTATCGAAAAATGGAAGAGAAAAAAGTCGACAGACGTATCGCAAAAACAAAAAAAGCCATCTACCGCGCTTTTGCGCAATTACTGTCCGAAAAGAACATCAACGACATCACCATCAAGGATATTGCGGACAGAGCCGACATCAATCGCAAAACGTTCTACAACTACTACGACGGCATCTACGAGCTTACCGGCGAAATCGAGAACAAAATCATCGACAGTTTTGAGAAAGTCATCCGCGAACACAACGTCAACGAACTTTTGCACAATCCCAACAAAATGTTTGACGAGCTTGTCAAAATCATCGACAGCGATTTTGACTTCTATCAACATTTGATTTCCGTCGAAAGCAACTCAAATCTCGTTTCAAAGCTCTTTATATCCCTCAAATCACGTGCCAAAGAGGTCATTTCCGAATATTCCGTCCTTGACGAAGCAACGCTCGACATCGTGCTCGACTTCGTCATTTCGGGCATGTTTACGGTGTTTCAACGCTGGTTCAACTCGTCGAAGGAACATTCTCTCGACGACATGGCAAAAATCGTCGCCACCCTCTCCTATAACGGTATAAACGGCTTGCTCAAAGACTACGAAAACAAATAAATTCGCAACCTAGCAAAAAAGTTGCCAAAAAAAGAAAACGATGTTTCCGCAAACGGTTGACTTTTCTTTTTTATAACAATATAATATTTATGCTTTAAACGAAGCAGGCAATGTAGCATTAGCCCAGCTGGATAGAGCGTCTGGCTACGGACCAGAAGGTCAGGGGTTCGAATCCCTTATGCTACGCCAAAATTCGCAAAACCCTACTGTTTAGTAGGGTTTTTGCTTTTTTATGCGCTTGTATTTTTGCCTGATTTTGCCTGATTTTGTTGGGTTTTGCTGTGTTTTATTACCAAAAGTATTACCACAAATGAAAAAAGACCGCCCACATTACATGGACGGTCTCATTTTACTTCACTGCCGTAAACCTTGCAATGAGCGGCGTTAGCTCTTGCTCTTCGGTTGGCGGTGTCACCTGCTCGACAACGACTGTCGGCACTTCTTTTGTTTTTTCTTGCTCGCAACGTAGTCTTTCTTCCGCGGCTCTTTTTTCTTGCGCAACTTTCTCACGCACTTTTTCAACGACAACATCGGTCGGAATATTTACAACAAAGCGTTCGTCACCAACCTTTCCGTTCGGCTCATCAATTCTTGCTCTAAACTGCGAGAAGATGCGGAGCTTCTTTTTTACGGTAGATCTTCGGCGTTCCATCATCGAATAGCCGAAAGACACACCGCTATACACGGCAATAAGCATTGATACGATTTTGAAAATCAACGGCATTATCATGTCTTTCGTGAAACCGTTGAAGTGGAATGCAAAATCGACGACCACCGCCGAGCATGCGACGATTGTCAATGCCTTGATGCCGAGCTTTTTAAGCGTGTACTTCCCTTTGTTTACTTGCAAATCGTACTCGTCGTCTTTGGATGCAACGTCCGTTTCGCCTGCCACCATTTGATTGAACGTGACTTTGTGATACTTGACCTTGCGAACGTCGTCCCAAACTTCCTGTGGCGAAAGTAGCAAACGCCTTTCGAGAGCCTTGATACGTTTTTCGTTCCCCTTGCGAGTGCGGTTTAATTTGCGTTTAGTGGCTTCGATGAACGCCTTGTATTTGTTGGCGCGGTTGATTTGCTCGATGTAAGTTTCGAGTTCGACTGTCTCGTGTCTTTCCATCATCGTTTTGTAATGAGTATCGAGTGCCGACACACGGTCGATAAAATCTTTGTCGTGTTTCTTTCGGCTCTCTTCGGTGATGTTTGACATCGAGAGCATTATCAAGAACGTGGACACGCCCAACAATGCTTTGCTCACCCAATAGGACACATCGTCACGTGGAGCGGCGTTGAAGCTGTCAAGCACGAATATGCCGACAAGCAACACCACAGCCGCCACACACAATGATATGAACGAGTTGAGTGTTATCTTTACACCTGAATACACTTTGCGCTTATCTTCGCTCATTTGCCGTCACCGTCCTTTATTCGTTTTAGCATGTCGTTCTTTTCAAGACCGATTGTCACAAAATGCAAGCTGATTTTTCCGATAATCGAGCCTGCCACGGTCATCAACAATATCATCAGCTGATCTATCGCTTGCTGAAAAGCCGAGATTACGCTCAATAATATTAGGATCGGAAAGAGCGCAACAACATAGTCAACATTTTCTATGACTTCTTTCTTTTTGGCAACACGCTTGATCAGAAGCTCATTGTCCGGGTTTGTTTCAAGGTCGGTTTTTTGCTGCACATAAGCCTACCGAGTGTTCGGTGGGCTTTTTGCTTTCGCCCCCTAAATTTAATTTTCAGACTTTCTCTTCTGCGTCACACCCCTCATCAAATACGGCTACTTGTTTCACGCATTTGAAGGTGAGACCACTCAAAAAGCTATGTGCTTTTGCAATTTCAAGAATTGCGGTTGCAACGTGTAAATTGTCCAAATTGAGTTCACGGCTAATTCCAAACGTGACTGCATTTTCGCAATCCACGCCTTCTGCATCGTTCCCGCCGTATGTAATTACGTACTTTTTCATTTCTGCTCTCCCTTTTCGTTCATTTCGTCCGCAATTTCTTGCGCTTGTTCTTTGCTTTCCATATATCCCGTTGCATATTCACGGTTTCCACTATGGTCAGGCTCGTAATCTTTAAGATTTCGATACACTGCAAACATTTTCTTTTCGCCTAAAAATTGACTTGTAATTTTCCACTTTGTCATTTCTGCTCTCCTTTTTAGTTGAGTTTTTCTCAACTTCTCTTATATAGTAGTAGATTTTTTCTCAACTGTCAAGAGAAAAGTTGAATATTTCTCAATTTACATTTGAATTTTTTTCAACTATACTAAATACGAGAATGAATATTTCTCAACGGAGAGAAGGAGAGAAGATAATGGACTTTGGAGCAAATCTTAAAAAATTAAGAAAAGAAAAAAATGTCACGCAACAACAATTAGCAGATGTTCTCTGTGTTGATAAAACTTCAATAAGCAAATGGGAAAATGGTTTTAATTATCCTAATCAAAATATACAACTTATGATAGCCGATTATTTCGGGGTGACGGTAGATTATCTTCTCGGGCGAGATGACACCCCATCCCCCACTCTGACAAACGCATACGTCCCCGATGCAATCGTGCCATTTGAAGTTCTTGGAACGATAAAAGCCGGATATGGTGGCGCTGTTGAAGAATATAGCACAGGAGAATACATCACTATTCCAATAGAGATGCTCGCTGGGCGCCCTGCAAGCGATTATTTCGTTCTTCAAGTGCGTGGCAACTCGATGTATCCCAAAATCCTTGACGGCGACCGTGTGCTTGTTCTGCGCACCGACAGCGTAGATAGCGGAACGACGGCTGTTGTAATTTACAATGGCGACGAAGCCACAATAAAGAAGGTTATTTACAATCCGGGAGAAAACTGGGTTGACCTTGTCCCAAACAATCCCGAATATGACAAACGTCGCATCTTCGCAAACGAACTCGACCAATTCCGCATCATAGGAAAGGCGGTCAAACTGATAAGGGATATTTGATGATGAATTAGTACTAATGTGATAAGGTGTATGAAATGGAAAAATATGTAATTGTTTGTGACGAATCTACAAAACATGGGCAAAATTATAGTTATTTTTATGGCGGATGCATCATTAACGAACAAAAGTACGATGCTATCAGTGAAAAACTAGAACTTTTCAAAAATCATATCGGACTAAATCATGAGCTAAAAAGAGTAAACATCGATCCGACAAATGCAAATCGCTACATACAGATGTTAGATTTTTTCTTTACGTTCGTCAAAAGCGGTGACATTCGTGTTAGGGTTATGTTTTCAGACAATAAGAATCTCGAAGAAATACCTCAAAGCATAGATGAGACTTTTATGACGTTCTACTATCTTTTTATTCGCCACGCTTTTGCACTTCCCTATGCGCGAGAAGATATAGATTTGAGATTGATTTTCGACGCTCTCCCGGAAAAGCATGAACGACGAATCAAATTCAAAAACTATTTGATAAGCAATCTAACCCACATTCCGAACTCGGATGTGCAAAACGACATATTGTTACAAAGGGATAAAATCGAAGAAGTAGACTCAAAAAACACATTATTTTGCAATGTGCGGATGTTATTGTCGGCTTGATAGATTTTTGCCTTAACGACAAGCACAATGGTCAACAAGCAAAATCAAAACGTTGGTTTGCCAAAAATTCCGTGCTAAATGTGCTTTTGAGTTATATTGAAGATATGCATCCGAATTTTCAACTTTGCGTGACAACTCGCCCGCTGCGTGGTTTTAATGCGTGGAATGATAAGTATAAACACTTCGTTTTTGAAAAGACAAAAAACAAAGCCCCCACATTACCTACATAAGCCGTTCACGGAAAGCGCAAACATTCGGATAATAGTAGAGGCTGTTTTTAGTATATGAAGAATGAGCAATTCTCATTCACAACAACATTATAAATAGAAAAAAAATCAATGTCAACTATTTTTTCTATCAACTTTGGAGCGTCTATATGCCAAATTCATTCAAATACAACATCCAAGCTCGCGAAACGAAGAAGAACGGCACGCTGTATGACTTGTATTTCTACATTGAAACCGCCGAAGGTCGCAAGCAAAAGAAACTGTCAGGGTTCAAGACGAAAAAACTCGCACGTCAAGCCTATGAGCAATTCATGGCAACGTACATTGCCGCGCCGAAGAAGTATGACGGCAAATATGATGTTTTTTATGAAGATGCTTTCAAAGCTTATCTCGGAGCTGTTCATCTCAACATCAAAGAAAGTACAATTTATGACATAAAGCATATTTTTAGTACGCACGTCGATGATTTCTTTTGCGGACGAAAGATGCCCGAAATCAAAAAATCGGATTTGATAAGTTGGCTTGACGGTTTATGGACGAAAACCCGGAACAGCAAGCCATACTCCCAAAAGACTTTGATGCGTGTTTACAGTTTCTTTTCATCATTCTATAATTGGTGTGCTGTTCACTATGGCTTTGAGAACGCATTAAACGACGTAAAACCGCCTAAAAGACGAGATGTAGAAGAACCGCGCACATTTTGGACAGAATGCGAATTTGAGCGTTTTGTGGCTTGTATCGACAGTTTGAAATATAGAGCGATCTTCACCACTCTCTTCTACTGCGGTTGCCGTATAGGCGAATTACAAGCATTAACGCCGAAAGACTATGACGGTAAGCAATTTTACATTCACTCTTCGTTCACGCAAAAGACCACCGATGGATCGCCTTATCGCATAACCGAAACAAAGAATTACAAATCACGCACCGTTCCGCTCCCGCAAAAAGCAATCGTCGTAATCAATGAATGGATACAATATAAGCAAAAGCACAAAATGTCGAACAAATACATCTTTGGAAGCGACAATCCGCCGTCACGGCACGCAATACAAGTACAAAAAGACAGTGCGATTGAAAAGGCAGGCGTTAAGCGCATAAGAATACACGACTTCCGTCACTCATACGTTTCGCTCTTAATGGCAAAAGGTGTAAATTTTGGTGTAATTGCAGCACTTATTGGAGACACGTTAGAGCAAGTTGTGAAAACTTATGCACACCACGTTGAAGACGACAAAGCGATTGCCGTTTCGCTATTATAAGAGCAATCACCACTCTTTTATTACTATATTTGAAGAACACACTATATATTGCGTTTATATTTATCGGTTTTATACCATATCTTGTATAAAATATACTCCCTTATGCTACGCCACAAAAAATAATACGAACTCAAATATCGAGTTCGTATTTTTTTTGCGTCATAAGGGATTCGAACGGGCGGAATCGCACACAATCCTGTGAATTGTGTGCCCGCCCCGGCGTGATAGCGCAGACCTTTTGCAAGCATAACGGCAACGCTTTTGTTTTCTTATGTTGTGCGAGCAAGTCGCTTTCGGTCAAGCGGAGCGAATCCCGTCCCTGTTTTTGATGTCTGCTTTTCACGCGCCCCCTGACTGTCAGGGCTGACGCTCGCTTTGCAAGTACACTTGCTCGCTTTGCTATTTCACGATCCCTTATGCTATAAACTATTTAGAGTGGAAAATAATAGCTTTAAATAGATGAAGGGCAAGGAAAAGCCAAGCTTGAAGACAGGGGCGCACTTTGTCTCCGGCTCTTTGAAAATAACGCGTAAAACAGATGAAGAACAAGAAAGAGCCGCTCAAGCGGATAGGAGCGTACTTGTTGTACGTGACTATTCGAGTGAGCGACTCTGCCGCAGTTGTTCGCTGTTTTACGCGTTATTTTGTGCCGAAGATACGGTCGCCGGCATCCCCCAACCCAGGCAAAATGTAGCCGTTCTCGTTGAGTTGACGGTCAAGCGTGGAAACGTAGATTTCAACGTCGGGATGTTCGGAGTGGACTTTTTCGACTCCTTCGGGAGCGCCGATGATGGCAAGGAATTTGATGTGTTTGCATCCGCGTTTTTTGAGGAGCGCGATTGCATCGTTGGCACTACCGCCGGTTGCGAGCATAGGATCTACGAGCATAACGACTTTGTCCTCGATGCCTTGGGGCAACTTGCAGTAGTACTCTTGCGGTTCGAGGGTTTCCTCGTTGCGGTACATACCGATGTGTCCGACCTTTGCGGCGGGGAAAAGCGTGAGAATTCCGTCCACCATGCCGAGTCCTGCACGGAGGATTGGCACGATTGCGATCGAGTTTTCTTTCACGACAGTTTGTTCGACGGTTTCGAGCGGAGTTTCAACGGTGACGGTTTGCGTGGGAACGTCCTTAAACGCCTCGAAAGCCATAAGCGTTGCGATTTCGCCGATAACTTCTCTGAATTGTTTGGTCGTGGTGTTTTTATCTCTTATGATAGCCACTTTGTGGCGGATGAGCGGATGGTCGAGAATGTGCACGTTGTCGTATTCTTTCATATTTATACCTCCAAATTCTTATTGCTATAACGCTATATTTTTATACTTATTCTTTGTCGGAAGATTCGGCGGTTTCGATTGCTTTTTCTTCTTCGCGGAGTTCTTCGACAACCTCTTCTTCTCTTGCTTTTTCTTCGGCAGCCTTTACGACGTCCACGCCGACCTCGAAGGTTGCGTTGGGAGCGACTGCGCCGGTGATAAGGCTTTGAGGTTCTTCTTTAACTTCTTCTTCGTTGCCGTCGCCGCCTTGTTTCTTTTCGATTGCGTTGATGATTGCGTGTACAATGATGCCGAGCACAAGCGCGGTTGCGATTGAAGTGATTGTGATTGTCTTTGTCACGGTGCCGTCGCCTGCAAGAGCATACGGAATCTTGATTGAGAGTCCGCCGATACCTGCGATGAGGATTGTGGAAACCGTGAAGAGATTCTTGTTGTCGCCGAGGTTGATGTCTTTGAACATTTTAAGACCGCTGACTGCGATGAAGCCGTAGAGCGTGAGGCACACACCGCCCATTACGCAAGCGGGGATTGTGCGCAGCAATGCCATGAGCGGGCTTATGAAGGAAAGCACTATGCACATGATTGCGGCAAGGAAGATTGTGGATACGGAAGCGTTTTTGGTGATTGCAACGCAACCGACGGACTCGCCGTAAGTGGTGTTGGGGCAAATGCCGAACACCGTGCCGGCCATAGAACCTACGCCGTCGCCAAGGAGTGTTCTGCAAAGACCGGGTTCGCCTTCAACAAGGTCGCGACCGATGATAGAACCGAGGTTCTTGTGGTCTGCGATATGCTCTGCAAAGACGACGAGAGCGACGGGGATAAACGCAAGTGCGACTTCGCCGACGCCTGCCCAAGTGAGTGTCGTTGCAACTCCTTTGGTTGCGGTGTTGACGGCTTCGCTGACGTTGCCCGTGACAAGCTCTTTGATTGCTTCGATGAGAGCAAAGTCGGGATAGTTGAGGAAGGATTGGAATTTTGCGCCCACGCTTGCGCTTGCGTCGCCAAGAGCCGCAAAGTTGTCCACGAGAGGTTGCCAGTTGACTATTTTGAGATACTCGACGTTGCACGCATAACCGAAAATCGAGAAGAATGCCGCAACCGCATAGCCTGCGCCGATGCCGAGGATGAACGGTATAAGACGTCCCATTTTGAATCTCTTTTGAGTTGAGCAAATGCAGATTGTGATGAGAGTCACAAGGCCGCAAAAGAGAGCGACGAGGTTGTAGCTTGCGTTGATAGCCGCGCCGCTTGCTTTGGTGATGTCTCCCATTGCGCTGCCTGCCAAAGAAAGACCGATGAGTGCGACGGTCGGTCCGATGATGACGGGAGGCATAAGTTTGGACACCCATTTGCTGCCTGCAAACTTAATGATGATTGCCAAAACAACATACACAAGACCTGCAAGGATACCGCCGAGGATGATTCCGCAATATCCGAAGCAAAGTGCGGTCGAGAGCGAGCTCAAAAATGCGAACGAGCTTGAAATGATGACCGGGCTTTTGAATTTTGTGAAAAGAAGATACACGATTGTACCAAGGCCTGCGCCGAGGATTGCCGCTGGAATTTGAGTGGGCAAACCGATGATGGTCGGGACTGCGATTGTTGCTGCCATGATTGCAAGCACTTGTTGGAATGCAAACACGAGGTTTTTGCCAAAAGCAGGTTTGTCATTGACATCGTAAACGAGTTGGTTTTTTGACATTGTCTTTCTCCTATATATAATTTTTGTTATCTTCTCACGCGCCTATTTGCCGCAGAGGGCAAAAAAAAGATGTCCGCTAGGGACATCTACATTAGGCAATTTCACTGTCAATCGAGGGGAAACGGCACTCGTCAAAGGAAGAAAATACAATCTTTGCAACAGAAACTGTTGCGAGAAGAATTACTTTCTTGAGCTTAACAACGCTTTGAGCCATGGTTGCCCTCCGATTCACATTTGACAGTATGTTAGCACAACCGAACGTTTTGCGCAACCAAATTTCGACAACTTTTTTAAAGTTTTTTTAAGCACACGAACCGTGTTGCATTTTGTGTATGTTTCACGGACAAAACGCAAGATATTGCGCTTGCTATCATCTGAGAAAGTACATTCCTACGGCATAAAGCGCAATATCGACAAGGGCGAGAATAGGGAAAAATACCGCAAAATACCAATGTTTCGTCTTGTGACGGAAAACGTACATTCCAAGCGTCGTTCCCACTCCGCCGAACAAAATTGCAAACGCAAACAACGCGGCTTCTTTTATACGCCACTTTCCTTCCTTTGCCTTTGCTTTGTCTATGCCCATAACGACGAAGCCCAGCACGGTCATAACCGCAAATACGCACGTAATAACGATTTGATAAATACTCATAAATTCCTTTATACTTAATATACGCAACCGCCTTTTCCGACAGGTTTATTTTCCCGTTTCATGCAAAATCTCTTGCAACGCGTCCAAATCGAAGTCGGGCACGTACTCTTCCGTTGCACTGTCAAGTTCCTGCGAAAAACCGTTTTGCAATCCTGCGTCGAAAAATGCTTGCGTTGCTTGGTCGTATTCGTCCTCTGTTATGCGTCTTGACAAAATCGGATGATTCTCAACGTTCGGCGTCGGGAAATACTGCCCCATCAATGAAACGTACATCGTATCGTCAATCGATGAAATATCTTGCAAAACCCCTTTTGTGTTTTCAAGTGCGCCGGGCAAAACGAGATGGCGAACGATAACGCCTTTTTGCATCATTCCGTCGTCGCCGAAAAGGTCGGCGGGTTGCTGACGCCGCATTTCGCTTATTGCGTCGAAAGCGATTTTTCTATACCCTTTTGCGTGCGAATACTCCCACGCCAAATCGTCATCGGAATACTTAAAATCGGGCAAATAAATATCGACCAAACCATCGAGTTTTTTGAGATTCTGCACGGTTTCGTATCCGCTGCTATTCCACACAATCGGTATTTTAAGTTGCGATTTTGCAATTTTAAGCGTATCTTTTAGCAAATTCGTGTAATTTGACGGAGTTACGAGATTTATGTTGTGCGCGCCCGAGTCTTGAAGATAAAGCATAAGCGAAACAAGTTGCTTTTCGCTCACTTCAAGTCCTTTTCCGCCGTGCGAAATCTCAAAATTTTGGCAAAACAAACAGCGCAAATTGCATCCCGAAAAGAAGATAGTTCCGCTACCTCTCTCGCCCGACAAACACGGCTCTTCGAAATGATGCAATCCGACTCTTGCAATCTTGTACATAGTTGTTTTTTGAAAAATGTGACTTTGTATGCGCTTTAGTTTTTAATGAGTTTGTTGTATTTTTTCGTCCACTTTGCAAGTTTCTTCTCGTCGTATTCGGCAGGAATTTTCTTCGCTATGCTCTTTGCTTTCAAACTTCTTGTCAAACAACCGATTGCCTTGCATACGAGTCCGAAATGTCCCAAAAGCAAAAACACTTTTTTGATTATCGACTTTGCGCTCATCTTCGGTTTTTCGCCGCTAGTGTCTGTGGTTACGAGTGCGAGGTCGCTCTTTTCGATAAGTCCGCCGCCAAACACCCAGTCAATAGTCTTCGGATCGAGGGACAACGCCCAACGTTTGAGCACGTCGACGAATGCGAAATCCGCACCGAGCGTCGTCATATACTTATGATAAAATCCCCACATGTTTTTTGCCGTAAACTCATCAATCTTATTTTCCTCAACGTAGTCGGCAAACATTTTCCCGGCTTTCATCGAGGATTCTATACCGCTGCCCATAAGCGGCATTGTCATAAACGCACTGTCGCCAATCGCGACGTATCCGTCCGCAACCGCTCTTGCAATGGACATACGTAGGCAAATTTCGACTTTTCTATCGCTTACGAGTTGGTTTGACAAAATAGGATTGCTTGCGCGCAACGCTCCGACGGTATATTCGATTTCCTTGTCCGAAAGGCCACCGACGCGTCCGATAAGCACGTCCACGAGATTGTCCTCGTTGAGATTGCACCAACTTATCCCCACGCTTCCGAGGTGTTTGAGATAAAGCGTCGATTTGATTTCGGGATCGCGAGGGTTCATTCCCTCCACTCTCTTGAAAAACGCGCGGTATCCGTACATCACGTCGTCTTTGCCGGGCTTTGACTGAATTTCAAACTTATTTGGCACTTGCGCGCGGAAAGGCGAGCGCATACCGCTTGCGTCGATAACCAAATCGAAAAATTGTTTCTTGCCCTCTGCGCATATGCCGACAACGACGTCGTTTTCGATTGCAAGCGACGTCACTTCCGTTTCGAACACGAGTTTGCACCCTGCGTTTTCAGCTTGTTTGGCAAAAAAGTCCGAAAGCTTTGTGCGGTATACGGAAATTTCTTCCATGGGCGGACACGGCGGAACGGGCAACGAATACTCTTCGTTGGGCGACACGAAAAGCCACTTGCTCTTTTGGCAATATACGTCCTCGGGCGGCATTTCAAGTCCTACCGCCTCGAACACGTCCGCGCGAATATCGTCGCGCCAATCGTAGCTCACTTCGCCTCTTTTGCTCTTTTCAAAAACAGTGACGTCGTGTCCTTGTTTTGCAAGACGTATGGCGGCAACCATACCTCCTTGCCCCATACCGACAACCGCGATTTTTGCCATAATTCTCTCCGATTTAATGTTTGTATCGTCAATGCGATTTCGTCTTATTTTGACAAAACGCATAGTTTATCCGCCGTTTTTACTTTGTAAACTGCCTTATACGTTGAAACAGCTTCCGCCGATAAACTCTCTCAAAAGCGAGTTGCACGGTATCAAATTCTCGTCCTCTATCGTCTTGAAGTATTTGAGATATTTGATAAGTCTGTTCGCCACCAAGAATTGCGGATCGGTGTCTTTTATCTCTTTGAGCGCAGGCAACGCGAGTTTTTTGAGCACGCAAAGCTCGTACGCAAGTGCGGAATTGAACACGAAATCAACGCCCTCTTGCCACGGATAAATCCACTTGAACTCACCGCTTCTGACGCTTTGCCACATATCGATGGTGTTCTTTGCCGGATAGTTTCTAAATTGCATATCACGCACTATACGACGTATCAAACGCAAATCCGTCGTACTGAGCGGCGAATGGTCGTCCACGTTGATTGCAAGTTGAGGCGCAATGTAGATTTTAAATTTTTGGTGTTTCGGGATAGATGCCGTAAGTTTTTCGTTGAGCGCGTGTATTCCCTCAATCATAATGGGGCTGTGCTCGTCAACTCTTATCGTGCGTCCTTTCTCTTTTGCGCCCTTTGCAAAATTGAAGCACGGCAAGGTGACTTCCTCACCGTTGATAAGGTCGAAAAGATCTTTGTTGAATTGTTCGATGTCAAGACATTCCACATGTTCGAGGTCAACCTCGTTTGCCGCTTTGCCCTGCATTTTGCAAATCTTTTCGCGTTCGAGATAGTAGTCGTCCATGGAAATCATGACGGGATTTATTCCTCTTGACACAAGCTCGATGCGCACTCTGTTGCAAAACGTCGTCTTGCCGCTCGAACTCGGCCCCGCGATGCAAATAAGGCGGATATTTTCTTTGTCGCTTTCGATTCTGTTTCCGAGTTCGGACAACATACTGTTTTGACGCGCTTCGCACATTTGCACGAAATCGAGTTCTCTTCCCGGTTCGACCTTGTCGTTGATGTCGGCAACCGTACCCGTTTTCGTCTTATTCGCCCACGCCGTCGCGCGTTGCAAAGTACGTCCGTACGTGCTTTCTTCCACAAATTCGGGGATTTCCGCATTGAGTTCGGAGCGCGGATATTGAATGATAATTCCGGGGCTGTACGGCATGAGGTTGTAGCTGAAAATGCACCCCGTGGACGGCACCATATACGCATGCAGATAATCGTAATAATCACCGCACACGTAGATATTCACCAAACTTTCGGGACGATACGGCAAGATACGCAACTTGTCGTCCCTGCCCATCTCTTCAAAAATCTCGCGCGCCTCGTCGGTGGACACCGTGATACGCTCGATAGGCATATCCGCTTTTATAATTCTGTCCACCTCGTTGCGCACCTCGTCGGTGGCTTTGGACACGTTGAAACCTTTGGTAAGAATTTGGCAGAAAATCGAACGCGACGCATTGTAGCCGAAGCAAATACGCACGTCGGGATAAAGATTGTGAAACGCCATTGCGACGACGTATCTCAAACTTGCCTCGTACGCCTTGACGGCCTCTTGATTGTCAATGCCCAAAAACTCAACGGTTTTGCCGTCGTCCTTGCCCGACAATTTGCGATTGAGTTCCTTGATTTGCGAGCCGAGCTTGCACACGACGTACTTACACCTGTCCTCTGATGGCAACAAATCGATAACTCTCGTGCCTTCTTTGACCTCTACGGGTTTGTTGTCAATATAAATTTTTATCATAGTTTTCCCCCTTTTACGTCCCGAAATTCAATCCGAAACGTCCGATTTAGCGCAGCAAAATCGCATCGTTTCTATTTTATGCGCTGAATAATTATATCATATCGAAATATGCATTTCAAGACGGAAATTTTGTTGCAAAATATGCAAATATATGCCTCGTTATATCATAAGTGCAATTTTCCCCCTTCCTCACGTGTTTCCCTACAAGAGTGCTGGGAAAAATACTTTAAATGCAACATCACCCCTTCCCTTCGGGCATTCCCCTATTGCTCAAACTTGCGTCATTTCTCTGCAAGATTTAACATCGTTCGCAAGAGGGGAAGTCGGCACTCGCATAGATAGGGACATTTCTCTACTTATGCCACTTCGTCTGCGTGGCGGCTTCGCAACAGAATGCCACGCATTCTCGTACTAATCGTCAAGCTCGGCGCTCGCTACGGTCGTCGCCTTGCGACTCCAATTCCGTCTTCGAATGAGCATATACCTTTTTATAAGTACCCCTTGTATAAACTCTCCTTAACTTTTTCGGCGTGAAATCCGTCTTCGAATATGCAGATACCATATATAAGCACGCTTCGAATAAGTTTTCGTTTTTTCTTAATTCCAATCATAAAACCGCTTGATTGAGATAAAGAACAAGAAAGAGCCTCTTACAACGGGTAGGAGCGTACATGGACGTACGTGACGAGGGGCGGAAAATTTTGATAAACAATTTATTAGTTAAAACCGTCTGATTGAGATGAAAGACAAGGAAACGCCCGTCTGCAACAAAACCCAACGTACAAGGCGTACGTGATTTTGGAGCAGACGGGCGTTGACGCCGTATTTCGCTCAATCAGACGGTTTTAATACATGTCGGGGGTAGGTGCCGCCCCAACCGCCGCCGGCTCTTTGATATCGGTGACAAGGCTTTCGGTCGTAAGCAACGTGGATGCAACGGACGCTGCGTTTTGAAGTGCGCTACGAGTGACTTTGGTAGGATCGAGAATACCTGCCTTGACCATATCGCAGTAAACTTCTTTTTGCGCGTCGTAGCCGTAGTTTGCTTTCTTTGCGGACATGATGGTGTTTGCAACTATACCGCCGTCGATACCTGCGTTTGCTGCGATTTGACGCACGGGTGCTTCGAGAGCGCGGAGCACGATTTTCGCACCGGTTGCCTCGTCGCCTTCGAGTTTTGCGCAAGCCTTCTTGACTGCAGGGATAATGGAAAGCAACGCCGTTCCGCCGCCTGCGACGATACCCTCTTCGACAGCCGCTCTGGTTGCGTTGAGAGCGTCTTCGATGCGGAGTTTCTTCTCTTTCATTTCGACTTCGGTTGCCGCGCCTACGCCGATAACCGCAACGCCGCCTGCGAGTTTTGCAACACGCTCTTGGAGTTTCTCTTTGTCGTATTCGGATGTAGATTCCGCAATTTGAGCGCGGATGGAAGCAACTCTTGCCGCGATGTTTTCTTGCGAGCCGTAGCCGCCGACGATCGTGGTGTTGTCCTTGTCAACGCGCACGGATTTTGCTCTGCCGAGCATATCGAGAGTGACGTCTTTAAGCTCGGAGCCGAGGTCGCTTGAAATATAAGTGCCGCCGGTGAGGATTGCGATGTCTTCGAGATACGCTTTTCTTCTGTCGCCGAAACCGGGAGCTTTGACAGCAACGACATTGAATACGCCTTTGAGTTTGTTGACTATAATTGTCGTAAGAGCCTCGCCCTCGATATCGTCGGAGATGATGAGGAGTTTCAAGCCGTTTTTAAGCACTTGCTCAAGGAGCGGCAAAATCTCCTGAATATTGCTGATTTTCTTGTCGGTGATGAGGATAACGGGGTTGTCGAGTTCCGCATACATCTTGTCGGTGTTGGTGACGAGATACGGAGATACGTATCCTCTGTCGAATTGCATACCTTCCACCACGTTAAGTTCGGTGGTCATAGCCTTTCCTTCTTCGATTGTGATAACGCCGTCTTTGCCGACTTTTTCCATAGCGTCGGAAATGAGTTGACCTATCTTCTCATCGCTTGCGGAGATAGACGCGACTTGAGCTATGGCTGTTTTGTCCTCAACGTCTTTGCTTATCTTTTTAAGCTCTTCCACCGCCGCTTCCGTCGCTTTCATAATACCGCGTTTAAGCACCATGGGATTTGCGCCTGCCGCCACGTTTTTCAAGCCTTCTTTGACGATTGCTTGCGCAAGTACCGAAGCGGTTGTAGTTCCGTCGCCCGCAACGTCGTTGGTCTTTGTGGCGACTTCTCTGATGATTTGCGCGCCCATATTCTCAAACGGATCGGAAAGCACGATATCCTTTGCGATAGTCACGCCGTCGTTGGTGACGAGCGGAGAACCGTAAGGACGGTCGAGCACAACGTTTCTACCCTTTGGGCCGAGAGTGATTTTAACAGTATTTGCCAATGCGTCGACGCCTGCTTCCAAAGCCTTTCTTGCGTCGTCGCCGTATTTAAATTGTTTTGCCATAAATAGTAGCCTCCTTATTCAACGATTGCGAGGATGTCGGATTGACTTACGATGACAACTTCTTCACCGTCAATCTTAAACTCGCTGCCTGCGTATTTGCTGTAAAGAACGGTATCGCCGACCTTGACCTGCATTTTGACGTCGTTTCCGTCGATTGTTCCGCCGGGACCAACGGCAAGAACTCTTGCCAATTGCGGTTTTTCTTTTGCCGCGCCGGGAAGAACGATTCCGCTTGCTGTTTTCTCATCTGTTTCGATTGCCTTGATGACAACCTTGTCAAACAATGGTTTTATTGCCATATAACGCCTCCGTATATGTGTTTCGTATTATCATTTAGCACTCTTTGTGCTTGATTGCTAACAGTTTATACCATAGGTTGCCAAATGTCAATATTTTATGCAATGTTTTTTTGAGTTTTTCATCACATTTTTGCAAAGACCTTGTTGAATATTGCAATATTATGTGATATTATCGGTTTATAATAAAGTTTAGAGTGGTAGTGCTATGAACAAATGGGACAAAAGATTTATGGATATGGCGGAACTCGTTTCCACCTGGACAAGTTGCGCTCGTCAAGGCAGAGCCATAGGCGCGATTATAGTCAAGGACAAACGCATTTTGACAACGGGCTACAACGGCGCGCCCGCCGGCATCCTCACTTGCCGCGACAAAGGCTATTGCATGCGCGACCAACTCGGCATAAAGAGCGGCACTTGTGCGGAAAAGTGCTATGCCGTGCACGCAGAGCAAAACGCAATCACACAAGCGGCAAGGCTCGGCGTTTCGGTTGACGGCGCAACGCTTTATTGCACGCATCAGCCCTGCACCATCTGCACCCGTATCATCATCAACAGCGGCATAAAAAGGGTTGTGTACAAAAACCCATACCCCGACGAGTTTTCCATGCAGCTTTTTGACGAAGCAGGCATAATCGTCGAGAAATTCGAGGAATAAAACCTCTTCAAAAAGCGTAAGAAACAAGCGATTTTTTCGCATTCTTACAAAAATTCAGCCACCGCGTTTGCGTTGGCTTTTTTATTTTGGTATTGCGATTGTTTTTTATTTTAATACTCGAATATTGCAAATTTTTCCGTCAATCCGATTAACATTTACGCTTTTTGCTGTTTGAGGTTAGCATACAATCTCAAATATCGTATTTTACAAGCTCTTTTCCGCCTTCGAGCGTCTTGACGGTTATACTGTGCTCGTCAAGCACGCAATACGAGCGTTCGACACCTTCTGGCGAAAGCCCTATCGCGCCTACGCACACGTAAATCACGCCGTCTTTTACTTGAAGCATAGCTCTATGGAAATGTCCGTAAAAGACAATATCTCCCTCTTTTGCGTCCTTAGGCGGAAGGTCGGGATTGCACTTGTGACCGTGTGTGAAAAATACGGTGCGGCCGTACCAATCCATTGAAAAATCGCTTTCGATGGGAAATTCGCTTATCATCTGGTCGACTTCGCTGTCGCAATTGCCCTTGATGACGCGGATAAAATCTTTTGAATCGTTAAGCATTTTGGCAACTTGCATAGGCGCGTATCCTTCGGGGAAGGGATTGCGCGGGCCGTGATTGTATATATCTCCCAGCAATACGACTTTGACGTCGGGGCTGTCTTTTCTGGCGTCTGCGACTATGTCCAAAAATCTTCGGATATTTGCGCTCGAACCGTGAATATCTGAACCGATAAAGAGTTTCATAAGCAATTCTCCTTTCATTTTCACAAAAAGTATAACACAATGCGGTGTCATAGTCAAAAGATGATGAAAAATTGCAAAGATTTTGCCGTCAAATTACGCAGTCAGCTCTTGCGAGGTTAATACAGATATGTTATACTATTGTAAACTATTTGGAGGAAACTATGAAAACAGTAAGACTTCGCACACCTTTCGAGGTTGGTTCAACGCCTCTTGCGGAATATCCGCGTCCACAATTTGCAAGAAACAGTTACGTCACGCTCAACGGCGAGTGGGACTATGCGATTTTGCGTAAGAGCGAGGGCTTTGACGGCAAGTATCAAGGCAAAATTCTCGTTCCTTTCTCTCCCGAGTGTTTGCTTTCGGGGCTTCCCGAGGGCACGAGAGTAACCCCCGACGACGCACTCTATTATCATCGTACTTTCAATCTTGACGAAAGTTTCGTCAAGGCGGTGACGATTTTGCATTTCGACGCAGTGGATATAATTTGCTCCGTCAGACTCAACGGTATTTCCGTCGGCGAGCATATCGGCGGCTACGTTCCCTTCTCTTTCGACGTATCGGGCGCAATCAAGGCGGGTGAAAACGTCATCGAACTCGTCGTAACCGACCCGTGCGACACAAGCTATCACACTCACGCAAAACAATCCTCCAAACCGGGCGGAATCTGGTACACTCCGCAATCGGGCATCTGGCAAAGCGTGTGGATTGAAAGCATGGACGAAGTGTATCTCAAAGACGTCACCATCGTTCCCGATATCGACACCGACACCATCAACTTCAAATTCGAAAAATCCGCAAACGTCCCCGTGGACGTCATAATCATGGACGGCAACGAGGCGATTTACAGCGGACAATTCGCAGGCGACACGGCAAGCATAAAACTTGAAAATTACGAGCTTTGGTCCCCCGAAAACCCCAAACTTTACGACGTAGCGTTCAAAGTGGGCAACGACATAGTCAAATCCTACTTCGGCATGCGCAAATTCAGTTGGGTGACGGACAGCAAGGGCTTCAAGCGTATGGGGCTCAACAACAAGCCCTACTTCCACACCGGACTTCTCGACCAAGGCTATTGGTCTGACGGCATGCTCACTCCGCCCTCGAACGCCGCACTCGAATGGGACGTGAAAATGGTCAAATCCATGGGCTTCAATATGCTGCGCAAGCACATCAAAATCGAGCCTTTGCGCTGGTACTACCACTGCGACAAGGAAGGTATTTTGGTGTGGCAAGACATGGTGAGCGGCGGAACAAAGTACAATCTTTTGTACATCGGTCTTTTGGCAACCGTGTTCGAGTATCACATCAAGGACGACAACGAATCGGGCTACAAGAAACTCGCCCGTGCGGACAAAGAAGGTCGCGACGAGTTTGAAAACGAACTCAGAGTGACTATGAATCATCTCAAAAACGTCGTTTCTCTCGCAGTATGGGTACCCTTCAACGAAGGCTGGGGACAATTCGACTCCGTTCGTATCACAAAGGAGATGAAAAAAATCGATCCTACTCGTCTTATCGACAGCGTAAGCGGCTGGAACGATCAAGGCAAAGGCACGTCGGACACAAAGAGCTTGCACATCTATTTCAAACCCTTGTTCGTGCCAAGAAAAGACGATCGTTGCTACATTCTCAGCGAGTTCGGCGGATACGCAATCAAGACCGAGGGACATATGTACTCCCCCGACAACCAATTCGGCTACCGCATTTACAAAAAGCCCGCCGCGCTTGCAAAAGCAATTAAGAGATTGTACGAAAAAACAATCGTACCCAAGATTGACAAAGGACTTTCGGCAACCGTCTACACCGAGGTGAGCGACGTCGAGCAAGAAATGAACGGACTTGTCACTTTCGACAGACGCGTCATCAAAGTGCCCATCGACCTCATGCGTGAAATCAACGCGCAACTCGTGATAAAAGACTAAACGACAAGAATATCGAAGGCTTCATAAAATATGAGGCCTTTGCAATAACAAAAGGACGCATTATGAGCCTGGCAGACAAAATTTTTATAGACACTTGCCGCAACATTCTCGACAACGGCATCAGCGACGAAAACCTCGAAGTACGCCCCAAATGGCTTGACGGCACGCCCGCGCACACGATAAAGAAATTCTGCATCGTCAACAGATACGATCTTTCAAAAGAGTTTCCCATCATCACGTTGCGTCGCACGGCGTTCAAGTCCGCAATAGACGAAATTCTCTGGATTTGGCAAAAAAAGAGCAACAACGTGCACGAGCTCAACTCTCACATCTGGGACAGCTGGGCGGACGAAACCGGCTCGATAGGCAAAGCGTACGGCTATCAACTCGGCAAAAAGAGCATATATCCCGAGGGCGAATTCGACCAGGTGGACAGAGTGCTTTTCGACCTCAAACACAATCCGCAATCCAGGCGTATCCTCACCAACATCTACAACTTTGAGGATTTGCACGAGATGCATCTCTACCCTTGCGCCTATTCAATGACTTTCAACGTCACCGGCAACAAACTCAACGGCATTCTCAATCAACGCAGTCAGGACACCCTCACCGCAAACAACTGGAACGTCGTGCAATATGCGGTCTTGCTGCATATGTTCGCGCAAGTGAGCAACCTCGAAGTCGGTGAATTTGTGCATGTGATAAGCGACGCGCACATCTATGACCGCCATATCCCGCTTGTCGAGGAGATTCTCAACAATCCGCAGTATCCCGCCCCGACTTTCAAGATGAACAAAGACGTCAAAAATTTCTATGATTTCACCGTAGACGATTTCGAGCTTGAGAACTATCAATACACCAAGCTCGACAAGAAAATCGAAGTGGCAATCTGAACGAAAAAGCATCGAAAATTAATCGTTTTTTACACAAAAAACCATAGAATTTTGAAAGAAAAACGTTGCTTTTTATACGAAAAATCGACAAGTTTCAATCGATTGTCAAAACAAGGTCAAAATGAAAACAATATTTGCAGTTGACAACAAGTGGGGATTGGGCAAGAAAAACGACTTGCTCTTTTCTCTCAAAGAGGACATGCGCCATTTCGTCGCACATACAAAAGGCAAAACCGTGGTTATGGGCAGCAACACGCTTCTCTCCTTTCCCGGCGGTATGCCCCTCAAAAATCGCACGAATATCGTGCTTAACCCGAACGGCACGGAAGAGGACGCAATGCAAAAAGGATATATTCTTGTCAAATCCCTCGACGAGCTGTTTGCAACCCTCAAAAACTACGACAGCGATCAAACCTACGTCATAGGCGGAGCAATGATGTATCGCACTCTGTTGCCCTACTGCGACACTGCCTACGTCACCAAAGTCGATGCGGACGGCGGCGCGGAAGTTTTCCACGAAAACCTTGACGATATGCCCAACTGGCAACTTGTCGAGCAAAGCGAACCCATCGACGACAACGGCTACACTATCCGCTTTTGCACTTATAAAAACAACGCTGTAAAAAGTTGAACGTTTAGAACTCTTAATACAACTTTCCCCCCTTCCTCACGTGTTTGGACTTCGGCGTTTGCGCACCGCAATCCGCCTCGTTCGCTTTGGCTACAACACATTCACTGGATGTGTTGCTTAACGCGTCGCGGCTCGCACCCCGAATAGACACATTCCGTTAATAAGTAGCCTTGAATAAGTGTGATATTCGTCCTCTACAAGAGTTTTTCGTCGTGAACTCTAAATTAGATGAACCCCCTCTTTCCGGACACGCCGGTATTTCTCCCGCCACTCAGTTAGGGGCAATTCTCTAAAAGAATATTCGTCGTTCGCGGGGGAGACAGTCGGCACTCGCATAGATATGGGCAATTCTCTCATTGTGCCACCGTCCTTTGTGCGCCAGCTACGCAACAACACGGCGCAGTCGGACGGTACAACCGTCAAGCTCGGCGCTCAAATTCTCGCCGCTTTGCGGCTCGTGTTCCGTCTTTGAAGTTGCACATACCGTTAATAAGTAGCCTTGAATAAGTGTGCATTTATCCACAATCCAAACAAAGTTTAGAATCATCACGAAAGATATCGCCACAGCGATTGAACAAGCATATTAAAAAATCCCACGCTATATTGCGTGGGATTTTTGATTGTATTGTTCTTTTACGATTAGTTGTCGCTGGCGATAATCTTGTTGAATTGCTCGAGAAGCAATGCCATTTGAGCTGCTTCTTCGCTTTGTTGTTGTGTTTGCGCAGGTGCTGCGGGAGCAGGTTGCGGAGCGGGAGCCGGTTGAGCGGGTTGTTGATAAACGGGTTGAGCAGGTTGTTGATAGACGGATTGCGGTGCAGGTTGCGGAGCATATTGCACGGGAGCCGCCTTGGGTTGAGCCGCTTTCTTCACGACGGGAGCTGCGTTGACCTTCTTGTAGCCTGCGTTGAGCACGGTTTGAGTGGTCGCTTTTGCGTCGAGCATGATGACCTTGTTGCAAAGAACGGAGTTCTTGTCGGGCTCGATGACGCCTGCGACGACGTCTTTGCCGTATGCCTTCAAATACGCAATGAGCGGAGTGATATCGCCGTTGCCGTAAATGAGGAAGAAACCGTCAATGTTGGGGAATTGAGCAAGTCTTGCCGCGTCGATAACTTGACGAAGGTCGAGTTTGCCTTTTCTCTTCTTGGGAAGTGCGGAAAGTGCGTCGTAGCTGTTTTCTTGGATGAACTCGCCGTAGTCTTTGGTACGTTTTGCGGAATATCCGTAGAATTTGCACGCTGCGATTTCGCCGATGCGAGAAAGCTCTTCAAGTGCGGATTCAAACACGCTGAACGGAACTCTGACGCTCTCGATATCTGCAAGAACTACATATTTTTTGCTTGCTGCCATAATCTTCTTCTCCTCTTTCAAGTCGCAAAAAGCGGACTTGTAATAGTCATTTTATATTGATAAACTCATTTTAATACAAAAAGTGCGTTTTGTCTATACTTTTTTTGCTCTTTTGTAATAAAACGCCCATTGTTGCACGAAGCCTGCGTTTTCGCCGTATTTTTCAATGAGCAAATCGGACATTTTTTCGGGCGAAACGCCCTCGTATTCGCTCTCGAACGCTTTTTTAATCCAGGTATCCACCGGAAAAACGTCAAAGCGTGAAAATCCGAACAGCAATGCGCAATCGGCAACCTTTCTTCCTACGCCGTACAAGGACAACAATTTCGACCTCAAATCTGACGTGGAAAGTTTTTCCCACTCGTTCACATCCTCGTCCAGCAAAGTTTTTGCAACTCTGTCCAAATATGCCGCCCTGTACCCTGCGCCGATACTTGCATAGAAATCCTCGCCTGCGCTTGCAAGTTTTTCAACGCTCGGGAAAGCGTGATGCTCGCCCATATCCTCGCCCAAAGTGCCGCAAATGCGCTCGATTATCCCTTTTATTCTTGGAATGTGATTGTTTTGCGAAATTATAAACGAAAAAATCGCTTCTATTGGGTCTTGGCGCAGAATATGTATTCCCTTGCCGTATTCGATTGCTTCAGACACGAATCCGCCGTCTTGAACTGTTTGTTGGATTGCGGCGTAATCGGTGTCGAAATCGAAATACTTTTCAAAAAAATCCTTATCGTCGCACACAACCGAATATTCGCAACCCTTGTCCTCTATGCGCGCCATATGATTTTTCGCACACACCTTGAAAGCGTTTCCGTCTTTTACGAAGCGGAAAACCTGCCCGCAATCGAGGGTTTGTTCTACGTCGAAAGTCGGCGTTTTGGGGATTGAAAACTCAATTTGCTCCATCGATAAAGTATATTTTTGCCGTCGCAAAATATTGCAAATAAGGCAACTTCTCTTTCTCTTGCGTATTTTTTATTGTACGTGCATGCACGCTCGCGCGCGCACGCGCGTAAGAAAAACCGCCCAAAAAATCAGGCGGTTTCGTCATCGTTATTGTTCTTGTGCGTAAACGGAAACTTGTTTTCTGTCTTTTCCAACACGCTCAAATTTCACAACGCCGTCGATAAGCGCAAACAACGTATCGTCCTTGCCGATTGAAACGTTGTTGCCCGGATGATACTTCGTGCCTCTTTGGCGAACAAGGATGTTGCCAGCGAGAACGAATTGACCGTCGGCGCGTTTGGGGCCCAGACGCTTGGATTCGCTATCACGACCGTTGTGCGAAGAACCCGTTCCTTTTTTATGAGCGAACAATTGTATATTCATAAACATAATCATTCTACCTCCAATGTGATGAAGTCCGAAAAGTTTTCATAGAGGTCGGACGCCCCTAGATAAGCAGTTCTCAAAATCACGTCGGCATCGTGTGCCTGAGCGGAAGTCATTGACTTTGGCAACATTGCATACAAATATCCGTCTTTTGCGTCTGTTTCGTATGCTATATTGACTCCGACTATGTGCATGATGCCCAGCACTGCCGTTTGTATCACCGAACTTAAAGCCGCACAAACTATGTCCGCGCCCTCTTCGGCGTACTCGCAATGCCCCGAGCACTCAACGCCCACAAACTTTCCGTCCTGTGTCGAGAACTTGACCTTGACCATCGCTTAACCCTCGATTGAAACGATCTTCAACTCGGTGTACGGTTGACGATGACCTTGACGCTTTCTGATGTTCTTTTTGGACTTGTAATGGAAAACGTAAACTTTGGGGAACTTGTCCTGTGCATTGACTTTTGCACTCACTTTGACAGCTTGTGCGTCTTGTCCTGCTTTAACGTTTCCGTTGTCGTCGACGAGCATGAGAGCCTTGAGTTCGATGACGTCGCCGATTTCAGCGTCGATTTTCTCGACCTTGACGAGCATGTCCTTCTCGACTTTGTATTGCTTGCCTCCGCATTCAACTACTGCGTACATTGTTTTTACCTCCTCTAACCAGTCTCGCCGACATAGGTGCAATCTTTGATTGACTTAAAAACCACTTTCGAGCGGCTCGACTTCTAATTTATCAAAATACAAGCGGAATGTCAAACGGTTTGGCGATATTTGTTTTGCAAATATATTAATATCTATTATATAGTGAAAAACATAGACAATCCGCACTGTTTTCAAGCGGATTTACGGCACGGTTATATTGCCGTCAAAGAAATTTGCGATACCTTTCGTGAGCGTACTTTTCAAAACCGACCGACTCGAACATCTTTCGGCTCTGCAAATTGAAATCGTAAATTTCGCACTCGACGTGATCGAGCCCTATCTCTTTGGCTCTTTCAAGCATCGCCGCAACCGCACGCCTACCAAAGTGACGATTTTGATATTGCTTGCAAATCGCCATGCCTATCTCGCCTTTGAAAAGGGATATATCCCCCACAAGACGCCACTTGCCGTTGACTTTCACCTTGATATAGTAACACTCGCCGCCCTTTGCAAGCGCATTGTACATTACTTTGAGTCTTGCTAGGTCGTAGGGAAAATCGATATTGTCCACTTGCTTGCATACGTCGAGATCCTGATACCATTCCAGCGTTTGCTTGTAGCGCGGATAATATTTGACAAGTTGCAAATCATCTGCAACTACGATATTTTTGGGTTGAACGAAACTGTCTATCATGGGTACATAATACAACTTTTTTTCAAAACCGCAAAACGAATTACGTCGAATATCGCATTTTTAATTTATCTTGACTTTTTATAAAATCGGCAAGCGTTTGATTTTTCAAATCGTCCTTTTGCCGTGCGTATTATTTTGACGCGTCGCACCATACTATTTATAAAAGGTAACGCTTTTGCGTGTCCAAAACAAAGAGGTAAAAATGAAAGACAGCGGCAAAATAACGATCAAAAATCTCAACGTAGTTTACGGCATCGCAATGATTGCGGTCGGCATACTTTTTTGTATTCTGCGCTCATCCTTCGTAAGCGCGATGCTAACGGTCGCGGGCGTGATGCTTGCAATCGTCGGAGCGATAAATCTCATCGGCAAAAAATGGGTTGAAGGCGGCATTGAAATCACGCTGGGAATCGTGGTAATAACGTGTGGTTGGACGGTTGTCGATATTGCGCTTTTGGTGCTCGGCATCGTGCTTTGTGCTTATGCCGTTTATATGCTTATATCGCAAATATCGACGTTTAAACGTGCAAACGTAAAAGATAAAGTGTTCATTTTGCTAAATCCCATAATTTTGTTTATCATCGGCATTTTGTTTATAGTTGCCAAATGGTATATGGTTGACGCAGTGTTTATAACGCTTGGCACGATTGCCGTATTGCAAGGAATCGCGCTTATGTTCAAAGCGGATTCCGTCGAAAAATACGACGAAAAATCTGCATAAAAACAGCGACGAAACACATCGATTACGCACATAATATTTTATAAAGTTTGTCACAAATATAAACCACCGAGCTTTGTCGGTGGTTTATATCGATTTTTACTTCAATCATCCGTTTGGTCGCTTGATTCCGATACCTGATCGGTCGGCGTTTCGTCCTCGGGGACGAGAATCTCTTTTATCAAAAATTCTCTTCCCGACAGCAAATCTTTGTCAAACGAATGGCATTTGGGACAGTATCCCTCGTTTGCAATTACGTTGAACACTTCTCCGCATTGGCGGCACTTTGCCACGCCCGGCACAACATCGAGCTTTAATTTCGTATTTTTAAAATACGGTTTTTTATCTATTGCGGCAGGCCAACACTCGTCGAGGTAGACAGGTATCACTCCGCAGAGTTCACCGACTTGCAAGACGATCGTATCGACCGACGGCAGTTTTTGCTCTTTCGCCACTTGTTCCACGACTTTGACGACCTCAAAAACTATTCCCAGTTCATGCATATATCAATCCTTATCCTTTGAAAGCGGCTTGGCGATAATCTTACCTACGCGCTTAATTGCGTGTTTTGCCATTTCGAGAGGCAATTTTTCATACACTTTTGCAACGACGGTTTTATCGTTTCTGACAAGTTTTATCGCATCGAATTTACATTTTGTGGTGCATTGACCGCAACCCACGCACATATAAGTATCGACTTTTGCAGCGCCGCATCCGAGACAACGAGCGGTTTCCGCTTTCATTTGTTCCTCGGTGAATGTCGCTCTGTTATCCTTAAACGTGCCGTCGTTTTCCTTGATGTGCAACGGACGTTGACGTTTGACGTTATCGTATCCGCTCAAATCGAGATTGCTCTTGTCAAGTTCGACAAAGACTCTTCTGTCTCTGCCGTACTTTTGCGTTTGACCGGGCCATACCGCTCTATGCAATGAAATAGCACCTTCTTTTCCGCCGGCTATTGCGTTTATTGCAAATTTCGGACCGGTTACGCAATCTCCGCCCGCAACTATATTTTTGTCGCCCGTGACATAGAATTCATCGACTGCGACAGTGTTGTTTCTGTTGAGCTTGACGTTTGTGCCTTCGAGCAAGTTGCCCCATTCGATTCTTTGACCGATGGAAACGAGAACGTAATCGGCATCCACGATAATCGTATCGTTTTCGTCGTATTTGGGCGCAAATCTGCCTTCATCGTTGAAAACGGACAAACATTTCTTAAATTCTACGCCGACGACTTTGCCGTTTTGAACAACTATACGTTTAGGTCCGTATCCGTTGTTTATGACGATATTTTCGCTCTCCGCCTCCTCGATTTCTTCATCGAGTGCGGGCATTTCGGCTCTTTGTTCGAGAGAATACATGTTTACGGTTGCCGCGCCGTATCTGACCGCCGTTCTTGCCACGTCGATTGCAACGTTGCCTCCGCCGATGACAACGACGTTTCCGTGAAGCTTTTCCGCTTTTTCGAGTGCGACGCCTTTGAGGAAATCAACGCCCAAAATAACGCCGTTTGCATCTTCTCCGTCCACACCGAGTTTTCTTCCGGCACTTGCGCCGATTGCAAGATAGAACCCGTCAAAGCCCTCTTTCTTCAAATCGTCTATGGTTTTGTCTTTGCCGACTTCGACGCCGGTTTCAAACTTTACGCCCAGTTCGCGCAAAATATCGATTTCCGCTTCAACAACGTCTTTTTCGAGTCTGAATGCGGGAATTCCAAGTGTCATCATACCGCCGAGTTTGTCTTCCTTTTCAAAAACGGTCACGCTGTAACCGTCCACGGCAAGATAGTATGCGCAAGAAAGACCGGCGGGGCCCGAACCTATCACCGCGATATTCTTCATGGAATAATCGTGCTTTTTCTTGGGGATAAATCTGTCGCTGTTGTTTTTATCTTTATCCGCAATAAACTTTTTGATTTCGTCGATTGCGACGCCTTTGTCGATTTGACCGCGCGTGCAGGCATCTTCACACTTGTGCGGACAAATACGACCGCAGATCGCCGGGAACGGATTTTCTTTCTTGATCAATTCCAAAGCGTCTTTATATTTGCCCAAAGACGCAAGTCTAATGTAGCCTTGAACGGCAATATGGGCAGGACATGCCGTTTTGCACGGCGCAGTACCGCTCTCGAGAGTATCTTGTCTGTTTTCGCGATAATCGACGTTCCACTTGTCTTTGCCCCAAACGGTATTGCGAACGGTATCGTATTTCTTTGTTTCAATCGGAGTTTTTGCACATATCTTTTGACCGAGTCTGACGGCGTTGGTAGGACAGTTTTCGACGCATTGTCCGCATGCGACGCAGTTCTCCTGATTGATTTCGGCATGGTAGTTGCTTCTTTCGGCATCCGGACAATTGAACATTGTAGAGATGCGGATTGCAAAGCACGAGCAAGCGCAGCAGTTGCATATTGCCGCCGATTCGCCCGGCCCTTCGAGGTTGGGCATTTGGTGCATCAAGCCGTTTTCTTCCGCTTTTTTGAAAATGGCTTCGGCTTCTTCTCTCGTGATTTGTCTTGCCTTGCCGGTTTTTATAAAGTATTCCGCGCCCGAGCCCATTTGGACGCACATATCGTCCTCGAGGTGTCCGCACCCTTCTCCGATCATTCTTCTTGAGCGGCGACAGGAACAGGGCGACACGGAAAACGTGTCGTATTTATCGAGATAATATGAGATTTTCTCGTAAGGCACGGCTTGGGTATCGCTTGCGATTGCCGATTCGATGGGGATAACTCTCATCATGCTTGCGCCGTACGGCAACATAGTTCCCATCGACTCCATAAGTCCGCGCGTATACGCTTCGAATGCTTTTGCTATCTCCGGATGTTTTTGGACGTTTTCGGTGCATCCGACCATCATTTCCAACGTGCCGGGAGCAAAAATCTGCATAAAATAAAGCGTCTGACCGTTCTCGGTATAGATTTTTATAACGCCGAGATGTCCGAGTCTGTCAAGAATTTGTTTTGTTTCTTCAAGTGATTTGCCGCACTTATCGGCGACGTATTCGAGAGTTCTCGGTTTTCTGAGTCCGAGACTTGCGGCGACATCCGCTTCTTCATCCGTAAGACAATTCAACGCATAATATTCCGGAGATTCTTCGGTGATTTTTGTCATCATGCCGGCAAGACCGCCCATAACTTTGACAAGATGAAGGATGCTTTTTCTCATTGCCATAATTTTGTTACCTCTTGTTTTATTTTAATATTTTAAACCGAATCCAAGCGTTTCCGCACGAAACGGTTCGTTATCGAACATAGCGTTCATTTGTTTAGCTCGCTTAAATTCAGCAATTTTCAAAGTAGTATTTTGTATTTTTCGGGAACGGCATTGTCGATTTGCGCCGATAGCTCCTCTTTCGTAATGCGTTTATCGCTGAAAATCCAATCTCGCACCGCATAAACGCATCCGTATATAATGATTTTTGCCGTATAAATTTCGTTTTGCGATAAAGCGCGACCGTTCTTTTCCACGCACTTGTCGTTCATTCTGGCAAACGAATAGTCAAAAACGTATTTGTCATACGAATTGTCGCCAAGATATAAGAACGCGTTTTTTATTCTGTCTATATCGTTGTCGATGTAGGATAAAATGCTGTTGAACAGATCCTCCCAGCTTTTGCAGGCATTGTGCGCAAAAATTTCGTCCAATACCCTCTTATAGTTATAATTCATCACGTCGAATTTATCCAGAAAATAGCGATAGAACGTTGATTTCGACACACCGGCATTTTCAATTATCATGTTTACGGTGATCTTTTCAAGAGGATACTTCCTGAACAATGCGTTAAAGCTATCTGTTATATGCTGCTTCGTGATATCTTTTGACATGTTTGTCTCCGATTGTTTTCTGAAATCACATTATTGATTCTATATTAAATTGTTTTCCTCGAATTATCAATAGATATCGGTAAAAACACATCGACAAATGCGATACTTTTCTCGGTTTTAGTATCATTTTGACACTAAAACGAAAATTAGTGTCATTGTACATATTTACAAAGCGCACCTAAAAATGTATCATTAAAAAAAGATTAAAAATCCTTATTAAAAGGGATAAAAAAGGAGAACTTTATGGACAACGAAAAAAAAGTCGCGCTCAAAGAGCGACTCAAAAAAATGTTTGCTCCGGGCCCCGAAGCAATGGATTACAAAGTAACGCCTGCTCTTGACACCGTTCTGAAGTGGTTTATGTTTACCGTAACCATTCTCGGCGTCTCCGTGCTCACGTCAAAATTCCAAGTGTACGGCAACATTTTCTGTAACCTTGTGCTCGGCATCATAGTCTTGATTGCGATGAAACCCGTGTTCTTCGAGGCTTTGAAGCTCTCGACTCTGCTTGTAGGAAGAATTATCGTCTTATTTGCCTGTTTCGGTCTTCTTCCCGGCCCGATCTTCGTAGTCATCGTTTTGGGACTTTACATCATAAACATCCTCGAAGCGACTATGACGGACTTCTTTAAAAACAAACAATACTTCAACGGCGTTTCGGGATTGTTTGTCGCAATGGGTGCTTCCGCATTTTTCCTCGGCTCCACTTGGGGAACGACAACCACCGAGTTCTCTCAAATCTACTTCATTGACGGTTTCTCACACCTCGGCACGAATATCGAATTCACATCCGCATATTTCACGAATCAAGCGAATTTTTTCAACGGTGTCGTCACCGGAACGACAAGCGTCGGCATCGGCATAACCATCGCAATGATTATCGCTTACACCATCTGGAACTGGCTCTTCGTCACAGGCGAATTTTCTTCTTCCGTAGCATTGATGCACGTAGGTTTCTTGCTTGCACCTATCCTCGGCGTATTCATCGGCCCGCTCGTCGGCATGGGCAGATTCGGCATGGCTCCCGATCCGGGCCTCTGGCTCTTGTTCAGAGCAAGCACGCTCACGTTCGGCGGCATTTTGCAAATCGGATGCAAAAACTGGTTTGAACAACACTTCTATTTCGAGAAGTTTGACAAAGCAGTCAACTATATCAAGAACAGCAAGCCCATTCAAATCACTTGCATGATCATTTGCTGCTCGCTTATGGTGTTTGCCGTCGTCGCAGGATTTGTTCCCGCTAAATAATGAATACCGACGTGCTTTTTGATGTCAAATCAACCGATGCAAAATAACACTGTGGTCGATTTCCTTTTGGACGACCATTCTCTCGGGAGAATTTAAAATCAAAAAAACTCAATCCGATTAAAGCATTATTTTGCTCGCAACAAGCCAATAATACGAACTCTAATTTAGGGTTCGTATTATTTTTTGCTCGAGAATTCTTTTGTACCAAGTTAAAAATTTAGAGTAACGAAATCGGGCAATACCAGGCGTTTCTGCTGTACGGAACAAGTTCGTCGCTCATACATAACAGTAGCACCTATCGTTTTACAGTTACTTTTCAATTATAAAAAGCATAAAAAACAAGTCGAACAGGGTTCAACTTGTCTTCTTTGTGGTGGAGATGCGGGATTTGCCTTACAGCGATTGCTACCGAAGGTCAATCGCGTGCAGCCGAAGGGGTTCACACGGCAATGCCGTGTTGCGATTTTTCAAAATCGCAATAAATCCCCGCTTCGACGATATAAAAAAACAAGTCGAACAGGGTTCAACTTGTCTTCTTTGTGGTGGAGCCAAGGGGATTCGAACCCCTGGCCTTTTGAATGCCATTCAAACGCGCTACCAACTGCGCCATGACCCCATTGGTGTTTTGCTCACTTATATTACATCATTTTTGCGACATAGACAAGCGTTTTTGTAATTTTTGTTTCGTTACTTTTCTTGTCAAGTCGCAATGCAATATCGTCGCACTTTTGCAATGACGACATGAAAGCAAGCGACAAAAGAATATTTTTTTGTGAAAAAAACTTGTCATAAACGCTGGACTTTAAGCAAGCGGCGTGCTAAACTTTGTACATCATCTCGATAGAGGTGCGGATTTTATGATAAGCCGACGGCGCAGACTTCGTCGCGGTGGCAAAGGAAAATCCGCCGAAAGAAAGACTTGTTTGGTCTGAAACGATCTTTCTTGGGACAACGCAGAATATGCGTTGTACTGTCACCTTAAAGGTGGAGCGCTATCAACGTTGAGCGATATTTTATATCCGCAATGTTGTTGGCATTGCGGATTTTTTTGTCCCCGATGCCGCCTACCGTCGATTTGTAAAAATACTTTTCGCAGGAGAAACAACTATGAAAAAGACTCTCACAAGCATTTTCGCAACCCTACTGCTCGTTGCAGTTCTGGCATTTGGAATTTTGTCCTTTGCCGCATGCAACCAAAAAGACTCCGATTCGATTGTCATCGGACTAGAATGTGGCTACATTCCCTTCAACTTCACTCAAACCACAGATGCCAACAATGCCGTGAAGATTTCAAACGCCGAGGGCTATGCCAACGGCTATGACATTCAAATCGCACAACGCATTGCCGATTCTATGGGCAAAAAACTCGTCATCAAAAAACTTGATTGGGATGCGCTTCTGCCAGGTGTAACAACAGGCACGCTTGACTTTATCATTGCAGGTATGAGTCCCACGGCAGAAAGACTCAAGGCAATCGACTTTTCGGACGCATACTATCAAAGCAACCTTGTGCTTGTCGTGAAAAAGTCGGGCAACTATGCACACGCAACCACTCTTGCAGACTTCAGAGGCGCAACTCTCGTGGCTCAAAACGGAACTTTCCATGACAGAGCATTGGAGGCGCAAGCGACCGCTATCGGTTATAAGCGCGCAACCCCGTTGGAATCTTTCCCTGCTATGGTCAATGCTCTCAAAAACTCGAAAGACCTTGACGGATACGTTGCAGAAGAGCCGGGTGCGATTGCCGACTGTGCTGCAAATCCCGATTTTGTCTACATTCCACTCAAAAACAACTCAACCGGATTTACAGCAAGCGACAAGGACACTCAAATCGCAATCGGTATGAAAAAAGGTAGCAAATACAAAGACGCTGTCAACGCGGCTCTTGCCTCAATTTCGACAGCCGAACGCGAACAAATGATGGAAAACGCAAAACTTTGGTCAACGCAAAACAACTAACAAAGGATAACTATGGGCTTTTTTGAAAGAATCGGTAATATAATTTCCACCTACTACAAGTGGATTCTCAAAGGTGTGGGTTACACTATGTTGGTGGCAATCGTCGGCACGATAGTCGGCTTGCTTATCGGTGTTTTGATAGGTATGTATCGCACTCTCGACACTCCCAAAAACAAGTTTTTGGCGGTGCTCAAAAAAATCGGTGACTTCATCTTGTCGGCGTACATCGAGATATTCCGCGGCACGCCTATGATGGTGCAGGCTATGGTTATTTTCTGGGGCTTTGCGCTTATCAACAATGGCAGCACGATGAACGTCACGCTTGCAGGTTTGATTATCGTATCCATAAACACGGGCGCGTATATGGCGGAAATCGTCAGAGGCGGCATCATCTCAATCGACAAAGGTCAATTCGAGGGCGCGCAAGCAATCGGTATGACGCACTCGCAAACTATGTGGAACATCGTTCTGCCACAATCGTTGCGCAACATTATGCCCAGCGTCGCAAACGAGTTTGTCATCAACATCAAGGATACGTCGGTGCTGAACGTAATCGGCTTTACCGAGCTGTTCTTCTATGGCAAATCCATAGTGCTTGCCACATATCAAACATTTGAAACCTATCTTGTGATTGCGGCAATCTACTTTTTGCTTACATTTACTATAACTCGAATTTTGCGTCTCATCGAAAAGAAAATGGACGGCAAAAAAGATTATAAAATCATGGGTTCGCAAAATATGGACGCAGAGTCCATGGCACGCGAAAACAAGGCAATGTGGGGAAACGAACAATGAACGAAAAAATCATAACCGCCGAAACAGGCACAAACATTGCCGACACCGAAGCAATGAATATGAAAAACACCCAAACAGATACTCAAAATCAGACACTTTGCAGCGAAACCACGCAAAACGAAAGCGCAAGCGAATCTATAATAGAAGTGCGCCATCTCGGCAAAATCTTCGGCACTCACGAGGTGCTCAAAGACATCGATTTCGATGTCCAAAAAGGCGACGTAACCTGCATAATCGGCTCGTCGGGCAGCGGAAAATCCACCCTGCTTCGTTGCATTAATCTCTTTGAAACGCCGACTGCCGGCGAAATCTATTTTCACGGCGAAGACGTGACGAAAACCAAAAGCGCGCCCAAATACCGTGAAAAAGTGACGATGGTGTTTCAATCGTTCAACCTTTTCAATAATTTGAGCGTGCTTGCAAACTGCACCATTGGCCCTAGAAAAGTGCTGAAAATGAAAAAGGACGAGGCAAACGCCGTCGCAATGAAATATCTCGAACTCGTGGGCATGAGCGCGTATATCAGCGCAAAGCCTCGTCAGCTTTCGGGCGGTCAAAAACAACGCGTGGCAATTGCGCGCGCCCTTGCGATGTCCCCCGAAGTCATCTTGTTTGACGAGCCCACTTCCGCTCTCGATCCCGAAATGGTGGGCGAAGTGCTCGAAGTTATGAAAGAGCTTGCAGAGGCGGGACTTACGATGATCGTAGTAACGCACGAGATGACTTTTGCGCGCGACGTTGCAAACAAAGTCGTATTTATGGACGGCGGCGTTATCGTCGAAGAAGGTGCGCCCGAACAAATATTCACCTCACCGAAGGAAGAGCGTACGAAAGCGTTTTTGTCCCGTATGCTTTCAGAAAAACAAAACGCATAAGTTTTTTTACACGACAAAAACGTTATTCATATCGAAAAAATCGATATTCTATCCGCAAAAAGAAGCGTCAGCACGGCGTTTCTTTTTTTATTCGAGCGGTGCGCTCCGTGTGAAAATTCAATGCTAGGCTATATGAAAAAACGTTCGTTCGATTGTATAATCTTTCTACAAAATTCGCAGCAACCTGCTATTAAATCGCGAAAGGATTGACACAAAATATTGCAAAGACAAAAAAGCTGTGTTACATTTATGTAAAAGAACGCAAAACGGGTTTGAAAGGCACCATGAACAAAAAAATTTTTCTTAAACTTATCATTCTCATTCTGACGATTTGCACGGCAAGTTGTCTGCTTTTTGCGTGCAACGAGACACCGGATACCCCTGCTCCCGAACCTACGCCGACGCCGACACCTACTCCCGAGCCGGAGTTTTACGAGGAAAAAGAGGGATACGCATACGGCGAAAACACCGAAATTACCTATCACTCGAGCGTTACGGACACCGACAGAAAAGCATACGTCACACTGCCTGCAAATTACGACGAAAACAAAAAATATCCCGTGCTTTATCTGCTTCACGGCATGTCGTGCACCTACAAGAGCTGGCTTGAAATGTGCAGTGCAAAATACGTGATTCAAAACTTGCAAATCGAGGGTGATATCAAACCTATGATTCTCGTGTCGGCGGACAGCAATATCACTGCGGGCGAGCAACCGAGCATCTTTTCAAAAGATTACTGCACGATGTTCGACAAAACCGCGGACGAGATTATCACCTCCCTGATGCCATATATCAACCAAAACTACCCCACTCTTACCGATAGAAACAACACCGCAATCGCAGGCTTTTCCATGGGCGGAAGAGAAACCTTGCTCACGGCGTTCAAATATCAGGACTATTTCAACTATGTCGGCGCATTCTCGCCGTCGGGTTTTGGCGAAAAACCCGTGTCTTTTGACACGACCGTGCCTGATTTCAAATATGAAGACGGAAAGAGTTTTGACGTTTTGATGCTTGCAATCGGCAATATGGACACGTCGACAATCCTGTTTTATCTGCACATCGTCAACAAACTCACGCAAAACGGAATAACGTATATCGATCAAAAATATCCCGGCGGACACGACCCAACCGTTTGGCGCAAAGCTCTCTATGACTTTGCAAAAACGATTTTTGTCGAAAACTAAAAAACGAGGCAGATTTCAACACACTTTTGCAAATTCGCACAATTAAGCAGACACCTGTGTCTGCTTTTCATTTTATCACAAGTTTTGGTCGTTGACTTTAAAAGACCTTTTGTATAATATAAAAACAACAACCAAAGAGGGAAAATACAATGCACAAAAAAATTATACTTGCCGCCGCTATCGCACTTATCGCGATACTTTCGCTATCCTTTTTCACTGCGTGCGACGACGAAGAAGTCCAAGCGCGCGCAATCGACCTTGACAGCGCGCAATACAGAATTTTCTTCGACGATTTTGACGGCGAACTCGACACGACCGTCTGGAATACACTACACGAAAGACGCAAAGGCGGATATTGGGACAAGGATCAAGTGTTGACCGAAAACGGCAATCTTGTGATTCGCACGGTTGAAAAGGACGGGACTTTCTACACGGGCGCAGTCGATTCGATGAACAAAAAAGAACTGCTTTTCGGCTATTTCGAAGCAAGATGTTATCTCCCCAAAGCAAGCGGAATCTGGTCTGCATTCTGGCTGATGCCGCAAGGAATGATGTATGATGCGCCCACCTCCGACGTAAACGTGTGCGGAGCTGAAATCGATATAATGGAATCGCCCTACTTCAACCCCGTCAACAACTTGCTCTCCAAACAACTCATCGAAAACGAAACGTATCAGTGCGCCGTGCATGTGGGAGATTACAAGAAAAACTATATAAAGAAAGAGCAATTTATCAACACGCAAACCGCAAAAACGCAAGTCGATATCTATGACGATTGGCACACTTTCGGACTTGATTGGAGCGAGGATTACTACCGCTTCTATTTTGACAGAAAGCTCGTGTTTGAAATCACAGACAAGAAGTATATATCCACCGTCGAAAAGGATTATCTGTTCCTATCCGTTGAAGTGGGCGGCAAAAACGGCGTCGCGCAAAAGCCCGATTTTTTCTTTGCAAACAGCGTTTTTGAAAATCCGGAAGGCACTTTCCCCGTTGACTTTCTTGTGGATTACGTCGCAGTATACTCGAAATGTCCGTTCTGAAAACGACGTCAAACTTGCAAAAAAACCTCGCTTTTGCGAGGTTTTTTCATATCTTTTTTGCAAGAATCGTAACGGCTCTTTTGCAAGATTTGCCGTTTTAACTTTGTCGTTTCAAGAGTGCATTCTCTCAATAAGCGCGCTGTTGACCTGATACGTCGATGCGGGAGTTATGCTTGCGTCGTTTGTGTAACCGTAAATTCTCAACGACATTCTTGACAACACGGTTGCCGCAAGAGAAGCGGTGCTTCCGCCCTCCGGCTTTATATCCGCGGTGTTTATGCAAGAGTAGTTTGCGTTTTGCGAGTTGTATTGCAAATACGTCGGAGCGTTCATTATACCGTCTTTAAAAGAGATGCCCGAGCAAATGAAAGCGACGTGCATATACGTTTCGCCGCCATATTCGTATTTATAGTTGTCGAAAGCGGAGTTTTCTCTGATCAAATCATAAACCATCGAGCCTATCATACCGTCAACGTCGGCGTTGCCCGTTTTCAAAAGACCTGCGTTTTTGATATTCTGCCAGTTGTACGCTTCCAAAAATCCCGTCTGATTTATCACGCAATTTACGCCTGCCGAGTAAAACTCTTCGAGGAAAATCTTTTCGTTTTCGTCAAAATCGTCCGCAAATCTGCCGAGTTTTGAGGATTTCATTGTAAACTTTTCGTACGCAACGCTCATAAGCGAGCCGAGCATGTTCGAGCAAACCACGTTGTTTATGTTGAGATGGCTGTAAAACGGATAAACGGCATCGCCCATATCCGCCATACGTTGCGGTATATACATGCCCACTTGCGTCATATTGCGGATTATGCACCCGTTGACTGTCGCGTCGACGTTGAAAAGCGTTATCGCTTGTTTTGCGTTTTCGAATATACAATATTCGATGCAAACGTCGTTGAGGCGGTTGGTGTCCCAATCGTAGCCGCATATAACTTCGCAAACGGTTGACGTAAAACCTTCGGTGTCCTCGGCGTCGGTTATTAAACCGTCGTCGCCTATGCTGTTTGAACGCATAACCGTGTTTGAAAGCGTAACGCCGCTCCAATTGATACGAATAAGGTGTGTTTCCACTTGCTGTTTAAGCGCGGAAATAATGTGGTTGTTTCCGTACAAATCTCCGTACAAATTCAAGTTGTTCGAGCCGTTGACCGTGACGGGCGTGCCGTCCTCGTTCACCTCGTAAACGATGTTGTCGGCAAGGCAGATCGCATACAAATTGCGTGATCGGGGAGCATCGTAAACTGCGTATCTAACGCCTGCGATTTCTTTTTTGAAAACGTTTTTTCTGCTTTGCAAATTGCCGTCTTTGTGGGCGTATTCTCTTTGATCCTTGGTTGCTTGTCTTGCCTCGGCTATATTTGAACATTGCACACCGAAAACGGCTTTTATCGTCACTTCTTCGGTTGTAAACTTCGTAAATCCTTCGTATTTGGGGTATCTTGCGCTCACTCTTACGACGATACTCTGTTTGCCGGCGCCCTCGAGAGTAGGCAAGAAAATCAGCTTGTTGGCAACTTCGTCGTCAAAACAGACATATTGCGCGCCGCTTACGATTTCAAATTTGTAAGCTGCATAAAAATCTTTTAGCAACGCTTGATTTTGCGGCTCGCCTTTTACGATGACGTTGGTGTAATTTGCGGTCTTTTCGTTGCCGAGCGATACGTCCAAATATCTTTCGGACGCAAACACGGTTTCTTTTGCGATGCCGATTTCAAGTGCGGAATTCGACGTGCGCAACTGTATCGACGCAAGTTTTTTCTGCACGTTCAATTCGACGGATACGCTCGCTTCGCCAACCGTTGCCGTGACGACTACGCTTCCGTTCGATATGCCTTTGACAAAACCGTTCTCGTCCACGACTGCGACGTCGGTGTCAGAGGACGTCCAAATTGCATTTTGTGGCGCACCCTCTTTGAGCATATCCGCCCAAGCAAGTTCGAGTTTCAACAAGTTTTCGTCAACCGACAACACAAATCCGCCGTCTTTTTCAAAGAATTGCGCATTTTTTATGATTAAATCGTCCGAAGAACAACTCTCGATAACGAATTGCTTTCCGTTTTCGAGCGAAATCGTAGCTTTATTTGACGTCATAGAAACAAGCCCCGTATCGTCCAAGGTCGCGCCTTCGACACCGACGATATCGCTTGCATTTACGCCTATATCTTCAAGCGTAAACTCAGATTTGCTTGTGGATATCTTTTCAAAGAATTTCGAGCTCGCACCGTTTTTTGAAACAAGTATTTCAAAAACGCCTTTCACGTACTCAGTGTTTTCGCTCTTGCAAGATGAGTTGACGCTTGCAAACAAACTTATCGTTGCACTGCCCTCTCCCGTTGCGCTCACCACGCCGTTTTGGTCAACGCTCACAACGTTTTCGTCCGAGCTTTGCCAAATCGTGTGTTCGACAATGCTGTCGATTGGCGTATATACCGACAAAAGTCTAATGCTTTGTCCCACTTGCAACGTGTTGCCGCTCTTTGACACGACGGAAACCTTTTCTACGTCGTCGCCCGTCACGGACACGTTTAAGGTTTTAAAAACGTTTTCGGCGATCACCCGTACGGTGAAATTGCAATAGGAAGCAACCAGCATCCTTCCGGTGTTGTTCGTTGCAACTTCGTTGTCGCTTGCATCCACAAACGACACGGCGGGGCGCACTTTGGACAAAAGCAAATCCGCCATTGCGTTTACGATTTGCGACGAATCCAAAAATTTGCCTCTGACGATATAAAACGCTTCGCGGTGCTTTTCATCCTCGAAAATGCCCGTCGAAACTTCTTCTTCGAGCTGATTAACCAGTGCCGCTCTCTCTTGGAGATATTCGTTGCGGTTGTCTTCGTACTCGACGTCGGTGTATAAAATATCTCCCGAAAGTTCGTATTCGAGCGTATAGTTGTTTGCCCTTTGAGGATAAACGACCACATCTATATAATCCGTGATAGAAAATGTTTTTTGTCTTATAGAATCGAAAGAAAGCGAAATATCATAAGCGTCTTCCCCCGTGCTTTTCAGACGAAGGAAAACGTCTTCAACGGATATGTGCGCTTGAAGAGCAACGATGTTGGACACCATTGCCACAACAAGCAACACGATAACCGGAATAAGAGTCAATATACCCAAAAGAACTTTTTTCATATTGATTTAGATGCATTAAACCCTGTTTTTGTCAACTTTGTCGATTTAAGAGTGTATTCTCTCAATAAGCGCGTTGTTGACCTGATATTGCGGAGTGTTGGGATTTATGGCTGCCGTATTGTCATAGCCGTAGAGCTTAATCGACATACCGCTGAGCAATTTCGCAGCGGTTTTTGCAAGTCTGCTTCCCTCTTCCTTGAGATTGTGAGTGTCTATGCAGTGGTAGTTCTTGTCGTCCATATCGAGTTCGAGATAAGTCGGCGCATTGGTGATGCCGTCCGAGAACGAAATACCCGAAACCATAAACGCAACGTGCATATACGTCTTGCCGTCGCCGGCGGTGTACCTGTAGTTGTCGAACGTGGAATTTTCGGATACCAGATTGCCAAGCATACCTCCGATGACGGTGTTGAGACTCTCGTCACCGGCATCGATAAGTTTTGCGTTGTTGATGTCTTGCCAGTTGTATGCGTCGAGGAATCCAGTTTGCGTGACCACACAGTTTATACCCGCTTTGTAGAAGTTGTCCATAAAATACTTTTCGTTTGCGGCGAGATCGTCTATGACAAACCTACCGGTTTTGCTGTTGGTCATCGTGAACGATTCGTACGTGATGGACATAAGCGTACCGAGCGTATTTGAACAAATGAAGTTGTTGAGGGACACGTGCGAGAACCACGGACGATATCCGTTTTCGTCCTTATAAATCCTTTGCGGAATATACATAGCGCATTGAATCATATTGCGCATAATGCAACCGTCGTATTCGATGTCTGCGTTATACGTGGTTACACCTTGACGTGAGTTTTCAAAGATACAATACTCGAAGCGGATGCCGGTGAGTCTGTCGTGTCCGGATTCGACGTCGACGACGTCTCCCTTAAACGATTGAGTGTCTTCTGCGTCGGTGATTTCCGCATTGTCGCCGATGTCGTTCACTCTCATGACAAGGTTGGACACCTTGATATTGCTCCAATGTATGCCGACAAGATAGTCCTTGACCTGTCCTCTCTTTGCAGAAAGCATATGATTGTTTCCGTATATGTCGCCGTAAAAACGCACAAAATTGTCGTAGGTAACGCTTGCCACAATTTCGCCGTTTTTGTCATATTCGGGGGTATACGCACAGTTGTTTTCAAACACTATCGCATAAGTTTGCTTTGAATATTTGGCATTCCGCACGATATATGTGTCGCCGCCGTTTTGAAGTCGCCACACCTCTATTCCGTCGGGATTGACGATGTTGTCCTCCGCCTTTGCATAGGCTTCCTGCTCCTTTGTGGCTTGAATAAGTTCGTCGATATTGTTGACCGCAACGCCGTAGACGACGTTGAGCGTAACCGTTTCGGTCGTAAATCTGGTCATTCCCTCGTATTTGGGATATTTTGCGCTGACCTTGACGACGATTTGTCGTTTGCCAAGACCTTCCATGGCGTTTGTAAACACCACTTTGTTTCTTACAACCGTGTCAAGCGAAGCAAATTCTTTGCCCTCAACGATTTCAAAGACGTAAGCGGAATAAAACGCGGCAAGTTGAGCAGCGGTTGCGCCCTCGGGTTGACCTTGAACGGTGATAAGAGTGCTGTTTGCAACCTTGTCGTTGTTGACGCCGACGTTGACGTATTTCTCGCTTGCAAACACGGTTTCGCGCGCGATACCTATTGCAAGAGACGCGTTTGACGTGCGAAGCTGGATTTGCGAAAGTTTGTTTTGAACGTTTATCGTCACGCTAACCGACTTTGCGCCAACCGTTGCGGTGATTGTAACGATTCCTCTCGAAACGCCCCTTACTTCTCCGTTTTCGCCAACGGTTGCGACGCTCGAATCGGACGACGTCCAAACCGCGTTTTGCGGATGACCGTCTTGGAGCATATCCGCCCATACCAAGTCGAGATCGAGCACGTTTTCGCCAACGGCAAGCACGTAACCGCTCTCGCTTGAATAGAAACGCGTATTTCTTATTGCAATATCGCTTTGCGCACACTTCGTCAACGTAAGACGTCTGCCGTCTTTGGTCGTGATTTGCGCGATATCGGCGTTAACCGTAATTCCGTCCTCTGTCAAGAGTCCGCCTTCAACGCTTGCTATTTCCTCTTTGACGACGCCGAGTTCGGCAAACGTAAGGCTTGTTCTGCTTGTCACGACGTTTTCGCCGAATATCGAGCTTGCGCCCTTCTGCTCGACGGTTATATCGATTGTGCCTTCAACAAAATCAAGTTCGTCTTTCTTTTCGCTGGAATAGACGCTCGCAAGCAAACTTATCGTCGCTCTTCCCTCTTTGAGAGCGGTGACGACGCCGTTTTGGTCAACAGAAATCACGCTTTCGTCCGAGCTTGACCATATCGTCGTGTTGACAATGCTGTCAATGGGGGTATATGTCGCAAGCAAACGCATGGATTCCCCCACGCCCAGAGTGGCGTCCTCTTCTTCGGAAACGCCGAGCGTAACTCTTTCGACGTCATAGCCCATCACGGACACGGTGATAATTCTAGACACCGTTTCCGCTTGCGCGCGCACCGTGAATTTACAATAGGAACTCACAAGCATTTTGCCCGTTGTGTTCGACTCGATTTCCTTGCCGTTTTCGTCCACAAATGCCGCCGCCGGATACACTTTTTCAAGCAAAATATCCGCCATTTCGGAGATTATAAGGGAGGAATCCTTGTAATACTTGCTTTTTACGACGTTGTATGCGTTTTGTCTTGCCGGCGTCGAAAACGAACCGTTTGCAAGTTCGTTTTCGAGCTCCGCTTTGAGAGAGGACAAATTTGCAAGATATGCGTTTCTGGACGCTTCGTAGTTTTCGTCCGTATAGGAAACGTCGCCGACGATTTGCCACTCAACCGTTTTGTTGGTTGCCTTTTCGGGATAAACTTTTGCGTCGACGTAGTTGTAAATGTTTATGTTTGCAACCTCGTCGAAGGAGATTTGAAGAGTGTAGATCGTCTTGTCGGAATCTTTGTATCTGAGCTGCAAATCCTCAACCGCAATATGCGCGTTGACCGACACGATGACGGACACGAGCGCAACGACAACCAAAACGATTATCGGTATGAGGATCAAGATTCCAATCATTACTTTTTTCATATGTTTTCTCCCGTAATTATTCTGACATTATTTTGTATGCAACCTATCGATAAACGCGTCGTTGACCATATAAGTCGTAGACGGTTGGATGTTTTGTTGATTGTCGTAGCCCCAGATACCTGCCGACGCTTGTTTAAGGAAGGTTTCGCCGATTTTTGCAAGCGGCGATGTTTGCTCGATTTGCATTTCGTTCGTGTTGAAATAGGACAATCTCTTGTCTTGGATATTTACGTCCGCATATGTGTTTTCGATCGTAAATCCCGTCGTGATACCTGCCGTGACGATAGCAACGTGAATCCAGCACACGTCGTTCGAATCAATTATTCTGCGATTTGCAAACGCAGAGTTGCCTCTTATGATCATATCGCTGAATTTTGCAATAAGGTCGTCCACGTTTATGCCGTTGACGTTACCCACGCTGATGAGCGATGCGCTCGACACGGGTTGCCAGTTGTATGCGTCGATGAATCCGGTTTGTCTGAAACGGAAATTGATTCCGTTTGCATAGAAGTTGTCCATAAACCATTTTTCGTTCTCTTCTGCCGTTGCCGCAAAACGATAATCCGTGGCTTTGCCCGTCGTCGTATAATGCTCATAGTTGACAACCATTATTGACGCAAGCGTGTTGGAGAACACAAAATTGTTCATGCCTATATGCGAATAATACGGATATAAAACTCCGTCCGATTCGTTTATGCGGGCTTGCGTTGCAATACCGCAGTAGCAAAGGTTTCTGACAATGCAACCGTCGAAATCGACATTCGAATTGTTGACATTGATCCCTTCTTTTGCGTTTTCGAATATACAATATTCGATTTTGACGTTTTCAAGACGATATATGTCCCAGTTTACGTGGCTGCCGACAAGTCCGAGAATACCCGTAAAGTCTTTTGTATCCTCCGCCGAATCGATTTCGGTGCCCTGCGCTGCGCTGTTTGCGCGGAGAATGAGGTTGGACATAGTCACGTTCGACCACGATATGCGCATAAGTTTGGTGTTGATTTCGAGCTGATTGGTCTCGGTTGACAGCATATGATTGTTGCCGTACACGTCTCCGTAGAAATTGACTCTGTCCTCAGGCCCCACAAGGTTTTCGCCTTGTTCGGCAATCGTATAAGCGACGTTGTTTTCAAAGCAAATCGCATACGTCGTCTTCGAATACGGGTTGGCTTGAACACGATACGTTTTGTTGTCGTAATCGTTTTTGATTTCGTACCTTTTTTGCGCTCCGAGGACATTTTCCGACGCTTCTGCGTATGCTCGTTGATATTTTGCCGCCGCTTCAAGCTCCGCAACCGAAGATACCGCAACGCCGAATATAGCGTTTAGCGTGACTTCCTTTGTGGTGAATTTGGTCATCCCCTCGTACTTGGGATACTTTGCGCTGACTCTGACAACGATTTGTTGCCTGCCCTTGCCTTCAAGTGCTTTGCCCTCGTCTTTGAAGACGAGCATGTTGCGGATCGTATCGTCAAAATACGCATATTCTCCGCCCTTGACTACTTCGAAATCGTATGCCGAATAGAACAGCTCAAGCTCTTCTTTCGTTGCTCCGACCTTTTCGCCTTCAACGACAATGCGGGTGCTGTTGGCAATCTTGCTATCGTCGCTCTTTACGTTGGTCGGATTTGCAAATCTTTGACTTGCAAATACGGTTTCTCTTGCAAGACCGACGGCAAGCGACGCGTCGGACGTGCGCAATTGCACGGACGCAAGTTTGTTTTGAACGTTTATAGTCACGCTTGCGCTCTTACCGTTTGCGGTGGCGGTGATTGTAACGAGTCCGTTTGACAAACCTTTGACTTCGCCGTTTTCGCCGACCGTGGCAACGCTTTGGTTGTTAGACGTCCAAACGACGTTTGAAAGCTCGGTTCGATTGGTCATATCCGTCCAAATCGCCGCAAGTTTGAGAGTATGTTCACCCACGGCAAGCACGTAGCCGTCGTCGGTATGCTCGTAGAACTTTTTGTTTTGAATCTCGATTGCGTCCGCGTCGCACTTTTCTATGACGAAAACTTTGCCGTCGACGTTCAGCGTGGCAACATCCTTGGTCACCGTGACAATTCCGTCAACGATTTCACATCCGTCTATTGCCGTTGCGCTCTCGTCGATACCGAGTTCTGTCAACGTAAGAGAAGATCTGCTTGTCACGATTTTGTTGCCATAGCGCACGCTTGCGCCGGTTGCGGTTACCGTTACGTCAAAAGAGCCGTAGACTTTTTCGCCCGTGGAAAACACGCTTGCGCCGAGAGTTATCGTCGCGCTGCCTTGTCCGACTGCCGTGACGATACCGTTTTTGTCAACGGTTGCCACCGAATCGTTCGAGCTTGACCATTCAGTTTGATTGACGATGCTGTCGATCGGAGTATAGGACGGAAGCAAACGCACGGACGAGCCGACTTCGAGTGTGTTATTGCCGGTTTGCGCGCGTAAATCCACTCTGGATACGTCGTATCCGACGACTTTGACGCTCAAAGTTTTGCTGACGTTTTCCGCCACGACTTGCATCGTGAACGTGCAATACGAGCCTATAACCATCTTGCCCGACGTGTTGGACGACGTTTCGTTGCCGTTTTCGTCCACGAATGCCGCCGCCGGCCACACCTTTTCCGTTTGGACGGAACTGTCGAGGTAATCACGATACTTTTTATAATATTCCTCGTCGGTGTATGTGACGTCGCCGGAAATCTTCCACTCTATCGTGTAGTTGTTTGCCTTTTCGGGGAAAACGGCAACGTCGAGATAGTCTTTGATGTTTACAACTTTGTTTGCCACGCTTTCAAGAGAAAGGGGCAATTCATATATGGTATCTTGCGAATTCTTATACTTTAATTCTATATTTTCAACCGCAATATGCGCTTGCGCCGAAACGATTGTGGAAACCATCGCAACGACGAGAAGAATAATAATCGGTATAAGAATCAATATACCTATCATCACTTTTTTCATAATGCGAATTTCCTTTCAGATCAAGGAACGATCTTTTGATAACGCTTGTTGAGGTTGACAAACAGCCCTGCCAAAGAGCCTGCCAGCAACAACAGCGTGATTACGCTCAAAATGAGGTATATTGCGCTCATGTTTCCTCCGATAACCAAACTTCCGATTGAGAACGGGAAGAAACTGAAAAGCATAGTGAACAAACCGTAAGCGATTGCCGCAACGATGCCGACGACAAGTGCAAGAGCGACGTTTTTGTTTGCCGCAACGAGCTCGCCGTCCCCCGACACGTTGAAGGTCGGAGATTTGATGTCCGCAATCATACTGAGGCAAGTGAGGCTCAAAACAAGCATTTCCGCAATGCCGAATATCGCGCCTACGTCAAGCGGAGTGAGAAGATGTCCGCCCGCCTCGCTCGTGTAATAACCGCCCGATACCGCGCAAGAGAGCGCAACCGACAGCGAACCCGTCATAGAGTAAAGCAAAAATTTGACGAGAATCTGATTTGTGTAGCTTACGGGAATTATCTTCGTGTGGTAGAAGCAGTTGCCTTCCCTCGAAATGCAAGTCGAGGCAAACGACACGATTATCGTGACGAAAATCACGATGACCATAAGCGTAAGACCTGGCATAATGCTTGCGCCGACGCTTTCGGTACCCATGGACGCTGCAAGTCTGTTGCAGAAAAACACCATGACGGGAGCGGCGCACGCCATTGCAAAGTATTGGAAGGAATAGTTGAAACTTCTCAAAATGAGGTAAAACTCACGTCTGAAAAGCGCGTACCACACCGGACGACGCACGTCTTTGATTTTCTTTTTGAAAGACGCCTTTTGCGTTTCGATGCCGTAAAGGATTGTCTTGTAATACTCTCTTGTCGTCACGAAATACGCTCCTACGCCCAAAGCGCCGTTGATGAGGAACATATAAAGGAAACGAAGCGCGTATTGTCCCGACGAAAGCCCTGCGTACTTTCTGCCGTTGATGATTTCGGCATACCAGTTGAAAGGATATGCGTTTTGAGCAAAATGCTTATATCTTGCAATCATATCCGCAGAGAAAATTGTCTGATTGGAATTTTTGAGATATTTGAGCACGTTGCTGAGAGACACGAGATAGAATACGAACACCGCGCAAACCACGATGATGGTGAATATAAGCACCAGCAAAAATTGGTTTTTGACGAGGTTCATAACCTTCATGACGGGCACTGCGATGATATTTGCGATAAAGAAAGGCAAGAACGTGCTCAAAAGCACTATGCCGATATACGCAAAATAATCGCCTACGCTTGCGTGCGTAACTACGCCGAACGAGATGTAGAACGGAAGCATTGTGAGCAAGCAAGTCACGAGATTGTGCAAATAGCAGTAAACGGATTTTGCAACGAGAATCTCTTTGCCGCTGACGGGAAAGCGCAACAACATTTCGTTGTCGCCGTTCTGATATAGGTTTTTAATGACCGTACTCGTAGAAATTATGGTTGCGAGCGCAATGGTAAAGGTTGCGATGATAACCAAAAATTCGATACGCAAGCCCGAACGCGTTACGAACACGTTGCTCAAATAATAGATACCCACCACAAGCACCGCATACACGAGGACAAAAAACAACATGTTGCCGAATTGCGCAAACTTTTTGAGCTTGCCCGCATCGGGCGATATGCCGTATCTCGATTTAAGGTCGAGTTTGAAAAGCGTCCTTACGCTTTGCATGGAAAAATCGCTTTTTGTCATTTTGATTCCTCCTCGCAAACGACTTCTTCCTCAACGTCGGTTTGAGCAGGCATATCGGGACGCATATCCGCGCTCTCTTGCGCGATATAGTCCTCGAACAATCTTTGCTCGTAAGTGCCGGTGACGCGGAAGAAAGTTTCTTCGAGGTTCGCCTTGTTTTTGTCGTTGCCGGCAAGGTCGATGATGTCGATGAGATGACCGTCGTTGACGATTGCGGCTCTGTGGCAAAGTTTCTTGACAAGGTCGAGGTTGTGGCTCGAGAAGAAAACCGTGTTTCCCTTTGCGCAATGCTCGCGCATGTAGGATATGATTTCCGCGGTGGATTGCGGATCGAGTCCCATCATCGGCTCGTCGAGCACCCAAAGTTTCGGATCGTGAATGAGAGCCGCAATGATGCAGATTTTTTGTTTCATACCGTGCGAGTAGGATTTGATTTGTCTGTCGATTGCGTTTTCGAGCTTGAAAAGTTTTGCGTAGCGGTCTATTCTTTCCGTTCGCACGAGAGCGGGGACTTTGTAGAGGTCGGCAACGTAGTTGACGTATTCCCTGCCCGTAAGACGCTCGTAAACGGAGTGGTTGTCGGGGACGTAGCCCATTTCCATTTTTGCCTTGATAGGCTCTTTGACGATGTCGTGTCCGCAAATGGTTATCGTGCCGCTGTCAAAAGGAAGAATACCCGTAAGGCACTTTATCGTAGTGGATTTGCCCGCGCCGTTTTGTCCGAGAAATCCGAAAATCTCGCCCGGGCGCAATTCAAAAGATATATCGTCAACCGCGACTCTGTCGCTCTTTGGATAGGTTTTTTTCAAATGTTCAACTTTAAGCATAGTTATTCTCCTGAATAAATTTTTTTGGCGGTTTCGCCTTATAAGCGCGTACATACACGCGCGCACGCACGCAATTGCAAAAGCGATCGCATGCAAAAGTAGACTAAATCATTGCAAACAAACGGGTGAAATGCGCAAATAAGAAGCCGACGCGCTTATGCCGTCGTTATGGAGCGCATATCCTTTTACGAAGCGCGAATCGCATTTGACGTTTCGACGAGCGTTGACGAAATAACGAACGACGTCCGCGTCTGCAATATAGATGGCAACGTAAACGAAAAACAAAAACGTCAAAGCCGTCAGATACGCTATCGTAAAGTTGACAACGGACGCTTTGATCGTGAAAAACGTGAATTGTTGGACTGAATCTCTGAACAATGCGAAAGTTATCACCAAAGTCGCGCAAGCGGAAAAATATCTGCGTATGCGCTTTGGCAAACACCTTGCAAGCATAAATATGATAAGCGCGACCGAGAGCCCCGCAAACGTCTTTGCAAAGCCTACGAGATAGTCCGCAGCTTGTGTCAGAAAAGACAAGAAGTCCAAATTTTCTCCTTGCGCGCACCTTTTATTTGTAGTATATAAGCGCACAATTACGAGTTTATTGTACCAACATATACCAATGTTGTCAAACAAAAACCATATTTTGTGGCTTTGCAGGGATTTTACCACAATTTTTAATTCTTCTTTAATCCTAATCGCTTGACTAACCCACCAAGACCGAGTATAACATTTTCTTGAAAAATCGGACTAAATATACGTTAATACCCACGACGGCGTTAAATCTTCCGATTTTTTTCAAAAAAATACGCATAAATCATACGATAATAAAGGAAAAAATGTTCACTCAAACTCTATCCGCAATAGCATATTTCGAAATTTTGCTTCCGCTTGCGCTCATACTTCTTTGCACCAAACTATTTTCTCTTTTGGGCAAGAAAATCGGACTTCCGCAAGTGGTTGGAATGTTGATTGCAGGCATACTTCTCGGTTTCATCAAGTACATTCCGAATCAAAACATATTTACGCAATCCACGATGGAGGGGCTTTCCTTCCTTGCCAAAATCGGCGTCATCCTCATCATGTTCTCGGCAGGACTGGAAACCGACCTCAAACAATTCAAAACAAGCGGACTTCCCTCCGTTTTGATAACGATTTTGGGCGTTCTGTTCCCATTGGGACTTGGATTTTTGGTCGCTTCGGCGTTCAACGGCGGATTTAACGTATCGCAACATCAAATCATAACCAACCTCTTTTACGGCGCGATATTGGCGGCTACGAGCGTCAGTATCACCGTTGCCGCTCTCAAAGAACTCGGAAAGCTCAACACGAAAGTCGGCACTTCCATCGTGGCGGCGGCAATCCTCGACGACATCATCGGCGTCGTGCTTCTTTCCCTCTTCATTTCTCTCGACAAGGGCAACGGGCTTGACGGAATAGGCATTGCAATCGGCAAAATGATAGGCTTCTTCGCTGCGGCAATCGCAGTGGGGTTTGTGGCATACATTATCCTCAAACATTATCTCAAACGTCACCCCGAGCATCACAGACGTATTCCCATCATCGGTTTTGCGATGGCATTTTTCTTTGCGTATGCGGCGGAGGAATGGTTCGGAGTTGCGGACATCACGGGTGCGTACGTTGCCGGCATCATGCTCTCCACTCTCACCGAATCGGACTATATCGACAGAAAAGTGGAAGTGAGCAACTACATGATTTTCGCTCCCGTATTTTTTGCAAGCATAGGCATCAACGCGGATTTCGGCGCAATATCACCTGCAATCGTAGGATTCGGTTTTGCGTTCATCGCGGCGGGACTTATCGGCAAGGTGCTGGGATGCGGCATAGGCTCGCTCATCTGCAAATACTCGTTTATGGACAGTTTGCGCGTGGGCATCGGCATGATGGCAAGAGCGGAAGTCGTGCTGGTATGCACGCAAAAAGGCGTGGACAGCGGACTTGTGGACGCGTCGATAATGCCCTTTGTGCTTATCCTCATCATCGTGTCCTCCCTGCTCACTCCTCTGCTTTTGAAACTCACCTACAAGCACGACAAAACCAACGATACGCCGCTCAATCCTCCCCTCACGGACGGAGGAACGGAACAATCGGACGTTGCGACGGAACAAAGCGATTCTACGCAAGCAAGCGATATCCTATCGCAAGCCGACCTTCCTAAGACCAACGACTGAAAGCAGACCATTCACCAAAACACCGCAAAAAGCAATCGTCCATTCGGTTGCTTTTTATTTTTCGTTAAATTATACTTTATTTCGACAAAAGGTAACACATGACGACTACACAAGAAAATTTGCAATCATCGAAACTCGGCACTATGCCCGTCGGCAAGCTCATACTTACCATGAGCGGCCCTGCCATACTTTCCATGCTCGTTCAAGCACTCTACAACATCGTAGACAGCGTGTTTATCGGCATGTACGACGCAACCAACGGCGTTTTGGCACTGTCCTACGCAATGCCCATGCAACTGCTTGTAAACGCATTTGCGATAGGTCTTGCGGTGGGCGCGGGCTCGCTTATATCCAGGTTGCTCGGCGAAGGCAGAAACAAGGACGCAAGCCTTGCGGCGCAAACCGGACTTTTGATATCCTTCATATTCAGCGCGCTGTTTTTGGTGCTGGGATACTTTGTATCCGACGCTTTCATCAAGGCGTACACCGTCAACGCGGGAGCGGTCGCAGGCAGCGAAAACATGCAAGCCGTGTACAAAATGGGTTCGACATATCTTACGATCTGCATGTGCTGTTCTTTCGGTTTTATGATCGAAACCATGCTCAACCGCATATTGCAAGCGATGGGCAATATGATCGTGCCTATGGTGACGCAACTCGTGGGCGCGATCACCAATATAATCCTCGATCCGATACTCATCAGCGTATGCAAGCTCGGCGCGCCCGGTGCGGCAATCGCAACCGTCATAGGTCAGGTTGTGGCAATGCTCATTCCCATCGTCGTCATTATAAAGGCAAAAGCAAAAAAGCAACTCGACATCGACGTATTTTTCACCAAGGATTTCAAAATCAAAAAGGACATTCTAATCGACATAATGCGCGTCGGTCTTCCAACCGTCGTCATGAACTCCATAGGCTCGGTTATGTACATGCTCTCAAACGCCGTACTCAACCGTTTTGCAGACGCCGTGTGGGCGTTCGGCGTGTACTTCAAATTGCAATCCTTTGCGTTTATGCCCGTATTCGGACTAAACCAAGGCTGTATTCCCATCATGGGTTACAACTACGGCGCAAACAAAAAAGACCGCTTTGTCAAAACCTTCAAATACGCCGTTCTCATTGCGTTCGTATATATGACGTTCGCGCTTATCTTGTTCCACGCGATGCCCGAACAACTGCTCAAACTCTTCTCGGTCGGCGACAACGCAAACCGAATTCAAGTCGGCTCGGAAGCGTTGCGGCTTTGCTCAATTGCGTTTATCCCTGCGTCTTTGGGCGTCATCATGATTGCCATGTTCAACGCAGTCGGACACGGCATCAAAGCCATGCTCATATCCCTTCTTCGCCAACTATGCATACTCGTGCCCCTCGGCTACGTGCTTGCAATATACACGTCTATGGGGCTGAAAGGCTACTGGGCGGCGTTCCCGATTGCCGAGGCTTTGTCCGTTGCGATATTCTTCCCCATTGCCTTAAAGACGATAAAGACGATTTTTGAAAAGAAAGCCGCACTCACCAACGAGCAAATCGAGCAAGAAGAAATCCGAGAAGAACTCGACGAAAAAGCTCTCGAAGAAGAAAGCACGGACACGGTTGCCTGAAAACTTGCAAAAGGGATATAACGCATATCGGTTTTTGCAAAACGAGCGGATTTTAGGCACAAGCAAAGAAAAAGTTTTTTACGCTATTCAAACTATAAGTTTGATTGAGTTCCGGTGGCGTAAAAAACCGCTCGCAAAACGCAAATATTAAAAAAAGTATTGCATTGCCCGATTTTTTCATCTATAATGTCAGTACAATCCTAAGGAGGACTAAATATGAATAAAGCAGAATTTATCAAAGCAGTGGCAGCAAAAGCAGACCTTTCTATCAAAGACGCAACCGCAGCGGTTGACGCATACGCAGCAGTTATCGCAGAAGCTCTCAAAGCAGGCGACAAAGTTGCAATCGCAAACTTCGCTTCTTACGAAGTAAAAGAAAAAGCGGAAAGACAAGGCTTCAATCCCCTCACCAAACAACCGATCACGATTGCGGCAAGCAAAGCTCCCGTCGTCAAATTCGGCAAAGCGTTCAAGGATTTGTTCAACTAATTGCTTTGATTCAAAAAACCGCATAAAAAACGCCGTCGTTTGACGGCGTTTTTTCTATAATCGAATAATCGGTTTTGATATCATAAAGGCACTTGTTTTCCGCATTTAAGCGGCAATGTTAAAAGCCCGTTTAATTTCGCAAGTCGCGCCCTACCAACTCATCTATCGTAATTCCCAGCGCATCGGCAAGCAACCAGCAATCTTTGACGTTGGGTATATTGACACCGTTTTCCCAATAACTAATCGCGGCATGCGTAACGCCTATCTTTTGCGCAAGCTGTTTTTGAGTATAGTTTTGCGCTATACGATTTATTTTTATGGATTTTCCGATCAGATTGTCTTTCATTATGTTTGTAGCATATAAGAATTCTTACATTTATTCTTGACATTTAAGAATTCTTACATTACAATTTGATTATTAAAATCTTGAGGAGAACCTAAAAAATGAGCAATTATGCTGAAACCAATTTGACAAATAACGAAAAAATCATTTTAAAAGCGAAAAAATCTTTTATTGCGATATTCCCTCACTTTATTAGGTTTTTGACAACCGAACTTGCTCTCACAAACAAAAAAGTTATAGGAAAAGTCGGTTTGATTCGCACTCACTCTGTTGCAAGCGCACTTAACAAAATTCAAAACATATCGATTTCAAGCGGTTTGTTCGGCAAGATATTCAGTTACGGAACTATAAAAATCGAAACCGCAGGTGCAGAACCCGTATATTTTTACGGCATCAAAAAGCCTGAATCTTTCAAAAAAGCAGTATTTGCACAAATGGATAGATTCGACCAAGAGCGAATTCGCGAACAAGCAGTACAAATGGCAAGCGCAATGTCGCAAGCGATGACAAAATAACGATTTCCCTAGCACAGCGCAATTTTAAAGGCAAACCGCAAAGTTTAATCGACGGTTTGCCTTTTATTATGTCATAAAAACTATTTATTGAGCGCATTACTTACGACTGATTATATTGCCTGTACTCGGGTCAATCAGCATCGCCCAGTAGTCCACGCCGTCGCCGATAAACGACACATAATAATAGTAAGATTCACGGTCGGCGGTGATGAGTTTGACGTAGATTTCGCGCTCGGCTTTACCCTCAGAATACTCTTTGTCAATCTTTTCTTTGAGTACGTCTTTTGCGATGTTTATGACGTCGGCGGCAGACAATTTACCGTCCAAAATCGAGTTCAATTCGATGTCCGATTTCACATCGCCGGCTGTTACGCTTATCGTCTTTGGCACAAAATCGAGTGCGATAGAATCCACAAATTCACCGCTTTTGCCGCATTTGATTTCACCCGACAAAGTTTTGCCGTCCGAGCAAATCACGTAGGATACGGATTGATAATCGTTGCTCTTCAACGGAGTGACGGTTATCTCTTGAAAATCGCAAACGTCCCTTGCGATTCCGTCGGCAACGAAGCTCTTTTCGCGTCTGCCCTTTTCGATTGTGATGGCAAATAAATCGCTCTCGCCGGCATAGTACGCCTCGGTAAGCCTCGACACGTTGTCTTTGACGTCTCCGTCGGTTTTTTTATTGCAAGCGCACAATGCAAAAATCGAGGAAATCACGCACAATATTGCAACCAAAATCAAGCATTTTTTTCTTTTCATACTCAAAATATACGGCGAGTAGTTCCCGATTATGCAAAAAACTCGCATAAAAAGCGACTGCGGCACAACTTTTTTCTTGAATAATGAACAAACTGTGATATAATCGTTTATATATGCAAGAAAAAGCGCGCGTGCGCAAAAGTGCGCAAAAAGGAGATTATGTCCGAAAATCAAGACAACAACGTCTATATACCATCGGAAGTTCTGCCCGAGCAGGAACAAAACACCGCCGAGCGTTTTGTCACCGACCTCGAAAAAGGACTGGGGCAAGAGGATGTGAAAAATAGGGTTGCCCAAGGCAAAGTCAACGGCGACACCAACGTCAAGACGAAGAGCGTTGCGCAAATTTTGCGTGAAAACATCGTCACTTTTTTCAATTTCGTATTTATCGCGCTTGCGGCGTTGATATTTTTCTTTGTGGACTCTCACGAAAGCATAGTGTCCATTTTGGGCAACTTCGGTTTTATGTTGCTCATCGTATTCAACGCTCTCGTGGGCATTTTTCAAGAGCTTAGAGCAAAACGCACGATAGACAAACTTTCCCTCATCTCCGCACCAAAAGCCATTGTTTTGCGTGACGGCGAGCAAAAGGAAATCGCAATCAAGGACATCGTGCTCGACGATTTGACGATTCTTTCAAGCGGAAGTCAGATTTGTGCGGACGCAATCGTCGTCGAAGGCTCGATCGAAGTCAACGAAAGCCTTATCACCGGCGAGCCGGACGCAATCCAAAAAAATCCCGGCGACGAAATTATGTCGGGCAGCTTTGTCGTGTCGGGCACGGCAAAGGCACAAGTGGAACACGTTGGCGCGGACAACTTCGCAACCAAAATAAGTTCGGGCGCAAAATATTTCAAAAAGCCCAACAGCGAAATTTGGCGTTCGCTTATGTTTATCGTCAAAGTGATGGCAAGCATAATCGTTCCGCTTGGCATAGTGCTTTTCTGCGTCAAATATTTCGTGCAAAACAACCCCGAAGACGCTCAAAAGATGATCACCACCATGCTCGGTTACAAGATAAGTTCTCACCTTTCGACAACCGTTTTGGGCACGATCGCAACCGTCATAGGCATGATTCCGTCGGGACTCGTCGCACTGTCCTCAACGGTGTTTTGCGTCAGCATAATGCGTCTTTCGCGCCACAAAACGCTTGCGCAAGACCTCTATTGCGTTGAAACCCTTGCGCGCGTCGACGTGCTTTGCCTTGACAAAACCGGCACTATCACCGAAGGCACGATGGAAGTCAACGATTTGTCCCCCGCAAAAGGCAAAAACGCGTCGGATATAATGCAAATCATCAAAAACGTGACGAGTGCGCTCGAAGACGACAACGCAACCATAAACGCCCTTCGCGCCTACGTTGCGGAACTCAACGGTTGCGGCAACGTCGAACAAGTCGTCCCCTTCTCCTCTCAACGCAAGTGGAGCGGCGCAAGAATAGACGGCGTTTCCTACGTCATAGGCGCACCCGAATTCGTGTTCAAAAAGCGCACCAAAGCCATGGAAAACACCATGTCCGAAATGGCGCAAAAGGGATTCAGAGTCATGGTTGTTGCATCGTCGAAAAACCAATTCGGCGACGGCACTCTTCCCAAAACGCTCACCTTGGAAAGTTTCGTTTTCATCACCGACAAGATAAGAAAAGAAGCACCCGACACGCTCCGCTTTTTCAAACAAGAAGGCGTAACCGTCAAGATTATATCGGGCGACAATCCCCAAACCGTACGCGCGGTCGCAATGCGCGCGGGGCTTGAAGACTGCGACAACATTGTGGATATGTCCACCCTCGAAACAGAGGAAGAAGTGTACGAGGCGGCAACAAAATACACCATTTTCGGTCGTGTTTTGCCCGACCAAAAACTTATGCTTGTAAAAGCTCTCAAAAAGGCGGGGCACACCGTTGCAATGACGGGCGACGGCGTCAACGACGTGCTTGCGCTCAAAGAAGCGGACTGCTCGGTTGCAATGGCGTCCGGCTCGGACGCAGCGAAAAACGTAAGCTCTCTAGTGCTTTTGGACAGCAATTTCTCGTCCATGCCCAGAGTGGTTGCCGAGGGCAGACGCTCCATAAACAACCTCGAACGTTCGGCTGCGCTGTATATTATGAAAACCATCTACAACACGCTTTTGGCACTGTTGTTTATGGTGGTTGTCGACCCGCTCCCCTTCACTCCGCAAAATCTCACGATTATGGGCGCGGTCACGATAGGCATGCCCTCCGTCGTGCTTGCTCTCGAACCGAACGCCGACAGAGTGACGGGCAGATTTTTACCAAAAGTGCTCTCAAACGCCGTACCCGGCGGAATTACGGTGCTACTGGGCGCAATAGCCGTGATAATTTGCAACAGATTTTTCCTCACGGATATCACCGACGCGCAATCGCAAACGGTGTTTATTTGGATAATCACTTTCGTTGGCTTCTTGCTTCTTTTCAAAGTTTCCCTCCCCACAAAGCTGTCTAGTTGGTCTGCTTTTTTCGGCATCAGCGACTTTATGAACGAAAAGGCGAAAGAGGAAGCCAAAGCGCAAAAAATCGATTCGAGTTTGTACGACGGCTGCGTTGACGACAGCGAAAAAGGCTATTCCATCGCAAACGGCGTCGTGATGAAAGTCGTCGAAACGAAGGACGTCAAAGTCAAAAAGGAAAAGAAACCGCGCAAAAAGCACAAGGTCAACAAATCCAATTTGCTCATCGCGCTCAATTTGTTCATGTACTTGCTGATGATATTCATTTTCGTAGGCGTCTATTTCATCTCAATCAACGCTACGATAAATGGCGAGCAAGTTGACGTAGTACAGTTCTTGCGCACCTTCTTCCGTCTTGACAATCATATCACGTGGGCGATGGGCAAGGCAATGCTTGCGATAGGAGCGATACTCACGTTCTCCTACATCGGTTTGGTTGCGATTATGAATCAAATCAAGCTCGAACACGGCGATGCAATCGAGAAGAAATTCGAACGCCTTGACGCAAAAATGCGCGTAAAAGCACCGAAAATCAAATAAAAAACAATATAATCAGGTGGAAAATGAAACGTAACAACATGTGTCCTTTTTGCTTTATCAAAAGCTTGTTTCAAAAGAAAAAGCCCACAAGCGTAAATCCGCAACTGCCCGACTACGAAAACGGCGTTGCGCTCACTCCCCCTATGGGCTGGTCTAGCTGGAACACGTTCAGAAACCGCATAAACGAAAAACTTATTCTCGACACCGCAAAGGCGATGAAGGACAACGGACTTATCGACGCAGGCTACAAGTACATCAACCTCGACGATTGCTGGCAATCCTCTTTGCGAGACGAAAACGGCGAGCTCGTAGGCGATTACGAAACCTTTCCTAACGGCATAGAAAACCTTGCAAAGCAAGTCAACGCAATGGGCTTGAAACTGGGCGCATACACTTCAAACGGCACTCTCACCTGCGAAGACTTGCCGGCAAGCCTAGGCAGAGAGCAATACGACGCCTACACCCTTGCCAAATGGGGCGTTGAGTATTTCAAATACGACTATTGCCACCATATCCCCATTTCCAAATACGCTCCCCTCGTGTACTCGATAAGCATATCTCAATTCGATTCGCACCCTATGGAGTATTCCGTACACAATGCAGTGCTTTCGGGGCTTGCGAGATTTATGACGGACACAAAACTTCCGAGCGGCAGCTATGTTTCGGGGCTTGACGCAAATCAAGGTCGCATCACCTACAACAATATCGAAGTCGACGAGGACGGCAAATACGTGCTCACCGTCAACATCAAAAAGAAAGGTGCGTACGAAAAATATCTTATCGCAAAAGTCAACGACGGCGAAGAATACGAACTTCTCTTCCCTCCTCAAAAGCACTACAACCTCACCGCAAGATTCCAAGTCATCGTCAACCTTACGGCAGGCAAAAACAAAATCGAACTCTTCAACCCCGTCACGAGCAAAGCCGACAGCGAAATGTATCAATATCGTCGTATGGGCAAAGCTCTCAAAGACGCAACGGCAAGGGTTGCCAAAGAGCGCAAACAAAAAGAAAAACCCATCGTTTTTTCAATCTGCGAATGGGGCTGGGGCAAACCGTACAACTGGGGCGCGAAGGCGGGCAATCTGTGGCGCACTACTCCCGATATTCGCCCGTGGTGGATCTGGATAAAACTTATATACGAGCACACCGTCAAGCTCTATCCGTACGCAAGCAAAGGACACTACAACGATCCCGATATGCTTGAAGTGGGCAACGGCAAACTCACATACAATCAAAACGTATCGCACTTCTCGCTTTGGTGCATGATGAACGCTCCTCTCATTCTCGGCAACGATTTGCGCAGCATGAACGAGCAAGTCAGGAGCATCGTCGCCAACAAGAATATGATCGCAATCAACCAAGACGCCCTTGCAAAGCAAGCCAAACGTGTCAAAAAAGGCATTGTGGACGTGCTTGCAAAACCGCTTGCAGACGGCTCGGTTGCGGTGTGCTTCTTCAACAAGGCCTCACACGGCGCAAGAGCGAAATTCGATCTAAACACGCTTGTCGACGACAAATACGTTGCAATGACCAAGCAAAACGAATATCACGCAAAAGAGCAATGGAGCGGCGAAAATCTCACCACAAACGGCACTCTCACCGTATTGCTTGAAAAGTGTCAAAGCAAAGTTTACATAATCAAATAAACGCTTTATCGCATCGAAAAAGCCGTTTAATCTGCGTATAATTGCAAAACGACGAAAATTTAAAGTCGCAAAACAATCGAAAATTTGCAAAAACCACCGACTATGCTCGGTGGTTTTTCATATGAAAAAGCCCCGCTTTTCGCGAGGCTTTTAACGTCTTTGCGGATTATTCTTCCATATCCTTATCAGGGTCGTCAGCTTCGTTCATTTCTTCTTCGAAATGCTCCGCAAGAGCTTCTTCAAACGGCTCTTGAACGCCGTCTTTTCGTGTGTCGCAATCTTTTTCACACTCGGAGCAATTGCCGTCGCACTCTTCTTCAACGATTTGCGCCGCCTCGTTCTCCGCTCTGCGCACCGCAAGCTCTTCGCGCATTTGCGTCTTCGTCTTTTCGTCGATCTTATAGAAGAACATCAAAAGCGAGCTTGCAAGCATGCAAAGACCGGGGAGCAAGAAATAGACGATCCACGCTTTGTTTTGCATGCCGTCGGTGACGTAGCTTGCGATTGCCTGCATATTTTCCGCGCTGCCTTGAACGCCGATGTGCGAAACATCCGCATATTTTGCCGCGTCGTAACCGATTGCGCCGATAAACAAAATACCGAGCGAAACGGAAAGCGCGTTTGAAAGTTTGTTGGACATCGACAGGATTGCAAACTGTGTACCCTCGGTACGTTTGCCCGTTTTCCACTCTTGATAATCGACGATGTCCGCAGTCATAACCATCGGCAAATAACCGTTCGGACCGAAAGCGAAGCCGAGGAAGAATTGATAAATCCAGATCGCCCAAATGCTTCTGCCGAAGCTGCCCGTGGGGCTGAGCGTGTAGATGAGCGTTGCGATAAGCGTAACCGCAAAACCGTAGAAACCTGCGGTGATAAAATACTTCTTTTCGCCGAGTTTTTTGTTGATAATCGGGTTCAAAACTATCGTAACCATGGACGAGATTGCCGATGTTATGCCGATTGCCCAGCTGCAAGCGTCGCCGTAAAGCGTGCCCATGCCGATAAAGGAAAGGTCTATGCCGTCGCGAATGAGTATGCACGTTGCCTGCACCGCTATGCCGAGGCCGATGTTTCTTCCGAATCCGAGAATGTACGTCCCGAAAACGATGAGCAACATTTTGTTGTTTTTGAGCTCTCTGAACATCTCTTTGAAGCTCATTCCGGCAGACGTGTTGGACTTGACGATTTCCTTACACTTGAAGTACATAAGGAGTTGGAATATAAGTCCCAGCCCCGCCATAATCGCCGCAGTGATAAGATATTCCGTTTGTCCTACCGCGCCGTCCGAGCCGGTGAGAATACACACAAAACTTACGAACACGCCGGGAGCGGCAAGCGCAACGGATTTGAGCGTGTTGCCGAGCCCTGCCGCATTGTTGATCTCTTCACTGCTCTTCGAAATGAGCGAAAGCATGCCTTGCGAGGGGATGTCAGCCATCGTCATGGATATATTCCAAAGCACAACGACGAAGATGATGTAAATATATCTGCCTGCATTTGAAGAAAACGGAATAAACACAAACGAAATCATCGTCAGCACTGCAAGCGGAAACGCCGAAAACAAAATCCACGGACGCATTTTGCCCGCCTTGAAGTTGGCTCTGTCGATGAGATTGCCGATTACAAAGTCCGCAACGATACTTATAAATTTTGCCGCGAGGATGATACCTGCCACCGCCATCAAGTCTGCTTGAAGAATTTTGTTGAAAAACTCCGCCTGATAGCTGTTGATAAGGCCGATACCGAGGTTGATACCCATCAGTCCCAAAGCGTAAATCCACATATTTGCGGTCAATGCTCCGGCCTTTTTCTCTTTTTTGTTTACCAAATCCGTCATAATTTCCCCTTTGCGCAAGCGCGCCAATTTGATATGTATTAATTATATATTAAAATCTATGCGTTTTCAATACCGAATCTTGCAATTGTACGATATTTTTGCAAACGCTTGAAAAATCGGCAAAAATAAGGACGGCCGCTTTGGTCGTCCCTATTTTTTTAAAATTCTTTTTCGCTATTTTGCCAAATACTTTTCGGCAAGCGCGATTCTTATGGCGCACGTAAGCACGTCGATTGCAAAATTCATTTCGTCAAGCGACGGCACGCTGGGTGCAATGCGGATATTCGAATCGTTGTCGTCCATTCTGTACGGAAACGTCGAGCCCGCCGCCGTGAATTTGACTCCCGCATCGGACGCAAGGCTTACGATACGTTTTGCGCATCCCGGCACGTCGAGAGAGATAAAATAGCCGCCTCTCGGCTTTGACCAACTCACGTTTTCGTCATCGCCGAAAGCCTCTTCCATTCTATCCTTGAAAAGGTCGAATTTCGGGCGCAAAATCGCTGCGTGTTGCGCCATGATTTTCTTTATATTGTCAACATTTTTTAGGTATTCGACGTGAATGACCTGATTGACTTTGTTGGGGTTTATCCTCTTGAAAAACAAGCGTTTGAGCATATCTTGCACGTTGTTTTGCGAGGACGCGAACACCGCCACGCCGCTGCCTGCAAAAGTAATTTTTGCGGTGGATGCGAAGCAGTAAATCATATCCGAAGTGCCTGCTTTTCTTGCAACGTCGAAGATGTTTTTGAGTTTATCGTCTGTGTCGTAGAGCGAGTGCACGCAATATGCGTTGTCCCAAAACACTCTGAAATCTTTTGCCTTCGGTTTGAGGTTTGCCATACGCTCGACAACCTTGTCCGAAAACACGATACCCGTGGGGTTTGAATACTTTGGAACGCACCAAATACCCTTTATGCTTTCGTCGTCGCGAACGAGTTTCTCAACGAGATCCATATCCGGACCGTCCGCAAGCATAGGCACGGTTATCATATCGATGCCGAAGTTTTCGCAAATGGAAAAGTGTCTGTCGTATCCGGGTGCGGGGCAAATAAACTTAACCTTGTCGAGTTTATTCCACGGCGTAGAGCCGAGTACGCCGAATTGCATTGCAAACTGCACCACGTTGTACATAATGTCGAGCGAAGATCCGTCAATGGCGATAACCTCGTCCGCTTTGACACCCAAAAGGTCGGCAAAAAGTTCTCTTGCCTGCTTCACGCCTGCGGGTTCGCCGTAATTTCTTGCGTCGACGCCGCTCATCATAAAGTCGCATTTTGCGGCATTTTCAAGCATGGGCATGGATATGTCGAGTTGTTCCTTCGACGGCTTTCCCCTCGTCATATCGACGTGTCTGTCTGCTTTTTGGAGTTTTTTGTAGGCTTTTTGTTCTTGTTTGAGCAACTCTTCAAGCTCGCTTTTAGACAATGCTTTGTAGTCCATAAATGCCACCTTTCCTATTTTTACACTATATGCCGCGCGCGCCGTTTGCCGTGAGCGGTATATTCAAGACGTTTTTTCAACGCAAAGACTATATCACCGACTCTTTGGTTTGGCAATTCATTTTTGCGATTTTTTCACAAAGAATTTACGCCGATTTTTTCCAAAAATCCGCAGCTTATTGATCGCCCTCGTTGTTGCCTCTTATCAGCAAGCGTATGGGCGTGCCCGAAAAGTCGAAACTCTTGCGGAGCGCGTTTTCGAGGTATCTCTTGTAGCTGAAATGCATGATCGTCGGATCATTGACTTTAAGCACGAAAGTAGGCGGTGCGACCGACACTTGCGTGACGTAAAATATTTTGAGTTTTTTGCCGAGATAAGACGGCGGCTCGCTTATGCGAATAGCGTCCCCAACCACCTCGTTGAGAAGTCCCGTCGGGATACGCTTTCTCGAATTTGCAACCACTTCTTTGCAAAGAGGAAGCAAATTGTCCAGCCTCTTGCCGCTCAATGCCGAAATATACACGGACTTGAAATAGTCCATATACTTCAAATCCTCTTTGAGCTTCTTTTCAAACTCGTAAATGGTGTGGGTGTTTTTGTCCACCAAATCCCACTTGTTCATAACGATTATAGAGGGCTTGCCTTCCTCGTGCACGAATCCTGCGATTTTGACGTCTTGTTCGGTAAGTCCTTCGGTTGCGTCGCATACGACAAGCACCACGTCCGCGCGGCGCACGGCGAGCAAACTTCTCATAACAGAGTATCTTTCAAGATCCTCGTTGACCACTTTCTTTTTGCGCATACCTGCCGTGTCGATAATGAGATATTTGTCGTCGCCGACATCGAGTTCGGTGTCGATGGCGTCCCTTGTCGTGCCAGCTATGTCGCTCACGATACAACGGTCGTAACCCAAAAGTCTGTTGGTTATCGAGCTCTTGCCCGCGTTCGGTTTTCCGACGATTGCGATTTTTATTCGATCGGGATCTTCGTCAACGGAATATTCCGGGATAACTTCGAGGATTGCGTCAAGCAAATCTCCAAGCCCCTTGCCCTGCTCCGCGCTCACGGCATGCGGTTCGCCGAATCCCAACGCATAAAAGTCGTACACGTTGCTCAAATCGTTGTTGTCGATTTTGTTGACCGCAAGTATAACGGGAAGTTTGGACTTGCGCAAAAACGAGCACACGAGGTTGTCGTCGGTTGTAAGCCCCGTCTTTCCGTCAACGACGTAAAGGATAGCGTCGGCAGTGTCCACTGCAATTTCCACTTGCGTACGAATGTGATTCCACATCACGTCGTCGCTTTTAAGTTCCAATCCGCCCGTATCGATGAGCGTAAACGCTCTTCCGCACCACTCGCAATCTGCGTAAATTCTGTCGCGCGTAACGCCGGGAGTGTTCTCGACGATAGCGATTCTTTGCCCTGCGAGCCTATTGAACAACGTCGATTTTCCGACGTTAGGTCTTCCTACAATTGCCACCAATGGTTTCATATTTTTTCACCGTTTCCGATTTTTATCTATCGTTTTTTGCAATATAAACGCCTTTTTGCGTCAAATTGCATATTTTTCACTTTTCAAAATGCTCTATTATTTTTTGCGCCGTATCGCTTCCTGAGTGCGACACCACGATAAACGGAGCGCCGAGTGCGTCCTCAACTTCTTTGACGGTTTTGTTGTCAAGAAAAGTGTCTGTAAATTCGCGCAGCATATTGTCGGGTATCACAAACGCGTCCGTCTTGACGCCTTGAAGTTGCTCTATCATATCCCCTGCCGTAACAAGCCCCGCAACCGTAACGCTCGTGCCGAAAAAGTTGTTGATTATCGCATGCACTTCAACTTGCAAGCCGAGTTTTTGAGCAAGTTTTTTCGAGTACTCTTTGAGCATAGGCGCAAAGGATACGCCCGTCACCATGTCTATTCTCTTGCCGAGGTTCATATCCCCTGCCTCTTGCAAACTATATTCGAAGTTGTCAATCCAATCGGCAATAAGCCCCACGCCGTTTTCAATCTGGTCGAACGCGCCGTAATAAGAACCGTCGGGCACTTTGACGTTGGCTTTGACATAGTATTCGTCGCTGCACCAGCAGAAATTTCCGCCGAATTCCTCGTTCAATCCCTCGACGAGTTTTATCGTATCTCGTGCGTTTTGCTCGTCAACCGCTTTGAGTTTTGCAAGTTGCTCTCTGTGTCCCGTCATACCAACGGGCACGACCGCAACCGTTTCAACGCCTTCGACGGTGTGCAATCCTCGTATGCTGTCTTCTAGCACTTTCCCGTCGTTGACGTCGGGCACGACGACAAGTTGAGTGTGCATCTTTATGCCGTTTGCGCCCAGCCTGCGCATTTGATCGGGCAGCTTTCTCGTGTTCGGATTTTTGAGGATATACGTCCTTATATCGTCGTCCCATGCGTGCACCGAGATGTAGAGCGGACTGAGTTTGAGCCTTATAACTCTCTCGATTTCCTCTTCGGTGACGTTTGTCATCGTCACGTACGAACCGCACATAAAACTATACCTGTAATCGTCGTCCTTGACGTAAAGGCTGGGGCGCATGTTTTTGGGGAGTTGGTCGACAAAGCAGAAAATGCACTTGTTTTTGCACACGACGGGTTTCATATCGATTGCAAATTCAAGTCCGAGAGATTGTCCCTCTTTTTTGTGGACTTTTATCGTATGTTCTTTCCCGTCACGCAAAATATCCACCGAAAATTTCTTTTCGTTGTCGTAGTAGAGATAATCAAGCTCGTCAACCATTTTGTAGCCGCCGATACGCAGCACGTCGTCGCCGAGTTTAAATCCCTGTCTTTTTGCAATTTCGTTTAGTTTGGTTATCTTTGGCATATCTCGATTATAGTTTTTATCCCTCTTGCCGTCAGGCACAATTTCACTGCACCGGCGGTGCAATATCGCTGTTGCAAAACAACAATATCATGCTGCGCAGTCGCAATATCACGCACGCTTTGCGTGTATATCACTGTCCGTAGGACAACCTCAAACGGCGATGTATGCCGTGAGGAAGTTCGCGATATTTTCGAGCGAACTGAGTTCAACCCATTTTTTGCCGTTTGCCGCAATCCTTTCTCCCGCGTCCGTTTGCAAGATTCTGTACAACAACGCAACGATTTCAAGGTCGTTTTTTGCAACGAGGCAAAGCTCGTTTTGAGCAAGATAAGATATATCCGCCTGCTCGTGTTCGCTTGCTTTCACAACGATGGACGGCACTCCCAGTTTAAAGCACTTGTAAAGCGTTGCCGCATCGTACTGCGTGATTGCCGCGTCGCAAACGGGCATGCAGTCGTCAACCTGCTCGGGCGATTGCAAAAACACCACTTTAGTTTGAGGAGTTTTCACCGACATGGACGAAAGCGTTTCAAGCATATGAGCGTCCTTTACGTAAACTGCGAGATTTGCTATTTCGCCTTGGTCGAGCAAAAGCGAAAACACGTTTTCAAGTTGCTTTTTGTCTTGCACGTTGACGTACACGGTTTTGACTTTGGGAAGCCCCAATTCTTGCTTTTTGAGTATGATTTCTTCCCTTGTTTTAGGCGTGATTTCAAACGGAAACCCCATCACCAAAACGTCTTTTGATTTTATGCCTTGTCGCACCAAATCGGCTTTTACGTCCGCATTTTCGACGATAAACACATTGGTTGCGTCGTCATGCACTCTTTTGGGGAGAGTAAACGTTTGCAGCATATAGATGATTTGAGTATTGAATCTTGCTCTGCGCTTCGCCTCCACCGCACAGTGATGAGCGTACGGCGTAACGCACAAAATGTATTCGGGATGAAAACGTTTTATCATATTATTGATGCGATTGACGCGTTTTGAAAAACTTTTGAGTTTAAATATGTCGCGCAGCACGCCTTTGTCTTTCTTTTCAAGCAAATATTGATATTCGCTTCCGCTGTCCATAAGTTTGTCGAGCGCGGAAAGTTTGGTTGCGGAGCCGTACTTGTCGTCGCTCATCACAACCGCGTTATGCGTGCCGATTTTGCGGATAGCCTCCGCGATTTTTTGCGAGATCTCGTCGCTTTCGTCGCGTGAAGTGAGTATCAAAATTATGCGTTTTCTATACATTTTTGCGCCTTCTTTTTTTGCAAATTATGCGTTGATTTTTTTGCTTTTTTTATGCGGTTAATCGCATTTTAGCGTATCCGGTTTTGCAATTATTTTACGTTTTTTTACGGTTTTTCTTGCGTTTTTATCGTGTTTTTTCCGTTTTTTTCGGCAAACTTTTGGCTTGTTTTCGCTCCGATTTCCACTCAGTCCTCGACGATAACGGGGATGATTATTGGGAATTGTCTGTCCTTGTAGAAGAGTTTTCTCACCGCTTTTTTGACCGCTCTTGCAATCTCGTTGACGTCGACTTTGTCGAAGTCCGCCCCGTTTATCGTGTCGATAGTGGCGTTCTTTATGGAATTTATCACGTCGTCGGTGAGGTTGAATCCTCTTGCAACGATGTCAACGTCGCCCACGACTTTGCCTTGATCGGTGTCGACCGCGCAAAGCACCACGAGCATACCGTATTCCGCAAGCGATTTTCTGTCGTTTACGAGCATTTTGCCGTTTTCAAGCACGACACCGTCAACGTACGCGTTGCCTGCCGTTACGTTTGAGTGTTGTCTTATCCCCTTGTGGTTTACGCCGTAGCACTCGCCGATATTCGGAATAACGATATTTTTTGACGGAACGCCGAGCGTTTTTGCAATCTCTGCATGCTTGTGTTGGTGGCGATATTCGCCGTGTACGGGCATAAAATACTCGGGTTGCACGAGGGTGAGCATAAGTTTGAGTTCTTCCTCGTATGCGTGTCCCGAAACGTGAATATCGTTCATTGCGTCGTAAATTACGTTTGCACCCTTTCTGAACAAGTCGTTGATGACGTCGTACACCGACTTTTCGTTGCCGGGAATGGGCGATGAGGAAAGCACCACGAGGTCTTGCGGACCGATGTTGATCTTGTTGAACTCGCCTTTTGACAGCTTGTTGAGCGCAGACAGAGGCTCGCCCTGCGATCCCGTTGCCAAAATGACCGTTTCGCTTGGCAAAAGTTTGCCCACGCTGTCCACGATTACGCCCTTTGGAACTTGCAATTCTCCGCAAGCGGAAGCGACTTCCGCCATACCTTTCATGCTTCTGCCTGCAAGCACCACTTTTCTGTGATACTTGTGAGCGAGAGTAAGCACTTGTTGTACGCGGTAGTTTGAGGATGCAAAGCAAGCAATGACGATTCTCTTGTCGAGGTTTGACGCAAAGATGTTTTCAAGCGTTTGACCGACCACTTTTTCGGATGTGGAACTGCCCTTTCTTTCAACGTTTGTGGACTCTCCAAGCATGAGCAAAACGCCCTTTGCTCCTATTTCCGCAATACGTCCTATATCCGTCTTTTTGCCGTCTATCGGGGTGTTGTCGATTTTGAAGTCGCCGGTGACGAACACCGTGCCGACTTGCGTTGTGATTGCAAGCGCGCACGCTCCCGCCATGGAGTGACACACTTTGATAAATTCGACTTTAAACCCGCCCAACGTAACGGTATCGCCTGCCGAAACTACGACGAGATTGCACTTTTTGCCGTTTTTGTCCAGCTTCCTTTTGAGCAATCCGATAGTGAGCGCAGTGCCGTAAATAGGCACGTCTTTGAGGTCGTCCGCATAGTACGGAATCGCGCCGATGTGATCCTCGTGTCCGTGAGTGAGCACGATGCCGCGAAGTTTGGATATATTCTCTTTTACGTAAGTTATGTCGGGGATGATTGCGTCGATACCGGGGGCTTCCTCGCTCGTTGCGAAGGACACGCCGCAATCGACGATAATCATATCGTCGCCGCATTCGATTGCCGTCATATTTTTGCCCACCTCGCCGACACCGCCGAGGAAGGTCACCTTTACTGTTTTTGTATTTTTTTTCATGAATTCTATTTCTCCGAATAAATGCATATTTTTCTAATATAGTATATTACACCAAAACGCGCGCATTAGCAAGAGTTTCGCCCAAAAGCGTCAAAAACCGCTTCCTCGAGCGAAAAAAATCTTTACAAACTGCGGTTTTGCCTTTACGATTATAGTATAATAATCGTCGAAAAACGATGCGATTATGACATATAAGAAGGAGAATTTTATGAGAGTTTACAATTTCTCGGCAGGCCCCAGCATGCTTCCTCTCGAAGTTATAGAAGAGGCCGGCAGAAACATCGCCGACTACAACGGCTCGGGCATGAGCGTAATGGAAATGAGCCACCGCTCCAAGTGGTACGACCAAATCAACACCGAAGCACTCGACCTTATCAGAGAACTTATGCATTTGCCCGACGATTATCACGTCATCATGGTGCAAGGCGGCGCGTCCACGCAGTTCGAGGCAATCCCCCTCAACCTGTTGAAAACGGGAAAAGCTGACTATATAGTTACTGGCAACTTCGCAAAAAAAGCATACAAAGAAGCACAAAAATACGGTGATATTCGCCTTGTCGCGTCAAGCGAAGACAAGAAGTTTACCTATATTCCCAAAACCACGCGCGACGATTTCAGAAAGGACGCAAGCTACGTGCATATCACCGAAAACAACACCATTTTCGGCTTGAAATACAACACTCTTCCCGACACGGGCGATATTCCTTTGGTTGCGGACTTGTCCTCCTGCATCATGAGTGAGGAAATTGATCCTAAAAAATATTCCATGATTTACGCAGGCGCACAAAAGAACCTTGCTCCCGCAGGGGTTACACTCGTCATCGTAAAGGAAGACATGCTCGGCGGCGAACTTTCCATTTGCCCCACAATGCTCAAATATCGCACGCAAATCGACGCGAACAGTCTTTACAACACTCCGCCCTGCTGGTCGATTTATATGATGATGCTCAATCTTCGTCACCTCAAAAAACTCGGCGGCGTAAAGGTTATGGAGCAAATCAACAGAGAAAAGGCAAAAATGCTTTACGATTTCATCGACGAGAGCGATTTCTACAACAACTTCGTTGAAAAAGAAAGCCGTTCGCTCATGAACGTCCCCTTCGTGTCCCCCAGCGACGAACTCAACGCAAAGTTTGTCAAAGAAGCCGAGCAAGCAGGTCTTGTCAGCCTCAAAGGGCACAAGCTCGTCGGCGGCATGAGAGCGTCCATTTACAACGCTATGCCCGTCGAAGGCGTGAAAGCACTTATCGATTTCATGAAGAAATTTGAACTCGAAAACAAATAACCCGATAATTCAAAAGGCGAAAGCGTTTTGCAAGCTTTCGCTTTTTTGCAAGCGACAAGCATAATGCCGTGTCGTTTAGAAACGCAGGAGAAAATATGGATATTTTAAAACTCAATTCGATCTCTAAACTTGCAAACCCGGTGCTGGAAGGATACAATCTCACCGACAACTCGCAAAATCCCGTCGGCATACTCGTGCGCTCTTTCAAAATGGACGAATACGAAGTGCCGTCCTCTTTGTTGGCGGTTGCAAGAGCGGGCGCAGGCGTAAACAATATTCCGCATGCGGAATACGCTAAAAGAGGAATTTGCGTTTTCAACACCCCCGGCGCAAACGCAAACGCAGTCAAAGAACTCGTGATTGCCGCGCTCATCATCGGCGCAAGAAATATCAACGAAGCGATAAACTGGGCAAGCACTCTCAAAGGCGACGACGTCGCAAAACAAGTTGAAAAAGGCAAAGGTCAATTTGCAGGCAGTGAAATCGCAGGAAAAACGTTATGCGTTTTGGGACTGGGCGCAATCGGCAGAAAAGTTGCGAGCTCAGCTCACGCACTCGGTATGAATATCGCGGGTTACGATCCGTTTATATCCGAAGCGGCAAAAGCGGAAATACCCTTCGTTACGATTTTCGACACAATGCAAGCGGCGTGGTCGGATGCCGACTTTGTGACGCTTCACATGCCCATGACTCCCGAAACCAAAGGACTTGTCAACGCAAGCAGCATATCGACGATGAAAGACGGCGTGATAATCATAAACGCAGCGCGAGGCGAACTTTGCGAAGTAACCGCAATAAAAGATGCGCTCGAAAACAAAAAAATACGCAAATACGTCGTCGATTTTCCAAACGAAGAATGTATCGGAGTTGACGGCATCGTTGCAATTCCGCATCTTGGAGCATCGACGGAAGAAGCGGAAGACAACTGTGCGGTTATGGCTGCAACGGAACTTAAAGACTATATCGAAAACGGCAACATCGTAAACTCCGTCAACTTGCCTTGCGTAAAAGCGCAAAAGAGCGCATCGCATCGCTACACGGTCGTTTCTATTGACAACGGCGAAAACAGATTCGGCGGAATAAGCGCAACGAGAAACGGATTGCGCTACACCATAATCGACACCGAAGACGAGCTTACAATCGACGGCGAGGACGTCATCAAGGCAAGAAAAGTCTATTGACAAAATCAAAACTTAAAAACGGACAGGTCAAACCTGTCCGTTTTTTTATTCCGTTATATAGCCTTTATCGACTTGTATCACGCAAGCAACCGTCACTTTCTCTTTGTTCATATAACACGATATGTGTTTTGTTTTGACATATTACAACACTTTTCGTGCTTTTACATCTTTTGGAAACACTTATTTTTGCGTGTTTTGGCGTTTTATCGTCCGTTTTGTCGGATTTTGTAATACTTATCGTGTTTTAATACAATTCTACAACTTTTGCGATTTTTCGCAAAGTGTTGCGCATACCCTCTGAAAATTTTGCGTTTTTGAGTTGTATCTCGCAAGGCTTTTCCTTGATGATTGCGTTTAACAAATCATACTCTTTGTCATCGAACAATCTCACAAGTTCAACCTTGCGCCTTTTGGTGACGTTGTCGATTGCCTGTCCGTCCGTCGCAATCAGATTTTTGCCGCCTTCGCTTCCCGAAATAAATCCGGCGACGTCGAAAACGTCCCTATCGTCCCGACTTCCTTCGAGCAGTCTTGCCGCAACGTCGCAAATCTCGCCCCACGCGTCTTTTAGCGGACGCATTCTGAAATTGAAAAGTCCGTCAACGTTGTAATCCATTGATTGCGACAACGTTTTTGCAACGACGTTTTCTTCAAAGTCCGAGTCAAAGTGTAACATAGAGCTTAAAAGCGCGCACTTTGCGTAAGTCAACGGATAAATCGGCAACCTTTCAAGAAAAAACCTAAGCTTCATAAACGACAAAAACACCACCGAAAGCATATCGTATATTTCGTTTTCGATTTTTTGCGCAACGTCGCAATTTGATGCAAGATATAACCACAATCTCGTATTGCTTTCTTCGCTTGCATAGGACAAATCTTTTGCGTTTCGGAGTTTTTGAAGTATATATTCGATTTCTTTGTCGTATTCTTTGCCGATGCTTATCACGTTTGACCACATACAAATATTGTATGCAGGCGCGATATAAAAATTAGTGGAATATTTTGTGCGATTTGCAAAACGGCAAAAGAAAAGACGCGCATTTTTTGCGCGTCGTTTAAATCGTGTTTTGTTTTTATTTGACTTTGATAACTTTGCAGTTGCCGTTTCTCGTGTCAACTTCGATTTTGATTTCAAAGTCGTAGGCTTCGAGTTCGACGATCCAGCTGTAATAGCTGTTTTTTATGTCACTGCCGCTGTAATTGAATTCTCTGTCCATATCGTCGACGACAAAATCGTCTTTGCTCGTCACTCCTAATATCGACGGCAAACTTCTGTCCGTCACAAACTCATACGCTTTGTCTTTGGCAAGCTCGGCACATTCCGCTTTTGAAAACGCAACGGATTTTTTTGCATAGGACGCCGCGGAGCCGAACACGCCACCCAAAATTGCGGCAATCGCCATAAGCACGCCTATGAGCGAACATACGGGAATAACGACGTATTGCCACTTAAACTTTTTCTTTGCTTTTTTTACTTCCTCGGCATCCGCTTCTTTGACGGGAGAATCCTCTCTTACGGATTCGCTGTTCAAAAATTCGTTTGCCTTTTCAAGCTGCTGTTTTACGTATTGTTTTTCTTCTTCGGTTGCGACACCGTTTTTGCAGTGTTCGAACGCCTCGTCGAAATTCATAAAGTTGCCTCCAAAAGTTCTTTGAGCTTCAATCTTGCCCTGTAAAGCTGTATCTTGACGTTGTCCGTCGACTGACCGACTATCGACGCTATTTCTTTGACCGACATCGAGTCGAAATAATATAGTCTTACGACCTCTTGATAGTCGTCTTTCAACAGAGAAATCGCCTTGTACAGCGCGCGATATTCTTCTTTTTGAATGACGTCGTCCACAAGCGAGTCGCAAGACGGCATATCGGCGGAAATGGATTCCAACCTCTTGTTTTTCCTCAACGTGTCGAAATAATAGTTTCTGCACACCTTGAAAAGCCAAAATTTAAATCCGTCTTTTTCCTCGTTTATGGAGCGTATCGCCCTCATATACGCCTCTTGCACGACGTCCTCGGCAAGCGCGCGATTGCGGCAAAAGGAATACACGTACAAAAGAGCCTCGTTGTAGTATCTCTTAAACAAGTTTTCCCATGCTGTGCTTTTCATTTGCTCCTCACTATATAAACGCGCTTTGCGCAATTCGGTTACGCTTTGTGCTCGATTTTGTTCTTGAAACCCATTTTACATCGTTACAAAGATTTTTCAACCTTAACGATATATCGCAATCGGTCTAGTCCACAACACCGGTACGCAAATAGTCTTTCGGCGTCATTCCGAACTTCTTTTTGAAACTTTGGATATAATGCGTTTGAGAGCAAAAGCCCAAATAATATCCGATTTCGCCGTATTCCACGCCGCTTGCAAGCAATGATTTGGACGCTTCGAGCTTTTGCGACAACACGTATTCGTGCAAACTTTCGCCAACGTATTTCTTGAAAGACGCCGACAGATAATCCGCACTCACTCCGCACTCATCGGCAACGTCGCAGCACTTCAATCTCTCGTGCAAATGCGCGCTGACGTACTTCATCGCTTTGCGCACGAAGGGCGGATATTCCAGCCTCTGACGATGATTTTTCACAAGTACGGTAAGTTCCGTCGCCTTTGCAACCAAAAATTTTATTATTTCTTCGGGCTTATCCGTTTTGTCAACGTATTGAATGTAGGAGTCGGAGAGGTTGTACGCCTCGCTTTCCATAAGCCCGCCCTCTACGGCATACCTCGTGGCAAGAGTTATGCAGCTCACCGCAAGATATTTGACTTGGCGCAAATTGTCGTCGCTCATTCGCCCCACAACCAACGCATCTCTAACAAAATTCTCCATATTGCTTTCAAGCCCTTGCAGATCCCCGTTTTTTATACAAGTATAAAACGCAACCTCGCGGCTGTAAGGAGTGTGCGCAATTCCGCTTTCGCGCTGTTCGAACCGAGGATTTTGAACGCCTTTTGGCAAAAAGCGCACGTTGAGTTGTGTGTCTTTTTCGTTTGTCATATCAAAATTATATCATACTTTTTGTATTTTACAACGGATTTTTGATATTTTGTTCGCTTTTATGATATAAATACACTTGCAAATCTAATAAAATGATATCGTTTGGAGGTGGATTATGAGAAAGGAAAAACTCGAATGGAAACGCATGGTCGAAGGTAAACTTTACAATGCCACGAGCAAGGATATTTTTTGGCAACACGCAAGGGGCTTGTGGCTCACGCAAAAACTCAACAAGTGCTCCGTTCTCAATCAACCTCGACAAAAACGACTTTTCAACAAGCTCATTCCATCTTCAAAGGGCAAATCCGTGTGGGCTTTTACGCCTTTTTATTGCGAATACGGCGTGAATATTAACATTGGAAACGGTGTGTTTTTCAATTACGGTTGCACCCTTCTCGATGTATCTCCCATCACTTTGGAGGACGGAGTCTGGCTGGGCGCAAACGTCACGATCGCAACGCCGTGTCATCCGCTTTTGGCACACGAGAGGATCAACACGCAATACCCCGACGGTTTTCACGACCTGGAATATTCCAAACCCGTAACCATAAAAAAGAACGCTTGGATTGCGTCGAACGTCACGATTTGCGGCGGAGTCACGATAGGCGAAAACACGGTTGTGGGCGCAGGCAGCGTCGTAACGCGCGACTTGCCGGCAAATTGCATTGCGGTCGGCTCGCCTGCAAGAGTTCTACGCTATCTTGACGAAAAGGACAAAATCGACGTTTGGAACACGTATATAAACGACGAATTGCCGCTTTCGGTGAGAGAGAAAGAAAAACTTGCAAAATAACGAGCAAAATACAAATCCGTCTTGCAACCGGAAGAATCAAATTGTATAATGAATTATACTTATCAACACTTTAAGTATATAAATAAAATAAGAAAACATTGTTTTCGGAGGAAAATATGAACGAAAAAGATTACAAGGAGATTTTGGCAAAGCTCACGCTGGATGAAAAAATCACCATGCTTTCGGGCTCAACCAACTGGCTCACTCAGCCCGTCAAACGCGACGATATCGACATCCCGGCAGTGCGTATGAGCGACGGTCCGAGCGGTCTTCGCCGCGAAAAAATCGGCGGTGGCGTCAATATCATGCAAACGCCCGAACCCGCAACGTGCTTCCCCGGCGCAGTCACAACGGCATCGAGCTGGGACGAAAAACTCGTTGAAGAAGTGGGACAAGCAATCGCTGTCGAAGCGCAATCTTTGGGCGTTTCAACCGTGCTCGGCCCCGGCGTCAACATCAAAAGAGGTCCGCTTTGCGGCAGAAACTTCGAGTATTTTTCGGAAGATCCCTTCCTTGCGGGACGCATGGGCGGCGCATGGGTGCACGGCGTGCAAGAAAAGAACGTCGGCACGTCCTTGAAGCACTATCTTGCAAACAACCAAGAATACATAAGAATGACCATCGATTCAATCGTGGACGAGCGTACTTTGCGTGAAATCTATATGCCGGCTTTCGAGCATATCGTCAAAGCAGAAAAACCAACCACGGTTATGTGCTCCTACAACCGCTTGAACGGGACGTATTTGAGCGACAACAAACGCTTCCTCAACGACGTCTTGCGCGACGAATGGGGATATGACGGAATCGTAGTCAGCGACTGGGGCGCAGTGAACGATCGCGCCGAAGGCGTCAAAGCGGGTATGGATCTCGAAATGCCCGGCAGCAAGGGTTGCGGACTCAACGGTGACACCGTATATAAAGCACTAGAAGCAGGCACTCTCACCGAAGAAGATATCGACAAAGACGTGCTTCGTCTCATCAGATTTGCATACGAAAACACCGTGCGCGAAGTCGAAGGCGTCACGTTTGACGTCGAAAAGCACAACGACATCGCTCGCAGAGCGGCAGAAGGCGGCGCGGTTCTTCTCAAAAACGACGGTATTTTGCCTTTGAATAAAAAACAAAGTATCGCCGTCGTCGGCAGACTCGCAAAACAAATCCGCTATCAAGGCGGTGGTTCGAGCCACATTCTTCCCACAAAACTTACATCCTTCACCGACGCGCTCGACAAAGTCGGACAAGAATATACCTACTCCGACGGCTACGTTCTCAAAGGCGAAGGCTACAAAAAGAGCTTGATTAAAAAAGCGGTCAAAGCGGCAAAAGGCAAAGATGTCGTGCTTCTCTTCGTCGGACTTACCGATGCGTTTGAATCTGAAGGCTACGATCGTCATCACATCAAGATGCCATCCTCTCACGTCACTCTCATCAACGAAATTTTGAAAGTCAACAAAAACGTCGTCGTGGTGCTTTCTTGCGGCTCTCCCGTCGAAATCGGCGAGTGGGACAAGGACGTAAAAGGCATACTCAACCTTTATCTCGGCGGCCAAGCAGGCGGCGAAGCGGCGTACAATCTTATCTACGGCAAAGTCAATCCCTCGGGCAAACTTGCAGAAACCTTCCCCGTCCACGAGGACGATTATCTCGGCTCGAAATACTTCCGTATGGGACCGAGAACGGTTGAATATCGCGAAGGCGTTTACGTCGGATACCGCTATTACGACAGTGCGAACAAGCGCGTCAAATATCCGTTCGGCTACGGACTTTCCTACACTAGCTTCGAATATTCCAATCTCCGTTTGAGCGCAAACGCAATCAACGAAGGAGATCCGTTCACCGTCACTTTCACCGTCAAGAACGTCGGCAAAGTCGCAGGTGCGGAAATCGCTCAACTCTACGTTTCGGACGTTGAAAGCACCCTCTATCGTCCGGCAAAAGAACTCAAAGGTTTCAAAAAAGTTTTCCTGCAACCCGGCGAAGAAAAAGACATTGAAATCAGCCTCGATTCAAGAGCCTTTGCCTACTACAACGTTGCAATCAACGATTGGCACGTCGAAAGCGGCGACTTCAAGATTCTGGTTGGCGCATCCTCTCGCGACATCAAACTCGAAGGCATCGTAAACGTTGCGTCAAAGAACCCCGACGCGCCTATCCCCGACTACAAAGCGGTCGCTCCTTGCTACTATGACATCGCAAACGCAACCGAAATCCCCGTCGAACAATTCGAGGCTATTTACGGCGCAAAGATGATTGAAAACAAACCCTTTGCCAAGGGCGAATTGCAAGCGTGCAACACTATCGGTCAATGCAACGTGTCACCTTTCGGTAGATTTATGTACAGATTGTGCGTGGGCGTCATCAACCTCGTCGCGCTCTCATCCGAAAACCCCGAAATGCTCACAAACTCCGTCAAAGATATGCCCTACCGCACGATTGCAGCGTGGTCGATGGGCATCATCTCCAAACGCTCGCTCGACGGACTCGTGGATATGCTCAACGGCAGAAAAGGCGGTTTCCGCAGATTCCTCAAAGGCTTCGGCAAGGAAAAAGCAAAGAAGAAATAATCAATTCGATTTAACAGCGCACAGCGCACAACAAACAGATAAAGCAGGCAATACGCCTGCTTTATCTTTTGTTTTTGCAAATTTGCTCCAACAAAAGAACGCACTGAATTGAAACATTCAAACCATTTTAGATTTGTAAAGCTACAAAAGAAGAGGCACTCAACGAGTGCCCCTTTTCTTTTGATTGTGTTATCTGTCGTTTCTGTGCAACACTTCGTACGCCATTTTAGGATTATCGGTCATGATGCAGTCCGCACCGTTTGCTTGAAGTTTTGCAACGTCCTCGGGGTCGTTTATCGTCCAATATTGCACCGCAATGCCGAGGCTGTGGGCAAAGTCAATAAACTCTTTTGTGGACAAATCGAAAAATCCGTTGAATCCCATCGGGATTTGCAAAACCTCGAAGTTGAATTTTGCCTTTGTGTTGCCGTAAAGAAATGCGTAGTAAAAATCAAGTACTTCGGTGATGCCTGCCGAGCGAACGATTTCTTTTTCAAACGCGCCGTTTGCGTTGCACTCGTCAACGTACTTGCTGATTTCGCCCTGGAACGTGCCGAACACCGTTCTGTCGATGATGTCGTACTCGTCCATCATACGATAGAGCTTGTTCATTGCGCGCTTGCCCGGCTCGCCACCGTCCTTGATTTCGATGACGTACTTCATAGACTTGTCGGGGCGAGCGACCTTTTCGACATATTCAAGCACCTCTCTGAGCGTGGAAATGCGCACGTCTTCAAGCTCGGCGTCCGACTTATCGCGGTATTTATACTCGCCCTCCACAGTCTTGAAGTTGTGACCGAAATTGTAGGTTTTAACCTCCGCAAGCGTCTTGTCGCAAATTTTGCCCGAGCCGTTTGAGGTGCGGTCGATCTCGTGGTCATGCATAAGCACAAGCTCGTCGTCCTTTGTAAGATGCAGGTCAAATTCAAGAATATCGACTTTGTAGTTTTCGCGCTCCGCTTCTTCCATACATTGTTTGAACGCCGCCATAGTTTCCTCGGGTTCAAGCACGCCGCCTGCGCGGTGAGCGGACAAATACAAACCGCTTTCGGTGTGGAAAGCGATGTACTTGTTATCCCCCGCATAATTCGTCACACGCGCGACTCTTGCACATCCGCCCGTGAGCGGCAATATTACGACGTTAAGAATAAGTGCAAACAAAAGCACGCTCACAATCGACCATACGATTGCGTTTTTGACGATCTTTTTGTTCTTTTTCACTTGCGCTTTGACCTCGGGAGAATCAGTGAGCAAAACATCGACGCCGTTCACGTCTTGTTTGAAAAATTGGTTCAATTTGACTTTCATTTTTCACCTTATCACAAATTATTTGACTTTGGTATTATATCACACGTTTTCCGTCTCGTAAATACCTCTACGACAATTTTTTAGACATATGTATGCTTGCGCATACATCAATATCGGTATTCTCATTTCAACATATGTGCATATGCACACAAACGGACGCAGGAATATGCTCTTTTTTCCCATATTCTCAAACGATTTTAGCCGATGATGGCAAGCAAAGGAAGAAGAAAGCGCATCGCATTTTCGAATGCCGTGCGCAGCCGACAAGCGCTCCGCACGCTTTGGCACAATACGTGCATTTCATATCACAGATATGAAAAATCCGTGAACGTTTCCTTTTATATTTTTTTTGAGCTGATGACGGCAAGCAAAGGAAGAAGAAAGCGCATCGCATTTTCGGATGCCGTGCGCAGCCGACAAGCGCTCCGCACGCTTTGGCACAATGCGTGCATTTCATATCGCAGATATGAAAAAATCCGTGAACGAATTTCGTTCACGGATTTGGAGCTGATGACCAGACTTGAACTGGTGACCTCATCCTTACCAAGGATGTGCTCTACCACCTGAGCCACATCAGCATATTTTGGCGGAAGCGGAGGGATTCGAACCCCCGTGGGCTTTCACCCAAACGGTTTTCAAGACCGCCTCGTTATGACCGCTTCGATACGCTTCCATAATTGTTAAAGCAAATCGGTTTGACACAAAATGTCAGTCATTCTTGTATCAAGCTTATTTAGTATAGCAAGAGTTTGCGTTTGTGTCAAACATTGCCGTCAAATTTGCAAAAAAACTTATTTGCCGTTTTGTCAAACGAATGTTACTTTGCTCAAATCAACTTGGTCGCAACCGATAAAGGACGTTTCGTCTTTCTTTAAATCGCCGCCTTTTACGTTTACTATCGTTTTGAGATTCGGACACCCTGCAAACGCAAATGCACCGATTGTGCAAACGTTTGTATTTTCAAAATACACGGTTTCGAGGTTGGGCAAATTTGCGAACGCCGCGTCGTCGATTTCGCGTATACTCTCTGACACGTGAATCGTCACGGGCAAACTTTTGAGCGTTGAGTCCGCAAAAATGCTGTTTGCGATGCGATAAACCGTATAAGTGGTGTACGAACTCTCGGCAACTCCATCCACGCTTGCAAGCACTTTTTTCGTGCCGTTTTCCACCCAAATGACGTTTGGAATATACACGTTTGAAAGATTTACGCCGTCGGAGTCGGTGTAAAACGTCGTGATTTCAACGATATTGCCGCTCCAACCTTTTTGTCCTTTTTCGCTATCGGATATGACGTTGTAATTGAAATACTTTGCCCACACGTTGTTTGTCGTAGGCGTCACCGACGGAGATGCGGTTGACTCGCCGCCACCGATAGAGCCGTCGGGAGAGATCCAAACCGCATAGGAAACTCCCATCGTCGAAACGGCGACTGCAAAGAGCACTATTATTGCGATTATCATCGCGGTTTTTGTCTTGCGGCTTGACATCATGCGGGCATGTTCCCTTCTCGTATATCCACGTTTGAATCTACCTTGTCTTTGATTTCAAACTTGAATACGATTGATTTTTTCGCTTCGTCGAGATAGATGAGGTTTTCATCGCACTCTTCGTCGATTTGGTTGAAATATATCGTTGCTTTGACGTAGTATTTTTCGCCGGGCTTGACAAGCATATAGAGCTTATAACACGGCATTTTGGTATCTCCGTCAAAATACGGCTGATTATAATAAATCGCACTCGGATTGTTTGCAAAATCCGACGGATTTACAGATGCGATCGGTTCGGCAACGGGCTTGTCGCTGCCTTCTTTTTCCACGAGCTTGACAAGGCTCATCTCAACGTTGAACGCCGACAAATAGTCTTTTGTCTCCTCGCTAACAATACCCTCTTCAACCGTGCCCAGATGCGCCGAAATAACGCTCAAAACCAACGATTTTCTTCCGTCGGTTGCGCCCGAATCCGACGTACCGACAAAGTTTATCGGAAAATACAACACGGCGCATTTTGCCTTGACGGTAATTTTCGTGTCGTCTTGTTGCGTCAAATCCTTTCCGTAAGGCGCGAGATTGCCTTTTGCAAGATATCCGGGATTTGCGATTGCAGGCCATATTGCCGTGCCGTAGTCGCTTGCGGTGTTGTCTATGTCTATGCTTGCGCTCTCTTGCAAAAGCGCGGAATCGATGGTGAATCCGTCCTCGTTGCTGTCGGCAACGTTGGTAAACCATGCCGCCGTCACGCTGACCGCCGTAACCACGAGAATGAGCGCCATAACAACCGATGATACGATTAGAGTGCGTTTGGTCTTGTTCATTATCCTTGCGCCTCCTCGTGTACGGTTGAGATGTGAATCACTGCCGAAAATTCAAAAGTCGAGCCCGAATAATCCATGCTCGAATAGAAGATTTGATTGTTCAGATTTTCGAAAATCTTTTTCGTTTCGTCCTCTTGCGTGTAAATTTCGCTTGCGGTGTATTTGTCTTTGTCCGCAGAGAAAAACTGCATCCAGAACATTTTTTCGGGAGCAAATACGACGTAGAAATCGAACAATTGCGACGTGCCGCCGACGGTATTATACGTCGAGAAATTTGTGATATTGCGTCCGTCGACGCCTTTTATGCTTGACGCTATCGTTGCGTCATCGTTGACGCTTTTCACAAGTCCGTCGCTGCCGAAAGCGAGTTTGCCGTACGGCGTGTACCAAACTTCGTTTACAGGTTCGAGCTGCAAAAGTCTTTGCACGGTTTTGTTGTCGCCGGATTGCTCGTTTTTGTAATTCTTGCTGACGTTGCCGTCAGTGCCGACGTGCTCTTTAAAGAACCACGTGAACACGTATGGGATGTCGCTCGATGAATTACTGTCAACGCCTTTGCCATACTCTCTTTTGGTGGTGGGTGCAACAGTGTCGTCTTTCACATAGTTGCCGCTTGGATCGGTTTTATACGTATACTTCAAAATGCTTACGGTGTCAAACGCCATGCTCATATCGAACGACTTGCCCGTCGTGTCGAGCGCAACAGTATTGATAAAATAGTATGCGCGATTGCTCGTATCAACGGTGTTTGCTCCGGCAATACCCTTTGTCATCAATTTGCCGGCATTCGTTCCGCTGTCGCAAAAAGCGGTCTGACCGACGTACTGCATATTGTCCCACAGCCTCTCGTTTTTTTGAAGATTGAAATCGATTTTGTACGACTCCGCCGTGGACATCGTGATTTCGGTGACGGTGACCTTGTCGGCATTCGTAAACCACGCAAAAGAAGCACCCACCATAACAACGGTGGTCACCACTATCAAAAGCGGAATCATGATTGACATGATGATTTTGAAAGTTTTGCTTTTGCTTGCTTGGTTTGTCATATTTCCCTTTTGCCGGTTTGCTCTATTGCGGCATAATATACTTTTATATATATTATATATAAACTACAATCGAGCGTAGCGTTTTATTGGCTTTTGTACGTCCTTTTTCCGTCCGAATTTACGCGATTTGCAAACCGACGGATTAAAACGCCGATTTTGCAAAAAATCAATCATGCCAAGGCGGCGTTTGTCGTCTTGGCATTTTGATTGCTATTATTGCACCGAAAGCCATGCCGTAGTGTCGTTTGAATACGCTTCGAACATAGCTTTGTCGCAAGTGATTTTGTAACCATAACTCGTCCCACTCTCATTGGTTGCGCTTGTCACGCTGCCATAGAACGCACCCGAGAACGTACTTGCGATTTCAATCGACACGTTCGCTTTGAGCGTGAACGATGCAAAGCGGAGTTCTCTGAGCAAAGACACGTTTTGCTTGTTGGCAATCGCAATCGGTTTTGCGGTTGTGCCATCAGCCGTGCCGACAAGCCAGCTCGAAGTGCTGATTGCATACACGTTTGCACCGTTTAGATTGCCGGAATCGGTTGCTTGCGTTTCATTCAACGAATACATGAGCAAGTACACTTTGACGATGTCAGCAAGGCGCATGCTTTGGCGTGCGTTTTCTTTGTTGTCAACGGAAATCTTGGTCAAAACAACGTCGTCAAGCACGTCGTATTCACCCTTCGTTACGGAAGTTTCCGATTCGTGATAATACTTGTTTGTCGTGCCGTAACCGGACACCGATCCGCTCATCAAATCATTGTAGCCGACGTTTTTGCCGTCAACGTTTTCGAAGCCCGTGCCGCTCGTGCCTTTCTTCCACACTGCATTGGTCATATGCGTGCAATTTTCTCCGACGTGTGCATTGTTTGACGTAAACGCTCCGACCGTACCGCCGCTTGCGGTGATTTGCATCATTGACACAACGTTGTTCAAGCCTGCAGTTGCAGTGCCCACAACGCCGCCGACTTTTGCATTTACGTTGCTCACGGTGATTGAACCGAGAACGATTGCGTTTTCAACGGCTCTTTCGCTTATGCCGAACAATCCGCCGACGCTTTGATCCGTCGAACCGGTGACGTTGATCGAGCCGTGGAAGGACACGTTATTCACGCTATTATCCAACGCCGCTTCCGCCGCCGCAATCACTTTGCCTGCGATACCGCCGACGTATTTTGCATTGCCGTTGATGGTTACGTTTCTCAAATGCAAGTTCTTGACGATGCCGTTTGCGCCTATCACGTCGAACATGCCGACGTTATCTTTGCCGTAGCCCATAATATTGAGATACTCGATGACGTAGCCGTTGCCGTCAAACGTACCGCCGAAGCCCGTCACGTCGCCTGCTTCCTCGGTCTTTGCCGTGGACACGAACAGACTGCCGTTGATCGTTGCGATCTTGCCTTCAGCCGCTTTGAGAACGTTTTTGAGATATGTTCCGTTGCCGCTCCACGTTGAAGTTGTCGTTTTGCCGTCATCACCTATCACCGTGAAGAACGTATTGAGGATGGATATATCGCTTTCTGTAAACTTGCCGACTATATCTTTGGTAAGTTTATACGATGTCGGGATTGTAGAACTTTCGCTCGTCGTAGTCGCATAGTAGCCCCAAGTGTTTGCGGGGATATTGTCTTGTGCGTTTGCCTCGATATTGAGGAATACCGAATAGCCTTTTGCTTCCAACTCGGTAAAGTATTCGTCCCACGTCGTTGCCTTTGAATCGGTTATAGGCGTGTCTTGCGGAAGTTTGAACTCGCCCTTGTCATAATCGTCCGCACTTACGACGCTCACCCACTTGTAGCCCGAAGATACGATCTTGATAATTTCAAGATTGCCGGGGTTCTGGCTTGCCGTGTAATAGAAGGACGCTATGAGCAAGCGGGCAAGCGAGTTGATTTCGTATTCATCTCCCGTGGACACAAAATATGCAATGGTCAACGTCGGTTGATTGCTCAAACGATAGTTGAGATCCATACCGTTTGTCGGATCGACCTTTGCGCCGAGGCGTTCGCTGTTTTGAGAACCTCTGATCGTCGTATAGCCGCGATATTCTCTCTTCGTGTAACCCTCCTCGGCAGTATGGTCTTTGCCGTCCGCATACATCCAGCCGTTTGACACCTTGATTTTGGCATCAGCCTTATCCATATCTTTGTTCGTGCCGGTTATAGGCTTCCAATCCGTATTGTAGGTGTTGTCGTCGTTTGCGTAGCTTTGCGCAGTGTCGGAGTACTCGACACGCACGGATTTGACGGTGATTTCAATTTGAATACTCGCCGCTCCGCTTGCGTTCTTATTATTCTTCGAATCTCTCGAATCGTACACGGTTACGCTTTGTATTGCAGCCGCCGTACTGTCGCTTTCGCTATACTTGTTGCCGCCTTCTGCGGACGAATCGTAAACGTTGAACGTATAGTTTGCCGCATCCGTACCCGTCATCGTGAATACGAGTTTCTTGAAATACGTGCCTGCCGACGCTTTCTTGAACGTACCGTTGGCGTCTTTGTATACGTCGTTGACGTATTTCGAGAAATCAAAGTAATTTCCGCTATTGCTGTTGCGCGTGTTGTCAGCCTCTTGATATCGTGCAACAACGTTGATATTGTCGCTGCCAAGAACACCGCTCACTGTAAATCCTTCGCCCGTGCGATAGGTCTTGCTGCGTCCGTTGCCGGTTGCACCGTCGGCGCCACCGTAAAACTCGTCGTCGGTATACGTTCTCGTCGCCTTGCCGCTGCGCAGTTTGTCAAGCGCAACCCTTATATGCGCCGGTGTAATTTGTCCGACGGTGTACGCACTGCCGTCAACCGTTCCCACAACGTAATCTCCCACGTTCGTTGGATCGGTAAACGTATATGAGAACGTAACCGCTTTTTTATCACCGACATTCTTGTTGTCATACTGCGCCGTAACTTTAAACGGATTGCGTGTCGGATTGTGCCCTGTTGCGCTCCAACTGAAATAGCTATCGTTGATTTGGCTTGTGGGTACGGTTCTGTTTCCGTCATACACCTTTGTGAGTGTTGCGTTTGGCGCGTTGAACTTGATAGACACGACAGACGGAGTGATTGTAAATTCTCCGCTGAATCTATCGTCTTCGCTCAAAGTATAATTGCCCTCAATAGAATTCGAACCGTCTTTATTTGTGCCGCTCACACTGGTTATTTTGGCTTCCATTTTCGACGTACTATTAGCATGCAGTAAAGCGCCGATTATTGTGATTTCGATAGTGTCGCCACCGGCATAGCCTGTCAATTTGACGCCATTTATAGTGCTTGTGCCACTCTTCACTGCAAGGCTTCCGTTTCCGCCGTCCTCAACGCCTTCAACACCGACGACAATCAATCCTTGCTCTGTATTGCTGAATACAAACGATTGGATCTCTTGCCATGAAAGTTTAAGCGTTCGAGGCAAAATTACGTAGTCAACGCTTTGTCCGCCTTCAATCGAATAGTTGTCGGCCGTATTTATACCGTCACGTGTTGCAGGCGAAACGGTGATGGCGTTTGCTCCGTTGCCGCCGATAGAAACGCTGTACTTTCCGGCATTTACAATCGATTCGTACGATTGACCGTCAATACTTGCAGAATATTTGATTGCAATTCTATCTCCGCTAACGCCCGAAGGTGTAAACTCGCCATTGTCAACGGATACACCGTTTACTTTCAACGTCGGTTTTGTCGCAATGCCGTCATAAACCTTTTGTCCACCTGTCAAATCGCTCAAAGTAAGTTGATACTGCTTTATTTCCCATTCAAGCGTACCGCTTTGTTGACAAGTATAGTTCGTATTTTCCGCCATCGTTACCGTCGCTATGTATTTGCCGAAATTGATTGTGGACAAACGCACGTTATTTGCAGTTGACGACGTTATTGCGGACACAGAGATTGATCCAAATTCAGTGCCTTCTCTTGAAACCGAAACGGTTGCATTTACACTGTCGCCGGAAATAAGCCCTGTTGATCCGGATGCGGAATTTACGCGGATGCTTACAAGTCCTTGATGTTGACCGTTGTACGTATAAGACGTTTTGTTATCTTTCGATATCAATGTAATCGTCAAATTCCGCTTATCAATCTTATACCTCGATTGCGGAATCATCGGATACGAGCAGTTGACTTTGTTTGCTTCGATAAATGCCGTTTCGTTCTCGTTTTGAGCAATAGTTGCCGTATATGTTCCTGCATTCACTCCCGTCGTAAACGTGATTGTTATAGACTTATTGTCGCTTGCAGTACCCCAAACAGCGTTTGCGCCCGTTCCGCTCATTGTCGGAGCGAAGAACTTCTTTACGAAATTTTCAAATCCGTCTATCGCGCTCTTTGCAGTAATGGTAAGTGTGATAGTTCCCTTTGTATTTTTATCGTACGGGTGAGAACCGCCTGCACCTCTCCAATCAAACGTCAATTTATTGTCGGAAATCGACAATTTTATGGATTGTTTCAAACTTTCAACGCCCTTATCGAGTTTAAGCTTGTAGTTGCCCGCGCTCAATGTTGCGAATGCGATATAATACTCGCCTTTATCTCTTGCGCCGCTTATATCGATGGAATTGCTGTTTGAATAAATCGTATAGGTTACGTTTTCAACGCCATCGATTGTAACGCTGCCGGTTTTCATTGTATTCGGAGTGCCGCTGTTGAATAACGGAGCGGATTTTCCGAGTGCATAAGCAGTCGGCGAGAACAATGCAAGTTGCGAAATATCGTCGTTATATTTAAATCCCTCGACTTTCCAACTAAATGCATGCGTTTTGTTATCGAATATAACGGAATCCGGGTTGTTGGTAGTCGGCACGCCTTTCAACGTAAGTGTTGCTTGTTTGACGCTGAAATTCGTTGTTTTATCAAGCGTATATTGCGCACCGGACGTCGCTGTTGTAGTGACTGAAATCGTGTACATCTTTGCGTTTGTAAAGTCGATAAAGCACGAGAAGTCCTTTGTCTGTTTGTCGTCAGGTTCGGTGACGTTGTAAAGCGAATCGCTTGCGTCCCAACCGTTCGTTGCGCCCGGATCGGTCATTCCTTCGGCGGAAATAACAATACCGCCGGCAGAAGTTTTGTCGAAACTTGTGCCGTCCCACGTAAACGTATAGCTTTCGTTGTCGCTTGAAATCGTAATGACAATACCTGAGTTTTTGCCTGCTTCGGGAGCGATGTTGCCGACGACGAGTTTCATATCGTGTTTAACCGTTCCGTCGCCTTCTTGTTTTCTGTCTTCACCGTAAGTTCTGTCCGTATTTGCGGTAAATTCGGCGGTGAGATCACGTTTGTTTATCGTCCAACCTATTGCAACGCCGCCGACGACGTGCGGTTTGCCCTCGCTGTCGAAATAATAGATATTGACTTGCGAATGGAAGGAACCGGGATTGGTTTGTGCGCCGTCCGTGCCTTGTCCACCCGCAGTCGTGGTGTCTGCGGAATAGCAGTAACTATTCGGCTTGCCCGTTGCAGTTTCGGGATTTTTGATATAGCTCACGGTTTCGCCTTCCGAAGCGGTTATGCCGACGGGAGCGTAACGCAAATAGCCGTTGAACGTCAACGCTTTGCCTTTTGAAATCGTGCGATAATACACAGCGACGTTTTCGGCAAGCGCGTCGGCGTTGGTCGTGAGCGTTTGAATATAGAACTTGTTGTCTTGGTTGGTTGCGCTCGGTCTGGATTTTCCGGACGTTGCCATATAGAGATAGTATCCGCTCTCCGTACCTGCCGCGGTTGCAGTTGCATAAAGCGTGGATTTTTGAGGTGCGCCATTTCCGAGAACGATATCGGATGCAAGCGGATTTTTCACATTGTCGTCCCTACCCTCGTTGCGCTCGCTCGACGTATATGCGTCCGCAATTCGTTTCCAATATTGCAGATTCGCATTTGTGGAGTGTTCTGCGTTTATCGTGCCGATTGTCTTGTCCGTTGCGTAAACGAAATACCAACCGGTGTTGTTTGCACCCGTCGTATAAGTAGGCGCGTTTGCAATGGGTTTAACCCACGCGCCGTTCTTAATTTGCGCAGAAGTTTCGCCGAGTTTATCTTTGAAGTAGTCATACCAAGTCAACTGTTCAACGTTCTCGCCCAGCGTAATGGTCTTGCCGTTGTAGGTGTGCGTGCCGGGATAATCGTCGTAATAGGTCTTTGGCGTGTACATCTTGCAGAAATCTTCCGTAAACACGATAGGTTGCTCTCCGACGTACTCGATAATGGTTTCAAACTTGCCGAGATCTTGTTGCAAATTCTTGACGTCGGTACCTGCAAGGATAGCGTTTGCATAGCCCTTAACCCAGTACGACGTGCTTGCGTCGGTGTCTGGTTTTGCAAGACCGATGATACCGCCCACGTTCTTCGAGCCTGTGAATGTGCCTTCTATTGCGTATGCGGAAGTTATGACGGTGCCTATGCCGTCGGTCGCGCCTACGATACCGCCGACGTTTTCGCCGCCCTTGACGGTGGTGTTGTAGGCAAGCATATTGCTTATATTCACGTTTTCTGCAAGAATAATGCCGACAATGCCACCGACGTTGTTGATGCCATTTGCGGTGACGTTGCCGTTTGCGTAGTAGGTATTTTTGTTTTGCTCGGTGCCCCAGCGCACATTCTTACCGATGACGCCGATTGCGCCGCCGACGCCGCCCCAACCTGTTGATTTGTTTGTTGCTGCATCTTTAGCAACAGAAATCGCATTGGAATCCGGATTTGCCGTGAGCTCTCCCGAAGCCTCAAAGTGAGTGTTTTCCACCTTGACGTAATCGTCGGCGAGCGTAATGCCGACACCGGTAAGAATAGTTTCAAGCGGAGTAGGCACGCCGATGAAACCGACCGAGCCACCCACGGCGTTGACCGCTGCGATTGACAAATTGCCCGAACTGTTGACAAATTGCGCGTATTTGACGGGTCCTGCCAGCACGCCGATAGAGCCGCCCACAAAGCCTGTTGCAGTGACTGTGCCGGTGTTCTTGAAATTGACGGTATGGCCGTTGTCTACGCCCTCGATTTTGCCCACGAGTACGCCGATTGAGCCGCCCGCATAGTAGCCGGTTGCAGTGACTTGGCCGTCATTGACAAACAATGTTGCAACATTATTCTTTGCGGTGATTGTGACGTTCTTGCCGACGTAGCCGAGCGAACCGCCGACGAACTTACCGCCCGAAACGTTGCCGCTGTTGGTGAACGTACCTGCGATTGCTCCCTTGCCCGAATCCTCGGTGCGAAGTGCGGACGGAGAGTCGAGTTTGCCGACCACGCCGCCGACGTAGTCGCCCGTGCCCGTGACGCTACCCGTATTGTTTATTGAAAGGTTCTTGATTTTGTTTTGTTGTTCTTCAGAGAGCGTAACGCCGCCGATTGTCGTGTCTGCCTCACCGCCGCCCGTGGTGAGCAAGCCGTCGTTGAGTCCGATGATGCCTCCCACGTTGTTTGCGCCTATGATTGCGCCGTTTTGTTCGATTGTGCCCTTGACGATATCGATGGTTGCGTAGTCATTGTCTTGAGTATTCTCATCATCGCCCTCGTTCTTGCCGACGATACCGCCGACGTTGTCGCCCGATCCCGTAACGGATGCGGTGATTGTGATTGTCAGCGTACCCGATTTATACGGCTTTGCGTTTGCGACGTTCGAGCCGATGTTGAGGGTGCTTCCCGAGTTGTTCACGCCGATAAAGCCGCCGACTTCGCTCGTACCTTTGATTTTGCCGCCGATTGTGATTTCGGTGCCGTTGAGCGCGCCGACCGTTGTATTTTCAAGTTTATCCGTCGTATCTGCGAGAATATAAACCGTGCCGATATTCTTGCCGATGAAACCGCCGACGTTTTCGGCATTTTCGGTTGACATATTGGGAGCGACGTTGAATTTGCCTATAAACGTTGCCTTGTTCGTACGTCCTACAACGCCGCCGACGTTTGCCGCCGCCAGAGTTATGTTGATATTGCCACCGACGGTGACATTCGATCCCGACGCGAAGTTTGCGCCCGAACCCATATCGCCCACGATACCTCCGATACAACTTATCGCCGCGTCCGATGTTGATGATTGATTGGTTGTACCAACCGTAACGTTGATTGTGCCAAGGAATTTTGATGTTCCGCTAAACGTGGTTGTAAGCGGGCTTGTAGTGTCTGTTGAGTCCTCGGTGAATCCCACTAGACCGCCGATTGCCGTGCCGTGCTTGGGATTTTCCGAAATGTTACCGCCGCCTTGATTTATACGCTCGATTGTGGTGTTTGCGCCCACTATGCAGCTGTCGATATAACCGCCTTTTGCATTGGACATACCGCCTGCGATACCGCCAAGGCTATGCTCGCCCTTTATGGTGACAGTATCTGCGCCGTTGCCGACCTTGCAGCTGGTAATGAATGCCGCCACATACTCCGAGCCGTAGCCGAGAATACCGCCGATTTGGCTTGACGTATTTGCGCTGCTTGCGGCTTGAATTGCCGCCTTTTGCACCTCGCACCTCTCGATACGCACGCTATTGCCTTTTCCGTTTGCTCCTGCGTCACCACCGACATAACCGAGAACACCGCCGATGTTGCTCTTGCAGGCTTGAATGATACCGGCAAATGCCGCTCTATCGCCCGTGGTGGTTGAGATATTGACCGTGCAACCCTTGATGATTGCAGAAATACCCGCTTTGTATTCACTGCCTTGCTTGGGATCAGTCAATCCGACAATTCCGCCTGCGTATGTGATATCGGAAGCGATATGCGTATTATCATTTTTACCATATGCTCCGATTGCAGTCGTTCCGCTCACGGCGCAATGCTCTATAATCGAGTCACCGGTAACATAGCCCGCAATTGCGCCAGTTGCCGCAATTTGTTGATTGTCAGACGAATATGCCCAAATATTGCTTTCTCCACCAACTTCGATATATCCGATATAGGCGTTTTCTACATGACCGAACAAACCGCCATATGCTCCACCGATTGTTTGTCCACTGGTGATACGCAAGTTGTTGATTACAGTATTTGCATTGTTTTCTTGTTTACCGCTGATACTGCCCTTGAAAACGTTTCCGTTTCTACCGATAGTGAGTATATTTTGCGTTTTGAAAGTTGCGTAATTCTTATACGCACCCTCTTTATTTCCATATGCACCATTGTAATAATGGTTGCTACTCAGCCAATAACCATATGCAGTGTTTTGCGCAATATTATTATCATCATAACAAACTGCACTAAGCTTAAACAAATGATAGCTCTTTCCTATATGGTATGTGTTGTCTTTTCCCAATGACTTATACGCATTTTCCGAATCGGCAATCTTTGTGCTTGTGCTGTTTGAAATCGGCATATTGATAGCTTTTGCAATGTCAGAGGACAAGTTTTTGTCAAGTGTAATGTTGTTGCTGCCGTTGGCAAACTCGATATATTTGTCTTCAAATGTGTACCCCAAACCCACAAGTGTTTGAACACCCATAAGGTCAATGCCGTCACGGATAACATATGGACTGTACTCTTCGCCTGCTTTTTGCTCACGATACTCGCCATAAATATCTTGTCCGTAGTTCTGCGAGTTCATGCTCAAACCGTTGTAGGTATCCACCGCAAAAACGGCAAGTTGAGGCAAACAACCATAAACATAGACATAACCACCAAGCGTACCATTTTTGTAGGCTGTTGTGTTTTGTGCGCCGTCTTTTATTGTTGCCGTGCTTGCGTTCCATAGTTCAACTTCGTTATTCTGATTGTTTGCATAGTAGAATGCTCTTGGTTTTACACTTCCGTCAGAACGCATAATTGCGGTCAAATCTGACAATGAGTTTAATGTCGTACCTGTGCGCACATACTTAACATTGCCGCTACGACTATTCCAACCTGAGTAATAGACGACAGCACTATCTTTTCTGCTTACAATGTTATTTGCAATACCATAGCAGTTCGCAACACGAACCTTTGAATTGCCATCGTTATTATCGCCACCATCCTCATCTAAATATCCAACGATATCAGCACTGTATCTTGTGTCACTATTAGTTTCATTTTCCTCTATATATATTCTTCCTGTAGAATAACAATTGTTTATAGAAATACTACAATTTGATGCTTTTGTACATGCTTCGGCTAAAATTCCGCCATTTCTTACCTGCCAAGTGAACAGGTTGCCGACACCACCATAGCCATGAATATCGCCGGTATTATAGCTATACTCTATATTAAGTTTGACCGCAACACCGACAAGTCCGCCCGCATCCGTACCGTTGAAGTTATATCCGCTCAGACCTACCATAGTAATACCACCAAACTTTTTCCAGCCAATAGTAACTTCTCCAGTATTATAACAATATGCAATGGTAGATGTGTTATTTGCCTCAGTCGAATGCGGCTTTTCATTGCTTGGAATTGTACCCAAAATGCCTACTAGTCCACCCGCAACATTACTTTTGCCTCTTATAGCACCGGTATTATAACAAGCGTACATCTTTAACGTGGCGGTCTTGCTTGCCTCTCCGACAAGGCCTCCGACACGCGACCATGCATTACCTGCTTGCTTTTTGTCATCATTACTTATATATGGGTTAACTTCTTCACCAGTAATATCGCCGGTATTGGCGCTATTCTTTATTGTAGTAAATGCAGTAACACGACCGACCAGTCCTCCTACTTTCGTTTGCCCTACAACATTACCGGTATTAAGACAACTATCAATGGTTATATCATTCGTTGCATACGCAATCAATCCACCGGTGCCATATTGATAATCATCAGGATAACCGAGGTTTTGACCGGTACTCTTATTCCATTTTGATCCCTCAAAACTGGTTATATCGCCCTTATTAACACAACCGATTAATGTAATAGGAGACGTGGAAGAACTATAGCCGGAAAAGCCGGCAATCACTCGCAAACCTTGTATGTCGACAGCCGCAGTACAATTGGTAAACGTAATTGCTCCAAACGGCTTACCAACGAACGCCGCAATGTCATAACCGGAATTGCTTGTGTTCGTACCTGCCGCAATAGTGCCGTTTATCGTCAAGTTTTTGAAAGTTGCGTTTGCCGCATTCGGGAAAACACTGATACGATGGTAACCGCCGCTTGTATATTGTATATCGATCGTATTTCCGTTGCCGTCAAATGTGCCTTTGAAAGACGGTGTTGTTGTGCTCAACGTTGTTGATGTTCCAAAATAAATTCTATTGACTGCGGAGCTACCTTGAGATATGTTGCCTGCAAGATTATACCCAAGGTTTGACTTTGCATTTTTAATATCGTCCGAATTATTGTTCGGAGTACACTCCGTGCTGAAATTCAACGGGGTGCTTGAACTTGCAGTGCCCATATGTGCCGTTGTGTTGTTGATTGTTATGTTTGTAAGCAGTTTGACATACTCACCCGCATAATCTTTCGCACCGCTATAAACGCTATATGCAAAGTCGTTCCACTCTTTTTGACTGCTTATTGTATAAGGATTGGTTGAGCTACCCGGAGTGAATGTTTCGTCATAACCACCAATATTGCGTTTATCGTCGTATGCCGAGCCGATAACAACCGGTAAATTGCCGTTGCACTCAAAATAAACTGTTGCAACGATTTTTGTGATTTGTCTTTCGCTATTGAAGTTTGCGGTTGTTACGTGCACTATGTATTTGTCTGAATTGGACGGTTTTCTGTACGTGCCCTCAACAACCGTTGTTTTGTCGGTATCGGTGTCGTTCTTTTGCGGAACGTTTACAAATTCGATACCGACAACGCAAATTTGCATGCTGTTGCCCGATGCCATATCGAGCGCGATCGTAAGTGTGTTGTTGTTGTTTTCAAATTTGCTGAAACTGTCAACATTGTCCGTCACGGTGTCACTGCCACTTGCGTTGTAGAAGGCAAGTTGCGTGTTTTCATAATTGGAATTCAACGTTTTGTTAGGCACCTTTACGGCAAATTCAAGCGTGCCTTCAACATTAGCATTCGTCAAAAGTCCTACAAATCCGCACAACGAAACAAACGTCGGATATGACGCTTCCGTTGCATTGATCAATCCTTCGTCAACAAGAATATACTTTCCGTACGGGCTTTGACTTACGGTCGCATAATACGCTCCGTTCGGTGTTGCATTTTTCGCAAAATTCGTGCGTTTTTTCGCGATATAGAACGTCCAGCTCGAATCAATCGTCGGGTTTGCGCCGTAGCCGAGCAAACCACCCTTGGTATTGGACGTTTTTTCGAGATTGAACCCTGTAGATACACTGTTTCTGATGGTTGCGTTTTGCGTTTCGCCCACAAGACCGCCCACGTACTCACTGCCTTGATACGTGTCGGTGCTCGCCGTGATTGCGCTGCTGCCGCCGTTGGTTACGACGCAGTTTTGCACGTTGCCGCTGCCCATATATCCCACAAGACCGCCCACGCGCGTTGCGCTTTGGTTGTTTGTGTTGAATCTTGCTTTTACAACGATATATTGCAAGTCGTGTTCGAGGTTATCCACGAGGTAGCCTGCAATTCCGCCTGCGTAGCTTCCGTTGATAAAGATGTCGCTGCCGCCGCTGTATATGTTGAGTTTTGAAACGTCTATTGCACTGTCTTGCGGAGTGTTGCGCAACACAAAACGCACTTTTGCGCCGCCGTAGCCTGCAATACCGCCGACGTAACTTCCGCTCACGGATATGCTTGCGTTGTTGACAAGTCTGCCTTGCGCCGTGATACCGTTGCCGGAAACCGTGGGAGCAAGACCGAGCGTCGTGCTTGCATTGCCGCTTCTTACACCCGTTGTGAGAACATTGTAAAGAATGGAATTCGTGTCGTTTTCAAAAGTCTGCGCAACGCTTGTGCTAAGATCTCCGAGCGCGCCGAAAATACCGCCCGCGTAACTCGTCGCATAGATTGTCGCCAAGTTTACAAGCGATATGCCGTTGCCGAAAATCGTCGTGCCGGTTTCCCAATACACGCCTGCTTGCGAGGACACGTAACCCACGATGCCGCCCACAAAACTGCCAAGCGGTTTTGCCGCCGTGCCGAACGTCTTTTGCTCGTCCGGGACGCTGTGCGTGATGGTGTGCGTACCGCCCGTGAGGAAAGTGCCGTCGTTTTTGAGTTGATATATTGCTTCAATCGTTGCGTTTTTGCCCAAAACGCCTGCAATTCCGCCTATAAACGACGGAGTATAATTGCCCGTATCCAGCGTGACGTTGCTCGTTGTCCAGTCGGTGTTGAAGAGGATGCCAACGCCCTCTGCATAGCCCACAAGACCGCCCACGACTTTCGCATTGCCGGACGCTGATTTATCGTTTAAGTTTTGCAAAATGACTTTGACGTTGCCGACTTTAAAGTTGTCGCTTGCGTCTTTGTCGATTACGATTGCCGTATATTTGTCGTTTGTTGCGTTTTGGTGATATCCGTTGCCTATAAACGCGCCGAACAATGCGCCCACGTACTCGATACCGCCCACAACAATAAAGTTTCCATCCTTTCCGTTGTTGTTGAGTTGCGGAGCGTACGAAATCGTCGTTGCGCAAGACGACGTATCCATCCAGCCTGCAATACCGCCCACGTACTTGATGCCCATGACGTCGATTTGATCTGCCGGCGTGACGTATCTTTGTCCTGCAACGCTTCCGCCGATTTGGCTTTGATTGCTGACGATCCACTTGCCGACGATACCGCCCACGTACGTTTCGCCGCCGACGTTTGCCGGCGATACGGCTTCGGAACTTACAATGGTAATTCTTTCGCCATAACCGACGATACCGCCCACGTACGTTTCGCCGCGCACCCAGCCGCCGTATGCCAAGACTGAATTGTATAAAGTGGAGTCAACCGCATAGCCGGCAATGCCGCCCACGTATTCGATGCCGACGATACCGCTGTTGTCCGTTATGGAAAGTCCGCCATTGCTTGCAACTTTGAGATTGCTTATCGTTGCGCCGTTCAGATATCCGAACAAGCCGACGTAGTTCTTTCTCGCGCCGTTAACGTTGTAGAAACTGCCGACGTTGTAAACGTAGGTTATCGTATTGTCGCCGCCGTCAAACGTCGCGCTGAACGGCAATTCCGTTTGATTTTGCGTTGACCTCGTGCCGATGGGCAAGAAGTTGTAAACGCCGTCCGTGCTGATATAACCGCTCATATCGATGTTGACGGTGACAAGGAAATATGCGTCCTTATAATCTCTGCTCGTTGCCTTTGCCGTGGTTTGCGGAGCAATACACACCCCTGCCGTAACGGTATTTTGAATCGAGTTCCACGCCATACCGCCGTTGACGATCTGGCTGAGGCGCAACAAATGTTCGGGCTTGCTTATGACGTATGGATTGTCCGCGCTACCACCCCAATCATTATCTTCGGGCGTTTTTCCGTCTTTCCAGCCAAAATCGCTGAACATCGCAGTGTAATATTTGGTGATATTTCCGCTGAAATTGCCCGTGCCGCTTGCCGTCACACTCGTATTCAACGGAGTGGGATTTTCGACAGTAGGTGCATCAAGCGCACTCAAAGTGTATTCCGTGCCTTGCGTGAGCACGGCAACCGTGCCGTTGTTATACTTGACGTACAGCACGAACTTGTCTGCCGCGTAGTTGTGTTGCGCATACACAAGCACTTTTTGCACGCCGTTTTGCTCCGATTGCAAGGGATAAAAACGCTTATCGGCATAACTTTGGTTGCCGACGTTTACGTTTGCAATGCCTTGATTGCCGACAATCAAGTCCGTCCTTCCGCCAAACCACACGTTGCCGCTAGTGATGTTCGTCGCCAAACTATAAGGCACAATCTTCCACGTGTAGGTGACAACCATCGTATCGCCTACCGTTGCCTCGGAAATACCTCTATCCGACGTATCTTCTGTCAAAACCGTATTTGGGCTGAAATCATCGTATTGAGAGTATTTATTTTCTATTTTGTAGTTTCTAATATCATTCAACGTAAACGTGCGCGTGTGTGTCGTATCATTGTGCGCTTGCTTTGTTTCAACATAACCGCCAATCGTGTACACGTCTTGGGGAATGGCAAATTCTCCGTGTACAGACGCAACGGAAATGCCATTTTCTATGATACCCTGATGCTGTGTATTATAGTGGAAAATGTAGACGTTTGACGTATCGCCTGCCACGTGTTCGCTCGCGCTAGTCCAAACGTTTGACACCTTAAGCAATCTCTCTGTTATGGTGACCGTATCGCCCTTTTTCACGCCAACGATTTGACCGTCGATTTTGATTGTAACCGTTGTATTATACACGTCGACATTTGTTGGCGACACGTTAAGATTTTCCTTGTAAGTTGTGCCAACATACAAGAACTCGGTTGTATAAACAATCGGATTGTTTGCCGCCGCGCCATTTGCAGTATTCGGATACGTTGTATGTCCAAAACCGTGCGCCAATCCGTCATACTCTTTTGAGCCAATGGTTGGCAGAGTGATATTTTGCACACGAACTCGGATATTGCTTTCAATAGTTGCGCTATACCATGCCGTAACATCGCCGTTATCACCTGCAAACCCCTCCGTTTTGCTTGGTTTCACATACTTTGTATTAGTATCAGAACCGTTATCCGAACAGAAGAACTCGTTTTTTGCAACACTTCCGACAACCTTAAATCCGTTGATTTTGGATGACAATATATCTTCCCACTTCTGATTTGTCGTATTTTGCAAATCGACTTGCGGTGTGACTGCAAACGCGGTCGTCAATCTATACCCTTTTGTGCTAACAACAGGATTTGGGTTATTTGCCGTAGTCTGCGCTTGTTTTTCATTTATTGCCCACGAATTTGTTACGTTGCCACCGCTTCCAGTAATTGATCCGTGATTACATCCATCCCAACGGAACTTTCTTTGGCCTTGCACATCGTAGCAATAATCGATATTTGTATTATCCAATGCACTTCCGACAATACCGCCAATAAAGTTGTTGCCTTCAATCAAACCGCCGATATTTGCGCAGTATTCCACTTTTGCCTGTGCAAAACCGACGATACCGCCAACGTAGTCGCCATTGTTTATATAGTCACCACTTGCACTATGCGCCGCAATATGGCCTTTATTATAGCAATTTGAAATCGTGCCATTGACGGTTGTATATCCTGTGATACCGCCGACAAACACACCCGTTGGAGTCCCTGAAATTTCCCCCTGTGCGGTTGGATTTGTACCGACAATTTCGCCACTGTTGTAGCTGTTTTTTATAGGTGCTTGCACCCTGCCTGCAACACCGCCGACGGCGTTTCCGCCAATAACGTTGCCCGTGTTCTCTGCATTGCACATTTCTTTGTCGGCAAATGCAGTTACACCGCCAACCGTTGCGCCGTTTCTGCCATTGATTGAGCCGGAGTTCTTGAATGTACCATAATTGGAGTTTGTATCACACCAAAAGCCATGGTTTTCGCCCGACACGCCACCCACCATACTATTGGCTGTGATATTGCCGCTGTTGACAATCGTTCCGTACATTCTAGAAGTTGAGTCTGCATAACCGACGATACCGCCAACACTTGTATCACCCTCAACACTCGCATTGTTTGTAGCATTTTTGATGTTAGTTCCCTTTGCATAGCCGACCACACCGCCGACATTTTGAGAATTTGTTGTCAACAAATCAAACTCTGCAAATTGCAATGTCGAGTAGTTGTCAGCTGCTTTTACATATATGTAATAATATTTGTAATTTCTAAGCTTGAACCCGCTGAAAAACTCTTTCCTATAAGAGTTGGTAGATGGCATAGCAAGAGTGGAATCATAGACAACTTCCCATCCCCATTCGTTTGGAACGGTAGTATTGCCTCCGCCTGTATCATAGTCACCTCTTGTGAAATCGTTATTGCTTCCCCAAATTTTTACGCTTTGAGGAGTTCTTTTTTGAATTTCAGCAGTATTGTTGGTATCATCAGCATTGGTAATTGCAAATCCAAAAATATACGCCAACGTCGTGTTTTGGACTATAAAGCTCATTGCTCCTTTTTTTGCCGAATAATACTTACTGTTTAGATCTCCGTCATTAACTTTGCTGACCGCTTGAGTAGTTGAGTCATATGGGTGCGCGTCAAATTGTTTTATTTCATAAGGCGCATCTATATAGGTGCTGCTAATGCTTGCATTGTTGGTGACGTTCTCAATGGTGCTGTTGAGCGCATAGCCGACAACGCCGCCGACATTAGACGAGCCTTTCACCGAGCCGTTCACCGTCAAATATTTGATAGTTGCGCCGCTGATATATCCAAAAAGTCCGACGTTGTTGCCTGCAACACTGATGTTCAAACCACTCAAATTATTCTTGTTTCCGTCAAAAGTTGCGGAGAAGACGTTTGAGCTTGTTCCGATAGGCGTAATGTTGCCAATGCTTGCAATACTTCTTGCCAGTTTGAAATAAGCTCCTCCATAGGAGGCAATCGTTCCTTTCACATACTTATAAACATCGGAGGTATACCAGCTATTTGTTGCATTTGTCGCACCTCTTACGATATTTGAAAGCGTAACGAGCTGATCTCTTGTGCCGATGATATAGGGGTTGCTCTCACTTCCCCACGGATTGTTTTCGATATTGGACTTGTTTATGCCGTTATTTTGCACGCCGAAATCGCCGGCTTTGACAATTACACTAAATCCGTTGATATCAAAGTTGTCATTTATGAGAGTATTGCTTGAATCATAAATGCTGATTATTGTTTTTGCAACACTAAACTCTTTTTGGTTTTGATCGATATCGATAGAACCATAGAAATTATGCTCGGTATCGTTAAAACCAAACACGACGGTGTACGCCCCTTTTGGCACACTAACATTTGATTGATTCTTTATAACAATTTGATTTTTTATTGCGTTCTCAATATCTTGACCATAGAAAAACTGGTTGTTGCCAATTGCAAATTTAAGTTTCTTTATAGTCCAGGTCGATTCTTTTCTTCCGACAAGATAATCTGTGTTGTTCGCCCTGATCCAAACGTCGGAATATACCTTGTATGTGCCTGCATTGGTTTTGCCAAGCGTTGCATTTCCGCCGCCGTTTTGGTCAAAATAGAACGATTGTTTAAAGTAGTGTGTATTGACGGTTGTCGGCAATTGAGTGTTATCGACAACATACTGCTCGGTCGCATTATAATCAACCGCCGCTGCATCGATTTTTATATCTTTAAGTTCCGCAACAACGTCCTGTTTTGTGTCGGCGTTATAATAAACGATGAAATTTACTACAAGGTCTGTTTTGGCAGGGCTTCCCGTGCTGTTTTTTTCTTTGCCGATAATGGTTTTGTTTGGGAGCGTTGATTTATTCGAGCCGTCATGCAAAGCAAGGAACTTGCCCGATTCAGTTCCTCCCAAAATTTGAAATGCGTTGATATTGACGGTGAGAATATCTGTCCATGTCTTGTCAACATAATTTGTTCCGTCAAAAAAAAGCGGTGCAACAGCGAAATCCGTTATGCAATCGAATTGTTTTTTACAATCTGTATATTTAACGGATGAATAATTATAAATCGCCCAGCTATTTTCAACCGTAATATTGGCAGTATTTGTACCTGCAAAGCAACCGCTGACGATACCGCCTGCAACGCCTCCGGTGGCAGAATTCGGATTGGTTGCATTGAGTTGTTTTTGCTCATCTGTGAAATCGGCATAGCAATATAAAATACTAATACTACCCCCATTACGAATACTTCCCACAATTCCGCCAAGCGCATACGAGCCGGTTATTTTAGCCTTGTTATAGCAATATTCGACAACACACCCGTTTTCAGAAAAACCGACAATACCACCAATCGAATCGGCAGTACCGAAAATTTCTCCAAGGTTATAGCAATTGCTAATTTTTACATCTTTATCGCCATTTTTTGCAAAACGACCTGTAATACCACCTACATTGTCTTTACCTGAAATTGTGGCGGTATTGTAACAGCTTGTAATTAAAATATTATTATCTGCTGTATCAGATCCGCCCAAAATACCGCCAACATTGGTACTACTCCCTTGAATCGTATTAGTGTTGTGCGATGCATTTATTGTGGCGTTTGTCGCTTTTCCCACTATGCCGCCGATAAAGGATTTACCCGATACGCTTGCATTGTTCCTGCAATTTGAAATCGTCACACCGTCGGCATATCCGACCAAACCACCGACTGCCGCGCCGCCTACAATCGTGCCTGCCGTCGTCAAATGCGATATGGTCGCCCCTTTGACGTAGCCGAAAAGACCGACGTTGCTCACGCCGCTACTTTGAATGTTGAGATTGATTGTCCGCATGGTGCGATTGGTTGCGTCGCTATCGTTTCCGCCAAAAATCGTACCTGCAAAATAATACGTTCCATTCTTCCCGATAGGCACAAGCGCGATTTGCGCATCGGCAGTCCCCAAATCTGCCGCAACCACAAAATAGCAATCTTTGTAGGTCTTGTCCGTTGCAACAACATCTTCTGCGGTAACCGAATTATTGTTGCTCCCAACAATGCTGTTGAGAGCGTCTCTGCCATTGACGATAGCCGACAAGTTTTTCAAATGCGTTTCATTGCTTATGACGTATGGGTTTGTCGCACTTCCCCATTTCCCGGTGCCGCCTTGAATCTTGCCAAAGTCGCCCTCGACAACCTCAAACTCCACCGTTCTAGTGCCGCGTACTACTCCACCTTTTTTGACGGTTATTGTTGCCGTATATGTGCCTATGGTCTTTGGCTGACTACTGATGTCTACTCCGTCTTTTTGGTATGTGATAGATGTGTCATATCCGTCTATCTGTGATGACATATAATTTTCCGTATTTTCCAAAACGACCAGCTTAATTATTTGGTTGTATGTAGCATAAGACGTTCCATTGAACACAAAAGGAATTTCTTTGTATTGTGCGTACAAAGTTGTTGTCGTTTGTCCGTTTTGAAGATTTGATTTTACAACGCCACCAAAAGTGTTTGCCGCAGTTGAAGTTCCCGTGCTTGCGCCGATTGCCATACGAACGCCGTTACCGTCTGCGCTTGTGTTCCACTCTGTGAAATACTGTCTGTTTCCGACATAGAAATTCGACGAGATGTTGGAAGCAGCCATAAATTTGTGAGTCGTATTGCTCACAGTTCCCGTTGAATCGCTTGCGTTTTTGTTATATTCGATTTTATAGGCAAGGTCGCGAGTCAAGGTGACTTTTACACCGTTAAGTCTTTGTTCGTTATAATCCCATGAACCGTCCCAAGTAGCATAGTGAATTCTTATATATCGTCCCGCAACTTTAAGCGACAGATTAACTGCCGCCGTACCGCCTTTCGTCTTCTTCATTTCACCCGATGATTCCCAACTAGTAGTATTTAACTTACTATCTCTGACATTTGTGTACCAGTTGCCCGCTTTCCCCGCATCTGTCGGTGCGGCAGTCAAACTGTCGCCGCTTTCGATTGCAACTATACCTGCGCCGTCCCACGCCATATATGTTGCGGTAATGCTTACGGTCATATCGCCGTAAACTTTATCTTTATAATTTGCCCCCAAATCATACACAAACCATACGCACGCATAGTCACTTCCGGTATGACTAGCGTTATTACCTATATACCATTGTCCGCCTGTCGTTGCATCGCCGGTTGTCCAAGTATTATTTGTCGTATGGTCGGCATTGGTTGACCAAATACGACCTTTTTTTGAAACGTCGGGGTTTATGTTAATCGATGAAGCAGTATTTGTGAATGTATTGCTTAAATCAATGGTTGTGCTTGCAACAGCACCATCCGCACTTGCAACGTTATTTTCGATTATGCCGTTTTGTTGAAGGTTTTCTTCAATGCCGAAAGCACCGGAGAGCGTGCCGGCAAAGACAAGGACAAACGTAATAGCAAGCAACAATGCGCCTGCGGTCAGCTTTATGTAATTTCTCAATTTCGTTTGTGTTTTTGTCCTTGAATTTCTCATGTTTTTCTCTCCGTGTATGCGCCCACGACGCATTGATTTATATATTTTATAATATATATACATTCAAATCAATCGTTTTATTGGACATTTTGAAAAATTAATTTATTTTCGCTTTTTTGCATACTTTCCCTTGACAGTTTTTCGCCAAATGGTTTACCATAAATATACCCCCACAGGGTATATAAAAACACCCCCGTTTGTCATTGCGAGGAGCAAGGCGACGCGGCAATCTCCGGGGACGGATACACTTTCCCCGTTTGTCATTGCGAGGAGCAAGGCGACGTGGCAATCTCCGGGGACGGAATGAAAACAACAAGGACAATCTACAACATCAAAAGGAATATATCAAAATGGATGACAATCAACAATGCACGGCATGTTGCTCGTGCTGTTCGCATCAAAAGCACACTCCCCGAAGCGAAGAGCAGCTCAAATCTCTCAATTCACGGCTCAACCGCATCATCGGGCAACTTGGCGGCATAAAAAACATGCTTGAGGACAACCGCTATTGCGGCGACATACTCATACAGCTCTCGGCGGTGCAAAGCGCGCTTGAAAGTTTCGGCTACGAAATTCTCGGCGAACACTTGAAAACCTGCGTGGTTGAAAACGTGCAGTCGGGCAATACTCAAATACTGGACGAAGCCCTCGCCCTCATCAAGAAATTGAAATAGTTGTTACGTTTCGCTCTCGCTAGATTGCCACGTCGCAACTCTCGTTGCTCCTCGCAATGACAAAATGGAAGATTCCTTTTTTTCCTTGTCATTCCGAGGGAACGCAGTGACCGTGGGAATCTAGCCCTCAAGCGCAATCGAATCGGGCGTGGGTGTCCCAGCCCTCTGTCATTCCGAGCGTAAGCGCGGGAATCCAGCCGTCAGGCGCATTTCACTCCGCTAGATTGCCACGTTGCAACTCTCGTTGCTCCTCGCAATGACAAAATGGAAGATCCCATTTTTTCCTTGTCATTCCGAGGGAACGCAGTGACCGTGGGAATCCAGCCGTCAGGCGCAATCGAATCGAGCGTGGGTGTCCCACCCCTCTGTAATTCCGAGCGTAAGCGTGGGAATCCAGCCCTCAGGCGCATTTCGCTCCGCTAGATTGCCACGTCGCAACTCTCGTTGCTCCTCGCAATGACAAAAGGAAAAATTGAAAAACACACAAACAGGTAAAATTTATGGAAAAACAAAAATTCAACGTATCGGGCATGTCGTGTTCGGCGTGCTCGGCAAGAGTGGAAAAGGTCGTGGGCGCGCTTGACGGCGTAAAAAGCGTAAGCGTGAGCCTTCTCACCAACTCTATGGTGGTGGAATACGACGCTCCCCTCACCGCAAAAGACGTATCCAAAGCGGTTGCCGAAGCAGGCTACAAAGCGACGCTTGCAAGCGACAAATCAGAAAAAAAGGACAAGATGAATCCCATTCTCGTCATGGTGATTCGCCTTGTTTTGTCCTTTGTGCTTCTCATACCGCTGATGTACGTTTCGATGGGCGTTGTGATGTGGGGCTGGCCTCTCTCGTTTGCGGACGATACAATGGCGATTGCCGTGTACGAACTCGTGCTTTCGCTTGTTATCATGGTTATCAACGGCAAGTTTTTTGTCAGCGGAACAAAGAGTCTTATCCACCGTGCGCCCAATATGGACACGCTTGTTTCTATGGGCAGCGCAATCTCCTTCATATACAGTGTTGCGCTGATGATACAAGCCGCAGTGCGCCCCGAGCATCTCGCCCACCTTGCGCACAACCTCTACTTTGAATCGGCGGCAATGATTCTTGCGCTCATCACCCTGGGCAAAACCCTCGAATCGTACAGCAAGGGCAAAACTACTTCCGCAATCAAAGGGCTTATGAACCTTGCCCCAAAAACCGTGCATGTGATTGTTGACGGCGTTGAAAAAGAAATTCCGGCATCCGATCTTCAAGAAAACGACTTGTTTGTCGTGCGTCCCGGCGAGAACTTTGCCGCCGACGGCGAAATAGTTTCGGGCGACACTTCGGTCAACGAATCTTCCGTCACGGGCGAGAGCATGCCCATTGACAAAGCCGTCGGATCGTCGGTCATATCCGGCACAACCAACATCAACGGATTCGTCACGGTCAAGGCTAAAAAAGTGGGAGAAAACACCACCCTTGCAGGCATCGTAAAACTTGTCGAAGACGCATCCGCTTCAAAAGCTCCAATCGCAAAAACGGCAGATAAAGTGTCCGGAATATTCGTACCAACCGTCATTTTAGTTGCATTGCTTGTTTTTGTCGTGTGGATAAGCGTGACGAAAAATATCGAAATTTCACTCAAACACGCCATCAGCGTTTTGGTGATAAGTTGTCCTTGCGCGCTCGGACTTGCAACCCCCGTGGCAATCATGGTCGGCAACGGCAAAGGCGCAAAAGCAGGCATACTTTTCAAAACCGCAACCGCCCTCGAACAAGCCGGAAAAGCAGATATCGTAGTGCTTGACAAAACGGGCACAATCACCAAAGGCACGCCCGTCGTCACCGATGTAAAAACGCTTTCATCATATTCGGAAAACGAACTTGTTTTGCTTGCCGCGCGCTTGGAATCGGGCAGCGAACACCCCATCGCGTCGGCAATCATAAACCGCGCAAAACAAATATCAAACACCGAAATTTCCCCTGCCGACAGCTTTGAAAATTTGTCCGGACACGGCGTAAAAGGCACCCTCGACGGTCTTGACGCCCTCATAGGAAACGCAACTTTAATGCAAAAAGACGACATTCTTTCGCCCGAAGCGCAAGAGGTCGGCAACGAGTTTTCAAAGCAAGGCAAAACTCCTCTCTTCTTTGCTTTGGACGGTAAAATCGTAGATATAATTGCCGTTGCGGACGAGATAAAACCCGACAGTGCGCAAGCGATTTCCGCTCTCAAAAAACAAGGTTTGCGCGTGATTATGCTCACAGGCGACAACGCATTGAGCGCAAAAGCAGTTGCAGAAAAATGCAGTGTCGATGCGGTCATTTCCGATGTTTTGCCGAGCGACAAAGACAACGTTTTGTCTGCTCTCAAAAAGTACGGCAAGGTCATAATGGTGGGCGACGGAATCAATGACGCACCCGCACTCTCCCGCGCCGACATCGGAATTGCGATAGGCGCAGGCACGGACATCGCAATCGACAGCGCGGACATTGTGCTTATGAAGTCATCTCTTTCCGATGTCGCAAAAGCAATCAGCCTTTCAAGACGCACCCTTCTCAACATCAAAGAAAACCTGTTCTGGGCGTTTATTTACAATGTTATATGCATCCCGATTGCGGCAGGCGCGCTGTCTTTCGATCCTGTCAACATAACGCTCAATCCGATGATAGGAGCGGCGGCTATGAGCTTGTCAAGCGTATGCGTCGTCCTCAATGCGTTGAGGCTGAATTTGGCAAATTTGAACAAGGAATCCAAGCGCAAAAAACCGCCCGTAGACGTGGACGTAGAAGATGTAAAAGCCGTCGTAAAAAATCGCAAAAATCAAAGCGAATCCGTAGCGACTTCACCGCAATCAACACAAACGGAAACCGCAATCGACTTCGCAAATGGCAATTGCTCAACAGACGAAAGCAACCGTCCCGACACGTGCGACGCCGCTCAAATCGAAACGGAAACAGACAAAAATAAAGGAGAATATATTATGCAAAAAACAATTTCAATCGAAGGCATGATGTGCATGCACTGCGTCAAACATGTAAACGAAGCACTCTCAAAAGTGGACGGAGTATCTCTTGTCGAGGTGTCGCTCGAAAACAAAAACGCAATCGTAACGCTCACAAAAGACGTTTCCGATTCCGCTCTCAAAGCCGCCGTCGAAACCGAAGGCTACGATGTGACGGAAATAAGATAATTTTTTCAACGACAAGCAAATTTTACCCAACAAAAAAAACGACGCCTCCCGCGTCGTTTTTTTTGCTAAAATCTTCAGCAACCGCAACAAAATTAAATATATTTGTTCCGCCTCTACAAGAGTGTTAGACATATACCTTAATTGCAATGTCCCCCTTCCTCACGTGTTTGGACTTCGGCGTTTGCAATGCAATCCGCCTCGTTCGCTTTGGCTACAACACATTCACAGGATGTGTTGCTTTACGCGTCGCGCCCACACCGCCGTTCCCCCTTGAAAGGGAACCCACAGCGTCCGCTTCGCGTGGGGACACACTGACGCGATTGACTTCGTAGCAATCGCTAGTTCGTTGCAAGCAACGAACGGCATACGGGACGTTTGCAATACAAATCGGCTGAAAGCCGTGCCACTCGTTCGCAGACGAAAATGATTCCGGCTCGTCCGCTCACTTGTACTATACGTCAAGCTCGGCGCTCGTTGCGGTCGTCGCCTTGCGACTCCAATTCCGTCTTCGAATAGGCACATTCCGTATATAAGAACGCTCCGAATAAGCTGAAATCTTCCGCAACCGCAACGCAGTTGCGATATCATCCTTGCGTAGAAGCACTCTCAAACGTGCAATTTTTTTGCCGTTCTCGGATCCAGGTCGTAGACAAAATTTTTGTCCTCGTCGCCGTGAAAGTCGCTTCCGCCGGTGGGGAGCAATTTATACTTATTCATGAGTTCGGAGAAGTTTTTTTTGTCTTGCTCGTTGTGAGATGGATAGTTGAGCTCAATTCCGTCAAGGCCGAACTGTTTTAGCCCGCCCAGCAAAATATCCAGCCTCTTGTCCAGCAAGTATTTTTTCGGATGCGCGACGGATGCAACCCCCCCGTACTTTTTGATGAGTTTGACGGCCTCGACGGGCGTAAGTCTTTTAGCCTCGCAATACGCCTTCGCGCCGGGTTTCAGATAGGTGTCGAAAGCGTCGTTTATGTCCTTGCAATACCCTTTTTTCACAAGTTCGCGCGCCATGTTCATACGGCCGAGCCCGTCCGACGCAAAATCGATATCAAGCTTGATTCCGAGGTCTTGCAGTTTTTGTCCGATGCGGACGTTTCTTTCCTTTCGCAAATCCTTAACTTTTTGCAATTCTTGCACAAAATCGGGGTTTTTGTAGTCGATATTGTATCCTAAAATATGGATTTCACAAATTGAGTAGGTGCTAAACTCAATTCCGCCCACAAATTTTATACCGAGTTTTTTTGCCTCGTCGCGTCCTTCGTCAAGCCCCGCGACGCTGTCGTGGTCGGTGATTGCCATCACGTCCAAGCCCTTGTTTTTTGCCCAGCGCACAACCTCTCTCGGAGTGAGAGAGCCGTCGCTTTTGGTGGTATGAACGTGCAAATCAGCCTTCATAAGTTTCGTCCTCGAAGGTTATTTCTTCGTCGCCCGACGATGCTATAAGTTGCTCCATGTCGGGACCTTTGTCGTCGGAAAGGCTGTTGACTTTGTTGAGCTTTTTGCCGATTATTCTGGTGCGTTCCTCCGCGTTTTCAAGCGACTTTTTCACCGTGTCCAAACGGTCGCCCGTTTGTTTGAGATACTTTGTAAACAGCGCAAAATCGCTCATAAATCCTTGCAAAAGTTTGCCGATTTCGGTGCTGCGTTTTTCGATTGCGACGCTTCTGAATCCCATCTGCAAGCTGTTGAGCAATGCCGCGATTGTGGTCGGCCCGCACACCACGATTCTGAACTTGTTTTGTATATCCTCAACAAGTCCTTCCCTTCTGATTATCTCGGCGTAAAGCCCCTCTGTCGGCAAATACATAATCGCAAAATCGGTGGTTTTTGGCGGATTGACGTACTTGTCGCGTATGCTCATAGCCTCGGTTTTCACACGGTTTGCAAGAGCTTTGCTTGCCGCTTCCACTCCGTCGGGATCGCCCTTTTCGGACGCTTCGACAAGGCGTGCGTAGTCCTCGACGGGAAACTTTGCGTCGATTGGCAAAAGCACTTCTTCGTCGCCTTTGCCGGGCATACGAATGACGAAATCCACCATATCTTCACTGCCGCGTTTTATGCGCACCTGCTTTTGATATTGTTCGGGCGCAAGGATTTGCGCAAGCAGATTTTCAAGCGAAACTTCTCCCCACGTTCCCCTCGTTTTGACGTTTTTGAAAATGCGATTGAGGTCGTTGACGCCGGTTTGCAAGTTTTGAAGTTCGGAGAATGTCCGATTGATTTCTTCAAGTCTGTCGTTGACGATTTTGAAAGATTGATTAAATCTCGTTTCAAGCGTCGCACTGAGTTTTTCATCGACTGTTTCGCGCATCTTTTCAAGTTGCTTGGCGTTGTCCTCTTTCATCTCTTTCATGCTTTGAGCGTTCAAAGCGGTGAGCCTTGCGATACTTTGCTCGTTTGCCACACGCAGATTTGCAATGCTTTGAGCGGTTGAAGTTTTGACTTCTTCCAGCCCTCTTTGCGTCGTTTGCATAAATCTGTCCATACGCTCGCCCATTGCTCTGATGTTTTCCGTTTGAGCATTAAGCGTCCCCACAAGCATGGAATTGTTGATTTTCATTGCGGTGTCGATGTCGTTTTTGAGCTTTTCGTTGTCCTCTTTGACGCTCAAAATTCCCGCGTCGTCGAATTTTTGCTTGTTTTTTCTCAAAAGTTGGACGCACAGCGCAACGCACGCAAGCGCAAGCGCGATGCTTATCGCAACCATAACGTAAAGTCCCGTCATATCATATCCTCCGAAACGTATTATTTTTGCCTTTCAAACCGCAATCTCTTTTCAATCGCGATTGTCTTTCCGTTTGTTTTCGACGTAGTCTATTGCCTTCTCCCTGTCGTTGAGAGCGGGATTCTCGGCAGTGTCGAGCCAAAGTTCTTCGAGAATTTTTCCTCGCGTTTTTTCATCCACGCCCATATTTACCAAATCTTGTCCGCTTATTTTCAAATCTTTCACGCAAAGCGGAGTGCCGTCGTCCTCGATTTCTTTCACGACTCGGCGTATTGCGTCAGACCTCCCCGATTCTCCCTTATGCGCGATAGAGTCGGCGTCCATAAAATCGCAAAGATCGCGTATGACGTCAAAGTTTTCCACGACGAATCTGCGAAGTTTTCCCTTCGGCACGTCCCCCTTTACGTCAGTCATATGCAGCGCAACGATTTTGACAAGTCTTTTCCTTTCGGAATTGGGCAATTTAAAACGCTTGCAAATTCCGTCTGCCAGCTCCGCGCCGATTTGAGCGTGCGAGTGCATATTGCCTGTCGATTTTATAGATTCCGCTTTGCCTATATCGTGCAAAAGTGCGGCGAATCTCAATCTCGGAGGAGCGCACTCAAACGCTTTGACTGTATGCTCGTAAGCGTCGTACATATGGTATTTTTTCGGTTGTTCAAGACCTTTGAGCGCGGCAAGTTCGGGCAAAAGCATATCCACAAGTCCGAGGTCGTCGAGCATTCTCAAACCTCTGACGTGTGCGTCTTTGAGGTTAAGCTCGGGATGCTTTGTGTCCGCAACGAAAATCTTTTCAAGCTCGTCGCGTATTCGTTCGACGGCAATATCTTTGACGCGCCATGCGTTTTTCTTTGCGACTTCGTAGGTGTTTTTTTCGACGTCGAATCCGAGTTCCGCCGCAAATCTGACCATTCTCAAAATGCGCAATCCGTCCGCCTCGAAAACGATTTCCGGCTCGTCGGCGGTTGACACGATTTTGTTTTTGACATCCTCGACGCCGCCGAGCAAATCAACGATTTCACCCGTCAGAACGTCCTTGTAAAGCGCATTGCATTTGAAGTCCCTGCGCTTTGCGTCAAGGTTCATATCCGTTGTGAAACGCACGTCTTTGGGAGTGTGCTCGCCGCTTGAAACGTCATAGCTATCCGTGCGAAAGGTTGTGTATTCGCACACAAAATCACCGCTCGATATATGCACCGTGCCCATACGCAAATTTCTGTCCGAAACGACAAAATCGGTGTTTGACAATATCTTTTTGACATCGTCAACCACGAGTTGTGCGCAAACGTCCACGTCGAAACAATCTATGCCGAGCAGTTCGTCGCGCACCGCTCCGCCCACTTCGTAAAGCGTTGCGAAGGGCTTAAAGCAATTTGCCAAAGCGATGAGTTTGCCCTTCTTTTCAGCCACCGTAAACCTCGGGAGCAAGCACGCAAACGTCCTTGAAATTTCTCATCTTCTCGCCGTAGTCCAAACCGTAGCCGACCACAAATTCGTTTTCGATTTCAAATCCGATATAGTCGCCTTTGAAGTCCACTTGTCTTCTTGACGGTTTGTCGAGCAACGAGCAAACTTTGAGCGACTTGGGCGCGCGCGCAAGCAAGAGCTTTTTGAGGTAGCAAAGCGTGATGCCGGTGTCGATGATGTCCTCGACGATGATCACGTTTTTGTCTTTGATAGGCTCGGACAAATCTTTTATCATCTTCACTTCGCCGCTCGATTTCGTGCCTGCGCCGTAGCTGGACACTGCGATAAAATCTATCTCGACGTCGCCCTCGATTTCTCTCACGAGGTCTGCAAAAAAGATGCTTGCGCCTCTCAAAGTGCAAACCAGCGTAACCGATTCGCCCTTGTAATCTTCGCTGATTTGTTTGCCGAGTTCGGCAACTCTTTTTGCGATTTCTTCACGCGATACGAGAATTTTTTTGATTTCTTTGCCGTACATTTTTATATCTCCGTTATATAATTTTTCATGGTGTATTTTCGGTGCATTGTCGCCGTTTGTCGCGTTTTTCAAATAATTTTCAATTCAAACGTCGTTTTCGTGTCGCAATCCAGCGCGACGCTTTTTGAAATTTCCACGCCGAATATAGCAAAAACTTCGCTTCCGTTTGCGACAACGACAAGTTTTTCTCTCTTGCGCAAAGGCACTTTTTTATCGGTCAGAAAGTCGCCTGCGCTCTTTGTTCCGCCGCCGAATTTCCTTATAAAATCGCCCTTTTCAACTCTTCTCAAAACGGAGTTTTCGGGCAATTTATCGCCGTCTATATACAGTGTTCTATTGCAATTTTCAGTGCCGTTTTCACGCAATTTTTCTTTGCAAACGCTCTCGATTTTCGTGATTTTCACTCCGAGGTCCGCAAATTCGCCCTCGCAAAACTTCTTTGTTTCGCACTCATTTTTCTCTTCGTCTTTTGCAAAAACGATATACTCGCCGTCTTTGTGCGCCACAAGTCCGTGAGAAAGTTCGACGCGTTTTCCGTTTTGAGCGTCTTTGAGAGCGAGGACGATTGCAAAGTGTCTTTGCTCTATATCCTGGCAAACGCCCAGCAATTTTGCGGCTTGCAAAACGAGTTCTTTTGCAATCACGCACTCGTCGAAGTATTTGGTGTCCACCTTGACTTCGCCGCCTTCCGAACTCAAAGTCGGCGTATTGCTTTTTATATAATCGCAAACCTCGCTCGCATTCGAGCAAAGTCGTGACACCGACGTGCAAAGAGCAGGAAATCTTTGCTTGATTTTTTCAAGTTCCTCGCGCAAAAAGTTGCGTGTATAATCGGTGTCGAAATTGGTTTCGTCGTCAACGTAAGGCAAATGGTTTTTTGCGATAAAATCGTTTATATCCTCTCTGGTGCAATCGAGCAGAGGACGGATATATTTGCCGCTTACCGCGCTCATTCCGCAAAGGCCTCTGACGCCCGTACCGCGAATTATGCGCATAAACACCGTTTCCACCTGGTCGTCCGCATGGTGCGCAAGCGCGATAAAATCGCATTTTCCGTCCGAAAGCACCTTGTCGAAAATATCGTAGCGCAATATTCTCGCGCCTTGCTCCGTAGTGTAACCGTTTTGCTTGCAAAAAGATGGAACGTCAACCGAAAAACTCAAAAGCGGAATATCTAATTTTTTGCAAAATTCTTCAACGAATTTGCTGTCGTTTACACTGCTTTCGCCCCTTATTCCGTGTTCGACGTTGACGGCAATCAAAGAAACGTCCGCCTTTTTGAGTGCATAGGCAAGCGCAACGGAATCCCTGCCGCCGCTTAAAGCCACGCCTATGGTTTTGCCTGCAAAAGACGGATTTGAAATAAACTTATTCAAATTTATTTGAATATCGACTGCCATATCGCAATTATACAGCAACACGGCAAAAAACACAACACATTATGTCACACAAATCTCAGGTCATAAACAATCTCAACGCCAGCACCGTGCAATCGTCGTTCGCTCCGTTTTGGAGTGCCTTTTCAAGCACGACGTCGGCAAGCGTTTGCGGATTTTGCGTATCTGCCTCGTCTATAACTTCGCAAACGCCTTTGGAATCGAGAGCGTCAAAAACTCCGTCGCTCATCATAAGCACCATATCCCCGTCAAACAGTTGATAGCGCGACGTTATGCTGTCAACGTCGTCCACGATACCTATGGGCGCGGCGGTGCAAGTGAGCATTTCGATGTTGTCTTTACGTATGATAAAACTGCTTGCCGAGCCGAGTTTCACAACGTCGAGTCCGCCCGTTTGCATATCCAAAACCGAAATATCGAGGGTTGAAAACATATCTTCCGCGCCGAGTTTCAACAGTTTGTTGACAAGACTCAAAACGATGCTCGACTCTATGCCGGCGCGATAAAAACTCTCAATCATTTTCACGGCGTTTTTGCTTGTTTCGCTTGCTTTGTCACCGTGTCCCATACCGTCGCAAAGCGCAAAAAGTCTGCGTGTTCTCGACGGACAAAGCACGCTCAACGTATCGCCGCATTCGCTCTCTTCGCCGAATTTCTTTTGCGCTATTCCGTAGGCGACTTCGTATATCGGCGCACAGTCCAAAAACACCGCCTTTTGCGTGCCTTTGTCCTGAATTTTGGATATTTCCATTCTCGCGCCCAAACTTTTGGACACAACCCTTGCAAGCACTGCTTTTTGCGCATCGCAATCCCGCACCACAAGCGTTGCGCTCACCGACGAGCCTTCTCCGCACACCACGATTTCGCTTGCCACGACGTTGTGTTTCAGAAGTTCCGCTTTCAGAAGTTCCACGTCGTCCGACGCAAAGTTCACCTGTTCGGCGCAAGAGCATGCAAGCGAATCCAGCACCAGCGCAATGCCTGCAAACTGTTCGGACATCAGATTTTTGCAAGACGCAAGACTTTTTGCCGCACTCACCCTCTTCTTGTATGCGTCCGCGCTTAAATTTATCGCGGAAGCAAGCGAGTGCATATTGGAGCATCTGCTCGTGACGAAAGGCGGCATATCGAGGATTGTAACCTTGCCTCTGTTGATTGCCGCGTCCGCCATCGGCAAAATCACGTCCGCCGTGTCCGCACCCAGTGCGGAAAAGCAAATTTCTCTGTCTCTGCATCGTCCGCAAAAATTCTTTGCGACGTCCTTTGCAAGTTTGTCCGGGGAACACTCCGAAGATTTTTCGGCAAATTTTTCGAGGTTTTTCGACATATCGTAAAAAACGTCGGAAGCGGAGGACAATCGGGACGCAAGTTCTCTTCCTCGCCTATTGACCACTCCCGTATAAGCTCTGCGATTATCCCCTTTTGCAAGCCCTTTTATTTTGGTTGTAAATGAGGACGGCACGCACAATGCGCACACGACTCCGACGGCGCACGTAACGAGCGACTGCCACCCTGCGCCCGAATAAGCGTTCAACAGCCATTCGATGCCCTCGATTGCGACAATCGCAAGCGCGGACGACCATTTGGTGAAAGGCGAAAACGCAACCGACGCCGTTGCGAGAGCGACCGCCGCCGCAAGATAGGTCATATCCCACTTTGCAAGGCTTGCACCAACTCCTAATAATATGCCCGCGAAAAGCGTCGTTTGGGGCTTGAAACACACCGAGCAAAATAACAGGCAAAACGCAAGCACCGCCCCGTATGCGTAAAAGCCGAGTCCGCCCACTCCGCAAAGCGCGTAACCCGTCACCGCCAAAGTTATACCGCCGCAAATAAGCTCGTCAACGGTTGCCTTGTGAAGAACGGAACGCACGAAAACGGCGTAAGCGCATATGCCGAAACAAAAAGTTCCTGCCACGGCAAAGAGCGCGCACAGACCGAACTTCAAATAATCTCCGCAAAGCAAGCATCCGCAAACAACGTATGGAATCATGCCGACAAGAGCGCAAAGCGCAACCGACCAAAGCGGCACGTTTTTTCGAATCTTGAAAAAAATCGCATACAGCGCGATAAGCAAAATTACTGGCGCAATCGCATACAAAAGCGTGCGCCAATCGGGCGAAAACACGACACTTGCAACCACGAAACACGGCGAAACCGCAAGCACGTTTTGCCTTGCGAAAACAAGCGCGCAGCAAAGAGCGAGGGACAACGCAAAGCCGAAAGACGGTACGCTTGCAAACAAAAATATAGCAAGACCTTCGAATGCGAATGCGACCGCAGTCTTTGCGCTCATCTTCAAATCGAAAGAAGGAAACACTTTTCTTTTGACGGTTAAAGAGTGGTTTTTCATACGCCCATTTTACATAACTCAAAGCGAAAAATTTTTCCGTCCGAAAGCGTAAAAAGTCTTTTAAAGTCGAACGCCGTCGAACAAGATCGAAATCTTTATATCTCGAAACACGACTTTTAAAGCATATATTTTGCACAATAAAACCCTTTTTGTGTTTATTGTCAAACGTTCATCGTTTTAAGTTTGACAAAATACGATAATGCGCATATAATCAATTCCACAAAAGTTTAGGACTTAAAAATGCAAAACAAAAGACTTTCGACAATCAAAAACATCACTCTTCTCGCGCTCATGCTTGCGCTGACGATTATCTTTTGTTTCGTTCCCGTCCAGTTTGGCACGATAACTCTCGCACTGATGATTTTGCCGACCATCATACTTTCGCAAGTTGCGTCTTTCAAGACCTCTCTCGCAATGGGCGTCATAATGGGCGTCGTCAACTATATCGCATGGTTTACCACAAAAGCCGCATCACCGGTTGCCCCGATTTTTCAAAACCCGATCGTATGCATAGTGCCGAGAATTTTGATTGCCGTGGTTTGCTATTTCACGCGATACGGACTTCAAAAAATAGTGTATTTTGCAAAAATCAAACGCATATGCAATTATGAATACGTGCGCGAATTTGCATATGAGAATACTCAATTCGTCAACGCCGGCACGGAAAATTCGACAAACTTTGAAAGCGCAAATATCATTGAAAACGGCAACGGCAACGAGCGTTTTTCACACAAAACGGGCAGTGAAAAATCGGGTATTCCTCATCGAAAAAACAACGAAAAATCCAAACTTATTCTGACAAATCAACTCGTTTACGCCCTGTCCGCCGCTCTCGGCGTGGTCACCAACACGTTGTTTGTGGCAATATTTACGCTCATCTTTTTCAACGGCACTTCCATTGCGCAAAATACCGTTGTGACCGTCGAATACGTGCTTGCCTGGTTCGGCGTAAACTTTGCCGTCGAAGTCGTTTCGTTTTCTTTGCTCACACCCCCTATCGTGCTTGCGCTCAAAGCCGCAAAACTTGCGTGATTTTGCATATTTCGCTTTTGCCTTTTCATTTGTTTTCAATGCTTATATCGCAAAAAGTTTGCCGTTTATTTGCACATTTTTTATCGAAATAAGCCGTGTTTTTCAAGCAATAATCCGCAGAAAGCCATACAAAATTCATTGATTGTATTATTTGTTTCAATTATTTAACAAATAGTCTATTTACACTGTTTTTTGTGTGTGTTATACTGTATATATCTTATAAATAAGGTGGATTATGGGCAATTACGTTCTCGCCTACGACGTAGGCACAACCGGCATCAAAACTTGTCTTATCGAAATCGACAAAAGCATAAAGATTCTCTCGGCGGCATCCCAAGGCTACGAACTTTACGTTCTCCCCGGCGGAGGTGCGGAGCAAGATCCGAACGAATGGTGGGACGCAATGAAAGCAACCACTCGTCGTATTTTCGAGAATTCCCCTATTAAACCCGAACAAGTCGAAGGCATTTCCTTCTGCTCGCAAGCGCAAGGCCTTGTTCTTGTCGATCGTGACGGCGTCCCCGTTCACCGCGCGTTCAGCTATATGGATCAGCGCGCAACCAAAGAAATCAAGGACGGGCTTAAATTCGGTCTTCAAATCGAAGGCGCGAATATCGCAAGACTTCTCAAATCTCTTGCCATCACGGGCGCAGCTCCCCTTTCCGTCAAAGACCCGCTTTGGAAGTATTTGTGGCTCAAAAACAACGAACCCGAAAACTTTGCGCGCGTCTACAAATGGCTTGACGTCAAAGAATATCTCATCGCACGCATGACGGGCGAATTTGTGCTTACGCACGACTCCGCTTTCGGCACGATGCTTTACGACCTCAAAAACAAGTGCATAAGCAAGTCCATGTGCAAAATGTTCGGCATCAACGTCAAACATATGCCAAGACTTATCGAGTCCACCGAGTGCGCAGGCACGCTCACCGATAATGCCGCAGAGGAACTGGGTCTTGTCAAGGGCATCAAAGTGTACGGCGGAGGTATGGACGCAAACCTTATCGGCGTCGGTGCAGGCTCGACAGGGCTTGGAGATACCCACATTTACAGCGGCACTTCTGGCTGGGTGGGAACAATCACCGACAAGCCGACCGTTGACGTATCGTCCATGATTGCGGCAGTCGTTGCGGCTCAACCCGGCAAATACAACTATTTTGCGGAACTCGAAACTTCGGGCAAGTGCTTTGAATGGGTGAAAGACCACATCGCGCTTGACGAGTGCGGCATCTACATTCAAAAGAAACACGTCACCGACGACATCGAAGGCAAATATCTCTCCCTCTTCTCGTATATGACGTCAATCGTGGACGACATCCCGGCAGGAAGCGGCGGAGTTATCTTCACGCCTTGGCTTCACGGCAACCGTTGCCCGTTTGAAGATCCGAACGCAAGAGGTATGTTTTTCAACATCAGTCTCGAAACCGGCAAGACCGAACTTATCCGTGCGGTGCTTGAAGGAATCTGCTATCACAAACGTTGGATGCTCGAAGCCTCCGCAAAGAAGGTCAAACCCTCCGACGTCATCAGATTTGTCGGCGGAGGCGCACTTTCCGACTTCACTTGTCAAGTGCTTGCGGACATCACGGGACACGTCATCGAAACCGTTGAAAATCCGCAAAACATCGGCGCGGTAGGCGCGGCGGCATGCGTAGGCGTAGGACTGGGCATTATCCCGTCTTTTGACGAGATAAAGAAGTTTATCCCTGCAAAAAAGACGTTCAACCCCAACTTTGAGTTGAAAGAGCAAGTTTACGACAAGGGCTTCGAAGTGTTTAAATCCTTGTATAAACAAAACAAAAAGAACTTTGCGCTTCTCAACGCAAACAGATAAAAACGCATATACAAAACGCTCTCGGACAACTCCGAGAGCGTTTTTGTTTTGCATTTGAAACGGCGCAAATCGTTGCGATTTTAAAAAATTACAACTCGTCGCCCGTAAAGCGCATGGGCAACACTTCGTCGAACTTGAACACTTTAAACTTGTCGGGAGTGCCGAGTACAACCTCGAAATCGCTGCCGCAAAACTCCGACATAACCTGACGGCACACTCCGCACGGAGCGCAAAAAGGTGAAATCTCTCCTTCTCTGCCGCCGACGATTGCAATACAAGCAAACTCTCTTTCGCCCTCGCTTATCGCTTTTGCAAAAGCTGTGCGCTCTGCGCAAACGGTGGCAGGGAAAGAGGCGTTTTCAAAATTGCAGCCTGTGTATTCCTTGCCGTCTTTCGTCACAAGCACCGCGCCCACTCTAAAATGAGAATACGGCACGTATGATGTCTTACGCATCTCGTTTGCCTTTTCCATAAGTTTTTTGTAATCGAGCATACAAACCTCCTTGCAAATAACCGCTTACTTTGCAATGCTTGCAAGAAAGCTCTCGCCCGCGGTATCTTTTTTGTCTACGCCGAGGTAGTCCAGAACGGTTGCGCTGATGTCGGCAAACGTGTTTCTAGTGCCGAGGTTTACGCCCTCTTTGACGTGTTTTCCGCACACTATCATAGGCACGTATTCGCGCGAATGGTCTGTGGACGGCGTGGACGGATCACAACCGTGATCGGCGGTGATAATCAGCAAATCGTCGTTGCGCATATTAGGCAAAAATTGTCCGAGTTGCACGTCAAATTCCGTCATTGCGTTTGCATATCCCGCAATATCGTTGCGATGACCGTACTTCATATCGAAGTCGACGAGATTGACAAAGCAAAGTCCCTCGAAATCTCGTTTCTGGATGTCGAGCGTAACTTCCATTCCGTTTGTATTCGACGTCGTGCGGTTGGATTCGCTCACGCTCTTGCCTGCAAAAATATCGTAGATTTTGCCAACGGATATGGTGGCAAGTCCGGCGTCTTTCAAGCAATCCAGCATGGTAGTGTGCGGAGGGACGAGCGAATAATCGTGCCTGTTGGACGTGCGCGTATAAGGCCACTCTCCCGTGAACGGACGAGCGATAACTCTGCCCACGCCGTGTTCGCCTTGAAGCATTTCGCGCGCGATTTCACAATATTTGTAAAGTTCGGGCACTGAAACGTAGCTCTCGTGCGCGGCGATTTGAAAAACGCTGTCCGCCGACGTGTACACGATGAGCGCACCCGTTTCTATGCTCTCTTTGCCGTAGTCCTTGATGACTTCCGTGCCCGAATACGGCTTGTTGCAAAGCACTTTTCTGCCCGTGCGTCTTTCAAACTCTTCGATGACGTCCTGCGGGAAACCGTTCGGGTAGGTCGGCAACGGCTTTGGAGAGATTATGCCCGCAATCTCCCAGTGTCCTATTGTAGTGTCCTTGCCCATCGACGTTTCTTTAAGGCGCGCATAGCTTCCCTTCGGATTCGCGATTCCGCCGCCCACCGTATCGATATTGAAAAGTCCGAGCTCGACGAGATTGGGGCAATTGAAATGCTCGTCATTACGGATTGCGCCGAGCGTGTTGCTGCCTTCGTCGTGCCATAGGTACGAATCGGGCATTTCGCCGCAACCGCAACTGTCAAGCACGATAATAAAAACTCTTTTACTCATATTTTCACCTTACTTTCAAATTGTATTATACGCTCTTATATTTTTAAGCACACTCTGTCAAGGTTATGCCAATTCGAGAGCGATTTCCATCATTTTTGTGAAGGAATTTTGTCTTTCTTCCGCAGTGGTGTTCTCTTCGGGATAGATAAAGCTGTCGCTGACGGTGCAGATGCAAAGAGCTTTTTTGCCCGCGCGCGCCGCGTTGCAGTAGAGCGCGGCGGATTCCATTTCAACGCCGAGAACGCCCATCTTTGCCCATTGCATACCGCTGTTTGCGTCGTCGTAGAAAGTGTCCGACGAGAAAATGTTGCCCACCTTGTAATTTACGCCCGCTTTTTCGCAAAGCTCGGCGGCTCTGCGCACGAGATCGAAGTCGGCAATCGGACAGAACGTGCCGGGAAGATTGTATTGCATTGCGTAGTTTCCGTTGGTGCATGCGCCCATTGCAATGATTATATCGCGTGCGTGCAAATCCTTGTCGAAAGAGCCGCAAGAGCCGATACGGATGATGTTTTTCACGTCGTAGAAGTTGAAAAGCTCGTACGAATATATGCCGATTGCGGGTTGTCCCATGCCCGATGCCATGACGGACACTCTCTTTCCCTTATAATAACCGGTGTAGCCGTTGACGCCTCTGACGTTGTTGACCAAAACGGCGTCTTCAAGGAAGTTTTCCGCAATGAATTTGGAGCGAAGAGGATCGCCCGGCATAAGAACGGTGTCGGCAAAATCGCCGAGTTTTGCTGTGATATGAGGGGTTGGAACTGACATAATTTTTACTCCCGTTGTTTTTATTTTTTCCGCACGAATATGCGGAGTATGCCTGAGTGCTTCATATTTGCAATCTAGCATACGTATTGTCTTTTCGGTTGTTCATATCGGCAATCGTAAATCTTTTACGCTTACAAATACGAACATATGCGCAAATATATATATGCGCACGCACGATATCAATATTCGCCTTCGCTTTCTTGCTTTTTGACGATTTTGACGATTCTGCTCGTGCCCAGTCTTGACGCGCCGAGCTCAACGAATTTTTCTGCGTCCTCGATTGAGGATATACCGCCCGCAGCTTTCATTCTGACGTTTTTGCCCACGTGCTTTGCAAAAAGCTCGATGTCCGCAAACGTTGCGCCCGCTTTCGAGAATCCGGTGGAAGTTTTGATAAAGTCCGCACCGGCTTTCGTAACGAGTTCGCACATCTTGATTTTTTCGTCGTCGGTGAGAAGGCAGGTTTCGATGATGACTTTGAGGATTTTGTCACCGCACGCTTTTTTGAGCGTTCTTATCTCGTTTTCCACATAATCGTAGTTGCCCGCTTTAAGCTCGCCTATGTTGATGACCATATCGATTTCGTCCGCGCCGTTTGCGATTGCGTCCTTCGTTTCGAACTCCTTGACGGCGGTCGTATTGTATCCGTTGGGGAAACCGATGACGGTGCAGATGACAACTCTGCCTTTTGAATACTCGCTTGCTTGTTTTACGAAGCAAGGCGGAATACAAACGGATGCCGTCTGATATTTGATGCCGTCGTCGCAAATCGCTTTGATGTCCTCCCACGTTGCCGTTTGCGCAAGCAATGTGTGGTCGCATTTTGACAAAATTTCTTTGATTTCCATATATTTTACCTCAAATTTTTATTTATATTTTTTACAAAAGCAATCGTTTCTACCGCTCGTTTTGCAAAATTAAGTCGTTGTTTTTTCTTTTATTATTCTTGTGCAATTTGACGGTACATGGTGTTTATATCGTCGAATTTGCACTTTTAACTGTTGATTCTGTGCAGTATCGCATTGACTATCATCTCGTAGGCAACCTCGTTGTAACCGCCCTCGGGAACTATGATATCGGCAAGGCGTTTGGTTGGTTCTATAAAATGCTCGTACATAGGTTTGACGGTCGTCAGATATTGATTGACGACGGATTCGAGGCTTCTTCCCCGCTCTTTTACGTCGCGCATGATTCTGCGAAGTATGCGTACGTCTGCGTCGGTATCAACAAAGATTTTTATGTCTTGCAGTTTCAAAAGGTCGGCGTTGTAAAAGTTGAGCAAACCTTCCAGAATGATGACCTTCGCACTCTTTGTTTCTTTCACTTCATCGGTGCGCATATACTGCGTAAAGTCGTAAACGGGATGATAAATCGTTTCGCCGTTTTTGAGCTTTCGCATATGCTCCACAAGCAAATCCGTGTCGAAAGAATCGGGATGGTCGTAGTTGATTTTCACCCTTTCTTCAAACGGAATATCGCGGTTGGACTTGTAGTACGAGTCCATGCTGAGCATAACAGCGTCTTGTCCGAACGCACTCTTGATTCTGCTTGCAAGCGTTGTTTTTCCGCTTCCCGTGCCGCCGCAAATGCCGATGACGATACTTTGCATACTCACCTCACAAATACAAGCCTTTGGCTTCTTGCTCGGCTTTCTTTTTGAGCCAGCACTTTCTGCACATAGCGACGTAGCGGTCATTGCCGCCCAAGCACACTTGTTCGCCTTTGAACACTATGTTGCCGTGGTCGTCCATACGTGCGTTTACGGTTGCTTTTGCGCCGCACTTACACACGGATTTTATCTCGCTGATGGATTCGGCAATCTCGAAAAGTCGTTTGCTTCCCGGGAACATATGCGTCGTAAAATCGGTTGCAAGCCCGAAACAAAGCACGGGTTTGTTGAAATCGATGACGATTTGTCCCAGCTGATCGACTTGTTCGGGTGTGAGAAATTGGCACTCATCCACGATGATTACGTCATAGCCGCTGTACTTGTCTTTGTAAAGTTTGTACAAATCCTCGTCTTGCGCAACCGCTATCGCTTCCGCCGAAAGCCCTATGCGCGAGCGCGTTATAGTCGCTCCGTCGCGCGTGTCCACGGTGGGCTTGATGAGCATGACTTTCATGCCTCTTTCTTCATAGTTGAACTTCGTGATGAGTGCTTGCGCCGTCTTCGAACAGCCCATTGCGCCGAATTTGAAATATAATTTTGCCATTTGTAACTCTTCCTTTGCCCTTATTCCACTCTGTCCAATACGATGGGGCGTTTTTGAGGTTCTTCCTCGCCGATGATTGTCGATGCGTAAAACTTGTCGAGCGCGGGAGCAAATCTCTTCTGCTCGGAGGTGTGCATAACCGCAATCTCGTCGCCCTCTTTTACGTGGTCGCCCGTTTTCTTTTTGAGCACTATGCCCGCCGAAAAGTCGATACTCTCTTCTTTGGTGTTTCTGCCTGCGCCCAAAAGCAAACTGGAAATGCCGTATCCCTCGGTGTCCACATGTTGAATATATCCGCTCTTTTGCGCTTTTACGCTCATCGTGCAGGGAGCTTTTGCAAACTTGTCGGGATTGTCTATGCACTCGACGTCGCCGCCCTGCGCTTTGACCATCTTCTTGAACGTTTCGAGCGCGCTGCCGTCTTTAAGTGCGCCTTTGACAAGGTTTTCGCACTCTTCGAGGCTGCCTTTTCCTGCAAGATAGAGCATGTTGGTGGCAAGAATCACGCAAATTTCGGTAAAGTCCTCCGGGCCGTGTCCGTTGAGAGTGTCGATCGCCTCTTTCACTTCGAGAGTGTTGCCGATCGCGTCGCCCAACGGTCTGTCCATATCCGTGATGAGCGCAAGCATTTTTTTGCCGGCTTGCTTGCCGATTTCGACCATCGTTTTTGCAAGGTCGCGGCTTGCTTCTATCGTCTTTGTAAACGCTCCGCTGCCCGTCTTGACGTCAAGCACTATGCAATCGTCGTCGGCGGCAAGTTTTTTGCCCATTATGCTTGACACCACAAGCGGCATGCTGTCAACCGTCGCCGTAACGTCACGGAGAGCGTAAAGTTTTTTGTCGGCAGGTGCAAGATCTTTGTTTTGTCCCACGATGCAAACGCCGATTTCGTTGACGTTTTTCAAAAACTCTTCTTCGGATATGTCGGTTTTGAATCCCGGTATGGATTCGAGCTTGTCGATCGTGCCGCCGGTATGTCCCAAGCCTCTTCCGCTCATCTTTGCGACTTTCACGCCGAGCGAGGCAACAAGCGGAGCAACCACAAGACTTGTCTTGTCGCCCACGCCGCCCGTGGAGTGTTTGTCCACTCTTATGCCGTTAATAGCGGAAAAGTCAAGACGTTGTCCCGAATCGCGCACCGCAAACGTGAGCGCAACCGTTTCGTCAAAGCTCATACCCCTGAAAAATATCGCCATAAGCAATGCCGACGCCTGATAGTCGGGAATTTCGCCTTTGACGTAACCGTCTATAAAAAAGTTTATTTCTTGTTTTGTGAGTTCTCCGCCGTCACGTTTTTTGCGGATAATGTCGTACATTCTCATAATTGCCTCCCGTGCGCAAGCGCACGCATATTTTTCGTATATTTAATTATACAACACTTATCGAAAGAATAAAAGCCCCAATTTTTAATGAAAGCACCAATAAATACATTTTAATATCTTAATTAGAATTTTCCCCCTTCCTCACGTGTTTGGACTTCGGCG